>Ga0209066_10000080_pt1 | contig 131231 bp, 118 predicted proteins | sample All_14_2_FD_187198 | JGI IMG/M metagenome (GOLD analysis project Ga0209066, IMG submission 187198) | Freshwater microbial communities in response to fracking from Pennsylvania, USA - Allegheny Zone_MetaG_DW_15 (SPAdes) (version 2) ...
ATATTATTGTGTTTTTTCGCAAATCCACTATATATCAACAGATGGGGCTTATCAAGCTATTTCTTCATATTTTCAAATAGATAGATCGTGTTTTGGTACTCACAACCCATTCCCGAAAGTTGAGTTATTGGTTTTATGGGGGCCCAGGGCGAAGCGGATTTTCTTTGGTTAGATACAACCTTCCTAAAGATCTACCAATAGGGGAACGTCTCAGGCTAAAAGCTAAGGTTGAAAAAGCAAGCCCTACTTTTAACCAAAAGTACGGTAAACAAAGATTAATCGTAAGCAAATACTCGGATGAATAAACATAATCGTGTAACCGGGGGTTTTTCTCCCCCAGTCCCCACACCACCCGGCATGCGGGTCCGCACCGGGCGGTTCACGAAAATCACCGGGCCGTAGCCGGGTAGTGAATGGCAACCCACAGTCGTTTAATGGATATCAGCCCCTGTCTCAAGCCACTTGTCGTTCATCGCCAGCTGTGTCGCGTTCAATTGAAAATCGGAAGGACTAAACAATGAAACCAAAAGACCATTATTTAAAAATTGTTGAGTGGTCGGAAGAAGATCAATGCTATGTCGGTTCAATTCCAGGTTGGATTGGCAAGTGCTGCCATGGTGACAATGAAGAAGATGTTTATCGGCAATTGTGCCAGATATTAGATGAATGGATTGAAATCTACACTATTGATAACAGACCACTACCTGAAGGAATTTCAGGTAAAAAATTTTCCGGTAAATTTCAACTGAGAGTTGATAGTGATTTGCATAAAGCCCTATCCATAAAGGCGATGAAATCAAATGAAAGCTTGAACAGTTTTTGTGGAAAAATATTACGGAAAACAATTTTTAAGGCGAACAACAGCATGAACTCGGACTGGTAAAATCTGCGACGCTTCGATATGCAGCTTTTACCAGCCGGTTATGCTGAGCGATGCTCAACGCGCTAAAACCGTGCGGACACGTTGGTAGACGCAGGGACAAAAGGCCCATGACAACACCGACAATTCAGATCCGAAAACTCGTGCCGTCCGATGAGGATGCCATCAGGAACTGGCCTCCGTATCCCCCTGATTTCGGAGATTTGGATTACGCTTTGAGAAACGACGGATGGTTGACGGAATACAAAAACAAGCCGGATACCTGGTGCTTTGCTGCAGAGCAAGCGGGTGAACTGATCGCATTCACGATTCTGTCCAAAACAGGCGGAGATGAGGCCGAATTTCGCATCGCTTTAAAGGCCAGCCGAACCGGGCAAGGGTTGGGCGGCACCATTACAGCCCTGACCCTTGCAAAAGCGTTCACTGAAATTGGCCTTTCCCGGATTCACCTTATCGTGAGAAAAAACAACCCAAGGGCAATTCGTCTGTACACACGTCTTGGATTTGCCGAACGGGGAGACTGTTTCAAAACCATCGACGGAAAACAGACGCACCTGCTGATCATGGATGTGTCGAAGAAACTTATTCAAAGAAAGGATCGAAACCGTGAAACGTGCTTTGTTGGTCATTGACGTTCAGAACGAATACTTCTTCGGCAAACTGCCGGTATCTTATCCCCCCGGGAGTTTAAACCTCATTCTTCGGGCAATGGATGCGGCCGCAAAGCACAGGATTCCCGTGATTGTGATCCAGCACCAGGCCGCGTCAGATGACTCGCCCGTCTTTCGTAAAGGAAGCCCGGAATGGGAACTTCATCCTGATATCGCGAACCGGCACCGGGATGTGCTGATCGAAAAATGCTGGCCGGACAGCTTTCACGAAACAAACCTGGGTGAATGGCTCAGGCACAATGGGATCGACACGCTCACAGTCTGCGGCTACATGACCCAGATGTGTTGTGATACCACGGCACGGCGCGCCTTTCACCTCGGCTATGCTGTCGAGTTTCTCTCCGACGCCACAGGGACCTTGGCGTTCACAAACGAAGCTGGCACCGTCACGGGCGAAGAACTTCACCGGGCCATCCTGGTGACGCAGAGCCGTTTCAGTCAAGTCATCAAAACAGATGAATGGATCACTCATATTCAATAGAACACACGATCCAAAACGAAGTTTAAAATCCAGACAGTTGCTTTTCCAAAGGAGATGATATGGACGGGCTTACAAATGACGAGGAATTTGTTTCTGCCATAAATGAATTATTCAATGAAAAGATCCCATTCAATAAAACACTGGGCCTGAAAGTTGAGTCGATCAATCTTGAACGGGTCAGTGTTTCAATTCAAATGCGTGATGAGCTTATGGGGCAATACAACCGTGGAATGTTGCATGGTGGTGCCATATCGTCTGTCATTGACGTTGCCGGCGGACTCGCCGCATTTATTGGGATTCAGCATAAAATGCGCGATGAAACTTTAGAGGCGAGGCTTAAAAGGTTTAGCCGGGTGAGCACAATTGACATGCGCGTGGATTTTTTAAGACCTGGTCTGGGTAAATGGTTTGTAGCCAGTGGTTACGTGTTGAGAACAGGAAACAGGATTGCCGTTACCAGAATAGAACTTCACAACGACCAGAACCAGCTGATAGCTGCGGGCACGGGTTCGTACTCCGTGGCATGATCATCTCAAACTTTTATGCTGGTTGAAAAGTGAAACCCGTTAATTGCCGTATCGTTCAGTGAAACACCGGAAAGGAGACGGGCTGAATATGGAAAAATCTTATGAGTTTCTGCGACTGATTCTTGATACGGTCACTGAACATATCGTGGTGATCGACGAGGCCGGAAGTATCCGGTACGTCAACAAAAGCTGGAAGGCATTTGGAAAAAAGAACGCCTGCACCGCCGGAGATCATTGGGATGGTTTGAATTATCTCAAAGAATGTGACAAAGCTGCGTCCATGGGAGATCATTTTGGATCGATGGCAGGTGATGGCATTCGAAGCGTCATCGGAAAAAAGCAACCTGTCTTTTATTTCGAGTACCCCTGCCACAGCCCCAGGGAAAAACGATGGTTCATGATGCGGGTGACCCCGTTTCAAATCGATGAAAGCCGCTATTTTGTGATATCCCACCAGAACATCACCGAACGGAAACTGGCGGAAGAAGAGGTGCTAAACCTTGCGAAAATCGATGGGCTGACCGGAATCCCCAACCGCCGGACCTTTGATGAATTTCTCCACGAGGAATGGAGACGGTGCATGAGGCTGAAAAAACCGATCAGCCTGGCCATAATCGATATCGACCATTTCAAACTGCTGAACGATACCTACGGTCACCAGAAAGGAGACGAATGCCTGGTCAAGGTCGGAACCTTATTGAAGGAATTCGCGAACAGGCCGGGGGATATATGTGCGCGATACGGAGGTGAGGAATTCGTCCTGGTCTGGGGCGATACATCCCTGGACGCGGCGAAAAAAATGGCGCTTCAGTTTACACACCGCCTGATCGAACTTGGAATCCCCCACGATAAATCCCCCACATCCCCATATTTAACCGCAAGCATCGGCTTGGCCTGCATGGTCCCCTACCCTGATGCCATTGAAAATGAACTGGTTGGCATGGCCGATCGGTTGCTTTACAAAGCCAAAGGGAGCGGCCGGAACAGGGTGGAGTGCGCGGATCCGGCAACCCCTTGACAGAGTTAAAACCAAAAAGGTCGTGATCAGGCAATCTTCGATTCAGAAACTGCTGCCGACTTGAATGACACGTATCTGTTTTTTGGCAAGCTTGACCGGCATTACCAAAACCATGAACGATGTTTTTTCTATTGACAACCCCTCTCATTATTTTTTAACGTCCATATAAATTTCAGCCTCCAACAACCGGGAAAGATGAACTCCACGGTCTTTCCTATTTCAGCGAAACAAAAAAACCATTTCTTTTAAAAAGGAGCCCGCCATGCCGATGCTTTCCATGGGACAGTTGACCCGTTCCCTGTGTCTCGTTGCCGCCGTTTTCTGCCTTGCCGCCTGCGGGGATGTCACCCCCATGGCCACGGTGTCCGATGCCGAGAACTCCCTGATCACGTCGGACGGCCGCCTTTTCGTCACCGGAAGTTTCAACCTTTACGAAATCACGAAAAACGGGGACGGCACGTTCGAAAACCACCCGGTTCTCGACGAGAATTTCTATTTCGGGGGGATTGACGAATATCAGGGGTTTCTGTACACGTTGCGGAGCGGCAAAGGGCTCAATATCATGCTGAAACCGGACCCGGCCCTGGTGATCGCCCCGCTGTCCGCCATCTCTCCTGAGGTATGCCCCCTGTCAACCGATGACCTGTTCACCGAAATCCCCCTTTCCGGCATGTCCCTGCCCAACGGCCTGGCCATCGACGCCAGGGGCAACCTGTTCATTTCGGACACCATGGGCGGAAAAATTCACCGCTTCACCATCTCCCCGGATGACCCGGAAACTGTGGAAGGCCCCTATGACTGCGATCTGTCCGGCCTCATGTCCCCCAACGGACTGGCCGTGGACGGTTCCACCCTTTACTTCACCGATCTGGGTTCGGTGAAAAAAGCCGAGATTCTGGCCGATGGTTCCCTGGGCCCTGCCAAAACCCTGTTTTCAGGGCGGATCATGCTCGATGACCTCGCGGTTTTCCAGGGAACGCTGGTGGTCTGCGATTATGCGGGGGGAACGCTATTCCAGCTTTCGAACCAGGGTAAAATCCTCCGGGAAACCAAGGTGGAAACGTTCGCTTTTCCCTCATCGGTGAATATCGGCTCAGGCCCCATGTTTGAAACCGGGGATATGGTGGTGACGGAAAAAGGTGTTCTCTACGAACCGAACAGCTCGTTCGGAAACCGGGTGGTGCTGTTCCATGTGGATGTGCCGTGAAAAACGGCATGTGAAACGGACCCAATCCAAAGCCCTGGAATCGAGTTGAAATGTCACCCGGCATTGACCCCATCGAATGCCAGGTATCACGCCCTGTATCTGTATCCGATTCCGTGAACCGTGGTGATGATTTCAGGACGGGCCGGGTCGTCTTCGACTTTTTTCCGGAGCTGGGCCACGTGCTGGTCCAGGGTCCGGGTGTTGCCGAAATAGTCGATACCCCAGGCGGCGTTCAGAAGGGCGTCACGACTGAGCACCTCGCAGGGATGATCGTGAAAGAAAAGGAGAAGCTTCATCTCCCGGTCGGTGAGATCGAAGGTTTCCCCGTGCTTCAGGAGGGTGTAGCGTTTCCGGTCCACGGTCCTGCCACCGAAGTCGAAGGTGTCCTGTACCGGGGCCTGCTGTTTTGAACTGGCCATCGAACTGCGCCGCAACACCGCTTCGATGCGGGCCAGAAGTTCGTGGATGCCGAAAGGTTTGGTGATGTAGTCGTCGGCCCCGAGTTTCAGGCCCACCACCTTGTCGATCTCTTCAGCCTTGGCCGTGAGCATGATCACGGGGATGGTTTCGTTCCCTGAGCGGATGATCCGGCAGACATCGTAGCCACTTTTGCCCGGCATCATCACATCCAGAAGGATCAGGTCGAAACGGCCGTTTTCAAAGGCGGCCAGGGCCTCGTTTCCGTCTTTCGCCGCCGTGACCGCGTAACCTTCACTTGCGAGGGTGGCCTCGAGCCCCTCCCGGATATGTTCATCGTCTTCGGCCACGAGGATGCGCGCGTATTTTCCGTTGTTCATGTTTTTCCGATCCTCATGATAAACCGGCTGCCGCCCTCGGCCCCGGGTTCATAAACCAGATCTCTGCCCAGATCCCGAAGGATTCTCCGGGCGATGCTGAGGCCAAGGCCGGACCCGGCCTGCTCGGCGGTGAGGGTGTTGTCCACACGGTGGAACTTCTCGAAGATCAGGTCCCGGTGTCCGGGAGGAATGCCCGGCCCCTTGTCGGCCAGAACCAGATCCACAGTTTCGGCGCTGTCGTTCTCGACAAAAACACCCAGGTATCTGCCGGAAGAGGCGTATTTCACCGCGTTGTCGATGAGGTTCAGCAGCACCTGTTCCAGGGCGTCCCGGTCCGTGACCAGACGGAGAGGTTCATGGGGAATGCTAAGGTCCAGGTCAAGGCCTGCGGCGTTGATCCGGATGTGATGGGCATCGACAATAGCCCGGACAAAATCTCCGAGGTCCAGGGTTTCCCGGTGATAGGTTTTCTTTCCCTGCTCCAGCCGGCCGAAATCCAGCACGTTGTTCACCAGGCGGGTGAGCCGCTGGCTTTCGCCGACAATCACCGACAGGTAGTGCTGCACCTTGTCGGGCCGGGTCACACGGCCTTCGGCCAGGAGTTCGGCGTACATCCGGATGCTGGTCAGCGGCGTTTTCAGCTCATGGGACACGGACGAGACAAACGAGGTCTTTTCCATGGCGTCTTTCATGTTTTTCCGGCTGTCCCGGATCAGAAGGGTTCCGCCCGCGATCATGGCCGTCGAGAAGATCAGGACCAGGAGGGCCGACAGGGTGAGGAGCCCCTTTTCACCGCCCACGCCTTGGTCTGAAAGATACACGTTCACCCGGTAATGGGGCAGAAGCCCCGAGAGGGGAACGCTGATGTCCGGCTGCTTTTTCACGTCAATGGGAAATCCCCCGGTCTGGTAAACCAGCTCGCCGTCTCCGGCCACAAGACCGAAGGCCGCATAGGATTCCTCCGCCGTGGGAATCTGGACGATCAGCCGGGACAGAAGGGTCATGAGTTCCAGTTCCAGGCCGTACACCGGGCCTTTTTCCTCTTTCTGGGCGTAACCCAGGATAAACAGACGGTTTTCCGAAAACCAGGGAATCCAGCCGCTCCGGGGTGTGAATCCACGGGTTTCACCGGCAGAATCCGAATTCGCCGCAGGTCGGGCCGATTCAGACATCCGGGCCAGATCGAGAAGGCCCTGGCGGGCCGAGGAAGGGTTTTCCATCCGGCTGTCGTAAAGGCTTTTTCCCTTGGGGCCCGGGCGTTTCCATTCCTCGGTGCTGACGCTCCTGGCAAAATCAAAGGCCATCCGTCCGGTGAAAAGGGCCTCGTACCTGGCCGCGAACCGTCTTTCCTCGGATGTTGCCGCAAGGCCGTCCACCGGAACAGCCAGGCGGTTGTCCTTCCACACGAACACATTCCGGACCAGGGGGTTTGTCTCCTGCCATGACAGGAGGATTTCCTGCCTGCGCGATCCGTCCATGGACAGAAGGGAACGGGACAGGGCGTCTTCCACATCGGCGACGGTGATCTCCAATGTTTCTGCCATGGTTTCCGCCCTCTGGGCCAGGGAGGACAGGGCCTGGGCCTTGAGCCTGTCCTGTTCATGGGACAGGAGTTTCAAGGCCCAGATCCCGATCACCAGGGTCGGTGTGATCAGGAGAAACCAGTAGATCAGGATGATTCGCCGTGTTTTCACGTTGCCTTCGGGTCTCCTTTTGTGTTTCGGTTCGGGCGGCATGGTTTGGGCCGCCGGGGTGAACCCGGCATAGGGGGCCGAGTGCAACTCGGCGTTCCCAGAGGTGCCGGCAGCGTCTCCGTCGTCGATGATTCGGCCGGATCAGCGTTGCCGCGTGTTAAGGATGGGGGCATTTGTCGGCTTCCGGTCCGGGAAGCCGACCTACGATGGTCCGCCGCTCAGCCACCATTCGATGTTGGACGTTGAGCGTTGAGCGTTGGACGTTCAATCATTCAACCCGCAACACCACCCATCCCCTGCCCAGCCGTCCATCCCGCAGCATCCCCATTCACCATTCGATGTTGGGTGTTCGATGTTCGATGTTCATCACTTCTCATACTGCTGGTTTTTCATCTGGTAGCTCTCGGTCCGCATCATCTTCCGGCTTTTCTTGCTCATGCCTTCCTTTTCGATGAGATCGGCTTTCTGTTCCAGCACTTCGGCTTCCTTGAGCAGGGTTTCGTCGTTGAAGGCGCCTCCCACGCTTTTCAGCTGGGCCGCCGAGCTTTTCAGGGTGCTCACCGCCTCGGCTTTTTTTCCTTTGTCCGATTCGCGGATCGCCTTTTCCTTGGCCAGGGCGTTCAGGTTCAGGTGGTAATCCCGGACCACCGCCACGTTGGTGGATCGCTTCACTTTTTTCGGGTCCGGGCTGAAACTGACCATTCCCCGGGCCTCGGCCTGTTCCCGTTTTTTTGACAGAGGGTCTTCATAGTACACCCTGGCCCAGGCGATTTCCAGGTCTTTTCCGTCACGTTTCCCGGTAACACCTTTGGGCACTTTCACTTCCACCAGGGCGAATTTCTCCTGATCGCCGTAAAGCTGGTTCATGGAAAAGACCACGGTCCGGCCCTTGATCCGGCCTTCACGGCCGATGATCGAAACAGGAACCACGCCGTCGGCCACCTCGACCTCCACTTTCACATCCCGGGCCACCACGCTCAGCACATTGCCCAGCTCGGCGTTGAAAATCCCCGGCAGGGCCCCGCTGTTTTCAACAAAGTAGATGTTGCCGTCACTGCTCTGGGAAAGCCGTGCCATCAAATCCTCGTTGTAATCGGTCCCCACGCCCACGGTGGAGACGCTGATCCTTTCCTTGATCAGGGCCGCGCCAAGACGTCCCAGGTCTTCCGGTGTCTGGGGGCCCACGTTGGCCAGACCGTCGGACAGCAGGATGATGCGGTGCACAAAGCGGTTACCGCCGTTTTTCCGGATTTCGGCCGCGCCCTGGCTCACCCCTCCGAAAAGAGCCGTGCTGCCGCCGGGTTCGATGCTCCTGATCCGGGACACGATGCCGTCGAGATTCCGGACAGGCGTGGCCGGAACCAGGGTTTCCACGTTATGGTCGTAGATCACCAGGGAAAACATGTCCTGGGAGCCCAGGTGTTTCACCGCCTCGATGGCCGCCTCTTTGGCCTTTTCGATCTTGTCTCCGCTCATGGAGCCGGAGCGGTCGAGCACAAGACAGAGGTTGACCGGCGGACGGGCCACATGGCGGGGAGCCGGCGGGGCGTCCAGGCTCACCTTGACCACCACCGTTCTGTCTCCGTCTGCGGGCAGCACGGCCCGGTCCGTTTCCACTTTCATGCCCACTTTGGCGGGTCCGGCCAGAACCGGTGTTCCAAGAACCAGGACCAGCAGAAGAATCCGGGCGATCCCAAGGCTTCTTTTTATTGTATTGCGCGACAGACCTTTCATGGTTTTTCTCCTTGCTTTAAATCATTAACGTTTTTTCCCTTTTTCCGCAATCCGTTGAACAAACCATAGCCTGTTCTCAGGAACGGTTTGCCGGATCAGGGTAAAAACCTTGTAAAAAACGTGTAAAAAACGAGGAGACATTGGAAAGAGAAGACGGGACAAAGATGGGGTGTGTGGGAATGTTTCGATTCGGCGGGCCTTTTCAGGCATCATTCCCCGGCCCGGAGAAAAAGGGCCGGGTGCTTGACCTATAACCCAACCCTGGCCCGTTCGTCCCGCACCGACAGAATCCACCAGGAGATCATGGACCCGATCTTGATCAGCTCCACCAGGACGATCAGACTGAAACCGATGGCAAAGCCGGGATTATCCACAAAATAGCCCAAAGGCCAGAGCAAAAAGAAAACCGACGGGGGAATCACGGTGATGGCCCGAAGAGGGCTCTGGATGCAGGCGATGATCACCCCCGACTTTCTCAGGCGGAACAACAGGTGACCCGAAACCAAGAGGGACATGTAGGCCGTGAACACGAACACGGAAAGGCCGATGGCCGTTCCCATGCCGATCTGGGGGGCCGCGTCGAGGAACTGGGTCTTGATGTCGTAGACAAAGGGCATCTGGTTTTTCGAGATGCTCCACCCCACGTACCACAGGACAGCCAGACCGTCCAGAACGCCCCAGACTTTGATCAGTTTTTCCAGGTATTCCCTTTTTATCATCGTCAAACCTCACACAGGAGAAGGATGTTTTCGTCATCGACAGGATCATTATTTCATACAGCCCATCCATAAACAAAATCAGCCTTCAAGACAAGGGCTTTCATCAGGGTAACCGCATGTAACATTGGCATGGATCTTAACCATCGGTATCGGTATCGCTATCGCTATCGGGTTCGTTACCCCGGACATTACGACAGGGATAGCGATGATCCTTGGTTTGCCGGAACCCATGATCATGGGACATGCAATCGCCCTGCGCCCGAACGTTGCAAAAAAGAAAAAGACAGGTTAGTCTGGCTCCGGAGGATAAAAAGATATGATCCGTTTCATCATGAATCTGCTGTGGTTCGTCCTGGGAGGGTTTGCCATGGGCCTGTCCTGGTGGCTCGCGGGCATCCTGGCCTTTGTCTCCATCGTGGGGATTCCTTGGGGAAAAGCCTGTTTCGTCATCGGCCAGTTCACCTTCTTTCCCTTTGGACGGGAAGCGGTCAGCCGCAGGGACCTCTACGGCAAAGACGACATCGGCACTGGAACCCTGGGCCTTTTGGGCAACGTGATCTGGTTTGTCCTTGCCGGGTTCTGGCTGGCCCTGGGACATCTGGCCTCAGCCCTGGCCAACTTTGTCACCATCATCGGCATTCCTTTCGGAATCCAGCACCTGAAACTGGCGACCATCTCCGTTGCGCCCATCGGCAAAACCATCGTTCCTTTGGGCACGGTGTGGAACCCGGGGAGGGGCCGGTCCCGGAAGAGACGATGACCCGGGGGCCTGTAAGCGGTTGTCAAAATAACGTTCAGAATGATTTTTCCGGCGGCCAGCTTCCCCATTTTCGTGAAAACAAGCTTGAAAAGCTGGACAAACGAGTTGGGGAGAGAATGACAGGGAGCATACCGTCAACGCCCTCTCGTAGGTCGGCTTCTCGGCACGAAAGCCGACAAAGGCCCCCATGGTTTCTCTTTTTAAATGGGGTATTTTTGTTGTTCAACCTTCCGATTCTTTAAAGGATCGGGTCATTTGTCGGGTTTGGAGAACCCGACCTACTACGACTCCATGGAATAATTCAGGGTCGCCGAGGGCTTGAATCGGAACAGATTTAGACAACCCCTGTAAGCGGTTCAAATGTTCAGACGGCACCCGTTTCCCTTTTTTCCAGCCAGCGGCGATGGGCGATCACCATCCGGATGTCCCCGTAGGTCACCTGGTCGGCGAGGGCCAGCTTCACGTCTTTCATGGAGTTGCCGCCTGTCTCGACGATTTTCTCCTCGATCAAACGGAATTTTTCCGGCGAAAGCAGCGTATCCACAGAAAGCTCACCTGTTTCGACAAAGAAGCTCAGGTGGCTCTCCACCGTGCTTTCCACAAGACCCCGTTCCGCGGCGATGCGACTCAGGTCCATGCCGTCGCGGAACATGGCCAGGGTGACCTGCCGTGTTTCAGGCGCCGGCTTGCCGGTGGTTTTGGCGTCATCGTTCACGGTGGAAGGTTCGGGCAAATTCACCGTGTCGATTTTGTGCTTTTCCCGGTAGGCCGTGACAATTCCAAGAAGCTCTCCCCCGTATTCGGCCATTGATTTTTCGCCCAGACCCCGGACCTGTTTCAGGGCGGCGAAGGTGCCGGGCAGATGAACGGCGATCTGGATCAGGGTCTGGAGATGGATGACCCTGTAGGCCTGGACGCCCTTTTCCTTTGCCTTTGCCTCACGCCAGGCTTTCAGCTGTCTGAACAGTTCGGGATTTTCGATATCCGATTCGCTGTACTCGGGCGCCTGGGCTTTCACAGGTTTCGCAGCCTGGGCGTCGGCGTCCAGCTCGGCCCGTGAGATGGCCCTGAGGTACCGCTGGGGAGAAAACCCCTTTTCACAGCTCTGGACCGCAGCCCGTTTCACCAGGATCTCCCGCCGGACATATTTCAGGTTCTGGTCCAGGGTTTTTCCGATGTCCCGGTTGTCGGTCTCGAGGGTCATGCGGTGGATCACGTCATCGAAAACCGTGGCGATTTTCTCCTGGAACCAGGCCGACGCCTTGCTCACCCGCTCCGTGATGTAAGGATCGGAGTCGGGAAGGACGTTTTCGGAAAACCGGCTGCCCAGCTGGCGTTTGAATTTCTCGCTGACCATGACAATCTCTTCTCCGGCCCGGAACAGCAGTTCATCGGGATCGCCAAGGCCTGAAACCTTCACCACCCGGCCATGGGCCTTGAGATTCCGGACCAGGCCGGACAGGCGCTGATACAGGGGCTGAAAATCGAAGCATGCCAGGAGCAGGTTCGACTGGTATTCCTTTCTGGCCTCAAAAAGATCCCGGTCCGTGGGCGCGCTGGCCCGGACTTGGTCCATGAACCGGGTCACGGCCTCGTCCGCGCCAAGGCCCCGGGTGGGAACAGGCGAACGGAGGACCAGCCCGTCCAGGGTTTTGCACCGGCTCAAGGCCACGTAAACCTGGCCGTGGGCAAAGGCGGCCTGACTGTCGATGACGGCTTTGTCAAAGGTCAGGCCCTGGCTTTTGTGAATGGTGACGGCCCAGGCCAGTCTCAGGGGAAACTGCCGGAAGGTTCCGAGAATGTTCTCCTCGATTTCCCCGGTTTCTTCGTTCATCGTGTAGGCGATGTTTTCCCAGGCAATCTTTTCGACCTCAATGTCGTCGATCTCGTCAGGACACCGGACCCTCACCGTTTCGTCGGAAACGCCGGTCACACGGCCGATCTTGCCGTTAAAAAAACGTTTCTCGAACGAGCTGTCGTTGCGGAGAAACATCACCTGTGCCCCGACTTTCAGCACCAGGGTTTCGAAGGTGGGGTAGTTCTGCTCCGGAAACTCCCCTTGGACGTCGGCCGTAAGGTAAAAGGGTTGCCCTTCGAGCCGGTCCAGCCGGTTCCTGTTGATGTCGTCGGCTGTCCTGTTGTGGGTGGTGAGGGTGATGTAACCTTCGTTGCCTCCGGGCGAAAAATTTTCCACAAACCGCCGGTTCAGCTCGGCCATGTGGACAGGTTCCAGGCGGTTGTCCCTCACCCGGTTGAGAAGGTCGATAAAATGCTGGTCAGACTGGCGGTAGATCTTTTTCAGTTCCACGGAAAACAAGGCCGCATTGGCCAGGGCCCGGCTGCTGAAAAAGTACACCGAATCGTAATAAGCCCGGAGCAGGTCCCATTCCTCCGGTTTCGCCACCGGGGAAAGCTGGTACAGGTCCCCGATCATCAGAAGCTGAACGCCTCCGAAGGGCCTGCTGTCCCGCCGCTGATGGCGGAGAACCCCGTCCACGGCGTCCAGCACGTCGGCCCGGACCATGCTGATCTCGTCGATGACGAGAAGGTCCAGGCTTTTCATGATCTGGATCTTTTTCCGGCTGAACCGGAAGGTCTTGTTGCGGCTTTCGCTGTCTTGGATGCCTCCGCCCGGAATATTGGGGCCGAAGGGCAACTGGAAAAACGAATGGAGGGTCACCCCGCCCGCGTTGATGGCCGCGACCCCGGTGGGGGCCGTCACGATGGTCCGTTTGGCGGTGTGTTTCCTGAAATGCTTGAGAAAGGTGGTTTTCCCGGTGCCCGCCTTGCCGGTGAGAAACACGTGCCTGCCCGTGTGCTCCACCAGCTCGTGGACCATGGCCAGTTCCGGGTTGTCGTTAAGAGTCTGTTCAAATGTCTCGCTCATGAACCTTGCATACCCCAGGGAGTGGCAAACCTCAACCGAAAACCTCGGCTTCACATTTCCGGGCCGGACTCCTTGACCCGCCGGAGTATCCGTTCCGCCTCGGCCCTGTAGGGCCAGTCCCTTTTGTCACGCTGGGGAATCCCGAGCAGGATTTCCGCCTCGGCCCGGGCCGTAGAAAAATCTCCTTTTTTCAGGCTGGCCCGTGCGATTTCGATATGGGGGGTCAGCAAGGCCGGGTAGTCCCGGGCCATGCGCCGCCATTCGTCTGTCACGGCGTCCCTGCGCCTGCTTTGACGTAAGGCTTTCTGGCGGAGAAACAGATCCTCGAAACTGAAACCCGTGGCAAGGGCCCGGTCCACACGGTTCAGGGCAGCCGGCAGATTTCCCGTAAGAAAGGAGGTTTTGGCCGATTCGGAAAGAAGCCTGGGATTTTCAGGCACAAGGAATGACGCAGCGGCCATGGCGTCTTCGGCAGAAGTGTACTCGCTTGCGTGAAGCAGATAAGCGCCCCGGCTCCAGAGCCCGTCGGACAGAGCGAAACGGCCCGCCTGGAAAAGGCCAAGAACGGCGATGAGGGTCAGCAAAAAGGTCCGGGTTCCAGGCCGCCCTCCCTGTTTTTCTTCCGCCAAGGCAGGAGCTTTCATTTTTCCCGCCATCAGCAACCCCACCCAGAACCACCACAAGGCCAGGGTGGCCGGAAGACGGAGCGGGGAATCAAAGCATCCGTAAAATGTCATGGCGGCCACAGCCGCTCCCACGCCCCGGGACAGGCCGTCACCGTTAAGATACGCCCGGCGAAGCAGGAAAAAAACAAGAACCAGCTGTAAGATGGCCGCCGGAAAGCCTCCTTCCACGGCTGTCTGGAGGATGTCCTGGTAGGCGAACTCGACCCGGTGAAGGGGCATGTAGGCCTGGGGATCGCCAGCGGTCAACAGGGGCAAAGCCTTCGGATAGGCGGGCTGGAAGCTTCCGAAGCCGAATCCCGTGAACGGGTGGTGCCCGATCAGGATCAGGCAACCTTTCCAGATAAACATCCTGCCACGGGTCCAGGCGAGAGTCTGTAGCAGGCCGGACCAGGCGAGCCAGGAGGTAACCGCAGCGCAGCCCGCGGCCATGGTGGCGGCCAGGCCAAAACGGAATCGCCGGGACATCCGCGAATCGAGAAGGATATAGAACACAAGCCCGCCAGCCAGGGCCAAGGTTCCGGCTTTGGACAGGGTGGCGATGGTGGCCAGGGCCATGATGGTTGCCATGACATAGCTGGCCCTGGTCATATTCCGGGACTGCCCGGTTCCTGAAAGCTCCGATCCCGCACCGATCAGGGCGGGAACCAGGGGCAGGAGAAAAGCCGCGGTCCAGTTGGGGTTTCCCAGGGTGCCCGTGGCCCTGAATTCGGCGGAAAGGGCCGGGACAAATCCCGGAAGGGTCACGCCCATGGCCTGAACGAACACAAGAACAGACAGCAGGCACCCGGCCAGTCCAAGGATCAGCAGACTGAACGTCCGGGATTGCGGCGGGGCGCTCCCGATCTCCATGGCCACGAGCCATGAAAAGGCCAGACCCATGAGAAGCTGAAGCATTCCGGCAACATGGGCCGTGGCAAAGGCTGTGGTAAGCCAGGGTGCAAGTCCGGACCAGAGCGCCAGGGCGCAAGCCGCCATGATAATCCGGCGGTCTTGGGGTAAAATGTGAGTCTGCTTTTCAGGACGCCAGAGAGCCCTCACGGCAAGAACGGCCAGCACAAGGCCCCAGACAGCCCATTTGGCGAGACGGAACGGGGCGGCAAGGCCGGGAACAAAGAAAAGGGCGACGGCCGAAACGCCCATCGCCCCTGCTGCTGCCCGGAACACCATCAACCGTTCCGGATTATTTGCTGTAACCGCCACCGCCGGCTCCGCAGTCCGAGTTGGATTTCAGCCAGCGCACGTTGATCCAGAACGGCATGGACCGGGGCCAGATGGCGTTCACGATCCCCGGCTGCCAGGCCGTGGGATCGGTGATGGGGTTCACTTCTGCCACCAGCGCCACGATTTCCTCGTCCTCTTCGGTGCACGTGGTGTCACCCTGTTCCTTTATCGTAAAGTTGATGGAAACCTCGCCGCTGTCGTTGGCGATGGCCCCACCCGCCCCAAGGCCTTCCAGAAGTTCCAGATCACCGCCGCTGAACAGGCCGTGCGGGGGGGCAAGGTCTTCCCAGCCTTCCAGCGCCACCTTGGCCCGTTTGAGGGGGCCTTTTTCAGGCACATCCACCCCGACGGTCCAGCCGTACTTGGTGGCGAATTCGGCCAGATCCACCCCGAACACCACGGAAATGGTGATGGTGTGCTCTCCGGAACCGTAGTACATGGGGCTGTCGCATTCAATGGAGATCTGGGTCCCGTCGGCGATGATCTCGCCCGCCACCATGCCGCCCACGTCAAGGACGGTGCCCAGGGTATCCACAACCGAACCGGCCACATACTGGGCAAGACTCCAGTAACCCTTGACGGCGTCCATGCCGTCACCCTTGGCTTTTTTCACAGGCGATGGAACCGGGCCGGCCTGGAAGAAGTTCTGTGCCAGCTCCGGCGGCAGGGCGTCCTGATAGGTGAAGCCGATATACTCCGCCGGGTTGAGGGGTTTACTGAACCAGTCGAGTTTCATCAGAAACGACTGGAGAGGGTCCAGATAGAAGTTGCCCGTGACCTCGTGTTTGGGTGTCTTTTCGGCCAGGGCCGTGAACAGGTCCGCCAGAAAATACGGGCGGGCCGTACCCATGGCCATGGAAAGCTGTTTGTAAAGCATGGCCAGGTACAGCACCATGCCCTCTTCGAATTCCTGCTCCGTGTCGCCGGCCTCGAACCTCAGGCTGACCGGACCGTTTTCCCCGCCCAGGTTCTGGACACCGGCCGCGAACACCTTGGCCGTGGTGTGCCTGTTGGGATTCAGCCGGTATTTGAAAAACGAGTCGGCCAGCACATAGATGTGGTAATCCCTCAGGGCCACCCCGTCCTCCAGGGTTCCCGAACCCTTCACAATGGCCGTATCCTCGTGGTTGTAGACCGGCACCCCAATGATGGTGAAAATTTCCTTCAGGATCGGCTCGATCTCTTCTGCCGATGACGCCGCGTACATCTGATCGACCAGATCCTGGGCCTTGGCCCTGTAATCGGTGTTATCATCGTCGATGTCTTGGTAATCCGCCGTGTCCCCCGACGTGCCGCAACTCTGGATAAAAACCATGCCGCTGAACAGGGCAACGGCGAACAGAGCGATCATGAAGGCACGAACCCCTCTGAAATGTGAGTTAAAACCCATACCCAACCCCTTTCGATATTTCCGCAACTTTTATAGGATAAAAAAATCTAAGGCACTGTTTTTTATTGCTATATATGGACATATATAACGTGTCAACAGTTTTCTCGGGATGTCATCGCTATCGGTATCGGTATCGCTATCGGGTTCGATATCCAGAACGTTTCGATAGCGTTAGCGATCCCGATAGCGATAGCGAAAAACCTAATCCTGAAGGGTGGGTGAATTCCGGAACATGGCGTTTCCTGTCCTCATTCATTGATCAGATCCTTGAGGGTTTTAAGCTGGTCGCCTGACAGCGCGTCCACCATGTCGTCATCGGTGACGAACACGCCGTTGACCCAATCGCCGTTCCAGGTGTGGCCCTCGATCATCCGGTAAAGGGTCCGGCGCTGTGAGGGCGTGCTGTTCCTGAAGATACGGATCACCTGGTTCCCTTCGTTTTCGGTGCAGTACACCCCGCTGATCAGCCGCTCCACCCAGTGGCGTTTCATGTCCAGGCTGAGGCTCCGGATGTCCGCGTTGGAGAGGGCGGTCACCACGTCTTCTATTTCGTCGATATCGTTCAGCCAGAGAGTCTCGGCCGCATCCCTCTTCAAACCGCTTCCGAAAGGCAGGCCCATGCCGTGGTTGGCGGCCGGAAAATCCGAGGCGGAAGGCGAGGCTCCGGCGGCGGTGAGGGCCATGTAGGCGCAGGTGCAGCAGTTGAAGGACGTCAGGTTGTAGTTGCCCGGGTCGCACATCCTGATGTAGTTGGCTTTCACCGTGGCCGGGTCCACGTTGTAGGTTCCGGTGCAGGTCGTGGCTTTGTGGGGGTCCGGATCGGGTGTTCCGCTGGTGCTGTTGTCGTAGGTGATGGTGTCGGGTTTGGCGATGTTGGAAGGCGTCGGGGCCAGGGTATCGTCATGGCCCCAGACAAAACAGTGCCGGGCCGGAACATAGCTTCCCACGGCCCCGGTGAAATCCCGGTGACAGAGGGTCGCCACCTTATGGGCAGGAGGGGCCTGGACCGGCAAAGGAGATCCGGTCCCTGAAGGAGACGGAACAGGCGCCGGGCCGGGCTGGGGCGTCGGAGACGGACCTGGCTGGGGAGTTTCGGCCGGAGGGGCTGTTTTTGCCGCGTCGGATTTCAGAACCACCCGGCGGTTGGGTTCATAATCTTTTGAAAACGCCTGGGTTTCCCCGAGGCCCCGGAGGCTGATCTTTTCAGCGGGCACGCCGTGCTCCAGCAGTTTTTTCTGAACCGCCACGGCCCGGTCCGTGGAAAGGCTCATGTTGCTTTCTTCCGGCCCGTCCACACTGGCGTAACCGTCCACGGTGATGTTTCCGGTTCCACCCTTGGACTGCCACTGGCGGACGAAACAGGAGATGATTTCCGCCTGGGCTCCGGTCACGGAGGCGGAGGAAATGCCGAACAGGATCGCCGACTCTTTCAGAAGGCAGGGTTCCCCGGCTTTCCGGAGCAGCAGGCCCACGGCCCGGTTTCCCACAGACCGTTGAAGTTGGTGCAAGGGATGGACCTGTTGGCCCAAAGGTCGGCTGGGGGTTGGGCTCCGTTCCGGAATGAACGCGGCCGGCCGGTTTTTTTCCATCATGGGTTCATGGGCTCTGGAATAAAACGCCATGGTGTCAGATCTCCTGTTTTTCGATGTACTTGGCCGACACCCATTTCTCGTTGGGGTCCACCCGGCACCAGCCGTTGTCTGTTTCGAAGATCAGAACGTCCGCCCCTTTCACGAGCTTGTCGATCACCGGATAATCCGTTCCGGGACCGGTGCGGATGTTCAGGGTGTCGGCGAGCACACGGCCTTTGACCACCGGGATCAGGTAACGGGCCGCCACCCAGCGTGATTCGCTGCCGCTGATCTTCACCCAGCCCTGGTTTTCCTCATAGGCCCCGAGGATATTGCCGGCGAAAACCGTTCCTGTTTTCGGGTGACCTGTTCCGGGGCCGCTGCGGACGTTGAGCACCGAAGCCGTCACCAGGCGCTGTCCCAGAGCCGGTTTGTCCACACCCGCCGTTTTCGGCGTTTTTCCCGTGAGCCGGTCGAGCTCGGCCTGGACCAGGGGAAGGAAACGGGCCGTGGCGTCCTCCCGGGTGTTGCCGCCGAAAAAGGCGGTGCCGGGGCATGTTTTGCTGTGGAACCAGTGATGGTACACGATATGGGCCGTGTCCACCTTAAGGTTGAACCGTTCGGCCAGGGCGGCGTTCAGATGGACGATGGTGTCCGTATGTTCGGGTGTCAGCACATCCCTGCCCTGGTCGAAATTCCCCAGGTGCTCGATGCAGATCCCCTGGGCGTTGTGGCCGGTGATTCCCGCAGGCGGTTTGTTAAGGGGACGGCAGATGGCCAGGGTCCCGTCGGGAAAGGTGGTGATGTTCTGGGCGATGTCGGCCCAGCCGTTGTTCACCACATGGTACTGCTTCATGGTGTCCAGCCATTTCACCGGGTCCGGGCTGCGCCTGAAGCTTGAATAGTCGGGCAGATAGGTGTGGTGGTTCTGGATCTCACGGACCGTCCGGTCCACCACGGCCGAGGCCAGCCAGCCCCGGAGTTCGTCTTTGGTCATCAGGATAAAGCCTTTGATCGTTTTCATCATATCCCCCTGAATATTTATTGGTTTGACGTTGTCATCTTCGCCTCCGGCGGCCCTCCCGGGGGGCCAGCTTTTGCAAAGCTGGGCAAACAGTTTTTTTACTGGGAAGGGTAAGCTGCTTTCATGTCAACATGCAGCGCCGTTTATAAGGCCATCATGATGTTTTTACCTATGGCGCCCTTTCCCAATGTATTTGTCCCGCTTTTTAAAAGCGGGCCGCCGGAGGCCAGTCTTTTGAATCATGAAATCATACAATCTCCCCGATCACCTGAAGGTAACCGGCCACACTGTTCGTAATGGAATAGCTGTCCCGGATGGTGCGTCTGGCGTTTTGGCCCACATGGACGAAGGCTTCCGGATTTTCGAGGATGTCGTGACCCAGGGCCGTCATGCCGTCCAGGTCGTAAGGGTCGAACAAAAACCCGTTTTCGCCGTGTTCGATGACCTCCGGGACAAAGCAGCGGTTTGCGGCGATCACCGGCACACCCGAGGCCATGGCCTCGAACAGACCCCAGTTGGCCGCCCCCTCGAACAGGGGAAAAAGGATCAGGTCCATGGCCTTGAGATGGTCATGAAACGCGTCGTAGGGCAGAAAATCCTTCCAGATGAAAAAGTCTTCGGCAAGGCCGAGACGTTCCATGGTGTAACCTTTGAAACTGCGGCCGTCCAGGTAGCTGAGTTCGTTGCCGTAAAGGGTCTGTTCCGATCCCAGCACCAGCACGGTCAGGTCGGGGCAAAGTTCTTTCAGCCGCCGGGCCACCTCGAGAAACACATCGAAGCCCCGCATGGCTTCCAGGGTCCGGGACGCGAACCCCAGGATCGGCCCTGTTTCGGGCAGTCCGTGTTTGATCCGGAGGGCCTTTTTGTCACCTTCGGGCTCGGGAAGGACAAACCCTTCCATCTGGATCCGGACCTTGTGGCGCAGTTCTTCGGGAAAATGCCGGGCCGCGTGGGCCGAGGGCACGATGACCCGGTCCGAGTTGACGGCACTGGCGTAAACCAGGGCCTGGAACGTGCCGTTCAGGAAAAGGTGATCGGCAAGGGGCGGGTATTCGGGCCGGCACCAGGCCATGTGGTAACCCGGAAGCTCCACGTAGGACACCACGGGAATCCGGTACATGTTCTTCAGAAAAAACGTGGTCCCGAACGAGGCGTGGCCCACCACCACGTCGGCGGGAAAAACGCTCAGCACATCGGGCAGCACATCGCAGACCGCTTTGCCGTGGCGGAACCCCTCGTCGCAGCCCGTGGCGTACCAGAGAGACGGCCCGGCCGGGGTGTCCGGCCTGTAGCCGAAATAGGGAACGGGGACGCCCTCGCTCCGTATCTGGTCGGCGAAAGCCTCGTCGGTGAGAACGGCCGTCTCAACGCCGGGCACTGCGGCCATAGCGTGGGCGATGGCCGTGAACTGGCTGGGATGAGCCGGATGGATGAACAGAACGCGTGTCATCTGACAAAGACCTCTTTCACCAAGACATAAGGACAAAGCAATGTCTTCTTTGTTGCTTCTTAAAGGGCCGGACTCCCGTCCATGTCATTCCGGGCGGCCACAAACATGACGTGTTGCCTGAAATAACTTCTGACATGGCGGAACGACAACGTTCGAAGTCCGAAGCCGACCCGGAATCCACGCGGGCATGGGCGAAAAATCCCGAAAAACCATGCCCTGCAAACGTTACCCGATCAGCCGCGCCGCCTCGTCGATCATGGCCTTGGCCCGGGCCGTGTCCTGGTAGCCCAGAACCTCGGCCACTTTATCGGGCGAGGCCATGGCCAGATCCCTCACCGAGTTGATGCCTGCGGCTTTGAGTTTCGTTTCCGTGGCCGCACCCACACCCCTCACCGAAGCCAGGGTGGGAGCCGTGTCGAAAATGACCGGCCGGGTCAGGGTGGGCACGGTCATGGTCGGACGTGTCACTGTGGGAACGGTCATCGTGGGCCGGGTCACCGTGGGAATCGTGGCCGTTGGCCGGGTTACCGTGGGTATGGTCGCCGTGGGCCGGGTTACGGTGGGGATCGTGACCGTGGGCTGTGTGATTGTCGGAACGGTGAGGGTCGGAACCGTGACCGTGGGGATCGTCAGGGTCGGTCGGGTGATCGTCGGGATCGTCACCGTGGGCTGTGTGACGGTGGGAATCGTCACCGTGGGCCGGGTCACCGTGGGAATCGTGATGGTGGGAAGGGACTTCACGGTGAAGGTGAGGGTTCCCGACTGCACCGTGCCCTGGGGCGTGACCACGCCGAGGGTCCTTGAACCTGCCGTGGACGAGCTGTCGATGGTGACCTTGGCCGTGATGCCGTCGGCTCCCCGGTCGGTGATCTGTGCTTTGATGCTGCTGTCCGGAACTTTCACAGGACGGACCAGAAGATCGGGAATGTCCGGACGGCTGGGCCGCGTTACAATGGGCCCTGTGGGAAGGGCGGGCCGTGTGGGCGTGATGACCAGTTCGGTGTAGAACACCACGCTGCTGGCCTGGGCCAGCCCTGTGCCCCGGATGGTCAGGTCGAAGGTGGTTCCTTTGAGGGCGGACAGGGGCTCGATGGCCGTGATGGAGGCCGAGGGCACCTCCGCCGGTTCCACGGTGATGATCACGGTGTCGGGAAGGCTCCTGAGACCGGCGCTGTCTTCGACCACCAGTTCAAGAACATGGGTTCCCACGGGCAGGTTCACGTCAATCCTGGGTTCTTCGGTGGAAAGGGGGAAATCTGAAAGGGTGTATGCCATGGTATGTTCGCTCCTTATTCTTTTTTTATGAAGGTTCCCTGACGCTCCAGTGGTAACGGACGATGCCCTTGCCGCCAAAGGCCTGGGACCCGCTGGCGTCCAGGGTCACCGTTTCTTCGGCTCCGGCGCTGAACACGGTCTGGTCCAGACCGGAATGGGCCTGGGGAACCGTGTGGATATCGGAAAAACGCCAGTGGTACCGGGCGATGGTCCGGCCGCCGAAGGCTGAAGATTTCGAGGCGTCCAGCGTGACCTGGACCGTGTCTCCGGCGGCATGGGTCTCAAGGTCCTCTCCGGCATGGGCCACTGGCAGCTGGAGAACCAGTTCCGCCAGTTCCCTGGCCGCCGTGCCCAGAGCGTCCAGCCGGGTCAGAAGGGTCTCGGGCGCTTCTCCGTCCTGGATGGCCCGGATCAGCTCCGCCACGGTGATCATGTAGGTGTCGAACTCCAGGACCGAGGCCAGGGCCGGGTATCGTTCGGCGATTTCCTGGCCCACATCGTGGCCGATGTAGCCGAGACTGGCCAGGATCCCCACAAGCCCGTCTTCGGTGAGGGCGTCGGTCCGGGCCAGCATTTCCAAGGTCATCACACCGTGGCGCACGTCGCAGGAGGACGGCACGGGAAACCGGAAGTCCAGGGCCGCGAAATCCTTGCGGACCCGCATCGTAAGGGCGATGATCCGCTCACGGAGGACCAGGGGCATTTTTTCCGGGGCGAGACCCAGGGCTCCGGCATTGACCACGTAACGGCGGTCGATCTCGTTGACCTGGGGGGCCAAAGGATCCACGGGGTTTGAAATGGCCGTGGCTCCAGCCTGAAGCTGGATCCGACCCACCTCGATCACCGTGCGGTTGTCCGGTTTCACCGTGTCCAGAACCAGGCTGAGTCCCTCGGTGATCCGTGTGTAGCCGCTGTACTGGGGGATTTCCATGTTCTGGACCAGGTCTGTGAGGGTTTCGCTGTACCGGACGCCGATGAAGACCGTGGCCGGAAGGCTGTAACCTGACGGGTCCACCGTGAAATCCCGTGGCTCGGTCAGACAGATCTCATTACCCTCAGCGTCCAGGGCCACCCCGGGAAGCAGGGTGACGGTCAGGCCGGACAGTGCGGAAAGTCCCAGTTCCAGGGCCTCGCCCTGGACGATGCCCGGAGAATGGAGCCGCCTGTTGTGGAGTTTCCGTTTTTCGATATGGTAGCTCTGTTCCGCGGTCCAGTCTCTGGCCGTGGTGAAGAACCCCGTGAAATAGTTCATTCTGCTGGTTATGCTCATATGCTTTTCCCCTTCGAAATGGTGGATATCAGCCTGTCACCGTATTGATTCCGATGTCTGACCGGACCTCGATCTGCATGGGTTCGAAACGCGCCCGGCTTTCCACCAGGGTGAGTTTCAGGTAGTACAGGGTGTGGGCCGGTTTCTCCAGGTCCACGATGGCTTTCACTTTGTCCATTCTCACCTTGTCCCGCTGGTCCGGCGGGATTTTCACGTCCACGACGAAACGCCAGGGCAGGATGTCGTCCCCTGATAGCTCGTCCACGAGAAAGGTGTCTCCCCGGTATTCGGCCTCAAACCCACGGCCCGACGTGATGGGGTACACGTCGTGGACCACGGCGTCCCTGCGGGAAACCGTGGCGTTGCTGTAGGTCGTGACCACGCCGTCCGCGTCGGTGACCTTCACCACCGGACGTTCCGAGGGCTGGCCCTGGTTTTCGTAGTTCAGCGTCACCTTCACGGCCTGAGGAGAATCGGCCGCGATCAGCACAAAGGCCGGGTCTGTTCCGTCCAGGCGATCGATCACGTAGTAGTCTTTTGTTTCCGGCTCGTAGCGGCGGACCCGGACCAGGGGGGACAGGTCGCTGATCAGGGGGGTTTCCGGCAGGTCCCCGGGAACCGGCGGGCTGGGAAAGAGGCCTCCGATCATGGAGGCCACCCCGACCTGCATGCCGCCGGGCCAGCTCCACTCCCGGATATCCGGTTCAAGGCCCGTGTAAATTTTCAGGTACTCCTTGAGACCCCGGACCGTGCCCCGGTGACGGTAAAGATCCACGGCCTTGGCGATCAGCTCCCGGCGTCTGGCCTCGTCCCAGTCCGGATCGAGAGCCAGGGACACCCAGGTGGCGAGCCAGGGCAGGAACTCCGGTTCGGTCAGGCTGGGGTCGAACACCTCGGCGATATGTTCCACAATGTCCGAGAGCGTGTCCATGTGCCGTTCAAACGGCAGAAGGAAAGCCCCCAGCACCCCGTTTTCCTGAAAATGGGCCGGAAGAAAGTCAAGGAACCGGCTTTGTTTGCCTGTTGTGTCATCCATGGCTGTTCAGAATCCTGATGCGGTTCATGGTGTTTTTCTCCTCGTAGTCAACCAGGGCGTCATGCCCGATGGGAATCAGACGTCCGCTGTCCTTGAACACACCCTTTTCCTTTATATATAAAGTCAGGCTGTCCACGTGATCCACCCCGTCAAGGCCTTCCACCAGCTGATAGACCTCCGAGGCGTAAACCGCCCGCCCGAAAGGCCAGCCCCGGCCTTCGACCCCGCCTGTCAGGGGATGGAAGAAACGGCGGAGGGCCTCGGCCACCCGGGCTTTGAGCAGGCTTACGCTCTCCCTGGGCCGGGCCGTCAGGGTCATGGAAAGACAGATTGAAACATAGGACGGACCCACCACATGGAGCCGGGTGGTGATCAGACGCCGGCTGTCCAGGTGGCCGGACACCCGGGCCAGGTCCTCTGCCGAGGGAACCGGACGGTTTAAAGGGCCTTCTCCCTTGAAAGGCACCAGGATCAGACTCACATGGCCCTCCCGGGGTGTTCCGGGGTCCTCGCCTTCCAGGTTGAGGCCCGGCAGGCATTTGACCCGGGCCATTTTCGGCTCGTCCATGGCCAGGACCAGCGATTCGAAATCTTCGGCCGTCACCGCCCTGTAACGTTCCCGAAGCTTTTGGATGGTCAGGGCCTCGGCCTGTTTCACCGTGAGGTCCGTCATAAGGTCCGCCGAACCGTCCAGGCGGCCGTTCAAGAGTTTCAGAAATGTTCGCCGGCTTTGCTCGGTCACCCTGTTCTGGCGGTACATCATGGCCTCGAACAGAAACGAGAACAGTTCGATGAGCATGATGCCCGGGTCCGAAGCGTTGTGGTCTGTCCAGGCCGGGGCGTACCTTGGAATCAGACTCACGATCTCTTCGACCAGGTCGTCGTACTTTCTGTCATCCAGGTTTGGCAGGGGAATGGGCATATCAGTCTCCAATGGTCATGGTCACGTCATGGGTTCCGGAATACACAAGGCAGTCCAGAGGAACGCTCACACGGTCCGTGGCAAACTCCACGGCGCTCACGGGAATGAAGGACAGGTCGGGTGACCGGATGCCGGCCTGGACCAGGCAGATCCTGTCTGCCGTGTCAAAACCCCGCACCGTCACCCCGGCGATGTTTCCGGAAGCATCGAGCCGGGCTTCACCCGTGACCCGCATCCTTAACTGTTTGTCCGCCGACATCAGGCCCGCCACCCTGTCCCAGTCTGCCGGCCGTTCGAATGGCACACCAAAGTCGATGTTCCATGCCGGTGTGTTGCCTGCCAGAGCCTCCACCCGGCTGATGTCGATGGCGTCCAGAATCTCTTCCTGGGTCGAGGATACCAGGCTCACCCGGTCTCCGGCTTTGAAACCCGTGACCGTGAGGGTTTGAAGGAGCGAACCGGCTTCAGCCGGGTCGGCCAGGAGAAAGCGGACCTCTTCGTCAAAGGTGGCCACCCGGATGCCGGGAACCAGATCGAAGGGCGCGGGTCGGTGGCGGCCTTTTTCCTTGGCAAAATTCAGCCGGCACTGCTGGATCGAACCGGAAAGGGTCACGGCACCCACATGGTCCACCCCGTCCACCTGCTCGATTTCGGCACTGATTTCAGACAGGTAAAGATCCCGGCCCAGGTCCCAGCCCTTTCGTTCCGGCCCTCCGGAAAGGGGATGGAGAAAGTCGTCCAGCCGTTTCAGGATGGCCAGTTCCACCTGGTCCGACTGTTCGGGATAAAGGGGCGTCACGGTGATGTTCACCGAACATTCCACAAAAGACGGCCCTTTGACATGGATGTTCCGATCGGCCATGAGGTTCGCCAGGGCGTGGGATTCCAGGAAACTCCGGACTTTCCGGATCAGGGCGGGGCCTGGAACAGGCTTTCTGTCCCGGCTTTCCGGGGTGATGACCACGGTGACGTGTCCGGCTTTGGTGAGGCCGAGAGCGTCGGTGACCGGAAAGCACCGGGCGTTTTTCACCTCCCGGGACGCTTCCCGGGCCAGCCATGCGAAGTCTTCCAGGGTCACGGCCCGGTCCCGGTGTTTCAGCCTCTGGGGGCCTCTCTGCCGGATATCGTCCAGGGTTTCCAGGTCCGATCCACCGGCGGCGGCTTCCACGTTGGTGACCCGCTTGATCGCCGCAAGACCACCCACAGGGTTCCGGACCACGGTGACGGCATGGGCTTTCACGTTGCCCCGGGCTCCGTCGTGGCTGCGGACCGTCACCAGCCGGATGTTGTTCTGTCCCACAGGCGGGATGGCCCCCCTTTCCCCGTCGCCGAATCGAACCGTCCCGTTCACGGGGTCCAGGGCAAAATGCCGGCTTGAAGGACCGGAGGCGTAAAAGTCAGGCACTTCCACCCACCGGACCCACCGGTCCGATTCGCAGGGGAAAACAGGGCCCGGACCGTCAGACTGCGAAAGCTCAGTGCCCAGAATGTCCAGGTCCGCCTCCGAGGGTCTGTCCGGCTCCAGCACGGCCAGCACGGTTCCGGGCAGAACCCGGGGCCGGGGCAGCCGGAACGTCTGGCCGGCTTTTCCATCCGAGGAACCCAAAATCACATCGGAAAAGGTCTCGGCGTTCACGGCAGGAACGGTGTTGGTGGCCATGGTTTTAAGGTACGGCCCCGGACGCCCGGATGTTTCGGGACGGAGCCTGAACCAGAAGGCCCGGGTTCCCGAGATTTCGGCCGCTCCATGATCAGGTGGCGCGAAAAACCCCAGGAAGCCCCGGGTCTTCAAACCCAGGGTTCCGTCGCTGACGCCCAGGGGTTTCGTTATTTCGCCCGTGTGATACTCGAAGATCACCGGGGTGCCGTATTCCTCTTCCATGGCGTCCTCGTCCACATCCACGCGGATCTGGACCCACGTTTCCGGGGGAAAAGACCGGTCGAACCCCAGGTACAGGGACGGCCCCTCGTCGTCGGCGCTGAACGGTGAAAAACCTTTCAGCTGTCCCATCTCCCGGGAAAAGTCCCGGATCATCCCGTCCACACGGGACATGGCCCGGGAAAGGGCCATGGGTTTTCCGGCGGCCTCGGTAAAGCTGAGGGTCATGGTGAAACGGCTGATCATGGGGGCGGCGAGCACCGGAGGGTTCCAGCGCACAGAATCCCCGTCACGGGTGACGCTTCCCGGTTTTTCATAGCTTCCCGAATGGAGCCTGGCCCTGATCCACAGGCCCTCCACCCCGTTCACCTTTGTTCGTTTCATGGGCTGCACGGTAAACGAGTAGCTCACCGCCGCAGCTTTCCGGAAATGGCCTGTGGTGTCCGTGGCTCCGGGTATGGGGGTCCAGCCCGAAGGCCCGAAGGACTCCCAGACGATGGCGGCGTCGGTGGTGGTGACCTGGTCCGGGGCGTGGGCCACGGTCATGGAAAGGACACAGGTCCCGCCGGTTCTGGCGAACACCTGGTCGTCCCTTATGTAAAGGGCGTCCAGCCGCGCCGGTTTCTGGCCCAGGGGAAAAAATTCGCCGGACCGGTCCAGGGGGACAAAGGCCGTGCCGCTCTGCATGGCCGACACCAGTTCCGCAGACTGGGCCGGAACAGATGCCAGGCTGATCGACCGGGAACCCTGGATGGACCGGATCACCGGCAGGCGTTTTCGTCCCTCGCCGCCTGAGAGGACCAGAGCCAGGGCCGCGCCTGTCTCGTGCTCCACGAGCCGGGGAAGATGTTTCAGGGTCACCTGGCCGTTTTGACTGAAATGATTGGTTCCGTCCACCACACTGTCTTTGGGAAGGGGCGTCCAGGACGTGCCGTCGAAGTATGACCAGACGATGGCCCAGCGTTCTTTTTCAGGCTGTCCCGGCGTTTCAAGGTTTACCGTGAGGGTGACGGTGGCTCCGGCTCTCTGGGTCTCGTCGTCGAAACGAAACAGATGGTCATCGCCCAGAAAAAACACCCGCTCCCGCTCCACCGATCCCTCGAAAGCCGCCCAGGACGCGGGTTCGTCACCCAGAGCCTCGCCTGTCCGGTCGCTGGCAGAGCGGCCATCCAGGGCCAGGACCTTGACCAGCCGGGCTTTGGTCAGGGTGACGTCCCTTTCGGTTTCAAAGACAACCTCCTCCTCGGTTTCCGTTCCGGCCGTGGCCATCTGGGTGCCTCGGGCCACGGTCACGGCGTCGGGACCATCGTCGGCCAGGGTAAAGGCGAGTTCCGTAACGGCGGCGGCGGGAGGTACGAAATCCACACCGGCAGAGTTCAGAAACGCCAGGAAATGCTTGTCCGGGACCTGGTTGAGACGCTGGACCGACAGGTCGGACAGACGGCTGAACAGCCGGATCATGGCCCGGCCCGGCCCTTTTTCAGGCCCGTTCCAGCCCGCAAGGGTCTGTCTCAGGTCCTCCTCCAGGCTTTCGATCACCTGGTCCCGGTTTTTTTGGTACAACAGCGGCGCGGACTGGTCCATCTACACCTCCCCCCGTTCCAGGTAAAAGGGGTACACCAGGTTGAACCGGCTGTCCGTGCTCCTCACCGTGTAAGCGATGTGGATCAGCAAAGCTCCGGGCCGGGCCCTGTCACTGGAAACCCGGACCGACAGGTTCACGATGCGGGGTTCCCACCGGCCCAGGGCCTGCTCCACGTGGAATCGGATCATGCCCGCGGTCTGGGCGTTGTCCGGCGCGAACACGTAATCGTGGATGCCGCAGCCGAAATCGGGACGCATCAGCCGTTCGCCAGGGGCTGTTTTCAAAATGGTGACAATGGCCTCTTCCACATCGTTCTCGTGCCGGGAAAGACGGATGTCCCCGGTGTTTTCGTCAACGGCCACGGGAGAGGCCCAGCCCGTCCCCAGAAATTCCTGTCCCATAATCTAAGCCCCCTTGGTGAACATGGTGGAATGAACCTTGGCCACCGCCGGAACCAGGGGCGGCGTGGTGGGCGCGCCCATGTTCCCGGTATGGACATGGGTGTTGAAGGCCGTGATGAACATCTCGTTCACCAGGGTCATGCTCGCCCCCTGCCCCAGGTTGACCTGGGTGCTGTCCAGGGTGATGCCCGATGTGGCCGCGATGGTGGCCGATCCCGTGACCTTGATGCTGAGGTTGCCCTGGCTGTTCAGGTTCTGGTCGCCCTGGGTGTCCACGGTGAGGGTCCCCGCGTTGGCGTCCAGGCAGATCCTGTTTCCTCCGCTGTCCTGGACAGTCACTTTGCCGCCTTCGTCATCCAGGGTGAGGGCGTGGCCCCCTGCCGTGGTCACGGTGATGTTGCCCGTTCCGCCCGCGTCGTCCAGGATCACGCTGTGCCCGCCCTGGCTGACGATCCGGATGGCTGCGGCCTGGTCGTCGGCGTTGTCGTCGAACGAGATTTTATGGCCGCTTCGTGTATGGATGGCCCGCACATGGTTCTTGCTGTCGCTGTCCATGGTTTCCGGCGGGGTGTCCTCGCTGTTCCACAAACAACCCAGAACAAAGGGGTGGTTCAAGTCCCCGTGTTCGAAGGCCACCAGCACCTCGTCTCCGATTTCCGGAATGAAAAACGAACCCCGGCCGTTTCCGGCCATCAGGGTGGCGATGCGGGCCCAGAAACTGTGGGACCGTTCCTCCTGGTCATCGGGTGAGGTGCTGTCGCTGTCTTCGGAAAGCCAGGGGAAATCCACCTTCACCCGGCCCAGGCCCCGGGGGTCCCGGATATCCCTGACGATCCCCACCACCACGCCGTAGATCCGCCTGTCTCCGTTACGGGATGGATTGCTCCCGGTGGCGCTGATCATATCCAGAAGGCTCATCGACCGTTCCTCTTCAATTCAAAACTGGTGAGAAAACCCCGGGCGTCCAGGGTGTGGGTCACCGAGGTCACATAGTAGTTGCCGCTGTATCGTTTTCCGGCCCCTTTGATCTTCACCACCTGCCGGGCCGTTAAGGCCGGGTTCCCAATGGATGTGGCCCTGGCCGTGATGAAGTCCAGGCTCTGGGTTTCCAGATGGGCCAGGGCGATGTCCCGGGCTTCCTTCTGGTCGGTCACGGCGTTTTCCGTGAGTTTCACCGGGTTGTCCCCGAAGATCGTTTTGGCGATTTCCGACCCTGTTTTTTCGCCCATTTTAACCCTCTCCTCCCCGGCTTTGGCCTTGCCCACCAAGGCGGCTTTGCCTCCGCCGCCGGAGGTCTGGGACGCCCGCACGATGACCTCGGTGGGCATGCTGTACGTGGCGATGGCCGGATTGAAGCTTTCCAGGTCTTTCCCCCACTCCAGGGTATGGTCCTGCGAGGGACTGACCAGGTACCGGGGTTTCTGGAAGTAAAGTATCTTGTTTTTCACCACCACCTCGTAGCCCAGGGGCCGGGCCTTGGCTTTGAGAATCTGTTCGTAGGTTTCGTCCTCGGACAGGGTGTGCCGGTGTTCGGCGTCTGTTTTGTCCACCCTGGCCTCAAACCCAAGATCCTTGGCGATTTCCATGGCAATCTCGCTAGCCCTGGAACTTTCGAAGGGTTTGGTCCGCCTTTTCCTCTGGAGCCGGTGGTAATGGCTGAAGCCACGGACCTGGAGCTCGGGAATCCCCGTAGCCGGAAAACTGGCGCTCACCGCCGTAATCTCACCCAGGAATGCAAAGTCCAGCTGGTTCACGTAACCCAGTTCGATGGCGATTTCCGACCCCTCGTCAAACAGGCTGCTGTCCATCCATTTGAGGGAGGCCCCGGACGGGAAACGCCCCTGTTTCTCATGGCGGTCACAGATCCTCAGACTGAAGGAATCGGCCCGGTCGCAGGTGTCGGTGACGCTCAGGGACAACAGCTCGGCACTCACGCCCTGGCGGAACTCGGTGTTGTTGATTCGGATCACACATGCGGGTGAATACGTTTTCATCATCATTCTACTCAATCGCCGGAATCACCAGCACCTGCCCCGGCCGGATGGAAAGGGGGTTGTCGATGTTGTTTTCCTCAGCAATGGGCCTCCACTGACCGGGGTCTTCGTAATAATGACCGGCGATGGCCGACAGCGTGTCTCCCCGTTTCACCACATGGCGTTTGGCGAAGTTGGCGCTCTGGAGATCGGCCCCGTGCTTTTTCCCGTCGAAATACTCCTTGAAGGTCACGTCCACCGTGGCCCGCACCGGAGTCCCGTCGGCCAGAAAAAGCTCGAAGGTCTGTTCGGCCCGTTCCAGGACACAGACGAAATTCAGCTGCCCCCAGCTGAACACCAGGACAGGCGGCGCATGAAGCTCCGGGGCGATGTCGAGAAGATCCGTGATCTTCTTCGTGTGTTCCCGCACATCGGTCTGCCGTTCATAGGTGTCGAAAAAAAGCTGCATGGTCAGGGTGCTGGAGTTCCCCTTGCCGAACTGGATCAAAGACGCCGGAAGCCCGGGAACCGCCACCTCCCCGAACTGATTCGAGCGGGACAGGCGGTACTGGGTCGGGTTGAACAGAACCCGGATTTTATCCCCCTTCACCGCCATGGTGTCCGGGTCGTACAAACGGATCGTCGCTTTTTCCAGTTCCATGGTCACTCCACCTGTGTTTTCAGAAGTTCAAAGCCCCAGGCTTTCCTTTTCAATGGTCAGCCGCTCCATGATCAGGCTGTAAACCTGATCGGTAAGAGCCGCGATGTCGTTCCCCGGAAGGATCGTTCCGTCCGCTCCAGAAGTTTCTGGCGATGGGGTCGGAGACGGCCGGGATGCGGAATTGCTGTGTCCGTTTTCGCCCCGGGCCACGTCATCGTCACGCCTGCTCAGCCTGTCTTCCACACGCCGCACCACCTGCTCCACCATCCTGCTTCGGTTGATGCCCAGGGGCATGTTCCGGTCCTGAGGCATGGAGTTCAGGGTTTGCCGGGATTCACCTGTCTCCTTCGGGTTCACCTTCACCAGGGCCTGATTTTCCGGCGTTTCCGGCGTCATCCGTTCCAGTCCGCTCTGGGCCATAAAATGAAACCGGGTCTGGACGTTTGCCACGGCAGACGGACGGTTCAGGCTCTGACGCCTGACCACCGGACGGTCCGGCATGGGGACGCCAGGCCCCACCATGTTGTCGACGGTTTTTTGAACCGTTCCGGCCGATTGCCGAAGGCCGGGCTGTGTTTCTGGACTTCGGGCCGGATTTTCCGTAACCACACGATTAGAAATTGGATCAGGGAATACCGGCAGACCCTCCAGGGCCAGACTATCTGGTGTCAGGACGTGGCTGGGGTTTTTCATGCCGCTGTCTTTTGTTACAGTCCTGGCCTGAACCAGGATACGGGCCGCCGATGGGGTTTCAACCGTTCCGGCCTGACTCCGGCTATTTCCAGGGACCCTGGGCAAACCCATTGGAAGCGGGGTATAGCCTGAATGATGGCGACCCTGGCCGCGGACATGGCCCTCTCCTGCCCCGACCGTTTGGATTCCAGGCATGGCTGGCCCAAAATTGCCGGTCTGAACCTGTATTCCTGTTCCGACGGTTGCCTTATGAACCAGCACGGTTTTTCCTTCTGGTCGTTCCGCTGTTGGGGGGCCCGTTGTTTCAGCCAAAGTCTGTCCGGATTCCCGAGTCGCTAATCCTCCATCGGTTTTTCGAAAAACCCTGGCCGGACTTTTCACCGATGAGGGTCTTTGGGCGTAGGGCGGGCTTTCGCCCGACGTCATTTGGCGGGCGAAAGCCCGCCCTGCCTTGGGGCCAGTTTTCCCGGAAAACACGCAATTTTCACGTGGCTGGGCAACCGGGGGCGCGAGTATCACGGAGTGATCACCCGTTGTCCTGGATTCCTTCTGCCGTTCGGCAACAGACTCTTTCGCCGAATCTTGGGCCATCAACAGTTCGCCCCCCTGCTTTTTCAACAGGGGTTCCGGATAAATCCCGCCTGTGTCATGGACACTGGATATCTCTATCAATGGCGCTGAGGGAATTTTCACATCCCCTGTTGTGGCCGATGCCCTTCGTTTCATGACCTGAGTGTCCGGCCCCATGATACGCTGAACAGGTTTCTCCAGGGCTTTCGTCCCGGTCCCTCTTTGGCCGGGCCCTGAGGACCCTCTGGAATCAAGACGTTCCACGCTTTTTTCCGAGCTTTTTCCCGAACCTGCCGGTCTTCCCTGGACAAGGGGCAACCCCGAGGTGTCGGCCTGTCTGACCGAAGTCCGATAGCGGTCCAGGATCTCCCGTGCCAGGGGAACCGCTCCGCTTACCCGGTCATGGCGGTGGAAAAGGCCGGTGGAAAATTCAGCCGCCGAAAACGAAGTCCGGTTGACGACCCTACCCACGCGCCCTTCCCGGTTTTCCCCGTCTCTTTTATTCCCGCCTTGTTCCGTCATCATTCCTCACATCCTGTGTCCCATGGGCGTTGTCATCTTGCCTCCGATGGCCCTTCCTACATCCGTTTGTCAAACTTTTCAAAAGTTTGGCCCCCGGCAGGGCCGCCGGAGGCCACCCCGTGGGGCGGGCTCCTCCGCCATGAGCGCCGGGCGTGCCCGGCCCAGGGCCATCCGCTGAAACATGCCTTACGCCAGTTCAATCCGGTGAAACGCCAGCTCCAGGGTTTCCACGCCCACCTCGGCCCGGATCGCGTTTAAAGCCGGGCCGGTCCATTTCACCGGATAGGCGTCGTAGAAATTGTAGCGGGCCACCTCGCCGCCATCCATGTCCAGGAGAACGATGGAGCCTGTTTTTTTCTCCACCACCCCGTTCCGGTTGTTCTGGTACCAGTCCCAGAGGGTGCTGTCCCCGGTGAACCCGTGTTTCAGCACCAGGTTCTGGGCGAAACGGCTGGGACCGGCCAGCTTGTGGACATAGCCGTTTTCTCCGCCCTCCCGGTATTCCTTCACCTCGGTTTCCACGTGAAGTCCCGTGATTTCGGAAAAACCGCCCACGGCCATCCCGCCGATCTCGATCATGAAATTGCATGAACGATATGGGTCCCGCCTCTGTCCGGTCACCATGGTCCTTTCTCCTTCACGCCGCTGTCCTCGTTCATCTTACGGTTGATCCTCGCGATTTCCGAAACCCACCTCTGCCTGTCCCGGTGTTCCATGGTCATGATCCTGTCCTGGTCCCAGTTGAAGTGATAGGCGATGTAGGCTATCTCCTCGTACAGGCGGTCGAGGGGATAGCCCGTCACTCCCCCGGAAGGCCGGTCTCCACCTCGAACTCCTTGTCGCAGTGGGGACAGACCACGGTCAGGCGGTTGTGGCCGTGGTCGTTGATCTTCCGGTAAAAATCCTGAAGATAGGCCAGGTCCCCTGAAAAAATGTTCTCGATCACCTTGGGGTTCAGGTACTCCAGGTCCCCCAGTTTCGTGATCACCCGCGAAAGGAGAATGATGATCAGGTAGCCGGGGTTGGCCTGGACCCTGGGGTCCTTCATGGGCACGATCTCGTCGTAGGCCGTGGCCAGCCGCATGATCCCTTCCCTGTGAACGTTCCCTTCACTGTCCAGGTAGCCCCTGGGCAGGGTGAAGGGAAACTCGGTCTGCATGGTCATGGTCTTTCACCTTAGGCCTTTTCAAGCCCTTCGTGGGCGATTTCAAGAGTCTCGATGGCCACCTCGCTGGCTTTGGCGTTGAACGTGGGTCCGGTCCATTTGGTGGGCCAGCCGTTCCTGAAATTCCAGCGGACCTTTTCCGCGCCCGTGGCGTCGAGAAGCACGATGGACCCGTTTTTCCGCTCGTCCTTCCCACTCATGACCACCTTGCGCCAGTCCCAGAGTTCCGCGTCGTCCGTGGTGCCCCACTTCAGGGTGATGTTGGAGTATTTCACCAGACTCGTCAGTTTCCGCACCGTGATGGGGTCGGTCCCTTCCCTGTACTCCACCGGGTCCTGGGCCGTGTCCAGCCCCGAACAGTCCTGAAAACCGGCCCGGGCGATGCCGTCGATCTCCACGATGAAGTTGAACGAACGATAGGGATCATTTCTGGTTCCAGTTGCCATAGGGGTTCCTCCTTATTAGATGTTGGCTTTTCAGATGTTTCGTTTCCAAATAGAATCAATTAAAGATTTCGCTTTTCTCCCCGCCGAACGCCCTCATAACGATAGACATTCACCGGCCTCCCTTCCCTGTCCCGGAGTTCGGCCTGGTCGCCGGTGTTGTTCCATACGGCGTGTTTCATGCCCCAGAACAGGTTCCGCGAACTGTCCGTTCCCTGCCGGGTCCAGACTCGGCAGGAGCCGTTGTGCGGCAGGGTGATCCGGGGAAAGGTGTACACATGGCCCGCCTTGTCCCTCAGGGTCCAGTTTCCCAGATCCACGTCCCGGGGTTCCCTGTTTTCAATCAGGACGTATTCCCCTTCCACGTCCGGCCCGTCCACGCTGTATTCCACATGGGCCACCCGGATGTCGGGCAGGACCGTAAGGGGGATGTCGTTTGTCTGAACCGCCGGTTCCAGGTCATTTCCTTCCACGATCACCGTGCCCCCGTCCGAATGGACGATACGGATCACGATAAACTCCAAAGGTTCAGCCGGAGCGACCCCGATTTCCGTCACCACCGTGCCCAGGTCACGCATCTCCGGGGTGTTGGTGCTGCTGTCGCAGGTCACGTAGAACGCCTCGGACGGGCTGTTGCCTTTCAGGGCTCCCGCAAGGAAAGCCCGGTTCAGATAGTCCGTGACCTCGCGGACGATCCGGCTCCAGAGCTCCGGGGCGTTGGGTTCGAACACCAGACCGTCCATGGTTCCTTCCAGCCAGCGGGCCAGGGTCAGGTAAAAACGCCGGACATTCACATAGGTCCATTCGGTCCGGCGGGAGAGGGTTCTGGCTCCCCAGACCCGGATGCCCCGGCCGGGAAAAGGCCGGATCACGTTCACATGGGCAGGGTTCAGATCTTCCTGGGCGCTGTTTCCGATAACCGTCTCCACTTCGGCGACCCCGAGGATTTCCTCGTTGGCCGGGGCCTTGTGAACCCCTCGCGCCCTGTCGCTCCTGGCGTAGATCCCGCACACATGGCCGCAGGGAGGGACGAGGCTTTGGCCGATTCCTGCGCCGCTGTCCATGGTTTTCAGCCAGGGATGGTAAAGGGCTCCGCTGTCTCCCTTCAGTTTTTTTCTCTGGACGCAGACCGCCATGGTGTCGGCGCCGGGCAGACTGTCGAGCACGGCAAAACGGCCGGTGACCCTGGCGCAGTGGCCCAGCAGCCGGTTCTGGATTTCGACCACGTCGTCATCGGTCACGGTCTCGTCCACGGTCCTCAGCCACATCAAATCCGGCATACAGATCAGGTCCGCCCCAGCCAGGTCTTCCAGCTCGGTCAGGGCCTGGGCCGCCGCCTCATGGGCAAGGCAGAGGGTGTCATCGTAACACACCGGGTGCACGTAACAGGTCCGTCCCCCGTTTTCGAAAAACCCGCGAAGGGCAGGCCCCAGAAACCCGGTTCGGAACAAACCACCCAAAGCCTGTTCCGCCGAGGCCCAGGTGGCGAACCGGGGGAAAAAGTCCCCGGCACCCGAACCATAGCCAAAGGCGTCACGACGCAGGGGTTCGACGCGGAAAACACCGGGCATCCGGCTTTCCGAAAGGATCAGCCCCGATCCTGCGCCTTCCAGGTCTTTTTTCCGGACAAGCCCCAGAAACACGGGGATCCCCGTTTCAAGCGCAAAGGCCTTTCCGGGAACCACCGGTTCCAGATACACGCCGGGTGTCCTGTACGTCGGATACACTGCCGTCCCTCCTACTCTCCGGCCCCGGCCCACTGGCTGATACGGAAGATCACGAATTCAGCCGGTTTCACCACGGCCACGCCGATTTCCGTCACCACCTGGCCCAGGTCCCGGACATCGGGCGGGTTGGTTTCCTCGTCGCATTTCACGTAGAATGCCTCCTGGGGCGTGGCGCCGAAAAGGGCCCCGGAACGCCAGACATTGGTGAGGAACGCGCCGATGTTCCGGCGGATCTTGGCCCAGAGAGCCATGTCGTTGGGCTCGAAAACCACCCACTGGGTGCCTTCGTCGATGGATTCCCGGAGAAAGAGGAACAGGCGGCGCACGTTGATGTACTTCCATTCCCCGTTCTTGTCCCCGCCGATGGTCCGGGCGCCCCAGACACGGATGTTGCCGTTCATGTCACGGATGCAGTTCACGCCCTGGGGATTGAGCCCGTCCTGCTGGGCCTTGCTGATGTTGTACTTGAGACCCAGAACGCCCATGGGCACCTCGTTGGCCGGGGCTTTGTGAACGCCACGGGCCGTGTCCACCCTGGCGTAGATCCCCGCCATGTGTCCCGACGGGGGCACGAAAATCTTTCCGCTGCCCTTGGGGTACTGGATTTTCGTGGCCGGGTCGAACACCTCCAGCCAGGGAAAATAGAAGGCTGCGACATCCGAATTGTCCGGCAGCACGTTTGAGGCATTGGACGGATCGAGAAGGGTCAGGTCGAGACTGCCCGCTGTTTCCACGGTCTCCGGGCTGTCGAAAATGGCGAAACGGTCTCCTGTTTTCACCTTGCAGTGGGTGACCATGTCGCTTCTCACGCTGTCGTCGGTGACGCCCGGAGCCGCCACGATGGCGATCTCGTCGATGGCCTCGAATTTGGCCAGGGCCGAACTGGCCACGGTGGTGGTGGACGTTTCACGGACCACGTAACAGCGGGTCCCGCCGTTGTTGAAGAAGCCGTAGACCGCGTGGGCCAGGTTGCGCTGGCCGGCGCTGGTGGAAAAGCCCCCGAAGAATTTCTTGAACTCGTTGAAGGTGGTGCAGAGCTTCACCTCACCGGCGGCCACGGGGGTGACGGTGGTTGTGGCGTAGTCGTAGACGTAGTCCCCTTCGATCAGGGCTCCGGCGGCCGGAGCAGCGGCAAAGGTCACCTGGGACACCTTGCCAACGCTGTCGTTGCTGAGCGTGGCGGCCACAGACGCCCCGTTCACCCGGATGTCGAAGGTGCCCGCTGTGGTGAGAACGGGGTAGTTGTCCAGGTTGAAGACCTTGAGTGTGCCGTCGGCCTTGGCGATGGCCTCGGCACGGGCCAGGCTGGAACTGACCGGAACGGTCAGGGTCGAATCGCTGAAAACCCCGATGAAACCGGCGGTGCTGGTGCCCACCCCGGCAATGGGCTGAACGCCGGAGGGGACTTCCTCCACGTAAACACCCGGTGAAAGATACTGTGCCATGATCTTACCTCCTTAACGATGATAAATAGGTCACGAAATTCACATGCTATCCAAAGAGCGCCAACACGGCGATTCGCCCACCCGGCACCTGCCCTTTTCCATCAAAGGGGTGCGATCTGGACATTCACAATGACTTCATTGCCCGGAGACGGAAGATACACCTCCAGGGTTTTGGGCTGAAAACCTGCGGCGGAAACACTGAGGCTCCGGGGCCGTGCCGCCGACGATTCAAGGCCCGGAAGACGGTAGTCCCCGTTTTCATCGCTGAAACAGAACTCCAGGCTTCCGCCCACACGGATTTCCGCCATGACCACCGGCGTGGACGTTCCCTGGCGGAGTATCCGTCCTTTCACCGTGCTCGGGGGCAGAAGCATATCTGAGGCTGTCAGGACCACGCTGCCCTGGGCCGTTCTCGCCACGCTCACAGTCTTTTCCGCCTTTCCGTAGCGGCTGCCCAGCCGGGGCAACCGGGCTTCGAGCCCATAATCCCCGTCGGGAAGATCCATGAAGTGGAAATGGCCGTCGGCCGTCGCGAAGGTCCTGTCCGGTCTTGGGGCCATGGTGTTCCATGCTTTGCCGTGTATCCCGGCCAGCATGGCCATCCGGGCGGAAAATTCCCCAGGGCCGGATACAATGACAATCTCCGCGCCTTGCAGGGGTTTTCCCGTGACCCTGTCCTTCACTGTCCCTGCAATGGCCACCTGACGGCGCAACGTCTCAAACACCACGGCCATGGTTTACTCCTCTCCCGTTCCTGTCCTGAACTTCAGGAACTTGTCGACCACCACAGGTTCCGCCGCCACAGGTTTGTGGACATCCACGCTGATGGTGACTTTGTAGTTCAGCACGGCCTTGGGTTTTCCCCCCAGGGCCTGCCAGAATTCCCCCAGGCTCTGGAGGTGGCCCGGCTGGAGCGTCACCGTAGGCAGCGGGGGTTCCTGGTCCTTGAGACTGCCTTTCAGAATGCCGCTGGGAAGAACAGGATGCCTGAGCAGAACCTTCATCACCTCCCCCAGCATGTGGTGTTCGTCCTGGGGGGGATTGGGTGTGCTTTCAGCCGGCCAGGCCGTGATCATGTAAGAGCATTCCACCCGGACCGGCGGCCGCTTCCTGGTGGTGGTCCCGTCGCTGTTCTTGGTCACGATCCACTCGCTGGACCTGAGTTCCGTGCTTTCCCGGATATCGTACAGAAACAGGTCCACGGCGGGAAGTGTCACCGAAGACGGCGGGAATTCCCCATCGGGAGTGGCGAAACAGATGGACACCGATGGCCCCAGCACGGGTAGAAGTTCCTGTTTCAAAAGTTCGGCCAGACTGTTGTCGAGATCGACGATCATAGACGGTCCACGTCTCCTTTATCTGTTTCAGGGCCTGTCTTTCCGGGCCTGTATCGTTTCTTCCTCTTCCTCGGGCTGGCGATGGACCTGGTCCTCCACCCCGGTGTTTTCAAGCCGCATCACATGGCGTGCCACATCATCGGCTTCGGATTCATAGGCGTCGCCGGGCTGTCCCAGGGTCAGGCTGGTCCGGATATCCTCGCCCTGCTGCACCACATGGGTGAGCTCATGGGCCAAAAGTTCCCGGCCTGCCGAACTTCCGGGGTTGTAGTTCCCCTCTTTGAAAAAAATGTCCCGGCCCGTGGTGAAAGCCCTGGCGCTGAGACTGCGATTCAGGCTGTCGGCCTGGGCCCCGGTGTGAATCCTGACCTGACTGAAATCCGTTCCGAAGGCCTGTTCCATGCTGCCCTGAACGGCCTTGTCCAGGGGACGTCCGCCTCCCCTGGCCTGGGTGATGCCGCGTTCCACCGAAGGCTCGATCTGTCCGTCCTCATCCCGGCGCTGCACGGTTTCCGCAAGCCTTCTCACGGCCTGGTTTCCGATCAGCCGGTGAAGACCGGCCAGACCAGAGTCCGGGGAACCGGACCGCAGTTCCGGAGAGCTGTGGACTGAACGGGCCGGAGAGCCTGGCCGGTTCGATGTTTCCCGGTCACTGAAATCCCTTGTCATGCGCTCATTCATCCCAGGTCCTCCGCTGTTGGTGTTTTGCCGTCACGGCCCATTCAAGCCGTGCGGGTCATCAGCTCCGGAAATTCGCCGCCCATCATGAGTTTGCCCATTTTCCGGTACTCGCCCCGGGTGGCCCTGACCAGGTGGTTCATGGTCACGGTCTTTCCGTCGGCCGCGGCGATAAAGGCGGCGGAAAGGCAGATGTTCCGGATGTTTCCCCCGCTCAGTTCAAACCGGCCGGACAGGGAATCGAAGTCAATGTCACGGGCCAGGGGCAGCTCGGTTGGCCAGGACTTTCTCCAGATGTCGTGCCTGTGGTGCTTTTCCGGAAGGGGGAAATCCACCGCGTACTGAATCCGCCGCACAAAGGCCTCGTCCATGTTCCGTTTGAAATTGGTGGCCAGGATGGTGATGCCTTCGTATTCCTCCATTTTCTGGAGAAGGTAGCTTGTTTCGATGTTGGCGTAACGGTCGTGAGCGTCGTGAACCTCGCTGCGCCTGCCGAAAATAGCGTCGGCTTCGTCGAAAAACAAAATGGCGTTGCTTGTCTCCGCCTCCGTGAAAATGGCCGATAGATTTTTTTCCGTTTCCCCGATGTACTTGCTCACCACCCGGGCCAGGTCGATCTTGTAAAGGTGAAGCCCCAGGTCTCCGGCCATGATTTCGGCCGCCATGGTTTTTCCTGTCCCGGACGGCCCTGAAAACAGGACGTTCAGACCTTTCCCGTGGGAGAGTTTTCGGCCGAACCCCCAGGTGTCGAACACCAGGGCCCTGTACCTGGCGTGGTTGACGATGTCCCGGAGCTGTTCCAGCCTGTCTTCGGGAAGCACGATATCGTCCCAGGTGTACACCGGCCGGATCTGCCGGGCCAGCGATGCCAGTTTACGGCTGGACTGGAGCAGGCAGGCGTCGCGGAGTCCTGTTTCGGTCACGGTTTCGGTTCCGGTTTTCAAGGCATGGTTTTTCGCGGACCGGACCGCGTCCCGGATCTGGCCGCCGGTGAAGGCAAACGAGGCGGAAAGCCTTTCCGTTCCTTCAGGTTCTCCCGCGTTTTCAAGGGTCATCTGCCGCCGCCACAGGGCGATGCGCTGTTCATAGCCAGGCACATGAAATTCAAAGGGAACGAACGCCAGGCCTTCCGGCAGGTTTTTGGGCTCGAAGCTGAGGTGACCGATCCAGAAACACAGAGACCCGTGATCTGCCGTCTCATCCATGATATCCTCGAGAACGGGCCGTCTGTCGTCAGTGAACAGGTTGTCTGCCCCTGTCCAGCAGACCAGGGCGTTCAGCAGGCGGGCCTCCCTCATCACATTCCGGAACGCCGGGCGAGGCTCGGTATGATTCCGGATGATTCTTTCAAGGTCGGCGACAAGGAGTATTCTGTTCAGATTCAGACAGACGGCCTGGACCGCGCTTTTCCTTCCCGTGCCATAGGGACCCTGGAAGTAGAAAACGGTGGCCTCGTTTATGGGGCGATTTTCCGCTGCGGTCCTGATCTGCTGTTTCAGGCTGTCGGGCAGAATCAGATCATCGATAGTGACAGCCGGCCTGACAATGTCAATGGCTCGATCAACCCCGACGTTCGGGAAACCGCTGACCTTTTCTCCATCAAACAGCCAGGAAACAATGCGTTCGTCCGCGTGAAGAAATCTGGAAACAAAAGGAGCGTCCGGAGATGAGGGGTCCGGGGTCACATGGACCAGGCGGTGCGACACCAGGGGGGATGTGCCAGTCAGACGGTCACGAAGCTTTAAACGTCCGTGGAACGTCAACCCCAGGATGTCCATGGCGAGGCCCGCCGATAGTTTTCTCCGAGTCATGTCGTCCTGAAGATAGGCGAAGACTTTTTCATAGCCTGTGTCCAGTCCGGCCGCCATGCAGAGGATCAGCAGATCCAGGTCCGACCGCGTCAGACCGAAGGCCTCTGCAAGATGGTCGAGCTTGAGGGCTATGCCCCGCCGCCGGCTTTCCTGAACTTTTTCCCGGATGGACTGGCCGGACAGTTCGACCTCCGAATTGCCTGTTTCGGACGTTCCGTCCACCCACGGTGGCCCTGACCTGGGATTTTTCAAAAAAGAGGCCACATCCTCGTCCGAAATATACAACCCGTGGAATTCACCTTTGTTTTCAAACAGATGTTTCGCACGCAGGTACTGGTTTCCCAGCATGAGATCGATGCGACGCAACTCATCGTTCAGGTGATCTATTGAATTTTCATAATAATTCAGGGTCATTTCATTTATCACCGTCCATAATGGACGTTCTTTGGGATGGTGTGATTTTTGTTCAATCCTGCAACCCTTATCACAGGGATGTTGGCACACCCATGAGCAATAATGGTGCCATGGGCCGGCTATTTGAACATGTATCAGGTAACGTGTTGATAAGATCGGAATTCGTTGGGGAGAAAGCGGCGATACATCGAAGGTCCCGGTGTCACAGTGTGACACCGCTGCGTGAGATACTCTTCAGAATATCATGTTTAACAGACTGTAATCAAAGGATTGGTAAACCATAGGTTCGTTGAATTTTGAAACATAGAAACACGTTGCACTGTCACACGGCGTCAGGATAAAAAAGCTGCTTTATATCTTAAAATAAACATGTTAACCATTGTCACATACCCAGAGAGTCGACCTGCTGGACATCCGATTTTCCAAACACATGTTTCCTTTCCACAGGTTTTATAATTTTTTTATGCTGTATTTCGCCATTTTTCGATACAACGTCATCCGTGATATATCCAGCCTCTCCGAAGCCCTGGATATGTTCCACCCTGTGTCGGAAAGTGTTTTCAGAATCTTTTCATGCTCACTGACGTTTCTTCCCCCTTTGCGTCCCATCAGTTTTTTAAAGGATTCCGGAAGGTCTTCGTACCTGATCACATGAACCGGGGCGTTGATAAACGCAGCCTCGATGACGTTGCTCAGCTGCCGGATATTCCCCGGCCAGTCGTAACGGCGGAACAGATCCAGCACGTCTTCACCAAGACCGCGAATCTCCATGTTGAACCTGATGTTCAGGCGGCCGATGGCATGACCGGCCAGGGCCTCGATGTCCTCTTTTCTTTCACGGAGAGGCGGAAGATGGACCCTGGCGATGTTCAGCCTGTAGTACAGATCGTCCCTGAACCGGCCTGACCCGATTAGCTGTTCCGGATCCCGGTTCGTGGCGGTGATCAGCCGGAAATCCGACATGCAGGGCTTGCCCCCTCCGATACGCCAGATTTCCTTTTTTTCGATGGCCCTAAGAATTTTGGCTTGGGCACTCAGCCCCATGTCTCCAATTTCGTCGAGAAACAGGGTGCCTCCCGCTGCCATTTCAAATTTTCCGGGCCTTGCGGTCATGGCACTTGTGAAGGCTCCTTTTTCATAACCAAACAACTCGCTTTCGAGGAGTGTTTCCGGAAACGCGGTGCAGTTGACGCAAAGGAGGGGATTGGTTTTTCTGAGGCTGTTTTTGTGAATGAATTCGGCGGCCACGTCCTTTCCCGTTCCCGTTTCACCGGTCAGAAGGACGTTACTATCCGTCAGGGCCACCTTTTTCAGGTAATCCTTGATTTTTATCATGGCCGGGCTTCTGGAGATGACGAAGCCGTCGTGGTCCACGATTCCTGGTGGCGTCACCTGTTCCGGAACACCGCGGAGATCCGCGAATTTCTCCATGACCGAACTGGCCTGACAGGGCCACCTGAGAAAATGGTCCATGCCGATATCAAGAGCCGCCTCGATCTGCCGTTGCGAATTCTCCCCGGTGAGGACCAGAACGGGTCGGCTTGTGGCATGGCGCCTGATGTGATCGACAAGTTCGGGGTCGTCAAGTTTCCCCCCTTTGGGCAATCCGATGATGACAACCCCGCCGATAGGGCCGTTGTACCTTGCTTCTGCTGAACCGGAATGTCCGGCAACCGCAGCACCCTTGACCTTGAACTCTTTTTTTGTCATCGCATGCTCCCATAGGCAGAACATTGTATCCGATCACATGTGCAATCCTGTTGAAAAAACTGTTGCTGACGACGCCATGTTTGGCCGGGGTATAGTTGAAGACATGGTATGAGCTGATTTAATAAAAGAAATGGTAGAAAAAATCAACCCTGACAATGGTTTTTTTGCAGGGCAATCGCATGTATCATCGGCATGGATCTTAACCATCGCTATCGGTATCGGGATCGGGAACGCTATCGAAATGTTATGACGATCCAACCCGATACCGATAGCGATACCGTTAGCGATACCGATTAACAGGAAACCATGCCCGAAAAAGAGGTAACCCTCGATTTGCATTGGGGACTTAGCCCATGCCGGCGTGGATTCCGGGTCGGCTTCGGATCTCGAATGGTTTCGTTTTGCCTATTCCTGACAGATTTCAATCTCTCAGGCCTATCGGAGACCGCCCGGAATGACAAGGTTGGGAGCTGCGGCTTAATAAGACATGTCGGTAAGATTCTTACATGCGATCGCCCTGTGGTTTTTTGATGGCCCGTAAAAAATGGCGCGCGTTAGGCTGGCAGACTGAAAAGCGGCCCCATCGTCTCCCAACAGTCCATGGATCTTCCACTTTTTTTCAAAACATCAGGCTGGATTTATACGGATGCACATGAAAAACACACAGCCGGATCAAAACACATATCCTTCTTTATTTTAGTTATTTATGCCCATGGCCAAAAAAAGATGGCCATTCTCGTCACGGCCTTGCCCGGCCTTTTTCCGCCAGATATGGAAATAACCGAAAGTGGCGAGACAAGGTTTTTCAGACTATTTATGAAAGGCTATCTTTGAGCACATCGAATCATGTGTGCCACATCATGAGTTTTCGCGTGAATTGTCCGTCAAGCTTATTTCATAGGGTTCACGTTACGTTTGGATCAAAATATAATAAGTGTATGAATTTTCGCCTTGTGAATCATGAAAATTCAATATATATTCGACATACTCGTGAACAATGATAACGCCATATAACATTGTATGGTTGTTTGCAAAGGCTTCACACCCCTCATGCATACGATACGTGAGGCCCGTTTAATTTATTTATTAAAAAAACAATGTTTTTCGGAGTTTCGGCCATTCAATTTTTAAAGTGGCCGTAAAAACCCGTACTCGTCATCCATTTTTTAAAGCATAACCCTTTGTGTTGTGGAGGAAGCATGATCTTGTCGACACGTAAAAACTCTTTTCTAACCGTCGCCGCCGCCTGTGTACTGTTTCTGTTCGGTACCGATGCCATGGCATGCGACATCGCCGTGGTCTCGGCCAAGGCTTCTTCCAACGGCAGACCTCTCATCTGGAAAAGCCGTGACAACAGCCTGAGCTGGGAACAGGAAGTGGCCTGTTACGACCGCGCCGGCAATACGGAAAACAAGACGGCAGGAGGAAGTGTCCGTGTTGTGGACAGAACCCGGGGAACAGCGGCTCAATCCGGAGGCGTGAACGAGTCCGGTTTTGCCATCACCAACACCACCGTGTACCAGGAAAGCCCGATCCACGAATACCTCGCCAGCGCCAACCTCAACCTGATGTCCAACGCCCTGAAACGCTGCACCACCGTGGCTGAATTCGACGCCTACATTGCCGGCTGGCACCTCGAAGGCTCCAATTCCAGGCGAATTCTCAGCGGAAACTTTGTGGTCATCGACGCCAAAGGCGGTGCCGCCCTTTACGAACTGACCACCGGTGACTCCCAGACCGACGTCTATGCCTACGGCGGCCGTGTAAAAGTTCACAAAATCGACGCCAACACAGGTTTCGTCACCAACGAAGATGGCGCACTGATCGGCAACAACGGGGAAATCGGTTTCATCACCGACTACCTGAACAACACATCGGCCCAGATCATGGGCATGGACCGGATGGTGAATCCCAAGGGTTACAAGTTCTCCGCCGACAAAAAAGCCATTTTGAACAGCACGAACGCCACCATCGACAACGGCTACAACTTCTGCGGTATCGTCAACCGGACCAACTCAAGTTTCTGGATCCCGTTGAATGACGACACACCCCGCGAAGACAGGGCGCTTGACCTCATGCTCCAGCTGAAGGCCGAAGGCCGGCTGAACCACCGCACGGTGCAGCAGATCGTGGCCAAAGACATCGACATCGACGAATACCATCTCGATACCTATCCGGGTCTTTCCAACCTCGATCCCGGAACAGACACCCAACGCAGCACATTCCACACCATCAGCCGTTACTGCACCAACCTCGCCTTCGTGGTTGACGGCGTGGCGCCCGGTGGAAACGCCAAACTGGCCACCATCTGGGTCAACCTGGGTGAACCTTCCGTGGGTGTGGCCACCCCGTTCTTTCCCGCAGCCAACGCCATCTCGTCTTATGCTTACGCAGATACCTCGTTTCTCGGGCTTACCCTGGACATGGAACCCACCTGTTACATCAACAAGGCCATGCACGACACCAAGGCGACACTTTACGAACTCAGCGACGCCAGCATTCTCGAGCTGCTTCCTCCCATTGACATTTCAGCGGAGCTTCTTCTCAGCCTGCTTCAGGTCAACTGGCTGTTCAACTCCTATGAAGACAACTGGAGCTCCTTCGAAGGAGAACTATCCGAATGGCACGTCCTCTGGCTGGCCAACATGAGCGCCAATGATAAATCGGACAAGACCATCGACATCCCCCTTCTTCTCGGCATCCACAGCTGGACTTACCCCCTGGAAAACATCCTTTACGACAGGACCGAGGCTTATATCAACGCCCTTCGCCAGGACAGCGCCCGTATCACGGAAAGCAACCTGAAAAGCTATTCGGACTACTGCGCCGAATTCCTTTACCTGAACTACAAAAATCAGTCCTACAATTCCAAATCCTGGGATTACGTGTATCCCTGGACCGTCACAAAGACGACCACAAGTCTTTTCAAGAGAATTTTCTGGTGGCTATAACAAACATCCGGGGGGAAATGCAAAGCGGGAACAGAGGTGAAAAATGTCTGAATTAAAAGCAAAATTCCATTCGCGGTACGAGATTTCCTACCAGGATCTCGAAGAGATGCACAGTGTTTTCAAAAAGTATTACAAAAACACGGATCTCAAGACATTCAAAAACGATCTCGACAAAAAGAACGGTGCTTTCATTCTGAGGAAAAAAAGCACGGGTGAAATTGTGGGATTCAGCACGGTTCTTGAAATGAAAATGATCATCAACGGAAAGAAGGTTCATGGCATTTTCAGTGGTGACACCATCGTCGAAGAGGAATACTGGGGTGACAACCCTTTGAATTCGTCATTCGTCAAATTCTTTATCAAGAAAATGCTGGCCAACCCGTTCAGGCCTGTTTACTGGTTTCTGATTTCAAAGGGTTACAAGACCTATTTGCTTCTCGCCAACAACTTCATTCATTATTACCCCTGCCATACCAGGGAGAACCAGCAGCTCGAAGACATCATGAAAGGCTACTGCAACTACCTGTTCCCCGAATACTTCAACGAAAAGAAGAAGATTCTGGATTTCGGAAAAGGCGCCCAGTACCTGAAAGGCGGCGTGGCGGAAATCACGGCCGAGATGTGTGAAAAATTCCCGAAAATCGCCTTTTTCAACGAAAGAAACCCCACCTGGGACAGGGGAACTGAACTCCCCTGCGTGGCCAAGGCCACCTGGGGCACGGCCTTTCATCGGATTTTCATCAAACCGCTGAAAAAACAGGCTGTCAAACTTTCGGGCTTTCTCCTCCCGGCCAAAGATGAACAACGGATCACGACCCGAAGAAAAGCCATGCCCTGACCGGTTGAGTCTTCCGGTCCGCTTTCATGGCATTCCAACCTCATGAAACCGCGTCCGTTGAAAAAACACTGAGCCCGTCAAGTCGCTTTGACGGGCTCTTTACATTACTATGAATCAGAGATTACGATGAGTCCCCTGTCTTCTTCCGCGTCACAGTCAAGCACCCGGTTCGCTCTCCGGCTGCTCTACCTGCTCAGCCTCAAATCAACCAGACATTTCGACCGTTCCCTCGTTCAAGTCGAAGCGGCCCAAAGAAAAAAGCTGAAAGATCTGCTGGCGTTGATCGGACCGGGCCAGACTGGCCGTCGATTCGGTCTCAATGAACAGACGACCTATGAAGAGTTTGCCTCGAAAGTCCCTGTCTCAACGTACAAAGACTGGGAAACGGCTGTTCTCGAACAGAAAAAAAACAAGGCCCCCCTTCTCACCTCCGAGCATTGCAGCCGGTACCAGCCTACCAGCGGCTCTTCATCCAAGATGAAATGGATCCCATACACACCGGCCTTTCTGGCCGAACTGGACCAGGCCATTTCACCGCTCCTTGTGGACGGGTTCCGTTCCCACCCGGGGATACTCAAGGGGCGGCATTACTGGTCCCTTTCCTGGATTCCCACACACCTCAGGACCACCATTGCCCCGGATGCCAACGACGACCTGAAGCTTCTTCCCTGGTGGAAACGCCTGTTCATGCATCTCACCATGGCCGTTCCCACAGAAGTGTCCTACGCGGCCAGCTCGGAAGGGTCCATGATCTCGAGCCTGGCCCATCTGGTCACATGTACCGATCTTACCCTGATCTCGGTGTGGAGCCCGACCTTCGCCATCAACCTGATCGAGCAGCTGACGAAACATAAGGATGAGTTGGCCGCCATCCTGGCCAAAGGCCACTGGGGAGAACGGCAGGGCGAGCTGTTCCATATCCCCTGCCCCAGGTCTCCAGCCGTGGCCGGTATCCTTTCGAGTTGGGACGGAACCGCCAGCCCGGACATCGTGAAACGCCTGTGGCCCAATCTCGCCCTGGTCAGCTCCTGGGACACCTCGTCATCCCGTATCTGGGCCGAAGAACTGAGAAAACTGTTCGCCCATGCGGGATTTCTGGCCAAAGGGCTGTGGGCCACGGAAGGCGTGGTGACCATTCCCTACCGGGGCCACTACCCCCTTGCCGTCACCAGTCATTTTTACGAGTTTCTCGATCCCGAAACGGACAAGATCCATCCGGCCTGGGATCTGAAAAAAGACCAGATCGTCACCCCCCTTCTCACCACCGGCTCCGGGTTCCTCCGTTACAACCTCAACGACCGGGTCAGGGTCAGCGGTTTCCTTGAAAACTGCCCCTGCCTGGAATTTCTGGGACGAATGGGCGGGGTTGACATGACCGGAGAAAAACTCACTCCGGACATCGCCGTGGAAGTGATCAAACGGACCGGGGAAACGTTCAACGTCAAGGCCCTGACCCTGGTGGCCACAGGGGGTTGCGCTGAAAGAAATGAAAAACCACGGTACACCCTGCTCTGTGAAGAAGAAAAAAATCCGGCGGCTGAGGCGGAAATCACCCGGTTCGCCTCGGGCCTTCTCGATGAATCCTTTCATTACAAACTGGCTTCGGAAATCGGCCAACTCGACCCTTTACGGGTTGTCTTTCATCCAGAGTGCCGGAAAGTCTACCAGAAACGTAACGAAAACCGGGGAATGATCCTGGGGGACATGAAAATCGAACCCCTCGTTCTCTGGGACGAAAACGACACGACCTTCATGGACCTACTGGTCTCCGGATCTTTTCCTGAAACCGGAGATGCCCTGATCCTGAACCACAGTAAAGGAATTTGACATGTTCTGGGGACACTTACTCACCACCGCCATCGAGGTTCACCTGAACCAACTGAAATCGACGTCCACCCTGAGATCCGAAGCTGAAAAACGGCTGGTTCAAAGCGTGCGCCACGCGGGTCGGCACGTGGCCTACTACAGGGACTGTTTCAGACAGGCCGGCGTGAATATGGATTCATTCAAAGGGCCGGAAGACCTTAAAAAACTGCCCTTTCTCACCAAAGACGACGTGAGGAACGCTTTCCCCGACAGAATCGTGGCCGACGGAACGGACATAGAAACATGCCATTACTCCGCCACCACCGGGTCCACAGGCCGTTCCCTGCCCTTTATCTACAGCCCGAAGACCTTTGCCTTCTACCTGTCGACCAACCTGCGGGTCTACACCATGATCGGCTACAAACCCTGGTACACTTGCTGTTACATCAAGTACACGGCCATGGACCCGATGAACGTCGGCCCCCTGTTCAGATTCCACCACATCCCTTCCGTGGCTCCCATCGAACAGCAGATCGCCATGCTGAAACAGCACAGGCCGGATTTCATCGACGGATACGCCTCGATCATCCACGAGATTTCCCGGCGGATGACAGGGGAAGACCTGAAACTCATCCGGCCGAAAATGATTCTCTGCAATTCGGAAATGTCCACGGTGCACCAGCGCAACGCCATTTCCGAGGTATTCGGCTGCCCGGTTTACGACGAGTACTCCACCGAAGAAACCTGGATGGTGGCTTCGCTGTGCAAAAAACAGCGCTACCACCTGTTCACCGACAACGTCTGGGTGGAGTTCCTGGACCCGGACGGCAACGAGGTGAAACCCGGAGAGCCGGGGGAAATGGTCCTAACGACCCTTCGGAGTCCGGCCATGCCGTTCATACGCTACCGGATCGGGGATATCGGCCGTCTGTCCACGGAAACCTGCGACTGCGGCTCGCCTTTTCCTGTGCTGGAATCCTTCGAAGGCCGGGCCGACGACTCGTTCATCCTGGCCGACGGAACCTATATCTCGTCCCTTAAAATTCTCAACACCTTCACCATGTTCATCAAGAAGTACCTCCACCTGATGGAGGAATTCCGGGTGATCCAGGAAACAAAAGACCGGGTGACCATCGAGCTGGTCAAGGGAAAAGAGTACGACGACGCCCGATTCAAGGAAGTCACCGACGCCCTGTCAACCCTTTTCAGGCATCAGGTCACCATCACCGTCACCCAGGTGGAGGCCATCGATCTCAAAGGGAAGATCAAACGAAAAGCCATTGAATCCCGGGTGAACGGAAAACCATAAAACAACTCTGATGGAGAATGATATATGATCCTGACCAAACTCAAAAAACTTCGCGAGGTATCCTCATGCCGGAAAATGAGCCCGGAGAAACTCGCCGCCTTCCGGGACGAGCGGTTGCAGCTGATGATCCGCCATGCCTACAGAACCGCTCCGTTCTATAAGAAACTCATGGACAGGGCCGGCGTCAAACCGGCGGACATCCGGACGGAAAAAGATCTGATCAAACTTCCCCTGGTGACGAAACAGGATATCCAGATGAACTACGGAGAATGCGTGTCCAGCCAGTTCACCGAAGACCAGTGCCTGGTCAGGACCACCTCGGGTTCTTCGGGGAAAATGCTCCGGGTCCTCTGGGAGACCGACAGCTTCTGGAACCGGCTCACCATGTACTACCGCTGTCTGTCCATGATCGGCTACACCCCGTTCAAAAAACTGCTCTACTTTCTCCCGGTTCCTGAAAAGTCGGGCTTCACCTTCGGGCTTTTCAGGCAGATGGGCCTGGAGCCCAAGACACCTTTCGAAGAAATCCGGAAGCATCTGCTCACCTTCAAACCCCATGTGATGGCGATCTATCCGTCTTACGCCCTGGACCTGGCCAAGTTTCTCTCAAGCGACGATATCCTGAACATCGGACTCGAGGCCATTTCCCTCAACTCGGAAATGATCCTTCCCCAGGACCGGGCCGAAATTGAGAGGAAGTTCAACTGTCCGGCATACGACGAGTATTCATCGGTGGAAATGGGCTTTATCGCCAGCATGTGCCGAAAAAAAAAGAACCACGTATTTACGGACAACGTCATCCTGGAAATCCTGGATGCCCAGGGTCATCCGGCCCGACCCGGAGAAAGGGGAGAAATCGTCTTGACGTCTCTCACCAATTATGCCATGCCTTTTATCCGATACCGAATCGGTGATTACTCGTATTTTCCAGAAAACAGAACCTGTTCCTGCGGACTGCCCTTTCCGGTCATCGGCCCCATCGAAGGCCGGAAAGACGATTCGTTCGTCCTGACGGACGGAACCACCATCCCCGCATGGAAGATCTACGAGGTGGTCGAACGTCCCCTGGAAGACTTCGGCATGGACAAACTTGTTCTCACCGATTTCTACATGGTCCAGCGTAAAAAGGACCTGGCGGATTTCTATTACGTGAAAGGCCCGGACTTCGAAGACAGCTACCTTACCCATCTTCACGCAGGAATCGGCCGGCTTTTCGGAAACAAAATCACCGTCAACGTCACCGTCACAGACAATATCGACCGGGTGAAAACCGTGAAACGCAAGTATATCCACAGGGAACTATAAGGACAGCGGACGAAACATGGAGTCAAAGCCAGGAAAATGGAAAGGTGTGGGAACAATCCTGAAATGGGTGATCGCCGCAGCTGTTCTTTTTTACCTTTTCCATCAGGTGGACCAGGACAAATTGTTTGCGGCCCTTGCTTCGGCCCGGCTTGAAATCTACCTGCCCCTTGCCGTCTGTTTCGTACTGATCTGGTTTCTCATCGAATCCCAGAACCTGATGTTTCTGTTCAACATGTTCGGCCACGATCTGACGTTCAAAGAAATGCGCTTTATCCGGGGTGCCAGCTACATGCTGATGATCATCAACTACAACCTGGGACTCGGGGCCATCGCCTGGTACCTGAAACGCAGGAACGGCATTGCCCTCACCCGGGCCGGGAGTGTGATGTTTTTCTACTATTTTGTGGAAAGCGTGGGCATCACCTTTTTCGCCATGGCCGGTTGTCTTCTGATCTACGGCCAGTCCCCGGTGATTTACGAAAAAATCATCCTGATCGCGGGGGCCATGTTCTTTTCCTATATCGCCCTTTTTTTCCTGGTCCGCCTGCTGCCATCCTACGGATGGTTCACAGGTCTTCGAAACAGTGCCCTCATGGCCGCCTTTTACGAGGCGGATTTCAAAAACTACTTTATCCTGTCAGGTTTCAGGGCCGTCTACTTCGCCTCGTTCGTCATTTTTTTCCATCTGGGCCTGAAAAGCTTCCATGTCCATGTACCCCTTTTTTCACTGATCGGCCTGGTTCCGGTGATCTTCTTCATCGGCAATATCCCGATCACCCCTTTCGGGATCGGTACCATCCAGGCGGCCATGGTGTTTTTCTTCAAACCGTTCGGCCCCGAAGAAAACATCCTGTCGTTCAGCATGGTGTATTCCGCGACCCTGCTGTTCATGCGGGCACCCATCGGATTATTCTACATGAGGGAAACGAAAACAGGCCTTTCGGACCTCAAAGCCATGGAGGCTGAACTGTGATGCAAAGACCAACCGCCACCCAGGAGTTACCATGAAACGCCTTCTCATTCCCATGCTGGTTTTTTCCGTTTTTCTGTCCCTGCCGCAAGACATCGCAAGGGCCGCAGACCTTGTCATAGCCCCGGCACTGAAAAACCAGATAATCACCGGTTACACCCGGCCTTCCAAGGCCGTGATCCTCACCGCCGAAGTGGCGGGAAAAATCGTGAGGATCAACTCCCGCATCGGCGCCGCCGTGGGATCACACCCTGTGATCGAGATAGACAGCACCTTCGTGGCCTTGTCCCTGGACAACAGCGCGCTTCAGCTCAAACAGATCGAAAGCCGTATCAAAAGCATGGCCTCCCAGGTGGAATTTCTCAGAAGCTCTCACCAGCGTATCGCCGAGCTTAGAAAAACACAGAATGTCAGTGAAGCGAAATACGACGAATCGGCCAACAACCTGACCCAGGCGGTCAACGAACTGGACTCGCTGAAATTCGAAAAAGAACGGCTCAAGATATCCCACAGGCAGTTGAAAGAGCAGCTGGCCCGGCACAGGATCTACGGTTTCCGGGGCGGAGTGGTCACCAACCTGCCCGTGGAAGTGGGACAGGCCGTCCAGCCGGGCACCCCCCTTGCGGAAGTATCCGACTACGGAACCCTTGTCATTCCTCTGTCAGTGTCCAATGAAGAACTCCATGCCCTCAAGTCCCTTCCCAAACTGTTCGACGCCACCATCGAAGGCCTGCCCGTCAAAGCCCGGATCAACCATATCAACCCCAGGTTTGACGAACGGACACGGAAACTCCAGGTGGAACTCGCCGTTTCGGATTACAAGGGCGCCCGGCGGGGAGGCCTGAAATTCCAGGCCCATCTCAAAGTGAAAACAGACGGAGTCCTTGTGCCCAAAGCGGCCGTGAAAAACCGTTTCGGCAATCCAACGGTCATTCTTAAAGCTTCACGCGAAGCCGTTCCCGTGATGATTCTCGGAGAAACGGGCAGCAACCTCATCGTTGTTGAAACAAAGAATATCAGGCCGGGAGTCGTGGTCCTTCCCGTCAATCCGGCCAGACCGTCACGATAACCGGTGAACCGATGAATCCGGGAGGCCATCAACCAGATCCTGACAGGAAAGGCGTGCTACGATGAAATCACTATTCAGCCTCATCTTTGAACGGTTCCTTAAAAAAGACGTTAAGAAAAAACCTGTGAACGTTCCCGAGGCGACAACGGAAAGTCGTGTAACACGGCCCTTCGGCCTGGTGATCAGTGATGCGGAAGAGTTCATCACCCAGAAATCCTACAAAAACGCCCTGCTCCTCTACAGAATGCTGGCCGAACAACTGGCCGGCAGCGGCGAGTTGATGAAAATCCAGTTTGTCCGGGAGAAAATCGAGACTCTGATCCGGCTGATCAGGGAAAATCCCACACCGGAAACCATGGACATCATCGAGGAAGAGAACCGGGCCGCAGAGGAACGGTACCAGACAACCATCCGGGAAGCGGAGCATTATTTCCGCCACAACCTTTATACCGAAGCCCTTTTTCTCTACAGAAAACTGGCAAAAGAATGGGCCTCCTCAGGCGACACTGCCAAAAAAGCATTCTTGCAGACCAAGATCCAGATCATTCTGGACCTGGATGACGGAACCTATTCGGACCGGGACGAAGACGAGGAAAACGTGCCGGACGAATCTCTGATCACGGCCCAGGTGGAGCAAATCCCCCCGGCCGACTCCGACGAACCTGACAGCCTGTCACGGATCGTCATTCCGGCTTTCGAGGGGCCGGACGTCCAAGTCCCCCAGGAGCTGTCCGGATTGGGAGAAAACGAACGAACCCTGGACGGCATGCTCCTCGAGGCGGAAAATTACTTCAGCCACGAACTTTACAAGGAAGCGCTGTACCTTTACCGGAAAATCCAAAAAACCTGGGCCGGCTCCATCGATGACGAAAAAAAGATTATCATCGAGGATAAAATCCGGGTTCTCAGTGAACTGGTCGAGGACCCTTTCCGGATTCCCTCCCAGCCTGGAGACACAACCCAGCTGGCCTACCTGGACGAAGACGGAACCATCAGCGACACCCCCCTCGAGGGTTTCGAAGAAGGACCGGGATACTCCCGTTTCGCCCGGAGCCTGTCCATCGCCACCCTGAAAAACAAGACCTTTCTCAACATCGTCTACCTGATCATCTTCGCCGCCGGCATCTACGCCATGTTCAACATCCCCGTGGAAAACATGCCCTCGGTGGACATGGGCGAAGTGTACATCACCACCTATTACTACGGGGCTTCCGCCGAGGACGTGGAAAACCTCATCACCACCCAGATTGAAAAAGCCATCGAGGGTATCGAAAACGTGCAGTTTGTGGAATCGAGAACCCATCGGAACAGGTCCTCGGTTCATGTGAAATTTGTGGACGACGCGGACTACAGCGAGCTGTTCTCCCGTGTCCGTCTCCAGGTCCTGAACATCCGGAGCAAACTTCCCGAAGGCTGCGAAGATCCCAAATTCCTGTTTATCGACACCCACTGGTGGATTTCCGTCATCCGGGTGAATCTGTTCGGGCAAGCCTCGGAATCCAGCCGGAAGGACATGGCGGACCGCCTGAAAACAGAACTCAAGGCCATCGAAGGGGTCCGGGACATCGAAATTTCAGGCCAGTCGAAAAACGAGTTCCATGTGTCCCTGTCCCCGGAAAAGCTCCGCAACCTGGGAGTGACCTTCGCCGAGGTGGTGGACGCCCTGAGATCTGCGGGCCAGAAAATCCCCACGGGTAATTTCAGCACCGAAAGTTCCGAGTTCATCCTGGATTCCGGCTCTGATTTCTCAAGGCAGGAAGACGTGCTGAACGTCATTGTCCGCAAAGACGGTTTCGGCAACTTCGTGAGAATCCGTGACGTGGTCACCAGCGCCATGATGGGTTCTCCGGACCCCATGCTGATCACCTCCATCAACGGGGAGGACACCACCAGTCTCACCGTGAGAAAGGAAGACAGGGCCAACTCCCTTAAAATCGCCCGGCAGGTGAAACAGATCTGCGACCGGTTCTCAGAAAAACACAAGGCGGACGGCCTGCGCATCGCGTACACCAACGATTCCACCAAGGAAATCAACGACTCCATCAGCATCCTGAACGGCAATTTGCTCATGGGTATCGGCCTGGTGGTCATGACTCTGTGGTATACCCTGGGTTTGAGGAACGCCATCTTCGCGGCCCTGGGCATCCCCTTTTCCTTTCTCTGCACCCTGATCGCCATGAAAGTGGCCGGAATCTCCATCAACTCCATCAACCTTTTCGCCTTCATCCTCGTGTCGGGGATCATCGTGGACGACGCCATCGTGGTCATCGAAAACGTCTACCGCCACCAGCAGATGGGCAAACCCTTGCGAATCGCCGTGGTCGACGGGGTGGCCGAAATTTTCTGGCCGGTCTTCAACTCCATGCTCACCACCGTGGTGGCCTTTTTGCCCATGCTGCTGATCACCGGCCCTGTGGGATCTTTTCTGTCCATGATTCCCATTGCGGTGAGTTTTGCCCTTTTCGCCTCGATTCTGGAATCCACGGTCTTTCTTCCTGTCCATATCTTCGAATACGGCCCCAAGGCCGTGGACAAAATCGAGGCCGACGTGACTTCCGAAGAAGATAAAAGTCATAAAAAGGATATCGTTTCACGGGTCTGGAACGGCTTCGAGAAAATTCTCGATCTGTTCCTCAAGCACCGATGGAAGGCCATGACCGCCATCACTTTCTTGTTCTTTGTGGCCCTGGCCATCGCCGGCCTCTCCCTGTCGGGCATCTACCCCCTGATCAAGGTGAAATTTTTCCCCGGAAACTACATCCGGTACCATGTCACCGTGGCCCTGCCCTCGAGCACGCCGATCACTCGGACCGACGCCATCGTGCGGGATATCTCCCGGTTCATCTTGGGCCTGGGTGAAAAGCAGGCAGACTCGGTGTCAGGCACGGCCGGTTTCTACGAGGAGGAGGATTACAGCATCCAGGGCGGCAGCCAGTACGGCCAGGCTGTGGTGACCATGCCTGAAAAGGACACATCCGAACTGCCGGACAATCCGGGTAAAGACCCGGTCAAACACCTCGATTTCGTCCGCAAAAAACTCAGGACCTATCTGGTTGAACAATACCCCAACCCGGATGAACGGCCCGTGGTGAAAGTATTCCCCGAATCCAACGGCATTCCCAGCGGAAAGGCGGTCAGCCTGCGGATATCCGGCGAAAATCTCGAACGGGAGCTCCAGGTGAGTGACCGGATCATGGAATTCATGCGGCAGAATCCCGAGCTGAAGGATCTGACCGAGATCACGGACGACCGGGCATCCAACGTGAACGTGGTCCGCTACACACCCAGCCAGGAATCCGCCTATGACCTGGGCATCCCGCCGGGCCGTATCACCGAGATGATCGCGGGGGCTTTGAACGGAATCACAGTGGGGACATTCCAGACGCCCAGCGAGGAAGTGGACCTGAAAGTCCGGGTGGCACGGAAGCAGGACATGGAGGGGTATGTGGACAGCGGACTTGGATCTCCCCAGGACATCATGGACATCCCCCTGGTGGAACACAGTGCGGCCCCCATTTTCCTCAGGGACGTGGCCGGTGTGGAGTACAGCAGCGAACCCGACTCCCGGGGAAGATACAACGGCAAATCCTCGGTCCGCCTTACAGCCGATATCCGGTCCGGTTCGGACCTCACCTCCAAACGGGTGGAGTTCCTCGTGTCCAGGTATTTTGAATCCATGGCCGGGGATTACCCGGACATCACCCTGATTTTCGCCGGAGAATCCGAGACCACCGGCAAGACCTTCAGCACCCTGTACATCGGCCTGGTGGTGGCCCTTGTCGCCATCTACCTGATCCTGGCCCTCCAGTTCGGGGATTACGTCCAGCCGTTCATCGTGCTCACCGCCGTGTCGTTTGCCATCATCGGCGTCACCTTCGGCATGCTGCTCACCCGGTCTCTGTTCACCCTGGGCAGCCTCATGGCCGTGGTGGGCCTTGCCGGCGTCACCGTCAACAACTCCCTGATCCTCATCGATTTCATCAACATCCGGATCAACGAAGGAAAAACCATGAGGCAGGCTGTGAAAGACGCCTGCCGCGCCCGTATCCGGCCGGTACTCCTGACCACCGTCACCACCATCATGGGTCTCCTGCCCATGGCCATCGGCATCCCCTACAAATCGGTGGAATGGTCGCCCATGGCCACCACCTTTGTCGCCGGGCTGTTCGCGTCCACCATCCTGACCCTTCTGATGATCCCCGTGGAATACGAGCTTGCCACCTTGGTCAAAACGAAGATCAAGGAACGGTTCTGACAGGGGTTATAAAAAAACACCCGTTAAAACCGCCGGTTGAGACAGGTCTTCAACCGGCGGTTTTTTTATGATACACAGGGATTGTCGACGTTACTTTTTGAAAGATCACGGCTCCGGCGGCCAGCTTCCCCGCTTTCGCGAGGACAAGTTTGAAAAGCTGGAAAAACAGGACATTGAATTGACGATGCGATACTTCATTCTTGGCACCGACACCGGCGTGGGAAAGACTGTGCTTTCCCTTTTGTTCATGATTTACTTCATGGAAAAAGGCCAGTCGCCCTTCTACCTCAAGCCCTTCCAGACAGGCTGCACAGACCCCATGAGTCCGGACAGCGACGCAAGGTTTATCTATGAGAACATCAGGGGGCTTGCGTCTCAAAACCCCGGGGACTCGATGCTGTACTGTTTTAAAGAACCCAAGGCCCCGTATTTTGCGGCCAGGAGCGAGGGGAAAACCGTGGGCATGGAAAAGGCTGCGGCATGGATCGCGGACAAATCAAGTCATCACAAACCGCTCATCATCGAAGGGGCCGGAGGTCTTTTCGTCCCGTTGACACATGATGGACTGATGGCCGATCTGCTGGATAAAACCGGCGCCAGGCCCGTGGTGGCGGCCCGGGCAGGCCTGGGCACCATCAACCACACCCTGCTGACCCTGGAAGCGCTTAAAAGGCGGGGCCATGGAAATCCGGCCGTGGTGTTTATCGACAAAGACGGAACAGAGCCGGCGATGATCCGTGAGAACATTGAAGGTGTTCAGATGATGTCCGGTGTGTCCGTGGCCGGTGTCATTGGAAAACTAGAAAATTTCCAGGCTCCGACTCCCACGGCCCTTGCGGTAATCCGGGCCGTGGTCGAGGGCGTTTCAGGCTGAGAGGACTTCCGAGGCGGCCAGTCTGGGGTCGAAGGGCCCCAGCATGTCGTAGAGCCGTTTCAGTTCAGTCTGGATGGCGCGGTAGTGTTCGGGATCTTTGAGAATGGCCAGGGCGTGGCGGGCCATGTTTTCCGGGCTGGCCTCATCCTGGATCAGCTCGGGGAACACGTGATGCCCCAAAATGATGTTGGGCATGGAGATGGCGCTGACCTTTACCATGGCCTTGGCCATGAAATAGGTGACCGGGGCCATTTTGTACATCACCACGGCGGGAACGCCTGAAAGGGCCAGCTCCACGGTGACCGTGCCGGAACAGGCCAGGGCCAGGTCGGTCCGTGCGAATTCTTCGAAAGGGTTGCCCTCGATGATCTCAAGACCGGCGTCCAAGGCCGGCTGGAAAAGCTCCATGGGCAGATCCCGGTGCTTCAGCACGGCGAATTCCCCATCGAGCTGCTGCTCCATCAGCCGTTTCGCCTGGCACATGGTTTCCAGGCTCATCCGGATCTCTTTTCTCCGAGATCCCGGCAGGAGAAGAACCCGAGGTTTCTCGTTTTTTGTCCTGGAAAGCCCCTCCCGCTGGTGTTTCCGGATGGTGTTCACCAGGGGATTGCCCACGAAGGTGGCCCGGACTTTCTGTTTGCGGTAGAACTCCGCTTCAAAGGGAAAGATCACCAGCATCTTGTCGATCAGGCGTTTCACAAGACGGATCCGCCCTTTTCTCCAGGCCCAGAGCTGGGGGCTGATGAAATACACAAGTTTTCTCCCCGGCTTCGCCACTTTGGCGGCCAGGTTGAAGTTGAAATCGGGAAAATCGGTGAATATCACGATATCCGGATCGATCCGGTCGATCTCCTGTTTCAGGTGTTTCGAGATAGCCAGGATTTTCGGCATGAAACTCAGCACCTCGAGAATCCCCGTGACGGCGATTTCCGTCATGTCCGCCACCTGAACGGTGCATTCCTTGAGCTCGCGGCCTCCGGCCGAATAGAACGCCGCGTCGGGTCTCGCCTTTTTCAAGGCATGGATCAGCTCGGCGGCATGAAAGTCTCCTGACGGTTCACCCGCCACAATAAAAATTTTCAAAATGGTTTCGCCTTTAATCGAAAAAATCAGAGAACCGGTGTCAGCTGGCTTTTTCCTGCTTGTCCCTTGCGATCATCACCGAACAGCCGGCCTTGTGGGCCACACGTTTGGCCACGCTTCCGAAAATGACAAGTCCCATTCCGCTGAAGCCGTAAGACCCCAGAACCACCAGATCGATGTCGTGTTCATCGAGATAGGTGATGATTTCGCTTGAAACATGACCGTCCAGGACAGCCATCTTCACATGCTTGACCCGGGCCATTCGTCCACCGTAGACGTCCTGCATCTTCTCTTTCATCTTCTGGGCAAGGCTGGCCCGGTGTTCGAAGGAAACCTGGGGCAGAGCTTCGCCCAGAAGTGGCACTTCGAAATCCGAAACCATGGGGTTGACCGGCTGGGGCAGCACATGGATCACATCGAGGCTCGCCTCGAATTTCTCCGCCAATTCAATGGCTTTGGATATGGCGGTTTCCGCGTTTTCCGAGAAATCTGTACAACAGGCAATTTTACGGATACTCATAAGCAAGCTCCTTTTTCTTGGTCGGCCTGTCCGCACTCAAGGCCCGTTAAACGTTTATTGATGGGTTGATTATAGCCAATCACCCGGGCGAATGCAAGGTACAAGACCCGGACTCAGGCCATCATGTTCTGCCCGCGAAGAAACAAAAGATCTTCATCGCGGTTGGGATTGTTCATGTCTCCGCTGTAGTTTTCCACGATGTCCGGCAGACAGGCAAGAAAAGCGTCAACCACCCTGCCGTCGAACCTTTCCCCCACACCGGCGGTGATGATGGACACCACCTGGGACAGAGGCAGGGGATCGTAGCTGGCCGTGGTGTTGTCGATGTATTTGGGATAATCCCTGCGGGCTGTCAGGGCGTCGAACATGTCTGCCACAGCCATGATGCGTGAGGCCAGAGGAATTTCATCTCCCTTGAGGCCCAGGGGGTAGCCCGTTCCGTCCATCTTCTCATGATGTGAACTGGCGATGAGGGGCACCTGCTCCAGAAGTTCAGGGAAATAAAAGTTCTCAAGAATTTCCCGGGTCTTGCGGGGATGAATGTCCATCAGGGCTTTTTCATTGGGCGTAAACCTTCCGTTTTTCAAAAGAATCTCGTCAGGAACGGCGATTTTCCCAATATCATGCATCAGGGTGGCGAATTTCAGAACCCGGATATCGTTCTCGGGAAGCTCCATTTTCCGGGCGATAAGGATGGAGATGTCCGTCACCCGTTCGGAATGGCCGGCCGTCAGGGGATGGCGGGCGTCCACCGTGGCGGACAGCGTCCTGATCGAGCTGTCGAAAGAAAGCCGCAGTTCCTCGTGGAGCAGGGCGTTCTTGATCATCCTGGCCGCCTGGTTGGCGATGGCCATCATAATCCCCAGATCCTTGAAGGTGAAGGCGTTGGTCATTTCGATAGAGTACAGGATCATGATGCCGAGGATCTCTTCATCGATCATGATGGGAACGGCAATGGTTGATTTCACCCCTTCGAGCATGATGCTCTCGGAAATGTTGAACCGGTTGTCCGAGGCCACATCCGTGGAGATCACCCCGGTCTTTTCTTCCTGCACGTAGCGGATCAGGGTGGACGAAATCCTGAGCTTCATATTCCTGCGACGCGACTTGTAGCTGTGGGGAACCATGTTCCCCTCTTTTTCTTTCAGAAGGATCACGCCCTGGTCGTATTCGAGGAATTCGAAAGTTCTGGACAAAATCCTGTCCAGGGTCTTTCCTGTATCCCGCTCCAGATTCATCTCGTTCTGGAGTTCGTAAGTCACCCGAAGTTTCTCGTAATCGACTCTGAGGTCCTTTTCGCTGCTGATGTCGCTTTCCGGAAGAAACCGGGTCTCGAGCTGCGGAGGCATGATGGAACTGAACAATCCCTCTTCCGCATCGCCAATTTCAACCATACGGGCCACCTCTTCATCATCCCCTTCAAGAAGGACGATGACATTGCCCAGACGGATCTCATCCCCGGGAAAAAGCACGGTTTTCCCGTGGATCCTCCGGGTGTTCACAAACGTTCCGTTGGTACTCATCCTGTCTTCGATGAAGCACATACCGTTCCCGTCCATGGAGATATGGCAGTGATTCTTGGAAACGGAAGGGTCCTGGATTTTAATATCGTTGCCGGAATGCCGTCCAACGGCGTTCTGTTCGAGCAATTCAACCTTCTGCCGCCCGGTCTGAGTGATGACGGTGATATAAGTCATAACGGTTCCTTCAAGGTTATCCCTTTATTTGACCACCACGGGTCTTGAGGAAAAACAGGATCAGAATGTTTTTATCACAAGAAAAAGGAGTTTGAAAGCCCGGGGTTCATTCTGTTTTACAAGGCCGCGCAAAAGACGGCAGATGATAATGTACCAGGGGATAAATGGTCCCGCCACCTCATACAGGGCAAACGCATGTAAGAATTTTACCGACATGTCATGTTGAGCAGCAGTTCCCAACCTTGTCATTCCGGGCGGCCTCCGATAGGCCGTAGAGATTGAAATCTGTCAGGATTTGGTAAAACGAAACCATTCGAGATACGAAGCCGACCCGGAATCCACGCCGGCATGGGCTAAGTACCCTATGCAAATCGAGGGTTACCTCTTTCTCGGGCATGGTTTCCGGTTAATCGGTATCGGGTTCGGGTTCGGGTTCGATCGTCAAATCATTTCGATAGCGATACCGATCCCGATAGCGATAGCGCTGGTTAAGATCCATGCAAACTTACATGCGCTTGCCCTGCCACCTCATACCTATGACGTTGACTTTGGTTTTTCGTTCCGGTATGACCGACCTGAATAGAGCAGCCACCGAAACACCAGGCATGAAGGATAAAACCCATGGACAACCTGCACAAAAATCATCTCCACGTGACCTGTGCCATCATCGAGCATAATGGCCGTGTGCTTTCGGCAAAGAGAAGCGAAACCATGAGCATGGCCCATAAATGGGAGTTTCCCGGAGGCAAGATCAGGACGGGTGAATCCAGGGAAGACGGCCTCCTTCGTGAGATCATGGAAGAACTGGCCATGGTCGTATCGATCCGCAGGGCACTTTCACCATGCACCCACGATTACGGTGACGTCACCGTGACCCTCTACCCCTTTGTCTGTGGCGTCGAGAAAGGAACCCCGATATGCCGGGAACATTCGGCCATCGTCTGGCTTGACCCGGAAGACCTGCCCTCGCTGGACTGGGCCGAGGCCGACATTCCCGTGGTCCGGTCCTACCTTGACTATCTGGCCACCTGAGGATTCAAGGCCATACCGGAAAGGGGTGGCGGGCTTTTTTTGTTTTCTTTATTCTATCGCAAGATTGTTCAGGTAGACGGTGACCGCACCGCTGCGTGATTTTTTTTCGTTGATCCACGCATAGGCGAGGACAGTTCCCTCACGGCGCATACGATCGAGAAGCGTTTCCACCACATCGGGCAGCACGGCCCCCTCATCGGAATGAAGACCCTTGCCCACAATCACGATCACCGTATGGACCTGGTTTCCATAGGCGCTTTTCAGAAAGGATTCGGCTCGGAGTTCCGCCTTGAGGGCCGTGTAACCGTGGAGGTCCAGCTGGCTCTGGGGCAGCGGGTACCGTTTCAACCGTTCCTTGAGGGTCAGGGGTTTTTTCCGACCTGGCCGGACCCCTTTTTCGTTCATCAGCACATCCCGGGTTTTCTGGCCCAGGTTCTGGTTGAGCAGCCTTAAAAACTCCCGCTTTTCCTGTTCCTGAAGGGCCTCAGAAAGCAGGCCGGACCTGTCTCCAGGGTCGGGAAGAACGGGGATTCCGTGACGGTTCGTGCCCTCGAGCCTCGGCCGTTTCCCTGCCGGTGCGGCGTCCCTTTTCTCTTCAGGCTCTTCAGGCTTTTCCATGGCCCGTTCATCGGCCAGGGCCTCCTTGAAAAGGGCGGCGTCATCGAGGCCGTCAAGAATGGGAAAACCCTGGCGCGTCTTCCGGACTGTTTTTTTCCGGGCTTTCGTTTTAAGTTCAATTTTCTCAGGGCCAGGATCAGACCCTGGTTTCGGCTGTTCCACCGAAATTTCCGGGGGCTCATCGAAAGAACCGCCTGCGGAATCGAAATATCCGAAAAGGTCCTGGCCTTTATCGAAAACCCTGATGCCCTTTCTGTTTCGTTTCACATCTTCCAGAGCCTGTGCCTTTTTCCGGTCAGGTTGCTTTCTTTCAACGGTTTCAACTCGTGCTGTTTTTTCAACAGCCGGTGTGTCCGGGCTGATCGTCCGTGAATCAGGAGATAGACCGGGAGCTGTTGCCCCCACGGGCGTTTCAGGTTTTTTTGACGGCAGCCTGGCATCCTTGAGCAGCTGCTTGAGTTTTGAAAACATGGTCGTTTCCTGTGTTATATTAAGGCGTTGTTTCCCATCCCCATGTTTCTCGGAAAAGGATGCCCGCCCTCCGAAAGGGCAAATAAAAAGGAGGCCCTCACCCAGGTGAGCGCCTCCTTCGGTTTGTCTGTATCACAGAACGCTAAAGAATCGTACCAGCCGCCATTTTAGCCAGATTCATGAACGCTTCCGGGAAAATGCCGATGCCGATAATGGCGGCGATGAAAAGCACGCCCAGCAGTCGGGCCGCCGGATTCAGGGGAATGACGCTTACCTCTTCCTCGCTGGTAAGGAAGGCGGCCCGAACCATTCTCAGATAGTAGTAAGCCGAAATCCCGGCGTTGATCACGGTGATGATCACCAGGGCGTACAGGGACTTTTCGATGGCCGAGGTGAAGATGAAGAATTTTCCCATGAAACCCACGGTTGGTGGAATCCCGGCCATGCCGAAGGCCCCGAGAACCAGGGTGAGGGCCAGGAGCGGCGAATTCTTGTAAAGCCCTTTCAGGTCGTTCATGGTCACGTTTTCACCGGTTCGTGACACATGGTAGATCACGAAGAAACAGGCCAGGTTCATGATCAGATAACCCACAATATAATAGATGGCCGACGCGAATCCCAGGGCGCTGACACAGAGGATGGCCACCATCACGTAGCCGGCGTGGGCGATACTGGAGTAAGCCAGAAGCCGCTTCAGGTCTTCCTGAACCAGGGCCGAAAGGTTCCCGATCACCATGGAAAGAACGGCGAAGGTGGCCAGGATACCCGTGATCTGGTTGAGTTCCACACCGGCGAAGCTGGCGAAGCGAAGCAGGAGCGCCACGGCGCCCACTTTGGGCAGGGTGGCGATAAAGCCGGCTGTTTCGTTGCTGGCCCCTTCATAGACGTCCGGAGCCCAGAAATGCATGGGAAACATGGCCAGTTTGTAGAAAAAGCTGCCGAGAACAAGGATCAGGGCCACCACCATCAGGGGCTGGGTCTTGATCAGTTCGGGAAAGACCGGGGCCAGTTCCGCCAGATAGGTGGTGTGGGCGAAACCGAACATGTAGCTCATGCCGTAAAGGGAGATGCCTGTGGCCAGGGCGCCGAACATCACGTACTTGATACCGGCCTCCATCTGCTGGCGGTACCCTTTCTGAAAACGAAAAGGGATGATCACATACAGGGAGAACGATGAAATCTCAAGGCTGATCACGATGGTCAGAAGTTCCACCGAGCTTGAAAGGAAAACAAGACCCAGGGTGGAAAGGGAAAGAAACATGTAGTATTCCGCCTTGAGCTCCTCGACCACGCCTTTCAACCCCTGGCCCAGATAGATCACGATAAAAAGGCCCAGGGCGAACACGATTTTGAACATCTGGGAAAAAATGTCGATCCGGTAGGCGTCGAAAAAAAGCAGCTGGGCCGGCTGTCCGAGGACAAGACTGAACGAGTGGAACGTGATGACCAGGACAAGGGCCGAAAGGCCGAGTGCCGAACCCTGAAGAAGCGACGATCTGGGTTTTCCAAGGGATAGAAAGAAGAAAACCAACGCCATCGACGTCAATGCCAATTCTGGTAAAAATAAAGACATGTTCATATTCCTTGCATCATTCTTCGAAATAATATGGAAGACAATCGTTTCCCATCGAAAGGCCCGTATTAAGGCTTACCTCATGGCGATCCATTCCCTGATCTGCTGACCCATTTCACGAAGGGCGGCGTGGTGACCTCCCCCATGGTCTCCTCCAGCGGGTACGTGTTTCAGTCCCTCGCTGACCTGTTCGAGCAGCTGGGTGACGCTGGCGTCCATCACATCCAGAAAAGGTTTGGGATGGAGCCCGATCACAAAGACAAACACCGTGAGGAAAGCCAGGGTTCCGATTTCCCGCAGGTTGAGGTCGTACAGGGCATGGTGCTCTTTCTCTCCGTGTCCATGATCGTCACCGTGGTCGTCATGGTGACCATGGCCGTCCGAATCGGCCCAGACCATTTTCTGGACGAGACGAAGCATGTAGGCTGCCGCCAGGATGGCCCCGAGGATGGCGAAAGCACCGACCACCTTGCTGGTTTTGAAGGCGCTCAGAAGAACGAGAAACTCTCCGATGAACCCGTTGGTTCCGGGAAAACCGAAGGAGGCCAGGGAGAAAATCACCAGGAACGTCACATAGATGGGCATCATCATGCCAAGAGCCGAATTTTTATCGATTTCCCGGCTGTGGGTCCGTTCGTAAATGATCCCCACCAGGATAAACAGGGCGCCTGTGGTGACGCCGTGGTTGAGCATCTGCATCATGGCGCCTTTGATCCCGTCGTCACTCAGGAGAAAGATGCCCAGGGTCACGAAACCCATGTGACCCACGCTGGAATAGGCGATCAGCTTCTTGATGTCCGACTGGCCCAGGGCCAGGTAACCGCCCACCACGATGGATACCACCGAGAAAAAGATCAGGTAGGGCACACAGTACACGGTGGCCGCCGGAGCCATGGGAAGGCAGAATCTGAGGAAACCGTAGCCGCCCATTTTAAGAAGGATACTGGCCAGGATCACGCTGCCGGCCACCGGTGCTTCCACGTGGGCCGCCGGTAACCAGGTGTGGAAGGGGAACATGGGGATCTTGATGGCGAAAGCCAGGGTGAACGACAGGAAAATCCACATCTGGAAACTGAAACTGTAATTCTGGGCCATCAGCTCGGGGATGAAAAAGGTCCCGGTCTTGATGTACAGGGCCACGATGGACACCAGAAGGAAGATGCTTCCGAGCAGGGTGTAGAGAAAAAACTTGATGGAGGCGTAGTCTTTGCGCTCGCCCCCCCACACCGCGATCAACAGGTACATGGGAACGAGCATGGCTTCCCAGAAAATGAAGAAGAGTACCGTGTTCAGACTGATGAAGACGCCGATCATCGAGGCTTCCATCAGCAGGGTGACGAGGATGAACTCCTTGAAACGGTCCTTGATATAAGACCAGGAGCAGAGCACGCAAAGGGGCATGACAAAGGTGGTGAGAAGCACCAGAAGCACACTGATCCCGTCCACGCCCACCACGTAATTGAGGTTGAGGAAGGGAAACCATTCGGTGACTTCGGCGAACTGATACCTGGAGGTGGCGAAATCCCAGTTGGTGAAAAGAGGCACAGACAGAGCCGCTGTGATCAGCGTGACAAGAAGCCCCCAGGATTTGACCGCCTGATCCCCTTTCAGGAAAAACGTGACACCGGCCCCGAGGAGAGGCACGATGATCAGAACCGACAATATGGGATAATTCAGTGTGTTATGTATCAGATAGTGTTCCATACCTTCCCATTCTTCCTCAGTGAAAAACTGATCATATTAAACCGCAAGAACCACGGCTATCAGAACCATGAAAAGCAGGGCCACGGCAAAGCCGATGTACTGCTGTATCTTACCTGTTTCAATCTGCCGCAGGTGGTCACCGCCGTTCACCACGCTCTGGGCCGAACCGTCGATGACCCAGTCGATGCCCTCCTTGTCGAACCAGGAGAAGAACCGGGCCGTCAGCATGGTGATCCGGATACCGATGGTTTTCCACACATTGTCCACGAACTCGTTCACGGCATGGATCGGTTTCGAAGCGATCCACATGAACACTCTGGCACCTTTCCGGTAGAACCAGTCGAGATCCAGGCTCATATAGGGTTTGGGCTTGAGGATCTTCACCATCAGGTAGAAGCCGAAGCCGGTGAAGCCGAGCAGCTGGAGTGTTTCAGACAGATGGTAGGACGTGTAAGGATCCCAGGTCACCGGAGTGGGCAGCATGTCGTACAACCAGTTGAATCCGAACAGATGACCCTTGAAACCCAGGGCGATGCAGAAAAAGGCCGCCATGGCCATGCCCAGGTTCATGTTCCAGGGAGCGTCCTTGGCTTCCACCGGGCACTCTTCCGTGGATTTGCCGCCGAACCACACGAAATACGGCAGCTTGATGCCCACGGAAAGGAAGGTTCCCACGGCAGCGGCCAGGAGCATCACCATGATGCCCACCATGTGGTGCTCACCCGCAGCGGCGATGATCATAGATTTGCTGATAAACCCGCTGGTCAGGGGAAAACCGGAAATGGAAATGCCGCCGATTACGGTGAAGATCAGGGCCAGGGGCATCTTGGCGTAAAGACCGCCCAGCTCGTTGAGCTTGGACTTGCCGGTCATTTCGAGTACGGCCCCCACACCCATGAACAGGAGAGCCTTGTAAAGGATATGGGCGTAGGCGTGTGCGCAGGCCCCGTTGATAGCCATGGCCGTTCCGATGCCGACCCCGCACACCATGTATCCGACCTGGCTGACGATGTGGTAGGCCAGAATCCTCCGGGCATCGTTTTCGATAACCGCGTAGGCGACGCCGTACAGGGTCATCACAGCCCCCATGATGGCGAGAATCTCAAAACCCGGGAAAGCACGGGCCAGAACGTAGACCGCTGTTTTGGTGGTGAAGGCGCACATGAACACCGCACCGGTGACCGTGGCTTCGGGATAGGCGTCGGGAAGCCAGGCGTGAATCGGGGGAACAGCGGCGTTCAGCATGAAACCGATCATGATCAGGTAATCGGCCAGGGTGGCGCCGTTGGTTGCGATCTGTTCGAAACGGAGGCCTTCGATGCCCACGTTCTTGTAACGCAGGAAAATCCCGGCCAGAAGGATCAGGCCGCCGGCCATATGGACGAGAAGGTACCGGTAACCCGCCTCGATGGACCGTTTCTTTTTCCTGTACCAGACCAGGAACGTGGAGGCCACGGCCATGAGTTCCCAGAAGATGAAAAGGGTCAGGTAGTCACCGCAGAGGGTGACGCCCAGAGACCCCGCCACGTAAAGCCAGGCCGCGATATGCTGCCCGCTTTCGTTCACGTGGAGGCCGTAGATGCTTCCGATCAGGGCCATGATGGTGAACACGTTGAGGAACACGAAGGTCAGTTTGTCGACCCGGCCGAAGATCAGGTCGAAACCCATGTAGCGTGTCACGCCGAAACTCTCGGGCAGATGGTAGATCTGGATGATCGCGAGAACGGGAACCACCACCAGGAGCACTTTCTGGAGACTGATGTGCACCCGTTTGAGAAGCGGCAGCAACAGAGCCCCTATGATAAACAAGGTCGCCGGATGCATAAACACACTGTTACTTATCATAATAATCCTCATCCTGCTTCAGCCAGTTGTTGTACAAACCCTTGAACACGACCACCATGGCAAGGCACACCGCGGTCCCGAAAATCGACCAGAACCCGATGATGGTGTCACCGAAGAAATGGGGTTCATGCCTTTCCGCAAAATAGTCGAACACGATCGCAAACAGCAGATAGGCAAAAAAGACATACTTCAAAATGTGGGCACGATCCCTGAGATATGTGATCAGCTTAGCCATCATAACCCCGCTATACCTTTGATGATATTTCCAAAAAATCCTGCGTCGGCCGAAGCGACGATCTTGATGAAGAAATCAGGATAAAAACCGAAAATCACTGAGAATATCGCTGTGATGGTCAGAGGGACCACCATGAACATGATCAGAGGGTTCTTTTCGAGATTGGAGGTCGCCCCCACGTCTTCAGGCATAGGTTTCCCGAAAAAGGCCTGGATGATTATGGGCGCGAAGTACCCTGCGTTGAGGAGACTGCTGGCCAGGAGCACGGTAAGGAGAATCCAGTTGTGGAGATCCATGCTGCCCAGAAGCAGGTACCATTTGGACACGAATCCGCAGACCGGGGGAACGCCGATCATGCTGAGGGAGGCCAGGGCAAAGGCCACCATGGTGAACGGCATGCGATAGCCGAGCCCGCCCAGTTCCTTGATGTCCTTTTTGCCTGACGCCACGAAGATACAGCCGGCACAGAAGAACAGGGTGATTTTTGAAAAGGCGTGGTTGGAGATGTGGATCAGCCCGCCGGTGACCCCGTTGGGGGTCAGCATGGCCACGCCGAGAAGCACGTAGGAAAGCTGGCTGACCGTGGAGTAGGCGAGCCGTGCTTTCAGGTTCGATTTGGTCAGAGCGATGATCGATGCCGTAAGAATGGTGAACGACACGAAATAGGCGGTAAAAAGACCGAGCCCCGTGTCATGGAGAAGCTGGGTTCCGAAGATGGACAGCATAACCCTGGACGTGGAGAACACGCCGACTTTGACCACCACCACCGCGTGAAGAAGGGCGCTGACCGGTGTGGGGGCCACCATGGCCGAAGGAAGCCAGTTGTGCAGGGGCATGATGCCCGACTTGGCAAACCCGAAAAGGAACATCAGATAGGTGACGGTCACCAAGGTTCTGTTGGCTCCTTCGGGAAGGATACCGGAAACGATTCCGGAAGCGTCGAAATCCAGGGTGTTGCACTGCATGTAAAGCAGAACCATTCCTGTCAGCAGGAAGGCCTTGGATGTAAAGAACAGGTAGACAATGTACTTCTTGCCGCCTTCGTAACCCTCGGCGTCCTGGTGGTGCATGACCAGGGGATAAGTGGCGATGGACACGATTTCATAGAAAAGGTACAGCGTGAAAAGGTTGCCGGCAAAAGCCGCGCCCATAGCTCCGCCCACCGAAATGGCGTAACAGACGTAGAACCGTGTCTGGGCGTGCTCGTTCAGTCCCCGCATGTACCCCACGCAGTAGAAGGCCGCGAGAATCCAGAGAAAGGAAGAGGTTCCGGCGAACAGAAGCCCCATGCCGTCCAGCCTGAATTTCACGCTCACACCTGGGAACAGGGTGAAGAACGTGTGTTCCGGCGAGACGCCCGCAAGAACCTGTGGCAGGAGGTTCATCACGGACAGAAACGTGAGGATCGCCCCGAGAACAGACCACGACTCCCTGAGGTTGGGCTTTGATGCCGAAGTCATCAGCAGTATCGCCGTGATGAGTGGAATGGCCGTCGTCACAAAAATCAAGCTGGGTGTGTTTGAAATATCCATAATCTATTTAAACCTTATCAATAAGTACCCAAAAGAACTTTGAATCCGTTACAGTGATCATCCGTTCCGTTTTAACCCTGAAGCGCGTTGACATTTTCAGGATCGCTTGTTCTGTATCTGCGGTACACGGCGAGAACGAAGCTGACGACGATGGCCGCCTCCGCCGCCGCGATACCCATGATGAACAGGGTGTAGATCTGTCCCACGGCCGGATCGGGTGCGGTGAACTTGTTGAACGCCATGAAATTCAGCCCCGCTCCGTTGAGGACAAGCTCCGTCGAAACAAGCATACCGATAAATGTCCGGTGGCGGATCATCCCGTAAATTCCGATTACAAGAAGAAACACAGCCAGAATAAGATAGGTGTTCAGATTATGACTTAAATAACTCAAACCTCTTCCTCCCTTCCACCCCGTGCCAGGATAATGGAGCCTACGATGGCGATGAGCAGCACCACCGAAATCAGTTCAAAAGCGAGACAGTATCTCAACAGAAGGTTTTCGCCGATCCATTCGATGGAAAAATTCCCGACTTTGGCAGCGGATGCAGTCCAGGTTGTCCGGCCGATGACAACTGCCACCAGGAGAAAAGCGGACACGCCCGATGAGACCAGCGCCAGCAGCATGTTCCGGCTCATGCCGTTTTTCTCGGCACTTTCATGCGGGGTGTAACCCACCATGATTCCGAACACCAGGACGATGCACACCGCCCCCATGTAGATCAGAATCTGCATCATGGTCAGAAACATGCTGCCCAGGTAAAAGTACAGACCGGCCACTCCGAGAAGGCAGACGGCGAGGCCGAGGACCGCGTGCATCAGTATCCGGGCCTTGACAGCCAGAAAGCTCCCCGTCACTGTCAGCAGGATAAACATGATGAAAAGGGCTTCTGCAACAAACTGGTAAATCGCGTTCATTTTTTTACCTCGAGCCGTTTAATCAGGTCAAACTGGAACTCTTCACGGGAGAATCCTGCCAGTTCGTATTCATTGGAGAAGGTCAGGGCCGTCCTGGAGCAGGATTCCACACAGATTCCGCACAGACTGCACTTGGTGAAATCATAATGGAACACGGTGAGCACCTTGCCCTTCACCCCTTCCCGTCTTTCGCCGTCCACGGTCAGGCAGCCGCAGGGGCAGTTCTTGGCGCACATCCCGCACACCAGGCAGTTGTGCCCTGCATCGTTTTCACCGTATTTGACCAGTTCAATATGGCCCCTGATCTGGGGGGTCACGTCGATTTTCTCCCTGGGATACTGAACGGTCACCACAGGCCTGATCATGGCCTTGAAAGTGACACCCAGCCCGATGAGAAGGCTTTTACCGCCGGTATAAATGTCTTTGAAATATCCGCTCATATCATCTTCACTAAAAATGCAGTTATTAAAAGATTGACCAGTGAAAAGGGAATCAGGTACTTCCAGGCCAGATTCATCAGCTGATCGAAACGGACTCTGGGGTAGGTCCATCGAACCCACATCATCACCAGCATCAGGACGAACACTTTCAGCATAAACCAGAAAGCTCCCAGGATGGGACCGCTGCCCAGACCGAAAGGCCCGTTCCAGCCGCCAAGAAACATGATGGTGGCGATGGATGCCATGATGAACAGGTTGCCGTATTCAGCCACGGCAAAAAGCCCGAAACCGAAACCGCTGTACTCGGTGTGAAAGCCTGCCGTCAGCTCGCTTTCCGCCTCAGGAAGGTCGAAGGGTGCCCGGTTGGTCTCGGCGCATCCTGCAATCAGGTAAATGACAAATGCCACGAACAGGTTGGGATACATGGCGAACCAGAGGATTCCGCTCTGGGCTTCCACGATTTTCTGGAGATCGAAGGTCGCGGTGGTAAGCACCACGGAAAGGAGCGACAGGAGAATGGGTATCTCATAGGCGATGTTCTGGGCCACGGAACGCATGGCGCCGAACATGGAATACTTGTTGTTGGAGCTCCAGCCCGCGATCAGGATGGCGAACACGTTGATGGACGCCATGGCGATGATGTAGATCAGCCCGATGTGAAGGTTGATGCCGTAAAGGGCGCTGCTGAAAGGCAATGCGGCGAAAATCATCACCACCGGCGTGAAGCAGAGCAGCGGAGCCAGACGGAAAAGAAAGCGGTCAGCGTCTTTGGGAACGATGAGCTGTTTGGCCAGCATCTTCACCCCGTCGAGAATCATCTGGAGCCAGCCCTGAACGCCCACTTCCATCGGCCCCCAGCGTCTCTGGATCCTGGCGGCGATCTTCCGTTCCAGGTACCCCATCACCACGGCGTTCAAAAACACGATGGCCAGAAGGCACAGGAAGGCGATGAGCATTCTCAGTAAACTGTAAGTCTGAATCATGTCGATTATCTGTTGCATAGTCCCTACCTGTCGATTTCCGGAATGACCAGATCAAGGCTTCCCATGGCGGATACCAGGTCCGCGATGAGCATCCCCGTGCACATCTCTTCCAGCAGACTCAAATTTGAATACGAAGGCACCCTGATTTTAAGTTTGTAAGGAACCTCGCTGCCGTCCCCCACCAGGTAATACGTCAGGACCCCGCGGGCCGTTTCAACGGAGAAGCTGCAATCCCCTTCCTGGAGTTTGACCTTTTTAGGCTTGGCCATGACCGGTCCCTCGGGGAGTTTGTCCAGGGCCTGTTCAATGATCCGGAGGCTCTGCTCCATTTCACGGATCCTTACCATATACCGGTCCAGCGAGTCACCGTTCGTGCCGGTGGGGATGTCGAACTCGAAATGGGAGTAAACCGAATAGGGCTCACTTTTCCGGATATCATAGGCGATCCCGGAGCCTCTCAGAGTCGGGCCCGTCACTCCGTAGCGCCTGGCCATATCCGCCGTGATGATGCCGATGTCCTTGGTTCGATTGATGAAAATCACGTTTTCCGTGACCAGGTCGTTGTACATGGGAAGACGTTTTCTGAAATGATCGATAAAGGCCCGGGTTCTTTGAATGAACGTGTCGTCGATATCTTTCAGCACGCCGCCGGCCCTGAAGTAGCAGTAGGTGAGTCGTGAACCTGTGATGTCTTCAAGAGTGTCCAGAATGGTTTCACGGTCATCGAAGGCGTAAAGAATCGGGGTGAAGGCCCCAAGATCGAGGACATAGGCCCCGATGCCCAGAAGATGACTGGAGATCCGGTTCAGTTCGGAGGTGATCACCCGGATGTATTCGGCCCGCTCTGGGACCTCGATACCTGCCATCCGTTCGATCAGGGCCACATAGCCATGGTTGAACGGCATGGCGCCCACGTAATCCATACGGCCCGTGTTGGGATAAAAACCAGGCCAAGCACGGGATTCGGCCATTTTTTCCTGCATTCTGTGGCCATAACCCAAAACAGGATCGATTCCCATGGCGTATTCCCCGTCCATCTCGAGAATCACCCGCAGAACCCCGTGGGTCGCAGGATGCTGGGGACCCATGTTCAGAAGGAAACGATGCTTGTCGCTGGTTTGAAATTTGGTCGTCGTTGCCATCACATTCTCTCCGGACGTTTATTCTTCTTTCGTTTTTTTGGCAGGTTTCTTTTCAGCGTCCTCACCTGACTTCCTGGTAATCGTTTCCACGCTCACCAGTTTTTCCGCACTTTTAAGCAGGGGTTTCAGGTCCGAGTCCTCCTCACTGAGAAGCAGAGTTCTCAGATCATGATGGCCTGTGAACACCACACCGTAAAAATCATGGGTTTCACGTTCATGCCAGTCGGCTCCCTGATAGATGTCGGAAATCGTCGGAATCTCGCCCTTGTCATCTGTCATGGCTTTGGCGTTAACCCTCAGGGTCTCGTCAAAATGGGCGAACTGGTAGACAATCTGAAAACCGGACGTCACATGGACCGCGGTGACAAAATCCAGAAAAAAACCGGCGTCGAGCATGGCACGTGCAAAATCCCTCACCTGGTTTTCGTTGAGTCTTGCTTCCACATGGTACCCGCGTTTCAGGTAGTCGACCTCATCGACCTGGAAAGGGGCGGCTTTCAATTTTCCGATGACACTGGTCTCTGAACTCATATCTTGATCATCTCCGGTTTCTCAGGCATCTTCCTCTGGGGCCAGGGATGGCGGCCACCTGTGATTTTTTCCTGGAGTTTCAGGATTCCCTCGATCAGGGCTTCCGGTCTCGGAGGGCATCCGGGAATGTAGACATCCACGGGAATCAGACGGTCCACGCCTTCGATGACGTTGTAGTTCTCTTCGACGGCAAAGGGTCCACCAGAAATGGCGCAGTTCCCCATGGCAATCACCCACTTGGGCGATGGCATCTGTTCATAAAGGGTTATGACGGCCGGGGCCATTTTCTTGTTGACGGTACCGGAAACAATGAGAAGGTCGCACTGACGGGCTGAGGGCCTGAACACTTCGGCCCCGTACCGGGCCATATCGATTCTGGCCATACCGGTGGCCATCATCTCGATGGCGCAGCAGGCCAGACCGAAGGTCATGGGCCACAGGGAATTGGCCTGGCAGACCTTGAGAACCTTGTCGGTCAGGAGGAGCTGACCGAGAAGAGCGCCCTCGCGTTCCACAGCCCCCCGTTCATACTCTTCCCGCAGACTCTGCGTGAAAGCGTTAATCGGTTTTATCTTATTTTCCTCTCCCACGTGAAAACTCCTTTGACCCAGGCATAAATGATGGCCAGTGACAAAATACCCACAAAAATAAACAGTTCAGAGATTCCCCTGACCACACTCACCGTATCCGTATTGAAGACCGTCGCGACGGGGAACAGATAGAGGACGTCCACGTCGAAGGCCAGAAATATCAGGGCGTAAAGGTAATAGGAAATTCCGAACCTGTAATCCCACATCTGCTTGAAGGGGGGGACACCGCACTCGTAAGCCTGAAACGACCGTTCAAACTCCACGGTTTTCGGACGGATATAATAGGAAATGATAAAAGGTACCAACACGGCAAACGTCCCCCCTGCCATGAAAAGTACAATATACATGTAATCAATGAGGCAACTTTCAGTCATCCAAATGACCTCCCATTCCTTATGGACGAAACAGTTAGCCCGTCCTATCGAGTGAATCCAGTTGTGACATGCTGATATGGCAGGCGAAGAAAATCCGCCTTGCAACAAAAACGGATTTCGAGACACTATTATAAAGAAAAGGCCATAAGTCAAGCTGTTTTTGACCCAGTTTCCCTTCAAAAATTTAAAAAATGTCGCGTTCTTTTCTACTTGATTGTTTTACTTGAGAATCGAAAAACTTCGTCCAAAGACCCGATGGAGTCCATGTTTTTTTCGAGTTTTTCGATGAGAGTGGCCATGTCTTCTGGAACCGGCGCCGTAAAGACCAAGGGCTCTCCGGTGGCCGGGTGTGAAATCTCAAGACTGAAAGCATGAAGCATCTGGCGTTCCGCCTCGACCAGAATCTTACGCTCGGTTTCGAGAATTTGACTGACCCGTGTTTTTCGGGGAAGCTGATACACCGCGTCTCCGACAACAGGATGGCCCATGGAAAGGCAGTGGACTCGGATCTGATGGGTTCTTCCCGTTTTGATATCGCAGCGTACCAGGGTGGACAGGCCGAACCGTTTTTCCACACGGAAGTGCGTCAAGGCGTGTTTTCCACGTGGACTCTGGACGCTCATCTTCTTTCGGTCAACACTGTGACGCCCGATGGGAGCGTCGATCACCCCAGAATCGGCAGATAAACGACCATGAACAAGGGCAAGATACTCTTTTTTGACATGCCGGTCATGAAAGGACTGGGCCAGACTCAGGAGCGTCTTGTGGTCCTTGGCCACCACCATGACTCCGGACGTGTCCCGGTCAAGCCTGTGTACGATTCCGGGGCGGCAGTCTTCCTCTCTGCAACCGATTTCAGGGAAATGGTGAAGCAGGCCGTTGACCAGGGTCCCCTCCCAGTTTCCAGGGGCCGGATGGACCACAAGCCCAGGTTGTTTGTTAATGACCACTAGATACTCATCTTCGTAGATGATTTCGAGGGGTATATCTTCGGGACTGAAAAGGTGGGATTCTTTCGGAGGAACACTTCCCGAAACCGTTTCTCCCGATTTCACCCTGCTGGAAGGTTTCTTCACAGACCCGTTGACTCGGATAGCTCCATCACCGATCAGGTCACTGATCCGGGATCTCTGGACTCCGGAGAGTTTTTCCGTCACAAACAAATCAAGGCGCTTACCTGTGTCATCGTGGTCGACAACGAAGGTAAAAGCGCCTTGTTCGATTTTTTCAGCCGTTTTGTCCAAAATAGATCGTAAAACTAACAGACAGGTTTTTCGAACAACGACTCGATTTCGGCCATCATTTCTTTCTCACTCATGTCCTTGGCCGTGCAGAGTTCTTTGAGAAGTAGGCTCTGGGCCGTATCGAGGAGTTTTCTTTCCCCGAAAGAGAGGTCCTTCGTGAGGCGCAGCAGGAAAAGGTCACGAAACACTTCAGCCACGTCGAACAGGGAGCCTGTCTTGATTTTGTCCATGTACTCGCGGTAACGCCTGTTCCAGGTCTGGTTGTCCACGGAACAGTCCTTCTTCTTCGTGATGATTTCGTAGACTTTCGGGATATCCTTTTCTCCGATCAGACTTCTCAGACCGACGGACCTGACGTTGTTCGTCGGAATCATTATGACCATTCCGTTTTCAAGAACCTTCATAATGTAAAAATCCATATCCGACCCACCGATTTCCCGGGATTCTATGGATTCAATCCGTCCAACACCATGGGCCGGATAGACTGCCAGATCACCCACCTGAAACTCTCTTGCCAATTCCTGTGCCATTTTCACCACCTGTGAGAAACGCCGAAGTAGCCCTATCCCCTGCATAGGATCAGCTCCACGCATTTAATGAACAAACATGAACATTATCGAGGATTCGAGAAAGATCTTCGTGCCGCACTCATAAATTGTATTAATAAGACCACGATCAAACACCCGATTGTTATATCACAGGTGAACATTTCGTTCAATAAAAAAAGGGGTGTGGAAAACCACACCCCTTGGGTCACTCAGATCGACGACCTGATAAAATCAGATCACGATTACCCGATGAAGGGAACGAGAAGAAGCGCAACAACGTTGAGGATCTTGATCATCGGGTTGATAGCGGGACCGGCAGTGTCTTTGTAGGGGTCGCCTACGGTGTCACCGGTAACGGCTGCTTTGTGGGCATCGCTGCCTTTTCCGCCGTAGTTTCCGCTTTCGATGTATTTTTTAGCATTGTCCCATGCGGCACCACCGGTGGTCATGGAGATACCCACGAAAAGACCGGTTACGATACTGCCGATGAGGAGACCGCCGAGAGCTTCCGGCCCAAGAACGAAACCCACGATGACGGGAACGACAACGGGGAGAAGAGCAGGAATCATCATTTCGGAAAGAGCGAACTTGGTGACGATGTCAACACATGCTGCATAGTCGGGTTTCGCGGTACCTTCCATGATGCCGGGGATTTCTTTGAACTGACGACGAACTTCCTTAACAACGGCGTGACCAGCCTTACCAACAGCTTTCATAGCCATGGCGCCGAACAGGTAGGGAAGAAGACCGCCGATGAAGAGACCGATGAGAACGTCAACCTGAGAAAGGTCGAAGGTCAGTTTGGCACCGGTATGAGCGAACTCCTGGGTGTAAGCTGAAAAGAGAACCATAGCGGCCAGAGCGGCGGAACCGATGGCGTAACCTTTGGTTACAGCTTTGGTGGTGTTGCCCACTGCGTCGAGGGGATCGGTAACAGCGCGGACAGCTTCGTCCATTTCAGCCATTTCAGCGATACCGCCGGCATTGTCAGTGATGGGACCGTAAGCGTCGATCGCGATAACCATACCGGTCATGGAGAGCATGGAAACGGCGGCGATGGCGATGCCGTAGAGACCTGCATAGTAATGAGCGGTGTAGATGGATGCGCAGATCGCGAGAACGGGAGCAGCAGTAGATACCATACTTACAGCAAGACCAGCGATCATGTTGGTGCCGTGACCGGTGGTGGAAGCTTCGGCGATACCTTTAACAGGAGCGTAGATACCGGTATAGTATTCGGTGATGACAACGATCACAACGGTGAGTACAAGACCGACAAGGGCACTCGAGTAGAGCTGAGCCACGGTGTAGTCGCCGATGTTGCCGATGTTTTTGAATGCGAAGAAGAAAGCTGCGGCGGCGATGATGGCAGCGCCGAACTGACCTTTGTAAAGAGCGCCCATGATGTAGTCATCGTTTTCACCAAGACGGACAAAGAACGTCGCGATGGCGGAAGCGATGATGGAGATGGCGCCGAGTACAAGGGGAAGTACCACAGCCATGTTTTCCTTCGGGAAAAGAATCTGACCAAGAACCATGGCAGCAACGGTGGTTACAGCGTAGGTTTCGAAAAGGTCAGCAGCCATACCGGCGCAGTCACCCACGTTGTCGCCCACGTTGTCGGCGATGGTGGCGGGGTTTCTGGGGTCGTCTTCAGGAATACCGGCTTCAACTTTACCCACGAGGTCGGCACCAACGTCTGCACCTTTGGTGAAGATACCGCCGCCGAGACGGGCGAAGATAGAGATCAGGCTGCCGCCGAAACCGAGGGCCACGAGAGCCACGTTGATTTCTTTGGCTTCAACGCCTTCAGCAACGAGGAAAGTGTAGAGACCAGCACACACAGTCAGAGCAAGACCGGCAACGATCATGCCGGTAACCGTACCGCCTTTGAAAGCCATTCTGAGACCGGCGTTCAAACCGTGACGTGAAGCTTCTGCTGTTCTGACGTTGGCGATAACGGAAACGCGCATTCCGATGTAACCGGCCATGAAAGAAGCGATGGCACCGATCACGAAACCGGCTGTGGCGTAAAGGCCGTAGCCAGGAGCGAAATAAATGATGGCAGCGAGAACGATACCGGCTGCACCCATGCTTTTCGCCTGTCTGTTCAGATAAGCGATGGCGCCGGCTTTAACGGCGTCAGCAATTTCGTTCATTCTTTCGTTACCTGCAGGAGCTGCCTTTACGACGATTGCCATGGCGATTGCGAAAGCTACGCCGGCAAGACCCGCATAAGTACACAACAACGGTAGATTTTCCATTCTTACCTCCATAAAATTGTTAATAAGTTAAACCACTGTCACTATCTCAAACAATTAAAATTGTTCATAGCCGCTGTTAATCCTTTGGTGACAACAGTGACAACCACCTGACCGGCCGTATCAACCACTCTGTCCATGACTTCTGCTTCTTCTGCAGTAAATCGTCCCAGAACATGGCCTGTCACGTCTTTTTCTCCTTCAGGACGACCGATGCCGATCCGAAGCCGGGGGAAATCACGCGTTCCAAAGGAATCAATCAGAGATCTTATGCCATTGTGACCCCCGTGCCCCCCCTTTTCCTTTAATTTGATCCGTTCAAACGTGAGATCGATATCGTCGTAGACGACCAACAGATCCTCACTTGTCAATCCCATATAATCAGCGAGTCTTCTTATCGGTAACCCGCTTCTGTTCATGAATGACATGGGTTTGGCCAGTATCACGTCGGCACCTTCCATCGCTCCTTTTCCGTAGACAAGGTCGAATTTCTGCTTGGTCAGTGGAATTCCGAATTCACGTGATAGACGGTCGACAACCAGGAAACCGGCGTTGTGCCGGGTTTTTTCATATTTTTCTCCGGGATTGCCAAGTCCGGCAATCAGCGTTGTCTTTCTTTCCGCCATCATCAAACCCATCAAACGTCATGCTTTTTGTAAAAGATCGATTCACCCTCCCATCAAAAGATGCGAGGTTACTTGTCTCCACCCTCGTCCTTGGCGGATTTCGGTGCGACAATCGTGACAACCGTGAAATTGGTGTCCGAGGGAATCTCGATACCCGGAATGTTGATATCTTTCACATGGATGGTATCGTTCATGCCGAGACCTGAGATATCGAGCCGGATGCTTTCAGGAATGTCCAGGGGAAGACAGAGAACCTCAAGTTCACGTCGGGCGACCTGGAGACTTCCACCCAGTTCAACACCCTTGGATTTTCCATATGTTTCCACGGGCACCAGAACGTTGACCTTTTTATTCAGGTCGATTTCAAGAAAATCGGCATGAAGCAGCTCTTTTGAAAGAGGGGCCAGCTGGACATCTTTTACGATGGCCGGACATTTCTTCTGTTCCACACCCTGGTCATCTGTCACAGACAGGTTGACGAGAACCTTGGCGCTCTCTCTTTTTTTGAATGCGGTTTCAAAGGCTTTCTGATCCACCGTAATTTTCACGGGCTCCGTCTGGGGTCCGTAAAGAATGGCGGGGAAGGCGCTGTTTCTCCTGATCTGACGGGCTACACCCTTCCCTGTACTGTTTCTTATATTTGCTTTCAGCTCGAAAAGTTCCAAAAGATTATCCTCCTCAATCACAAAACATTAAAACGTTCATATAAACAATGTGGTCACCGAATCCCCGCGGTGACTCCTGATAATCGCTTCACCCACAAGAGGTGCGATGGACATGACTTTGATCTTGTCACATCTGGCCGCCTCGTCGCTCAACGGAATGGTGTCTGTGGTGACAAGGGTCTTCAAGGCCGAAGCTTCAATCCGTCCGACGGCGGGGCCTGACAGGACAGCATGGGCGCAACAGGCGTGAACCTCTTTGGCCCCTTTCTCGCTGATGGCGTTGGACGCCTCGGTCAGAGTTCCGGCCGTATCCACCATATCATCGAGAATGATGGCGATTTTGTCCGCAACGTTGCCGATAACCGCCATGGCCTTGGCTTCATTGGGTTTGTCTCTTCTCTTGTCCACGATGGCGAGTCCCGCATCAAGCCTTTTGGCAAAGGCACGGGCTCGTTCCACCCCTCCTGCGTCCGGAGAGACCACCACAAGATCCGCCTCGTTGAAATTCTGACGGATATGTTCGATCAACACAGGGGCCGCGTAAAGATTGTCGACGGGAATATTGAAAAAACCCTGGATCTGCCCGGCATGGAGATCCATGGTAATCACACGGTTTGCACCTGCGTTCGTGAGAAGGTCCGCCACGAGCTTGGCTGAAATAGGCACACGGGGCGCGACTTTCTTGTCCTGACGGGCATATCCGTAATAAGGAACAACGGCGGTGATGCGGGATGCCGACGAGCGCCTCATGGCGTCGATCATCAGCAGCAGCTCCATCAAGTTGTCGTTCACGGGATTACAGGTGGACTGAATGACAAAAACGTCTTTCGAACGGACATTTTCCTTGATTTCTATCTGGATTTCACCGTCACTGAATCGATTGACCTTGGCGCTTCCAAGTTTCTTGAACAGATACTTGGACACCTTTTCCGCCAGGTCCGGATTGGAGTTACCGGCAAATATCGAAAGATCGTTCATTTTCCCCTTATCCCGAATCATTATATTTTTATCACAATGGCTGGGGCGGGAGGATTCGAACCTCCGAGTGCAGGAATCAAAATCCTGTGTCTTACCGCTTGACGACGCCCCAATATTCAATCCATCATTTCGGCAAGAAACACGCTCCAGTTTCCGCACCCGTCGTGATGAGCCGCGTAGCTTTCCAATGTGTCGTAAGCTTTTCTGGCGGCACTCGCATCTGAATAAAGGCCAAAAACTGAAGATCCGCTACCGGACATTAAAACCCCTTCAGCTCCATGTATCGCCAAGACATCTTTTAAACGACTGATTTCACTGCAAATCTCAATGGCAGGTTTTTCAAGATCATTGAAAAGATGGTTAACCGGGTCCACCAACCCTTTATTCAACAGAGGACTTTTAGTTTTTTTTTCTTTTTTTGTCAATCCAAAATTCAGTTTTTTATAGACGGCGGGGGTTGAGACATGGATTCCCGGAAACAGAAGAACCACATGATAACATCTTATTTTTTCTATTAAATCTATCTTTTCTCCCCGCCCCTGAACCCAAGCGGGTTTACTGTGGATAAAGAAAGGGACATCCGATCCAAGTTCTGCCCCCATGTCCATCAGTTCCGAAGGAGAAAAAGGGTGACCGCTGTGAGCGTTGAGGCCCTTGAGAATCGAAGCGGCGTTGCTGCTGCCCCCCCCGAGACCGGCTCCCACAGGAATGTTCTTGTCAATGTGAATGCTCACGGGGCGGCCGGTTCCCAGCCGGTCCCGAAACAGCAGAGCGGCTTTCACGGCAATGTTGGATTCATCTTCCGGAACGTCCGGATGGGCACAGGTCACGGAATACACGCTTTGGTCCGTGTCGACCCGGATGCGGTCATAAAGGGATATGGGGCACATCAGCATCAACAGATCGTGGTACCCGTCGTCCCTCTTTCCCGTTACCTGAAGATGAATATTTATTTTTGCAGGAGACAGAAAATCCAGAATCATCGGCGCGGCTTCTTATTACTTCCCTTCTTTTTCTCTGACATACATCAATCTGAGATCATGAAGGATATTTTTAAGGAGACTGGTTTCATCGTCTGTCAGATTCCCCTTCGTCTTTTCCTCGATCATTCCGAGGATATCGATGGTCTGCTTGGCCAGCACCAGATTTTTGGAGATGCGGTCGCTGCCCGGTTCTCCAATGACCCCAAAGTGGACAAGGGCCGATGAATTCAGCGAGAAAATAAAGGTGGAAAAATCGATTTTAGGCATGGGAGGGGACGATTTGGCGCAAGACGCTTCCCCTGATTTTGTGTTTTCTTCAGCCATGGGTCACACTCCATTCACAGAGAGATTTTCAGTTCAGCCCGCCTGGGCACCTGCCGGATCGCGGATCGAATTTCTTTTATAAAGAATCGCCGTACAATCATCAAGTGTTTTAAACCTTCGAAAAAAAACAGGCGGTTTTCCGTTCATTTTCCGTCTTTATTCTGAATCCTCAAAATCGCCTCGTAAACCTTGCGACGGTTCAAACCATGTTTTTCAGCAAGTTCACGGGCCAGCGCCGATGTGCCCGTTTTGCAGGATTCGAGCTGCCGGGCAATCTCCATGTCCAGATCCACCGGTTCAGCCTGCTCTCCGGCAAATCCCCCCACGAGCAGGGTACATTCCCCTTTGATCTGGCTTCTTTCCGAGAGGATCCGGCCAAGATCCGAAAGGTTGCGCCTCAGAAACTCCTCGTGAATTTTTGTCAGCTCCCTTGCAAGAACAGCCGGTCTGTCACCCAGGCCCTGTTTCAGAGCTTCGACCAGAGACAGAACTCGCCGGGGAGATTCATAAAACACCAGGGTTCGGCGCTCCGATTTCAAGCCCTCGATCAGCTCGTCCATCTGTTTCTTTTTACGTGGCGCAAACCCGATAAACACAAAGGCATCGGTGGGAAGCCCCGAGACACAAAGAGCCGTGATGGCGGCCGACACGCCGGGAACGGGCACAACACCCACACCCTTTTCGATGGCCCGGCAAATCAGCCTGTAACCGGGATCGGACACGGAAGGCGTTCCCGCGTCAGAGACAAGCGCCACGGATTCACCGGCCGCAATCCTCCCGATCAGGGCATCGGCCCGCACGTTCTCGTTGAACTCATGACAGGAAACAAGGGGGGCATGGATTCCGAAGTGGGACAGGAGGTGGCCGGTGTGTCGGGTATCTTCCGCCGCAACCACATCGACCGAATTCAGTATGGCAAGGGCGCGAAGAGTGATGTCCATGAGGTTGCCGATGGGCGTGGCCACCACGTACAGGTTGCCTCCCTTCGCAAGGTGGGAGTCAGTAACTTCGGGTATCGAAAGCATTTTTCACCCATTCGATCCTGGACGTGGTTCCATCGGACAGGATGGCGATCACATCGAACCTGGCTTTTGATTCCAGTTTTTTATGGGATTTCAGCCAGAATTCCGCCACCCTGGAAAGGGTCCGCATCTTGGCTGGCGTCACGGCTTCCTTGGGAGAATAGGCACCCCCTTTTTCACGTGTCTTGACTTCGACAAACAGAATCACGTTGCCGTCGACTGCGATCAGGTCGATTTCACCGAGACGGGTGCGGTAGTTTTTTTCAAGAATCGTGCACCCGTTTTTTTCAAGATACCCGGCAGCCGCCTCTTCGCCTTTTTTTCCGAACCGCTGACGCGCATTGATCATGGACTTTTCCTGTGACGAACGCCATCCTTAGAAAAAACGGTTAAAGAAATTCTCTGACTCCGCTGAAGCTTTTCCTGTGAATGGGACTGGGGCCATGCTGCCGGATGGCTTCCCTGTGTTTTTGGGTGGGGTATCCCTTGTGTTTCTTGAAACCGTATTGGGGAAACTCACGGTCATAGTTGTCCATGATGCGGTCACGGGTCACCTTGGCGATGATTGAGGCCGCTGCGATGGACATGCTCAGGCTGTCCCCTTTTTTTACGGCTTCCTGGGCTGTGGGGTAAGACACGGTGAAAATGCCGTCGATCAGAAGGTAGTCCGGAGGTGTTTCAAGGGCCTTAACAGCCCGTTTCATGGACAAAAGGGAGGCCTGGAGAATGTTGAGACGATCGATCTCCTCGTGATCGGCAATACCAACGGCCACGGATACCGCCTCGGCGCGGATTCTGTCGAACAGACGGTCACGCTTCGCCGCCGTCAGCTTTTTCGAGTCGTTGACACCGTCGACGGAAAAATCAGCCGGCAGAATCACAGCCGCAGAAACAACAGGGCCGGCAAGAGGGCCACGGCCCGCCTCATCGACCCCTGCTATCAGCAAAAAGCCGCTTGAAGCGGCTTTTTTCTCATACGTCCACATGTCGGATATCTGCCCGTTTCAGAGGGTTCGGAAAGAATCCCGAACCGATCAGTTTCTGAGTTCCTTGATTCGGGCGGCCTTTCCACGGAGATCACGGAGGTAGTAGATTTTAGACCGTCTGACACGACCACGGCTCACCAGTTCGATTTTTTCGATGGACGGGGTGTTCATGGGGAACACACGCTCCACACCGATACCGCTGGAAATTTTACGAACCGTGAAACGGGCGTTGGAACCTCCGCCAGTCTTGCTGATCACCACGCCTTCAAAAACCTGAATACGTGTTTTTTCACCTTCGATGATTTTCACATGCACTTTGACGGTGTCACCGGCCTTGAAAACCGGAAAATCAAGTCGAAGCTGCTCATTTTCTATCTTTTTGATGATATCCATTGTTATCTCCCAATCATAAATCACATGATAATATCTGAAATCGAAATCCGATAGTCTATATCAACAACATCAGGCCCCGTCAACCCACAATGCGGAATCCATCGAAAATTCCACACATTGTTCCACTCTGCCCATGCCGGGGCTTCACCTTCCATTGGCCAGAAGGCGGTCAAGTATCACGGTGACCGCCGATCTCACGGAAAGATGATTGTAATCAACGGGACCCCTGACCGGTTCGAGAAGGTAATCGGCCCGATCCAGAAGTTCGTTACTCATGCCCCAGGCCGTTCCAAACAACAGAAGCACGGATCCTTCCCCGGTCATTTTTTCCCGCATCTCCGTAAACGTGACGGATTTGGGGCTTGGCCTGGCACTGGTGGCGACAAGCCGGACAGGGCCTTCCGTCTCCCTGCCGATATCTTCCAGAGCGTCATCAAGAGAATCCACCAGCCGGACAATGCCAAAAGCCTCCCGTCTCGCGGGATTGATGGCTCCGCCAGAGCCCTCGGTCCAGTGGCGGACTACCTGGGATGCCAGAATTTTCTGGTCTTCCAGGGGGTTTACCACGTAGTAACCCTTGACCCCATAGGTCCTAGCCGCCCGGGCGATATCATGGAGGTCCAGGTTTGTGATGGCTGAACAGATCACAACCCCTTTCTTGTTCACCACGGGGTGATGTATCAGAGCGATGTATAAATCCATGATATCACAACCGACTCGGAAATTTTCCCGGCATCGGGAATACGATGTCAAAAGAAAACCGGGACCTCATCCGATTTTTTCGATCAGACGGTCGAGCCTGCTCCGCCACCGTTCGAGTATCTTGCCCTGATCCCGGGTCAGGGTTGTATGCTCAATCAGGTCAGGCCGTTTGAGAAACGTCCTGATCAACGATGTTTCGTGGCGCCAGGCGTCAATGTGGGCGTGGTTTCCTGAAACAAGGACATCGGGCACCGGCTCGCCTTCAAAGCAGGCGGGCCGGGTGTAGTGGGCGTATTCCAGAAGGTTGTCCGAAAACGAATCCTTCTCGGCGGACTCTTCCCCTCCCAGAACTCCGGGAATCAGGCGTATCACGGCGTCGGTAACCACAAGGGCCGCCAGTTCTCCGCCGGTCAGCACATAATCACCGATGGAAATCTCATCGTCGATGTAACCGGTGACCACCCGTTCGTCAATCCCCTCGTACCTTCCGCAGACAAAAACAAGCCCCTCCATGGAGGCCAGTTCCCGGGCGATCTTCTGGTTGAAGGGCCTTCCCTGGGGCGTCATGTGAATCACCCGGGCATCCGGACACCGCTTTTTCGCCGCCCGGATGGAGGCCGCCAGAGGTTCGGGCTTCATCACCATGCCGCAGCCGCCCCCGTAGGGTTTGTCATCGGTGACCCGGTGTTTTCCCTCGGCGTAGTCCCTGATGTTCATGGCAGAAACCCTTATGTATCCTTCGTCCACGGCTTTGCGGATCATGCCGTAGGCGAAATAGGGTTCCACCATTTCGGGGAAAATGGTAAGAACGGTGATGTCCATCACAGCCCTTCCGGAAGGTCCACGGTCATGGTTCCGGCTTCGAGGTCAATGTCCCGGATCACCGTTTCAAGGGCTGGAACAAGGATCTCTCCGCCCCTGTTGTTCTTCACCACATACACGTCGTTGCTGCCCGTGGGCAAGATCGAGTCCACACGGCCCAGACTCTCACCTTCCACGGTAAAGACCGACAAGCCGATAATATCAACCCAGTAGAATTCCCCGTCGTCGAGTTCGGGAAATTTCTCACGCAGGATGAGTATATCGGCTCCGATCAATCGTTCGGCACTGTCAATGTCGCTTATTTCATCGAACTTCAACAGGATCTTTCGTTTGTAGGGCGATACCGACTGGATGGTCAGACATCGTTCGGAAAGGGTCGATCCCTTTCCGGTCCGTCGGACCAGAAGTGTTTCACCTTTTTTATAGAGGTCAAGGGATTCGGTGTGGGAATTGACTTTCAGACTCCCGTGAAGACCGTGAACCCCTGTGATCTGACCGATTAAAACGTAATCCTCCTCAACCATCCCGTTTATCAACTACTCTACAATCTCAAGAACCGTTCTTTTTTTCACTTTGGCTGAAGCCGCGCTTAAAATGGTGCGCATGGCCCTTGCCGTTCTTCCCTGCTTCCCAATCACTTTCCCCAAATCCTCTTTCGCCACTTTCAGCTCGAGTACAGAAGTCTGGTTGCCTTCCACTTCCGAAACTTCAACTTCCTCGGGTTTGTCAACGAGTGCCTGTGCAATGTAGTTGATCAGCTCTTTCATGACTCATCTCCTTTTTGGACTTTGAGAATCTGGCTCTGTTGATGTTTAGGCAGAAGCTTTGGTCAGTCCTTCTTTCTTGAGAATATCGTTGACGGTCCCGGTGGGAATGGCTCCCTCGGCGATCCAGTGTTTCACACGATCTTCCTTCAGATTTACAGCCGCCGGCTCCTGCAAAGGATCGTACGTGCCCAGAACTTCAATGAACTTGCCGTCTCTGGGGGACTCGATGTCCGAGACAACAATGCGATAAAACGGTTTTTTCTTCGCGCCTCTCCTGGCCAACCTGATTTTTACTGACATTTCTTTCTCCTTTAAAACGGCAGCATTCCCCTCAGGGATCGAATGCCGCCTTTATTGAATTTTTGCATCATTTTCATGACCTGGGTATAGTTTTTCAATAATTTGTTCACATCCTGGACCCGGGTTCCGCTTCCCGTGGCGATCCGCTTGCGCCGGCTTCCATTGATGATACTGTGCTTTTTTCGTTCCTCGGGCGTCATGGAGTTGATGATGGCCTCGACCCTCAGGATCTCCCGTTCATCCACCTCGAGGTTTTTGAGATGTTTGTTGGTGGACACCCCGGGGATCATCTTCAGCATGTCGCCGATGGAACCCATTTTCCGGATGGACACCATCTGGTCCCTGAAATCTTCCAGGGAAAACTGGTTTTTCCGGAGTTTTTTCTCCAGTTCGGCGGCTTTCTGGGCATCCACCATTTCCGCCGCTTTTTCCACAAGGCTGAGCACATCGCCCATGCCGAGGATCCGTGACGCCATGCGGTCAGGGTGGAACGCTTCAAAAGCGCTGGATTTTTCACCGGTCCCGATGAACTTGATCGGTTTTCCGGTCACGGCCCTGATGGAAAGCGCCGCGCCGCCGCGGGCATCACCGTCCATTTTTGTGAGAACCACACCGCCGATGTCCAGGGCATCGTTGAAAGAGCTTGCGATGTTTACCGCGTCCTGACCGGTCATGGCGTCGGCCACAAGCAGTATATCGGACGGATTCATGGCTTTCTTGATATTCTGAAGCTCGGCCATCAGGTCGTCGTCGATATGAAGACGGCCGGCCGTGTCGATGATCAGAACGTCACACCCCTGCTGCTGGGCCGCCACACGGGCCTTCACACAGATATCCACCGGATCCATGTCCGCCGACGAATCGAAAACAGGCAGACCCATCTGGCCGGCCACCTTTTTCAGCTGGAGAATGGCCGCGGGCCGGTACACGTCCGCCGGAACGAGAAACGGATGGCGTCCTTTTTTCCGAATATAAAGGGCAAGTTTTCCAGCGGTGGTGGTTTTACCGGAACCCTGAAGCCCCGCCAGCATGACGGATACGGGCTTTTCCCCTGAAAGGTCCAGATCGCTGTGACTGTCCCCCATCAGTTCGGTCATGCAGTCGTTGACGATTTTCACGACCTGCTGGCCGGGGGTCAGGCTCTGCATGACCTCCTGACCGATGGCACGTTCTTTCACGCTGGCGATGAAGTTTTTCGTCACCTTGTAATGGACGTCCGCTTCGAGAAGGGCCATGCGCACTTCCTTCAACGCGTCCTCGATATTTTTTTCGCTGAGTTTCCCGTGCCCTTTGAGGTTCTTGAAAACCGAAGCCAGCTTGTCACTCAAATTTTCGAACATAGATGTGGTACCAGTCTCCGATAATATCGACACAGGGTCGCGCCCGTCACGTCACAGTTTCTGACAAAACGATGGAATTATGATGATTTCCATGGTATGTCAAGAATAAAAAAACTCCTTACTATACACGATATTTTTGGAAAAACCATGAAAAAAAAAGACATTAAGGATTTTTCACAAACAAAATTAGCCGAATGGCTCAAGGAAAACGGCGAAAAACCTTACCGTGCCGGACAGATATTCAAGTGGGTCTACCTCCGCCAGGCGGATTCGTTTGCCGAAATGACCGATCTCAGCAAAATCACTCGTGATTTTCTTGAAAAGAATTTTACCATAAGTCGTCTTGAAAAATCAAACATAGAAACGTCCCGGGATGGAACAAAAAAATATCTGTTCCGCCTCGAAGACGGGGAATACACCGAATGCGTCCTGATTCCGGGAAAAGAACGTTACACCCTGTGCATTTCCAGCCAGGTGGGATGCGCGCAAGGGTGCCGGTTCTGCCTCACCGCCCGGGGCGGTTTCAAGCGCAACCTCACCACATCTGAAATCGTGGCCCAGGTCCGGGACATCCTCCACGATCTTCCGAAAAAAGACGGGGACCCCGAGACAGCCAAACCGTTCCAGAACATCGTCTTCATGGGCATGGGCGAACCTCTGGCCAATTTCCGCCATGTGGCCGAGGCCCTTGAGATCATCATGAACCCCGACTACGGACTGAAATTCTCGTCACGGAAAGTCACCCTGTCCACCTGCGGTCTGGTGGACCGTTTCCAGGACCTGGGCACCCGTTTCGGCCTGAACCTCGCCGTATCGCTCAACGCCACGGACAACGAGACGCGAAGCCGCCTGATGCCCATCAACAAAACCTATCCTTTGGAAAAGCTCCTCGACGCCTGCGTCCATTACCCGATCAGCGGCCGCAGCAAGATCACCTTCGAGTATATCTTAATGAAAGGTGTCAACGATTCGGAAAAGAACGCCCACGAACTGGCCCGGCTGCTGTCCCGGGTCCGGGCCAAAATCAACCTGATCCCCTTCAACGAATTCGAAGGCTGCGAGTTCAAACGCCCCGACGACGAGTCCGTGAACCGTTTCCTTTCCATCCTTCTCAACAAAGGTTTCACCGCCATTGTCCGGAAAAGCATGGGCCCCGACATCTCCGCCGCCTGCGGCCAGCTCCGCGCCAACCAGATCCGGCCGAGGGAAATGGAACCTGACGGAAAAACCTGTGATCCAAGCTGACAGGGAGAAATTCGGGCCGAATTTTACACTGTTCTGTCTTTGAATCTTTCCGGATCTCTGTGAAGATGGGCCAACGCCGTAATGATGATACGTTCTTCGTTTTCGATTACATAGTGTGTAAGATCATATCCCAGTCAACCGTTTGAAGCTCTCCTTTTTTATATGCCGCGTATCTGGCTTCTGATTCGGCCATCCAACATTTTTCTATGTCGGGGTCCAGCCTATCCAAACTGCATAAAATTGCTTCGACCAACAGAAGCCTGTCCAAGGGTTTCAAACCAATGGCCTTTTCAGCCAATTGTTTCACCGATTCCATGTTTCCCTCGCTTCAAAATTCTCACATAGTCTGTTCAAAAAAACCATAATCTACTTCAAATATTTAAACATTCCATTGTGAGTGGCTGTTGTACACCGTTATTATCACTGACGGCACTGAACCCATTCGACGTTGGACGTTCGATGTTGGGTGTTGGACGTTCCTCTTTTTACAGATCCCATCCCGCAGCTTCATCCCCTTAATCAATCCGTCCCCCAGGTCACCCTCAGCACCTCTTCGGCGGTGGTCATGCCGGAGAGCATCTTGTTCACGGCGTCTTTCCGGAGGGTCACCATGCCTTCCTCGATGGCTTTTTCCTTGATGGCCACCACATCGGCGTCGGCCGTGGTCAGCCGCCTGATCCCTTCGGTGTAGGAGATGATCTCGAAAATGGCGATACGTCCCATATAGCCGGTTCCCCGGCATTTCACGCAGCCCCGGCCCTGGTACAGGGTCACGTCTCCGGTGATTCCCGTGTCGATGCCCATGGATTTCAGGGCCTCGCCGCTCATGGCCTGGGGCTCCTTGCAGTAGTCGCAGATCTTCCGGACAAGACGCTGGCCCATGACCCCCACCAGGGTGGCCTGTATAATATAAGGTGGAATGCCCAGATCGAGAAGGCGCGTGATGGCCGAAGCGGCGTCGTTGGTGTGAAGGGTGGAAAGGACCAGGTGGCCTGTCATGGCGGCCTGGGCCGCGTTTTCCGCCGTTTCCAGGTCACGCATCTCACCGATCATGATCACGTCCGGGTCCTGCCTCAGGATGTTTCTCAAAATGGTGCCGAAGGTGATTCCCACCTGGGGCTGGACGGCGATCTGGTTGAAGCCCTCATGGACCATCTCGATGGGGTCTTCCACGGTGGTGATGTTGATGGCCGTGCTGGCCAGTTTCCTAAGCGTCGAGTAAAGGGTGGTGGACTTTCCGCTGCCCGTGGGACCGCAGACCAGGATGATGCCGTGGGGCATGCGGATGAAATCGCTGTAGCGATGGAGAGCTTCCTCGGAAAAGCCCAGGGCCGGAAGGTCCTGGAACATGGTGTCCGGATGAAGCACCCTCATCACCACCTTCTCGCCAAAAGCCACGGGAATGGTGGACACCCGGATTTCCACCTCCACCCCGTCCTTGTCCGTCTTGATGCGGCCGTCCTGGGGCCGTCTTTTTTCCGCCATGTCCAGGCGGGACAGGGCCTTGATCCGGCTGACGATGGCATTGTGCACGCTTTTTGGAAGCCGGTACACCACATGGAGCATGCCGTCGATCCGCATCCTCACATGGGTCACGTCCCGCATGGGCTCGATGTGGATATCGCTGGCCCGCTGGTCAAAGGCATAGCTGAACAGATGGTTCACCGCGTTGATGATGTGGTGGTCCGTGGACGGCAGCTCGTCCATGGATTTCAGTTTCACGTACTGCTCGAGGTTCCCCAGATCCACCGCAGGGCCTGAAAACAGGCTTTCCGCCTCGGAGATCGATTTCTGGAAACCGAAAAACTCATGGAGGTACTTGAGGGTATCGCTTTTGGACGTGACCACCACCCGGATCTTCATGCTGACCACCCGCCTTAAGTCGTCGATCACATCCCGGTTGTGGGGATAGGGCGTGGCCACCACCAGCTCCCCGTCCTTGATTTCAAGGGGGATCACCAGGTTTTTGAGGGCGAAGGAGCGATGAACCGTGGAGGTCACGAGGTTCAGGTTCAGCTTGAGGGGGTCCAGCTTGATGTAGGGGATGTCCCATTCCCGGGCCAGGGCCTGGCACACCGCGTCCTCGTCCAGGCGTTCGAGGGGCCTGTCCGCCCGGTTCATCCCGTAGGCGGCGATTACATCGACGATGGTGGGCGGATGGTCTTTCAGGTCCCTGGCGTTCTTGTTTTTCAGAACCACGCCCTGGAGCACCCTTTCCCTGTTGGCGAGAATTTCCTTTGCCTGGTCTTTTGTCATCAGTCCCTGTCTGATCAGGGCCTGAAGCACGGTCTTGTCCTGAAGCATATCATCCTTTCAACGTCTGTTTCACCGGGATCGTCACTCGTCGTCTTCGCCCCTGACCAGCTGCATGATTTCGATGGTTCTTTCAGGACCCAGGGCGTATTTGACCCGGGCCCCCTGCTTGATCCAGGCCCGGCGGATGGGTTCCCCGCGGCTGGAGTAGTATTCGATGTGTTTCGAGAGAACGTAATCCACGCCGTCGATATACACGCGATCCATGGTAAACCCCTCCACCTTTCCGATACGGATGGGGTTCTCCGTGAGCTGTGCGGGAGTTTCCGAATCCGTCGGACCGGGCAGGCCAGACACAGCGGGTTCGGCCATGACTTCCACGAACAAACCGAAACCCAGAAACACCCACATGACGGCCAGCACAATCCCCCGCCCGACCTTTTTCCCTGATCGCTTCATCTTCCGTCTCCTTAAGAATTCCAGTCCGCATTCCCGGCGTCTTGCCGGGAGCCTTTGGACCGGCGCGCCTTTTGGCGGTTCTTTCGTTTCATGCCACGACTATACGCCATTCCGCAGATCAAATCCAGACACGCGGCTGTTTTCTTCCCGCTGTCCAACCTTTCATATTGAAAACGCCAGGAATTATTTAACACCTTCCAAAATTTTTATACATCAAATTTCATATTGAAATCCCGTGAGTTGTATTATACGTATACCCACATACATAAAATCATATCATGTTCGTTGGGGATGAAGCGAATCGATGACGTTGAGTGACGTGATCCTTTTGTTTCAATGGTGGACATCATACCTGGGGGAGGTAGTTGATTGGCCAGACGATCATCGTGTGCTGATGATGGGGATCATCACACAAATTCCGTAGATCTGTTCAAATTCATTGTGGAAAATTCCAACCAGGGCATCCTTGTCCTGCGAAAAGGACGGCCTGTCTACTCCAACCGTAAAATTCTGGAGTACACCGGGTTCACCCAGGAAGAGATCTTTTCAAGACCGCTGGCCGACCTGATCCATCCGGATGACCGCGAAGCCATCAGTGCGACCTACATCCACCCTGAAAAGCCACCTTACTCCAAACCTGTGGCATCGTTCAGGATCATGCGCCAGAACAAGGAGTTCCGCTGGGTTGAACTTCATTCCACCGACATCCTCTGGGGAGGAGACCCCGCCGCCCTCTGCTTTCTCACCGACATCACCCAGCACAAAAAATACGAAAAGGAACTGTCCGGTTACAGAAACAACCTGGAAGAAATCATCCTCAAACGGACCAACGAGCTCCAGGAGGCCAGCCGCCAGCTTTCCGACGAGATCAGCAAACGGGAAAAAACCGAAAGCGTTCTCCATGAGCACAGCGACACCTACCGGAAAATTCTCGACGACATCCAGGAAGGGTTTTTCGAAATCGGCCTGAACGGCCGTCTGCTGTTCTTCAACAAGGCGATGTGCGAGATCTCCGGCTACTCCGAAACCGAACTGGAGGGGATTCACTACAAAGCCTACTCCTCGGAAAAAACCGCAAAAAAACTCTACAAATCCTTCAACGCCATCTACACCACGGGAAAACCCATCAAGATCAACGATTTCGAACTGATCCGCAAAGACGGGTCCGTGGGCGTGTTTTCCATTTCCGTGTCCCTTGTCCGGGACAAAAACGGAAAACCCACCGGATTCCGGGGCATCGGCCGGGACATCACCCAGTACAAAAAAACGGCCCAAAAACTCGAACAGGCCCGGGACGAGCTTGAAAAACGGGTGGAAGAACGGACCTCCGAACTGATCCAGGCCAATTTCGAACTGATCCGGGCCAAGGAGCTGGCCGATCAGTCGGCCCAGGCCAAAACCGAATTCCTGGCCAACATGAGCCACGAGATCCGGACGCCCCTGAACGCCATCGTGGGAATGAGCGAACTTCTGATGAACACGAAGAGCGCGGCCAAACAGAAAGAGTACCTGAAGATCATCCGGTCGTCGTCCATGTCCCTTCTCGATATGGTCAACGATATCCTGGATTTCTCCAAGGTGGATTCGGGAAAGATGGACTTCAAATACGTGCCCTTCAACCTCCAGGACGTCATCGACAACCTGGCCGATCTATTCCTTGCGAAAAACATGGCCAAGGGCCTTGAACTGGTCATCGACATCAAGTCCAACGTCCCTCCCCTTCTCATCGGCGACCCCTTGCGCCTGCGCCAGATCCTCGCCAACCTGGTGTCCAACGCCTTCAAATTCACGGAAAAAGGGGAAATCTGCATCAGCGCCGAGGCCAGCTCCGTGGACGAGAACCGGGTGGAGCTGATGTTCTGCGTCAAAGACACGGGCATCGGCATCGACCCCCTGATTTACAAACAGGGCAAACAGGACCTTTTCGAAGCCTTTGCCCAGGCAGACGGTTCGTCGACCCGGAAATACGGGGGGGCCGGCCTGGGCCTGGCCATCTGCCGAAAAATCGTCACCATGATGGGAGGCAGGATCTGGGTGGAAAGCGTGCCGGGCGAGGGCAGCTCGTTCTACTTCACCGCCGTGTTCCGCCACGAGGACAAGCCCTATCAGATCAAACAGGAGATCCCTTCAAAAATCAAAGACCGGCGGGTGCTGGTGGTCGAAGACAACCCCTCCACCCTCCTGGTGATCAAACGCTACCTGGAAACCTTCGGATTCAGGGCCGATCTGGCCTCTTCCGCCGAAGAAGCCCTGGAAAAAGTGGACCGATCCCTTTCCAGCGATCCCTACTGCCTGATCCTCATGGATATCCGCCTGCCGGGTATGGACGGAATCACGGCGACCCACATCATCAAGAACAAAAAAGGGGCCGCCGCACCTTACGTGATCGTCATCAGCGCCCTGGCCGGTGAAAACGACATGAAACGGGCCATGGAAGCCGGAGCGGACCGTTTCCTCATCAAACCCTTCCGCCAGTCCCTGCTGTTCGACACCATCATGGAGATCTACGGGTACGAACCCCTGCGGTCCAGGGACCATGTGGTCGCATCCCCGGATTTCGAAACCTTTCCCGACACCAGCCTGCTCCTGGTGGAAGACAACGCGGTCAACCAGATGGTGGTCACCGAAATGCTCCAGAACCCCGGCATCACCATCGATCTTGCCGGAAACGGCATGGAGGCCATCGAACGCCTCGAGGGGAAAAAATACGACGCCGTTCTGATGGACGTCCAGATGCCCGAGATGGACGGCATCGAAACCACCCGGATCATCCGGAACAAGCTGGGCCTCACGGACATTCCCATCATCGCCATCACCGCCCACGCCATGTACGGGGACCGGGAAAAATGCCTGGCCTCGGGCATGAACGATTACATCCCCAAACCCGTGGACCGGGAGAAACTTTTGTCCATCCTCAAACTCCACCTGAAATCCCCCTCCCTTTTCAACGAGGAGAGCAGGGTTTCCGATCAGAACAGGCCGGAACCCATCACGGAAAACAGCGCCACCCTCCCCGGCCTTGATCTGGACGGCGGCCTGAAACGATTCGGCGATTCTTGGACCCGGTACATGAAGATTCTCTTGAGTTTCAGCCACAGTTTCACCGACTTCCCCAGGACCATGGCCCGGCTGATCCGGGCTGACCAATACGACGAGGCCCTGATCCAGGCCCATTCCCTGAAAGGAACCGCAGGCAATATCTCTGCGGGCAGACTTTATCTGGCGGCCGAACATTTCGAAAAAGCCCTGAGATCCAAAGATAAAAACCCCATCGAAACGGCATTCAAACAGGTGGATGACGAGCTCCGGCTTGTTCTCGATTCCATCAACCGGGTCACGTTCAACGCCGTGACCATGAACGAACCCCCGCTGCCCCCGCAGATGAACCAGGCACCGCCCCCTTTCCATCCTGAAAAAATCCTCGGCCTTATCCCGGATCTCACCGAGAAACTCAGGGCCTTCGACCCGGTGGAATCGGAAACCCGGATGGAGGAGCTCAAGCGGTGTTTCGTCCTTCATCCCCACCATGGGCTGGAATCTGTGGTGCAGGAGCTGGAAGACCACATAAACAACTACCGGTTCGACGAGGCCATGGAGGTCCTGGAGAATTTCGAACACCAGTTGAAGGACATGGATGCCGGGATGCCGGAACTGTCGGCCCCATGAAACAGGCCCGGGAAACTAAGCGGAAGCTTGACTTTTGCAGCCGATATTGTATTCATGTTTCATACACTGGCTAAAAATCATGAACGACTTTCGTGTCGCGTTCCGGTATACGGAAACCACATTGAAGCCCGGGAACTATGTGAACCACTCCGGAGACTGACTGACACATGAGCGGATTTACCAACCGAAGGATTCTTCTGGTCGATGACACCAAGGCCAACATAGACATCCTTGTTCAGACCCTCAAGCAGGATTACAAGCTCGGAGTGGCACTCACCGGGGCCAAAGCCATCGAATACACCAAAGCCAACCGCCTGGACCTGATTCTCCTCGACATCCTGATGCCGGAAATGGACGGCTTCGAAGTCTGCCAGCGGCTCAAGGAAAACCCGGCCACACGGTCGGTTCCCATCATCTTCATCACCGCCATCGACGATCCCCAGCACAAGAAAAAAGGCCTTGAAATCGGGGCGGTGGATTACATCACCAAACCCTTCGACATTTCAGAGGTCAGGGCCCGCGTGAAAACCCACCTCAGCCTGAAGATTACCCAGGAGGAACTGAGCAACCGCAACCTGATCCTGGAGGAAAAAATCAGGGAACGGACCCGGGAGCTCAAGGAAACCCAGGTGGAGATCATCAAACGGCTGAGCCTTGCCTCCAAATACCGGGACAACGGAACCGGCCAGAACGTCACCCGGATCAGCCGAATGGCCCGGATCCTGGGCCTCGCCGCAGGGCTCACCCCGGAGGACGCCGAAACCCTGGCCCTGTCCAGCATGCTCCACGACGCCGGAAAAATCGGCATCGCCGACGCCATCCTCCTGAAAAAAGGCCCGCTGACAGACGACGAATGGAAGACCATGAAAAAGCACACCACCATCGGCTCACGGCTTCTGTCGGGCAGCCGGTCCAGGCTGATCCAGGATGCGGAAACCATCGCCCTCACCCACCATGAAAAATGGGACGGTTCGGGCTACAACCAGGGTCTGAAGGGTGAAGAAATCCCCCTGATCAGCCGCATCGTGGGGATCTGCGACGTGTTCGACGCCCTGATTTCCGAAAGGCCTTACAAGCAGGCCTGGCCGGTGGAACAAGCCTTCCGGGAAATCGAGCGGAAAAGCGGAACGGATTTCGATCCACGGCTGGTCCAGCTTTTTCTCGGACTTGAAAGCGAACTCGTGAAAATCATCGGGGAAACACGAAAGATCGTTCTCCTCGAACCCTAAACGGGCTTGTTTCGAACAGAAGCCCAACAGCCATCACAGGAAAACCATGAACCAGGACACCCTGACAAAACTCCTCACCGACGTGGCCCAGGGAGGCCGCACCGTGGAAGAGGCCGCCGCCCTTCTGAAACACCTTTCCATGGAGGACATCTCCTACGCCAACATCGACCATCACCGGGGCCTTCGCAAAGGGTTTCCCGAAGTGATCTTCGGCCAGGGCAAAACAGCGGCCCAGATCATCGGCATCATGGAACGCATGGCTGTCCAGGAGCATGTGATCCTGGCCACCCGGGTGGAAGCGGACAAAGCTGAGCTGATCCTCAACGCCTTTCCCGACGCCGAATACCACGACGACGCCCGCATGGTGATCTGGAAAACCAGGGAACCCGCCATCACGGGCAACGGCCTGGTCCTTGTCCTGTCCGCCGGAACCTCCGACATCCCCGTGGCCAACGAAGCGGCCCTCACGGCAAAGATGATGGGAAACCGCGTGGAAACCGTCTTTGATGTGGGCGTGGCCGGCATCCACCGATTGTTCAGGCACCGGGCCCTGATCGAGGAAGCCGCCGTTCTCGTGGTGGTGGCCGGCATGGAAGGCGCCCTTCCCAGCGTGGTGGCCGGCATGGTCCAGGCTCCGGTGATCGCCGTCCCCACCAGCGTGGGTTACGGCATCAGCCTGAACGGCATCACGGCCCTTTTCGCCATGCTGAACTGCTGCAGCTCCAACGTGGCGGTGGTGAACATCGACAACGGGTTCGGCGCGGGCTACATGGCCTCGTCGATCAACCATATTCCGGCCAAGCATATTCCGACCGAGACCCCGTGAAGTGCAGAGCAACAAAAAAAAACATCCCAGCCCAATCATTCCTTGACAAATCCGGCTGTTAGGCTTAATAGTTCAAATCACAATAAATTTAAGGGATTTTAAATGAACCGTACAGCAGCCATTTCCACCATCGTCGTCCTGATTACCCTGACAGGTGTCGTCCCTGTCCTGGGCGTCATCCTGGTCGGATGAGGTCGATAATGGCTTGACATAACCCAATCATTTCAACATAAAAAGCCGTTATCAGACAAAAACTGATAACGGCTTTTTTAATGGAGAAAAACATGAAAAGTCAGCAAGTGAAAAAAGGAATCGAAAGAGCCCCCCACCGTTCCCTGTTCAAGGCCATGGGCTACACGGACACTGAAATCGAACGGCCTCTGATCGGTGTGGCCAATGCCGCCAACACCATCATTCCCGGCCATGTCCACCTCAACCGGATCGCCGAGGCCGTCAAGGCCGGCATCTACATGGCAGGCGGAACCCCCATCGAATTCGGCGTCATCGGTGTCTGTGACGGCATCGCCATGAACCACACGGGGATGAGCTATTCTTTGGGCAGCCGCGAGCTGATCGCCGACAGCGTGGAAGTGATGGCCACGGGCCATGCCCTGGACGCCATGGTCATGATTCCCAACTGCGACAAGATCGTTCCGGGTATGCTCATGGCCGCGGCCAGACTGGACCTGCCCACGATTTTCATCAGTGGGGGCCCCATGCTTGCCGGACGTCATCCCTTGGACAACTCGAAAAAGGTGGACCTGATCACCGTATTCGAAAGCGTGGGTGCGGTGCTTTCCAATAAAATGAGCGAGGCGGAACTCCACTCCATCGAAGATGCGGCCTGCCCCACCTGCGGGTCCTGCTCGGGGATGTTCACGGCCAATTCCATGAACTGCCTCACCGAGGCCATCGGCATGGGGCTTCCCGGCAACGGCACCATTCCGGCAGTCATGGCGGCCCGCGAACGCCTGGCCAAGGAAGCGGGCATGAAGATCATGGAGCTTCTGAAAAACGACATCCGTCCCTCGAAAATCATGACGGAGAAATCGTTCCGGAACGCCCTGGCCGTGGACATGGCCCTGGGCTGCTCCACCAACACAGTGCTTCACCTGAAAGCCATCGCCCATGAGGCGGGGGTTTCCATCGATCTCAACCTGATCAACGAGATCAGCAAGATCGTTCCCCACCTCTGCTCCCTGTCACCGGGCGGCAAGGACCACATCGAGGACCTGAACGCCGCCGGTGGAATCCAGGCCGTGCTCAAAGTCCTGTATGACAAGGGCCTGATCGACGGAGACTGCATCACGGTCACCGGGAAAACAGTGCAGGAAAACACGGTGGGACGGACGGTCTTGAACGAAGACGTGATCCGGCCCTTCCATTCGCCGTATCACGCGGAAGGCGGCCTGGCCGTCCTTTTCGGCAACCTGGCCCCGGACGGATGCGTGGTCAAGCAGTCAGCCGTCCTTGAAAGCATGCTCCGCCACAAAGGCCCGGCCCGGGTGTTCAACTCGGAAGAGGAAGCCAGCAAGGTCATCATGGGCGGCGGCATCAAAAAAGGCGACGTGATCGTGATCCGCTACGAGGGCCCCATGGGAGGCCCGGGCATGCGCGAAATGCTCTCGCCCACCTCGGCCATCGCGGGCATGAAACTGGACGATTCAGTGGCCCTGTTGACCGACGGCCGCTTTTCTGGAGGAACCAAGGGGGCGTCCATCGGCCACATCTCACCCGAGGCGGCCCACGGCGGACCCATCGCCATTGTCCGCGAGGGAGACATGATCTCCATCGACATTCCGGCCAAGACCATCACTCTGGACGTGCCGGACGAGGAGATCAAAAAACGGCTGACCGAATGGACAAAACCGGCTCCGAAAATCACGAAAGGCTACATGGCCCGGTATTCGAAACTGGTGTCGTCGGCCAGTGAAGGGGCCATCGTTAAATAGATACTGCGGAATCTTGACATATCAATTTGGAAGGAAAAACATCATGAAACTCACAGGCGCACAGATCCTGATGAAAGTTTTCGAGGAAGAAGGGGTTGACACCATATTCGGGTATCCCGGCGGTGCCGTACTCGATATCTACGACGCCCTTGACCGCACCGAAATCAAACACGTACTCGTTCGGCACGAGCAGGGCGCCGTTCACGCGGCCGACGGCTACGCCAGGGCCGCCAACAAAACAGGCGTATGCCTTGTAACCTCCGGCCCCGGAGCCACCAACACGGTAACCGGCATCGCCTCGGCCTACATGGACTCCATTCCCATGGTGATCATCACCGGCCAGGTGTCCAGTCACCTCATCGGCAACGACGCGTTCCAGGAAGTGGACATCGTGGGTATCACACGACCCTGCACCAAGCACAACTACCTGGTAAAGGACATCCACAAACTGGCGTCCGTTCTGAGGGAGGCGTTCTACCTGGCCCGGAGCGGACGGCCCGGCCCTGTTCTCGTGGATATTCCCAAGGACGTATCGAACCTGACCACCACCTATGAAAAACCGCCGGTGGGAAGTAAAATCGAGATGCGTTCCTATAGGCCCACATACAAGCCGAACATCAAACAGGTTCAGAAAATCGTCAGTTTGCTGAAAAAGGCGAAAAAGCCCATCATCTTTTCAGGTGGCGGCGCCATCCACTCCGGAGCGGCCGAGGCTCTGACCGAGTTCGCAAAGAAAACACGGATCCCGGTGACCTCATCCCTCATGGGCCTTGGCGCCTTTCCGGGAACCGATCCCCTGTGGCTGGGCATGCTGGGCATGCACGGAACTTACAGGGCCAATCTGGCCGTCAGCACCTGCGACCTGATGATCGCCATCGGCGTAAGGTTTGACGACCGGGTAACGGGAAAGACCGACGTGTTCGCCAAGAACGCCACCATCGTTCAGATCGACATCGATCCCACATCGATTCACAAGAACATTCCGGTGGCCGTTCCCATCGTGGGTGACTGCCGCATGGCCCTTGAAGAACTGAACAGCCTGATCGACAACGAGAACATCGACGAACTGTGCCTGGAAAGGGACGCCTGGCACAACCAGATCGAAGAATGGAAGAAGACCAAACCCCTGGCCTACGATCAGAAAGAAGCCATCAAGCCCCAGTACGTTATCGAAAAGTTTTTCGAGCTGACCAAGGGCGAGGCCATCGTGACCACGGAAGTAGGCCAGAACCAGATGTGGGCGGCCCAGTACTACCATTTCAACAAGCCGAACCACTTCATCACCTCGGGCGGCCTCGGCTGCATGGGATTCGGTCTGCCGGCGGCCATCGGAGCCCAGGTGGCCCAGCCTGACCGGATCGTGGCCGATATCGCCGGTGACGGAAGCATTCAGATGAACATCCAGGAGATGGCCACGGCCGTTCAGTACGGCCTGCCGGTAAAAATCATCATCCTGAACAACCGGTATCTGGGCATGGTTCGCCAGTGGCAGGAGCTGTTCTACAAAAGAAGGTACGCCTCCACCACCCTGGACCACAACCCGGATTTCGTGAAGCTGGCCGAAGCTTTCGGCGCTCTGGGTCTCCGGGCCACCCGTCCCGACGAGGTGGAAAAGGTTCTGAAAGAAGGCCTGGCCTCGCCGAAAACCGTAATCATGGAGTTTATCACCGACCGTGAGGAAAACGTGTATCCCATGGTTCCTGCGGGCAAGGCCATCACGGACATGCTTCTTGTTTAACGGCCATGGGCGGCCCTTTTGACAGGGACGCCCGCAACGCATGAAGAATGGTGAAGGGCTTTGGCCCTCATGCCGCTTTCATATAAAATAAGGAAACGAACGATGAGCGAAAAAAAACATATCCTGTCCATCCTGGTTGACAACGAGCCGGGCGTTCTTTCCCGGATCGCCGGACTGTTCTCAGGCAGGGGTTACAACATCGAGAGCCTCAGCGTGGCCCCCACCAACGACCCGGCCGTGTCCCGGGTCACCATGGTGACCGTGGCCGACGCGGACATCATGGAGCAGATCAAGAAGCAGCTTCACAAGCTGATCAACGTGATCACGGTTCACGACCTCACCGGGGCCAACTTCATCCAGCGGGAGCTGGCCCTGATCAAGGTGAACGCCAAAAGCGACAACCGGGAGGAGATCCTCCGGATCGTGAACATTTTCAGGTACAAAATCGTGGACGTGGCCCCGGACAGTTTCATCATCCAGGCCACGGCCAAGGGCGACAAACTCGATGCCTTTATCAAACTTTTAACCCCCATGGGCATAAAAGAGATTGTCAAAACAGGGAGCATTGCATTATACAGAGGCAACTGATGATTTAACGGTTTTATTTAATGATAAATGACAGTAACACCGTTTGATTTGAACACTGCCTGTCTTATCTTGTCATATTAAGGATTTCAGGCAGTGTTTTTTTTATGGAGCAGGCATGACAAGCACCCAGTTGTTCGACACCACATTACGGGACGGAAGCCAGGGAGAAAACATCAATTTCTCCCTGGAGGACAAGATTAAAATCGCCCAGAGACTTGACGACATCGGCATTCATTACATCGAATGCGGCTGGCCCGGCGCGAGCCCGGCGGCCATGGAGTTTTTTGTAAAAATCCGGAACGTCCCACTGAAGCAGACCCGTGTCACGGCCTTCGGCTCCACCCGGAGACAGGGCATCCGGCCTGAAGAAGACGCCAACCTTCAGGCCCTCATCGAATGCCAGGCTCCGGTAATCACCCTTTTCGGAAAGTCCTGGGATCTTCATGTGGTGGAGATCATGGGCAACACGTTGGACGAAAATTTAAACATGATTGAAGACAGTGTGGCCTTCATCAAACAAAACGGAAGGGAGATGCTGTACGACGCCGAACATTTTTTCGACGGGTACAAGCACAATCCGGAATACACGGTCAAGACCCTTCTGGCCGCCGCACGAGGAGGAGCCGACGCCCTGGTGTTTTGTGACACCAACGGCGGCTCACTGCCCCACGAGATCACGGAGATCATCGAAACCGTGATCGCCCGGATGGAAAAAGAGGGGTTCAAGAACATGCGCTACGGCATCCACGCCCACAACGACAGCAACATGGGGGCGGCCAACGCCATCGCGGCGGTACGGGCCGGTGTGTCCATGGTTCAGGGCACCATCAACGGTTACGGCGAACGATGCGGCAACACCGACCTCACGTCGGTGATCCCCATCCTCTGCCTCAAGATGAACGACCCGTGCATGAGCGAGGCCAACCTGAAGAAGCTGAAAAGCCTCAGCCGTTTCGTGAGCGAGACCTCCAACATGGTGCCCCTGGCCTCCCGGCCCTTCGTGGGACGGAGCGCCTTCGCCCACAAGGCGGGTGTCCATGTCAGCGCCATCAACAAGAACCCTGTGGCCTACGAGCACATGGACCCCACCCTCGTGGGCAACGTGCGCCGCGTCCTGGTTTCGGACCAGTCGGGTAAGAGCAACATTGAGTACAAGGCCAAGGAACTGGGCATCGATCTGGACGACGAAAATTTCGATACCCGCCGTTTCGTGAGCGAGGTGAAACTCCTGGAGCAGGACGGCTACCAGTACGAGGTGGCCGACGGGTCCCTCAAGATCCTCATGGACAAGTTCAGGCTGAAGTACACGCCCAGGTTCGAGCTGGAAGCGTTCCGGGTCACGGTGGAAAAAGACAAGGAGAGGCCCTGCTCGTCCCACGCCATGGTGAAAATCATGGTGGACGGCCAGCGGGAAATCACCGCCGCCGAAGGAGCCGGTCCCGTCAGCGCCCTGGACAACGCCATCCGCAAAGGGCTTCACAATTTCTACGGGCAGATCGAGAACATGCACCTGGTGGATTTCAAGGTCCGCGTCATCGACGGAAGCGAGGGCACGGAAGCCAAAGTCCGGGTTCTCATCGAAAGCCGTGACGAAGACGACACCTGGACCACCGTGGGCGTATCCGAAGACATCATCGAGGCGAGCTGGCAGGCCCTGGAAGACAGCTTCCAGTTCAAGCTGGCCAAGTCTCTGGAACATAAAGATTAAATGACGGAGCATTCTATGGAAGACAGAGTCATCATATTCGATACCACCTTGCGGGACGGCGAACAGTCGCCCGGCGCCACCATGAACACGGCGGAAAAACTCCGTATCGCGTCCAAGCTCGAGGAACTCGGCGTGGACGTCATCGAAGCCGGTTTTCCCGCCGCTTCTCCGGGAGATTTCGACGCGGTGCGGCAGATCGCCCAGCAGATCCAGAATTCCACGGTCTGCGGTCTTGCCCGGGCCATTGCCGACGACATCCGCACCTGCGCGGAGGCCGTGAAACCGGCGAAATACCCCCGGATTCACACCTTCGTGTCCACCTCGGAAATCCATCTGAAATACCAGATGAAGAAAAGCCAGGAGGAAGTCCTTGAAATCGCCCGGCAGGCGGTACGCCTTGCCAAAAGCCTCTGCGACGACGTGGAGTTCAGTGCCATGGACGCCAGTAGGTCCGACCGGGATTTCCTCTGCCGCGTGTTCGAGGCGGCCATCGAGGAAGGGGCGAGAACCCTCAACATCCCCGACACCGTGGGCTACGCGATTCCCGAGGAATTCGCCGCCCTGGTGGACTACGTGATGAAAAACACGAAAAACATCGACCAGGCCATCGTGAGCGTCCACTGCCACAACGATCTGGGTCTTGCCACGTCCAACACCCTGGCCGCCATCCGGGCCGGAGCCCGTCAGGCCGAAGTGGCCATCAACGGCATCGGCGAGCGGGCGGGCAACACCTCCCTCGAGGAAGTGGTGATGAGCCTCAAAACAAGGCAGGATCTTTTCAAGGTGGACACCCGCATCGACACCACGAAAATCGTGCCGATCAGCCGCCTTGTCACCATGATCACCGGTATCCAGGTCCAGCCCAACAAGGCCATTGTGGGGGCCAACGCCTTTGCCCATGAATCGGGCATCCATCAGGACGGCGTGTTGAAGAACCCCATGACCTACGAGATCATCCGTCCCGAGACCATCGGCCTTCACAGCAACAAGCTGGTTCTCGGCAAGCATTCGGGCAAGCACGCCATCAGGTCCTATCTCGCGGACATGGGCTACCGTCTCACCGACGACGAGCTCCAGAGCGTGTTCGAGAAATTCAAGAACCTGGCGGACCGCAAGAAAGACATCGCCGACGAAGACCTCGAAGCCATCGTCAACGAAGGGGTTCTCCGCAGCAGCGCCCTGTTCAAGCTGGATTACCTCCATATTTCAAGCGGCACCACCGTGGACCCCATCGCCCACGTGAAGCTTCTGATCAACGGACGTTCCGCCGAAGAAAGTTGCAAAGGTAACGGCCCCATCGACGCGGCGTACAAGGCCATTGCCAGCCTCACCCGGACCTCGGCCACCCTGATGCGCTTCTCCATCAGCGCCTTGACCGACGGCACCGACGCCCAGGGCGAAGTGACCGTGCGCCTCAGGGAAGACGGCCTGGTGGCCCTCGGCCGCGGCTCGGACCTCGACATCATCACCGCCAGCGCCAAAGCCTACATCGATGGCTTAAACCGCCTGGAGCACATGAAAGCCAACCCGGTTCCGGTTCAGGACGGGGTCTAGAATAAGTTTTTTAAAACAGTGATCCAAAGGGCGGACCGTGTGTCCGCCCTTTTTGTTTCGTCGCGACCGGAGAATCGGGAATTAAAAATCATTTCCGTCTGGATAGGTATGTTTTTCATCAGACACTTCCATTTCATTTATATTAAAGTTACACTCGATCACCCTGAATAGACCCGCTATTCAAACTTGACTTGCCATCAGTTCATGTTAGACTTATTACAAAAACAACAACTCATGGAGGTGCCATGATGCAGACATACAACATCCACGATGCCAAAACGCATTTATCAAGACTGGTGGAGCAGGCCGCGAAGGGAGAACCTTTCGTGATCTCCAAGGCCGGAAAACCCATGGTCAAGGTTGTTCCGATTCACGCCCCGGCGCCTTCACAAACCAAACGGTTCGGTTTCATGGCTGGGCAGATCTCCGTGCCCGATGACTTTGACCGGATGGGCCAATCGGAGATCCTGAAAATGTTCGAAGAGGGCGAATGAATCTGCTGATAGACACACATCTTCTGCTGTGGGCAGCACAAGGAATTGAGCATCTGTCCTTGGATGCCCGGGTTCTTATGAGTAAACCTGAAAACGACTTGTTCTTCAGCGTCGCCAGCCTGTGGGAAATAGTGATTAAAAATGGGCTTAGTCGTAAAGATTTCAATGTCGATCCGCGAATATTCCGTCGTTGCCTTTTGGATAACGGGTATCATGAATTGCAAGTCCTGAGTGACCATGTGATATCCACCGGTTTACTGCCTCCCATCCACAAAGATCCTTTTGACCGCCTTCTTATCGCCCAGGCCATGACCGAGGGTTTCTTGCTGCTGACGGCGGATATGCAGGTGGCCAAGTATCCCGGCCCGATTCAACACGTCTGACTGTCCCATAATAAAAACATTCTTGCCCATTCTCCATCCCATGGTGTATCTATCGTCAGTTGCCATCTGAAGTCACATCTGTTCCCATTCTTACGATCAAAAGCAGCAGGAGAGTAAAGCATGATCCCTATCGGCAAGACAGCATTCATCGGCTTCATCGTGGCGGCGGCCACATGTTTGGGTATGAGCGCCAGCGGATCTGAAAAAAACGGCAAAACCTTGACGGCAGAGGAAAGCCTGATGCGGTCGGACACGCGTATCATGGAGCTGGACGGCATGCTGAACCACAGCTACCGCGCGGCCATGCGGGCGGTGGCAGACCGGAAGACGCTGAAACAGGCACAGATCGCATGGCTTCGGACGGTTCGAAACCCTTGCAAAACCACCGATTGCCTTGAAGATGTCTACTGCGACCGCATCAACGAGCTTCACGACCTGGAAATCGAAGCCTTGGGTGTGATTGACAAACCCTTGACCGATGATGAAGTCAAATCCATTTTCCAGACTCTTGCAAAACTTGCGGACAAGGGCGAGCTCAGCCTGATGGCCGTTCCGGGCAAGGCTTTTTCAAGGCTGAATCAAGCAGACAAACGGGCAGGCTGGGATATAGACCCGGTAAAATTAAAAATAAATGCCGATTATTATGGCTGTGTTGATCCGGAAAACTCCGCACCTTATGAAGTTTTTAAACTCAGACTCAACCCCAAAGCAGAACCTGTGATTTTTGGGAAATTCTGGAACAGTGCCTCCTGCCCCTCTGCCAATGTTTATGATCTGTCGACGAATGTGGATCTGCTTATAACCCAGGAATCCAATGACGCTCAGAATGAAGAGGATTCCGAAGAAACGGCGGAGTCTTTTGACGGAGATGATCGAACGGATGCCTATAACTGGGCTTACTATGGAGGCTCTGATTACCCCATTGTTTACCGGGGAAGGTATTTCATGGTGACATCGGATATTCGAAACAAAAACCGTTTGAGGCAGATCGACTGGCCCACGCGGGGGCTTTTCCTTTCCGCGGACTCCCACAAAGCCGTTATTTCAACTGATTATGAAGCCTTAAGTTCCTGTGTTGTAACTGGAAAAATCAAACCCATGTGTTTCAAACCCTTCAAGGTCGGAACGCAACTAAAGAAACAATTGCGCGAGCCTATCAATGATTGGTTCAACCGTTTCGGTTATTCTTGGATGGATATCGATGGAAACGGAGTCTTAGAAAACGTGGGGCTTTTTTTCAGGAGGCACTTGGAGGCTGTGGAGGTGACACCGTGTCCTGGATGAATGTATTATCCAAGGACCTGAAACATATTGAAAAAAATCCCCTCAACAGCCTTTTCCAAAAATTCAATACAGAAAACAGTCCAATCGCCGTCTATCGCTACAACAACCGTTACTATATCGAGGGGCTGGTGGACGACAGCCTGGGCCTGTTCAAAATCGAAAATGGTCATCTGATCAGGGTCAGCACCCTCAAACAGAAAACCCTGACCAAGCTGGTCCGGTATTATCCCATGAATCCCAAAAAGAAGTGACACTGGAGCATTTCAGGCCGAAAGACAAGAAAAGAGGAGATTGAACTTTATGAAAGCTGACGATCTGGACAAACAATTTGACGACGGCGAAAGCATCCTGGACCATGTGGATGTTTCAAAGGCGAAACGCATCAACCAGGAGCAGAAAAGGGTCAATGTCGATTCCCCATCTGGATGCTTGAATCCCTGGACAAGGAAGCCAGACGCCTGGGTGTTCCACGACAGGCGCTCATCAAAATCTGGATTTCCGAACGGCTGGACCATGTATCCGCTTAATACTATTATTGAAACATGGAACCGATAATAACGATCAAATACAAAAAAGGAATCAGATACTATTTGAACATTCTTTTTTTATCGGCCTTCGTGATGTTCTTTTTCATAATATTTTATGACAGCCTTCAAAGAGGTGAGTTTACCTCACTAATCCTTCTGCCGATACCATTAGTTTTACTAAACATGATCTATGTGTTCGTTTCATTTAAAGAAATTTCGATTTCAAAAGACACTGTTATCATCAATGGAATTCCATACAATGCAAAGGAAATCAGTTTTCGCTATTACAATCTACGGGGAACCGGGCTCCTGATGTGCAATATCGAGCATGCAGGGATGCGCGTATGTAAATACATGCACTCCTCTCTGGTCATGGGGAGAATCACTGGAACGAATCCAAAAAGAATCATGGAAGTTATTGACAGAATTTATAACGATATGGAGTTGCCGAGTTTTATCGATCATTCCCCGAATGTGAAACAAGATAAGGAAGATTGCACGATTTCTGTCATGATTTTTGGGTTGCTCTTATGCTATCTATGCGTCATCTATGGTATTTTATTCTTTATTTCTCATCAATTACATCACGGAAAAGGTTAATTTTTTCAGAGCCTGTTTCAAAGATACTGCCTCATGCTCACTGTCCTTTTCCTTTTCGAACGAAATGGAGGGTCCCTCCCGGCTTTTTCAGGGTGTCGTATTCCACCAGGTTGAGGATATCCCCGTTAACCACGGTCAGCCGGATATGGGTCGAGCCGGTGCAGTTTTTTCCGGTGATTTTAAAAAGCAAAGTCGTGACCGGCGCTCCCGGTCCGAGATTGTAATCGGTTCGGGTCTTGTTCTCGATGATGGCCTTTGGCTGTCTTTCACAGGCTGAAGGGCAAGGTCGCAGTCTTTTGTAAAAAAGTCGTTCTTTTTGAAGCTCATTGTGTTACCGGATATGCGGATATCCCCAAAATGCCCCTGGGAAAACGGATCATCGGCATTCCAGAACCCTTGGAGGATAGAAGATTCCGACACACCGTCGATCGTCGGCAAAGGTATGGAAGGTCGGGTGATTTCGTAATCCGCCCAGCCTCCTTCTGCAGGACCGGACGGCGGGATCGTCGCATATGGCTTTCTCGACGAACGTGCGGCTTTTCGTGCAATCGATACCGGCTGCCTTGACACTTTGACATGACCACAAAAGAACCACCATCGACACGATACATCCAACGGCATGGGTTTTCCATGAATGGTCAACGATTTTCTGATTTTTCAAAGTTACGCCCTCTGAACCGGTAATAAAAAAAGGCAGCCGGACTTCCGGCTGCCTTTTTGTTTTTGGATTCTCGGCTTAAAGCGGCAGGTTATTTTCCGCCGAGTTTCGCCTTGAGGTCGGCCTGAACGGGGTCTGCGCCGATCCAGATGCCGAACAGGGCTTTCTTGAACTGTTCGCCTTTGATGGTTTTGGCGAGTTTGCCGTTTTTGAGGATGCTGGTGCCTTTGCCGGGCTCGTAGACCATGTCGTAAACATCGCCCAGTTTGATTTCAGCACTGAAGACGCTGATCATTTCGTCGATCTCTTTTTTGATCGGAGCGATGTTGCCTTTGGTGGATTTCTTGAAGCCTTCCATGGTGGAATCGGACATCTTCTTGCTGGTGATCATTTTGGACATGATTTTGAGCTTGATGGCGGCTTTGCCGTCGTTGTTCAGCACAGCGTTGAGGTCCGTGGTTTTCTGGGGCACGTAAAGGCCCGCTGTGTAAGCGTCAATGAAATACTTGGTTCTGACGCCCGATCCGTTGAGAACCAGTTGAGTGTCACCCGCCTTCAGAGTAGAATCAAGGGCCTCCGATTTGGCGGCGAATGCGGAAGAAGCCATCATGGTAAGAGCCACACATACTAACATCAAACGTTTCATCATTGTCACCCCGTGTGTTGAAAGATTGGATAAATGATATCCCCGTCACCTCAGCCTGGAAGCGGATTCCGGGAACAGACCTGGATTGATCGCCGGTTTACGGCATGAACGCCATTCGTGATCAAAACACCTCTTGTATGGTTGAACAGTGATATTCCGGGTTGAAGTCCTTGTCAACTCTTTTGTTCGGCCCGGGTTTTCTTTTACAGTCAACAAACTTTTTACGTGATCAACGATCCTCGGAGCTCGCTGATGGAATTCATTTTGTTCTCTATGAGATACCGTGTCATTCCTTCCACGATCTCTCCGGCCACCCCGGGGTTGACAAAGTTCGCCGTTCCCACCTGGACGGCGGTGGCTCCGGCCACGATGAACTCCAGGGCGTCCTCGGCGTTCATGATTCCGCCCATGCCGACCACGGGGACTTTCACGGCGTTGGCCACCTGCCAGACCATGCGCAGGGCCACGGGCTTGATGGCCGGACCAGACAGCCCGCCCACTCTGTTGGCCAGTTTGGGTTTCCGCGTCCTGAGGTCGATGGCCATGCCGGTGAGGGTGTTGATCAGAGACAGGCTGTCAGCCCCCGCATCCACCACGCTTTTCGCCACCACCGTGATGTCGGTGACGTTGGGGGTGAGCTTCACCATCAAAGGTTTCCGGGTGACGGCCCGCACCGCGCCCACCACGGACGACGCCGCGCAGGGGTCCACCCCAAAGGCCAGTCCTCCCTGGGTCACGTTGGGACAGGAGATGTTGATCTCCATGCCGGCAATGCCAGGCACCTCGTCGGCGATCTCGGCCACTCGGACGTAGTCGCTTTCCGTCTTGCCGTAGACATTGATGAACACCTTCGTGTCCAGCTTCTCCAGCTGGGGCATCTTGTCTTTCACGAAAGCCCTTATGCCGATGTTCTCGAGGCCGATGGCGTTCAGCATGCCGCAGGCTGTCTCGACGATCCGGGGAGGCGGGTTCCCCCTGGACGGCTCGATGGAAAGCCCCTTGACCACGATGCCCCCCAGTTTGTTCAGGTCCACGTAATCCTTGAATTCAAGGCCGTAACCGAAAGTGCCCGAGGCGGTCATCACGGGGTTTTTAAGCACAACCCCACCCACATCCACTTGAAGATCCACGTTATGATCCATCTTGTCGTTTTCCTGTAAGATTCATTCCAACACTCTGTAGAATACACGAAAAACAAGATGAAAAAAGGGGTTAACCTTTATTCGATGTTGGATGTTGGACGTTCTGTGTTCAACGTTCATCTCTTCGTGCATTCGGCTCAGACCGATGAAACTCCTATAAGCCAAGCCCCTGTCCCGGACAAGTTTTTTCTGAAATTTATACGAAAGTAGCATCTGAAACTCTGAAAAACAATGCCCGCCCCAGGTTTCCTGCCCCCAGCCTGTCATTCCGGGCGGCCTCCAACATGACGGAGAGTATGAACCCGCTTCGGACCCGGCAAAAACTATAGACTCGAATTCCGAAGCCGACCCGGAATCCACGCCGGTATGGGCAACCGTTCTTGAAAATTCATGCGTCACATCGTTTGCGGGCATGGATTCCGGGTCGGCTAGCATGGCGGACACATTAAATACGCAAGATCCCCCTCATCTCATGACCTGCCGATAGGACCCTGGTCGCTATTTCCAGCTCTGCCCGGTCATTCCACATGGAAAAGAGCGTTCTCGATATGACTGTGGCGGCATTCCGGGCATTTGCCGGGCCTGGTGAATTTTTTCCGGTTCTTGAACACGTACCCGCAGGAACGGCAGCGGAAAGGTTCCACATGGAGCCGTTCCCCCTGGCTTTTCAGGGTTTTTTCGATGGACTCCAGATGGCCGGGCACGTCCCGTTCCATGACGGACACGGCCTGGGAAATGCCCCGCATGGATTTTGGCCCTTCACGGAGGCAGGCGATGATGGCCTGCCGGATGGTGTTGTTTCGTTCGCCTGGCATAAAATCTCCTATTCGGAAAGGTTCCCCGTGGCCCTGTCAAGGCGGGCCCGGGCGGTCAGGTAGCCGTAAACCGAGCGATAATAGTCGCTTTCGGCCCGGGACAGGAAGGTCTGGGCTTCCAGGACTTCGGTGGACGTGGTCACGTTCTGGAGGTAACGGCTCCGGGTGATCCGGAAGTTTTCACGGGCCTGCTCCAGGGCTTCTTCGGCCGTGACGATGTTCTTCTCACGGACCCCCAGGTTCAGGTATTCCTGACGGGTTTCCAGACGGATCCGGTCTTCGGCGGCCCGGGTTTTCTCAAGAAAAGCCTGACGATCGTAGCGCACCTTCCCCACGTCGGCCCGTGTTTTCCCCCATTCGAAAAACGTCCACCGGGCCTGGATGGACACGCTGGTGTTGTGATCGTTGGAATACGCGTTATCCTCGGCCAGACTGTCCTGGCCGTTTTGCTCGTAGCGCCCCACCAGGGAAACCTCAGGCCACGCGGCGCTCCTGGCCAGGGAGACGCTGGCGTCGTAAGCCTCCATGGTCTTTGCCATGATCTTCATTTCCGGGCGGTTCTTCACCGCCGCTTCCATCAGCTCCGTCAGATCCCCGGGGGCAGCCGTGGTTTTTTCCACCGGAACAAGGCGGTACTCCCGGTCCACCTGATCGCCCATGGAGAGGCTTAAGCGGGACAGGGCCAGTTTCGTTTCGGCCCTGGCCCGTTCCAGCTCCTGGATGGCCGACGCCTTGGCGATCTTCGATTTCAACAGATCGTTCTTCGGAATGACCCCGTGATCGTAAAACCTCTGGGCGTCCCGCTCCTGGGCCTCGAGACTCCGGACCTGGTCCTCGGCCACCTTTTCGATGCTTTCGGCCAGCAGGGCATCGTAATAGGCCGTCTTCACATCACGGACCAGATCCTTGGCCGTCTGCTCTATCCGGAGGGTTCCGATCTCCGATTCCGCCCGGGCAACCTTGTAACGGGACACAAGACCGAAGCCCCGGAACAGGGGCTGGACCAGGGTCAGGTCCCAGTGAACGCTGTCCGTATCCCCCACCTGTCGCTGGACACCGCCCACCACCTGGTAAGGCGCATCTTCCAGGTGACTGAAACTGTAGCTGGCCGAGGCCTTGGGCAGAAAATCGGCCCGGCTGCTCTTCAAGGCCTCGCCGGAACTTTTTTCAAGATTCTGCGCCTCCAGGATAGACGGGCTGTGGAGCAGGGCCTTCTGGACCGCCTCGGTGAGAGACAGGGTTTCGGCGACTGCGGGGACTGTTGAAAAAAGGATGATGAACAAAAGGCCTAACGGTTTTTGATGGATGCGTATCATAAAAAGGAACTCCTTCGTTGTTGCCGGCTTTTTGGGGTGACCTTGAGACCGGGTTGACCCGGCTGACAGTCAACATGGTCAATCTGGTCAACCTTGTCAACACGGTCAATTCTGTCAAACCAGTCCCAAATCAACTCAACGTCTTGCGAAACAGCTTCGACGCAAGAAAAATAAACACCACGGCCAGAGACATCTGCCATAACACCTGGGGCCAGAGGGTTTCGATGCCCACCCCTTTCATCACGATGCCCCGGAGAATCTCCAGGTACCAGCGGATGGGGTTCAGGTGGGTCAGGGCCTGGATGATGTCCGGCATGTTTTTGACGGGAAACATGAACCCGCTGAGCATGACCCCGGGCATCATGAACAGGAAGCTGGTCAAAAGGGCCTGCTGCTGGGTTTCCGCGCTGGCACTGATCATCAGGGCCGCCCCCATGTTCCCGCACAGATAGATGCCGGTGAGGAGGTAGAGCAAAAGGTAGTCCCCTTTCACCACCACCCCGAAAATCACCCGGGCGATGACCAGCATAATGGTCATGGTGAGATACCCCGTGGCCATGTAGGGCAGGGTCTTGCCGAGGATGAACTCCATTTTCCGGATCGGGGTCACCATGACCTGCTCGATGGTGCCGATTTCCTTTTCCTTCACGATGCCGATGCTGGTCAGCATGATGCTGAAGATGAACAGCATCACGGCGATCAGGGCCGGAACGAAGTAATACCGGCTTTCCTGGTTGGTGTTGAACCAGGCCCGCGAGACTGTCTCCAGACGGACCACGGGCCGCGATATCCCTTTTTCGGCCAGCTGCCTTGCGGAAACTGTGGCCGCGTAGCCCCGGACAATCCGTTCCGAATACCCGTTCACGATGGCCGAGGTGTTGCTGTCCGTGCCGTCGGTGATCATCTGGACCCTGGCGCCGCCGAAAGAGCGGACATCTTTACCGAAACCCGCCGGGATGTAGAGAAGGGCCCGGGCAGAGCCTTGGTCCAGGGCGCCCTGGAGGTCGTCAAAATTCCGTGCGTCGTGGGTGATCCTGAAATAGTTGCCCGCCGTAAAGGCCTGGATCATCTCACGGGATTCCTGGGTTTTGTCCATGTCCAGAACCGCGGTCCGGATGTTCATGACATCGGTGTTCAATGCAAAGGCCATGACCATCATCTGGATCACGGGAAAACCGAACACCACCATCCGCATCCGGGGGTCCCGGAACATCTGGAGAAACTCTTTGATCAGCATCTGTTTCAGTCGGCCAAACATCGGTCACTCCAGTTTGAATTTAAATTTACGGTGAGCCATAAGCAGAGTCAGCCCCGCGTAGATCACCAGGAATATGGCGTTCATGTACATGATCTCCAGGCCGATGCCCTTCATGTAGATCCCCCGCATCAGGGTGATGAAATACTTGGCCGGCACGATGGTGGTGAGAATCCGGATCGGCAGGGGCATGTTTTCGATGGCGAACACAAAGCCGCTCAGGATCAGGGTGGGAAGAAACCCCGACACAATGGCGATCTGGTTGGCCAACACCTGGGATTTGAGAACGATGCTCAGCATCAGGCCGAAAAAAAGGGCGCCGGTCAAAAACAACGAGGCCATGGCGAAAAGAAGGGCCGCGTTGCCCACAATATCCACCTGGAACAGCACCTTGCCCATGACCACAGCGATGACCACGTCGGTGAGGCCGATGACGAAATATGGGACCACCTTACCGAAAATCAGTTCCGGCGCCCGGAGCGGGGTGCTGATCAGCTGCTCCATGGTTCCCGTTTCCCATTCCCTGGCCACGGTGACGCTGGTCAGCATGGCGGCCACCACGATCATCACGATGGCGATGATGCCGGGGATGATCACGTTCTGGCTTCTTAGGCCCGGATTGTAGAATGACCGGGGCACCAGGGTCACCGGCGCGTCCGGCGTTTCCGGAAACCCGGCCTGTTCCGCCTGGATTTTCTGGCCGTAGATCATGCCCACGGCTTCCGCATAGCCCATGGCCAGACGGGAGGTGTTGGCATCGCTTCCGTCCACCAGGATCTGGATGTTGGCTGTTTTCCCGGCATGGACCCTGTTTGCGAAATCCCCGGGAACGACCAGGGCGATCATGGCTCGTCCGCTGTTCAGGCCCTTCCTGAGCGTCTCGTAGGAATCCGCCGTGCCGATCAAGGAAAAGTACGGCGAGCCCTGGTAGTAGCTGAGAAGATCCCGGCTTTCCGCAGACCTCGACTGGTCCCAGACAAGCGTGGGGACCTTCTTCAGGTCCAGGGTCAGGGCGTAGCCGAAAAGGAGAATCAGGATCACCGGGATGGCCAGGGCCAGGGACAGGCTGCGCCAGTCCCGGATCACATGGATGAACTCTTTCCTGGCCACGGCCGCCAGCCGTCCGGCGCTGATCATGGAGTGCCTCCGTTTTTCCCGTTGTTTCGGTCCACCGCCTCGATCAGGGAGATGAACACGTCCTCCATGGAAGGGCTGGCCTTGCCAAAACTCTGGACTGCCACGGCCCGACTTTCCAGAACCTGACGCACCGCCTTCTCGCCTTGGATGTCATCGTCCACCACGATATGGAGCCCGGCTCCGAAAAGGGCTGCGTCGCGCACCTCGGGCAAAGCGGCGATTTCCTCGACCAGATCCTGGGGACGGGAACAGGCCAGATCCAGTATCGTTTCCTTCATATACCGGGTTTTCAGTTCCATAGGCGTTCCCATGGCGATCATGTTCCCCCCGTAGATCAGGGCCACCCGGTCGCAATACTCGGCCTCTTCCATGTAGTGGGTGGTGACGAACACGGTGACGCCCTTTTCCGCCATGCCGTAGATCAGGTCCCAGAACCGCCGCCGGCTGATGGGGTCCACCCCGCTGGTGGGTTCATCGAGAAAAAGGATCGGCGGCTCGTGCATCAGGGCGCAGGCCAGGGCCAGACGCTGCCGGACCCCGCCGCTCAGCACGGAAGTCAGGCTTTTCCGGTGCCCCGCAAGGCCCGACATCTCCATGGCCCAGGCTTTCCGGCTTTCCAGGTCCTTTGACGGAATCCCGTAAATTCCGGCGTAAAAGTTGAGGTTCTCATTCACGGTGAGGTCCTCGTACAGTGAAAATTTCTGGCTCATGTAGCCGATGTGTCGTTTGATGGATTCGGGTTCTTTGCCGATGTCGAACCCGGCCACCTTTCCCCTCCCTTCCGAAGGTTCGAGAAGGCCGCAGAGCATGCGGATCGTGGTGCTTTTCCCCGCACCGTTGGGACCCAGGAATCCGAAGATCTCCCCTTTGGGAACCTCGAAGGACAGGGAATTCACGGCCACGAAAGATCCGAACCGGCGGGTCAGATTCTCGACCGTCACCGCGTTGCCCCCGGTTTCCAGGCTGTTCCGGTCAATGTCGAGGTGGCCCATGCTCTGATCTTTATCTTCTGAGTTTCCGTCATCGTTCTTTTCGGCCGTCGCTGTTTTCGCGAGCACACTGACGAACACGTCTTCCAGGGTGGGACGGATCACCCGCGCGCTTTCAAAGGCAAGCCCCCGGGACCGGATCAGGTTTTCGGCAGCCCGGATCGTTTCCTCCGCCCTTTCGCAGACCACATGAACCTTGTCCCCGAACACGTTGACGCTGGTCGCGTCCATGGTTTTTTGGATCAGCCGCTGAATGGTCCAAGCGTCTTTCCCGCTCTGGATGGCCACCACCTCGCCTTCCATCATGTCCTTGATGTCCGTGGGGGTTCCCGTGGCCAGGAGTTTCCCCTGGTGGAGAAGACCCACCCGGTTGCAGCGTTCCGCCTCGTCCAGATAAGCGGTGGTCACCAGGATGGCCACGTCCTTTTTCAGAAGCTGGTAAAGAATCCGCCAGAAATCCCGGCGGCTCACCGGGTCCACGCCGTTGGTGGGTTCGTCCAGGAGAAGAACCTTTGGGGTGTGAATCAGGGCGCAGACCAGCTGGAGTTTCTGTTTCATCCCCCCGGACAGGGCCCCTGCCCGTCTCTTTTTGAACGGAACCATGTGGCTGAAGTTCAACAGCTCGTTCACCCGCTGTTCCCGGCCTTTCCGGGGAACCCCGTAAAGGTCTGCGTAAAAGGCGATGTTCTCTGCCACGGTCAGGTCCTGGTACAGACTGAACCTCTGGCTCATGTAAGCCATGTTGTCCTTGACCTTCTCCGCTTCCGTTCCCACGTCAAACCCGGCCACAAACGCCCCGCCCGAACTGGGGTCCATGGTGCTCGACAACATGCGCAGCGTGGTGGTCTTGCCCGCCCCGTCCGGCCCCACCAGCCCGAAAATCTCACCGGGATACACATCGAGGCTCACCCCGTCCACGGCTTTAAGATCCCCGAAGATCTTGCAGAGGTTCTGAGCGGATATGGCGGGTTTTTGTGTCGTCATATTTTGCCTTTTACTGTCGTCCATCATTATTCAGGACACCTGCTGAGCACTCAAATCCTTACCATTCAGACTCCAACGACAAACCATTCGATGTTGGACGTTGGATGTTCGATGTTCAACGTTCATTCTTTCTTATTTCCCCATCCGCCGGCATCCCCGGCTTCAGGTCTCCTTCCCCGTTTTCCAGCCCTATTTTCACCCGGTACATCAGCTTCACCCGTTCTTCGAAGGTCTGCACCGATTTGGGGGTGAATTCGGCCTGGCCGCTGATGTACGTCACCTGGCCGGCATAGGTTTTTTCAGGATAGGCGTCGGTTGTCACCGTCACTTTGTCTCCCAGTTTCACGCGGCCCAGATCGGTTTCGCTGATGTAGGCCCTGAGCCAGGGCCTGGCCAGGTCACCCAGGACAAGGACCGTGGCTCCGGGATTCACGAATTCCCCGTTTTCCGACGGCTTGCTCAGCACCACCCCGTCCATGGGGGCCGTGATTTCCGTGTAGGACAGCTGAAGCCTGGCCTGTTCCAGGGACGCCTCCGCCGCTTTAAGCTGAGATCTGGCCTGATCCAGGGTTTCCTGCCTCGGCCCTTTTTTCACCAGGGCGAATTCCGCGTCGGCCTGTTTCAGGGCCGCTTCGGCCCTTTGGATCTCTTCGCTGCGCGGACCTTCCTTGGCAAGGCTCAGGGTTTCACGGGCCGTCCTGACCCGGGCCTGGGCCTCCCTTTTCTGGCTTTCCGCCGTGTCGAAGCGGGTCTGATACTGCTCGTATTCCCGTTTGCTGATGCCTTCATCTTTATAGAGAGCCTCGAACCTGTCCCGGTCGGAACGTGCCTGGGTCAGCTGGGCCTCGGCGCTGGCAAGACCCGCTTCGGACCGCACCACCTCGGCCTTCGCTTTTTCCACATCCTGGGTTCTCGTTCCTTTTTTCAGTTCGGCCAGCACATAAGACGCCTGCTGAACCCGGGCCCGGGCCTTTTCCACATCCTCAGGACGACTGCCGTTTTCAAGCTCCCGGACCACGGCACGGCTGTATGCGGCCTGGGCCTCGGCCTTGGCCAGGGCCGCCTTCTGGTCCTCCGCATCGAGCACGGCCAGAACCTGCCCTTTTTTCACCGCGTCCCCCTCATCCACGCGGATCGCCTCGATCCTCCCCTGGACCCTGAAACCAAGCCGTGCCTCGGTGGCCTCGATGTTTCCAGAAAGCCGGATCAGATTCCTGTCTCTTCCGTTTCTGATTTTCACGATCCCCGTGATCGCCAGAGCCAGGACCAGCGCCACCGGAATCACCACCCGCAGTCGTTTCTTCACGTTCTCGTTCATAGGGACTCTCCGTATTCCTGTCTGATCCGTTCAAGCCCGCCCAGGGAAAACCGGTGGACGTGGGCGACAATTTCGTCGATCTGGCCTTCCTCGGGAAGATTCTCCGGCGCGATCCGGACAATGATGTTCCTGCCGGCGGCGTAGTAAACGCACTGCCCCAGAATGCTCATGGCGCATAGAAGAATGGTTTTTTCCGGGACCTTCCTCCCCACGATTTCATACAAAATGTCCACCAGGACGTCCTTGTGGGGCCGGATGTACCGGTCCAGAACCTTGTTAAAAGCCTCCGTGGGTTCCAGCATTTCCTTGACGACCAGCCTCGCCGATCCGGCGATGCCCCCCCAGCCGTCCGGACTGACCAGCCTGTAGACCGTTCCCCGGACAAACTGGAAAAGCCGCTCCTCTGGGGTGACGGTGGCCGGCTGTTCCGGCAGAATCGACGGGTAGCGGCTGAAGCCTTTGGAAAAAATGGTTTCGATCACTTCGCCGTAAAGCCCTTGCTTGTCGCCGAAATAGTAGTTCACCGCCGCCACGTTGACCCCGGCCAGGTTGGCGATGGCCCGGATGGTGGCGGCCTTGAACCCGTGGGTTCCGAAAATATCCGTGGCCGCGTCGATGATCCTTTCCCTGGCGGAAAGTTGGGATGGTTCCATGGTTGCCTCGCTTCAGGTTAAACAAATGTTTTAAACATAGAATTAAAACATTTGTTTGAACCGGTCAACAGTTTTTTTATTTGCGGGCCTTCTTTGAATGGGAGGGTTTATGGCGGGTATAAAAAAGAAGGGTTTAGTCAGCCCTCAACTCACGGGCTCAACGATCTTCAACGACACCAGCTTGTCGATAAACCGAAGGATCTCCTCGCGGCAGGTTTCCTCCGTGACGTCGTATTCCGATGTCAGGCGGCGGACCACGGTCCCCAGAGACTCTCCGTCTTTCAGCATGGCGAGAATATCCGATCCCGTTTTGCCGAAGTTGTGGTAATGCCCGGACTGGATGGACATGCCTACCAGCTGTTCGTCAATTTCAGCGAGCACCAGATCGTCTGACACTCTGTATGTTCTGTCGTCCATGGATTTTCCTTTGCGGGTGAAAGGGTTGCTTTAATACCCCGAATGTCACGTCGATCGTGTCTTTCAAGAGCCGGCCGGCTCAAAAAAGTGATAAACTATAAAAAAAATCGCCCCGGCTGTCCACAGCAAAAGGGTGGCGGTACAGGGCAGGGTTTCCGGTTAATCGGGATCGCTATCGGTATCGGGATCGGGATCGATCGTCAGAACATTTCGATAGCGATCCCGATACCGATAGCGATGGTTAAGATCCATGCCGATGATACATGCGTTTGCCCTGCGGTACAGGGTCATGACAATTGACTCGGGTGCCGGTTCGTGTTATCCCTCGGCCACATCAGTCACCGACCGGGAAAAACATCCATGGACGTCACACCCTTTCACCTTCACATGTTGGAGCTGATCCAGACCCATGCCTGGGAACAGGCCCGAAATGGGCTTGAGGCAAGGCTGGCGGATCATCCCCATGAGGCCATGACCTTGAGGTTTCTCGCCCGCCTTGAGATCCTAAAGGGTAATTACGGCAAGGCCCTGGAACTGCTCGATCATGCCGTAAAGTTCCACGGCGGGATGGACGAAAAAATCGAAAAAGCCCTGCTTGTAGCGCCGATTCCCGGTTCCACAGCCATGATCAACGATCTGCGCGGCCGTATGCTTTCGGAAATCAGAGCCCTGGAACAATCCGGCGAACAGATCCGGGGCCCCGTGGAGATGCTCCATATCCCGTCTTTCTACCTGGCCTACCAGGGCAGGAATGACCGAAGCCTTCAGGAAGGTATCGCCGGACTTCTCCTCAAGGCGGTCCCGTCTCTTGCCTTCACCGCCCCCCGTTGCACACAAGGCCGTCCCCGCCCCGAGGAAAACCTCAGAATCGGCCTCTGTTCGAACAACCTGAGGAACAACAGCGTGGGCCTGTTTTACCTGGGACTTGTTCCGGCACTGAAGGCCCAGGGGTTTGAGATTCACCTTTTTCGCACCCCCGCCGGTGGGAGCGACCGGATCACGCAAAGATACATCGAGAGCGCGGACCACGACACCCTGCTCTCACCCAGCCTTGAAACGGCCCGACGGCAGATCGCGGACAAGGCCCTTGACATCCTCTTCTACCCGGACCTGACCGTCCATCCCCTGGTCAACTGGCTGGCCTTTGCGAGACTCGCCCCGGTCCAGATGACCAGCTGGGGCCATCCCGTGACCAGCGGTCTTCCCCAGGTGGACTACTACATCACCTCCCGGTTGATGGAAGGCGAAAATCCCCAGGACCACTACTCGGAACAATTGGTGGAACTGTCCGCCCTTCCCTGTTGCTACAGCCCGCCGCGGCTTCTCTCATCCCCGGCGGAGCGCCGTCATTTCAGGCTTCCTGAAAAGGGGGCCATCTACTGCTGCGGCCACCAGGCCTTCAAATTCCATCCGGATTTCGACGCCCTCCTGGGACAAATTCTCAGAAAAGATCCCACCGGCACCCTGGTGCTCATCAACGGATGGGGGGAACCCAACCATGGCCGGCTGCTGGAAACCCGCATCAAATCCGCCAACCCGGATGTGGCGGGCAGAATCCTCATGCTCGGCCGCATGAGCACCATTCAGTACCTGGCCATGACCCGCCTTTCCGACGTTCATCTGGACCCCATCTGGTTCGGCGGGGGACGGACGAGTTTCGACCTCTTGTCCAACGGCAATATCATCGTGACCTGGCCAGGGCCGTTCCAGAGGGGCCGGGTGACAGGGGCCTGCCTCTCCCGCATGGGCGTGGACGAATGCATCGCCGAAGATTGGGAAGATTATGCGGACAAAGCCGTGGAGTTTGCGAACAACGGGACGCTTCGCCTTCAAACACGTGAAAAAATCACCCGGAACGCCCACCTGATTTTCGATCACCCGACGTTCATCGAGGAGATGACCGCTTTCATGAGGCAGGCCGTGGCCAGGACATGATCCCGGCACCCATCCCCTCTCCGGGGAGGGCCAGGCCTTCTTATTTTATCAGGTCAAACGCACGGCCGGTTCTTTCCACTTGGGGGAAACCCGGCTGCGCATCAAAGCGGATTCCAGTTCGAAAAAAATTTCCTGAGGCGGGCCATAGTGACGCCAGCGATCCATGAATCCGATACGTCCGGCCAGTCCGTAGGGATCGGCCACCTCGAAGGTTCCGGGAGGGCAGGCGGCCAGACGTTTTCCGGAGCATGCGTCCGCCTCCGACCGTTCACGATGATAGACGATAAAATCATGAGGGATGTCGATCTGAAGGGGGTACCTGCCCCCGGGTTCCGGAATCACGGCCCTGTTGACCGCGACCGCCGTTTCAAAATCCGAGCCCGAGGTATCCAGCCCGAAAGCATCTTTCGTAAATCTTAATATCTCACTGAAAAACAAAGGCCGGTTCTGGCTGATGAAATTACAGACCAGCCGTCTCTGGTCGCATCTCTGAAAAAGCATGGACAAAAACGGATAGTTTTTTTCCCCCTCCCCTGCAAGGCCGTCCACGAGCCGGTGGAGAAAATCCGTGCATCGAACGCCGTAATCCCACTGGAGGAACCTCAGATAGTACCTGAGAATCCCATGCCCCTCGAAAAGCCGGAACAAGGTATACAAAGAAACCATGGTCCCGTAATCCTTTTCCGAATAACTGGCACAGGAGATCAGAAGGCCACCGCCATTTGTTCTGATCTTGTGCTTTTCCATGAAGGCCGGCTCCGCCATGGGACTGTTCATCACCAACCGGGCCTGGTAGGCATTTACGCGGATGGCGCGGTCATAATAGAACTGGATGTCCTCCTTGAAACTGTCCAAGGTCGATCCGGGCAGGCCAAGAATCAGATCGGCGGTCAGCGGAATATTCTCCTCCCGTGCGATGGCAAGAAACCCATCGTAATAGTCGGACCGGATCCCGGTCCGGGTGACGGCCGCAAGGGTGGTTTCCGACCGAGTCTGAACGGCTATCACAAAGGGGCAGTTGATATCCGCGTCAATGAAAGTTTTCTGAATTCTTCCCACATGTTCGAGGTTGGTCTTGTTATAGTTCAGAATGACCTCCTCGGGATACCCCCATGTCTCTTTCGCTTTGGCGATACAAGCCGCAATATCCACATCCCGGGCGAACATGCCCAGGTTCGCGTCGGTAATCATCAGCAGTGACATCTTCCGTTCCGCGATCCAGCGGATTTCCGCTTTCACGCGTTCCAGGTCAAACAACACGACTTTCCGATGGGTGGCCCCGCCCCAGCCGCAGTAAGCACAGGAGTAGGGGCAACCCCGGTTGGTCATCAGCATGGCCGCATACCAACGTTTTCCGTCCTTTTCCACAAGGGCATCGAAACAGCCGGTGAGGTAGGGGGACGGAATGTCCGCAAGATTCGTGATCAGGTCCTGATCCGGCGTGGTGCACCAGACGCCGTCCTCTTGGAGCCATGATATCCCTTTGAGAGATTCCAGCCCCTCCAACCAGCTTTTCCCGTCCTCATCCTGGCCCAGGATATGCTCCACCAGCTCGGCCGCCGTTCGCTCCCCCTCCCCCTTGACCGCGATATCCGCATGGGGATGTTGTTCCAGAAACGAACGGCAGGCCCCGGGATACCTGGGGACGCTGGGGCCTCCATGAATGGTGACATGACCGGGGTCGGCCTGTTTCACCCGTTCCGATACCGCAAGGCATTGGTTGGTGCTCCAGTCGTAATGGGAAAAAAGCCAGATGCCGTTTCCTTTGTTTTCCGCGATCTCAAGAATCCGGTCCGGTTCCTCGTTGTACAGGGGAATGAACTCGATCCGGTCTAAAAGAACCCCGTCCTTGTAAGAAGTCATGTAGGCCTGGATCATTCCCAGGGCCAGGGGGAGATAACCATGGGTGGTAAAGGTACAAAGATAAACGGGGGTTCGGCTGGGCAGCGTCTGTATCATGGGTTTTCCCTCAAGAGCCCGAGTGGGTGCATATCCGGCAGGTTTCCTGCAGTTTCAGATGGTTGAGATAGGATTGTGACTGAAGAAATTCATCCAATCCCGTGTTTAAAACGTTCCCGAGGACCCTGCCGTGAAGGCAACCCCGGAAGCGTCCGTAGGGGTCGATAAAAAGAAGTTTCGAACTGGTGCATTTTTTTTGAATCCTGGTGGGATCGGTCAAAAAGGCGATCCAGTCCGTGAGTTCCCCACTGGCGGGAATGATTCGAGGATCGGCCTCGGCCATACGGAACAGGCGTGTGGCGGTCTGTACGGCCTGTTCCAGTTCGTCGCCCCGGTACCTGAAAAAAGGTTGCGTCGCATAGTTGTCGCGGTCCACCTCCGTGTACGAATGCCGCTGCTGGACATACACCTCTTCGACACAAAGGCCTTTCAGAAGAAACAGCACGGTGGCGCAAATTGTATCCATGTTATCGGGCTGCATGACCAGACTTGCGGCAAGTCTCAGCCCACTGCCCATGCTCCGGCGGAGATCCATGAATTTTCGAACGTTTGAAAGAACCTGGTCGTAAACGTTTCCTCCCCGAATCCTGTTCATCTGGAAAGGGTCCATGGAATCAAAGGAAAACTGAAGGGTGTGTGTGGGTGAGTCCATTTCCCGGACCAGCCATTCCAGGAGGCCGGGCTCAACCCGATACAGGTTGGTCGCCAGATAAAGCCGGTAGCCCATGCGTTTTGCCGTTTTGAGGGTGTCCTGAAAAAGGGGGCTCATCAGGGGTTCCCCCCCGCTGACCACCAGGGTTTTCAGGCCCAATTCCCGCCCCGGGCCCAGAATGCGGTCCCTAATCTGTTCCAGGTCAAGGGTGTTTTTCCGAAGATCATCCGCCCGGTGATGGCGGGTGATGCACATGGGACAGGCCATGTTGCACCGGTCGGTGATCTCAAGATACAGGGCTTTGGGCCCTGACGATGTCGTTTCACAGGTTCCAGCCATATCAGACGTCTCCGGCCCTCATCTTCTGGATGATGAAGTCCACCTGGCGTTCCACCTGGTCAAGACCGGAGACCCTGGGGCATGGGTATATGGGAATGTTGCTCACGAGCGTCATCTGCTCGACCAGCCTGGGAAACACGCCCAGATGCCGTGCAAGAGGGGTCCCGTAAAGATTCCGGTAAAGCCATGAAAAACTCAGGCTTCTGGGCAAAGATGTGGCCAGATCCTGACCGTTAAGCTCTCCGTTCCGGTCGAGCAGGTAAATCCCGGCCAGCCGCCTCGGGCTTGGATCAAGATCGCTGTCCGGTTTGAGGGTGAACCGGTCCAGGCCGTGCCTGGCCAGGGTGGTCTCCCCAAGGCCGGAGCGGAAAAACCGGGCGGTGTCTTCCCTCAGTTTGACCCAGGGGAATACGGGCTCGACCATGGGGCTGTCCTTGTCCCAGCCGATGGTGCAGAGATCGTCACCCAAATTGGGATACCCCTTGAGCCTGAAATAGCCGGCCATGGTGGATTTCCCCGCCCCCCGCTCCCCAATGAAAAGGACGCAGCGGTTACCGAAGGCAATGGTGGCTCCATGAAAAACCAGCCGGGCCCTGTAAATCAGAATGGCGGAAAAAACAGGCCCCATCAGAAAGCTCAACACGCCCTCGTCCGGCATCCCGCTGTCCGCGTCCACCACGATATGGCGTCCCTCCTTGAGCAGTATCCTGAAACGCCCCTCCCAGAGGACCAGCAGGGACTGATCCCTTCCAATCTGCCACCAGTCAGCAGCCGCGATGGGGTTATCCAGACGATCCGTTACACTGCCCCGGCGGACCAGGACATCCGGCTCATCGAAACAAGCCGGAAGGGCCGGCAACGGCATGAAAGAACGCACGTGAAGCGAGGCGATCCGGTAGTCGTATCCCTGAAAAACCCTATCTTCCATCGCCTCAGGACAGCTCCTTCCGCCAGAAAACCCCGGTATGGTCGATCCGTTCCAGGGGGCATGTGATCCGGTGCCTGACCCGGTAGGCATGAACTGCGTGACGGCAGCAGTCCAGCACACCGTAATCGTCCACGATGACATACCCCCCCGGTGAAAGTCTGGGGTAAAGGGCGGTCAGGCTGTCGAGGGTGGATTCGAACATATCGCCATCCAGGCGCATCAGGGCCAGTTTTTCGATGGGCGCGGCCGGAAGGGTGTCCTTGAACCAACCGGGCAAAAACCGCACCTGCCCGTCCATCAGCCCGAACAGTTCGAAATTCATCCTTACCAGCTCCTGCCCCACGGAAAGGACATCGTAGGTGTAGAAGTCATAGTCTTTCTCAAGGACATGGCCGGGTTTTGGAAGTCCCTGAAACGAATCCGCCAGCCACACCGTACGGTCCGTCATCCCATAGGCCTTGAGATAGGCCCGCATGAACAGGGTGGCCCCGCCCCGCCACACTCCCGTCTCGATACAGTCTCCCGGGATGTTGTCCAGGCGGATGGTGTCCAGGCATTCCTGGATATTGTCCAGCCGGGCCTTTCCGATCAGGGTGAAGGGGTAATACGGCGAATCGGACTTCAACCTGTACCGGCCTTCCCGCTGTTCGGTCTTCAACTGTTCGTACCGTTCGGTCCGAAGGATGCGGATGTCCCGGGCTGTCACCAGGTAGGGCTCCCTGTTTTGGGTCAGGCATTCCTGGATATATTCGGTCCTCAGCTTGTTTTCCAGATCCAACTCGTTGATCAGGACCTTTTTCAGCAGGTCCAGGTAAAGCCCGGCTCCGTCCGTTAATTCGCTATCCACAGAATCTCTCCATCCATCTCAGATATTTCCCCATCTGAAGTCCCTTGAACACGGCAAATGCGTATGTGGTCATGAGACTTTCCGTCATCATCCCGGATGACGGCCATTTTTCCAGCAGGGTCTTCAGCTTCTTCACATCCAGCATTTCCACGGCCAGTTCGGATTTTTCAAGCAATGCAACTTCCTCCAGCATGGACGGCAGTGACTGTGTGAAAAGAGTCCGCCAGTCTCCGTTCTGAAACCCCCGTTTCGGATTCCGGAGCACCGAATCCGGAAGAAGATCCCGGACAGCCCGTCTGGCGAGGTTCCGATGGGCGAAACAAGCTTCAGGCACGCCAAGGCAGAATTCCAGAAGGTCCTGATCCGCTGTGGGGTCCCGCATCACCACCTTGTACCGGCTTTCCAGATGAAACCAGTAGTCCGTCCACCAGGACTCGGACACCGTGGCCTGACTCCGCAAATAAAAATAGTCCGTCACCCTGCTTTCAAAAAAATCAAGGACCATGGCGGCCCTGGCACGGCCCTCCGCTTCCCGGACATGGTTGCTGTCGAGGTTCGCCACAGTGAAATCCGACCAATCAGGTTTGGAAAGAGGCGTGGCTGCACCCAGCCCCTGGGCTTTTCTGGCACGTTGCCCGATCCGTGCCGCCAGCCTTTTGATAAAAGGTTCGGACCTGAACTCAAAGGATGAGATCAGTTGACTGAAAAGCCTTCTGTAATTGCGCTGTCCGGCCAGTTTTGTCAGGGAAACCGTCCCGTTGAAGCTGAACGAAAAATTTCCCCTGAAACCGCTCAGCATCACTTCAAGGCCCATTCGGCCAGCCCTTTGCATGATACTTTCGTACCAATCGCTCATGCGGAGAAAATCCGGCGCGGCCATAAAAAATGAACGGTCATCGATATCCGTGCTGTGCAGCCTATATTCGGACGTGACCAGGTGCATGCGGATGTTGCCGCTCATCCGGGCGATATCCGCCGCCAGGGGGCTTTCATCACCGTAGCGGCCGGGAGTGAGGTCCATGGGTCTGTCCGCCGCCGGAACCCAGGTGAAGGCCTGAAGCTCTTTTCCCCTGGTTTTTAGAAGGCTGGCCGCGATGCAGGCCACGGAACCGCTGTCCAGTCCACTGCTGAGATGACTCCCTACCTTCTGGACGTCCCGTATCCGCCGTGACACGGCTGTGTCCAGCTTCTCCCTCAGGGCCTCGGCATAATCGCGCCCTGAGGGCAGATGGATGGTTTTGCAATCTTCCCAGCGGTGGAATGGACGGATCGTTTTACATCCGTCAGGATTGATGGAAACCAGACAACCTGGAGGGACCCGGAAAACCTCTTTGAACGGGGTGTTTTCCCTTGAGGTGAAGTTGTAAAGCGCGTAGTCGGCCAGGGTCGTAAGATTTGCTGTTCTGGGAATGCCGGGCTGCTCGAAAAGGAGGGAAAGGGACGACGCAAAGGCCACACTGGACTTTAGGATACTGTAGAAAAGCGGGCGTTCGCCCATGGGGTCGCGGAACAGAGTCACATCGCCGGTTCGCCTGTCAAAAAGCACCCCGGCGCAGGCGCCCCGTACACGGGACAGCGTCCCAATGCCCTGGGATTCGATCAGTCTGAAAAGCAGCTCAGCGTCACATGCAGACGGGCTCACTTGTTACCGGTCAAGGGCTTTTACCAGAGTCTCCCGGTTGTCCAGCCGGAGATCGACGAACAACAGATAATCCCTGGTTTCATGACGCGCTGGAAAACCGGATGAAAAGGCTAAGGATCTGGCATGAAAATCCCATGTTCCGTTGAGATATGGCGATGGTTCCATGGGCATGCACCTGAAGTCATCATACAAATCAGTCTGAAGAATTATGAATAAGCTCCCCCGTCAACTGGCC
>Ga0209066_10000081_pt1 | contig 131150 bp, 88 predicted proteins | sample All_14_2_FD_187198 | JGI IMG/M metagenome (GOLD analysis project Ga0209066, IMG submission 187198) | Freshwater microbial communities in response to fracking from Pennsylvania, USA - Allegheny Zone_MetaG_DW_15 (SPAdes) (version 2) ...
GGTACTTATTCGTTATTAACCAGATATTTTACAATTGTTAGTTCGATTATATATTTAATTTAATACTTCTATTGTTTAGTAGTGTAACCATCAAGAATATTTGACGTGATTACATACGTAAACAACATTTCGTTTACTTTTGTGTTTAGTACTGTAACATGATAGATTACATGAATAACAGAATTGAAAAAATCATGGAAGTGTATAATTTATCCGCTAGTCAATTAGCAGATAAATTAGGAATTCAGCGATCTGGACTATCCCACATTCTTAGTGGCAGAAATCGGCCAGGACTTGATTTTGCAATTAAGGTTTTAGAGAAGTTTCCTGATATTAATCCAGATTGGCTATTGCTTGGTAGAAACGTTATGTTAAGAAAGGATTCTATGCAACAGGTAAAGAAAGACACCCTAGAGGGTAAGACAATTACTCCTGGAAATTCTTCTCTTGATCTATTTTCTGACTTAACTTATAAACCAACTGAGCCTAATAATGCCAGTGATCCTAAAGCAAACAATTCTAAGCCTGAAAATTTCGTTCCATCAGATAACTTAGATAAGAATGGAGCTACAAGCAGTCCAAAACAAGAGGAGAACCAAGATGGTAATTTTAAAAGACCTACAACCAGTATTGAAAGTATTGAGAAAATCATCCTTGTTTATGATAATGGTAAATTTGAGGTTCTAACGCCAAAGGGCTAACTTCAACTTGTTGATCAGATCTTTACATCTACCTCTTCGCTTCCTCTCCGTTCGCTCTCCCTATCTTCTCTATATAGTTGAATCTCTAGAAAAAGAGAATGACACATAATTAAATTTGTAAACTAAAGAATAAGAATAATTTATGGGTATTACTTTAGCGCTATAAATAGAAGGTCACAAAGAATTATGTTCAATGGCTACTTCGAATGACTTCGAGTCTTCTTCAAATTTATCCATTTTTCATTAAAAGAAACAATGGAGAAGATACGGAGAGGAAGCGAAGAGGTAGAATTAATTCTTACGAAAGTTCAATCTATATTCAGAAGTATCATTTATGATTAAGTAGTTAAAATAAGAAGGGGCATCCAGTTAAAGGATGCCCCAATTTATAAGCTAAAGAAGTGGGAGCAATAACTACTAGAATCGTTCAAAATGATTAAAGAAGAAATTTGATTCTCTAACAGCACTATCATCCGAATCGCTACCATGGATTGCATTTGATTGCAAGGATTTTCCGAATAGAGCCCTAACAGTTCCCTCTTCGGCCTTTGCAGGGTCAGTTGAGCCAATAAGTTTTCTAAAGTCAGCTACAGCATTTTCTTTTTCTAAGATTGCTGCAATAACAGGCCCAGAGGTCATAAATTTCACAAGGTCTTCAAAAAAGCTTTTTCCGATGTGTTCTGCGTAGAATGCTGATGCTGAATTATTTGTTAGTTGAATCATTTTTAGCGATGTTACGCGAAAACCTGCCTCCTTAATCATAGATAGTATTGACCCAAAATTTTGGTCATTTACTGCAGGGGGTTTAATCATTGTAAATGTAATTGACTTTCCCATTGGATTGAATTTTATTCTAAATGTAACAACAAAGAAATTAGATTGTTCTAAGATTGATAGAGGTTAGAGACAATCTCTTAAAAAGAGTTTAATCCACTTATGTGAAGGAAACTAGCATTTTTAGTTTTCCAGAGATGTTGATTCTTACACGATTAGTTAATAAAAGACCATATTCAAATTGCAGACATGATTCATTATCAATCTTATTTGCATATTTTTGTAAAGAATTTATTACACTGTAATGGCTTTTTATACTCAATCAATACCTAAAGAGGTTCTCGAAAAGTTCAGACAATATATTGAACAGGCGCAAAACATTATTTTAGTTAGTCACACCAATCCAGATGGAGATGCACTTGGTTCAAGTTTAGGGTTATGGCATTACCTAAATTTGCGAGGTAAAACAACAAATGTAATTGTTCCTAATCGATTTCCCGGCTTTCTAAAATGGTTACCGGGACTCGATCGAATAGTTATTTATGAGCAAGACGAGAGAAAGTGCGCACAATTGTTTAAAGAAGCAGATCTAGTCATTTGTTTAGATTTTAATGCTTTTCATAGAGTTGAGAGGCTTGAAAAGTATTTAGTTGGTTTTAGAAAGCCTGTGTTATTAATAGATCATCATTTAGAGCCTGATGTAACATTTGATTCGAGTATTTCCTATACCGATTCATCATCAACTTCTGAATTGGTTTTTGATTTGATTGAGGGATTAGGTGATAAAGAGTTAATAAATCTTGACATTGCAAAGTGTTTATATGTTGGGATAATGACAGATACTGGATCATTTAGTTATTCGTGTAAGCATTCTAGGCCATTCAATATTACTGGATTTCTTGTTGAAAAAGGACTCGATGTACAAAGCGTAAATGTTCTAGTTTATAGTACACAAAGTGAGGATCGATTAAGACTTTTAGGCCATCTTTTAAGTAAGCGTATGGTAGTGATGTCTGAATATAACACAGCCTATATTTGGTTATCATTGTCAGATCAAGAGAAATTTAATTATCGTCCTGGAGATGCAGAAGGCTTCGTTAATTACGCATTGACAATAGAAGGCATAAAACTGGCTGCATTTTTCACGGAGAAGAAAGATGTCGTAAGGATTAGCTTGCGTTCGAAAGGAGATTTTTCTGTGAACGACATGGCAAGAAGGCATTTTGAAGGAGGTGGCCATAGGAATGCTGCCGGAGGTAATAGTTTTTTAAGCCTTAGAGGTACTATTCTTAGATTTAGAAAAATTGTAGAAGTATATGAGAAGTTTCTTAGTAATAGTATTTAAGTCAGAACTTAAGAGTGCACTAGTATTTGTTTCTCTTGTGCTTCTTTTTTCCTGTAATGAAAAGAGTTCTCACTCTGAAGTTAAGGCTGAAAACAGAAGGGAGCAAAGAGAATCGGCAATAGATTTAAACAGACAAGTATTAGCAATTGAAGATCAGCAGATTAATCAATATGTGACTCGGTACAATTGGCCAGTAAAGTGTACAGGATCTGGGCTTAGGGTATACGTTTATAAGAAAGGTAATGGCAAACAAATCAAGAATAAAGCTAGGGTAGAAGCTGCGTATGACTTAAAATTGTTGGATGGGCGAAAGATTGAAAACTCTGCAATTGATGGTAACATGCAAATAACCATGGATAAAACAACTATCGAAACAGGGCTTTACGAGGCATTTTTAATGCTACGAGTGGGTGATAAGGCAAAAATTATATTACCTTCGCACCTTGCTTTTGGAGTAACAGGTGATGGATCCAGAATTCCCCCAAGAGCAGTGTTAGTCTATGATATAGAAATACTTAAAGTTAATTAATATAGCGAATTCCATTAAACCAATTATTCACATGAGAAAAACTGCTTTTTTCTTCTCCGCTCTATTAATCGGCGCAATGCTGATTACCTCTTGCAGCAAGTATTCAGGCTATAAAGAAGCCGATTCAGGATTGTATTATAAGTTTATCTCTGAAAGTGGAGATACAGCTAAACCACGCTTGAATGATATCCTTGATGTCGTAATGTCATACGGAACTAAGGATTCTACTTTAATGCCTGCAAATGGAGTGATTCAGATTCAGCTTATGAAACCTATGTTTAAGGGCGACATTTATGAAGGTTTTGCTATGATGCACAAAGGCGATAGTGCTTCATTTATTATCAGTGCTGATTCTTTCTTTACGAAAATAGCTAGAGCACCAAGACCCAAATTTATTGATAGTTCATCTGTTCTTTACTTCAATGTAAAACTGAAAGATTTTATGTCACTTGAACAGTTGATGAAAAAACGTCAAGAGGAAAATGCTAAGCTTGAACAAGAAGAGATGACTAAACTTGACGCTTATCTTAAAGCCAACAATATTACAGCACAGCCTACTGCTTCGGGTATTTATTTTATCGAAGTTCAAAAAGGTAAAGGACCCAAAGCTATGACAGGACAGAAAGTCTCCGTTCATTACACCGGAACACTGCTTGATGGTAAGAAGTTTGACTCATCTTATGATAGGAAAGAGCCGATCTCTTTTGCTTTAGGCACAGGTGCTGTTATTAAAGGTTGGGACGAAGCCATCTCAATGATGAGTAAAGGTGGTAAAGCTAAGGTAATAATCCCCTCAAAAATGGCTTATGGTGAGAGAGCACAAGGTCCTATCCCTGCATTCTCTACCTTAGTATTTGATGTTGAGCTGGTTGATATCACCAAGTAAGTAACTGTTTAGCTTAAGATATTCTCCCCGGCTATATTCTGTATGGTCGGGGAGTATTGTTATTAAAGCAATACAATGCTGTTTTGACAGTCTTTATCATACGTTTTTGTTTTTAAAGCGTTTGGAATCTCAGTGATCTTTAAGAAACAATCTATAATTATGAAAACTAGAAAACTCTTTCTCTTATCATTTCTTATATTCCTCATAGCTTGCAACCAAAACACAGATTTCAAGAAAAGTGAATCGGGCCTTCTGAGTAAGTTTTATGTTCAAAATAGTGGTACTAAAGCCACTCCAAACTATATTGCTGAAGTTAACATTTCTTATCGAATAGGTGATTCTGTTGTCTATGAATCTTCCAAAATGGGAAAACCCTTGTATCTTGTAATAGGGAAACCACTTTATCCTGGAGATTTGAATGAAGCTCTTTGTATGATGAGTAAGGGTGATAGTGCAGAATTTCTTATCGATGCCAACAAATTTTTTGTAAATACTTTGAAATTTAGGCATGCTCCTCAAGGAGTTACTCCTGAATCAAAGGTCTCTGTCCTTATTGGATTGAAAAACCTACTTACTCAACAGGAACGTATTTCATTGATGGAACAAGAGCGAAAGAAACTCCAACAGAGCGAGCCGACGTTTATACAAAAACTTATTTCCGACCACCATCTTACAGTTGATACCCTCCCTTCAGGGCTATTAATTTCCAAAGACTCTATTGTTAAAGGATCATCACCCAAGGTAGGAGATAAAATCTTGTTGCATATGTCATTGACTCTTCCAGACGGAAAAGTTCTGTTTGATACAAAAATGAAAGGTGGACCAAGACCTTTTGAATTTGGGAAAAAAATTGAGAACCAAGGTGTAGGGGAAGCGATCGCCTTGTTAACAAAAGGAAGTAAAGTAACGATTGTGGTACCTAGTAAGTTGGCTTTTGGTGCAGAAGGTAGGGAGGGTTTTATAGCCCCTTTTTCTCCTTTGATGTATCAAATACAGTTAGTTGATATACAAACTCCCGAACAGGTCAAAGCGGCTGAAGAAGCTAAGATTGAAAAACGAAAATTAGCTGAAAAAGAAGATCTTGCTAAATTCGTAGCTAAAGAAAACATCAAGGTATCTCCTACGGCATCAGGTTTATACTTTATTTCTGTAAAAGAAGGTAAAGGTGTTAGGCCGGTTAAAAACAGTAAAGTAAAGGTACACTATATAGGTTATTTGCTGAATGGTTCAAAGTTTGATAGCTCAATTGATAGGGGGCAGCCGTTTGAGTTTACGTTAGGTGGTGGTGTAATTAAAGGATGGGAAGAAGGGATTTCAATGATGAAAGTTGGAGGGAAAGCTCGATTAATTATACCAAGTTGGTTAGGCTATGGGGCTAAAGGTTCAGGCGATAAAATTCCTCCATATTCTACTTTGGTATTTGATGTTGAATTGCTAAATGTACAATAATAATGAAATACAAAATCTATTTTTTGAGTCTTGTAACCATCGTACTTCTCGCCGCATGTAATGCTCCGAAGGTTATTAGAAACCTTAATGGCACTACGAAGCATGGTGTTGTGTATACTATTACGACTGAAGGCAATGGACCGGCGGTTGATAGCGGTTCTATAGTTACAGTACATTATACAGGGAAGCTTACAAACGATACTATCTTTGACGCATCGACTCGTCATGGCCGTCCTTTTTCATTCCCGGTTGGTCAAGGAAAGGTAATTAAGGGCTGGGATGAAGGATTCCAAGTACTTAGACAGGGCGATCGTGCAACATTTACTATACCTGCTGAGATGGCCTACGGTAATAGAGAAATAGGCCCAATTCCCGCCAATTCTACTCTCGTTTTTGATGTTGAAGTAATTAAAGTTGAGAAGCCAAAAGAACTCGATCCTTGGATCCTTAAGTCTGTTGATACAATAAAAACAGATAGCGGGTTAAAATATATAATGCTCCAAAAAGGATCAGGAGCCAAAGTAGCTGTATCGAGAATTGTCTCTGTGCATTACACCGGCTATCTTTCTGATGGAAAGATTTTTGATTCTTCAGTAAAAAGAGGTCAACCAATTACATTTGAAGCAGGTGTTGGTAAAGTTATTAAAGGTTGGGACGAAGCTCTTCTTAAGATGAGGGTAGGAGATAGGGCTAGGCTTATAATTCCACCTTCATTAGCATATGGCGATAAACAGGCAGGTCCAATTCCCCCAAATAGCCAACTGATTTTTGATATAGAGATTATGGATGTAAAAGATAAGTAACAAAATATTCCTAAACCTTCGAAATAGGTATAGATTACAACAAAAGCAGAGTTTAAGAATACTCTGCTTTTGTTATTTATATATGATCTGAACAGAAATGTCCAAAGAGAAAACCTTTTTTCGTACTCAAAAAAAATTAGATATTATCAGTAATTAGAGCTATCAGTTCCTGAGGTTTAAATGGCTTCGCTAAAAAGTCATCCATACCAGCTGCGAGGCATTTTTCTCGATCTTTTTCAAGAGCGAATGCAGTTACCGCAATGATCCTGATTGGATTAGAGATGCCTAATTCTTTTTCCATTTGCCGAATTGTTAAGGTAGCTTGAATTCCATCCATGACAGGCATTTGGATATCCATAAGAATCAGATCATAGTGATTTAATTTAAAGAGTTCAACGGCTTTACTTCCATTTTCTGCTAAATCAACATGGTGGTTTTCTCTAGAGAGGGTTGCCATGGCAAATTTTTGATTTAGAAGATTATCTTCAACAAGTAAAATGTTGAGGGGGCGATCGAATGTAGCAGAAATGGAAGAGAGTTTTAACGGTTGCTTATGCGTTTCTTTAGGAATTTGAACCGGAATTGAAATGGAATAGAGGGTTCCAATATTACGTTGAGATTTAAAGGAGAATTCACCAGCAAGAGCTTTTACTACAGAGCAAGCTAGAGCCATTCCTAGTCCCCATTGATCCATTTTTAGGGGTAAAATAAAATCTCCAGTTTTAATGGCATTAAGAATGATAAGTTGTTCACTTTCAGAGAAGCCCTCACTAGTATCCTCTATTGTAACAATTAGCTTTCCGTTAACATCATCTCTTTTTTCATACGAAATTGTAGCACCAATTCGTCCGATTTTAGTTAGATTGAGCGAATTTGATATTAAGTTATCAATAATTTGAAGTAATCGATCCTTATCGCTAACTATCACGTCAGGCACAGAAGGATTAACTTCAAAGCTAAATGCTAGATTTTTTCCCTGGGCTTTTAATCGGTGGAGTTGAATAGTTTGAGCAATAAGTTGCTGAACTTTAACCTCCTGTTTCGTAATCTGTATTTCTCCGGCCTCGACTTTAGCAAAATCAACAATATCAGTAAGCATAGATAAAACATCGGTACTGTATTGATGAATGATATGGAGATACTCCTGTTGTTCACTGCTAAGATCGCTTTGATTAAGAAACTCAATCATCCCAATAATTCCATTTAATGGGATACGAATTGAGTTCGAAATTTTAGAGATCATCGCAGATCTTGAAGATTGGAATCGTTCCAATTCAAATCTTAACTGAGCCATACGAGTCTCCATTGTGCTCTTATATTTTTCAAACTCTTCAGTGGGGTTGTATGTTTCAGCCATGGTTTCTAATTGTTATTTTTTACAATATATTTCTCAATCACTTTGAAAAGCAAAAACTTAGAAATGGGTTTTGAAATATAATCATCAAAACCGGCTTCCAAAAGCCTTTCTCTATCTCCTGACATCGCATACGCAGTTTGAGCAATGAACGGTATAGAACGGTATTGAGGATAGTTTTGTTTAATTTTCTGCATTAAGAATGTTCCGTCCCAAGGAGGAGGAAGGTTAATGTCGAATAGCATAATATCAAAAGTCATTCCTAATTTCGCATTTTCATCGATGATGTTAAGAGTCTCTTCTCCATTTACAGCTAAGGTAATATCTCCAATTTTTGATAGCATCTTTCTTAAAACAAGGCGATTCATTTTATCATCTTCGACCACGAAAATCCTTAGGATGGATGGAGATGCTTTTGCATAGTCTTCAGGTGATCTTAAGGACATTTCAGAATCCTCATCTACTACCTTTGAAGTGGAGATTATTGAATTAAACCATAAACATACTTCTGTCCCTTTTCCTTTTTCAGACGAAATTTCAATTTTGCCTTTCATAAGGTTAACTAGACGTTTCGCTAAGGGTAAACCCAAACCTGCGCCTTGGTATGTTCTATTATATCCAACACTCTCCTGCCTAAAAGCTTCAAAAATGTGAGGTAGATACTCTTTTTCTATCCCGATGCCAGTGTCTTTTATTCTTAGTCCAACTTTTCCATGGTTAGGATCCGAGAATGTTGAGATTTCAATGGTTCCTTGTTCAGTGTATTTAAGAGCGTTATCAATTATATCACTAAGTACTCTTTCAAGAGTAGATTTGTCACAGATGATTTCAGGGATCTCTTGTGGGGAATAAATGAGTTCCAACCCCTTATCATAGGCTTTAAACGTGTATAAAATAAAAATATCTCCAACAATTTCATTAAGGTTGTTAGGTAAAAGGGTTAATTCCATATCGTTTGCTTCAATTCGGCTAATATCAATGAGATTATTAAGTAACCTCATTAAACGATCACCACTCTGAACAATTCCATTAGCATACCCTAGTAGTTCCTTGTTATTCAGATTGGCTACCTCAACTTCAAGCAAATTGGAAAACCCTATGATGCCATTAAGGGGGGTTCTTATTTCATGACTTATATTCGAAAGGAAGACATTTTTTAAAGTATTGGCTTCCTCTGTCCTTTTTAACGCTTTATTGAGTTCATCTTCAACCTTTAATTTCTCATTTATTTCATCTTGTAAAGCCTTGGTCCTAATGGATACTTCGTTTTCCAGACTGACATTAAACGAAGTAAGTCGTTTTTGAATTTCAAGGTTTTCCTCCATTGTCTTCTTATAAAGATTCTTTAGATTACCGTTGTTTCTAAATAGTTTTAAAACAATTATTAATAGGATAATCAATAGAATAGCAGAAGAGAAGCCATATAAATATGTGAATCTAACCTTACTTTTTGATTCTGAATCAACCTGTTGAGGAAGTAGGGAGAAGACATTATCATTAATAAGGTTAGTGATGATTTTATTTTGAGTGTTGATTAAGCTATCTTTAATGTTCAGCAGAATCTGTTTATATTCCAAGGAAGATTTAAAGTCGCCATTCTCTTTGTGAATGATTGAAAGTAGATTTGCATTAGCTTGGCGCAACAAAGCATTATTTAGCTGATTACCTATACTAAATGACTTAAGCAGATAATTCTTAGCCTCAGCGTGATTCTTCTCAAGATAGTACAATTTACCAATACTAAAATAGGCGAATCCAGTTGCAGTGGGATTATCAATGGCTATGGCGTAATTTAGCCCTGTCATATAAAGAGCCATAGCCTTTTCATAGTCATTACCCATTTGAGCTAATCTACCATAATTATGGTATGTTTCAGAAATTCCAAACGTATCTTTATCTAATTGCCTTATGTTAAATGAGCGATCAAAAAACATCCTAGCAGTAGCAGTATCTCCCTTTTTAATATACACTTCTCCCAAGTAGTTATATCCATTGCCAATCCCTTGTTGATCATTTTGGTCAAGTTTGATTTCAAGAGCTTTCATTAGGTAAGAAATAGCTTCAGAGTATTGACCTAACTTCTGATAGGAGATACCTAGATTTGTCAAAAGCGTTCCTCGAATCATCTGGAAATTATTCCGCTCTGCTACTTGCAAGGCTCTTTTATTTAATCGAATTGCAAGGTCGTAACTGCCTATCTCATTATAGATTTGTCCTACAATACTATGTAAGCGACAAATACTTAGAGAATCTGTAAGCAATTGGTAACCTGCAATTGCTTTTTTTGAAAAGATTAGAGCCTCATCATACTGAGAGTTGGCGAAGAAAAGTCGAGAAATTATTTCATAAAAGCGTGTTTTTCTCTGATAATCATCAGTGGAATCTATTTCATTTGATTTAGTTGTTAGCCATTTTATATCAGATCGTCGATTAATTGACGATAGATTAAAGATCATTGCAGAAAATTGTTCTCCAGAAATTGAAAATCTGGAATCCTTTACAAAAAGTCTTAAGCTATCAGGTTTTAAAGTTAGATTCTGAGAACTAATATTAAACGGGAATAATATAGTCAAAGACGCTAAAGCTGCCAAGAACTTTACACAAAGTTGAGAATAAACAGTATTGTTTTTAGTTGTCATTATTTTCCTTTGTTTTCTCTGTATCCTTACCTAAATATTTGGTCATTTCAAAGAGGAGGGAAAATTCCATTGTTTTTAGGTTAAAAATCAACTTCGCCTCAATATCTAATAGCTTACTAAACAAAAGTATTGAATATTAACTAAAAAGGCCAAATCTTAGACGGATAGAATTACACATTAGGTATACTGATTAACTTAATCTTTTCTTGTAAATCCGTAATCTCAATAAAATCAGCAAGCTAAAGCAAAAACCAGAGCCAAAAAACTCAATGAATAAGAAGAATTTTTTGGCTAGTATGTATAGCTTGGTTAGCAAATCTAACGATATATAGACCCACTTGAAGATGTTTTTTGAGTTTAAGAGTATTGGTGTTGGGGAGCAAAACTATCGATTGATTTATAACTATCTCCCCATTAAGGTTAATGATACTAAGATTTCCACTTTTGATACCAGTGCTTTTATTCTCAATCAATAAACACTCAGCATTTAAGAATGTAAATCGAATATCTTGGTTTTTAGCAAGCTGTTCAGTGCTTTGTTCTGGATAATATTCAAAAGCTCCAATATCAAAATTGCGACCACTGGGTCTTGGCTTATTTGAATAATCAAAATTGATTCCAAGATATGTCAAGTCTTGGCCGGCATCAATGACTGTGGATGTTGGAAGTAGTCTAAAATCATTTGAAACAGAATTAATAAAGCCAGCACTATCAGAATTGTTTAAAAAAGAATTATTGGATACATCAGAAGAAACATTGATGTTAAAGTTTACAAAAGAAGTGGAATATGGAAATCCTTGCTGGGTAAAAAGAGCAAATGCTCCTGGATTAACTATTAGATTATTTTTGATTATGTTATTTGATGAGTTAATATTTGAAAATCTTATTCCTTCTGTTTTAGGCGAAACAATAGTGTTAGAGACGATCGTATAGGGTAGCAGTTTTGGGTTGTAAAGATTATACATAATCATTATTCCACTTTTACCGTATGATCCATGTTCTCCCGGATGATAGTTTAAACCCGTATTCACAATGATATTATTATAAATTCGAGTACCTCCTGTACCATGTACTTCTATACCAATTCCCTTTCCATCAGCAATAAAATTGTTATAACATTCAGCTAAAGATCCACCACCTATAATGATTCCACTCATTTGGCCATATCTTTCAACTTGACTATCATGAAATATTTGATTTCCATAAATGCGACAGCCGAGTAAAGCACTCGTTATTTGAATACCATCATAGCCTGTAGAGTCGAAGCAATTATTTCTAATGGTAATATTAGATAGTAGATGCGGGAGAACAACTGTATCTTTTCCATTGCAATGAATAGTATAGCCCGAGAAAAATGAATTTCCGATGTAAAGTCCTTCTGTCCCTGTTTTAACAAATTTGCAGTTCTCAATTGTTAGGTTTTTAAGGAGAAAGCTATCTCTAACCGTACTAAAGCTACAATCTGGGTCTGTCTTAGCTGTAACCCCACAGATCGCAACATCATATACCTCAACTCCCGAGATTGTAATATCAGTTGACCTTTCATCAACAGATATTGCGTTGCCTTTAATCTTGCTTATGTAGATGTTATAGTCTACGGAATCACTATTATTTCCAATTAGCATTAAATTACTACACATACCGAATCTAACGCCATAGTGGGCATCAGAAACGATGGTTACTTTCTTGTTTTTAGGTTTGATAATTATGGGAGATAATGAATCACCATTGATATTGTCAAATCGTAGCTGATAATAGTTTCCCGCTTCTAGGCAAATAGTACTTCCAGGCTTAATATTCGATAGAAGGCCATTGAGTACAGTTGCTGAATTAGCATTGGGATAAAGAATTGTATCACATTCTTGGTTTTGACCTTTAAGGTGCGTAACCAATGAGAATAGAAGAATTAATATGGCTGTAATGGTTAATTTCATGCTTTATGAGGCTCTTTTTGCACGCTCCCAGTTGACAGACTGCTTACCTTTGATGAATCGCTTAAATCCGAGAAAAACGGCATAGTTCATCATCGTAAAATAGAAGGGGACATATAGTAACTTTAATCTAATTCCTTTTGACTCAAAGTACCAACCTATCAAAGCTGTTCCATAAAAGACTAATTGGCCAATAAAGATTAGGCTGTAAAATGCTTGTGAAATAGGATCGTTATTAGTTATTAAGATTGTTAGATTAAGTATAAATAGAAGCGGTAAAGCTAGAGGTGATAGAGTCCATCTGAGAACTCTATGTGATATGTATTGGAAAGAAAGAGTTCCATATTTAAAGAGGTTTAAAAGGGGAAGAAGCCTTATAACAGATTGGATTCCACCAGCCGAAATTCTTACTTTTCTCTTTAATTCTTCTTTAACATTTGCAGAGGGATGTTCCATTGCATAGGCATCCGGGTCATACTGAATTGTGTATCCGTCCATCGCTATTCGTAGAGAGATAATAAAGTCATCCAACAAGGTATCTTTCTCTACATCTCTATATAATTCCCGTCTAACCGCAAATAATTCGCCAGCTGCACCAACCACACTATAGAGTTCAGCATCCCACTTTTTCAAGGTTGATTCGTATTTCCAGTATAAACCTTCAGTAGCAGAGGCAGCCTCAGTACCTATTGACATGACTCGTTTCTCTCCGGAGACACACCCGACTTTAGGATCTGTGAACAATCTAACAATTCTAATTATTGATTCTTCTCCAAGCATAGTATTCGCATCACAAAACACGACAATCGGGCTTGTGATAAATTTCATTCCACGGTTCATTGCACCTATTTTGCCACCTCTTTCCGGTAGATGCAATACTTCCGTCTGATCATTTTTATAGCGTAAAACCTCTTCTGGTGTTCCATCATCTGAACCATCGGTAACCCAAACAATTTTAAGTTTATCCTTTGGATAATTCAAAGAAAAGGTATTTTCCATCTTAGCTTTAACATACGCTCTTTCATTATAAGCAGCAATGAAGAGAGTAACTTCTGGCAACTCTGTGATTGGGTAGACTACCTTTGTTCCACGTAGGAGTCGTTTTAACTTTATTAAGATGAACAGCAACAAGCCATATCCTAAATAGGAGTAAAAAACAACAAAGATAAGCCCCCAAAAAATCCATTCTATCAAACTCATAATTAGTAATATTAATTCAGTTTGTTGTAATCTTCAATTTTAAGCCATTCCCCACTTGCTTCATGATACCGTTTGATGATTTTGCAAGGGTTTCCAACGGCTATGCAGAGATCAGGAATATCTTTGGTAACCACACTACCAGCACCAATTTGAACCCTTTTTCCAATGGTGACACCAGCCAGTACAACTGAATTAGCCCCAATATGAGCTTCATCGCCAATCACTACTGGTTTTACATCCAAAGGTTGGTATTTTGAGTTTTTTGACCCGTCTTTATAACCGTGATTAAATCCACTTATAAAGACATGTTGTCCAGTGCCACTACCATGTCCCATATGAACTGGACCAATTACTACTGAACCTGCACCAACCCGGGCATTATCCCCAATATATACAGCCCCTGCACCATTATTCACAAGGCAGAACGATTCTATCGTCGAGTTCACACCTAAATAGAAAGGGTTATATGGGAAAACATCCATCCTGGCACTACTTCTAATCAAGGAGTTTTTACCTCTTTTATGAAAAAACTTGTTTACAATTAGTCTTATGTACCATCTAGGGCGTGGCCTTCCATTAGGGCTAATAAGCCACAAAACAAATTTCTTAAGTTTGGGATTAGCTTTTATTCTGCTTGCGATTGTTGACATAATTTCTAAGTTGTTGTGATTAAGATATTCATCAAAAGGTTATGAAAATATTGAATTTAAACCTTTTTCTCTAACGCTTTATAAATACCATAAACTTGTTGAGCCATCGCTTTCCATGAGAATTTCGCAGCCTGAATGAAGCCTTTTTCAACCATTGCTGTTCTTAAAGAGGTATCGTTTTTTATCTTTATTATTGCCTCTACAATAGCTTCGAAATTAAAAGGATCAACCAATAAAGCAGCGTTTCCTGAAATTTCTGGCATACTTGAGGTATTTCCAGTAATTACCGGGACACCACATGCCATTGCTTCCAGTATAGGAATACCAAAACTCTCGCGTAGCGATGGATAAAGAAATTGCTCTGCTAAAGTATATAGGGCAGGTAATTCTTGGTTTTTTACATATCCCGTAAGATGAATCGACTTCAAAAGGTCTTCATTTCCAATTTCTTTGATTATTCTATGAAGTTCTTCTTTATCAAAGTCTAACATAACAAGACTTATTTGATCTCCTGTTCTGTTTAAGTACTCCGAAAAGGCTTTTAATACTCCAGACGTATTCTTTTTGGGATCCGTATTTCCTAGGTGAAGGAAATATCTTTCAGGCAACGCATACCTGCTTCTAAATTCATCTAGTTTTACTTTATCAGTAATAGGTTTAAAATGGGCACTCACGCCATTGTAAACTGCCTCAACTTTATTTTGATTTAGATTAAAATAATCGCATAGCCTGACTTTCTCCGATTCAGAGACGGTAATTAGTTTAGAGCACTGTTTAACTACCTTAGGAACATTCCATCTTCTATACAGATTTCCCATCTTTTGGTAATTAGTTCCATTTCCAGTTAGAATTGCATATGGTTTTTTTTCCATAAAAATGATATCATGGAGAGTCACTACTAACGGAATATGAATACTTAACGGAGCTGTGTTGCTGGTACAATGTAGAATGTCACAACGGTCAGCTTTAACTGCATTAGGAAGCGTTTTTTGTTCCCAGTATGGATAGAAGTTTGACCCGATGATTCTTATTTTAAAATTTGCTGTTTCTTCAATGCAGCGATCTTCTCCCGGGGCAACGTATATGTAATACTGGTTGTAATTATCAATTGTCTGAAGCTCTCTTATAAGCTCGAGAACAACCATATCCATTCCATGCTTCTTTATTCTAAATAGTCTTTGTGCCTCAATTCCAATTCTCATAATTATCCATTTTGTGTGTTCAATCCTGTTGACAGTTTATATTTTAACGAAAAGTAAGACATCAAGTGTTATCCCTTAAAAATAGAAGTTGGCACTCCTTTTAGTAGAGAAGCAAGTCTTGTCGGTATTAAACAGTTGGGGCTCGATATTCAATTATTAAACTCTTTTCTTTATCGGTGAGTTCACTTAATGTAGGAGTTCTTTTAATACTATCATGTTGCTGTTTGCCTAGGTTCCATAAAAGAGCTCTCCAATAGGCCCCAAAAAGATCAAACTGACCCTTTAGCAAAAAGAAGGTTAGATTTTTTGGTATTGCGACAAGAATTTGATACAGTACAGAAAACCAAAGAAGAGGAAATTTCAAATTTCTTTGTAAAAAGATCAATCTAGCGCGATTCATATAATAGATTTTCAATGGGGAAAGCCTACCAGTTGAAACAGATTCTTTATGTAGAACGGTAGAATTGTGGACATACCAAACTTCATAACCTGCTCTTCGAATGGCTTCACACCAATCCAATTCTTCATAGTATAAAAAATAGACATCCGGCAGAACTCCGGCTTTTTTAATTGCAGACATAGATACCATCATAGCTGCTCCATGAGCAAATGCGGTCTTTGTATCAACTTCAAACTGACCTTTATCAGTTTTTCCATAACCGAGACCTTTGGTTCTAATAGTTAAAGGATGAAAAGGGGTAACCCCTGCATATTGGATAGTATCAGGGAAATGATAGAATTTGATTTTTGGGGAAACCACACCAATTTGTGGATTAGCCTCCATTTTTTGAACAAGGGGTTCTAAAAAGCCTGAGGGTACTTCTGTATCGTTATTTAACAAGAGGACATACTTGCCTTTTGCTAGCTTTATGCCAACGTTATTAGCTCCAGCAAAACCAATGTTCTCGCTAAGTCTTATAAAATGTATCTCAGGAAACTTATCTCGAATAGGAGAGGGATCATCCTTCGGAGAAGCATTATCTATAACAAAGATCTCTACTGGTTTGTATGATATTTTTTGTAGAGAATGAAGAAGATCCATCGTAACCTCAGGATGATTGTAACTAACGGTAATAATGGAAACCAAAGGATTCATATGTATCGTTTTTATCTCTTTAATAAAAGTAATGCATATTTTGTTGTAACAAAAGTATATTCAAGTAGTTTTTGACAAGAAGCGATAATTTTCCGTTGGTTAAAAGTGTAATGCCTTGCATAGCAAATATCTATATCCTAACATCTGTTAGATTAGAAGATAATTTCTTTGATGTCTGCACAAAAATCAAGGAGAAATAGGGTTATTCCAAACAGTCAATTTTAATACTATATGGATCCATTGATTTTTGATTTCAAGAAGTATAGGAAAGAGGAGCGAAGCTATAGTGACTGAAAATCAGCATCTCTTAATGCTACAAACCCAGGATTTAGCAGATTGGTTTTGTTATAAACTAATGGGCGTTTTGAATTAAGGTCGAATATATTTCCACCACATCCTAAAAGCAAAGCATGGCCAGCAGCTGTATCCCATTCCATTGTAGGAGTGGTTCGCAAATAGATATCGGCTGTGCCAAAAGCCATGGTGATAAACTTCAAAGCACTACCTACTTGGATAGAAGATTCGATGGTTTTATTAGGCAACCAACAGTTTATCAAGTCTTGCTCTTTAGGATCCGCATGTGATCGACTTCCAATTTTAGTGACTTCATTTCTTTTTTGGAGACTTGACTGAATTGGTTTACATAGTGAAAGAATTTGATCAACTTCGATTCCCATGAACTCTTCCGTTTTTATCGTTCCAAATAAAGGTTTATCATCAGCAAAACCATAACAGATTAGTCCTTTCGCTGGAGCTATAATGAGGCCAAAGTAGGGTCTAGTATTTCTAATAAGTGCGATATTAACTGAGAATTCGCCATTTTTTTTTATAAATTCTTTTGTTCCATCCAATGGATCAACAAGCCAAACCAACTCTTGTGACAGTCTTTCCTCCGAAACTTCCGTTTCTTCACTAATGATATAGATCCCTGATGGGGCAAGTAATTCACGTATTTTACCATCAGATTCATTATCAGCAATGGTAACAGGTGAGCCATCTGACTTTAATTCAATCTCATAGCTTTTTAAAGCGTCATAATATTTGAGAAGGATATTAGCGGCTTCAAGTCCAGCCTTTAAAGAGAAGAATACAATCTGTTCTCTCGATATTTTTTCATTCATTTATATATGTATAAAAGCACATTTTCTATCTATAACTAATCTCAATTCGAGGATAATCTTTTTGTTTATTTTGAAGTGCACGAAATTTTGTTTTGCAGGTTGCCTTTCTTTTACGTATTCTCTCTCGTTTATCCATAGCAACTGAATTTAGCATCAATCCCATAGCGATATATACACTTTGTCCTGAAGGCATTTGGCCGATGATCGCATTTCCATAGCTTGCAGCCATAATTCCGAGCATGCCACAGGCGAAACCACTCATGATGGATTGAATTAGTTTATCTCTTATTCTAAACATTAAGTAGTATGATCCCTTAATTAGGATATAAAACAAGATTATTAGATGGATTATTAAACCAACAACACCTAGCTCTACCCAAATAAGGACATACCAGCTGTCAGTAGGAACATTTGATAAAAAGGCATAAGGAAGGTATTTTTTTGCTTTTCCTCCACCATGCCCCAATCCGCCACCTAAAGGGCGAGTAGCCATATATACTTTTAGAATCTTTTGATTTTCAAGCCTAACTTGTAAAGAAGCATCTTCGGGATTGAATGCTGTTCGCATTCTATTGATCTGATAGTTTCCTTGACCAATAGTTGTGTATTTAAAGAAGACAAAAACGACAAGTCCTAATAATGCCCCAACAACAATCATCGTTAGGTTTTTTCGATGAAGGAAGAATAGGGCAAAGCCGGCAAAAGGAACAGCCATTGACCCCCTCGTACCCGACAAAAACATACCATAAATTCCCATTATACCAACGATAAGGAAAAAAATCCTATCCTTAAGTGTTCTAGCTCCTATGGAAGCAATAATAAAAATCACTCCAGTATAGGCCTGATTACCCCCAAACTGACCAGCATCAGAATAGAATGAAAAAACTCTTAATCTACCAAATAGCACATGAGTTAAATTTGCGCCTCCATCTAGCCATTTTTGTTCCCATCGATCGACTCCGATATATAATTGAGATATCCCTTTCAATGTTCCAAGTAATGACATAATACCCCATATATAAAGTAAGACTCTTACTTTATCAGGCGTTTTTAGTAAATAAACGGCTAATATGGGTAAAATGAATGGGTAGAAACCCATTGGTCTGATGGCTGACATCCATGCAGCAAAGCTTTTAGCTTCAGGATTAACAACTTGAAAAATACAATAGCTAAACCAAATTAATCCCGTAATAACGGTATCTCTCTTGACGATACTCCAATCTGGTTTTGATGGAAAATGAACAATGTATATAGCAAAGAGAGTTAAGAGAATCAGAGCATCCATGATGACTCCACTAGGAAATGGAAGTTCTATGTAACGAGAACTACCAAGAAGGATGTAACTAACAAAAACTATTGTGTATAAACCGATTTCCGGTTTTTTAATTAAAAAGAAAAAAAAGACAATCCCGAAAGGGAGCAACAACAATGCGCCAGCTATTCCGATACCACCTACCCCGATAAGGTATCCTAATAGTAGGGTAAAAAACAGGATGGACACAGAAACCATTGGTACCTGTAACCAACCAGCACCCTCGTGTTTGATAAACGGATTGCTCATAGAAATCAAAAATAGGCTATTTCCCTTAGAATCTGACCAGGGAGAATAGAATATTAAAAGAAGAAATGCCCTCTTTGATTAACTCTTTTGGCGAGAATGTAAATTTATCCGCAAGAAAATAATAGCCTACTATACCGCCCGCCAACGTATAAAGAATAGATCCAACCGCCATAAGATTAAGACTAGAAAAACCCCAAAGTGCAATGACATCAACCAAAGTATTTATCAAGAGCATAATAAAAACCTTTTTTGTATTAGATTGGGGCCGATTCATTGCATCAAGGGCAGCGCCGCTAAATTTATCAAAAGGCATAAACAATGCCACTATGGCGAACAGTATTAGTAACCTTGATGATAAAATACCATTTGCTTCATAAAAATCATTCCCCGCAATTATTTTAATAAACCATGGAGCCAAAATTATTAAAATCAAACAAATAGGAATAAATGCAATAAAAAGAAATCCACTTCTTGAGTAAAGAAGTTGCTTGAAGCCCACCCAGTCTTTTTTTTCAGCCAATTTAGCCATCAATGGATACGCTGCGGCTACAAGGCTTCGTAATGGCATTTGCATTACCTCGATATATTTTAATGGTATGCTATAGATTGCGACAGCAACTGAACCAAGGGGACTAAGACCTATTAAAAACATATCAATACTTTGAAGAAGATTAGTTCCTAATAAGGTTAGAGAGTTGAATTTTCCAAATTGAAAAAGTTTATCGAATGATTGTTTATTGATGTACTTCAGTTTATCTGCCCCGTCTCGTCGTAAAATAATAGTAACAAGAGAAAGAATCCCTGAAGAGAATATCATAAGTACCATCAAATTATTAATAGATTCTTCTTGTGGTGAAAATATCGCCCAAACTAAATACAAAGTCAATGGAACAATATTTAGAATTCTATAAACTAAAATGAGTCCAAATTTTAAATCTGCCTGTAAAAGGGTGATAGTATTTTTAAGTGGAAATGTTACAATCGAGAATACAGGATACCAAAACATAAAAAGGTGGTAGGCACCAAAACATTCTGCTTTATTACAGACTGAATTATAGATTGTTGTTAACACTAAAGCTAAAAGTAACGCAAGAAATATGCCGATAAAATAAGCGGTTCCAATGAGTTGTTTCCCTTCTAGTTCAGAGTCAGTGGTTAGGAATCGAATCAGACCATTATGGGTTAAGCCTAATCTTATCATTTCCAAAAATGTACTTGCGGCTAAAAAAATTGCATATTGACCTAACTCCTCAGTTGAGACTAAACGAGCTATAAGCATAAAATTAATCATTCCAGCGACTGAAACAAACAGGTTTCCTAAGAAGGATAATGTGCTGTTGCTATTTAAAAGACTTTTAACCCCCATACTTTAAGAGGAATGCTTACAAACTCTTACGTTCATGCATTCTTAAACTTAATATTTTTTTTAATTGCGTTCGAAGTATTGAGCGTCTTTTAGGTAATTCACCCAAATTATTCTCAACAAATTCAATCTCCACTCCATTTAATACAGAAAGTGGTTTTTGATTTACACTTTTTATAAATGTACTTAGACAAAGGTTATCAGCATTTTTCCATACCCTGTTAGCCCTAACAATCCAAAGTGAAATGTCTGAAGATTTCACCAATTCAGATGGATAAGGGTTATAAACTAAGGCTGGAATCTCTATAATAATGTAGTTAAAACCATTGAAATATGGATTTTTTTCTATAATCTTTAATTGTTCAGCATTAGAGGCCTCAACAAATCGCGGGTCTTGTTCATAATAAAAATCATCATCATGCGGATCTATAGAAGATATCTCAATTTTGCTAATTACTGTTCCTCTTAGAAGGTGAAAAATTTTTCCGCCAAGTTTAAAAAATTGCCTTCTCTTGTCAAAATAACCTGCACTTAAAATATTATCTCGATTTGTGTTTTCTGGCATCAAAAAAGCGACCTTTTCACCATATGCTCTAAGCTTTGAAGCCAATAGAGTACCAACAATGGTCTTTCCCTCTTTTTCCATCGTACTAGCTAAAACAATAACTTTAGGCTTAATTAAATTCCCATTTGTATGCTTTGCAGCTAACCTAGCTTCTTGGGTAATTTGATCACTTAGTCTAGCAATGATAAAATCCAGATTAAAGTTACTATATTCTAGCATAATTCGAGGTAATACGCCTGCTTGTTTTAATCTGGAAAATTCTTCTAACCGTTCGGCTGTTCTAATATTATTGTTAAGAAATTCAAGGGCAAGAATCAAGAATATAACCAATACAAAACCCATTACACCAGCTACTACTACCATAAGCCCAGCTTTTCCTGGTATCGGTTTCAATGGGAAATAAGGAGGATCTAATGCTTTTATATCACTACTTAATTCAACATCTTGTTGTTTTAGCTTACTTAAATTCAAGGAATGTAGCAAAGAGAGGTATTCTTGCTCAACAACATTAATTTCCCGTTCGAGCCTTTTTTGGGTAGCGCCTAATGGAGCAAATGTTTTGTAATATTCATAATAATCTCGCTCAAAATTAGTCATAACCTTAACCCCGGCACGAGCTTCTTCATACTTTATTACATTATCAAGCCAGGCAGTAAAGACATCATCTATTGGTACACCATCTAGAGCTACATTGTTATTATAAAGCTGCTCCACTTCTTGAGTAAGTAGCTTTTTTGTTTTATCAGCTTCACTTTTAAGTTCTTGTAGCTTTGCTCTATTCTTGGGATCAGGATCTTCAAACGATTCAGTTAAGGTTATGCGAGTTTGAACTTCTGCAAGCTGATTTCTAAGTTCAAGAATTTTACTTGTTTTTAATTGAATTGCTTGCTGCATCCCCATTTTCTGTTCCAACCTTTTTAAAACGGCAGCAGCGGCTTCAAACTTCAACTTTACTTCAGTAAAATTTCTGTTTAAATCTTCTTTTACAATAGCAACCGCTCGTGATTGTTCCTGATAGTTAATGATATTATTCTTTTTGTTAAATTCCAGAAGTCTATCTTCTGCATTTTGTAATCTATCAGCAGTCTTCTTTACCTCGTTTAAAAAATATTTAACAACTGCGTCGCTTTGATTTTCCTTTATATCTTTAAACTTTCCTATGACTACTTTTGTCATAAAATTTAAAGTATGCATACAAATAGCTGGATCAAAACTAGAATACTTGATTGACACTAAATCACTACTCTGAACTCTTCTAGCTACTACTGAAGAAATAGCACCTAAACTATAATATGGATTTTTTGAATTTAACAGCCCATAAAGGAAATTAGTATCAGATGAGTTTAAATAGGTAATTAAATTTCTTACAGATTTCTCATATGGACTATTTATTTCAGAAGAACTCTCAATTTGAAGTTGTGTTGAATCAAAAAGGGCAATTCCCAGAGAATCATTTCCATCTTTAATCACAATGGGTAATCCTTCCATTAACTCTTCAGATTCTAAAGTATTATGATTCATTATTGAATTAATACTGACACCATAATTTCTTGCAAGTGTAAAGAGAGTTTCGCTCTTTTTAACAAAATGGTACAATTTATTCTTAAAGACAATGTCCCCATTTGCGAGATAGACCGTATCCGTTGGTTGGCTTCTTGAGTTTAGATGTGTGGAATCAATGCTCTGAATTACCAGCTTCTTCACATAGGAAGGTACAAACTTATGCACCCATTTATAGTTATCATTTAGAAGGATGGTTGGATCGGGATGGGTAAGAGATAAGTGTTGAACTAGTAATCGTATGCTCGTCTCAGAGGCAACCTCCCTTGATTTTATTAAATTCAGGAGATTATCGAAAGCATTATTGGTTTCAAAAAGGCTAAAATTTTTGGTTTCCACACTTGAGCCAGAAGCTAAACCAGTGTATAGTGTCGTTTCTGATTCATATTTAAGAATCTCGTCTTTCGTCAACTGTTTAACCAATACAGCGAGAATCATTGGTACTAATAAAAGAAGTACCAAGTTCTTTCTGAATAGTTTTACAATTCTTACGAGATTCATTTGTAAATATTTAATCGATTTTATTCAATGCATTAAACTTAATGCCGGTCGTTAATTCAAGAAGGGTATAGGTATTCATGAAGTCGTTCTTTCTTGTTTCATACTCCATCTGAACAGAAGAGTTATACTCCATTAACCTTGACATCTCTTCCAATGAGAGCTGGTTATTTATAAACTTCTTTTCAGCCATAACCATTCTCATCTTGGATGTAAGCATATTGTCTGATGCAATTTTCAGAAGCTTTTGTTTGAGAAGCAGGTCATTATACATAAAAGTAACCTCTTTTCTTATAGCAAAAATTTGTTCTTCTTTTTGACTTACTGCAATTTCCCAATTTTTCCGTGTAATATTTAATAGATTCGAGCGATTAACTAGGTCATAAATTGAAATTCTTAGTGTAGCACCAACATTGTAGCGCCAGTCTGCTCTTTGCATGTATTGGTCTATAGTAGAGGTAACATTATCGGTTGTTGAATAAATTCCACTATAACCATAAGTTACATTACCATTGAACGCAATATTTGAAAGCAATTGTCGCTTTTGAGTAAGATAATTGTACTTTCCTAAATCAACTGTCGCATCTTTCTGCCGCATAAGAGGAGAGTACTGTAGGGCAGAATCGATTAATGTTTGTAAAGGTGGGATACGGTCTGTGATATCTTCAACAATAGGATTAAAAACAAAATTGGTATCAGCATCTTCCTGCTGAGCAAATATTGGATTATAACCTAAAATGAAGATCAGAAGAATTAAAATTCTAGTCTTTATATCAGATTGAAGCATCATATTAAACGTTTTCTTTCTGAAAGAGTGCGGGAATAGTCCTTAAAATAAGCTTTATGTCTCCCCAAAATGAATTGTTTAGTGCATAATTATTATCGAGCATCTTTCTTTCTTCTTCGCTCATCGGTCCTTTTCTGCCTCTTTTCTCTACCTGCCATAATCCGGTAATTCCGGCGGGTGCACCAAAACGCTCACTAAATTGATCAGTTGTAAGCATGTTTGCTTCATATAGTGGTAGGGGGCGATTGCCTACTATCGACATATCTCCCTTTAGGACATTTATTAGTTGAGGAAGTTCGTCTATACTAGTATTCCTTAAAATTTTTCCAATTTTGGTTATTCTAGGATCATCCTTAATTTTAATAAAGGCTGCTTGTCCTTTTTTTCTCTTCATTTCCAAGAACCAGAATTCACAAACTCTGGTCATTCCATAATTCAATGGTTGAGAGCAAAATTGACCTTCTGGTAATTGTGCACACCTTGGGCATTTATCAATTTCGGACTCATCTACTGTGTTCTCTTTCTCACTTGTATACTGGTTAAGGTGCTTTAGATCTTTTAGCTTCTTATCAGCATCTAAACTCATGCTTCTAAGCTTATAAAAATCAAACGCCTGGTACCTTCCAAAACGTTTACTTATATAGTAAACCTTTCCTTTGAATCCAGATTCTGCCCAGATAGCAAAAACACTTAATAAAAGTATTGGTGAAAGAAGGATTAACGCTGAACTTGCGACTACTATATCAAAAATTCGCTTTTTAATATCAAGTTTATAGTCATCCGTTTTCATGAATACGGGTACCTGATCCGCATATCGTTTGTAATACTTTTTTACAAAATCTATTCTATAAGAAAAATGTTGAAGATTAAGTGGAGTTACAAAAAAGTCATTAACTCCTTTTAGGTGTGCTTCCTTAAAATGTATCGATTCAAAATCATGAGTAACGATAAAAAAGGGAAGTCTGATATGGTCTTCCTTCTGAAGATACGTAAATAGTCCAATAGCTGAATCTCCTGGCAAATGCAATTCACAGAGTATCGCATCGATTCCAGCTGTAGTGGTAATGACACGAACTGCCTGAAGAGAGTTTTCAGCCTGATAGAGAATAAAGTCTTTAGATGCCTCCTGAAATTGATTAATTATCCTCGCATCAGCTCCAACATAGAGAATTTTTTTAACTGCGTTAGTTCTATCCATGTTTGGTTATGGATTAATTATTTACCATTCGATTGCGTAATGAATAGGGAAGATATTCTTATGAATTAAAGCTTCTAATTCTTGAAAATTAAACGGTTTAACTAGAAAATCTTGCGCTCCTAACTTATAACACTTTACACGACTATCCGAGCTTTCTTCCCCTGAGAGCATTAAGATTGGAGTATGTTTTTGAAAACCACTTGCTCTTACTCTTTTAATAAACTCATATCCATCCATTATTGGCATCTGTATATCACAGATAATCAATGATGGAATATTTGTTTCTAACCAGTTTAGTCCTTCTTCTCCATTATTAGTGGTAACTACTTCATACTCCTTTTTTAGAAAGTTTTCAAGCAGTAGCCTAATACTCTGCTCATCATCGATAACAAGAATTTTCTTCTTCATAATAAGTAGTTTATCAAAAACTTACTAATTTACAAAAATATCAACCTATTTCTTGATTTTACGTTCTTTTTTAGGGTAGGTTACATCATTTTCAATATTATCTTTCTTTTGGTTTAAAAGATCTTCTAGCTCGATTACTTCATCTCTAATGCGTGCTGCCTCTATAAAGTCTAAATCCTTGACTACCTTATTTAATTCCTTTTTCTTTGTTTCAATTAATTGTTGAAGTTGTAGCTTGTCCATTTTCATTAGTACGGGTTCAGCTGCAATTAAGGGACTATCCTTTTCCACATAGGCTTTTGTAGGTATAGTCCCAGCATTCTTATGACTTAAAATTTCATTATGAGCACGTATTACACCTTTAGGAGTGATACCATTCTCCTCATTGTACTTCAGTTGAATTTCTCTTCTACGATTTGTCTCATCAATGGTTTCTTTCATTGATCTAGTCATGGTGTCAGCGTACATAATAACCTTGGCTTCAACATTTCTAGCTGCACGACCTGCTGTTTGAGTAAGCGATTTAGTGTTTCTTAAAAACCCTTCTTTGTCGGCATCTAGGATAGCAACTAAAGCAACTTCAGGTAGATCTAATCCTTCTCTTAGTAAATTGACACCTATTAAAACATCAAAAAAGCCTTGGCGCAGATTTCTCATTATTTCAACACGTTCAAGCGTCTCTACATCAGAATGGATGTATTCACATCTAATACCCATCTTTTGTAGATATTTTGATAATTCTTCAGCCATTCTCTTTGTTAGAGTAGTAATTAAAACCCTATTACCCCTGGTGATCGTTACCTCTATTTCCTCCAGTAAATCATCTATTTGATTTAAGCTAGGCCTAACCTCAATAACAGGATCTAATAATCCAGTGGGTCTTATTAATTGCTCTGTCACAACACCTAAAGATTGTTGTAATTCATAATCGGCTGGTGTTGCGCTAACATAAATGACCTGATTTACTATATTCTCGAACTCTTCAAACTTCAATGGACGATTATCCATCGCTGATGGAAGACGAAAACCATATTCGACTAAAGTTTGCTTTCTAGATCTATCTCCACCGTACATAGCTCTGATTTGAGGAACAGTAACATGGCTCTCATCAATAACAAGAAGAAAATCAGATGGAAAAAAATCTAATAAACAAAATGGGCGACTTCCAGGCTTCCTCCCATCAAAATATCTACTATAGTTTTCTATACCAGAGCAATAACCAAGCTCTTTCATCATCTCTATATCATAAGATACTCTATCAGCTAGTCGTTTCCCCTCAAATCCTTTGCCAATCGAATTGAAGTATTCAACCTGCTTGATCAAATCTGACTGTATTTCATTTACTGCACGTTTCATTTGATCATGTGAGGTTACGAAAATATTAGCAGGATAAATGGTACAATCTTGTAAATTTTCAAGGGTATAGCCATTCACTGGGTCAAAGATCTCAATAGTCTCAATTTCATCTCCCCAAAACATGAATCTAAAAGCTTCATCAGCATAAGCAGGAAACACATCTATAGTATCTCCTTTTACCCTAAAATTACCTCGCTTAAATTCAGCTTCTGTTCTTGAGTACAAACTAGCAACCAGGTCTAGTAGAAACTTTGTTCGACTGTAGGTCTCCCCAATCTTTATTCTGATAGTTCCAGCATTAAAATCATCTGGATTTCCTATACCATAGATACAACTTACTGAAGAGACAACAATTATATCACGCCTACCTGACAGCAAAGAACTTGACGTACTTAATCGAAGCTTTTCTATTTCGTCATTAATACTTAGATCTTTCTCAATATATGTATTTGTCGTTGGCAGATAGGCTTCTGGCTGATAATAATCATAATAAGATACAAAGTATTCAACTGCATTTTCAGGAAAGAACTGTTTAAACTCACTATATAGTTGGGCCGCAAGTGTCTTGTTATGACTCAACACTAAAGTAGGTCTATTTAGATTTGCAATTACATTTGCAACGGTAAAAGTCTTTCCGCTTCCAGTAACACCTAATAATACGTTTGCTTGATCCCCGCGTTCAATACTTTCTGTTAATTGCTTAATGGCTTGCGGTTGATCTCCGGTAGGTTTAAATTCCGATGTAAGTTTGAATATCACGAGTCCAGCCTTTTGGTTTTACTATTCTTCCCCAAGTAAAGGTACGCATTTCATAAATAAAAAAGGGATGGCGTAAACCATCCCTTTTCATTTCGTTGGAAGAGAAATTATTTCTTCTTGCCACCTTTTTTGTTAGCTTCAGCAGCAGCAATTGAATCGGCGATAGCCTTTTCTTTTGCAGCTTGTTCTGCCATAGCGATGCTGTCAGCAACGCGCTGTTTTTCAGCTTCAACCTTAGCGATTGAATCAGCGATGCGGATAGAATCTTGACGAGCTTTTTCAGCTTTTTCAGCAGCGCTTGGGCCGCAAGCGGTAAGAGCAGCAATTGCTACACCAACGAGAACAACATTAAACTTTTTCATTAAACTTTTAGTTTTAGGTTTGTTTTGCACGACAAAGGTACAACGTATTTTCAAAATAGCAAGCATTTCGGTTAACTTTTTTTAACTTTTTTTCACGTTTAGTCATAAAAACTACTTAAATATCTGTTGTACAGATATGTAGTGTGTTAATTTTTTTCATGATAAGGCTTATAAAAACTCTTTTTCCAGACAAATTCATACTTTTGTTATGAGAAAATTGTCCCATGAGCTATCAAACAACAAAATATCTCTCCATTGTTAAACCAGAATCAGGTCTCTATAAAGAGAAGGGAAGCAAGTTTATCTCGTTTGCTTATCCTGTAACTTCTGAAGCAGAAATCAAAGATCAAATTGACTTATTAAAGAAAGAGTACTATGATGCTCGACATCATTGTTATGCTTGGATATTAGGCCCCGATAAATCTCATTATCGTACAAATGACGATGGGGAACCTTCTGGTACAGCAGGAAAGCCAATTTACAACCAACTTCTATCAAATGATTTAACTAACATTCTTATAGTTGTGATCAGGTACTTTGGTGGAATAAAACTAGGTGTGCCCGGGTTAATAAATGCTTATAAACTAGCAACTCTTGATGCTCTTGAAAAGGCCGATATTCGGGAGTTTCTAATTCCGTCATATGTAGTAATCGATTTTAATTATTCAACTATGAGTGAAGTCATGAAATCGATTAAAAAAGTTGATGCCACCATTCACCTAACTGAATACTTACAGGAATGCAGGGTAGGGGTGGAACTGATTAAAAGTAAGGAATTGGAACTTCTTGAGAATCTCTCTTTAATATATGGAGTAACTTATAAGGTTTATAACCAACCGATGTGGTAACGATTTCTCATTCCCCTCCGTATCCTCTCCATATCCGGCCCAATTCGGAATCCTTAATTTAGCTTGGATAATAACCAACTAAAATGGAATAGTTTACCTTTTTAAATGATCCTGGCTAAAGGATTAAGTAAAACTAACTGTATTAAACAAAAAAAGGCTGCTCTAAGACAGCCTTTTTTTATTTAGAAATCTTATGATTTAGTTTTTCAACAAAATCTTTAGACCACCTTCTTTACCGTTAGCAACAAAAACGTGAGTTAAATTGCTAGCAACAAAGTTTGCACTTGCAGGTGTTAATAGGTCATCATTCCATATGCCGGTAATGGTGATATTTGTTCCAGGTCCTGGAGTAGCAAAAGTAACGCCTTGAGCTCCATTAGCCATATATATATAATCATTATCCTGACTAACCGCATTGGTATTACCATAAGTGATCATATTGGCAGGAGATTCATAAACGAGATTACCCGTCAAGATATCAATTGCCTTCATCCCATATTTACCTCTAGCAATAAAACAGGTAGTTGCGTTTTCTCTCATGAAAATGGTACTCTTACCAGCTGTAATATAGTTGGCTTCAACATTTTGATGCTCTATAGGTCCAATTGAATACTTAAATTCATCAGCTTGGTCAGCGCTACCGACTTTATAAACGTGAAGAATAGAATTAACCAAATTACCTTCCAGTGCAGCGTGGCGTTTGTTGATAACACGGCCGTTAGCGGCAGAGAAACTTGCACCATCATAAAGATCATTTCCTACAACGCTGTAAGAAATTGCATTCAGTGCATACAGACCACCATTTGTAGATCCAACTGAAACATAAATCCAATCAGCAGCTTGAACTACACCATTTGCTGAAGCAGCTGGTGCACCTACTGGAACGGTTAAATAAGGAGCAGTTAGGTCACCATTTGCATTAAGGTCGATAACCAAAAGCACAGCACCTTTCTTGAAAGATGAACCAGCAAGATAGAGCTTAGTACCAGCCTGATTGATATCGGCAGCATTGATATCGATATCGTTGAATGGTAATGCGGTTGTGATAACCGGAGTAGAAGGTGTTGAAACATCATAAACGCGAACATAACCTTTATGGCCTTCTCCACGTTCATGATAAGTAACATAAGCCTTGTTATTACGGAATAAAACATAAGTAGCACTTAGTTTTACACCGTTTAAGGTTGGTGAAAGGGCAGTGGCCTCTAAAGTGAAACCAGAACCCATCTTTAAACCACCTTCAAAGGTGATGGGAACATGCTGATAAACCATTGCTTTGTTAAGTTCAGTCTGGTCGGTAAGAACCTTCTCATCTGAACTCACAACAGGTGAGGTCGACTCATCTTTGCTACAGCCTGCGAAGATGGCACCTACGACTAAGAGCGCAAAAATTGATCTTTTCATAGTTATTCGGATTTAGTTTATCCTAATTTTTAGCTTGCCTAAGTATTAGCAATCTTTATACCAATTATTATAAATAACTGATAATACTCTATTTATGAAATTCGGAGTTGTGAATAAATTCCGAATTTTCAAAAACAATTCGCAAAAATTGGAATTGATTGAAAACTAAACAATCAATAATAGGTTTAACTGCTGATTACTAAATGCTTGCTATATATAACGGGATTAATCCCGACGTATTGCTTCAAATAATACTTCCACAGGGTGGAATGCCTTCCTTTGGGTTCCATCTTTAATTTGATGACGACAAGAGGTTCCACTAGCGGCTATGATGGTAGTTTCTGAACAGTTTCTTATTGTCGGAAACAATACTAGTTCTCCCACCTTCATTGATAAATCGTAATGTTCTTTTTCATAACCAAATGATCCAGCCATTCCACAACACCCTGAAGGAATCTCTTTCACAGAATAATTTGCCGGAATCGACATAAAATCGATTGTTTCTTTCGTTGATGCGATGGCTTTTTGTTGGCAATGTCCGTGATATAAGATTTCACGCTTTTCTGTAGTAAATTGTGAGGCATTTATCTTCCCTGATTTTACCTCCAGCATGACAAATTCCTCAATTAAAAATGCATTCTTTCCAATGCTTTTTGCCGAGTCGACTAATTCAGGCGAGACTAAATCAGGATACTCATCTCTAAAACTTAAAATAGCTGATGGCTCAATTCCGATTAACGGACTATCTGAAGATACCTTATCCTTTAATAATAAAACATTATGATTAGCTATTCTTTTGGCCTTTCTTAATAATCCCTTACTAATAAATGTCCTTCCACTTTGAACATGTCTAGGAATAATTACCTCATATCCAAGATACTCTAAGAGCATAATTGTTTTTATTCCAATCTCTGACTCATTGTAGTTTGTAAACTCGTCGGCAAAAAGGAGAACTTGTTGTTTTTTGTTATACTCAATGCCTTTACTATGGTTGATAAACCATTTTTTCAAGGTTATGGAAGATAGGAGAGGCATAGAGCGATGTTTTGCGAACCCCAAAATCGATTTGAAGGCAGACGAAAACAGCCCTGGTTTTAAAAATAGATTAGTAATAGAGGGGATTAATGCCCCAAATTGATTAATAGAGGTTATATAAGCTATGACCATTGTTCTAAATGGAACACCGTTTGAGTCATAATAGTGTTGCAAAAACTCCCCCTTTAGTTTTGCCATATCTACGTTTGATGGGCATTCTGCCTTACAGGCTTTGCAGGAGAGGCAGAGATCTAAAACGTCATAAATCTCTTGATGATTAAACGGATTTTTCTTGGAAGAATTGGTAATGAATTCTCTTAGTATATTGGCTCTTGCTCGGGTTGTGTTATGTTCCAACCGGGTGGCCATGAAAGAAGGGCACATAGTACCTCCTATAATAGAAGATTTTCTACAATCTCCAGAACCATTGCAACGCTCAACAGCTCTTAAAAACCCCAAGTCTCTATCAAAATTATAAAAAGTCTTTATTGCATTGTGTTTTTGCTCCGCACTGAATCGAAGATGACTATCCATAGCAGGAGTATTGGTAATTTTTCCTGGATTAAATACTCCATTTGGATCCCATTTCTTTTTCAGATCAATAAGATAATTGTAGTTTTTCTCTCCGATCATTAACGGGATAAACTCTCCTCTTAACCGTCCATCTCCATGCTCTCCTGATAGAGAGCCATTATATTTCTTTACAATTAGCGCTGTTTCATGTGCCACCTTTCTAAATTTTTCAACATCTACAGATGATTTTAAATTCAGAACCGGTCTAAGATGTAGTTCTCCTGTGGCAATATGAGCATAATATACGCAACTCAGATCTAGGGTCTGAAGCATCTGGTCAAAATCTGCGATATAATTAGGCAGATCAATTGGCCTAACGGCAGTATCTTCAATTACTGGTACGGGTTTAGCATCACCAGGCATATTTTGAAGTACCCCCAATCCGGCTTTTCTAAGATTCCATACTTTTTTAACATCAGAACCAGTCACAAGAGGAAATTCGTAGCCAAGTCCGGCCTCTTTAAGTTCAGCCTCCATAACCGTGGCTCGTTTTTTTATCTCTTCTTTATCTTCACCAACAAACTCAACGATAAGAATAGCTCCAGGATCTCCTTTTACAAAAAAACGATTTTTAGCCTGCTCAATATTCTCTTTTGTTAAGTCCATTATTGTTTTATCCATCAATTCTATAGAGGCTGGTTTGTGCTTTAAAGCAATTAGGTTTGCATATAATGCCTCTTTTACTGTTTTTGTATGGACACAACACAACCCAACCTCCGAGGGAGGAAGATCAACCAGATTCAATTTGATAGCGGTAATAAATAACAAGGTTCCTTCAGAACCTGCAATTAGATTACAAAAGTTAAAATCTTGAGATCCTTCATTAAAAATTTCACATTTCATTAGTAGGTCTAAAGCATAACCGGTGTTCCTACGTTTAATTTCAGGGTGCGGATAATGCTTTTTAATCTCCTCTCTAACTTCTTCTTGACTTAAAAGGCCATAGATATGTCTAAATAATTCACCCTCTAGGCTGTTTAAGTTCATTTTATCCTTAAAAGTCTCAGCATTAATGGATTCAAAAGAAACAAATGAACCATCTGATAAAAAACCTTCAACCTGTAGAGTATGATCACGCGTACTCCCATAAATCAGGCTATGAGCACCACATGAATTGTTGCCTACCATCCCTCCAATCATACAACGATTAGAGGTCGATGTTTCAGGACCAAAAAACAGATTATGAGGTTTTAATGTTTTGTTTAGCTCATCTAAAACAACTCCAGGTCTAACTTTTACCCATCTTTGCGTCGGATTAAATTCCAAAATCTGATTAAAATGCATAGATAGATCAACAATAACTCCACTTCCTACAACCTGACCTGCCAATGATGTACCAGCTGTTCTTGGAATCAGAGGAATCTTATGAGAGATCGCAAAATGAATTAAGTTTTTAATGTCTGCTTCATCTTTTGGATATACCACGAAAAGAGGCTTCTCCCGATAAGCTGAAGCATCTGTAGAATACATTAAAAGTGTGCTATCATCATACTTTACTTCACCTTTAAAGTTTGCTTTAAGCTCTTCGACAAGATTATGCAGATTGAGACTATTCATGTGGTTTATTTATCTTAACAAATATAGAAAAAGCGAAGGGTTCCTCCGCTTATCTCTCCATTTTTTAAATCTAATAGGTTGATATGCTTAAACAAAAACCTACTTATCAGTATAAAAATTAGTGCTTTCAAAGATTTTATCGGCAGATTTTGCGATAAAACCTGAGTAAAGCTCGCCATTATCCATTTTATATCGAAGTGCAAACTCATAATAGCAGCTTGGAATTTGAAATGTCCCTTCAATAAACTGAACATCCAGATGGCCTGCCATCGTACTTGATTGCTCCAAAAGCTCGGAAGGGTTTCCTTTTATTTCTCCACCGCTACTGTTTAGCTTGAATCCATTTACTTTTAAAAATTCGTTCACCTCTTCAAGCTTCTTCATACTCTTTAGATGATTAACACTAACAGTAAAATGGTTTGCTCTGAAGCCATACACATATACCCATGCAGCATACTCTGATTCCTCTCGTAGCTTTTTATACAGCTCATAGGAGGGAAGACCAAAAACGCTTCCTTTATAGATCAAATCATCCGTGAATTCAATCCCTTCCGGAAGGGCATTAACCATACTGGTTACCGTTTCTTTAAGCCATTGGCTGCACTTATCTAATTGTAATTCACTAATAAAAACTCTTGGAGCATCACTTTTACCGGGTAATTCATAGTGACGAGCAAATAATTTCTTTTCCTCAAAATAGTATTCTCCTTTAGGAACATACCCAGCAGCTAGAAATACTCGTGCTAACTTATCAATACCAATACGCTCATGATCAAAAGTTCTAAAAGCGATATGGTCATTAATTACATTCTCTCCAACAGCTTTAAAGCTATCATAAACTCGTTTTACTTCTGGGTTTTGAATGATATAATCTTTCCAGAGATGTTCAAATATCAGATCAGCTTGCATAATTTTTTTTATTACAAACAGGATGAGAGAGGTCTTTGTTCACACCAATATCATTGCATTTTTACACAAGTTAACATAATACAAATTATGGCCAATTAATTGGGATACCAAATTAGTGCTCTGAATAGCTGTTATAGAGTTAGGTTACCAAATTATATCAAGCTTAGTCATTTCGACACTCTTTTACAAAAACGGTGTTCGATAAATCTTCTGCGTTTAGAATCTCATAAAACGACTCGATGTATTCTTTAGTCGAGTTATAAATCTTAAGGTCTAATGATTTCAGAATTTCTAACTCTTTAAATATTGCTTCACGTTTTTCAGTAAAGAGAATTTTCTGTTTTTGCAAATTCTCGATTGGTTGACAATATCCGTTGTAATGACGTTCTCGAACATTTGTAATTGGTAAATGTGGAGCTGGCATAGCATATGGAGCATTAACTAGGCCGCTAAAATCAAAATCGTATGGTATTGGAACAGGCGGACCACCGACCACACCAAGTAGTTTGATGTTATGTAAAGCTTTAACGCTCCAATCAGTATTTCCGATCATGTATTGAAAAAGTGCAATGGATAACATCTGATCCAAGTTAACATAATTAGGATGGATATTGTGAACTTTTATAAATTTTCCTGATAGCCGTTCTTCTAATTCGAGATCGCTTTCAATAACAAAACCCGCAATCTGCGATACAAAAGATTTTCCATCAAACCCATCACAATTGATCTCAAGTAGTTTTACGTTGTAGCTGGCTTGAGAAAGTTGGTTAAAAATTCGATAAGCAAGGAATTCGTTAAATATGGCTGTTTTATAAACATTAGAGTTACCACTACACTGCAAGACTAGTTTCAATTTGTCCTGACCTTCCCATATAGTATTGGCGACCTCCTTCTTCTTGAAATTTAGCTTAAGTGGCTTAATTGAACAATGTTCTCCTTTTAGGCGAAACTCACCTCGTAAGGATATTTTTACTGACAACTTGATAGGTTTACTATCTTCTAAATACTCTAAAAATCCTTGATGTTCACTAGGATATAAGCCGGTATCAGCCCAAATTTTAGGCCAATCAGCAATAAGTTTAATTTTTAAAGCCGCAGTTGGAGCATTAAATAGAACAGCTCTTTTAGAATTTCCTGATGCAGGTATTGTATCTGCTTTTACTGGAATTATTGAAACTAAGGCAAATAGCAAAAAAAGTATGCTAATTTCGAATAAAAAGCAGCTCTTTTTCTCCATTGTATTTGATTTTATAAAACGCAGAATCTTTCTCAATAAGCAATAACTCTCCAGACTTAAACGCCGAGTTAAAGGGGACATTGATTGGTATGACTTGTTTTTCGAAAATTGGATCAATAGTTGAAACTTCAGTATGGCCAATGATCATTGTTTTAGCATTCAACTTTCCTAAAATACCTCTTATAGTACTTGAATCAAGAGGTTCCTTGCTACTAAATTCTGAGAAATATTGCCTAGTCCAGAGTGGACCTTCGTCCATCAAAATAAGGCTTTCTAAAGGATTAGGTTGATGAGCCGGAGAGTTAAAAAAGCTGAACAATATACTATCAATTTGTTTTACACTCATATTCATTTGAGCCATTTCTCTACTGATTCCGGCATGAGTTATTAAAGTGTTACCTATTGTTACAGCAACGGGCAATTTTCTTAGCCAATCTCCAAAGAAAGTATTCTGTGCAAAGACATCGGTTATTTTTAACCCAAAATAGTTTAATAGATGACAGTACTTTTCATTTACATAACTATTATCTCCTAATAAAACTAATTCTTCATGATTTCCCATGAGGTAAATAACCTTTCCGCTAACTCTTTTTGATTGCAGCCCTAAACGATGAATTAACCAAAGACATTCGGTTACTTGGTCTCCTCTATCTAAAATATCCCCAACAAAAACCAGACAATTATTATCGAAGCTCCAGTTAAGCGAGTCATCAATTACAGTAGCACTCTTGAGAAGATGAATAAGGGTAGAGTATTGACCATGCACATCTCCTACAACGATAGTTTTATCAAAGCTATTAAGATTTACAATTTTAGTTACAGTAGAATGATCATCTCCAATGAACAGATTTTTTTGTGAATTGCAATTTAAAATATTGTTATTTACTCTATGATAGATCTTTCGTGCGGTACCTTTTATACTATCACTTTCTAAGGAGAAAGCAACAATCGAAGAAGAATCGGTCGTAATATAGGGGCCGTCGGTCATGTTAGGAAGTGTTTTCAACTTTCGCTGCCGGTTTTCCATGCTTTCAAGGTAATTGGAGAGCTGAGGCGCATCAATGCGAGAGACTTTATCAGAATAGACCCTACCCTTTTTATCCGATATTAGAAGTGATGCTCCTCCCTCAACTAACATCTTGGTCATTCTAAGACTTAAAGCCCTTGTTGATACTGATAATGGGTAAATTTCATCCTCATCAACTGCGTTAGGATCAGCACCAGCATCTAACAAGGATCGAACAGAATGATACTGCAACCGCCTAATGGCAAGATTTAAAGGCTTGTCTCCATTAATTATACGATTCGGATTTGCTCCTTTTAATAGAAGTAAATCTACAATGTTTTCTTTCCCTTTTTCTATAGCAAATATTATTGGACAAACTTTTTGTTTTTCATCAAGAAAACCATTAACTGCTTCTGGTTGATTTGCTATTAAACCATTTAAAACCTCAATATTCTCAGTTCTGATAGCCTTATACCAGAGGTTAGGCTCTTTGATCTCCACTTGAGGAAAACCAACAACCAACTGGATTAAAAAAAGACAGAACAGATATGATTTTCTAAGCATAAAAGATCAATTAGTAAAGCATTCACTACTTATTCTTTTGAGAAGCCATTTTTTATCCTCAACCATCTCAAAAAACTCTTCAATGTATTCTTTCATCTTTATCTTTGACCCCTCATTTAACCATTCACTATCTTTTGTAATTACATCAATTAATTCGCTTTTCTTTTCAATAAACTCATTAATAATTGTGTTTAATGAATCTGTTCCTATACATCTACCCAAATAATACCGATCAATTACTTTAGTTATTGGAAGTGTAATATTTGGTTTAGCATAAGGAGTATTTAACAATCCAGACCAATCGAAATCATATGGCACAGGGATAGGCGGTTCAAAGGGATTTAGACAAAGGATAACAATATTATGAGGTTCTGTAGTTGACCAGTCTGTATTTCCTATCATAAACTGGAAAAGTGAAAGACGAACCATAGAATAGGGTTCAAATTCTTTCTGTCTGACGTTCGTTGCATTTAGAATTTTACCATGTAATCGTGTAGCCATTGCTTCTTCGCTTTCGATAAAAAACGAGGACAGAACTATTGAATCATTGGGCTGACTAAAATCGTAGAGAGTAAGTCGAATTGGCCTAACTTTTAATGAATTAGGCGAAATTTTGTTATAAAGTATATAAGTAGTATACTCCTCTTGAATGTACTGTTCATATTTTCCTCTACCTGGTCTACATGGGAGTACCAATTTAAGCTTTTCTTGATTTTCAAAAAGAGTCCCTTTTACAGACTTTTTTGAGAAATTTATCATTAAAGGAGGTTGTGTACAGTTCTTACTTTCACATCTAAACTTGCCTCTCTTTTTAACTTTTACGGTTAAAGATGCTTTCTCTCCACCCCTTTCGCTGTATCGCAGAATAGCCTTATGATACTGAGGATTGGTGCATGACTCATTCTTGATAGAGTCTAGAGGCAAATACAACTGAATAGAAATAGGAAAGTCATTTTCAAAAAGTGTTTCTTGAGCAACCATAGGCTTCCCGTATAGGAAAAAAAGGGTTATGAGAAGAACAAGAAACAAAGGAGATTTATAACTTTGATTTATCAAATGATTTCTCTTCATAAAAATCAATTTTCTTTTTATCATAGAAATAATAAATGACCAGTTTAACACTGGATTTAACAAAATCTATATCACCTATCTCAATTCGGCTAACCTTCAGTCCGGTTCTTCTTTGTATATCTTCCAGAAAAAGCTTTTTATTTGAAGGCTTTATATATTCTAAATTATCATAGATAATAACTTTACTAGACTCGTGTCGGTACATCCAAAAATATTCACCAGACCAAACAACCGCTATAAAAGCCACATTCGTAAAGAGTAACTCAGCAATGCTCACACCACTCGATATGGCGTTTAGTATTGATATACCAATGATAACAAAAAGATATGTCATCTCTTTTATAGGAATTGAGTCGGTTCTATATCTGATTATTCCAAAAACTGCAAACAACCCGAGTGCAAAACCTAATTGCATTTTAACTTTTTCCAAGATAAAAGAGAGGAAGAAAACGGTCACCCCAATAAGCATATAGGTAAAAAGATAACTCTTTCTTCTTGCCGTAGAGTAGTAAATATATCTGATTATTATAATTAAAACAATGAAATTCAGTATAGATCTTATAACCAAGTTCCAAAATAACTCAGGGTTAAAGATCGAAAGTGAACCCAAATCAAGTGCCATGTCTTCCATATAAATCTATGAGTTTTGAAAAGGCTATAAAAGTAGTAAACCTCCAAGGTTATTATACTTCACTCCCTGTAAATATAATACTTTCTAAGTAAGAATAAAATCCTTATACTATTCAAGTTTTATAAACCCGATAACGTAAGGTTGATTAGTAGAGACTTGCTAGTAAGCTTTTAGCGCTCCGCCTCTTCATAATCAAAAAATGAGATTGATTTTTGAAGAAAATAGTTTTTGAGAGAAGCTAACCGACTTTTGGCTTTTATTTCACTATCCTCGTTAATAGCCCTCCTTCCCTGCGATGATCCCTGTTGTTTTAGGTTCATTGTGTCTTTATCCCTTAGATCTGAGATATCAGACCCGTCATTAAACTTACCATTATTCTCCTGATTTTCAATTCCACTTTGCAGTGATTCCGGGTCTGGGATCACGTGCGCTCGTCCCGATCGAATGTCATCAATAAACTGCTTCCTGCTGTTTTCTATTTCATTGTAAAAATCACTTCTCATAACTATATGCTTAATTAACCTTAGGATTAGCCCTTGACCTAAATGCAAATTTATCAACTAACTTACTGTATATCAATAATAATTAAGCTTAATCTCTTAAATTAAGTACTACTTGAGTTTTATAAAACGACTGAATTTATACTTGAAAAAATTCAATTTGCTTAATTTTTAATCAAGTGCTATCTTTGAAATTAAATCCTTCTGCAATAAATAATGATAGGAACACCAACTGACCATCATAGGTATCAGCAGTTTGCAATACTTCTAACCGAGACCATTCCAGGCCTTGAATCGGTTAGTATTGCTGCGCTTGATCAGAAAGGGGTTCTTTGGTGTATCAAGGCCAAGGTTGATCAGGAATCACCTGATGGCAATTTCGAGATCTTGGAATCTAAATCCCCTGAGTTTACTATGTACTCAGAATTATTAAGTAAAAATGCACCATGGGAATGGATCCTTCCTCAAAACCTGATTCCTAAAACTGAATCTAATACTGAATCTAAGACTGAGGCTAAGACATCATCTCAAACTAGTCTTTATGATGAATTGAACAGAAGAATCTTAGTTATTAGATTGAGACCAGAGAAGAGTAAATTAAACATGATGGTGTTTCTTACCTATCCGATGTTGTATAGTTACTCCATCAAGGGGGGGAAACCAGAGCCTATGTCTACTGATCAAAAAAGCTTGATGGGCTTCACTTTATTCCATTTTCTCAATAGCCTGATGCAGAATAGCTGGACTTCCATTTTTGAAGGATTTGATCAATCTGCCTTCATCTCAAATATGGGAATGACCATTGAACGCCTGCATACGCTTATAAAGCTTAAAGAGGAGGAAAAAAATGATAGGGATATCGAATGGTTAAAACTTAGTATGAAAGAAATATCCAGACAAGATGGCATAACGTATTACATTGAGGATTCAGTTTGGACTTATTTAATTGACTTAAAAAAAAGTCCTGAAGAGCTTTTTCAGCTCCTTAAAGGAGCTATTTCAAATGCAAAAATGATGTTCAAGAGTAAAGCCTCATATCCTACGCCTTTCATCATCTCAAACTGGCACTTACTGAACGTTCAACTCTCAGAAGATCATACCTTAACCAATGCTACTCCTGCCCCTGCATTCATCATGAGTCGCAAAGACAGAGTAATCGCTTATCTCGACAAATATGAGTTGGCTGCAATAAAACTTATTAGAATGTTACGACCCGTAACTGGGGCGAACCTTGGTGAGATCTTAGAACCAGCTATTACAGCATCTGCATTAAGCGAATTCTTAAAGAAGTATGCCGATGTACTCTATTCTCTCTTTAACAACAACCCTGAAAGATGGCCTACCTTAAGAGACCATTTCAAACCCCTTCAACAAATAATCACGGGCACTTCATCTTACCTAGATCATAATAAAGCAAGAATAAAAAAGATATAAGTAATGATAGTTAATTGTTTATGCATTATTATTAATGTTTTAGTTTAGTTATACTATTACTTTAACAGGGTATTCTAATCTTTCGGCATTACCCCTTCGCTTCATCTTCGCTTCCTCTCCCCTCCTTCTCCATAAAGATCCATCTTTTCTTGAGATTCTGTTTTGTCATTTTAATATGTTTTCCTCAAATGGATGTTCCATAGTAAAGTCAGGATTATAGTAATCATTACTCGTAAGCTCCTGAGTCCATCCTTTATAAATTCCTAAATTTTCTTTTATCTCCAGTGCCATCATATATTCCTCTTCGGTTAATTTTCTTAAGAGATTCAGATTTGAACCTTGATAGAAATGGGGATTATACTGAGCCATCAAACTAAGGTGTATTCCAGTGGATATATCCCATGCTATGTTTTCTAGCACCTGCTTTGTATTTTCCAAATATCCAGGTAGGACGAGATGTCTTATGATCAAACCAGAAATGGCATACCCATTATCATCGGTTAGAATAGTAGATCCTTTCTGTCTATACATCTCTTTTATTGCTTTTAAAGCCACTTGAGAATAATCTTTAACGCCAGATAAATCACTCCCCAATTGGTCACTAGCATATTTGTAATCTGGAAGATAGATATCAACTAATTTTTCAATTCTTTTTAAAGTCGCGATGCTATCATATCCATTGCTATTATAAACAATACGTGGACGAATACCGTTTTTATTCAGTAGATAAATCATCTTCTCCATAGCATCTATATGATGAGAAGGAGAAACGAAACCTAACAAAGGAATTCCGCCGTCTAATAGTTGAGCGATTCGATCGGTAGCCTCTTCTATTGAGACGTGATATGCCTCATCATTGCTTTTATTATTTGATATTTGCTTGTTTTGACAGTAGCAACATTGTAGATTACAATGTGTAAAGAATACATTAACAATCCCCTTATCCCCAGTAATCACAGGCTCCTCTCCTTTATGTATACAGATGGAAGCTATACCTGGGATCCAAAAAGATTTACAATAACCGAAAGATGTAGATTTGCGTAATACATTACATTCATGAGGGCACAAATTACAATACATGAGTGTTTATTTTTAACTTAGGACAAAGAATAAAATAGAACCTATGAAACTTCTCTATTCCACTTTAAGGAAAGTGGTTGATCAGTTATTTTTAACGGTATCAATCACTTTTTGTAAAACCAGTGATAACTCAAAGGGCTTAAATGGTTTACTCAGATAATCATCAATACCTGATTTAAAGTAGTTGTGTCTGCTCTCTTTATCAGTGTAATTAGTGACAGCAATTATAGGGATATGACCACCATTCTGCCTCTCATACTCTCTTATTCGCTGAATCGATTTTAATCCATCAAGTACTGGCATCTCAATGTCCATCAAAATACAGTCGATTTTTGAATTTATAAAGGATTCGTACGCCTCTAATCCATTTTTCACACAAATTACCTTATGACCTTGAGCTGTCAGTATCTTTGAAGCAACTGTCCTATTAATTTCATCATCCTCGGCAATAAGAATGATCAATTCTGCAGAATTATTCAAACTGTGATTCATCAACAATAATTTACACAAAAATAAGACTAAAATCTTATGAACGAAGATGCAAACAGGAGTTTTTGTCCGGAGTGTAAAACACCGACTCTACAATCTTCTGATCAGGAAGGAACTCTTTTAAACTGTATAAAGTGTTGCCGAAGATACTATTTCTATAGAGGCGATTTTGTCTTGGCGGATGGGAGTAGCACTCCTATGGATTATAGAGTAAGAGTTAGCAAACAATCCAAACAAATAATGATTCACAAATCAGATTGTGTATTGTGCAGAGCATGCTTGGCTATCTGTCCATTTCATGCTATAACAGAAGATTCTTCGAAAAAAGAGATAGTAGTTAAAGAGGAAATCTGTACACAATGTGGAAGGTGTATAGAGGTTTGTAATTACGAGGCCATAGGTTATTATTTCGCGGATAAATAGGCTAAACCATTTCCATACTCAACGTCTTAACCATTCATACTTTTGAAAGCTAGAAATCCAAGAGTAGAATTAGATCAATTTTCTTTCAAACGACAGATTATACTTTTTTATGCGCCTATCAAGAGATTGGAATGAGATATTCAGTAGACGCGCTGCTTGTGATTTATTATAATTAGCTTTGTAGATAGCTTTAATAATCGTTTCTTTTTCAAGGGTATCTAAATCAAATACCTCAGGATGATCTAAAATATCGATATTAGCTTTACCCGATTTAGGGATTTGAAAATGGTTAGGTTTGATAATCCCAGAATCGCTAAGAATGACAGCTCTTTCAACCATATTTCTCAATTCCCGAATATTACCAGGGAAGGCATAACTTTCGAGAAGTTGGATCGCACTTTTCTCAATATTTTTTATGGGTTTATTTAACTTTTTAGAGAACTCCATTACGAAATGGTGGATAAGCAAAGAGATATCCTCTTTACGTTCTCTGAGAGGCGGAAGGTTGATGATAAAACTATTGAGGCGATGGTATAGATCGAGTCTAAACTGTTTTGTTTGAGTTAAAGACTCTAAGTCTTGGTTTGTAGCTGCGATTATTCTAACATTAATATCAATTTCCCTTGTTCCACCCACACGACTAATTTTACGTTCTTCGAGCACACGAAGGAATTTAATCTGTAGACTCATTGGTAGATCTCCAATCTCGTCAAGAAAAAGAGAGCCCCCATTAGCCACTTCAAACCAACCTGACTTATTTTCATTAGCGCCAGTAAAGGCACCTTTAGTATGGCCAAAGAATTCAGATTCAAACAGTGTTTCAGTAATAGCGGAGGAGTTTACAGCATAAAAATAGTTATCTTTTCGTGGGCTCATTAAATGAATAGCACGAGCAACGAGCTCCTTTCCAGTTCCACTTTCGCCGGTTATCAGTACACTGGTTGAATCAGCCCAAGCTACTTTACTAATCATATCGAGTACATGCTTAATAGCTTTACTTTCTCCTATGATGCCAGCGCCTGTTTTTTCATTTAGTTTGCGAGTAACTTTTTGATAGTTAAACTCCATCTCTTTCAGTTTCTCGGTAACCTGAATGTATTTCTTCGTTCTGAGAATAGCTGCTAAAAGATCTTTTAAATAAAAGGGCTTAGGGAAAAAATCAATAGCGCCAAGTTTCATAGCTTTTATAACGCTATCCATGTCGCCATGGCCACTAATCATCATTACCTCCGTATCGGGATATTGCTCTTTAATGATTTTCAAGGCAGATAACCCATCCATCTCAGGCAATCTAATATCAAGAATAGCAAGATCTATACGATTGGCATTCAATGCCTCAAAGGCTTTAGAAGGCGTTTCAGCAGTTAGAACCTCAAAATTATTCTCAGAAAGAAATTCTTGTATATCATGACGAAAACCAAACTCATCATCAACAACAAGTACTGTCATTTTCTCATCCATCCGGTAAATGCATTTGTAACCCTTCAAATGTACAAATTACCTTAGACTTATATAATAAGATATTGATAATTCTATTCAGAATTAACATTTACACGAGGAAACTCAATTTTTACCTCAGTAAAGATCCCTGGTTCACTTGTTATTGAAATATTTCCAGACATCTCCTTAATAATGCCATAAACGATAGAAAGCCCTAACCCGGTGCCTTTATTAACATCCTTGGTTGTAAAAAATGGTTCAAAAGCTGAATCAATCGTATCATTATCCATACCGGTTCCATTATCTCTGATTGTAGCCACAACCCAGTCTTTCAACCTGTAACAATTTATTGAGATCATTTTCTTATAAGGTTGCGTAGATGGGTTTCTTAGCTCTTTTTCCGTAATAGCATCTTTGGCATTGGCTAATAGATTAAGTATTACTTGCTCAAACTTATATCTGTTACCTTTAAAGAAAAGGTGTTCGTCTTTTTTATTTAGTAAAATTTCAATATTCTGATGTTTATATTGTCTTGCAACCAAATCAAGAGCACTTTGAATGACCATTGTAATCTCAATAATTTCTGTATTTCCGAAACGTTGGTCTCTTGAAAAAGTTCTCACATGATCAATAATATGTTTAATTCTTTCAATATTTTCAAAGGCATGTAAAATTTTTGTCTCGATGTATTCCCGAGAAAAGGCTTCTTTAGACAGTTTTAACATTACATTTTCAAGAGCCATACTAATACTCCCTAGAGGCTGATTAATTTCATGAGCAATTCCAGCCGATAGTTGACCAAGAGATTCTAGTTTTGACTTCTGAATCAAGAGTTTTTGTTGATCTTGAAATTTAGCGACTTCGTTTTCAACCTGTTTTTCAAGGTTGTGATTAATCGACTTTAATTCAGATTGAAGTTCACGCAGGTTTGTTACGTCTGTAAATACACCAATTAGCCCTTCAAGATGGCCATCATAATCATAAAAGATATTTGTTGAGACAATGATGGCATGTTCTTTCTTATCTGCGAGTTTAAGAGTTAATTCAAAAGTATTACTTTGAAGAGAAGAGAGGAGTAGTTCATCCTGTTCATGAAAAATAGCAGCAGTCGAAGGGGACTCTATATCAAAGATAGTTTTTCCCATAATCTCCTCTTTTCCTTTACCGTAGGCACTAAGAAAAGCTTTGTTGAAACCTGTAAACCTGCCGAATTCGTTTTTGTAATAGATTGGATTAGGAATAGAATCTATGAGGGTTTGTAAGAGGTTAAATTGAGTTTGTAACCTATTTTGAGCATTGATGAAGGATGTGATTTCTTTAGTTTGGAATGCTACGCGTGAAGGAAAGTCAAGACTTCCAGACAGAGGATAAACGCTGTGTTCAAAGGTTTTATGATCAAGAGAATCTCTAAATACCACTCTCCTACCTGTTTCCAATACTTGGTTTATTGCCTCTTTTCGTTTGAATGCTATTTGGTCAGGAAATAGATTAAAGTAGGATTTTTGAACCAAACGGTTTGCGGATAGGCCAAAAAAGTCGGCCGCTTTCTCATTGGCTTCAAGGATATTTCCACTATTATCCAACAATAACATAGAGTCGGTTGTTGCGTTAAGCAATGCATGGGCTTTTTCTTCACTTTCGGCTAATTCGCCAATAACCTGATTTCTTAAAAGAGAGTTTAGTATGATCTGACCTATTACATTCATAAGGAAATCAAGGTTTGAGTCTATCACAAAAGAGGATTTCTGCGATTCTAGTCCTATAATTGCACCTAGTTTAACCCCGTTATAAACCGGAACGATCGAGGCACACCTAATGGATCTTTTCTTAAGACATTTTAGAACGGAAGCAGGAATTTCATCTTCTCGATTTACATCAAATCGAATGGTTCTAAAAGATTTATAAAGATCTGAATCTATGTGCTGTTCAAAAAAATAGAAATCTTGGGATTCAGTTAAATCAACAGGATAAGAGAAGAATTCTGGAGTAGGAGTAAGATCAATTATCTTAACAAAGAAAGCTCTTTCGGCTCCTGTTATTTGGCACATCTGTTCCAACCCATGGTTTACGACATACTCGATTGAATCAGCAGAGGCAGAGATAAAATCAGTAGCCAAACTTGAAACAAGGTTTTCATAATGAGATCTTCTAACTAATTCTTTTTCAATTTGATTTCGTCGCTCAATCTCCCTTTTTAGTTGCGCATTTGTTTGTAATAGTTCTGCGGTCCTTTGTTCAATTTTGTTCTCTAAGTTTGATTGATAGTCAAACAATTGTTCTTCATATAGTTTTCTTTCTGTTAGATCAGAAAACATTCCAATCACAAGAACCTTTCCATCAATTTTAATTATCTTTTCTCTTGCCTCAGTGTATATCGAATCTCCACTTTTATGTTTTACTTTAATCTCAAATCTCCGTTCATCCTCAAATTCGAGAGAAGGAATACCATAAGCCTGCATAATTCGGTTCACCTCTTCAGGATAGGTGAGATCTGTTTGACTTAGTTCTAAAAACTCTTCACGAGAATAACCAAATAGTTTAGTTGCAGATTTATTAGCATCGATTATTCTAAATGTGGTTGGATCAAGTAAAAAGATTGCCAAGGGCGCATAATCAAAAAGAGATCTAAATAGTACTTCTCTCTCTTTCAAAGCCTTTTCTGCCTTGATTCTCACCTCCTCTTGTTCCAAAAATTTCCTTTCAAAAAAAATAATCTGGTTAAGCTCGTCAAAAACCTCTTTGATGGTATTCTTATTATAGGGTTTTAGGATAAACCGATTAACCGATAACTCTATCGCTTCAAGGAAATAATCCGTTTCAGAATAGGAGGTCGTAACAATTGTTTTGAGATTAGGAATTACCGTTTTAGCTTCCCTAAGCATCTGAAGCCCTGATAGTCCGGGCATAGAGATATCGGTAATTACAATATCAGGGCGATGAGTTCTTATTAAGCTTAAACCCTTTCGTCCATCTTCAGCGAACCAAACTTGATCAACAATCTCATTTAAAATTGCATAAAGTACATTTCGTGCAAACTTTTCATCTTCAACAAGAACAACCTTTAACGGATGTTTGGTAACCGTATTACCTGCCATAAAATTTGAGTTTTCTATCATTACAAAGATACATCCTTAGACCATTGTCCAACAGAACTTGAGGTTAATGGATTAAGGTTTTGTATTTTTGTAGGCTTAAAGATCTAAAATGGTTAGAATTGATATTCTTACAATTTTTCCTGAAATGTTTGAGGGTGTTTTCTCCCACTCAATCATGAAAAGGGCGGTTCAAAAAGGGCATGCTCATATAGTACTTCACAATATTCGAGACTATAGTCTGGATAAGCATAAACGGGTTGATGACTATCCTTATGGAGGGGGTGCTGGAATGGTTATGATGGCTGAACCCATTTTCAGACTCATAGAATCCCTTAAAAAAGAGCGAACCTATGATGAGATTATTTACACCTCTCCAGACGGAGAGGTATTAGACCAACCTCTTGCCAACCAACTATCACTAAAAGGTAATTTAATAATCCTTTGTGGCCATTACAAAGGAATAGATGAGAGAATAAGAATGTCGTTAATCACAAAGGAGATTTCAATTGGCGATTATGTTTTATCAGGAGGTGAGCTAGCCGCAGCTGTTATTACTGATTCAGTGGTTAGACTCATACCAGGTGTTTTAAACGATGAGACTTCTGCTTTAACTGATTCTTTCCAAAATGGACTGCTCTCCCCCCCTGTTTACACTCGTCCGGCAGAGTTTTCAGGATTAAAGGTTCCTGAGATTCTTCTCTCTGGAAATGACAGATTAATAGCTCAATGGAGACACGATAAAGCGGTTGAAAGAACCATTGAAAGACGTCCGGATATTCTCGAGAAGGAGTAAATAGACGTTGATGTTTACGATTGTAGAAACTCTGCATTAACCATGGCTATGGGTTCATCATTCATCCATCTCTTCGGGTTCTCTTCGGTTCCTCTCCGTATGTTCTGCATATAGCTTATAACTTTTAGATTCATTTGTATTGATTCCTCAACACAATTAGTTAGGGATCACTTTCTATTCCATGCGTAGTTATTCGCTAAAAGAATGGAGAAGATAGGGAGAGGAACGGTAGAGCGATGAGTTAGTTAGGATTGACTTTGTTAATAGTATCACCTGCAGTATGGTGTTTAAAAAGAGAATTTAGCTCAAAAATCTTGTTCAAAAGCAAAAGATCATCACAGATTTCTGTTAACAAGGAGAAATTTTGATACTTGAAATTGGTAGAATAACCTTTAAGATAAGCCATTTGTTATATTCAAGAGCAATGTATTCTTAGTAACTATTTATTTTTTCTTCAAAATATTGTAAATTTGCTCTACCATCACTTCTGATTTTATAAAAATGGATGTATTGGGTTTAAAAATAGCTGAAGTTGGAGCTGGCATAAACCAGTTACTTTCTAAGATTACGTTGCTGCAAACCGAAAACAGGGATCTTAGAACCAAGTTAGAGGCACTCGAGAACCAGAATCATCTTAACCTTTCAAAGATGAAGGAGATGGAAGAAGAAATCGAGTTACTAATTATTGCAAAAAGAATAAACAACGATCAGGAAACTACTGAGATAAAAGAAAAAATTGACGAGCTGGTGCGTGAGATAGATCAATGTATCAGTTTGCTAAGTGAAACATAGAATATTAATTGTACAAGCAGATAAAAGTTAATGGATGAACTGGTTATAACCGTTAATATAGCAGATCGACCTTACAGGCTAACTATTGCGAGAAGTGAAGAGGAGCAGATAAGGGAGGCATGTAAATTGATAAATGACCGGATCAAGAACTACGCAGAATTATACGCCTTTAAAGATAAACAGGATCTTTTAGCAATGTCGGTACTTCAGTTTGCAACTGAGTTTGTACAATACAAAGGGCAACAGCAGCGTTCAGAAGATAATGCGATAGCCCAACTTCAACAATTAATGGAGATTATTCGTTTTAACACTTAGTCTACTGGGGTTATAAAACGTTCTTTACCACTGAAAGTATTCCGCATCAGATCAAGCAGTGCGCAAAATCAACATTATTAAAATTAGAGATGAACTTAATAATCTGTAGGACAGGCCTCGACCTTATGGTTCTCTTTAATGAGACGGTGGACGTTCGAAGGATTTGGAGTCTCTAAGAATGCTAAATTGGGTTTTGCTTCACTCCCAAAGGTCTGGTGCGGTTTTTTTATCGAGTTTCCTGTTTTCTACATTCGAAAACAAAATGGAAATACTTGTATGTTTAGGAGTGGCTGTACTCTCGGCCATCGTAGGAGCAATCGCTACCTCTTTCTATTTTAAGAAATCTGCTCAGTCTAAGAGTAGTCAAATTTTAAAAGATGCGGAAGAAAAAGCGGAAATGCTGAAAAAGGAGAAAATGCTTCAAGCTAAAGAACATTTTCTACAACTAAAGACTGATTATGAGTCTGAAGCTAGTGAAAGAAACAACAACCTTCTGAGACTCGAAAACAAAGCGAAACAACGTGAGGCGCAGTTAAACCAGCGCACTGATGAGTTGAACCGTAAACAAAAAGAGCTCAATTTGCAAAAAACCTCGTTGGATCAGTTAGCTGATTCCCTTGCAAAAAAAGAAAATCATTTAGATCAAGCTCTCAAAATACAAACGGAGACGTTGGAACGCTTATCAGGTTTATCTGCATCTGAAGCCAAAACTCAACTAATCGACAGTATTAGAGATGAAGCTCGTTCAGATGCTCAAAACTACATCAGAGAGATGCTCGAGGAGGCAAAGCTCACAGCTAATAATGAAGCAAAGAAAATTGTAGTTGAAACTATTCAAAGAACTGCTGTAGAACATGCCATTGAAAACACAGTATCTGTATTCAATATTGAAAGTGATGAAATCAAAGGACGAATTATCGGTAGAGAAGGTAGAAATATCAGAACACTTGAAGCTCTTACGGGTGTTGAAATCATTATTGATGACTCTCCCGACGCCATCATCCTTTCTAGCTTTGATCCAGTAAGACGTGAAATAGCCCGCTTATCTCTCCATAAACTGGTTACTGACGGTCGTATACATCCTGCTCGTATTGAAGAAGTAGTTGGTAAAGTAACAAGACAAATCGAACAGGATATTGTTGAAACGGGTAAACAGACTGCAATTGAGTTGGGCATACATGGTATGCACCATGAATTACTTCGCTTAGTTGGCAAAATGAAATACCGCTCTTCTTATGGACAGAACCTTTTGTCGCATTCAAAGGAAGTTGCGCGACTTTGTGCCACTATGGCTGCTGAACTTGGCCTAAATGCGAAAAAAGCTAAACGTGCCGGATTACTTCACGACATCGGAAAAGTAGCTGAAACAGATAACGATTTACCACATGCAATTGCTGGTATGCGTCTAGCTGAGAAATTTAAGGAAAAACCCGAGGTGTGCAATGCTGTAGGAAGTCACCACGAAGAGGAAGAGATGACTTCTCTATTTGCTCCAATTGTCCAAGTCTGTGATGCAATTTCAGGCGCTCGCCCTGGCGCTCGTCGCGAAGTGGTAGATGCCTACATTCAACGTCTGCATAAATTAGAAGAACTTGCCCTTACTTATCCTGGCGTAGTTAAGACGTATGCAATTCAAGCCGGTCGCGAATTAAGGGTAATTGTTGGTGCTGAAAAAGTAAATGATTCAGATGCCGCACAAATCTCTTATGATCTTTCTAAAAAGATCCAAGATGAAATGACCTATCCAGGACAAATTAAAATTACGGTTATTAGAGAGACTCGCTCTATTAGCTTTGCCAAATAAACTACTGGCAACATACTAAAAAAGCTACCGTCTAAACGGTAGCTTTTTTTTTCTCATAACTTTATATTGATTGATAACTATTTTTTACATGCGAAGAATCCACGCATCAGGATACTTTTGAGTTAAAGCTTTTCTAGCAGATTTTGCTTCATCAAAAGTCCCAAAATCATTAATGGAGATCCTAAATTTACCATCATTCTGAATAATTTTCGCTGTAGTTAGTCCCTGTTTATGCAGGTCATTTAACCCTGATTTAGCTTGGTTTAATGTATTAAAGCTTCCGAATATTATGTAAAACCGTCCCTTTTCAGCCTTCGAGACCTCCTGTTTCAAGTCTGAAGACTTTGTCTTCTCAGTTTGATGTGAGGCAATCCCTTTTGAAGTTGCTGAAATCAAAGAGTCACTATTACAGATACGAATTGGCAAATTGTCCTCGTTTTCGCCAAACCAAGCAGAACAATAACCATTATATATTCCAATTCCGACAACTTTCCAATTCATTTTATCCCACTTTCCTTTGGCATTAATTAACATCTCACTCTGCGGAGTAGATTTCCAACTTTCGATAATATTTTTGGGCAAGGCGGGACCATTTTCCCAGAAAACTACCTCATAGGCTTGTCCTATGTAACTCGTAAGTTCCTTAGGCTTATCCCACACCGATCTCTTTTTAGTTTGATCTTTAGGATAACAAAATGGAGACCAATGTCCTTTTGAAGACCAGCTATGCATATTACAGCTTGAATTTCTGATATAAGTAAGGTCAAGATCTCTAACATGTAATTGCGCAACATAGGTTAACGATGCCGAAAGCTTAACTTCCGGTAGTCCATTTTCTTTCCGCATAGTATTAATTAGATGGAATAGTTCAATCTCTTCATCAGTAACACAAAGGTTATCTGGCAACTTTTGAGCTAAAGCAATTCCGTTAATTAATGTAAAGAATAACAGAAGGACAGGAAACTTATTCATTTCAAATAATTTAGATATAGATAGAGCGGTTCTTTAATCATAATGACTTATCACAAGATTCGGGAAGAGCTTGTAATATAGTAGATTTCAACTCATTTTTGAGATAAAGGTGATACTTCCATCAGAAGGTTCAACTTTATAGAAAGCAGGGAGTAAACCGGTCTTTTCATGGTACTGAAGGCCAAGTTTTTCTATAATATCATCTACCTTTTTTGATTCAGCCAGCAAGATTGCACATCCACCAAAACCCGCCCCGGTCATACGAGCTCCCCTAACTCCATTGAGTTGAATAGCCTCTTCAACCATAGTATCTAATTGCATACCAGAAACTTCATAATTATGCTTCAAGCTATTATGAGATTCTATCATCAGCTTTTCAATGGTATCAATATCTAGGTTTCTTAATGCAATTCCCATATCAAGAACTCGTTTATTTTCACTAATGATATGCTGTGCTCTTCTATATAAGATCTCTTCATTGGAAAATAACTCTTTATTTTCATTTAACTGCTCTATTGAGATTTCAGAAAGGTGTCTTACTTTTACTTTTTGCCTAAAGATTTCTAATGCTTTAGCACACTCCTCTACTCGTTCATTATATTTTGATTCTGAGAGCAGTCTCTGTTTTTTTGTATCGCAAACGACCCACTGGTATCCTGGCAATTTAGCAGGAATATGGTCAAAATTTAACGAATCACAGTCAATTTGCATAGCATCTCCTCGCCTACCCATACCGATTGCGAACATATCCATAATACCACAGTTCAGTCCTATGAAATTATTCTCACATTTTTTAGCAAGTTGAACTAACTGCAGAGCCGAATATTGAGCATTTAATAAAAAATTTAAGCCTGTTGCAGTTACCATTTCAACTGAAGCTGAAGAAGATAAGCCGGCACTATCAGGAATTGTTCCGTAAAATAAAAAATCAGATGGTTGAAGGGCAAATCCAAGTTTATTAAATTCATTGATAATTCCAAGAGGATACTTCCACCAACCATTTTTATGATTTTCAAAGTTATCTGTTGCAAGGACTGTGCGCTTTTCTGAAAGATTCAGTGACTTGAATCGAAAGCGCTTCATATTATTAGCCCTAATTAAAAGGAAGGTTCCGTAATTTATTGCAAAAGGCATAACATAACCTTGATTATAATCAGTATGTTCTCCTATTAAATTTACCCTGCCAGGAGCATAAAAGATATTTGTGGTCTGAGAGGACTCTCCAAATTCTTGATCAAAATGTCTAAATAATTCTTCTTTTGTTAGCATCTCAGATAGTTCTTGATAATACTTTATAAATTGAATCGATAAGCTCTTTGTGAGTAAAAGGCTTTTGTAACTTCATAACAAATTTGGCATCATTAATTAGCGTTTTATCTTCCTCCGACATTGAAGCACTAACAGCAATCACTGGAATAGATGCCCAGATAGGGTTTGCTTTAATCATATTATTTAATTCAAAACCAGAAATTTGGGGCATTCTAAGGTCAAGTAAAATAAGATCTGGTATCTTAACTTCAAGTATTTTAAGCGTTTCTTTAGCCGATTCAGCCTCCATGATAACAATTCCTGTCTCTGATAATAAATGCGCTATTAGCTTTCTATTATCTGCAACATCATCAACAACAATAGCTGTTATAGGTTTTCTTTCAGTTAAAGCAATTAATTCTGAAAGTTGACCTTGTTGCACTTCTTCAGAATTAGTTGTTCTACTTTCGGCAACAACAATAGGCAATTTCACTGTAAAGGTTGAGCCTTTACCAACAGTACTATTTAATGTGATATCTCCATTTAATATATTCGCACACCTTTTTGCTATGGCTAAGCCTAAACCAGTACCTTCTGTTTTTGCAAAAGAAGGCTGTTCGACCTGAACAAATGAGTCAAAAATCCTTTTATGCTTATCTTCAGCAATTCCTTTACCTGTATCCTCTACCGTAATAATCAAATATTCCTCTTTAAATCCAATTGAAGAAGTAAAGATAATTATCTGACTTTTAACATTTACATGACCTTCTGATGTGAACTTCAAGGCATTACCGATAAGATTTAATAATATCTGTCTTATCTTGACTTCGTCGGTAATAATAGTGCTAAGAGAGTCAGGGCTTTCAAATAAAATAGAAAATTCAATATCCTTTTTACGAAAAAGAGGAGTAAATTGAATTTCCATCTCTCTACTCATTTCAATCATATTCACAGGGGATAAGGCTATTGGCTCTTTGCCTGACTCATATTTTGATAGATCGAGAATGGAATTAATTGTTTTAAGAAGTCCTCTACCACTAACCATAATGGCTTCAAGATGTCTCCTGTCCTCACTATCCGAGCATGATGATTTTAAGAATTCCGTTGAACCAAGAATAGTATTCAATGGAGTTCTAATTTCATGACTCATATTAGCTAAAAACATAGCCTTAGCCTCTGAAGCCTGTTCGGCATTTTTTCTAGCGATCTCTAGTTCATGTGAGTGTTGTGCTAAGTCCTTTTGTATACGTAAAAGCTCTTTATTCTTTTCAATAACACTTTTGGTATAGCGTCTTTTTAAGATATAAGCAATAGAAATAATGATAACCAAAAGGCCGATAAAACTTGAAATTGCGATAAAGCCAAGTCTTTGTTGTTTCATCGCCAATTTATTTTTGCTTATCAAATTCTTAGCTTGTTCAAGTTGCCTAAGCTTTTTTTCAGCTTCAAATTTGAACTGCAAGGCTGATAACTCTTTAGAACTTTTGGTGATGTTCATTGAGTCATTATAGTTGAGAGCCTCAAAGAGCAACTCATTGGCTTTTTTATAATCTCGATTACTCTGATAAATTTTTGCCACCTCTATACTAGACTTATATATGGCTGAATTAACACCAAGCTTTCTTGAAAGATTTAAAGCCATATTATAGTAAAAAATCTTTTCAGCAGAGTTACCCATTTCAGATGCACAGGAGGCCAAGTTTAGGTATGCATCAAGCTCATAACGCTCATCACCTATCTTTTTAAACATTCCAAGAGACTTAATAAGGTAGTCTCTAGCCAGTTCGTACTGATTTAACTCTATATAAGTCATAGCAATATCATGGTAGTTAATACCCATACCAAGTGAGCTATTAATACTAGAATTGACCATAAAACTGCTATCAAATAAATCCAGAGCTAAGTCATATTGCTTTTTCTCACGAGCAACATTTCCTAAATTATTTAAATTAATTGCTACTCCTAAGATCTGATTATCCCTTCGTTCAAGATTAAGACTTCGTTTAAAAGTTTGCTCAGCCATCTCTAAATTACCCAATGAAAGATAGATATTACCAATTCCATTAAGTGAGATAGCAGAGCTATGGATACTATTGATGCTATCCGAAAGCCTTAATCCACTAAAGTGAGCATTCATAGCTAGACTATACTCATCCATTCGCCGATAGGTTGTACCTAAATTATTGTATGTTCTAGCAGCAAACATCGGGTTTTTTAAATCCTTTGCTACACGGAGAGCCTCTTCATGGAGAAAAATTGAGGATTGATATCGGGCAAGATTTCTAAGCCGAATACCTTCATTATCAAGAATTCTAAAAAGAATTGTTTTCTGGGTTTTAGTCTTAGCTAAACTATTTGCCAACCTCATATTAGAAGCTGTAACGAGATTAGTCCCAGCATTGCTAGAATTATTCAAATACCAACTAACAAGTTCTACAATAGCTCTCATTTTTAAACTATCCTGTGAACTAGAACTAATCTCTGTCAAATACTTTAATGCTCCTTCTCCCTCCTTTTCATTTATCTGATACATTGAAAAAAGGAAGGTTGGAGGCAAGTATAACAGAAGACACATTAAAGCAAGTTTGAATATTTTCCCCATTGGTTGGCTTTCCGTATTATTTATTTAAAGCCCTTCCTCTTTCATCAAGTTGTAAATACTAGACTTCCCAATATCTAGAATTTCAGCAACTTTTGTAACTTTATTATTATACTTTTTCAGATAGTGTTTAATAATCCTAGTATAATATTCCCTCATGGTCAACTCCTCAGATAATAATCCTTCTAGCTCTGAGGTACTGTTAAAAACAACATGTTCAGGATTTATAACATCATTATTAGTCATGATGGCAGCAAGTTCTATAACAGCTTTTAGTTCACGAATATTACCCGGAAAAGGATATTTTCGAAGTTTTTCTTGAGCAGGCGGACTAATAGTAAGTTTTCCTAACTTATTCTTAACCGCAAATTCATCAACAAAGTGCTTGGCGAGAATAATAATATCATTATCACGATCTCTTAAAGGAGGTAGCATAATGGGTAACCCTAGCAGTCGATAGTAAAGGTCTTCTCTAAAATTACCTTTTTTTACCTCTTCAGCTAAGTTTTTGTGAGTGGCAACAATCAGCCGTACATTTAACTTGATAGTATTGTTACCTCCTACCCGAGTAACTTCTTCTTCTTGTAATACTCTTAGAAGCTTTGTTTGCATGGTCATATCCATGTCTCCAATCTCATCAAGAAAGAGAGTTCCATTGTTAGCCTCCTCAAACTTACCGATTCTTCTTGCAACAGCATCGGTAAATGATCCCTTTTCATGACCAAATAACTCACTCTCAATCAATTCAGATGGGATTGCTGATACATTTACAGCTATAAACGGCTTATTCCTTCGATCAGAATTATAATGTATCGCTTTAGAAACCAATTCCTTACCCGTTCCTGTCTCCCCAGAAATCGAAACAGTAATATTGGTTCTTATAGCCTTTTCCATTAAGTTAAATACCCCAAGTATGGCACTACTCTGCCCTTTAATTAAATTCTCAAACTTGTACTTTTTGCCAATCTCTTGCTCCAGTTCGTTAATTTTCTTCTGTAAAAGCATCTTTTCATTGATCTCATTCAATGCTTTCCACATTCGTTGGAACATGTCTTCGTCCTTTACAATGTAATCATAAGCACCCTCCTTTAATAAATCGACAGCCACTTTTACATCATGTTGCGACGATATAACAATTATAGGTATATCTTTATTAAGTTCCTTGATCTTTCGCATAACCTGTAAGCCAGTAAGCCCCGGCAGGTTATAATCAAGCGTAATCATAGCCGGATTTTTATAGAGATTATCCAAGCACTTTTTTCCATCAGGATAAAGCTCTACTTCATAGTCGGGATTTAAGGAGAGATGAAACTTTAAAGTCTTAGCAAACAGTTGGTCATCTTCTACAACAAAAATTTTCAGTTGTGCTGACATATTATTCTATCTAATAACTATAAGTCTGGTTATATGCAAAAATATAAAAATTGTACTCTTTTCCAACATTTGGAAAGAATAAAACCTTTTTTTAGATGACAATTCTCACTTTGTTGTTGACTTACTTGTAGTTATAGGATCTTTATCTATCCTCTTATCCCTTTTCATTATCCTGTATCGCCAATTTCTTCATAGACGAGAATATTCGATGGGGAAGATTCAAAAAAGAGAAAGCCCAACCATATATGGTGGGCTTTCTCAAAAACCGAAATATCAATACTAATAATGCCAACTATACCTTACTTCAACGGTATAAGGAAGTAAGTATAGATATTATTTACAACCACTTAACCAGAGGAAAATCCATCCGAGAGGCCAGTAGTTGGTGTTTAGGGAACATTCTGAAAGAATAGTCATAGACTCCTGCGTTACTAATAGTAACTGTACAGGTAAACTTTACTTTATGATCACCCAGTGCCTCAGCAGTAAGTTCTTGTTTAAAGATTATCTTACTTACCTTATCATTGTCTTTTCTTCCAAAAATTAACTCTACACCTAAATCGTCGGCCGAAAGTAGATCAGTTGAAAGGATGATTTCAGCTGTGAAATTTTCTCCTTGTTCAAGTGGACGCTGAGTTGATTCTGGAAGGACCACAGCCTCAACCTCAATTTTATCCCAACTTCTGTTTACTTTACGTTTCCAAGAGGCTAATTCTCTAGCTGATGCAAAACTATTTCTAGTCATTAGTGCACCCCGCTCAAAGAGTTTATTATAGAATAATCTATAATAATCATCAAGCATACGCTGTGTAGTAAAGTTAGGGGCTATCTCGGCAATGGTTTTTCTGACATGTCCTAGCCACTTGGTTGGGAAGCCACTTTCATTGGTATAGAAGAAAGTAGGAATAATCTCTTCTTCAAGAATACTATAAATTAGTTCAGCATCTAATTCATTTTGAAGATCATGACTAGCATAGGTTTGCTCTTCTTTTAGTGCCCAACCAGCTCCTGGGGTATAACCTTCAGCCCACCAACCATCAAGAACACTGAAGTTAACAACACCATTCATAACAGCCTTCTGGCCAGATGTCCCCGAAGCTTCAAGCGGACGAGTGGGTGTATTTAGCCAGATATCAACTCCATGAATCAGATATTTTGCAAGTTCAATATCATAGTTCTCGACAAAGATTATTTTTCCAATAAACTGAGGCCTGCGACTAACTTCAACAATCTTTTTTATTAACTCTTGCCCTGCTTTATCACTTGGATGCGCTTTACCTGCAAAGATAAATCGAACAGGTTTAGAAGGATTATTTAGAATTTTTTCGAGCCTTTCGATATTTGTAAATAACAGATGTGCACGTTTATAGGTAGCAAAGCGACGGGCAAATCCAATGGTGAGTGCATCAGAATCAAGAGCTTCCATTGTATTGACTATCAGTTTAGGATTATCCTGTCTGATGGTCATCTCTTCAGCTAATCGAATTTTCAAGTAATCAATTAACTGTTGCTTTTGCTTCTTTCTAGCATCAAGTAGTTCTTGGTCTGGAACATTAGCTATATGTTCCCAATGTTTTAAGTTACTTGAATCAGCTTCAAATCCTTTAGGAAAATACTTTTGGTATAGGCGCTGCATACTTCTGGCAGTCCATGTTGGATAATGCACTCCATTTGTAACATATCCAATATGTAATTCTTCAGGATAGTAACCATCATAGAGTTCCACAAACATGTCGCGGGTAACCTTTCCATGTATCTTACTTACGCCATTAATCTCTTGAGATAATTTAGATGCAAGAGCACTCATGGAGAACAGAGCGGTCTGATCATCTTCTATAAAACGACCAAGATTCATGAAATCATTCCAAGACATATGCAAGCGTTCAGCATAGTGAGGAATATAAGCCCTTAAAAGATCCTCTGAAAAAGCATCATGACCTGCTGGGACGGGGGTATGTGTGGTAAACAAAGAGGTTGAACGAACCACTTCAATAGCCTGGGGAAGAGATAATCTCGTCTTTTGAACTAAATCCTTTAGTCTTTCAAGGCCAATGAATGCAGCATGACCTTCATTGAGGTGGTAGATCTCAGGTTTATATCCCAAAGCTTCAATCATTCTGATTCCACCAACCCCTAAAAGCAACTCCTGCTTAAAGCGATTTTCCCAATCTCCGCCATACAGTTGATAAGTAACACTTCTATCCTTCTCAATATTCTCAGGAATATCTGTATCAAGCAGATACAGAGGAACCCGACCCACATCAAGTCTCCAAACCTTAGCATACATATTTCTTCCTGGTAATGCTATTGAAATGGTAATCCAATTATCGTGGGAATCTCTCACAGGGTTGATCGGAAGATGTGAAAACTTTTGAGGGTAATATCTAGCAACCTGATCCCCAAAAGTCGAAATCTCTTGTTTAAAGTATCCATAACGATACAGTAAACCTACGGCAATGAAATTTTTATTATTATCACTAGCTTCCTTAATATAGTCACCGGCTAACATACCAAGACCACCTGAATAAATCTTCACTGAGTCGTGAAGACCATACTCCATGCTAAAGTATGCTATTTGACCACCTACTCGACTATTTCCAGCCTCCATGTACTTATCGAAATGAGTAACTACCTCCTTGAATTTCTTCATGAAAGCTTTATCTTCGGCAAGATCTCTCCATCGTTCAAGAGGAAGTTCTTCTATCAAAGCCATTGGGTTAAATTTGACCTTGTACCAAACCTCTCTATCAATTGATTCAAATAAGTCGAGTGCGTCTTGATTCCATGACCACCAAAGGTTCTTAGCTAATCTAGAGATCCCTTCGAGCGAGGATGGAATTGATGGATTGATTAAGATCTTACGCCATTCCGGTTCATTCTTTTTTCGATTTGTAGAGACAGTCGAAGTAGGCTCTTGTGTTTTTTTCCAACGGAAAGATTCTGATCTACTCTCTACGATTTCGATTGCAGCATTGTATGCATCAACATAATGCGTACTCAAGGCAGACCATGTAGCTTTTTCAGCAATTTGCATGCATTGTGAACGCTTACCTGATAGCTCTTCCTGATCACTGCTTGTTATGGTAAGAAGCTCACTAGCAATAGCATTAATTACATCTTGAGCATTATCTTCATTCCTATTTATTACTTTCACAACAGGGTTATTCTTTCCAAAAGCAGCATTAACCCATTGTCCAAATCCAGTTAGGCTTGTTGTAATGGTAGGAATTCCAAAAGCCAAGCTTTCATGAGGAGTATAGCCCCAAGGTTCATAATATGAAGGGAAGACCGTTAAATCAAAACCAGGTAATAAATCGTAATAGGTTTTGTTAAAGATTCCATCACGGCCATCGAGGAAAGCAGGAACATAAACAGGATAAACTTTAGATGTGCCCTCAGTATAGATGGCATTCAGTGTAGTAAGAATTTTATCTTGTTCGGGCTCATAAAGATGGTGTGTCAATAAACTACCACTAAAAGTAGTATCAGGAATACCCAATCTCCTTTGTGCCTCTTTTCTTACCCCTGATTGATTTCCAGGAACCATTAACCATACAACGATCTGTCGTTCTCCATCATATTCTGAGATAAATTGCTTCAATGAAGAAAGGAAAATATCAATTCCCTTATTTCTAAACTCAGAACGCCCTGCATTGGTAATATGTAAAACCTTGTCATCAAATTCAACCCCATGAATAGCACGAGCAACTTGATTTAGCTTCTTACGCGCCTCCAACCTAGCAGTTTCATAGTCTTTACCTACTGGGACGATAGAAGTATCAAAACCATTAGGCGTAATGTAGTCAATATCCTTTTGAGCAAACTGTAAGATCTCGCTTCTTGTTATTTCACTGACAGATGTAAGAACATCGGCATTTTTACAAGCAGATCTCTCAAGTGAGTACTTGGCCATAACACCAAGCTCTCTGGCAACACCTTCCGAATTATAACTCTTCAGGTTGCCATAGAGTGGCCAACCATGGCCTGCAATTGCTCTTCCTAGAACAGTAGCGTGGGTGGTAAAAACAGTTGCTACTTGAGGAACAAATTGATTTAAGAAGAGGACACCACTTCCGGTTAACCATTCATGGAACTGAGCTACTATTCTATCTTGAACGGTTGTATTGTTCTCAACAAAACTTTCTATGACCTTACCAGCCGCGTATCCAAATAAAGCTGGTTCCACATAATCCCAGCCTCCAGTGATTGAATCAAGACCATACTTTTCCCATAGATTGGCAAAAATTTGATCCTTATTCGTAAAATACTGTGTAAAGTCGACAAGAATAGCTACCGAGTTCGATGCTTGTTTAAACCGGCCAATTCTAATCTTCAACCCTTTTGCGGTAGCAACCTCACGCCAAGTTTTATATAGTTGCTTATCCTCAATAAAGTAGGGGTGATTATCGGTTTCTTTCCAGACATCAGGACCAATGAAGATATAATTATCCTCAAGGGTCTCTTTGAAAATATTTGAGCGACTAGTAATAACGGTGTAGATTCCCCCAATCTTATTACATGCCTCCCAACTTACTTCAAAAAGAAAATCTGCTTTTAATCCGATTTGTTTTTTCATAAATGGGCTTTTTTGTAAATACTTATTCTCAGCTTACCTTAAAAAATGAAACTATCTATTTTTCTATTTGATTCCACAAATCAGAAATCAACTTTTTACTAGCGCTGATCTTCTGTTTGCTTACTTTCTTGATGCTTTCCTGAAACTCAATAAATCTATCTTTGTTCTGTTTCGTTAATAGCTTATTTACTCGTTCTTGGGTCTCTTCTTCCATATCCTTCAAGGCTGTCAATAAAGTTTGCATATCAAGGGAATTGATAAATTTCTTTATCTCTTTATCACTCTTATCCCAGATCTCCTCGAATTTGACCTCTTTTAGCTTATCTTTCTCTTCAACAATCTCAGAAATAAGATCATCTTTCACCTTCTTAGCCTTCTTTTTTAACTCTTGGGTAATCTCTTTTCCTAGAGAGAATACCTCTTGGAATTTATCTTCAAGACTCTCTCCCTCATTATGTTCTGACAAGTAGTTTTCAACACGGATCACAAAGTCGGAATATACATTCATATAATTTATGAATGCCTCATAGGGACTGTTATAAGGGTTAAAGTACTTATGTACTTCTCCATCGCTGAACCACTTTGTACACATATAGTAGAAGTGGTCACTAGATTGAAGCTTGCACCAATCCCCCAATAGCTTAGGATCCGTTACTCTCTCCATTTTCTCAGAGAGAGCATAGATCTTATCAAATGCTTCATCTTGCATTTCATTACCTAACCAAGCGGTCAGATCTCTCTCCTCATCAGCCCAGGAGATTGGGTAAGGAACAAAAACTGGAGATACCGGAGTTAATAGTTCAGCTATCTCAGAAGGTGTTCTAAAAGCAAAATCGGTATTTCTTAAAACACTATAAGGAAGGGCAGAGAGAAAATCAAAGATACCCGTCTCAGCCCATTGGTGTTCTCCAAACGTTTCGTAATCCATAAAGAGGTTAACAACTGGTTCATTCGACGGGATCATATTCAACCAGTCGGCGAATTTATCTGCAGTTAAAGGCCATTCATTCCAAGCTTGATTAGAAAACCTAAAAGCAATATCATCGCTTAGACGATAATTTCTAAGGAGGAGATTTAGGTTGGGATCAACAGAACTTGAATAGAGGAAGTTTGGACTTTTCCAACCCAAGATATGCTTAGCCCCTTCCGTTAGCATTGTATTGAATCCCATTTCAGAAACCATTTCGGCAATATCATCTGAATAAACCAATTCAGTGTTTCTGAAAGTAACCGGTTTCTGTCCGAAATACTCTTCAATGAGCTGTGAGTGTTTAAGAACCTGTCTTTCAAACTCTGATTTGCTTTTTAGAGCAGCCAATGAATGAGCCCAGGTTTCAGCCAAGAACTCAACCTTTCCGGTCTCCGCTAAAGACTTAAAGCTAGCTATAACTTCAGGGGAATACTTAATAAACTGTTCCAGAGCGGTTCCAGATATCGAAAAGGATACCTTAAAACCGTCATCAATATTCTTTAATGCATTTAACAAGACTGCATTAGCGGGTAAATAACACTTCTCAGAGATTCTTCTTATAAGGTAACGATTTTGATAGTCATCATAATAATGGTCATCTGCACCGATATCAAAGAATCGGTAAGTTCTGAGTCTAAAGGGTTGATGTATCTGAAAATAGAGGCAAATAGAGCGCTTCATAAGTTGTGTATTTTATCGTTAAGCTTACTAAAGAATCGATTGATAAACCTGTTTTACCTTTTCGGCGGCATTTTCCCATTTGAGGCTATCCACCTCTTCTTTACCATAAGTTCTAAACATCGTACTTACGGCAGGGTAATTAAGCAATCCATATATTGCATCAGCCAAGGCGTGAACATCCCAGAAATCAACTTTTATGGCATGTTTTAAAATCTCTGAGACTCCTGATTGTTTTGAGATCACTACTGGGACATTACTTCTCATGGCCTCTAAAGGGACTATTCCAAAAGGTTCAGATACACTTGGCATCACAAAGACATCTGAGATAGCTAACATTCGGTCTACCTCTTCTCCTTTTAGAAAACCTGTAAAATGAAACTTATCAGCCATTTTTAATCGGGCAACACGCTTAATCATCTTATTAAACATATCGCCTTGTCCAGCCATAACAAATCGAACGTTTGGATCTTTTTCGAGAACCTTTTTCGCGGCCTCAATGAAATACTCCGGTCCTTTTTGAAAGGTAATTCTACCCATAAAGGTGACCACTTTCTCTTTAACAGCTCGTTGACCTAATCTATCAAGTTCCTTTTCGACAGGTTCAACCGCATTATGTACCGTGAATATTTTATCTTCTGGTATGCCATACTTATCAATACAGATTTGTCGAGTAAGATTACTGACAGCAATAACACGATCAGCCTCCATCATTCCCTCTTTTTCAATCTCAAAGATTAAAGTATTGACATTCTCACCTGTTCTATCAAACTCCGTTGCATGTATATGAACCACCAAGGGTTTACCTGATACCTTCTTGGCCGCGATTCCTGCCGGATAGGTTAACCAGTCATGCGCATGAATGATATCAAACTCTTTTTTGGAGGCTACAGCCGATGCAATCAATGCATATCTAGAGACCTCTTCTAGCAAATTAGCCCCATATTTCCCGGAGAAGGTATACCGTTTTGATAATACCGTATTTCCAGTCTCTTGAGATTTTAACTCCTCGATTGTATTCAAACGTTCGAATTCCTCTGGACTAACATAAGGAATGATGTTTGAGCCAATCTCCATATATTCAATTCTTTTCCATAAGTCACCATACAGAGTATGTCGGAAATCGACTTCGATATCACTTGCATTGACTAATTGCATATTCCCGGTATCTTCATCGCCATAAGCTTTGGGGACGACAAAGATCACATCAGTATCATGCTTAAGGAGTCCCCTTGTTAAACCAAGACATGCTGTCCCCAAACCTCCTGTAATATGAGGGGGAAACTCCCAGCCAAACATCAGTACTTTCATCTTTCTTGCTCTGTTTGTTACTAAATTACTTGTTTATTAAACTGTTCTATTAAAACACTTAACCGGATCAGTTCTGCCACAGAAACGGAATGGCTTATTGATCCTGCCGCTTTATGAGGTGGGTCTCCATCATACATTTCACTGATAGAGCCTATTCCATGTTGGGTAAGCTCCTCTTCAAAACCAGAGAAAAGCGTTTTGATAAAATGAAGTCCACCTCTTCCATGAATTTGGAGATATGCATCGGCAAAATGCCCTAGTAACCATGGAAAAACCGTGCCATTATGCAATGCCTCGTCTCTTTGTTGCCAGTTTCCAAAATAGGCTCCTTTATAAGAGCTATGACGAGGGGTTAGTGTTCGCAATCCTCTTGGCGTCAATAATTCTCTTTTAACGGTTGATATAACCGATTTACGATCCTCTTCACTGAGTGGTGAATAAGGCATACTGGCGGCAAAAATCATGTTGGGCCTAACTGACCAATCAGTCGTTGTTTCATCAAAATAATCTGCAAGGTAGCCCTTTGACTCACTCCAAAACAACTTATAAAAACTATTCTTTATTTGAGCCGTTTTATCCAACCAGTGTTCAACAAACTCTTTATCTCCTGCTGTTGAAGCTAATTCACAAGCAAACATCACCGCATTATACCAAAGAGCATTGACGTCAACTGCAAAACCATTTCGATGTGTGACACCACGCCCATTGATGGTTGCGTCCATCCAAGTAGCAGGTATTCCATTTTCCCCAGCCCTTATCAGACCATTCTCACTCGCTTTAATTCCGTTTAAAGTTCCTTGTTCAAATGCATTAAGAATATGTTTCATTACCTCCCCATACAGAGACCATATTTCGATTTTTGTTCCCAAAACAGGCTGTAACTGCTGTATAGACCAAAATAGCCACAAAGGGATATCAGCATATTGATATACCGGAGCACGAGAATCAACTCGCGTTGGAAATAATCCGTTTTTTAAACTTTGAATTAACGTTTCAATTATTCCCTTAACCCTTTCCTTCGGGTCATCAAATGATAATGCTATACCGGGTAATGACAACAGAGTCTCTCTAGATAAACTCCCATAGTAAGGAAACCCTGCAATGACTAATACCTGTTTATTAGGAATTCTCTTTATAAACTGATGAGCAGCATTAACCAAACAGTGTAAATAGCTATCGCGAGGAACTCGTTTTGCCTTTTCCTCTTCGAAAAAATCAGACAACTTATTGGTATCAGTAGCGGTGGTTCCTGCACTAAATACGATCGATTCACCCACTTCAATGGGCATCTCAAAATAACCAGGCACCAAAAGATCTTCGGTAGCCTCATACCCTCTTTCAATCTCCTTCGAGTATTCAATATTGTAATACCAATCAGGAGCGTGTCGATAGGTTACTTGCTTTGAGAATTGCATGAATAAAGGAGTATAACCTTCATAAAGTTTCATAGAAATGCCATTAGACACTTCCTCAAAGTTCTTATTTGCCTTATCATTCGCATGGGTTAAAAAGTGCACGTTTCTGAAAGCCAGGTAAGGTCTTAACCTCAAAACTGTCTTGGAATGAGCCTCTTTAAGAGTGTATCTTATCAAAACCCGGTCATCCTTTGTCGAAAAGAGCATCTCTCTGGTAAAAATGACACCTCCAATACGAAAAGTGGTTATAGGTATCTGTTCAATAGAGAATGAGCGTATGTATTTGTGCCCTCTAGGGTTATAATAACCCCCACTATACCTGTGTATACCAAGATTAAAATCAGCATCATGCTGAATTATGGTCTCATCAAGATTCGATAGAAGAACATGATTATCATCATCTATTCCAGGCTGCGGACAAGCAAGCAAGGCATGATATTTCCTCGTATTGCACCCTGCCAAGGTCTGGCAGGCATAAGCGCCCGCTCTGTTAGTCCTGATGATCTCTTTGGGTAAAGAGTATTCAAGATTAATCAGATGCGTTTTTTCGAATTTGATATAACTCATAGTATACTGTTTGATTCAATGTATTAATTTACAAAAATAACCATACAAGCCTTGTCAGCCAAAGATATTTTCAAAAAAAAACCTATAACTAACGGTTTTTCAGAGAACAAACGTTTTCGGTTACTTTTTTTTTCACAAAACATTATTTTAAATTTACATAAGTCTAACTTAATATCTCTACAGATGTTCAAATCTAACCTTCTTGTCTTGGTATTCCTTCTGGTTCCAATTCTGGCACACAGCCAGCATCGAGCTTTAAAACATGATGACTACCTTCGATTTAGCACTATTGAGTCTATAAAAATATCAGACAATAATGAAAAAATTGCTTGGTTGGAAACCTTGCCGAAAAACAACAATTCCCTAATTGTTTATTCAACAAAAAAACAGAGCTATGTCAAATACGACAGAGCTTCCCAATTGCAAATGCTTCCCAATTCAGGTGATTTTCTTTTTACCAGAAAGGCAGATTACAATTTGATTCAGAAACTAAAACGGCAAAAAAAGAAAACGAATGAACTACCAACTGATACTCTCGTTTTCATCTCCGCTTCAGGCATGGTATCAAGCACACCCTGTCTCAAAGAGGCAAAGACAGCTCCTTTTAATTTTCCCTGGTATGCTTACACCTCCAACGAATGCGACTCTTTAGGTTTTATAAAGAAAAACCCATCCAAGAAAACGTTTAAAGCTAAACTGTCAAATCAATCCTCCCCAACCGATACAGACAAAAAAAACAACACTAAAAACAGTCCTAAAATCGAATCTTGGCCTCTAACCATTGTAAATCCCTCTTCTAATAATCAGATACAACTTGAAAGAGTTACTAATTGGGAATTTTCAGATGATGGTGCTGCTCTCTGGGTCGTATCAAGGATCAATGATTCAACAGATTCCTTACAAATCCATAGAGTCGCTTTGAATAAATCTCCTGAAATAATTACTAAAAGCAAAGGAAAGTGTAGTCAGATTGGAGTTGCTGATAATGCTAACCATGCAGCATTCATCATACAAAATGACTCTATCAAAGATCTCTCATCTATGATTGTAATTGACAATAGAAAAGCGAAAACATTCAGCACACCATTACCTGTATCCGATACTAACTATACTTTTAGCAAGTTTAGAAAGCCTCTATTTAGCAAGGACGGGAATAGGCTTTTTTATGGAATTGCCATTAAATCACCTCAAACCAAACCTGATTCTCTCTTAAAAGATGAAATGGCTACTTTAGATATTTGGCATTGGAACGATAATCGAATCATGCCCCAACAATTGAAAGAGCTTAATGGGGATAAGAAAAAATCTTGGTTAGCATGCCTTAATCTTGTAGATTCAACTACGGTCTGTTTGGAAAATGACACACTCAAAGTCTCATTTGATAATAAAAACTCAAATCTTTATCTAACTGCGAAAAATGAAAACAACTATCTCAAACAAAGTTCCTGGGATGAGGGTTTTACAGATCTTTATATAATTAATTCTTTAACAGGAAAGTCTCAATTAGTAACTAAAAGAAGTAATTCAAGGCAATACCTTTCCCCTAACGGATTATGGTCTGTTTGGTTTAATCCATATGATTCAACTTGGAACCTTTTTAGTGTAGAAAAAAATAAATCAATTTGCCTTACTCGTAAACTCAAGACCGCTTTCTATGACCTCGATCAAGATACTCCCGAATTAGCCTCCTCTTACCCATTTATTGGGTGGGGCGAAAAATCGGATTTCTTCTTAATTCGTGATCAGTATGATATTTGGAAATTTCATACTAGAGACAACCAAGAACCCCTGATGGTTACTAAAGGAGTTGGAAGATCGAAACAGGTTTCGTTCTCCTTAAAGCAGTTTAACCAAAGAGCATTTGGCTTTAGTGAATCAAGTTGTTATTATCTTGAAGGAACCTCTTATGCCACCAAGACCGATGCAATTTGGTTCCTTCGGGATATCACAGGAAAAAGATCACCTGAAATTTTATTTGACTCCAAATGTGAAATAACAAGCTCCTTAAAGAACGAGAACCACCAAACTCTCGTGTTAGGCATACAAGATTATAGTAAAGCACCTCAGCTTTGGGTTTCGACTAAAGAAAAATTATCTGATCTTAGACAAATTAGCCGAGCAAATGAATTTGCAGATTCCATTGCCTGGGGATCTGCTCACTTGATACAATGGAAATCGCCATTAGGATTTAACCTTGAAGGCTTAGTATATTTGCCCGAAAATTACGATTCAACAAAAAGATATCCGACCATTCTTTATTTCTATGAACGAAACAGCCAATATCTCCATACATTTTATACCCCAAGACCCAGTCGTTCTATCATAAATGTCCCTTGGTTTGTAAGTAATGGCTACATTGTTTTTATACCTGATATTCGATATAAGACCGGTTTCCCGGGTCAATCTGCTTATGATTGCGTCATGAGTGGATTGGATCATATTATAAGAAATTATTCCATAGATACCTTAAACATAGGGTTGCAAGGTCATAGTTGGGGAGGATATCAGATAGGTTATATCGTCACAAAAACGAATCGATTTAAGGCGGCTTGGGCAGGCGCTCCTGTTGCAAACATGACAAGTGCATATGGAGGCATTCGGTATGAATCTGGGGTAAGTAGAATGTTTCAGTATGAGAAAACCCAAAGCAGAATAGGAAAGACAATCTGGGAGGCTCCCAATCTCTACATAGAGAACAGTCCGTTGTTTGAAGCGAATAAAATACAAACCCCACTTGTCATTTTGGCAAACGATGCCGATGGTGCCGTACCTTGGACTCAAGGAATTGAGTTCTTTTCGGCCCTTCGAAGACTCAATAAACCATCATGGTTAATTAATTACAATGGTGAACCCCACAACTTAAACTCCAGCAGTTGGGGAAACAGGATGGATCTTTCAATAAAGCTTTCTGAGTTTTTCGGACACTATCTGAAGGGAGAACCTGCTGCACCATGGCTAAAATCAGGTATCCCTGCTTTAAAAAAGGAAACAAACGGCTATCGGCCAACTAATTAAATAATCTAAATGTTTGAATATACAACTAGTTTTACTGTAAGATATGCAGAGACTGACCAAATGGGAATTGTACATCATAGCAACTACGCTGTTTATTATGAATTAGCAAGGGTTGAAGCAATGAGTTCTTTAGGTTCAAACTACAGAGCCATGGAAGAGTCTGGTATTTTAATGCCTATCCTAAATATCCACTCTGTTTTTAAAGCTCCGCTACGTTTTGATGATAAGATTACCATTAAGGTATTGATCAAGAAAATGCCACTGGCAAAAATCCTTTTCGAATATGAACTTTATACTGAGGCAGGAACACTTGCTCATCTTGGCAGTACAGAACTAGGTTTTGTCACTAAAGATGAAATGAAACCATGCAGAGTTCCTGGCTGGTTTGCGGATTGTTTAAGGCCATTCTTTGACTAATCATTTTAATTTTTATGCAGCAGCCTTTGAGTAAAACCAAAGGCTGCTTTTCAAGTATGATCGCACTTTTTATTTTGTAGAAAGTGTTTACAGTTGGTTGTTTTTAAGTTTATCATAATTACCTCTACCTATCCTCTTCGCTCCCTCTCCATACAACGTGTCTTAAAATAATGGATAAATCGGTATTTATAAAAACAAACAATGATGAGAATAGCTCAAACTCGCTAATGGGTCAATCCTTTTATAGGATAGAGAAAAAGACAGCCCCCAAAATTAGTCTTTACCAAGAGACTTACGGAAGTTTGATTTTCTTCTAATGATGCAGGAAAAAAAGAAGAGCGATATGGAGAAAGAGCGAAGAGGGATGGGAGAGCGACTGGAAATCTGAGAATAGGTTGATGAATTGCTAGACTTTACAAACGAGAGAGTTGAAATGATTCTATAAAGCAGTATAAACAAAGTTCTTAAGGATTATCGCACCGTTACCCATAGATGTGATTCCAATTCTTAAACTCAAAAATCCGCCCAAGGCATTATGCTGAAGTGCACTGGTATAAAAAGAGCTTTCAAGTTTTCTCCAGTCGATTCCGTCCAAGCTATAGTACATATCTACTAAGTTGTTAACGCTTTTTAGACGAAGAAAAACATGTCCATCGTGAACCTGTTTTTCAGCAACGTATTGCCAACCCTTTAGGTTCACCAGAATATCATTATCCTTTACCAGAAGCCCATTATAGGCAGAATTATTGTAAAACAGGATTAATCCGCCAACCCCTCCTTTTTCAATTTGCAGTTCTAGATCGGCAGTATAAGAATGGTCAGAAGGAATGCAGAGCATTGGTGATGAATTGCCAACTGACTCACCCTTTCCTCTGAATATTAAACCCTCCTTTGTTGGAGTTATTCTATTGGGATCATACTCCCCGAAAAACTTCCAATGTGTTTTTAGCGTTTTACCAGTGAAATCATCACTCTGACAATAGTTTGAATTGCCGGTTTTTTCAACTGAGATAGTTAATGGCTGATCAGTAGAAGCTCCACCAGGAATTTTAAACCATCCGTCATTAGTCCATTCAATTGGTTGAAGAAGAGTTTGACGTCCCATGTTTTGGAACTCCTTTTCATAGCCATGAAACACAATCCACCATTTTCCATTTGCATCTTCGAAAAGAGTTGCATGTCCTTTAGACCACCATTTCTCTGAAGCAGATAGAGTTCTATCAATAGGATTAAATGGAGAGTTTTCCCACGGGCCAAATGGAGATTTTGAGCGGGCAGAGATTATCATGTGACTTGTAGCTGGGCCAGCAGTTCCTCCTTCAGCGACGGTAAGATAATAATAGTCGCCCCTCTGAACCAATTTGGGTCCCTCTAAACAGAAACACTCAATGGTCCAATCTCTTGGGATTGGCCAACCGTCATAAGCATGAATTAAGGAGCCGGTGATACGCAGACCATCTTCTGATAAGGGAGCATAACCGCCATCGCTGAAATAGAGAAATCGCTTTCCTGTTTTATCAACCACATGCCCGGGGTCAATTCCACTAATCTTTAGATCAATCGGTTCGCTCCACGGTCCAGCTATATCATCAGCCCAAACGACCCAATTTGTTGGGCCAGCAGGGAAATATATATAGTAGCGACCATTAAACTTTACTAAATCAGGGGCAAATACAGAACCAACATTTCTAAAGAGGGCATTCGTAACAGGGCTCCAATTAATTAAATCACTAGAATGCCATATCAATAGACCGGGATAATACTCAAAGGAAGAATGAACAATATAATAATCGTCTCCATCACGTAATATACTTGGATCAGGATAATCACCTGCAAATATAGGGTTCGTAAAATTTCCACTTGAATTCCCCAGATTTTCTCTTTGAAATTGGCCAAAAACTGAGAGTACGAAACAAAAGATAATGCTAGTCGTTAAAATTCTCTTCATAAATCAGTTATTAATAATATAACTCAAATATATCGAAAAATTCGCATTTATTGAAATTAACTTTATAGAATTTAGAAAAACCATTTTAACAATTGACAATTACAGCCATTTCGTTCTGAAATGAAAAATCATTAAATTTGATTATCAATTAAACAGGTTAATTATGGATGCATCGACGAGGAAAATCTACTTAATACTCCTAATAGGGCTGGTTCAACTCACTGCCTTTGGGTCAGATAAACTGATTTTTAACTCGTTAGATTATAAGAACGGGCTATCACATAATCATATCTACTGTTTTGCTCAGGACAATAACGGATTTATTTGGATAGGTACGAGATCAGGTCTTAATCGATATGATGGATACAATTTTAAAGTATTTAAGCATGAGCAAGATGATTCAACATCTATTCCAGGAAATGTAGTTCAAACGATAGTCAAAGACCAACTTGGAAGATTTTGGATCCAAGTACCAACTTACCTATACATATTTAACCCTGATAACGAGGAATGCATAAATCATTTTAGTCTTACTGCCGATAAAAAAGTTTATCAAAACTTTAACATGGATATGATAGTGCCTTATGGTGATTCTTTAGTCTTTATTCGAATTCAGGGAGAGGGAATACTAAAACATAATATTTATACGAATCAGAATAAATTATTGGCTTCGCAGAAAGGGACAAAGAGTCCGCTTATCGACTTAGCAATCAGCAATATTACAAGTGATAAAAAGAATCTATATGTCACATATGAAAACGGTATAGTTGACATTATTAACCCAAACACACTGAAGCTAGTCAAACGTATTAATGATATTGCTGAACGAGTTAAGATAAAAGGCAAACTTTTTGAATCTTTTGTTAGAAAAAATGGAGAGATATGGGTTTTCTGTAACGACGAAGCACTAGGAGTTTTTGTAATAGAGCCATCAGGTTCAATAAAATACTATAACACAAACTCTAGTCCGGCACTAAATTCTAATAACGTTTCTTGCATTGTTGAAGCTCCAGATGGAAATATTTGGATAGGCACTGACCACGGAGGAATTAATATATTTTCTAGCAATAAGCAATCAATAGACTATGTCACAAATAATACTTTTACAGAATCAGGCCTAAAGCAAAATGTTATCACGGAGTTATTTGTAAGCAAAGAAAACATAGTTTGGATTGGAACTTTCAAACAAGGCATCAACTATTATAACAAGAATATTTATCGATTTCATCACTATGTAAGCTTCCCGAATAATAGTAAATCATTGCCTTACAATGATGTTAACTGTTTTGCGGAGGATCATCTAGGAAATATTTGGATTGGAACCAACGGTGATGGTCTCGTTTATTATGACAGAAAAAATGAGTCTTTCCTAACTTTTAAGGCTGATCCTAATAAAGCTAATGCCCTTCACAGTGGGGTTATCGTAGATCTTTTTGTCGATCGAGCTGGGAAGCTGTGGATCGCCACTTACCATGGAGGTCTATCCTACTATGATGGAAAAAGTTTTAGAAATTTCCTGCATGATCCTTCAAATTTATTCTCCATAAGTGGAAATATGGTTTGGGATGTTTTTGAAGATTCACAAGGAGCCATCTGGGTTGGTATGTTAGGAGGAGGATTAGATCGGCTTGATAAAAAGACTGGAAAATTCTTTCATTACAATGGTAATGGAATGAATGCAATTAATTCCAACTTCGTAATGGATATTACGGAAGATAATGAAGGAAATATGTGGTTTGGGAGTGACAGAGGAGTTTTTGTTTTGGACCAACAGACTCGGAATATGATCGTTTACCAAAACAAGCCAAGTCAAACCAATAGCTTATCAGATAACTTTGTTTATAATGTTTTTAAGGATTCAAAAGGTCGAATTTGGGCAGGTACACGCAACGGACTAAACCTTTTTAATCGAGGAACAAACACATTTGTGCCTATTAAGATTGATGCAAATCTCGGAGACAATGCCATTCTTTCGATCCTTGAGGAGAGAAATGGTACTTTATGGCTAGGGACTTCTTCGGGCTTAGTAAAACTTGTATTGAAGTTTAACAATAATGAAGAGATAATCGAACATTACACAGTTCTTTTCACAGAATCTGATGGGCTTCAAAGTAAAGAATTCAATGAAGGATCAGCATTAAGGACAAATGCTGGAGAGTTAATCTTTGGAGGCCCAAATGGATTCAATCTGTTCTTACCAGAAAAGAACCTTAAATTAAAAGGAGAAACCAGACCATATATAACTGGTTTGGAGCTTTTTGGAAAGCCCATTTTAGTAGGAAAGGAGATAAATAATAGAGTCTTACTTACATCAGCCACACTAAATAACGCAAAAATTACACTTAAGCCAGATGAAAATATGTTTTCACTGACCTTTGGCCTTCTAGATTATCTGACTCCTAAAAGGATTCATTATCGGTATAAACTAGAAGGATTTAACCATCAATGGATCTACACAACTTGGCAAGATAGGAAAGCAACATTTACCAACTTAAGTCCGGGAACTTATCGGTTCGTTGTTCAATGCACAGATTTTATAACACCCTGGGAAAAAACAGAAGCAACCGTTTCAATTGCCATTCTTCCCCCATGGTATCGTGCTTGGTATGCGTACCTAGTTTACCTATTCATTCTTATCATGATAACCATTGCTTCGAGGAATTTTATCATCATGAGAATTCGAAACAAGTTTCTGAAAAGTCAAGCTGAAGAAGAAGCCATTCGTCAGTACGAGTTAAATCAGTTAAAAACCAGATTCTTTACAAACGTGAGTCATGAATTCAGAACCCCTTTGACTCTAATCCTAACACCTCTCGATAGCCTTCTAAAAAAAGAACTTGACCCGGGGACTAGGAAGCATCTTCAGCTTATTAGGCAAAATGCAAAAAGACTGCTGTTTCTTGTAAATCAATTACTGGATTTTCGTAAAGTTGAAGCTAATAAGCTATCTCCGGATCTTACTTATGGAAATATTATCAATCATTTAAGAAGAACCGTTGAATCATTTCATGAACTAGCTGAACCTAAGAAAATTGATCTTCAATTTGTAAGCTATGAATCAGAACTTTTCATGAGGCTCGATACTGACAAAACAGAGAAGATCATAAATAATCTTCTCTCAAATGCTTTTAAGTTCACTCCTGAAGGAGGCAGTATTCATGTAATTGTTCAACTCATTGATGAAGATGAAACAGAAATGCTCAGAATTAAAGTCCAAGACATGGGTATTGGTATTGATAAAGAGCATCGTGAAAAACTATTTGAACGGTTTTATCAAGTTCATCAACCTCGTGAATTTGTTACAACCGGAAGTGGAATAGGCCTTTCGTTGACAAAAGAATTTGTAGAACTATTAGGCGGTAGTATCTCTGTAGAAAGTGAACCCGGACAAGGAAGTTGCTTTACAGTTAAACTTCCGGTTAATAGAAATCGAATCATTAATTCAATAGAAGATCCTGAATTTGAAGAGGATATTGAACGCCAGACACCTGATATTACCATTGACAAAACGAAACAAACTCTTTTATTAGTAGAAGATAATCAAGAATTTAGAAATTACTTACGCGATAGTTTAAGTGACAGGTTTAATATTCTGGAAGCAGAAAATGGTCAAGAGGCACTTAATATCCTTGAGAATCAAGATCCAGACTTAGTAATTAGTGATATAATGATGCCAATAATGGATGGTTATCAACTTTGCAAACAGATTAAGACTAATCCGGAATACTCACATGTGCCGATAATACTATTGACTGCTAAATCTACACATGAGGATAAAGTTGCAGGTTTTAGAGTCGGGGCTGATGAATATATTACCAAACCTTTTAATCTGGACATACTTGAATCAAGGATTGATTACTTATTAAAACAGAGACAGCAGTTTATAAAAGATTATCAGAAGAGCCTGAAGATCACAACAAACAATGAGGCAATCACGACTCTTGACCAAAAACTACTGGAAAGAATAAGGGAACACATTAACAAGAACATTTCTAATCCGGATTTAACGGTTAATATGTTAAGTAAGGAGATTGGAGTAAGCAGAGTACATCTCTATAAAAAAACGATGTCTCTAACAGGAAAGACTCCAATTGAGCTGATCAGGTTAATCAGACTGAAGAAAGCATCTGAATTGCTATCAATAGGAAGGCTAACTATCAGCGAGATTTCTTATGAAGTTGGATTTAATGACCCGAGATATTTCTCTAAAATATTCAAAAATGAGTTTGGCATGCTTCCATCGAAATACAAGGATAATCAAGAGAACATCTAAAAAAAAACGTGAAGCATCAAGTTGATGCTTCACGTTTTGAGATAAAAAAGTAATGGTTAAAGTTTTATCGATTGTTTAAGTTCAATGTTTTGAGACGAGTTGCCTACCTGAATTTCATAAGAACAAGGCTCCAAAGTCCATGATTTGCTTTGCTCATCATAGTATTCAAAAGCTCTCTTGTCCATGATCACTTTAACATTAGCAATCTCATTCTGTTTTAGGAAGACCTTTTGGAAGCCCTTAAGCTCCTTAACAGGACGGTCAATAGAGGAGCCCTTTGAAGCCACATAGAATTGAACGACCTCTGCTCCTTCTCTACTTCCGGTATTTTGAACCTTACACTGTGCCACAACATTTTCTCCCTCTTTTGTCACTTTTAAATCACTCAATTTGAAAGTTGTATAACTTAAACCAAAGCCAAAAGGGAAAAGAGTTTCAACGTTCTGTTTATCGAAATAGCGGTATCCAACATAGATGCCTTCATTATAATGAACCACATTATCCTTTCCAGGAAACTCACCAACAGAATGAGATGGGTATAAGAGATGAGAATCGGCAAAAGTCATCGGGAGTTTACCAGAAGGGTTAATATTTCCAAACAGAATATTAGCTAATGCATGTCCTCCTTCCATACCAGGGTACCATGCCATTAGCACAGCAGGAACTTGATTAATCCAACTTTTCATCTCCACATTGCTACCACCAATCAGGACTACAATAGTATGTGGATTAACTTCGGAGATTTGCTTGATAAGATCTTCCTGTCCATATTTTAATTTTAAATCAGACTTATCCTGACCTTCCATATCAAAGGTAGTTCCACCCCAGACCGACATGTCGAAATTATGAATCCATCCACCCACAAAGATCACGAGATCAGCTTTTGATGCGGCATTAACGGCATTCTGAGCCAAGGCTTTATCAAATGATAGATCCTTAGTAGGCTTATAACCTTCGACAAACTCAATCTGAGTAGCCTGGCCTGCAACATCTTTTATACCCTCTAATATAGTGACTTCGTAAAGAGCCTTAACCTGAGAGCTACCGCCACCCATAGATTGCTTATAGACCGCATTATTACCCACGACAAGTATCTTTCTATACTTCTTAGATTCAATTGGTAGGATATTCTCGTTTTTCAATAATACGATTCCTTCTTCAGCGACCTTACGAGCAAGTTGTTGATGCTCTTTAGTATTGATTTCTCCCGGATACTTATTGCCCGATAACTTTGTCTTCAACATTATCCTAAGAATCCTTCTAACCTTCTCATCAATAACCCTCTCGTCTACCTCACCACTTTTCACAAATTGAATAGCGGAGTCGGCCATATAGAAAGCGTTAAAGTCAGGTTTTTTCTGACTGAGATCAGTACCCATTTCGATATCCGTACCATTGAGCAGAGCCTCTTTTGCATGTTTCACTGCACTCCAATCACTGATAAGGATCCCCTTGAAGCCAAACTCTTCTTTAAGTATTTTGTTAACCAAATAAGCGTGATGAGTGGCATACTGACCATTGACTTTATTATAAGAACCCATAACCGTATTTACATCCCCACGTTTTACACTTGCCTCAAAAGCGGGTAGGTAAATCTCACGAAGAGCTCTTTCAGATACAATGACATCCACCTTATCACGATTGACTTCCTGATTATTTGCAGCAAAATGCTTTACACAGGCAGAAACCCCTTTGCTCTGTACACCTTGAATGTATTTAACAGCAAGCTCTGAATTAAGAAACGGATCTTCACTTAAGTACTCAAAGTTTCGCCCATTCAACGGACTACGTATGATGTTAACGCCAGGGCCTAGAATAATATCTTTACCTCTAGCCTTAGCTTCGCTCCCTAAAACCATTCCCATCTGGTGAGCTAAAGAAGTGTCCCAGGTTGCGGCTAAACAAATACCAGTCGGGAGATATGTTGCATAGTCATTTTCCTTCTCCGATTTAGTTGCATTTGTGTTTTGTTCAGGACGAACACCATGAGGGCCATCCGACATAACGAGTTCAGGGATATTCAAACGAGAGACCCCTCCTGAATTAAAGTTTGAGCAGGCGTGAATCATATGTACCTTCTCCTCAAGAGTCATCAGGCTAATCAGAGAGTCTATCTTAGCCTCATTAGCATCGAGTGTAGTTTTTGGAATGGTGGTAGCACAGGCCATAAGCGTTCCCAAAATCGTAATAGCTAAATATTTTCTCATAATTGATTATTTTTTTTGTCCGTTTGCACCTTGCATCAAGGCATCTAGGGTTTGTTGATCAAAAACCGTATTATTTAATCGGTTAAATATTCCACAGGCATTATTATCCATTCCACCGTTATCCCAATAGAAGGGTAAAATTCCATTTTCCTTAGCCTTTTTCGTAATGTAATAGTGGTAATAGGCTCTACTTGCAAGATGTTCTGACAATTGAAGACCCGTTAAAGCCGAACGACGCATGGCAGAATACTCACCCAGTAAGACGGGAATGCCCTTTTGTACAAATTGTGCTCTCATTAAACCGAAGTTGGTATTAACGGTCGATTCTTCACCCCAAGTGGCATTTCGTTCAGGATCATTCACTGAATGATAACCATTACCCCAATAATAGAACATCTTTCCCCAGCTGGCATCCTCAGCTAAACCACAGAAATTCCAGGGCGTATAATAGTGAACCTCAACCATCATCTTATTTGCAATAACATCAACAGGAAGCGTCTTCATTAATTGATTCGTCTTCTCAATATCAGTAGATGGGCCTTGAACTACCAAGACACGGTATCCATTCTTACCACCTGTAGCTCTCACGGCATCGATGAACGTTTGATGGTAAGTAGTCAATACCGCCATTTGAGTTGCATTATCAACATTAGGTTCATTAGCACTTGCAAACATAAGATGTTCATCAAAATCTCTCAGATGAGTTGCTATCTGTTGCCAGAATGCCTTTTGCTTTGCATTATTAGCTTCTTGTTTCTGAGGAGTGATATTATTCTCGAGCCATCCGCCATCCCAGTGGATATTCAACAAAACATACATATCTCTCTCAACGCAATATTGAACCACGGTCTTTACTCTATTCAACCAACTCTCCTTGATTTTAGCTGTTGAGCTATTCTCCATGTATTGGTTAAACGAGCAAGGAATTCTGATAGCATTGAAGCCACTCTGTTTTACAAGGTCGATCAAAGCAGTAGAAACCATAGGATTTCCCCATGCCGTCTCCCCTCCTATTGCTTCCAGGGTGTTTCCTATATTCCATCCAATCTTTATTTTATTCGCCAGTTCACCTGCAGTACTCTCCATGCCAGTTTCATCAGCAGGTATAGGATTGGTATTATAGTTAGGATATATTTCACCATTTTGGTTTACCGTAATAGTTACCGCAGGAGCGTAATCTGCTTTAATAACAAAGGTGGCTTGTCTGGCATTTTGCCCTGAGTTGGCACTTGAAGTTAAAGAGACAGTAGTTTCACCTTTTACACCTTGTTTGGTACTAAAAGAGAGCCAACTAATGGAATCCTGTATAGACCATGATTCAGCAGTGGTTGAAACCTTGAAAGAAAGCGTATTACCAGAAACAGAGAACCCGAGAGTGGTCACATCACTACCTAAGGCATAGAGATAGTCTGATGCAGCTTGCTTTATCACCACAATGATCTCATTTGCATCACCGGCTTTTATAGTTAGTTTTGCCTCTCTGTCAGTGACTGTTTTTGTAGAGACAGCAACATTTATTAATGCTTCGGAAGTCGTTCCTGAACTCTGTGAAAGAGTAACCCAATCTGCAGAGTTACTAATACTCCATGATGAAGCATTCGTCTTGATTGAGATTGCTTCAACGCCACCCTCTGCCGGAATTTGGATAGTTGTTGGAGAGACAGTCAAACTATTCTTCTCATCTTTCTTGCAACTTAGAAGAACAGCTCCCAAGAGTACAAACCAAAGTAGAATTGGGAGTTTTTTTTGAATAATCATAAATATTGATTTGAATTATTATATCCTTTTAGTTTTTATCAGTCCGAAAAGGCCATAGCGGATTACCATCTGTATCAAACACATTGCAGTCTGGGTTATCTTTCCAGGCATATCTAACGTATCTGGGATTAGCAACATTTTCATTTGAGACCTCTATGATATTGCCTTTTACGTTAGCATTTGCCATAACATATTTACCATCCTCTCCGGCAATCTCAAATCCAAATGCAACAGAACCAGACCTAACAACAAGACCCTTTTCGTTATCATTTATTTCTACTAAAATCTTTGGTCCATCAATTTTAAAAGCCTTAAAACGAGGCCCTATAACAATACCCGATTTGCCGAACAGGTCTTTTAATGCCATTTTAGCTAATCTAAGTCCTACCTCTTGCTTATTAACTGGATGGATATTATTCGCATCTCCAATGTCAATTATGCAGGCCATACCAGTGTTTGGCAATGCCAATGCATACTCTTGCGATTCTCGTAATAAAGGCCAATCACTATCTGAAGCATCTATGAAATTTGCCAGCTGTACAAAATAAAATGGAAGATACCCCTGCTTAAATCTGATTCGCCAGTCATTAATCATATTCACGAAGTGGAAACGATAGTTATAGGAATCTCTAACATTATCCTCCCCCTGATACCAAATAACCCCTTTGATCCCATAAGGAATGATAGGATTTATCATAGCATTAAAAAGAAAAGAGGGGTACTTTTGATAATTACTCACCTGAGGAACTGGCGGTTCAAGTTCTCTATTAAACTTCCAATCGCCGGCAATTGAAATATTATTTATTCCATCGCTAAGAACCATACGCTCAGCAGGAGGATCAAAACCACCTCCATGCCATAAGGCAGCTAGCCTAACCGTTATTATGTTCTTTCCCTGTTTTATGATCTCTTTTGGAAGAAGATATTTATGTGAGGGCTCAGCATTCCAAATAGTCTTGCATATTTCAGTTTCATTAAAGTAAAGAGAGTAATTGAGTTCAGGCCTTCCCAGGTTGATGGTTAGATCTTTTCCAAACATATCAGCCGGAATATTTATCTCTTTTCTAAGCCAGATGATTCCTTCAAACGAAGGCCAATTCCATTCTTTTAAAAGGCTAGGCATGGATAGAACGCCCCACCCTTTATCCTCATAGGAGGCATTTAAAAGCCTTTTCTTTACTTCTTCGTCCGGATGATAGACAATCTCCCAAAAACGCCTTACACGGGCGCTATCTGCCTGAAAATGGCTTAATCCAATGGTATCTATATGTGCTACCCTGTCATGAATCAGAGAGCAAGAGCTTAACATTTCACGACTAGTCCAAGCTTCAACGGGAGTACCACCCCATGTTGATTGAATAATACCTATTGGTACTTTGGTCTCTTTATTTAGTATTTTACTAAAGAAATAGGCTACAGCTGAACACTCTTTAACTGAGGTTGTGTCTATAACCTTCCAATTAGTCTTACCGATACAATGTTTAGGAGTTGAACTTATATCATGCGGAACTTTCAAATAGCGAATAGAATAGTTTGTGGCATTCGCTATCTCCTCTTTGGCATTCATGCTACTCCTAACCTCCCATTCCATATTTGATTGTCCGGATGCTAACCAGACATCACCAATCAAAACATCATTGCACACGATAGGTTTCCCCTTTTTACCAACACTTGAGACACGAAGTTCGTAGGGACCACCTTCGTTCATTGATGGCATAGAGACACTCCACTCGCCATCTTGATTTGCCTTTACAACAACCTCCGAGCTACCCAATTTAACGCTAACCTTGTCATTAGGATAAGACCTACCCCAGATTGGAATTGCAATATGTCGTTGCAAAACCATATGGTCAGTAAAGGCATCAGCAAGCGATATCTGACCTTTTGAAATAATTGATATGGTAAGAAGCAGTAGAATTAGAGTGTATCGCATGGCATTAATTAATAAAAGATTCGATAAAAATTTCTTTAATCACACAGTTTCGGATCATCTATCCGGTAGCAAAAGAAGACCAACGACAATCTTCTAGATGCTACCGGATGGTTAACGATGTTTAAATCAGTTTTTAACTGAAACAATTTTCCATTTCACTTCACCATTAAAAGGATCAGCTACTACCCTGTTTTTTTCAATGCGAACTGTCTCTGGTTTTTCTTTACCGGGTAGATATACGAAACAACTACCCGAATCAGTACCATAAAGATTGAGTGTAATCTTTGACCAATCAATAAACTGTGTTGATTGAGCAAGATTGACATGAGGAATTACTGTTCCTGCTTTTACGAGTATAACAATGGGAATTTGACCGGCTTTAATATGATTCCATCCTTTTGAATAGCTTTTCCCTGTTTGATAATCAATCCATTCTCCTTCTGGAAGATAAACATCTCGTGAATCAACATCCTCAAAAAGGGGAGCAACAAGAAGATCCGATCCAAACATATACTGATTATCTAGGAGCCAGCTACCGGGGTCATTTGGGAATTCAACGAACATAGCTCTTAACATAGGCCATCCATTCATACTACAGATCTTAGCCTGAGTATAGATATAACTCATAAGTTTATATCTCATTTCGTCAGCTAGCCTAAAGCTATTCATAAAGTCCTCACCATATTCCCATGGCTCTGTTGGAGGAGTACCGTGACTTCGTGTATGAGAGGTTAACATACCAAATGGGGTCCATCTACGATAAACATCTTCAGGCTTTTTTAATACAAAGCCACCTATATCATGGCTCCAGAATGAGAAACCTGATACTCCTATTGAAAGTCCACCTCTTAAAGTTGCAGCCATTGCCGAGTTGGTATTTGCCGGATCGCCACCCCAATGCAACGGGTAACGCTGACTTCCAGCCCAGGTGCTTCTAGCCCATATAATATTATCCCCGGTAACCTCTTTAGTAATATCAGCAATGGTTTTATTATACCTGAGTGGGTATAAGTTATGCTCATAAAAACCTGTCTTACCAGAGGCAAATAGTCCATTTGCGGGAGCAGCTTCACCAAAATCAACCTTAATTGCGCTAACCCCAAGATCTAAAAGACCTTTAATTTTTGATTGATACCATTTAATAGCTTCGGGATTCGAGAAATCGATTACTGCATCTTCATAAGGAAGATTGCCTTTACCATCTTTTACAAATAACCCCTTTTCAACAATCTCAGGGAATAATGTATTTTTTGGAACGAAATAAGGTAATTGCCAGAGACAAGTTCTAATGCCATTCTCTTTAAGTTTAGCAATCATGGCCTTAGGATCTTCAAACCTTGATTTTGAGAATTGGAAATCGCATCTCCAATCGGTTTCAAACCAACCAGTATCAAAATGCAGCACATCAGTTGGAATCTTATTGGCACGAAGCTTATCTGCAACCATTAGCCCCTCTTTCTGGGAGAAATAGGTAATGCGACTCATCCAGAAGCCAAACGACCACAGTGGAGGCATCTGTGCCTTACCCGTCAAATCAGTATATGCACTCAATACTTCTTTGGGGTTACCTATAAATACAAATAGATCGAGCTCATCATCACCAATCATCATTGTATTGGCTTGACTCCAGTACTTTCCAAAATCACAGGAGATTGGTGTGGAAGTATGCATGAATACGCCATAGCCTCTACTACTAAGATAGAAGGGAATAGGTTTATACATGCTCTCATTTTGAACACCATTAGCATCATCCACCCATAAGACTACCTTCTGTCCTCTTTTATTGAACGCCTGATAAGACTCACCACAGCCAAAGATTTTCTCATCTGGAGAAAGATTAAATGCAGCGGCAAAGCTTCTGGAGTAATCTGAGGCACGACGAACGAAAGAGAAGGGTAATACCGGAGTATAGGTTGATAGTTCAACATCATCCTGATGAATTGTTGAGGTTAGTAATTTACCGGAGGCATCGTAAATTTTAACATGCCAGGGGTAATTGGTAATCTCAACCTTTCCATATAGAGAGGTATAGATATGACCTGTTGAAGTTTTTTGATATTTCCAAGATTTATCGATCGGAGCTTGACCACCTACCAGCATTAAAGAATTCTCATTTGGTTTAGCAACGAAGCCAGACAAAGCTCTGATTCGAACGGTTCTGGGTGATGCAAATTCTACTGAGAATGGTAACTCAGGCTGTGCAGCATACTCGGCAGTAGGAAATTCATTAGCAGCCACTTTATTCAATTTACCCAGCATGTTATTAAACGCCATACGGGTGGAGTATTCATACCGGCTATACTTCAGAACCCCTTTTCCTGTTGTAGGATCAAAGCTAACTAAGCTATCGGCTAAATAGTAGGTATTTTGGAAATTGCTAAAATCAGGACTAATATCAATTGGCTCATTCTGTATATGAAACCCTTGTATTTGAGCTTCCGATTTTAGAGTAGTAAAGGTAAGCATCCCCAGCAGACCAATACATAATAAGGTTCTGTACTTCATTCTATATTATTCTCACTTTAACGATTATAGTTTCTTATTTCATTTTTCAGCAATAAACCGAATGGCTTGTCCACCACCCTTAGCCAATTTAATTTTTAAGATTGTTTTATTGGTGACTTCCATTTTACTGATCTGTACACTTTCGGGATTTGAATCAAAGCAGGCATCTTTTCCATCAGCATAAATTTCAGCCGAATAGCGTTTTCCATTAGAGAGGAACGTCAGTGGTAAGTCAAACTCTCTCTGCTCTTGATTAGTGATAGAACCCAGGAACCAATCATTGGAATTAATATCTTTTCTTACGATAGTTAAAAAATCACCTATCTGAGCATTTAAGACAACCGTGGTATCCCAGTTAACTGGCACATCCTGTAGAAACTTAAAAGCAGGGTTTCCTAGATAATTTTCAGGCAGATCGGCCAACATCTGAATTGGTGAATAAATTGTCAGGTACAGAGCAAGTTGTTTTGCTAGAGTTGTGTGAACTCTTGTTCCCTTAATTGCAAATATACCAGGAGTAAAATCCATCGGACCAGCCAGCAGCCTAGTAAATGGAATAATTACAGTGTGTTCTGGAGGATTTCCTTCACTCCATGCATCGTATTCCATTCCTCTTCCACCCTCACCAGCTAACAGGTTAGGGTAAGTCCGGCACAACCCAGTGGGTTTAATTGGCTCATGAAAGTTAACAGCAAGTTTATATTGAGCGGCTTTGTCAAGAACATACTGGTAATAGTTAACCCCAAACTGACCGTGATGCCACTCTTTCATATTTAACCTCGAGCCTACTTGACCGATCTTAATAGCATGAAGCCCTCCTTCCTGATACATTTTCATTCCTGCATCAATTTGAGGTAAATAGTTTTCTATGTTAGACCCGGTCTCATGATATCCGATCAAGTCAACTCCTTTTGCTTTCGCATAGTTTGCCACCTCTTTGAAATTAAAATCAGAAGTCGATTCAGTGAAGCTAAACACATGCATCTTGTTCTCATACCATTGTGGAGTCCAGCCTTTATTCCAGCCTTCGATAAGAAGATGATCAATGCCAAGTTTATTACAGTAATCTATGTACTCTTTTGATCTGGCTGTTGTTGCGCCATGAATTGGTCCTTCCCAAAAACTATACTTTCCTATATGCATACCCCACCAAATACCAAGGTATTTATGTGGTTTTATATAGGATAGATCTTTAAGTTTACATGGTTCATTTAGGTTGAGCATCAACGTTGAAGTAATCAATTCACCTGCATTATGACCAAGTATTATTGTACGCCAGGGAGTATTAAACGGAGAGGTAACATTAACCTTAGTCCCATTACGCCAGGGAGTCAGATCACATTTCAGCCCACTCTTTTTATCAGAGGCCAAAGTCATAGAGGCATAATTAACCAAAGCTGCCTCATGAATTGAAGCAAACTGTCCATTTGGCAGTTCTAATGTTAGAGGAGTATGAACAGTATCCAGCTCACTAATTGGAGATTTCTTAAAGAGATACTCGTATCGGTTATCCTTATAAGCTGGAATCCACCATGCTTGTGCAACATCATTGAAATTAAATGAGGTAAGCTCATCCATGATAGTAAAGGTTGTCAGATTAGTCTGATTTGGGAAACTATATCTAAAACCAACTCCATCATTAAATACCCTGAAAGTTATAGTAAAAGACCTTTTAGAGCCTGAAGCTTCAGTTAGATTAAAAGTAGATTCATTGCAATAGTTTCTGATGAACTTCTGTTGTCCCCATGGTTGCTCCCAAGTCTCATCAATAGCACTATCTGAATGATTTACAAGAATCAAATTATTTGATAACGTATCATTATCTGACAATACAAAACCTAAGGCAGATTTTACCAGAATAGGTTTATTTTTGAATGATACTTCATAGAATGGTTTGCCATTTTCAATCCAAAAATTTGCTTGAATCTCTCCATTAGGAGAACTTATTGGCCATTTTTCCAATTGATCTGCCTTATTACCACAGGCATTTAAAAATAGAATAAATACAAAAAAATAGGTGATTGTCTTTAACATTTTAAATAGTATTATGCAGTTGCATCACTGTTCTTTCCCCATTTGATCTTTAATAGTGATATATACAAGTATTTTAAATCAATCCCACACCAATTCAATACTTTATTTGCTCATTATTTACTTTAATTCTATACTGATTGGTTCACAAGTCAATCCTTGAGATGATGCAGATACGGATACGATACCCGGAGTCTTTGAAGCTTTGACAATCAACAGACATTTACCATTAAATGCATTTCTAAAGTGTGCCTTGAAAGACTCATGACTGGTCTGTGATCCATTATCCACACCTACAATCTCCAAGCCCTCGCCTACTTTAAATTCAATCTTATTATTAGCGAATGGAACAAGATTATTTTTGGTATCCTTTATTGATACTGTGATGAATGCGAGGTCATTTCCATCTGCTGAGATAGTAGACCTATCAGCCTCTAAAATTACTTTTGATGGTTTTCCAGCTGTTTTAACATCCGACATCATGGTTGAGCCATCGGCCTGTTTTCCAACTGCCAGAAGAGTTCCCTCTTCAAAAGGTACAGTCCATTCAAGGTGAACACTTTTCTTGTCTTTAGACTTTTTTCCCAGTGATTTTCCGTTTAAAAAGAGTTCCACTTCCAGACAATTTGTATAGACCCAAACATCTACGTTGTCGCCTTTATTCCAATTCCAATGAGGAAATAGATGAAGTACGGGTTTATTGGTCCATTCACTTTGATACATATAATAGGCATCCTTTGGAAAACCTGCTAGATCAACAATTCCGAAGTAGGAGCTTCTTGAAGGCCATTGATATGGAGTTGGCTCACCGAGGTAGTCAAAACCAGTCCAAATAAACATTCCTGAAAGAAAATCATTATCTCTGATTGGTATCCAAGCATCAGCGTGAGTTGATCCCCAGGGGGCATGACAATTATCATAAGAAGAGCAAGAATTATCAGGGTTACCCTCATAGAAAGGGATGTCCCAGCGCTTTGGCCAAACCCTGATCTCATTTGATGGCATATTATAAACTCCTCTAGAATTTAATGACGAGGTTGTTTCAGTGCCAATAAACTTCTGATTTGGGAAGTTAATTGGGAAGGAGTCGAAACTAGTATGGTGGTAATTGAAACCGACTAAATCTAAAGCACCCGATTTGTAAAGCAGATTTTCCGGAACGGGAAAATTTAACCCTGAGGTTACCATAACGCCAGGCATCATTTTCTTTATTATGGAGGATAGCTCTTGGGCTATAGATATTCCAGTAGAGTCAAATTGTTCAGGAATTTCATTACCAATACTCCAAATGATTACGCTTGGATGGTTTCTATCTCTGAGTATGTGATCTGTAAGATCCCTAACGTGCCACTCAGCCCATTGTGTTGAATAGTCAAATTCGACCTTCTTTTTCGCCCACATATCGAAGGTCTCATCCATTACTAAAAAGCCCATTTTATCACATAGATCCAACAGCTCAGGTGCAGGAGGATTATGCGAAGTACGAATGGCATTACATCCCATCTCTTTTAGTATCTCAAGCTGTCTTTCTATAGCACGTGTATTTATTGCAGCACCAAGAGCACCTAAATCATGATGATTACAGACACCCTTTATCTTCATTGATTCGCCATTGAGTGAGAAGCCTTTCTTGGCATCAAACTGAAAAAACCTAATTCCAAATGGGGTCTCGTATGAATCAATCCTTACGTTATTTGCATAAACATTACTTACTGCTTTATAGAGATAAGGTGATTTTGTACTCCAAAGCTTTGGATTCTTCACTTCAATTGTTTGACTTAGAAATGATGTATCATTATGAAGTACAGTTATAGTATCATTAATTTTCTCTACCTCTTGATTATTCTCATCAAGAATTATCGTTTCAATCTTTAGTTGTTGAGTCTTTGAGGTTGTATTATTGATCGCAATAGAAAGCGTAAGATTAGCAACAGAAGTAGTGACCGAATTCGAAACAATCTGCGTCCCCCAGAAATTGATATGAATAGGATTAGTTTTTTCAATCCAGACATTACGATATATACCTGAACCGCTATACCATCTGGAATTAGGTTGATCAGAATTATCAACCCTAACAGCCAATACATTATTTTGATTACCAAACTTAAGGTAAGGAGTCATATCATATTGAAATCCAATATAACCATTAGGCCTCTTGCCTAGTAGATTACCATTCAGATAAACTTCACTATTATGATATACCCCATCAAAAGTTATATAAATTCTTTTACCTGAATCCTCAGTTGGTACATTAAAATTCTTTCTATACCACCCTATTCCACCGGGAAGAGCTCCACCTTCTATACGGCTAGGATTATCTTTACTAAACTCACCCTCTATACTCCAATCATGCGGAACATTAAGTCTTCTCCAATCAGTATCATTCAATGAATTGTTCATATAAACCGCAGAATCGCCTAGTATAAATAGCCAATCTTCATTAAAACTCAATCGTTCTCTTGTCACCTTTTCCTCTCTATGACATGATATTAATAAAAAGCCGGATAATATGATGGATATTAATCCCAGCATAAAAGCATTTTGATTTATTTTCATAACGTTGGTTTTGAAATTGGTGCTAAATAATTCATTTAAATAATTCGACTTTTATAATTTCTCTGATAGTTGTGTGGTGTATAATCAGAAAAATAAGAGTCATCTAAGACAAGAGAAGCTATAAATTGAAAAGAATTAGAGTGGTGGTATTCCACCACCCTAATTCAAGAAATAGTTAAACCATTAACTATCTAACTTTAACTAATTGAACAGAAGATGACTCATATTTATCACCATTCTTCTGTCCCATCCACATACCATCAGCAATGTAAGCATTGCCATTAGCGTCATAACGTACATCAAGAACGCTAACATTCTTTCCTGTAAGGCCGATCCAAACCAGAGAGAACTCTGAAGTTAGATCTGTTCCAAAGGTAATAACACCGTCAGCTACACTCCATGTGTTAGCAATACCATTAAGTACACAGGTACCATCGGCATTGAAAGTGTATTCAAAATCAGCGGCCGTATTAAATACAGTCAGCGGATCAGTGGCTCCCCAACCAGCAAGGGTTGAAGCCATATCTTCACGTGTAGTCCAGCTGTTTAAGCGCTTTCCACCTTCTGTACCTTGTTCAGGCCAGCCAATCCAATCTTGAGCAACCGTAGCATATTTCCATGTTCCAACCAGATCAGTAGCGGTAATCTGTTTTTTCGGTTCAACATAAACAATAGGATTAATAGTGATGCTGTTATAAATATCTTTTTCAACAAAGTTGTAAATAAGATAACAAGCAGCTTCACCCTGAACGTCCTGGTCACGAAGAACAGCTAAACGGAGTACTGAATCAGATACTTTGTAAACCTTGTAATTTGCCCAGTCGGAAATACCGGCAATACCGTTTACTGTACCCGTTTGTCCTTCAACAACTGCAAAGGGTTTATAACTTCTAAGAATAGTTCCACCGTTGATGGTAAGAGTTCTGGTATCCCAGTTTAGGTCATAGGTACCTTCTTCTGGAGCTTCCTTTTTCTTATCAGCGATAAAATGTTTGCCATCAATTAAGTTAAAGTACATTACGCCATAACCTTCAGTACCTGGCCAATCCAAACGAACAGATGCAGAATCAGAAGGGAATAAGAAATCGACACCAGCATCCCAAAGCCAAGCATCATCACCTTCGTTCTGTTCAGTAACGAAGTTCCATGATGTACCCATAAATGATAAAGGACCGGGGAAAACTTTTCCTTCAACGTCAAGAACCCAAGCCTTCTGTTTTCCGTAACCACTTGTCAGGCCTTTCCACCAGTCAGTATTATAAACAGTAGTATCGCCTTCAGTAATTACCACATCAAATGCTGCAGAGGTCAGAGTAGAGCCATTTGAAAGATAGCTACAAGTAAATGAATAGGTACCGGCTTCAGCGAATGCAACTTCAGCCTTTTTATCAACGGCAGTATAATCGGTTCCGTTACATGTCCACCATACGTTACCGGAAAGTGTGGTAGTAAATAAAACTTTGTTAATACTGACAGTGTAATTGAAGTTAGTTCCTAAAACAGGTTTAACTGTTGTTGGAGTTGTTTCTTCATCTTTGTCCTTTTTACAGGATGAAACCACGAATAGCGCAAGTAATAATACGCCGAGAAATGATAACAAACGTTGGTTTTTCATGCCTCAATGATTGTTGTTAATTAATTAATGGTTGAAAAAAATTTAGGATTGTTTACCACCCGGGATTTTGAGTATAGACGCCTCCTGAGAGTGTAATTTGATTACCTGGTATCTGTGATAAGCCACGGGTGGTTTTAAATATAGTTCCTTGAATAACCTTCTGATCTTCGATACCTCCGGTCAATACTTTTTCACTGAGGCTCAGTTTATCAGAAGCATACTGTAATGAATTATCATAACGAAGAAGATCCCAATAGCGAATTCCTTCAAATGCAAACTCATATTTACGTTCTTGGTAAATCACATCTTTGTCAACTGAAGTTGCTGCATCAAGCCCAGCACGTGTTCTGACCTGATTTACATAACCAAGTGCATTAGGACTGCCTAGCTCAGCTGCCATCAATAAAACATCGGCATATCGCATCACAAAGAAATCCTGATATTGACTGATCATAAAGCTTACGCCACCTAACATTTCCGCAGTACTATTGCCATTTTCATCGCATAAGGGAATATATTTCTTTGTGAAGTAGCCGGTATACTCTTTCATGTCTTTTATCTGAGTATAGTTGATTCCCTCCTCCTTAATTGCCATTATGGAAGAAGCCTTTCTTTTATCCGTTGAACTCCATGTCTTATAAAAGGAAGGAATAACAGTGCAAGCACCCCAACCTGAACCATAGCCACTATTTTTCCATGCCATTTTGCGAAGACCATTCATAACTAACCAATGGTTTCCGTCTGTATTTCCATTGTAATCAGAAGTGTAGGTATATTTTATACTAAATAAAACCTCTTTATTGGTTTCGCCGGCATAAGTAGTAGAGGTAATAGGTAATCCGTTCTGCGCTGCTTCATAAGTAGAAGCTGCGGGCCATAGATCTGCATAATTTGAGACCAGATCGTGACCGCTATTGGCGATAACATCTTCCAAATAAGCTAAAGCTTCATCCTTACTGACTAAACCTACAAGATCACTTTTCCCATAATATCCGGTATAAAACAGAAATACACGAGCAAGTAATGATTCGGCAGCCCATTTATTGGCATGGCCATAATCGGTAGTTGCAATCTGACTGTAGGTCTCAGTTCTACCATTCTTAATAGCAAACAACAGGTCGCTAGCTATTAAAGCGTAAGTCTCATCAGCACTAGCCTGAGGAACATTGTCAGAGGTAGGAGCTGTTAGTAGAGGTACTCTTTCCCATAATCTTACCATATCGAAATAGAAATAGGCTCTTAAGAATCTAGCTTCAGATTCAATAGTACCTCTTAAAGAAGACTGACTGCCCCATTCTACACCATCCAGATGAGTTATTAAAGAGTTTACCCTAAAAATACCCTTATAGTAGTTAGCCCAGTTTTTCTCATAAATATTCTGACTACCTGAATTGACACTTACATCAAATTCATCAAGCATAGCATAGTCATCACTATCGCCATATCCAGTTCCACCAAAACATTGGTCGCTCATAACCTCGGAAGCCAGCGGGAAAGCTACTCCATCAGAATAGATTAATTGCAGAGCATCGTAACAGCCAGTAAGAGCATCTTGTGCCTCTTGTGGGGTCTTGTAGTAGTTACCATCAGTTTTCGAAGTCAATGGCTCCGTCTCAAGAAAATCTTTGGCACATGAACTTAAAAATAGTATCAAGCTGCCTAAAAAGAAGTATAGTATTTTTTTCATCTCAATCTATTTTAAAATTTCACACTAACACCGAAGAGGATAGTCCTAGGAGTTGGATAGTATCCTAAATCAACTCCACTCGAGAATGAATCAGTTGCTCCATTCACAAAACCGTAACCTACATCAGGATCCATACCTGTGTAATTGGTAAAGGTGTATAGATTCTGTACAGAGGCATAAACCTTTAGTGAGCTTAAAGCCTTAATCTTTATTAGGTTTGTCAGCTCATAACCCAGGGTAATATTGGAGATTCTTAAATATGAACCATCCTGAACAAAGATGTCAGAAAACTTATAGTTGATATTACTGTTAGTTACGCGAGGCACAGTAGTTGAGGTACCTTCCCCATGCCACCTGTCAAGAATATCTGTTGAGTAGTTAGCAAACTTATCAACTTGATTACGGTATGATTGAACAATTTCATTTCCCAGAGTTCCTGTAGCAAGGAAGTCAAAATCAAAGCCTTTATAGGAAGCTGAGAAACTGAAGCCGAAGATAAAATCAGGATTTGGGTCACCTAAATCTATTTTATCCTTGTCATCAATCTTACCATCTCCGTTCTGGTCAACATACCTTAAATCACCTGGCTTTGCATTAGGCTGAATGAGTGTCCCATCTGAACTGGTATAGGAGTTAACTTCACTGGTATTCTGGAAAATTCCATCTGTCTCCCAACCCCAGAAATAACCAATGGCATGACCCGTTTCGGCCCGATAAAACTCAGTAGCATTATTATATAAACTGTTGGTCGATCCATGTAATATTCCATCTTCAGTTGGAATTTCAGTTACATTATTCTTATTATAGGCCCCATTTATACTAGCACGATATTTAAATGCGCCTTCATTTTTAGTGTAACTTAAGACCAACTCAATGCCATTGTTCTCTACATTTCCACCATTGATTACCGGAGGATTGGTTCCAGCTGTTGCCAAAACGGGAGCAGTAATCAACCAGTCTTTTGTCGTCTTTCTATAATAATCAAAGTTTAAACTAATTCTGTTATCGAAGAAAGAGGCATCAAATCCAATATCAAACTGTTCGCTTGTTTCCCATTTTAGCCCTTCATTGCTTAAACGGCTAGGATAAGACCCATTGTTACTCACGCCTTCAGTACTTCCAAAATTATAGGAAGCATTTGTAAAACTTATGGGAGCTAAATACTGGAAAGGATCTATATTACAGTTACCTACCTGTCCCCAACTTAACCTAAGCTTTAAGTAAGGCAAGTAATCTGTAATATCTTGCATAAACTTCTCATTGGTAATTACCCATCCAGCAGAGACAGAAGGAAAGTACCCCCATTGATGCCCCTTTGCAAACATAGAAGAACCATCAGCTCTGAAGGTGGCATTAAAAAGATAAGTCTCTTTGTAATTATACTGCCCCCGAACAAAATAAGAAATAATCCTATTCTCAGTGTATGGGGCACCATTTAGAGTAATCAAAGCCGCATTATCGGTATTCGTTGCATTATCTAACCAAGCATGATCCAAATCGTCGAAAGCTAAATAAGCATTTTCACCATATAGATATGACCCAGAAGATTTTTGAACCGAGGTTCCAGCCATTCCGGTGATATTATGATTTCCATATCTCTTTTGATAAGTAAGAAGATTATCAAAACTCAGATTCATTCCTTTACCAATTTTTTGAGAAGCCTTAGTGTACTTTGAAAATGCATAGAGCGATAGCTCATATATTGGAGTGAATGATCTTGTTTCAGTAGCGGAATAATCCAGACCTAAGGTTGATCTGAAGGTAAAGTCTTTCAAGAATTTTAGCTCTCCATACATACTTCCTATCAGTTTCTGCGAGTTGTTAACACTCTGATTGGTCATGTACATCATAGCATATGGATTTACCTCTTGGCTATTCCAATAAGTTTTTCCATTTTGATCAGTAATCGTTGTTGAATTACTATTAAAAAAGTCACCATTATTGTCGTATACCGGCATTAACGGACTCGTATTATATGCATTCCTTAAAGTGTTACTATACTGATTTCCAACCGCAATTCCTCTGTTATCAATATGAGAATAAGTTACCTTTTCGCCGATGGTTAAGATATCGTCAAAGAGTTTATGATCAGAGTTTATACGAACATTATATCGATCATATTTCGAGAGATCGGATCCGCCAACGATACCCTCTTGAGTTGACTTTGAAAGACTCATGGAGTAAGTTGAATACCTTGAACCCCCATTCACACCTAAAACAATATCATTAGTAATTGCATTATCGCTCATCATTTCGTTGAACCAATCGGTATTAGCTACACCTGCAGATGTATAAGCCGGTAGATCACTTGTATTAAATGGCATCGAACCTACCGATCCCCCAGAGTTTAAATGCTGCTCATTCATAATCATAACATACTCCTCAGTATTGAGCATTCTGATTTTCTTGGCTCTACCCTGCCAGCCAGTGAATGCATCAAGGGTAACTTCAGAGTATTTAGTTTCAGTGCCTTCACCTGACATTGGTTTTCCACTCTTTGTGGTAATTAAAACAACGCCGTTTGCGCCCTGATTACCATAAATGGCAGCCGATGCGGCGTCTTTTAAGACATCGATAGAAGCCACATCCGATGGATTCAGATAACTTATATCATTGGTCTGAACTCCATCTACAATAAATATGGGTGCCGAATTACCTACAGTCCCAACTCCACGAACTCTTACCTTATAAGAAGAGCCCGGTTGTCCAGAAGTTCTTGTGATGTTAACACCTGCTGTAATTCCCTGCATTCCAGATAAAGGATCTACCGCTTTCCTCTTGTCTAGATCCTCCCCTTTTAGCTGTGCTGTAGCCCCTGTTACTAACTTCTTCTTCTGCGTACCGTATCCAATAATTACGGTCTCGCCTAATTGGGTAATGGCTTCCTCAAGTCTAATCTTCAAAAAACTCTTCTCTCCCGAAACAACCTCCTGACTTCGATACCCAATAAATGATACCTGAAGAGTGTCTCGGGGATTAACCTTAATTGAAAACTGACCTCTTAGATCGGTAACAGTCCCTCTTGTTGTACCTTTAATAATAATGTTAATGCCCGGCATAGCTAAACCTGTATTGTCAGTCACTATGCCGCTAACCTGTTTCTCTTGTGCGAAAATCTCGCCCGTCATCATAAGTATCATAAACAACACAGCCAAGAAACCCTTTTGCCTCTCACTGCATCGTTTGCATGAAACCCATTCAGAAAACTTTGTGTGTAAAAACTGTAACATAGTTTTTTAATTAGTGTTGGTTTTCAATGCACCAAAGTAAGACATACATTCATGCATATGTGTGGTGTAATGTAATAATCTAGGGGGACAATTGTAAAATTAATACCCACATTTGATGCCTTTATACTGTAACGAATGTTAACTCAGGGTTAAATATGGCTTAATTTTCACAAAGAACACAACGTTGCAATAACCGCATAATACTCATTATCAGATATATAATCTGAATATTTGATTATAGACCCCAATTTATAGCAATCGTTTGCGGTAAATTTTCTTGCCAATTTTCACTTTAATTCTAACTAACTAATATTTAATCAACATCTTACAGTTCTCTTTCTCTTTATACCTTAATGAATTTACCTTCGCTCCTCTCTCTTCTTAGCCGGAAACCCATTCACAACAAACTCCTAATCTCCAAATTTCAGTTTTCACTTACCTATTAATATCCGAAAAAGACAAGACATCTTCTTAAAAGATTGAAATAAATTTAGTTAGGCTTTTCTTGAGCAAGGATCAAGTGACATCTATAAGTTGTTGATAATGACGAAATCTAGAATACCTCTTCGCTTCCTCTCCATATCTTCTCCGTATATGATTTTAATTTTTACAGTTAAAACAATAGTTAATTCATTGATTATATTTGCTTTACAAACAGCATCACTCCATTATTAGCATTTCAAAATGGGAAAAAGTCAAGTTTAAGAATCTTGCAGGTAAATAAATTGCTGCTCCATTTTCTCATGGAAGATAAAGGATTTCACTTAAGACAAAGGGAGAGGATATGGAGAGGATACGGAGAGGTGGTTAAAACATCTACGTAATCAATGGCTATGAGTATGACATATTCATAATCGTCGTAATCCAAGTGAACCTCAATCAAAATTTTTATTTAAATCGATTTCGATGGAAATGAAGCAAAGACCAATAAACAATTCAATATCAAAAAAGTAATTCATTTGTCAACTAGTCTTGTTCATATGAGGGTGGAGAAATGTTGCTAAATCTTTAACATATGTAACCTCTAATTTGCTAAAAGTAGCATTATCTTGCGAACAATTTACAAACATTAGGAACAACTTTTAACCAATCATTAAGCACAAATTAAATCTAATGATTACACTCGGAATCGATATCGGGAGTTCATCTATAAAAGTTTCTCTCTTTGATGCCTCAATAGGAAAATCTATTGACAGCGCCGTCTATCCTGCCGATGAGATGGAGATCATTTCAAAACATCCGGATTGGGCTGAACAAAATCCGGATGTCTGGATGGAAAATTTCCTGAAAGCGTTAGACCTTATTAAAGAGAGACATCCCCAAGAGGTAAAAAAGGTTGAGGCTATTGGAATCACATATCAAATGCATGGTCTTGTGGTTGTTGATAAACAAGGAAATCCTCTAAGAAATGCGATCATCTGGTGTGATAGTCGTGCAGTTGATACGGGAAGAAAAGCTTTTGAATCAATTGGATCAGCATTTTGTCTTGACCATTTACTTAATTCTCCTGGAAATTTCACAGCTTCGAAGTTGGCTTGGGTTAAAGAAAATGAGCCTGAGTATTATGATAAGATCTATAAGTTTATGTTACCGGGTGATTACATCGCCTATCGATTGAGTGACAAAATGGGAACGACTCGCTCCGGACTTTCAGAGGGAATTTTGTGGGACTTTAAAACAAATGAGGTTTCAATAGATTTATTAAGTCATTTTGGTATCGATGAAAATCTTATTCCCGAGATAATGGGTACCTTCTCAATTCAGGGTCACCTCTCTGCTAAAATGGCTGAAATAACTAGCATTAAAGAAGGAACGCCTATTACTTATCGAGCTGGAGATCAACCCAACAATGCTTTCTCCCTTAAAGTTTTAAACCCAGGAGAAATAGCCGCAACGGCTGGTACAAGTGGCGTTATTTATGGCGTTAGCGGAACAAGAGATTATGATCCTCTCTCAAGAGTAAATACTTTTTTGCATGTTAACGAATCCGTAGATAAACCAAGATATGGAATTCTGTTCTGCCTGAACTCAGTTGGTATTCTAAACTCTTGGGCTAGACATAATATTATGAGTAAGGAGACAACCTACCCTGAGATGAATGAAATTGCTGCTTCTATTCCAGAAGGATCAGAGGGTTTGTTGATTCTTCCTTTTGGTAATGGTGCAGAAAGAATGCTTGAGAACAGGAATATTGGAGCATCCATTCATGGTCTTAATGTTATAAAACATCAAAAAGGGCACATGCTGAGAGCCGTACAAGAGAGCATTGCCTATGCTTTTAATTATGGCATTGAGTTAATGGAGCCACTAGGCCTTGATCTTAAAGTAATCAGAGCAGGAAAGGCAAACTTGTTTTTAAGCCCGGTATTTGTTCAAACATTGGCCAACCTTTCAGGAGCGGATATAGAGCTTTATGAAACGAATGGAGCTGAAGGAGCCGCAAGAGGAGCTGCAATTGGAAGTGGTTTCTTCAAAAATCCTGACGAGGCTTTCGGAGACTTTGAAGTTCAAGAGCGGATTAAACCTGACCCCCATAGTAAGATCTCAAACTTCTATGCCAAATGGAAAGATCAATTAAACAAATCTATATAAAAACAAATCTTTTAAATTCACCAATATGAGTACTGAATATTTTAAAGGAATTAATCGAATTCAATTCGAAGGCTCTGAATCAAAGAACCCAATGGCATTTCATTTCTATCAACCAGACTTGGTGGTTGCAGGTAAAACAATGAAAGAGCATCTTCGCTTTGCGATGGCATGGTGGCACACCCTGTGCTCAAATGGTGGTGATCCATTTGGGCAAGGAACTTATCGTCGGCCTTGGGATATAGCTGGTGATGCAATTAGCCGGGGAAAGGCAAAAATGGATGCAGGCTTTGAATTTCTTCAAAAATCAGGCATTGACTACTACTGTTTCCATGATTTCGACCTTGTTGAAGAGGCTGGTACAATTGCTGAATCAGAGAAGCGCCTACAAACGATGGTAGACTATGCTCTCTTAAAGCAGAAAGAGACAGGCAAACAACTCTTGTGGGGTACTGCCAATCTCTTTTCTCATCCAAGATACATGAATGGAGCGGCAACAAATCCTGATTTTCAAGTTCTAACATACGCAGCCACTCAGGTTAAAAATGCAATTGACGCAACAATAGCACTTGGAGGGCAAAACTATGTTTTCTGGGGTGGCAGAGAAGGTTATCTCACTTTATTAAATACCAATACTCAAAAAGAGCTTGATCATCTTGCTCGTTTTCTTGAGATGGCTCGTGATTATGGTCGTAGAAATGGCTTTAAAGGAACCTTTCTAATTGAGCCTAAACCTATGGAACCAACCAAGCATCAATATGACTTTGATGCCCAAACGGTAATAGGTTTCTTACGGTATTATGGCCTCGACAAAGACTTTAAACTGAATATTGAAGTAAATCATGCGACTTTAGCTGGTCATACCTTCCAACATGATCTCCAAATGGCCGCTAACGCAGGAATGCTCGGCTCAATAGATGCCAATAGAGGTGATTATCAAAACGGGTGGGATACTGACCAATTCCCGGTTAACCTTTATGAATTAACTGAATCAATGCTTGTTATTCTTGAGGCAGGTGGGTTTACTACCGGTGGTATCAATTTCGACGCTAAGGTTAGACGTAACTCAACAGATCTTGAGGATATCTTCGTTGCTCATATCTCAGGCATGGATGCTTTCGCCCGTGCTCTCATTGTAGCTGATAATATCCTTCAGAAATCTGATTATCTCAAACTTCGCTCTGAAAGATACAGTAGCTTCAAGTCAATTCAAGGAGTTGCCTTTGAAAATGGGAAATTAACATTAGATGACCTCAGAAACCTAGCCATCGAAAATGGAGAACCTAAACAGATAAGTGGAAAGCAAGAATACTATGAACAGATAGTAAACTCATATTTATAACCCTTTCACTATGTCTAAACCCATCGCATCTGAAAAATCAGGATTAAATCCTTATCTGATTTTAATCACCTTTACTGCTACTTTAGGAGGTTTACTCTTTGGCTATGATACAGCTGTCATCTCTGGAGCAGAAAAATCGGTACAAGCTTATCTAATCACGAGTCTTGGCCTCAGTACCTTTATTCATGGACTCACTATCTCAAGTGCCTTAATTGGTTGTGTAATAGGTGGCGCAATAAGTGGCTATCTTGCTTCTAATTATGGTCGTAAGAGATCACTTATTCTAGCCGCAATCTTGTTCCTTTTATCCGCATTAGGTTCGGGATATCCCGAGTTTTTATTCTTTCAAAAAGGAGAAGTAAGTATAGGATTGCTTATCATGTTTAACTTCTATCGAATAATAGGAGGAGTTGGGGTAGGATTAGCATCAGCTATAGTTCCAATGTATATTGGAGAGATCTCCCCTGCGCATTTACGAGGTCGGCTTGTCTCTATAAATCAGTTTGCTATCATCTTTGGAATGCTAGTTGTCTATTTTGTAAACTGGGGTATTGCAAATGGTCAAACATTAGAATGGATCAATGACATTGGCTGGAGAATGATGTTCATATCAGAGGCTATTCCTGCTATTCTTTTTGGCATACTGCTATTCTTTGTACCTGAATCACCAAGATACTTGGCGCTTAATGGCAAAAGCAAGGATGCGTTAGAAATTCTTAGTAGGGTCAATGGTATTGAAAAGGCCAAAGAGATTCTAGAGGAGGTGAACAAAACAATCTCTCATTCTACTGGAAAACTCTTTTCATATGGGAAAATTGTGATTATTATCGGCATCTTACTATCGGTATTTCAACAATTTGTTGGTATTAACGTTGCCCTTTATTATGCTCCAAGAATTTTCGAGAGCATGGGGGCAGGAAAAGATGCTTCATTGATGCAAACAGTAGTAATGGGTTTAGTCAATGTGATTTTCACAGTTGTAGCCATCCTAACCGTTGATAAATATGGAAGAAAAATACTTCTTTTAATCGGTTCTATTGGTATGGCGATCGGTATGTTAGCCATAGCTGGCTTAGCGTGGTTCGAGGTAATCGGAATAGGGACTCTCGTTTTCATTATTGTATATACTGCATCATTTATGATGTCATGGGGACCCATTACATGGGTTCTAATCTCCGAGATCTTCCCAAACAAGATTAGAGGCCAAGCCGTTGCGGTCGCTGTAATGGCGCAGTGGGCAGCTAATTACCTGATCTCTTCAACTTATCCTGTAATGATGGAATACAGTGGCGCTTTCACGTATGGATTTTACGGGATTATGAGCATCCTATCATTCCTCTTTGTTTGGAAAATGGTTCCTGAGACCAAAGGAAAAACACTTGAAGAAATTGAAACACTCTGGAAATAATTGGGTCTTTTGAGGCTCCTTCTGTAGCTTCTTAGTTCTAATATTTCTTTTAAAAATTGCAGTTTCCTATGGCTAGCTCTAAAGCTAGCCATAGAGAGGCGTGGATTTGAATTGCCCACATAAAGAAAAAAAATCGATGAGACTAAACCTTTGGGATTTCACTGTCATTCTCGCATACATTTTACTCGTAATAGCCATTGGATTCTATTTCAAGAGAAAAGCTCAAAAAAGCGAAAAAGATTATATGTTGGGGGGAAACACCTTACCTTGGTATATGTTAGGAATCTCCAATGCATCGGGGATGTTCGACATTTCAGGTACCATGTGGTTGGTAACTATTGGATTTGTATACGGCCTTAAGAGTATATGGATTCCATGGCTTTGGCCAACATTCAATCAGATATTCTTGATGGTTTATCTCTCAGCTTGGTTACGAAGGTCAAATGTTATTACTGGTGCGGCCTGGATTTCAACACGCTTTGGGAAAGGACAAGGTGCATCTCTCTCTCACAAGATAGTTATTGTTTATGCGATTATTAGTTGTCTCGGATTTCTTGCATATGGGTTTGTTGGCCTAGGAAAGTTTATTGAGATTTTTATCCCTTGGGAATGGCTGTGCGGTCATTTAAATCTTAATCCAGCAATCATTTCAGCAGAGTATATTCCTCACTTATACGGATTGATATTCACCATTATAGCTACGGTTTATGCCATTGCTGGAGGAATGTCTAGTATTGTCTGGGCTGATTTATTTCATTATATCATGATGACCATAGCATCAATAGCAATCGCAGTAATCGCCATGGTGGCTTTATCGCACAACACCTTAATCGTTCCAGATGGTTGGATGAGTCCCTTCTTTGGCAAGCACCTCGATTTAAACTGGAGTAATATCATTCCTGAAGTCAATCAAAAGATACAGGAAGATGGCTTCTCTCTTTTCTCTATCTTCTTTATGATGATGCTTTTTAAAGGTCTTTTAGTCAGCGCAGCCGGGCCTGCACCAAACTATGACATGCAGAAAATTTTAGCCACTAAGAGTCCCTCGGAGGCAGCTAAAATGAGTGGTGTAGTTTCGGTTATTCTTAACCCTGTAAGATACCTAATGATCACCGGTTTTGTAGTTCTTGGTATCCTTTACTATGACAAACTAAACTTGATGATTGCTGGCCATTTGGATTTTGAACAGATATTGCCATCTGCAATCAATGAATTCGTCCCTAGCGGGCTTCTTGGTCTTCTTCTTGCAGGTTTAATTGGAGCTTTCATGTCGACCTTTGCCGGAACATTAAACGCAGCACAAGCCTACGTTGTAAATGACATCTATCTTCAAATAAAAAAGAATCCAACCCCAAAGGCACAACGTAGGGTTACCTACTTAATTGGTATCTTAATCTTAGTAATTTCACTTTTCATCGGATTATATGCCAAAGATGTCAATAGCTTATTACAATGGATTGTATCTAGTCTATGGGGAAGCTATATTGCTGCTAACGTACTTAAATGGTATTGGTGGAGATTCAACGGGCAAGGGTACTTCTGGGGGATGCTAACCGGATTAATTCCAGCTTTAGTTTTCCCATTAATATTTAAAACAACTCTTGACCTCTATTTCTTCCCTCTTATTCTTGTTATCTCAATTGCTGGATGTGTTTTTGGGACACTCATAAGCCAACCTACCGATAAAGAGACGCTAAAGAGCTTTTACAAACAAGTTCGGCCTTGGGGTTTCTGGCAACCAATTCACGAGTTAGTTGTAGCAGAAGATCCAGATTTTGTTAAAAATTCCGACTTTAAGAGAGATATGTTTAATGTCTTTGTAGGCATTATTTGGCAAGTCAGCATTGTAACTATTCCTGTCTATTTAGTACTAATGCAATGGACTCAAACTGCAATTGTTGCATCCATCATCGCAATTACGTCTATCATTTTAAAGAAAACTTGGTGGGATAAGCTTAAAGACTAACACTACCATAGAATAACAATATATTATGCTTGATTATTAGCTGTTTAATAGTGATTTGCAATAGTTTAAATCAAAATATCAGTAATCTAATATCTTAAATCATGAAATTTGGCTTTTTCGACGATATTAATCAGGAATATGTTATAACCACACCAAAAACTCCTTTTCCTTGGATAAACTATTTAGGTAGTAATGATTATTATTCCATAATCTCTAATACCTCTGGTGGTTATAGCTTTTACAAGGATGCAAGACTTAGAAGGCTTACTAGGTATAGATATAATAATATCCCTCTCGATTCAAATGGCAAGTACTTCTACATAAAAGATGGCGACACCATTTGGTCTCCGGCATGGAAGCCGGCTCAAACGGAATTAGACAGTTACCAATGTCGGCATGGACTGGGATATAGTCGGTTTATATCTACAAAAAACAACATTCAAGCTTCTCTGCTATTCTTTATTCCAAATGAAGATAGTGTAGAGATACAAAGACTTACGATAGAAAACAAAGACTTTAAAGAAAAGTGCATCACCTTGTTTTCATTTGTAGAATGGTCTTTATGGAATGCTCTCGATGACATGACCAACTTTCAAAGGAATCTCTCTACAGGCGAGGTTGAGATAGATGAATCTGTTATCTATCACAAAACCGAATATCGGGAGCGTAGAAACCATTACGCCTTCTACTCAGTAAACACTCAAATAGACGGGTTTGACACTGACAGAGAATCCTTTATGGGTCTTTATAATGATTTAAAAAGTCCTAATGCGGTTATCGAAGGTGCATCGACTAATTCAGAGGCTCATGGATGGTCACCGGTTGCATCTCATTCAATAACTATAACCCTTAAACCGGGCGAGAAAACAGATCTAATATTTCTGTTAGGCTATATTGAAAACGAACAAGAAAAGAAGTTTAACAGCGATGGTACAATTAATAAAAATCCAGCAAAGGCATTAATCAATAGATATAAGACTACTGAAGCCGTCGATCTAGCATTTAAAGAACTCAAATTAAACTGGCAGAAGAAGACGAATAAGCTTCAGATCAAAACTACTGATGATAAACTAAGCCGAATGGTCAATATCTGGCATCCGTATCAGAGTATGATCACTTACCAGTTCTCAAGAAGTGCTTCTTATTTCGAATCAGGCATAGGGCGAGGTATTGGTTTTAGAGATTCTAACCAAGATATAGCCGGTTTCGCTCATATGGATCCTCAAAAAGCTCGTCAGCGAATTTTAGATATTGCTTCTACTCAATTTGAAGATGGTGGAGCATATCATCAATATCAGCCCTTAACCAAACGCGGAAACAACGATATTGGAGGAAATTTTAATGACGATCCACTTTGGCTTATCTTCTCCACTACAACTTACATTAAGGAAACGGGAGATTGGTCTATTCTAAATGAACAGGTGCCCTTTGATAATGACTTCAGTAATATAGCACCTCTTTTTGAGCATCTTAAGAGATCGTTCTATCATGTTGTTAATAATCTGGGAAAACATAATCTGCCCCTTATAGGGAGAGCCGACTGGAACGATTGCTTAAATCTCAACTGCTTCTCAAATAATCCGGATGATTCTTTCCAAACAACAGAAAACTTAGATGGGAAAAATGCAGAGTCTGTCCTTATTGCAGGCATGTTTGTGTTATATGGGAAAGAGTTTGCGACGCTATGTGAGCTACTATCAAAGAAAGATGAAGCAATTGAAGCCAATAAGCACATTGAAAAAATGGTTGAGGCTATCAATACATCAGCTTGGGATGGGGAATGGTTTCTAAGAGCCTATGATCACTTTGATAATAAAATTGGAAGCCATGAATGCGATGAAGGAAAAATCTTCATTGAATCGCAAGGCTTTTGTATCATGGCCGGTATAGGAGTTAAAGATGGAAGAGCGCAATTGGCGTTAGAATCTGTAAATAAGTACCTTGCTTGTGAATATGGTATCGTTCTTCAGAATCCCCCCTATTCGAAATACTACCTTAACCTTGGAGAGATTTCAAGTTATCCTCCCGGATATAAGGAAAATGCAGGTATATTCTGTCATAACAATCCTTGGATCATGATTGCGGAGACAAAAGTCGGTAATGGAGACAGGGCTTTTGATTACTACACCCGTATCACCCCAGCTTATCTCGAAGAAATCAGCGACCTTCACAAGACAGAACCTTATGTCTATTCTCAAATGATAGCAGGTAAAGATGCTTATCGCCCAGGAGAAGCAAAAAACTCTTGGCTTACCGGAACTGCTGCTTGGAATTATTATGCCATCTCACAATTTATACTTGGTATTCAGCCTGATTATGCAGGATTAAAAATAGATCCTTGTATCCCTAAGGAGTGGAATGGTTATTCTATTATACGAGAATTTAGAGAAACGAAGTATGTCATAGAAATTCAAAATCCCTATCATGTTTCAAGAGGAATATTAAAACTTATTGTTGATGATCTTGAAATTGAAGGTAATATAATTCCACTTATGGAAAAATCAACAACTCACCATGTAACTGTGGTTCTGGGTAAATAAAAATTCAATCAGGTTTAATTGTTGTGGAAAGGAATGCCCATCAAGCTTTAAACAATTGAACGTTGATGACGCTAATTAAGAAAAAAAAAGGCATCGTTTCCGATGCCTAGTGACTCCGACAGGATTCAAACCTGTAACCTTCTGATCCGTAGTCAGATGCTCTATTCAGTTGAGCTACGGAGCCTTAATTGCGATGCAAAGGTACTACCTTTTTTTATACCAGGCAAGCCTTTTCATGAAAAAATATCATATTTCTAAAGAAAAACCATCATAGACCACGAATGTATCATGAAAAGTAGATTGAGTATTTTCGATAAGTATTTGAGGATCTATAATTTTAGGAGAGATATGGCCTAATAACAATTTTTTCACATTAGCCGCTTTTGCCAGCTCGGCAGCTTGAAGATCGGTTGAGTGACCTTTAAGAAAAGCATTTTCCTCCTCCCCTTTCAGGTAGGTAGCTTCATGGTATAACACCGAAACCTCATGAATTATCGATTTCAATTCTGGCAGATAAGAAGTATCAGAGAGGTAGGCGAACGATCTGGGAGGAGCTTTAGGAAATGAGAAAACTTCATTGGGTATAACCTCTCCCTCAGAAGTTATAAAGTCCGCTCCTAGACAAAGTGATTTTATAGCTTTGATATCAGGTTTCCATTTATTTAAAGCCTCTTTTCGTAGCTTATAAAAAGGAGACTCCTTCTCAACTATCTTAAATCCATAGCTAACAATTCTATGCTTTAGGGGAAAACAACTCATTTTAAAATCTCTTCCCTCAAGAATAACTAGAGGCTCATCAGATGAAATTGTATGAAAATGAAGTTGGTAACTTAAGACACTCCATTCAACATGCATTATGGCCTTTAACGAGTTCTCAAGATTATCGGGGCCATAAATATGTAAAGGCTTTTGGCGGGAAAAAAGATGATAGGTAAATAGAAGCCCAGGTAGACCAAAAAAGTGGTCTCCATGAAGATGAGAGATAAAGATATGGTTTATATGACCCGACTTAATGCCAAAGCGTTGCATCTGGATCTGAGTTCCCTCGCCGCAATCAATCATTAAATATTCGCGATTGATCTGTATTACCAAACTACTTACTCCCCTTTGTAATGTCGGTAACCCAGCACCCGTACCGAGAAAAGTGATCCGAAATGGAATCATAATATACTTATTAGTTCTTATGAAGATTATCGATGGATAAAAGACTTATCGATAGATTGGTTAACAAAGATATCTACAATTAATCAGAGTTAATAGAGCGGGATGTCATGTGGTTATAAAAAAAAGAGCCCGGATAGACCGAGCTCTTTAGATTTATGAAGATGGAGACTATTCGTTTTCGTTATTATCACGAGTCTTCTGTTCTTCTTCTTGCATTTCCTGTTTCAGATTAGCAAGAGCCTCAAGATCGCCGAGGGTTGTACGCTCTAGGTTATCTTTGATTTTCTTGATCTGATTCTTAGTTGTACGTTGAGGGTTATCCTGTTTTACCACCGGGCGTTCTTCACGAGCGGGACGTTCAACGGGAGCAGCTTCTTGGAAGGTACGGCTATGAGAAAGGATAATTTTCTTATTCTCTTTAGAGAATTCGATGACCTTGAAGTCGAGTACATCGTCAACCTTAGCCTCTTCATTGGTCTCTTTCATGATATGACGTTGAGGAGCAAAGCCTTCAACACCATAAGGAAGAGAAACAATAAGACCCTTGTCGGCAGCAGCAATAACAGTTCCTTTATGAACTGAACCGATACTGAATAAGGTTTCAAAGACATCCCAAGGATTCTCTTCAAGTTGTTTGTGACCTAAGCTTAAGCGGCGGGTCTCAACATCAACATCGAGAACGATAACTTCGATTGAATCACCAATCTTAGTAAACTCAGCAGGATGTTTAATTTTCTTAGACCATGATAAGTCAGAGATGTGAATTAAACCATCAACACCCTCTTCTAATTCAACAAAGATGCCGAAGTTAGTGAAGTTGCGAACGGTAGCGGTATGTTTTGAGTTGATAGGATACTTTTCACGGATGTTAATCCAAGGATCCGGCATAAGTTGTTTCATACCCAAAGACATCTTGCGTTGTTCACGATCAAGAGTTAGGATAACAGCTTCTACTTCGTCACCAACCTTCAGGAAGTCATGAGCGGTGCGTAGGTGCTGTGACCATGACATTTCTGATACGTGAATAAGACCTTCAACGCCAACAGCGATTTCAACGAATGCGCCATAATCAGCAATAACAACAACTTTACCCTTAACCTTATCACCAACATTGAGAGTTTCACTTAATGAATCCCAAGGATGAGACATTAGCTGTTTCAGGCCGAGAGCAATACGTTTCTTGTTTTCATCGAAGTCAAGGATAACAACCTTGATTTTCTCATCAAGAGTAACGATTTCTTCAGGGTGATTGATACGACCCCAAGATAAATCGGTAATATGGATAAGACCATCAACACCGCCCAAGTCAACGAATACACCATAACTGGTGATATTCTTAACAGTACCTTCAAGAACCTGACCCTTTTCAAGCTTAGCAATAATCTCAGTCTTTTGAGCTTCGATCTCATCTTCGATAAGAGCCTTGTGTGAAACAACCACATTCTTATACTCATGGTTAATCTTCACAACCTTAAACTCCATCACTTTGTCAACGTACATATCGTAATCACGAATAGGCTTCACATCAATCTGTGAACCTGGTAAGAAGGCCTCAATACCGAATACATCGACAATAAGACCACCTTTTGTACGTGATTTAACATAACCTTTGATAACTTCTTGGCTATCGTAAGCTTCATTAACACGCTCCCATGAACGAAGAGTACGAGCCTTTTTATGTGAAAGAACAAGCTGACCATTGCCATCTTCTTGACTCTCTACATAAACTTCAATCTTGTCACCAACCTTTAAATCAGGATTGTAACGCAGTTCTGATACAGGAATAAGACCATCTGACTTGAAGCCGATGTTAACAACTACTTCACGTGAATTCTTTGATACAACAACTCCTTCAAGTACATCATGTTCAACAATAGCATTCAGGGTGCGATCGTAAAGTTGCTCCAGACGCTCTTTTTCTGCCTTTGAATAGGCAACTTTCTTTTTGCCAAGACTATTCCAGTCAAATTCCTCTGCAGGAGCAGTGGTCTGGGCAACGGGGTTTACATCAGCTTTTACCTCTTCCTGAGCATTGCTGACATTGTTTTCTAATTCGGTCATATTATAATACTGTGGCATGGTTTATTGTCCCCGGTATACAATATCAACCACACCTGGTTAATACTCAATTGTTTAAAGATAAAGACCGGGTATCATTATCAGACTGCAAAAATAGAATATTTCTTTGAAAATAAGAGGGTTATTATGAAATTTTCTTTACCAGTTTACGTTATTCTCCTCACAAGTTCAATACATTGTGCTTTTCGTACCTTTGTCTTCTAAAAACTTCTTAATAGAAATATGACATATCATAGCTTAAAAAAGTCGGTACTTTTTATCATTGCAGTCTTACTCTTCTCTTCTGTTCTCGTTTTTCAATCCTCTTGTAAAAAGGACGAAATAGACTCTGATTCCTCATTAAAACTTGCTTTTTCAACTGATACGCTCATCTTTGATACCGTCTTCTCAACGGTCGGATCAGTTACTCAACGGCTTATGGTATACAATAAGACAGATTCGAGGCTTAAAATCTCCTCAATTCAACTAGCTGGTGGATCCTCTTCATCCTATTCCATTAATGTTGATGGCTCTCCAGGCCCAGCTATCTCTGATATTGAACTCGCCTCTGGAGATAGCCTTTTTATCTTCGTTAGACTAACAATCAACCCTTCTAATTCAAACTTACCTTTCATCGTTGAAGACTCTCTGCATTTTCTAACTAACGGAAACAACCAGTACATAAAATTAGTGGCTTGGGGTCAAGATGCATGGTTTCATAAACCAAATTACTTCCCTAGTAATTTCCCTGCCTATTCAGTAATCAAATCTGACACGACCTGGTCAGCTCTCAAACCCCATGTTATTTACGGCTGGCTGGTAATTGATTCTGCCGCACATCTCACTATCGAAGCTGGAACAAGAATATATTTCCATAACAAGGGGCTTATGATGGTTTATAAGGAAGGAGCTCTCTATGTCAATGGAACACAAGAGCAACCAGTTCTTTTTAGAAATGATAGACTTGACCCCTTTTATAAAGACCTAACTGACCAATGGCAAGGATTATGGTTCTCTGAAGGTTTTATGCCTTCTTATCTGAATAATGTTATTATCGAAAACGGTAACCTAGCTATTCAAGCTGATCTACCCTATAACTCAAATGAAATACCACTGATTCTTAATAATATTACCATTAGAAACATGGCCACTGGTGGAATTGCCGGAAATGGCTCAGCTATTTTAGGTACCAATATCTCTATTGCCAATACTGGTGGATACACTTTGTCTCTTAATGGTGGATTCTATCAGTTTAATTATCTCTCATCAAGTAACTCATGGAGTTCATCTGTAAGAGAAAACCCCTCTCTAATTGTAAAAAATTATTACCAAGGAACTGAAAGTAACATTATTGTCAATAACTCTATTGTATCAATCAAAAACAGTGTAATTTGGGGAAATCTTGAGAACGAATTATTGATTGATCAAGCACCAGAAGGCACTTTCTCCTATAGTTTCGATCACTGTTTTATTAAAACGAATATTAATACCACTGTCGATCCCAATTTCACCTCTGTTACAACCGATATTGATCCAAAATTCACTGATGTTCAAAAATATAATCTCAGACCTGATACACTCTCTCCTCTAATTGGTGCTGGCCTCTATATTGAGCCTTTTATCGACCTAGATGGTAACTCAAGACGAAATCCTCCCGCAATTGGAGCTTTTGAGTCAACTTGGCCTTTAAGATAATATGGACATAAAAATTCTTTATAAAACAAAAAAGGGACATAGTCAATACTATCTCCCTTTTTTGTTTTACTAGCTGTTAAGTCGAAAATCTTTCAACATTTATATATAGAACGGAGGTTACATCCTTTCAGGAACCTCAATTCCAAGTATAGAAAGTGCATCTGATATGACTCTTGCGGTTAAAGATGACAGCGCTAATCTGAACAAACGCTTTTCATCATCACTCTCCTTAAGAATTGTCAACTCATGATAAAACTGATTATACTCCTTCGCAAGGTCATAAGCATAGCCCGCAATTAAAGAAGGGCTCAAAGCATTAGCAGCTTCATTAATCACATCCGGATATAGGTTAAGAAGTTTTACCAACTCGATCTCCTTTGGTTCAAGAGCCAAAGTAAACGATGAACTTAGCGGGAGAGCTGTTTGACTTTTTCTTATTACAGATTTTATTCTAGCATAGGTGTATTGTATAAAAGGGCCAGTATTTCCGTTAAAATCAATTGATTCACGAGGATTAAATAGCATGGTCTTCTTGGGATCCACCTTTAAGATAAAGTATTTAAGAGCAGCTAAACTGATCACAGAATAGAGGCGTGTACTCTCTTTTTCATCCAAGTCCTCTGACTTACCAAGCTCCTCCGTCATCTGTTTTGCAGTCTCAAACATTTGATCCATCAGATCATCAGCATCAACAACTGTCCCTTCCCGACTCTTCATCTTTCCATCGGGAAGCTCTACCATCCCATAGCTAAGATGTCTTATCGAATCGGCCCAATCTTTATTTAATTTCTTAAGTATGATTTTTAAGGCATCAAAATGATAATTTTGCTCATTGCCTACAACATAAATCATCGAAGATGGAGTAAACTCACTATATCTCAATTGTGCAGTGCCAAGATCTTGAGTCATATAGACACTCGTTCCATCTGCTCGAAGTAAAAGTTTATGATCAAGCCCCTGTTCTGTGAGATCAGCCCAGATACTTCCATTCTCCTGTTGATAAAGGGTTCCTGATGAAAGTCCTTCTTGGACTATGCTTTTGCCTAAAAGATAAGTCTCTGATTCATAATACAGCTTATCAAAGTTCACCCCCATTCTGCTATAGGTTTTACTAAACCCATCATAAACCCATCCATTCATTTTCCTCCAGAGTTGACGGACTTCCTGATCTTCTGCCTCCCATTTTCGAAGCATCTCACGAGCTTCCTCCATTAAAACAGATTGCTTCTCAGCATCATCCTTTGAAACACCAGCATCAATCAAGCCTTGAATCTCTGCCTTAAAAGCTTTATCAAAAGCCACATAATACTTACCTACCAGATGATCTCCCTTTAAACCGGAAGACTCGGGTGTCTCATTATTACCCCACTTCTGCCAAGCTAGCATCGATTTACAGATATGAATACCTCGGTCATTGATAAGATTCACCTTGACTACTCTATTCCCATTGGCCTTTAGAAGCTCACTTACCGAGTATCCAAGTAAATTATTACGGATATGACCCAAATGAAGTGGTTTATTAGTATTAGGTGATGAATATTCTAAAACAATTGGATTAGTAGTCTCAGAAATCTGCCTTCTTCCAAATCCAACTGTGTTGTAGGAAGTATTAAACAGGTCAATCCAGTATTTTCCCGTTAATTTTAAATTAAGAAACCCTTGAACTACATTACATGACTCAATTATTTCCAACTCCTTCTTCATCAGCTCTCCCAATCTAGCTCCTAACTCTACCGGACTTTTCCTTAACAATTTTACCAGAGGGAAAGTAACCAATGTTATATCACCTTCAAACTCTTTTCTGGTTATCTGAACAGTCAATTGTGAAGGTTCAACATTGATACCATATTCGATTGCAATAACTGCAACACATTTTTCCTGAATAAGCTTAAATAATCCTTCCATTGTTTTTCAAAAATATGGACAAAGGTACGTATTTACCATGGCTTTTAACAGAGTAACCGATGGTCAAGCGATCTTAGAGACTTTCAAATTGGGAAAGCTAACGGGTAGTAAATGCCAATTAAGACTGGAGTGCAGTTATATCCTAGATAAGTTATGGTATGGAATTTCCTTAAGCATCTCATTGATACTGGCTATATGATCTCCAATCTTTTCACATAGAGAGAATAAATCGCGATAATAATTTGCAGCTTCCAGAGAATATTTTCCTTTCTCAACTTGTTCTATGCTTTTCTGTTTGAGTTTATCACGAAGAGAATTGATACTCAATTCCAACTCATCGGCATATTCGAATCTAGCTATTTTATAATCATCTCCTAGGTTTTCATTCATCACCCTAAATGACTCTTGAACTAAATTGAACATTTTCGTCATATTAATTCTCTGCTTAGGAGTGAACCAAACCTTCGTCATATTCTTCTCGTCAAGTATCAACTGCATTCTTAAACAAGCATCACTGATCATTTTGAGCTTAAGAACCATGCTATTCATCATTGATGCCCTATATTTTGCTTCAGAACTCAGATCTTCACTATTAAGTTGCGACAAATAGCTCGTCAGTTCATTACCTGACATCTCTAAATAGTGACGCATCTCAGTGAAACTAACATGTAAAGCTTTATAATTTACCTCATCTTTCTCAAACATAAAACGAGGGATCATCTTAAAGAATGTAGCAGTTTCTTTCCCTAATGACGATATCTCCTTCTTAGCCTGTAAGATTGAAAATTCATTTGTAGCTGAAAGCTTATCGCTAGGCATAAATTTTCTCCAATTCGAACTCTTAGGCCTATCTTTAATCACAAAGTTGATGATCGTTATTAGCAAATCTCTAAAGTTCAAAAGAATTATTGTATTAAACAGATTAAAAAAGAAATGAAAGAGAGATAATCCTAATGGCATAAGAATTAAATGAGTATACATCTCCTCGCCTCTGAGTTGTAAAACAGTCCAATTAATGAACCCTGTAAAAAAAGATAACAATGGAAAAACCCATAAAACACCAAGAAAGTTGAACAAAAAATGGCTAAACGCAGCCCGTTTTGCCTGGGTATTGCCAACAATTGCCGCAATATTAGCTGTCACAGTAGTCCCAATATTATCTCCAAGTACCATTGCAGCAGCTTGATCAAACCCAATTGAGCCGCTACTTATCAATGTAAAAGTTATTGTAATAGCAACACTCGAAGATTGTACGATAACTGTTAAGATTATTCCGGCAATCAAAAAAAGAAGAAGTGAAAAAACATCGTTTCCACCTAAACTCTTTATTAATCCTACAATCTCAGATTTCTGATCAAGCAATGCCAAATTCTCCTTTAAAAATGCTAACCCTAGTAAAAGCAGAGCAAATCCAACAAAGATTTCTCCTAATGCTCTTCTTTTTAGGTCTTTAGAGAATATAAAAACCATTGAAAGAGCAACAATGGGTATGGCAACCCTCATAATATCAAACTGAAAACCAATGGTTGATAAAATAAGTGCTTTTATAGTTGTTCCAATATTTGCACCCATTATCAGTGGGATGGACTGTCGAAGCGTAATTAGTCCGGCATTTACTAAACCTACAAAAAGAATGACAGAGGCTGATGATAGCTGTAAGGCACCCGTTAAGACCGTACCGGTTGCCACGCCTGATAGAGGGTTATCAGCCAACACGGCAAGAGTATTGCGCATTCCTTGCCCAGCAAACCTTTGGAATGCCTGACTCATAAGACGTAAGCCAATAAGCAAAAAGCCTATCGAACCTGCAATCATAAGAATGTTTGCCACAGTTACCATTTCATTTCCATCCTATTGGTTTGCAAAGAAACAAAACCAAACGGTTTTCTTCAAATCATAGAATTAAACTTAATGATTCCTTAACTTCTCAAATGGACTACCTAATAGAAGTCGATAACCATAACAAATTGAAATACTGCTTCTAAATAGGATTTCAGATTTTTTCAATTCTCTGCATTCCTGTAACTAATCTAGATTTACTTTTTTAATTCAGGCTAGCCAAATTCCAATCAGATCACCCTAATTATGTTTTATTTGTTTTGGAGCTGGCAGAGTTCCTACCCTAATTACTATTGGATTTGAAATTGCCGGGTTGTTTATAACGATACAATTCCAACAAACTTACAATGAGTAACCAGGCTCCCTTGAACAGTTGATCGAAGTTGATTTGGAAAACAGTTATTACCATAAATCCTTAGGTTTATATTCACGATCAATCGCTTTGAATTTTATATTTGTTATAGATGTCCGGGAGAAATAAGAAGTTTATCAAATGTGTCCCGATCAAATTGCCCAACTCCCAATATACGGCAATAGCAAGCACAACTCACTTCTCATTATAATATAAATAATAATAAGAGCCAAATGGATCAAGGCCATAATAGCTCTTAATTAAGGCATTATAATAAAATGATAGTACTATTGCATAGCCAGTTTAACTAAATTCATCTCTTTAAACGCCAATAAAGTTGGCAAGGTTGCATCAGCTAATGAATATCTAACATCATTTATAAGTTCGACAGGAGGAATTGCAACAACTTTCATCCGGGCAGCTTTTCCTGCGATCATCCCATTTATTGAGTCTTCAAATACCAAACAGTTTTGAGGTTTTACCCCAAGCTTATCAGCCGTAGTAAGGAATACTGCCGGATGAGGTTTTCCGAATTCTTCGAACTCAGCGGAGTGGATTTCATCGAAAAGAGCAGAACACCCTAGTTTGGCTAAAGCAGCCTCAATAACAGGCATCTTACTTGCAGAAGCCAGGGAAACTAACCATCCTCTGGATTTAAAGAAATGAAGAATGTACATGTAGCCTGGCATCCCCTTTGCTTTTAGTCCAATTAACCTTATAACCTCTGCAACAATTTGTTGTTCAATAATCAATGCATCCAGATCACTTCGATTTGATAACCTTATTATTGATTTTACAGCTTCATCAACCCGATTCCCTTTTATTTGATGGCACCATTCCATCAGTACATTTACCTCATACCTTTTAAATACCGATTGCTCTGACTCCTCCCAAATCGGTTCAGAATCTATCAATAATCCATCTAAGTCAAATATCACTGCTTTTTGTTCCATCTTATTCTAGTTTATCCAGCTCTAATGACAACATCGATAATGCTTTTTCAAGAGTAGCCCTTGGGCAAGCAAAATTGAGACGTTGAAAGCCATCTCCACCGGTTCCAAATCCCAATCCATGATTCAATCCAAGACCTACCTTATTAATCAGCCAGTTTTTCAATTCATCATCATTAAAACCGACTTTAGAAAAATCAATCCAAGCCATGTAAGTTGCTTCAGGGCCATTAAGACTAAGTTTGTCATTATACTTTTTAACAAACTCATGTATAATACGCCTATTCTCATCTAAAACAGATAATAACTCATCTAACCAGCCATCTCCCTCTTTATAAGCTACCAAATAGGTCTCTAGTCCCATTAGATTACCAAGCCAGGCATGAAATTTCTGAAGAGTCTTATCATAAGCCCCTCTAAGCCTTTCATCAGGAATCACAACAGCACTAGTAGACATCCCTGCAAGGTTAAACGTTTTGCTTGGAGCATAAAAGGTAACTGCAATTTCCTTAAATCGCTCATCGACACTTATGAAAGGAGTATGTTTAGCACCAGGAAGTACGAGATCAGAGTGAATCTCATCTGAGATGACCACTAGTTTATGTCTCAAAGCAATTTCTCCTAGTCTTTTCAACTCATCTGGTTTCCATGACCGACCAATAGGATTATGAGGGTTACTAATGATTATCATCGTTGCCTCTTTAGCCTTCTCCTCCAAATCCTCAAAGTTCATTGTATAATATCCATCTTCATCTTTTATAAGAGGATTTTCAAGGATAATTCGATCGTGGTCTTTAATACTTTCAAAAAAAGGTGTATATACAGGAGGTTGAATTATAATTTTATCACCGGTATTACTATAGCTTAGAACGGAATATACCAAACCTGGCACCACACCAGACACGAACTGAACCCATCCATTCTCAATACTTAAATTATGATGCCTAGCGAGCCATAGTCTTAGAACTGTTGCGAAATCAGAATCACGAAAAGTATAACCAAGAATCGGGTGATTTAACCTTTTCTTTAAAGCATCAATTATAAACGGAGGAGAAGGAAAATCCATATCAGCAACCCACATTGGGATAACCTTAGTATTTCCAAAAATGGCATCGCGCATATCATACTTCACACACCGAGTGCCCGATCGCTCAAAAACGGTCTCAAAATCAAATTGTCTTATCATGATCTTAAAATAAAAAAGTAGCCCAGCGCAATTGCCGGGCTACTAAACGTATATAGTAAACCCGGTTAGCCTTTGTAGAAAGGGGTTTTGACAACCTTAGCTAACAACTTTTTACCTCTGATATCGATATAAATTTCAGTATCAGCCTTTGAGTTAGCTATATTTACATAACCCATTCCGATTGCTTTATTTAAAGAAGGAGCTTGCGTGCCGCTGGTAACCTCTCCAATAACATTACCTTGAGCATCATTAATGAGATAATGTTGACGAGGAATACCTCTATCGATCATCTCAAATCCAATAAGTTTACGGGTTAAACCCTCTTCCTTTTGTTTGAGAAGAAACTCTTTATCAACAAAATTCTTTTCAGGAGTAAACTTAGTAATCCAACCTAAGCCAGCTTCAAGTGGAGATGTAGTGTCATTAATATCATTTCCATATAAACAGAAAGCCATTTCTAAACGTAAAGTATCTCTTGCACCTAAGCCGATAGGTTTGATGCCAAACTCCTCACCAGCCTCAAAAACGGCTTTCCAAATTTTATCGGCATCTTCATTGGCCATGTAAATTTCACAACCACCTGAACCCGTATAACCTGTAGTGGAAAGAATAACGTCTTTTACTCCAGCAAAATCAACCTTCTTAAAAGTATAATACTCCATATCGGTTATAGTAGTACTGGTCAGTTTCTGCATAGCTTTCAAAGCCATCGGACCTTGAACGGCCAACTGAGCGATCTCGTCTGATGCATTATAAAGCTCTTTTCCGATAGTTAAACCGAACTTTTCAGCTTGCAAAGTGCACCAAGCCCAATCTTTATCGATATTAGCGGCGTTTACAACGAGAAGATAGGTCTCCTCATTAATTCGATATACTAATAAATCATCAACTATTCCACCCTTTCCGTTGGGAAAACATGAGTATTGAACTTTACCATCAGTAAGTTTTGAAACATCATTAGATGTTACATACTGCACAAAATTAAAAGCCTTTGGGCCTTTAACCCAAAACTCACCCATATGCGATACATCAAACACGCCTACACCTGATCTAACGGTCAGATGCTCAGCAATAAGACCTTCATACTGTACCGGCATATTATAACCGGCGAAGGGAACCATCTTTGCTCCAAGTGCCTCATGGAACTTTGTAAAAGCAGTATTTTTCATTATATGACTGGTTTAATGTGTTGAATAAGACCATAATGGTCTTTGTGGTATCCTATTATAAAAAGTTACCTGTTAATAATCACAGGTTTAAATTGCTCAACATGATAAATATTCCAGAATCTATTCTCAAATCCTTTATTGGGACTCTTTTCAAAATCGTAGGCTGACAAGATGCATTTTACACGAGTGCTGTTCAGACAGTCAATGTAACTATCTCCAAACTGAATCATAGAATGCATAAAGAACCAAGTTAAATCGAAGCCCGAATAAGCCAACTCATCAGGTTCAGCGGAAAAACGACTCCTAAAGGTACTGATAAATCCTTTAACACTTTCATTCTTGTAATCAACTAAATAGGGCGATAGAAAATGAAAATTCAACTTATCAATTAACCCAACTTCCAACTTATCAATATCTTGCCAATTTGGCAGCCCGATGATCCTAATCTTTCCATTAACCGCTCCTTGCCCCATTTTTCTTAAAAAATCCATAACATAGGCAGGATTCTCAGCAATAACAAAAATAGTTGGATTCTCATCATTTTGACTTTTTTGCTTTACCCAGCTTACCGAATCCACCACCATCTTTATTCTAGTGAATCGATTAGGATCTATTTTATCATACTCTTTCAATCTCTTGTATAGAGAATTAGAAAAGTCAGCTGATTGAAACTTATTAGCCCTAACTATATAAACCTGGTTATTAGAAGTTTGATCAAAAATTCTAACGAGCATCTCTTGTTGAGAAACCTTATCAGGAAATACTTTAATGACCCACTGATTATCATTTATAACATCCCTTCGTCTGGATAATGGATTAACAATAGGGATATTATTCTGCTTAGCAAACTTAGCTGCCTTCTCGAAATCATCAGCAAACAGCAGTCCTATAATCAAGTCAGACTCTTTAAGTTCTGGCTTTTGCAACACTTTGCTAAGTACCGGATTATCTTTAGGTATATCATAGACTCTAAGGTTAATATTTGCGCCTTCTTGCCTTAGGGAATCAAGAGCAACCAACATTCCTTCATAGAAACTTAGAAAACGAAATGAGGATAAGTTTCCATCTTTTTCATTCCAAGCACTATCAACTTGAGATAAGGAAAGAGGAATCAAAAGAGAAATTGTAAAAGTATCCTCTTTGAAATCACCTCGATCGCAATTGCCCCGATTAACCGCAACATTTTTACCTTCTACAGGAATACGAACAGACTCAGAAGGATTCACTTTCCGCCCCACTCCTGGATTGAGGGATGCGAGAACCTTTTTGTCAACTTTATAGTTTTCAGCAATATCACTAATATCCTCATCTTTAGATGCTTTATGTATTATAAATCCATTATGACCTGTAGAATCAGGAATATTAATTACTTGACCAATATTTAAACCATCAGAAAGATTTGGATTAGCATCCTTTATTTCATTAACTGAAACTCCATATTTTCGGGCAATTCCAAAAAGGGTCTCTTTAGACTCAACGACATGCTTAATTCTTTTGACCTCAACTTGTGATCCATTGCTTGTAGCTGGAAGATTTGTTTCTTTGGAAGGAAGAAAAAGAGTATCTCCAGGTCTTATTGAGGTTAAATTTGGATTTGCTTGTCTAAGCAGATCTGGCGTTATAGAATACTGTCTAGCAATACCATAAATAGTCTCTTTAGATTTTACAATATGGAATTCACGAGATGGAGATGGTTTAGTGTTATCGACATTAAAATCAAGAGGAATTCTCAATATCTGATCCTTTTGTAAAGGCATAATGATATGAGGATTTGTGTTTCGAATAACACCTACAGAAACACCATAAACTTTTGCGATAGATTCAAGAGTCTCATTTGCTCTTACTATATGATTCACATATGAAGCATTTGAAGAAGGTTGAACCCTTTCCTCGGTTGAACCCTTTCTCTCAATCTTGATTTCTTGGTAAACTTTTAATCCATCCTGAACCTGTGGATTTAGCATAATAATCTCATCTACTGATACTTTATATGCTTTAGAGATGGAATATAGTGTTTCACCTTTCTGTATAGTGTGAATATAATATGTTTTACCATTCTCCTGTTTTATAACAGGAGAAACACTTACCTCTTGACCAAAGAGAACAAATAGACAAAACAAAAAAATGGTACTTAATGCTGTTTTTCTTAGCATATCTGTAATATTTCAGTTAGAATCCTATTCCCATTCAATAGTTGCAGGGGGTTTTGAGCTGATATCATAAACGACACGATTCACACCCTTGACTCTATTGATAATATCATTTGATACTCTACTCAAGAAATCCCAAGGAAGGTGAACCCAATCAGCAGTCATACCATCGGTTGAACTAACAGCTCTTAGTGCTACCACATTTTCATAGGTTCGTTCATCTCCCATAACACCTACTGATTGAACCGGTAATAGAATAACCCCAGCCTGCCATACCTTATCATATAAGTTTGCCATTCGTAGGGATTCAATGAAAATAGCATCTGCCTCTTGTAAGACTGAAACCTTTTCGGCTGTCACCTCCCCAAGAATTCTTATACCTAATCCTGGACCAGGAAAAGGATGCCGTCCAAGTAATTTATCACTTAACCCTAATGCTTTACCAACCCTACGAACTTCATCTTTAAACAATGATTTCAAAGGCTCTACGATTTTTAACTTCATATAGTCGGGTAATCCACCAACATTATGATGAGACTTAATGGTTGCACTAGGCCCTTTGACCGAAATGGATTCAATCACATCAGGGTAAATCGTACCCTGAGCTAACCATTTTACATCCTGTATTTTATGCGATTCATCATCAAAAACATCGATAAAAGTTTTACCGATTGCCTTCCTCTTTGCTTCAGGTTCAGTAAGTCCTTTTAAGGCCTCATAAAAACGTTGAGAAGTATCTACACCTTTAACATTTAAACCTAAATGTTGATATGATTCTAAAACTTGATTAAACTCGTTTTTCCTTAATAACCCATTGTCCACAAAAATGCAGTGAAGTTGCTTCCCAATGGCCTTATGTAATAACATAGCAGCTACCGATGAATCTACCCCACCAGATAATCCTAATACAACCTTCTCTTTTCCAATGGTCTCTTGGAGAAAACTCACTGTATTGTCGATAAAACTTCCTGGTGTCCATGTACCAGAACAACCGGAAATCTTTTTTACAAAGTTCTCTAGTAAAACCATCCCTTCTGTAGAATGATATACTTCTGGATGAAACTGTATTCCCCAAGTCTTCTCTCCTCTTATTTGATATCCGGCTACTTTAACATCATTTGTACTGGCTACAATCTCAAATTCAGATGGAATATTCAAAATAGTATCACCATGAGACATCCAAACTTGACATCCAGCACTCATGCCTTTTAGCAGGTCATTACTTAAATCAATATACTGAAGATTAGCTCGTCCATACTCACGTATTTTTGATGGGGCAACTTCGCCACCATTGGTTTGAGCCAACAATTGCGCACCATAACAAACTGCTAATACAGGTAATACCCCCTTTATCCCCTCTAAATTGGGCCGAGGTGATGCAGTATCTCTAACAGAAAACGGACTTCCAGATAAGATTACACCTTTGATCCCTTGCAAATCACTAGGGACATGATCCCAAGGATGAATTTCGCAATAGACATTTAGTTCTCTTACTCTTCTGGCAATCAGCTGTGTATACTGCGACCCAAAATCTAAAATTAGAATCGATTCCTGCATGTAGCTTAAAATTGAATGAAACTTTTAATTATCTGCAAAGATAAGATTCCTAACGTAGTTGTCCATCTAAAAACGCCCTTTATACTACAAATCTTATCAGTGAATGTGACTTAGAAAATTCAGTTGCAGAGAGTAAATATGCTAACTACTTGTGAGATTAACAATGAACCATTTAGACCATTACCCACAACTAACTAATTATTAATGTTTAGATCAAGGTCTCCTAAGGTTCTACATAATCCCTTCTCCCAAAATTGAGTTACTTAAGATTGAGCAAGAGAGAGTCTAAGATTCTTTCAACTTTTTTCTATAAATTGGTTGGCTAATAACAAATAGTCCATCTCATGAAAATTCAGAGCCCAAAACCTCTACCCTATCTATTTCCAGCTCCTTTGGTTCTTGTATCGTGCGGAACGATGATCACCCCTAATTTGATAACTATTGCATGGGCTGGAATAGTTAACAGTGATCCTCCAATGGTTTCAATTTCAATTAGACCAGAAAGGCACTCCTATAAACTAATTGATGCTTCCGGTACTTTTATTGTTAACCTAGTTAACAAAGAGATCCTGAAGGCAGCAGATTTTTGTGGATTAAAATCTGGTCATGAACTTAATAAATTCGAAGCAACTAATTTAACTCCGATAGAATGGGGAAATAACAATATACCTTATATAAAAGAATCACCGGTTAGCATGTGTTGCAAGTTATACCAAAAGGTGAATTTAGGAACCCACACGATGTTTATTGGTGAAATCATAGAAATCATTGTTGATGAACAATTTTTAGAGCCTAACGGGAAATTAAACCTTAAAAAGGCAGGCTTAGTTAGCTATATAACACCACATTATCATTCTCAAAGTGAAATTATTGGAACGCATGGCTTTTCCTTAAAGCAGACTAATATTTAGTCTCTTAAGAATAATTCCCCATGATTATAAGTACACTTATGAATTCAACCCAAATTTAAGCCAGTGTTACTTCATAAAGCTTGTCTAATAGACAAGGAAACTATAAAACCATAGAAGACTTAGATAGGATATCGACGAAAATAGCCTATAATTTTTATAATTTTGATCAAATAAATTATTTCCATATGAAGAATCTAATAACAAAAGCACTTCTTACTTTATGTATTTCCCTTATTTACTGTTTGTCAGTAAATGGACAGGAAGCCTTAACAGATGACTTAAAGTATGACCCTACTATTGATGGACTAAAGCAACTTAATGAGGCAATACAATCAGTCCAAGGTTCGCAAAAACACATATTAGTTTTTGTTGGCGGAAATTGGTGCTCATGGTGTATGAAACTTAACAGATATATACATGAAAACAAAACCATTGATTCTTTAATCAAAGCTGATTATGTCGTTGTAAAACTTAATTACAGTAAAGAAAATAAAAATCCTGAAGCATTAAAGCGTATTGGATCGCCTGCCCGTTTTGGGTTTCCAGTTTTAGCTGTAGTGAATGAAAGAGGTACGTTATTACACATTCAAGATTCAGGACTACTCGAATCAGGTGAAGGTTATGATGAGAAAAAGGTGATTAGTTTTCTACGGAATTGGTCATTCAAAGCAGTTAGAGTGCAATAAGTTCAATTCATAATTGGGAGGGGCATTAGTAACAAAGAGGACTCAATCCACAAGTTATTACAATAATCCTCCACTCCTTTCAGATGAGAATAAGAATGAGAGACCTTAAACTCTGTGTTTTATTTTGATGTTCAATAACAAACAGAGAGCCTCTTTAGGGCAAAGTAAAAAGGAGAATTTCCATTGTTGAAAATTCTCCTTTTTTTTTACTTCTTAATATCGTAGAAGCAACGAACCGGAGAGTGAAGTTTTTCCTCCTTAACGAGCGTTTTAATCGCTTTTTCAACATCCTTCTTTTCTAGACCAGAGGCAGTAGCAATCTCCCCAGCCTTCATTGGCTTTCCATTCTGTTTAATAGTTTCTAAAACAGCATTTGTTGTATCCATAGTGCAATATATATAATTAGTAAATTTAGGCATAAAAAAACCGGGATGCATCCCTGCATACCGGAAAAAGTAATCAAAAAGTACTTAGTAAACTTAAAACAACAAAAACAACTAATGAAAAGTAGGTAAAGAGAGTTTAGTTTGGTAATTCCAGGTTTTAGAAACCTGCAACAGCTGAAACATATAAGTCAAATAACGTGCCAAAACTATTAATTTACTGATTTTCAAAATGAAAGCCCTACAACAATTTCTTTCTGACTAAAATCAATAACCGATTTAGGAGAGATTTTTTTTAAGCCTCATCTCTCCATCTTATAACAATAACTTATTCAGCTACTTACAAAAAAATATTACTATTTCGGATAATTATCCGTTTTCGGATAAGCATTCACCAAATCTATTAAACTGCAAATCGTAAACCAGGCAATGATTTTAGTCCAGAATAGAGTAAAGAGAATACCTCTTCATTAATTATGAGTACCTGAACCGTAAATGTAATAAATCGCTCGCTTTCAGAAATTTTAACCTGAAAATCGCCTGATGGGACATCATATTGATCAAAAAGGTTCTGAACCGAGGCTTTTCGAATTGATTGGTCAATATTGTTATCAAAAATCAGTTTAAGAAAATAGTTTAGAGGATACTTTAACTTGACGTCTTTTTCAATTTCCATCATAATACATTTAAGTCGTTAATAACAGAGGAGTCATTTTTACATCAAAAAGAATACCAACATTCAAGTTAGAAAAACGGAAAACAAAGAGGCCTCTTTTAAGAAAACACTGACTAAAAGAGGCCTCATTAACGAACTGCGGGAAACTAAATGAACTGAACGTTCTCTTTTTTAGTAATCTTCTCGCAATAGTGACACAAAAGTTTTAAGTCCTCTTTATCAACTACCTTAAAACGGGTGGGAATTGCCTCATGATTGGTAATGCATTTAGGATTAAAGCATTTAACCATACTTTCGATTTTATCAGGGACTTGAACATGTCTTTTTTCAACTATGTTAAAATCTCTAATTACAATCAGTGTAGCGTTAGGAGCTACTAAGGAAATTTTATTGATCTCTCTATCTTCGAAGAACTGATTTCTTACTTTGATAATCCCTTTAAAACCATACTTACGGCTTTCGAGGTTTGTTCCAAAAAGAACCTGGTTTTCGGTTTTATCTAGACCAAGAATCTTCATTACTTGGAAAACATTTGCGGAGGGGATATGATCGATTACGGTACCATTTTCGATAGCTGATACCACTAATTCTTTTCTAGGCTGTTCATTCATGATAATTGAGTATTAAAAATTCAAAAAGAGAAATTATAGTCCGAGAATACTTGCCATTAGTGCCTGTCTAACAAAGACCCCATTAAGAGCTTGTTGAAAATAGTAGGCTTTAGGGCTAGCATCGACATCGGTACTGATTTCATTGACACGTGGTAGTGGATGTAAGATTCTGAGGTTATCTTTAGTTCCATTGAGCATATCCGCATTAAGGATATATGAGTTTTTAACTCTTTCATACTCCATTACATCAGAGAATCTCTCGCGTTGAATGCGTGTCATATAAAGGATATCAGCTTTTTGAATAGCCTCATTAATATCTGTATACTGATAATATTCGAGTTTTTTCTCCTTAATGTAAATTTTCACGCTAGAGGGTAACTTAAGCTCAGTAGGCGAAACAAAATGAAATGTTGCATTGAAGTTAGTAAGAGCCTGAACTAAAGAGTGAACAGTTCGTCCATACTTAAGGTCACCTACAAAAACGATATTCAGGTTTTCAAGGGTTCCTTGAGTTTGTCTTATAGTATAGAGGTCGAGAAGGCATTGGGTTGGATGCTGATTAGCTCCATCACCTGCGTTGATAACGGGAATAGAAGCCACTTCAGAAGCCCAGCGAGCAGATCCTTCAATAGGATGTCTCATAACAATGAGATCGCTATAGTTACTTACTGTAAGGATAGTATCTTTAAGAGACTCTCCTTTTGATGTACTGGAACTAGAAGCATCGGAGAAACCAATAACACGTCCACCTAATCTGTTAACAGCACTTTCAAAGCTGAGACGAGTTCTTGTTGATGGTTCAAAGAATAATGTAGCAACTACTTTGCCCTGAAGAATTCTTTGATTAGGATTTTTCTCAAATTCAACAGCCCGATCAAGAATTTTAAGATACTCCTCACGGCTGAAATCTGTAATTGAAACAAGACTACGGTTTTTCATCTAAGTAATATATATGTTGGTATAAAGTTAATTCAACGAGAAAGTTATGTTACAAAAAAACAGACAAAAAAAAAGGCGACTAAAGCCGCCTTTTTAAAAAGATTAGCAACAACCGCAACCACCTTTTTTCTTAATGTTCATTTTTGCCAGGAAGTCGCATAAAACAACATCTAGATTAGGATAGCCGATTTCTTGAAGATCATAACCTACTTTAACAGTGGGTTTATCAATATTTACAATTCTCTTTAAATCAATGGGAGTAGCAATGACTACAACATCACAAGGAGTGTTCTTAATGGTTGTCTCAAGGTCTTTTACCTGTTGATCTCCATAACCCATTGCTGGAAGTAAAGTACCAATATTAGGATAAATTCTGAAAGTCTCAGCAAGTTTACCAACTGCATAGTTTCTTGGATCGACAAGTTCAGAAGCCCCATATTTGTTTGCAGCTACCGTTCCTGCGCCAATGCGCATCTCACCGTGGGTTAATGTTGGACCATCTTCAATGACTAATGCACGACGACCACGAATAAGTTCAGGCTGGTCAACTGTTAATGGAGAAGCTCCATCAATGACGATAGCCTTAGGATTAATACGAGCAATATTGTCGCGTACCTTTTGGATATTCTCGATACAAGCACTGTCAATTTTATTTATAACAATAACATCAGACATTCTTGCAACCACTTCACCTGGATAGTAACTAACTTCTGCACCTGGACGATGAGGATCGGCTACACCAACAAATAGGTCGGGTTTATAAAATGGAAAGTCATTATTACCACCATCCCATAATACGATATCGCATCCATCAGGATCATTTTCAGCAGCACGAAGAATGGCCTCATAGTCAACACCAGCATAAATGACGTTACCACGAACTACATGTGGTTCATACTCTTCCATCTCTTCAATAGTACATTTATGTTTCTTTAGATCCTCTACGGTAGCAAAACGTTGAACCTTTTGAGCAACTAAATCACCATAAGGCATCGGGTGACGAACAGCCACAACCTTTAACCCCTGTGCCATTAATATCTCAATAATGCGACGTGAGGTCTGGCTCTTTCCACATCCTGTGCGGGTAGCACCAACTGCGATGACTGGCTTGGTGCTCTTTATCATGGTCTCTGCTGGTCCTAAAAGAACGAAGTTAGCTCCTGCTGCATTAACAATTGAGCTAATATTCATCAAGCGTTGATAAGGAACATCGCTGTAAGCAAAAACGCAATCATGAACATTCAGTTCTTTAATCAATTCAGGAAGTTTCTCTTCTGCTAAAATGGGAATACCTTGAGGATATAGATCTGAACCGGCTAACTCAGCTGGGTATTTCCTACCATCAATATCAGGAATCTGTGCTGCTGTAAAAGCAACAACATTGTACTCAGACTTTCCACGATAGAAAGTATTGAAATTGTGAAAATCACGACCGGCTGCACCGATAATAACTACATTACGTCTCATCATAACTATAAATTAAATTGTATTAATAATAGAGAAAACATTCGCTAGCAAAGTTAGAATTTTCATCAAAAACAAGGAGTTCTAAATGAAAAAAGATTACAAATCATACTTTTTTTTTCAAGACACCCCTTCCTTCATCAACCTATCAAGAAGTATTACATCCAACTTTTCTCCGTTTAACAACTAATAAACAAATAGTTAACATCAATCAGGTGGTTAATATTTTTGAATTTCTACCATGGAAGCAGGATCCTTGTAAACATTATGCTTATCATCTCCTCTCTCTTTCCCCTTCGCTCCTTCTCCATATCTAATCACTCGTCATCCCTGATAAAAGGAAAATATCCATATGATATTCAATTTATAAGCAGAAAGTTATTAACATAAAGAAAACACAGAATACCCATTTTTTTATACAGTTTCTTTTCAGAGGTATACGATTGCAAAAAAATGGCCTCATAATTTGATATTGAACTGATAAAATACCTATTTTAGCATAGACTATACAGCATTTTACTCGATGAGTGGTATTTGCTAGGTAGTAGAGAGAAATATGATAGTTTTCATTATGTTTCGTGCAAGAGTTTTTCTTGTTTTTGTTATACTTATCTGCACTTCATCGCTGTTCGCACAGGATGATATGCTTTTTAGTGAGCATACAACTCCTGCTAAACGTTTTGAAAAATTGAAAAGGTCGGTCGATTCGTTGCTTGAAGTTGAAGATACTTTAGCCCTTACTTATGCAGTTAGAATGTTAGAAGTTGCAGAACAACTTGATAATGATTCGAGAAAGGCTGATGCCTATCTTCGAATGGGTACCTCAAACATGCTTCAATCTAATTATCCCAAAGCCAGGGAACTTCATGACAAGGCCCTTGAACTATACTCTAAAGAAAAAGACGAAAAAGGAATTGCTGATTGCAATTTACTTTATGGTTTCATCTATAGAAACCTCCAAGTTTTTGATAGATCAGTAGAAAAGATAATGTCAGCCCTCATTTTCTACAATAAGACACAAAATCGAGAAAAACAACTACAAGCCTATATAACACTCGGAAGCATTATGGTTATGATTGGTAAAGAGGAGAAAGGACGTGAAAATCTCTTTCATGCGCTCGATCTTGCTACTACACCTAAAGATGTTCCTACTAAAGCAAGAATCCTGCTTGGCATTGCTCGTTCCTACATAGCTCAAAATGACTACCCAAATACCCACAAAACTATTTCTATGCTTGAAGATGAGTTTCGCAAGCATAAAGATAAACTATTTCTTCTTTTTGCCTTGATCTCCAAAAGTGAAACGGCCTTTGCTGAATCTAAAGAGAGATTGAGTCTCTCTCTTAGCCTTCAAGCTTTGAAAGTTGCTAAAGAAATAAAAAATGAGGGACAGGAATCTCACCTGGAAACACGTATTGCTCACCTATATTCTCGCTTAGACAACTGGGATTCGGTGCTTTATTACAATCAGCTGGCTCTTGATGTTCGAAAAAAATCAGGTAGATATTCAAATATCAGTAGCTCATATATAAACATTGGATCATCATACTTAAAAAGAAACGATTTTCCAAATGCTGAAGAAAACCTTCTAATAGGTTTGAAATTTGCCCTGAAAATTGACCATCAAATCTTAATTCAAAAAGCTCATCGCCATCTAATTCAACTTTATCTCAGCTGGGGAAAAAACGAGATGGCAAGACAATACTACGAAGAAAACTTTGATTATGTTGAAGTTGCAACCAAATCGAATTCAACCTTGCTAACATCGGCTATCTATGATGAATTCGAAAAAAAACTAGAGAAGAGTGAGTCTTCTAATGTCAATTACTGGACAAACATAGCACTTTATGGAGGAATTCCACTATTACTTATCCTCTTGATCTTCTATATTTACAATAAGCTAGCCAAAATATCTCGGCTTAAAACAGAGATACTATCCCTTTCTAAAATGCTAAATGAAGCTATTGAGACCAATAACATGGCTGCCCACAAAGGACTTTCTGATTTTTCTATACTCAATCTTTTCGAAGCAGGTCTTATTATTGTTGATGAAAAATTCATAATAAATCAAGCTAATAATGGTTTATATAAATTTCTTGAATATACTACCGAAGACCTTAACCTAAAACCATTATCCATTCTCCTATCCTCTGAAGACAAATCAAGAATCTATCAGCATATTGACTTTATTCTTCAAGGAGGTAAGCTTATAACTGAAATTCAGCTGAGATCCCTATCTGGGAAAACAATTTTTACGAGAGCAACTTTCCACGCTATAATTATCGATAATGTTCATCTAGTTGCCATCTTCTTAGTCAATATCTCTAAAGAGATGGAGATAAAAAAGAAACTGAATGAATCAATTATTAAAGCAGAAGAATCGGAAAGACAAAAGTCAGTGTTCTTATCAAATGTTTCAAATGATATTAAATCTCCTATAAAGTCTATTTTATCTGTTTTACAAAATTGGCAGATTACCGCCCCTCATGAATTAAGAGGGCAATGGCTTAACTCAGTTACTAGTACTACCAATGATTTAATTTACTATATAGATAACGTTATTGAATTTAGCAATCTTCATTCTGAGGAAATCAGACCCTATCCGACACCAGTTAACATCAACACCCTGATTAATGAGGTAATTAACAAATGTTCGAATGCGATCCCAGTCGAAAATGTAAACTTGTCTATTACTACTCATTCCCCAAATAACACTGATTTTCTTGTAAGTCTTGATGCACAACTATTCTTAAAAGCCATCACTCAAATCATACAAAACTCTATCAGAAATAGTCTTGATGGACGTATAGAAGTAGAATGGAGAAAAACTGAGGATAAAAAACTTCTCATAACTTTCACCAACTACGGACTAAAGATCTCACCTCAGCAGCTGGCAGTGGTTCAAGGTATCGAAAGACCCCTCGAAGAGGCTTATGGTCAACGGCTCTCTGATACCGGACTAAGCCTTGCCATTGCAAAAATTTTAATTAATAAACTTAACGGGAAGATTTGGGGAGATCAACTAAAAGAAAAAGGGGCCGTTATCTATATCGCACTAGATGTTGAATGGATTAGCCCTACGATTTGGGACGGGACAAAACTTCCTGATATTCCAATACCAAACCTATCAAAGAACACGATCTTGGTAGCTGAAGATGTTGATGACAACTTCTCATTTATCAATTCTCTCTTAAATAAAACGGGGGCTAAAATTATATGGGTCAAAAATGGAGAAGAAGCTATAAAGAAAGTAAAGGAAAATCCAAATATTGATCTGGTGATTATGGATGTACAAATGCCAGTTATGGATGGTTATACTGCTGCCCGACTGATTAGAATAGAACAACCCTTCCTCCCTATCCTGGTTCAAACCGCTTTCGCAAGCTCTTCTGAAGCTGATATCGCTCTTAAGGCCGGATGTGATAATGTAATTCATAAGCCTATTCAATTAGCTGAGTTCTGGGAGGTAATAAATAGCCTTATCAACCAAAGAAAAAAGTGACAAACAAACGAGTCTGTTCCTATTCTAGTTTAATAAGAGTTCTTAAAAATTTCACAAATTTGATAATCCCTCCTTTGACTCCATCCTCTAAATCACAACGCAAACAGATTAGAAAATCACTTTTTC
>Ga0209066_10000082_pt1 | contig 130443 bp, 135 predicted proteins | sample All_14_2_FD_187198 | JGI IMG/M metagenome (GOLD analysis project Ga0209066, IMG submission 187198) | Freshwater microbial communities in response to fracking from Pennsylvania, USA - Allegheny Zone_MetaG_DW_15 (SPAdes) (version 2) ...
TCTTCCGGCTTCCGGTAATCAGCCAGCAGGCTGTCCAGTAACTCCTTGGGTACGGCTTTCTTTGCTACGGTCATCTTTGCTCCTTGGGGCGCGGCAGTCTCCTGCCAAATAACCGTTTACACAAAAATTCTTACACCCTCCGTCACGCAGCAGTTCAGTGTCCTCCAAGGCCTGTTTGCCAACCTCGTGATCTGCAAGTCGCGCCAGGTCATACCAATGGCGTGATAATCGCTCGGCACTCGGCCGCAGAGAGGGGCGGTGACACTCGACGTGGATCAGCGTTGCCTTTTCCCAGAAGGTGCGGGCAGCTGACAGCACCGTGATTTCCGCCACCGGCAATGCCAACTGGGGAATGTGTTCGGCGATGTCGGGCGTGATGGCCAGCGTGCTTTGGGGCAAGGTCGAATTGCGTCCGCCGAATTCGATCAGGATGCTCGGGCGCAGATAGGCGTCGGTGTTCTCGACGGCGCTGGGGTAGAACACCCAGAGCTTTTCGGCGTCGTCGCTGATCTCGATACTGGTGAGTTGGTTGGGTAGTGCTGCCGACAAGGCATTGCGTAACCCAGGCACCAGTTCATCGACGACATGCGTGGTAAGCGCGGATTTCAATGCATCCGACAGCTTGCTGCGTTGGCTGTTGCTGGTAATCAACTCCAATTCAGGTGCATCGCCCACCAAACTACGGTAATCGACCGTGACGTCGATATCCTCGGAGAACCGATCAATTGCCTTGTAAACCTTCGAAAGGGACGTGCCACCCTTGAACGCCATCGGCTTGCGGCATTGAAGATGAAACAGGATTTGGAGAACCTGGCATAGCCAGATGTCCTTTTCGAGAATCTCGGCCCGGCGCCCCATGATGGGCGCCAAACTCTGAAGCAGACCGGCTTGTTCGCTGACAGACAGGTTGAAATAGTTTTCCCGGTTCGATTCAGCCATGAGTCACCACGCCTTCTTCGTAACGGCGAAGCGCTTCCAGCATCCAGGCCGGCATCGAACCCTTTGCGTTCCGCAGCACTTCGAATTCTGCCTGGGGCAGCTTGGCAGCGATGCGCTCAAAGGTGGTGGGCGTTACCTGCCGACGACCGAGATACCAAAGTGCGGACAAGGCCTGTCCAGCCGGACGACCGGCCAACGCCAGCTTCCGCGCAGCTACGTGTTGTAAGCGCACCTGTAGCTTGCCTATCCGCACCGTGTGCGATGAACCAGATGTGTAGAAAATTGGTTGGGTCGGCACTTGGGTGCTGAAGCCAAAGCGGCGCGCTGATTCCGCACCGTGAACCTCGATGGACACTCCTTCATTGACGGCGATCATCTTTGCCACCGTTTCAGGCGAGGGCATAGCCTTCAGACCAAAGCGGCTGGTATTGGGCACGATGTAAAGACCACGGCCGAGTCGCTCGATGCTGGCTTCCTTGGTCAGGCGCATTAGGGCCTGGTCAATGGACGCACGCGAACCCAACCCAGCGAATTGGGCTGGGGTGAAGGGCTTTCCGGCGGGTAGGGCCGCGATACGCTCGCGGATGGCTTGGGATGTGCTCATGGTCGTCTATTTGTTAGATAAATTAACAAAAAATCTAACAAACTGCAAGACTCCGAGCTGTCGGCGAATTCGCTTGATGCGATGTACGCCGACTTGAATGCCGTTATCCGCAAGCTCGGCTTGCATCCGCTCCGGTCCGTAGGTTTGACGCGACCGTTCATGTGCTGCTTTGATTTCCGTTTCAAGGCGAGCATTGGTACGTGCGCGTTGCGAGGGCGGCCGCTTGTGCCACGCGTAATAACCGCTTTCCGAAACCGCCAGTGCGCGACAAATCGCAGCAACAGGATGGGCGTGTCGCAAGCTATCTATATGACCATATTTCACCGCGACTCCTTCGCGAAATAGGCCGCAAACTTTTTTAGCAGGTCACGTTCCTGTTTTGTTTCTGCCAACTCCCGCCGCAAGCGGGCAAGTTCCATTTCTTGCTCGCTGGGTATCCGTTGCGCCTTACCGACATCAGCCAATTTGCCTTCTCGATCTGCGCTAACCCATTTATGCAAGCTGCTCTTCGGTATCGATAGCCGTCTGCTGGCTTCAGGAATGCTGAGTCCTGAGGCCACTAATTTCACGGCTTCCAGCCGAAATTCCGGCGTGTACTTCCCTTGCGGTATGCGTTCCATTATTTCCCTCCGTTCCTTCTATTTTACGAATGAACGGACTCCGTTTTTTCCGACTGACCTCAGTCTCTGGCAACTAGCGCCAATAAGACACCGATTGCGCCAACGAGAATTAGGTCGGTCTCCCCAGGCCAGTGCTATCGTAACTGACGCCTATTTCTGCGCTGCCTGGGCGATTGCCGCCTGCAGGGTGGCGGTCAGCAAAAAGAGCTGCAGCGGATTTTCCGGCGAGGGCACGAAACCATATTTCTGGTAGTACTTGGCGGCGTCCGTATCCTTGGCATCGACCACGATGGCGGCGATACCGGCATTCAGCGAAAGTTCACCGACCTTTTCCAGCGCATTGAGCAGGAGTTGTCCGCCGAGGCCCTTGCGTTGCAAGGTCTTGAGGGTCGCGAACCGGCCAAGTCTGACGACCGGAACGCGGTTGGGGAATTTTTTCGGGTTGGGCAAACCGTCGCGGCTGATTTCGCTCACCGCTAGGGTGTAGAACCCGAGGATCGTTTCCGGCGCGGCGACGTCGACCAGGACGAAGGTACGCGCGATGTTTTTCTTTTGTTGCTGGCTGGCCATGGTGGCCAGCCATTCATTCAGCGGCGGCGTGCCGCAATCGAACCCTTTGCAGTTATGTGTTGAACTCAAAGGTTGAATTTGAACCTGCATTTGAAGCCTTCCTCGCGTTGTAGCGACTTAGAGCGTCAACCAGATTCCGTGATGGAGCGGGTGGGTTATCGAGCAAATCGAAGAACCATGCAGCAGTGCTTTCCGACATCTGCAGGATTCGTTCGTTTTCCACAATTTTCTCTGCCTTTTCCAGAGCAGCTTGGGTGACGAATTGGTTTAATGTTGATCCGACCATACTGGCGGCAAGCTCCAACACGTCGACGACGTTTTGGGAAACTCTTGCCGTAATGCGGCCCCGGCTTACCGAAGTCGCGTCCTGCAACCTGGCTTGTGCCATGTACTTCTCCTTATAGAAGGTCTTTACCTTCGACGTATAACCAGCATTTCGCTGGGAAAATATGCCTCATGAGGCAATTTAAATGGTGCCATATTGGCACCAACAAGTCAATTGATGGTGCCAATTTGACACCGATTTGGATCGTCTGTCCCAGCAGTTGGTTCCGTCCTCCCGAGTTCGACAGTTAAACGCGTAAGCCATTGTTTTATATGAACTGCAGTTCAAAAACGTGTACTAAAAAAGAGAAAGTTGCTGTGCGGGATGGCGCCAGCACTCGTAAATGACCTTTCCCGAGTCCATCCTGACGCCACATGCCTTGAAAGGCTCGACGCGATCACACACGACCATCCGCTTCTCGAAAACTCCAATAGTGATAGGGAATTGTTTGCGAGCATTCATGAAGCGATGCGGGATTGGGCACAGCAAGACCGTCTTGATCGCCCTGCACTGGTGATTCATGCCGTGTCCGCATGGCTTGCTGAGCGTACTACCGAAGAAAACGCCATCCTGCTCCAGCGGCTTGAAGGAGTTTTGTGCCGAATGAACGGGCGCCTATTGAACCGTGTGGTGACGGCCACCAGTCGCTGCAAGTCGATCAGCGCCGGAACCCCTATCATGACCTTGCACGCAGCGAAGGGACTGGAATTTTCAAATGTGTGGATCATGGGTGCCGAAGAAGGCAAGCTCCCACATTCTGAATCTTCGCCCGAAGAAGAGCGTCGCCTGTTTTATGTCGGCATGACACGGACAAAGGGACAACTGATTGTGAGCAGTGCTGCGGATGAAGGCCTCGTATCCAGGTTTGTTACGGAGTCGGAGTTGCAACCATCATGATTATGGCATCGCGGCATCAGGCTAGCAGAAGGTCTTGGATCCAGATTCCGAAATGCGCCCTTTTTGGATCGATTTCGGAAACACAGCCAACCTGCGGCAAGCTGTAATTGTCGAAGTACTGAATAGTCAGGAATCGACATGAGCAAACCAATACAGGCCAAGCGCTTAATCAGAAGAGAGGAACTTCTTCGTCTAATCCCCCTTTCCGATTCGGCAATTTACCGGCTCGAAAAGTCTGGTGGCTTTCCCAATAGGTTCAATCTAACGCCACGTTGCGTTGTCTGGGATCTTGACGAAGTGGAGAACTGGATTCAAGAAAGACGCTCAGCGCTCATCCAGCCACAGCTTTCTCCTGATGTCCAAAAACGCAAATTCAGGCCTGTCCGAAAACAGGCCTGACGCCGAGTCCAGCTCGCTCGGAAACATCTGATTTCTATGCCGCCGCGCGGGTGGGGCGATGAATGGGCGTAATTTCCTTCCCGACAATCCACGCATCCACCATGTTTGCCCATTGCTGGAGCATGTCCTTGCGCTGATCCGCATACTCGGCCTTGTTGTAGATAGCCCTGACTCCCTTCTGTTCATGGGCCAGGCATTTCTCAATCCAGTCGGTATTAAATCCCGCCTCATGAAGAAGAGTTGAACCCGTTCTGCGGAGATCATGAACAGTGAAATCCTCCAGAGGCAAATCCTTTTTCTTCGCATGCTCGACCGTGACAGTAATAACGCGGTTAAGGGTATTGTTGGACATTCCCTTGTCACCTTCATATCGGGACGGCAGAATAAAATTGGATCCTCCTGCACAGGTTTTCAGCGCAATCATGATGTCCATGGCCTGGTCGGGCAAGTAAATCACATGGGGCCTTCTGGCCTTCATTCTCTGCGCGGGGATGATCCATTTGGCGCCAACGAAATCCATCTCATCCCAAGTTGCGTTGAGCAACTCCCCCTTGCGAACGAGTGTAAGAAGAACAAGCTTCAACGCCAACCGAATCGTTGGCAGGGTCGGGACTAAGTCCAGCTCCTGGAAGAAAATCCTGATTTCATCGGGAGAGAGCGCCCGATCTTTAGGCTTGAATGTCGCGATCGACGACGCCCTGACATCATCGGCAGGATTTGCGACCTTGTGACCACGCTCAATCGCAAATCTGAAGACCTGAGCAACAATGTCCCTGATATGAACAGCCGTTGCCGGTGCATTGCGCTGTGTCTTGACCTTTTCGCATAGTGCCCGCAAATCTTCGGCCGCGATTTCCTTGAGAAGGCGTCGCCCAAACTCGGGATCGATATCGCGATCAATGACAGATTTCCGCATATCACGGGTACTGTCAGCCATGCGATATTCCTTCAGCCACAAAGCCGAGAACTCGCCGAACGTTTTAGCTGCCTTGGATTTCTGAATCGAACGCTGCTTTTCCTTTGCCGGCGACTTCCCCGCAGCAATATCCCGCTTGACTCCGATCAGTTTTTCCCTGGCCTCGCCCAAGGTAAGTCCTTCTGGACCGTATTGACCAAGAACGAGGGTTTCACGCCGACCGTTCAGTCGATAGTCGTATCGGAAGGAAACAACTCCGGACGGAGTAACCGCCACATAGAAGCCGTCACGATCGACCAGCTTGTACAACTTGCCGGTCGGCTTGAGGTTTTTTAGTTGAGTATCGGTAAGCATGGTGGCCCTTTCCCGGTCGCCGATACCGTCAACGCAAAATTCCCTAATTTCGCCCGCTAACCCGCATGGTTACTTGGTTTTGCAATTAACGATACCGTCAACGCGTCCATTTAATGTTGACGGTATCGATGTTACGGAAGCTCACAAGAAATGCCAATACCGTCGCCAATACCGTCACCAGAAGTGGGCTACCCTGAATAGTCAGGAATAGTAAAAAACAGAAAACCCCTTGTTTTACCAAGGGGTTTTCGTGTTTTTTGAATAGGTACGAATACTACCGAAACGCTATGTAATTATTCCCACTCAATGGTCGCCGGCGGCTTGCCGCTGACGTCGTACACCACCCGGTTCAACCCACGGACTTCATTGATGATGCGGTTCGAGACCCGGCCGAGCAATTCGTACGGCAGGTGCGCCCAGTGCGCGGTCATGAAGTCGCTGGTGACAACAGCGCGCAGCGCGACGACATGCTCGTAGGTGCGGCCATCACCCATGACGCCGACGCTCTTGACCGGCAGGAAGACAGCGAAGGCTTGGCTGGTCAGGTCATACCAGCTTTTTCCTACGTCGGTTTCGGTGCACAGGCCGGCTGCGGCATTTTGGGTGGTCGCCACGGTCGACCGCAATTCGCTGATGAAAATGTCGTCGGCGCGTTGCAGCAGGCTGGCGTATTCACGTTTGACCTCGCCGAGGATGCGCACCCCCAGGCCCGGTCCGGGGAACGGGTGGCGATAAACCATTTCGCGCGGCAGTCCGAGTGCCACACCGAGTTCGCGGACTTCATCTTTGAACAGCTCGCGCAGCGGTTCGAGCAATTTCAGATGCATGTCTTCCGGCAGGCCGCCGACGTTGTGGTGGCTCTTGATCGTATGCGCGCCCTTCTTGCCCTTGCCGGCCGATTCGATCACGTCCGGGTAGATCGTGCCCTGGGCCAGCCATTTGGCCGACAGCAGCTTCTTCGACTCGGCCTGGAAAACCTCAACGAATTCCTTGCCGATGATCTTGCGCTTCTGCTCAGGATCGGAAACGCCGGAAAGTTTGCCCATGAAGTCGTCGACCGCATCAACCCGGATGACCTTGACGCCGAGATTGCGCGCGAACATATCCATGACCATGTCGCCTTCATTCAGGCGCAGCAGGCCGTGATCGACGAAAACGCAGGTCAACTGGTCGCCGATGGCGCGGTGGATGAGGGCGGCGGCAACGCTGGAATCGACGCCGCCGGACAAGCCGAGAATAACGTCATCGCTGCCGACCTGGGCGCGAATGCTGGCAACGGCTTCGGCAATGTAATCGCCCATCACCCAGTCGGTGCCGCAGCCGCAGATGCCATGGACGAAGCGCTCAAGGATTGCCCGGCCCTGCAGCGTGTGCGTGACCTCCGGGTGAAACTGCACGGCGTAGAACTGGCGCGCCTCGTCGGCCATCGCTGCGATTGGGCAGGATGGCGTCGACGCCATGGTCTTGAAACCGGGCGGCAGTTCCATCACCGAATCACCGTGGCTCATCCACACCTTGAGCATGCCGTGACCTTCGGCCGTGGTGAAATCGGCGATGTCGTTCAACAGCGCCGTGTGGCCGTGCGCCCGAACTTCTGAATAACCGAATTCGCGCGCCTTGCCGGCCGCTTCGGCGGTCATCACCTGGCCACCGAGTTGCTGCGCCATCGTCTGCATGCCGTAGCAGATGCCGAGTACCGGAATCCCTAGCTCGAAGACAAGCTGCGGCGCCCGCGGCGTATCGCCCTCGGTGACTGAGCTCGGCCCGCCCGACAAAATGATGCCCTGAGCGCCGTAATTACGGATGAACTCGTCGGCCACGTCGTACGGGTGAATTTCGCAAAAAACCTTGGCTTCGCGCACACGACGGGCGATCAACTGGGTAACCTGAGAGCCGAAATCGAGGATGAGGATTTTCTGGTGGGACATATTCAGAACCTTGAATGAAAAAGGCGGCTACACAAGCCGCCCTTCGGGACACATGAACAATCAGTCGAGGTGATAGTTCGGCGCTTCCTTGGTGATCTGCACGTCGTGTACGTGTGATTCACGGATGCCGGCCGAAGTGATCTCGACGAAACAGGCCTTCTCGTGCATGTCGGCGATGGTCGCCGTGCCGAGGTAGCCCATCGACGAACGCAGGCCGCCCATCAACTGGTGGATGACGGCGAGCACCGAGCCCTTGTAGGGAACACGACCTTCGATCCCTTCAGGGACAAACTTGTCGACATTGGCGGTGGCTTCCTGGAAATAGCGGTCGCTCGAGCCAGCCTGCATCGCCCCCAGAGAACCCATACCACGGTAGGACTTGTACGAACGGCCCTGGAACAGTTCGACCTCGCCTGGCGCTTCCTCCGTACCAGCAAACAAACCACCGAGCATGACCGTATCCGCACCCGCGGCAATCGCCTTGGCGATATCACCGGAATAGCGGATACCACCATCGGCAATCATTGGCACCCCGGTTCCCTTGAGGGCATCGGAGACATTCTGGATGGCGGTGATCTGCGGCACGCCGACGCCGGCAACGATGCGCGTGGTGCAGATGGAACCGGGGCCAATCCCGACTTTGACACCATCGGCGCCCATGTCGACCAGTGCCAGCGCAGCATCAGCCGTCGCAATGTTGCCGCCGATGACTTCGATCTGCGGAAAATTACGCTTGACCCAGCGAACGCGGTCAAGAACGCCCTGCGAGTGGCCATGGGCGGTGTCGACGACGACCACGTCAACCCCCGCTTCAGCCAGCAGTTCGACGCGCTCCTCGGTGCCAGCACCGACGCCTACGGCTGCGCCAGCGCGCAGGCGGCCAGTGGCGTCCTTGTTGGCCAGCGGATGCTCGGTGGACTTCAGGATGTCCTTGACGGTGATCAGGCCACGCAGATGGAATTCGCTATCAACGACCAGGACACGCTCAAGGCGGTGGGCGCGGATTAATTCCTTGGCGTCTTCGACGCTCGCCTCCTCATTGACCGTGACCAAGCGCTTGCGCGGCGTCATGATGGATTTGACCGGTTGGTCGAGATTGGTTTCGAAGCGCAGGTCACGGTTGGTGACGATGCCCACCACCTTGCCCGCCTTGTCGATCACCGGCAAGCCGGAAATCCTGTGCTGGCGGGTGATCTCGATGACATCGCGCACCGTCATCAGTGGCGTTACAGTGATCGGGTCGCGCAGAATGCCAGATTCGAAGCGTTTAACCTTGGCGACTTCCGCTGCCTGGGCCTTGGCTGAGAGATTCTTGTGAATAATGCCGATCCCTCCCTCTTGCGCCATGGCAATGGCCAGGCGACCTTCCGTCACGGTATCCATGGCGGCAGACAGCAGGGGCAGGTTCAGGGTGATGTTGCGGGTCAGTCGCGTGGCGAGGCTAACGTCGCGGGGAAGAACTTGAGAGTGTGCGGGGACGAGCAGAACGTCGTCGAATGTCAGGGCTTTTTGCAGAAGTCGCATGGCCTTTGATCCAAGGTCACAAAATCGCATTATACAGAAATCTTCAAAAAAGCCCGATGGGTGCGAAGTCGTCCGGGCCTTGCACTGCAGCCTTCAGGCCTCGCTCTCCCCTGCCCCCTTTTTCATGACCTTGCCTTCAGCGGCCCGCTGCTTGCGAACTTCCTTGGGGTCGGCAATCAATGGCCGGTAGATTTCCACCCGATCCTGGTCGCGCAAGACAGCATCGACCTTGGATAATTTGTTCCAGATGCCAAATTTATTCTTCTTGACGTCAATTTCCGGATATTTAACCAGCAAACCCGAGGCTTCAAGTGCGGTCAGTAATGTGCTGGCGACGGGGAGCTTGAGGCGAACCAGTAGCTGCTTGTCAGGCAAGGGGTAACACACTTCGACAGATATTTGCTCATCGGCCATCTGGCCCCCCCGGTTTTTGTGCGGCGCGGCGGACAAAGGCATCGACAAAGGTATTGGCGATGTGACTGAAGACCGGGCCGATGATCTTCTCGAACAATTTGCTGGAAAATTCGTAGTGCAGACGAAACTCGATCTTGCAGGCGTTTTCCGCCAGCACCTTAAATTGCCAGGAGCCTTCCAGATGACGGAATGGGCCGTCGACCAGGCGGATTTTCATGGTCGACGGAAATTTTTTCTCGTTTTCAGTGGTAAAGCTTGATTTGACCGCGTGGTAATTGATGTGCAAGGTAGCCACCGTGCGCTCAGCATCACGGTGTTTGACCTCCGTTCGGCTGCACCAAGGCAGGAAGGCGGGATAATCCTCGCAGTGATCGACCAACTCAAACATCCGTGCAGCGGATTGTTCGATCAAGACAGTTTTTTCAACCAGGGCCATGCAGCAGCAGCGTTCCCGTAATCCTGTAGAATCGACGATTTTAAAGGATCATCCGCCGGCAATGAGCATCACGGTCAACAAAAAAGCCTTTCACGATTATTTCGTCGAGGACAAGTACGAAGCAGGCATCGTGCTAGAAGGCTGGGAGGTCAAGGCAATTCGTGCTGCCCGCATGAATATAAAGGAATCGTACGTCATCATTCGTTATGGCGAATTATTTCTGATTGGCATGCACATCAGCCCCTTGGCGACTGCTTCAACGCACAACCATCATGACCCGGTCCGTACCCGCAAGCTCTTGTTACACAATCGAGAAATCGGCAAGCTGATTGGCAAGGTTGAGCGCTCGGGCTACGCGTTGGTTCCACTGGACCTGCACTTCGTACGCGGTCGGATCAAGCTGGAAATTGGCCTGGCCAAAGGCAAGAAGCAGCACGACAAGCGGGCTGATTCCCAAGAGCGTGAAGGCAAGCGAGAAGCAGAGCGGGCCATGAAGGAACGGCAGCGCTAAATTGGCGGTAGATGCCTTGCTCTACTGGGTAGGCATGGCCGCAGTGGCGGTCTGTGCCGTTACCGGGGTCATGGACTCCAGCCGCAAACAGATGGACTTAATCGGTGCCTTGCTGGTCGGCATCGCTACCGCTTTAGGCGGCGGCACTATCCGTGACCTGCTACTCGACCGCACTATTTTCTGGATCGCCAACCAGACGTATCTGGCAGTTGCCTTGGCCGCGGGACTACTGACCTTTTTCTTGACTCGCCGCTACCCCCTTGCGCCACGACTATTCTTGATCCCAGACGCCATCGGCTTGGCTTTATTCACAATAGTCGGGACGCAATTGGCGCTGCAGTGGCACACCCCCTGGCTGGCGGCCAGTTTGCTTGGTGTGATCACCGGGGTGGTCGGGGGCGTATTGCGGGATATTTTGTGTAATGACGTGCCTTTGGTCTTTCTGCAAGGTGAGTTGTACGCTACGGCGGCCTGGCTGGGGGCCTTGTCCTTGATCGCCCTGCAATGGCTCGGCGTCTCGCCGGTCGTCGCCAGCTGGCTGGCCATGTTGATCATTCTTTTGTTGCGCCTGCTGGCTGTTCGCTTTCGCATCACCCTGCCCGCTTTCAAACCGCCCGCTTAAATCCCCTTTGGCAGGATAAGTGGCCTGTATGGAGGCGATAGGATATTTGCATCTGACAGCAGATCGCTTTTGGCATATCCTGAAGGCGACTATGAAAACACTGCGCATTGTACTGGCTGATGATCAATTGCTGATTCGTGCTGGCATTCGAGCTCTACTCGAAAGCATGCCGGGCTATGTCGTTCTCGCTGAATGTGAGAATGGACAACAGGCCATCTTGGCAGTTCGCCAATACCGACCGGATGTCATTCTGCTGGATATTGCCATGCCGGGCCAATCGGGCTTGGAGGTTGCACGTGCGCTGTTGGCAGAAGACCCCTCAACTCGAATCCTGATTCTGTCGAGTATTGACCGACCTGAAGTGGTCAGGGAGGCAATGATGATCGGGGTCAACGGTTATTTGTTGAAGGATTTCGTGCTGATGGAACTGCAGCAAGCCATTGCAGCAGTCATGGCGGGACAGGTGTTCATGTCGGCCCGCCTGGAACGTCTGGGCGGGCAGGCTGAGATGCGTGCCAGCGACAAGCGGCTGACCCAACGTCAGCTTGAAATTTTGCGCCTAGTTGCCTTTGGGCGAACAACGAAGGAAATTGCCCGCCAGCTTGAGATCAGTCCAAAGACCGTCGAGTTTCATCGAAGCCGCTTGATGGAGCGCATTGGCGTTCGCGATGTGACTGGGCTGGTCCGCTATGCCTTGCAAAGCGGCGTGCTTAGCTAGCTTGGTACAGAAGGCCTTTTGCGGGGCATTTATTGCACTGAGCTGCTTTCCAGGTAATGGTGCAGTTCCTCGGCAACCCGTTGCAGTGCAATTCGTAAGGCCGCTATTTTTTCTGACCAGTTGACGTGCTCAGGATCGTCTGCATGCTGGTGCAGTATGCTTTCGATCGCCTTGGCATGTGTCACTGCAATGTCTGCGGAAAAAAGGACGCAACTGCTGCGGATATCGTGCGCCGCGTCCTTGACGGCTGGCCAGTCAGCTTTGTTGACCGCTTCTTCGAGTCGCCCCATCAGCAAGGGGTAGTTATCCAGAAAAATACGGACCAAACGCAAGGCTGCAGCATGGTTTCTACCCAGATTGATCAACAGGTATTCCAGATTGCATACCGGCTTCTCTCGCCCCAGAGGTGTTTGATCGGTCATTTTTGCCACCTTATTATTCGTATTGTTGGGGCATAGATTAAAAACAAAGGCATCCGCCGGGAACCCGGTTATACCCTAGTTGCCCAAACAACTCTGGCTAAATGGAAAAAGCACTGCTATAATCGCTCCTCTGTTGAACGAGGTCTTTATGTGTTCAACATCGGACGCGGGGTGGAGCAGTTGGCAGCTCGTCGGGCTCATAACCCGAAGGTCACAGGTTCAAGTCCTGTCCCCGCAACCATTCAACCGAATGGTGTCCATTTTGCAAACACTGCATGTTTGCCCAAGTTCCCGAATTTTTTTGTTTGGCGTGTAACAATGGCGACCTTGGTACGACCAAGTTACCAATGTTTCCTTTTTTCGCCATGACCGAGCACCCAAAGAAAGCGAAGGCTGCGACCGAACACTGGATGGACGCCGATTTCGTCGCTGCCTTGCGCCATGACATGCTGCGGTTTTCCCGCTTGCAATTGCGTGACCCGGCACAGGCAGAGGATGCTGTTCAGGACGCGTTGATGGCCGCCTTCGCGCAATCTTCGCGTTTCTCGGGGCAGGTGGCCCTGAAAACCTGGGTTTTCGGCATTTTGAAACACAAAATTGTCGATCAGATTCGTGTCCAGCACCGCACGACCAATGCCTCGGCCATGGCGCAAGAAGAAGAAAGCCTCGACCAGACTTTTGATACCTTGTTCAAGGCCAATGCGCACTGGACGCCGGTGGCCCGGCCAAGTAACTGGGGCAATCCGGCTGAGGCATTGGAACAGGCGCATTTTTGGGTGGTTTTTGATGCCTGCTTGAACAATCTGCCCGCCAACACGGCACGGGTATTTTCGATGCGCGAATTTCTCGAGCTGGAAACACCGGAAATTTGCCAAGAACTTGCGATCACCCCCAGTCATTGCAACGTGATTTTGCATCGGGCGCGTAACGCCTTGCGTCGCTGCCTGGAAAAGAAGTGGTTTACCGCAGGAGAACAGACATGCTGAGTTGCAAGGACGCTACCCGCTTGCTATCTGAAGCTCAGGACCGGCCATTGACCCTGGCCGAAAAGATGCAGCTGGAAATTCATCTGGCGATGTGTCGCGGCTGTCGCAACTTCAAGGGGCAGATAGCGTTTTTGCGCGAGGCTTGCAAGCATTACATCGATCCGGCACAAAAGTGATTGGCCGGCATCGGCCCTGCGATTAGGATCACGCCTTTGCACCGATTTGCCAAGGTTTGTCGATGGATGTTGCCGCACTGAATTTTCGTTGGTCGCAAGCGCTGGTCGCCGGTTTTTGTGCGGCCGGGCTGCGGGAGGCGGTAATTTCGCCGGGTTCGCGCTCGACGCCGCTGGCTCTCGCCATGTTGCGGCAACCGGGTTTGCGGTGCCATGTCGCGGTCGACGAGCGCAGCGCGGCTTTTTTTGCCCTGGGACTGGCCCTGGCGCAGCGCCAACCCACCCTGCTACTGGCTACTTCGGGCAGCGCGCCAGTCCATTGGGCGCCGGCGGTTATTGAAGCCAGCCAGGCCCATGTGCCACTGCTGCTGCTGGCGGCCGATCGCCCGCCGGAGTTGCAGGATTGCGGTGCCAACCAGACGATCAACCAGCATCGCCTCTTCGCCAACCACACGCGGGCCGAACATCATTTGCCGCTGCCAGACGAACATCTGCCTTTTAGCTACTGCCATCGCCTGGCGGCGCAGGCGATGGCCGAGAGCCAATGGCCGCAGCCAGGGCCGGTCTATCTGAACCAGCCATTTCGTGAGCCCCTGGTCCCGCTGGACGATTGCCCGCCACCGCCCCCCGTCGTGCGATGCCAGGTCAGTCATCCTGTGGCGGTGCCCTCGCCCGCACACGTCCGGCAACTGGCTGCTCAACTGTGCCAGGCGCCGGGCTGGATTATTTGCGGTCAACTGCCCAAGTCGGCCGATTTTGCCGCTGGTGTCACCGCCCTGGCCCGCCATCTGGATTGTCCGATTCTGGCCGAACCCTTGTCTGGTCTGCGCTTTGGTCACCATGACCGGTCGCGGCTCCTGGTGCGCTATAACCACTGGCTGGCCGAGCAGCCGATAGAGGCCGACTGCTCGCCGGCCTGGGTGCTGCGATTTGGCCGCTTTCCGGTCGGTCGACCGCTGCAAACTGTACTCAACGCCAGCGCGCGCCTCCATGTTCTGGTTGACCCCTTGCCCGGCTGGCGTGACCCGACCAACCAGCTCAGCGACTTGCTGCATGCCGACCCTGTCCTGTTCTGCCAAGCCATGCTGAACGCAGGCCCGGCGGTGGAGCACCCGGGCTGGCAGGCGACTTGGCAACAGCGCGAAACGCAAGCCACCCGGGCCCTGACCCCGTCTGTCATTACCACCCTGCTGGCCAGCCTGGTGGCGGGTGATGCGGTATTTGTCGCCAACTCACTCTCTATCCGGCAATTTGACTGCGATTCCGGCCACCGTGGGATCAACCTCGAGATTTTCGCCAATCGCGGTGCCAGCGGTATCGATGGTCAGGTGTCCACCGCCTTGGGGATTGCCGCCGCGCGCGGTCGGGTTGTTGCCCTGCTTGGCGACCTGGCGACACAGCATGACCTGGGCGGCCTGGCATTGGCCACCGGGCTGAATGCCACCTTGATCGCGGTCAACAACGCTGGCGGCGGTATTTTTGATCATCTGGCGCAACGACAACTGCCCGAATTCGAACGCGGCTGGCGCACGCCGCAAACGCTGGATTTCCAGCACGCGGCCGCTAGTTTCGGTCTGACCTACCAGCGCGCCGACAGCCTGGCGCAACTGGCTGAGCACCTGAAGACCAGTCGCCAACAAGGCGGCCCGCATCTGATCGAAGTAATCCTTCCCTAAGCCATCGGCAGAAATGACGACCCGGATGACCCCGCACGACGACCCCAGCCAGCATTCCCCTCTCGGCAAAAGTACCGACTACTGCGACCACTACGCGCCTGAACTGCTCTACCCGATTCCTCGCCAGATCAAGCGCCAGGAACTCGGCATTGCTGAGCACGCCCTGCCCTTTACCGGCGAAGACCTGTGGAATGCCTATGAACTCTCCTGGCTGACCCCACGCGGCAAACCGGTGGTCGCCGTTGGCCAGTTTTATATCCCAGTCGACAGCCCGAACCTGATCGAATCCAAATCTTTCAAGCTTTATCTTAACTCGCTGAATCAGACGTCCTTTGCCAGTCTGGCCGAAGTCGAAGCCACCTTGCAACGCGATCTGTCGGCCGTGGCAGGGAAAACGCTGCGGGTTGTCGTGCAAGCCTTATCGGACCAGCCGACAGCCCGCATCGGCATCCCTGATGGCATTCTGATTGATCACCTCGATATCGACTGCAAGCGCTACCAGCCAGCGCCAGAACTGCTTACCACGCTGGCCGGGCAAGCGCCTATCGACCAAATACTGTACTCGCATCTGCTCAAATCCAACTGCCTGGTTACCGGCCAACCCGACTGGGCCATGGTGGTAATTCGCTATCACGGTCAACCGATCGATCAAGCAAATTTATTGCGCTACCTGGTTTCCTTCCGCAATCACAACGAATTTCACGAGCAATGCGTCGAGCGCATTTTCACCGACATTCAACGCCAATGCGCTCCGCAAGCGTTGGCGGTCTACGCCCGTTACACCCGGCGCGGCGGTCTCGACATCAACCCTTTCCGCAGCACAGGCCATTACACCGCCCCCGATAATTTGCGGGAGATTCGGCAGTAGGAGATGACGGGCAACGGCTAGTCTTTGGCCAAGTCAACCGCACACTACGCTAGTTGGAACCGAAGGTAAGCCATAACGAGCTGGCCGATGCTAGACATCGAGTGCCGCTTGGGCTGTGCCATTGCTGCGACATAGACGTAATGCCGACACATAGTGAAACTGGAGTGCATCGCCCAGCAATCTTCATCTGAACCGATGATGACCACTACAAAAAAGACCAGCAGATTTATATCGGATTGATATAATCGTGAGCATGCACATCATTTCACTGAAAATGCTGCGGGAGTTCTGGGAGAAGCACCCAGAGGCCGAGCAAGTGTTGAAGAACTGGCATTCAGTTCTGGAGAAGTCTACTGCAAAGGACTTCAACGAACTGAAGAACACATTCAACTCGGCCGACTATGTCCCTCCCTACACGGTGTTTGATGTGGGTGGTAACAACGATCGAGTTATTGTTGTTGTGCAGTACAAGTTCAAGAAAATCTATGTTCGCGAAGTGATGACACACCGTGAATACGACGACTGGAACAAGCTATATCGGAAAGGAAAGGTGTAATCATGCATGCTGTTCAAAGCCGTTTTGACATCCGCGCAATCCAGACCTTCTGGGCCAAGCTCGATGCAATGGCTCATATTCGTCCGATCCATGACGAAGTAGGCTATGACCGTATGGTTGCACTCATGAATGACTTGCTCGATGTGGTGGGCGACAATGAGGAGCATCAGCTGGCGGGCCTTCTGGAGCTTGTCGGCGATCTGGTCTCCAACTACGAGCGCGAACACATCACCATCGAAGCGTCGGAGCCGAAGGATGCCCTACGTTTTCTGATGGCGGCAAAAGGTCTGAAACAGGAAGATCTTTCCAATATCGTCGCACAAGGCAACCTGTCGAATATCCTTTCCGGCCACCGCAAGATATCTGCAAAACTCGCCGGAAAGCTTGGTGAGTTCTTTGCTGTCAGCCCTGCGCTGTTCATTCCTAAGGCTTAAGCATTCACCCTCTCGGCCAAACTATTAGGCCAAGTTAGGCGGATTTTGTTTTCTATCGAAATTGAATCCGAATTATCACACCGCGATTGATGCCACCAAGCGACACCGTCAACTATTACGATACCCATGCCGATGCCTTCTTCTCGGAGACACAGGGTGTCGACATGGCACCACTCCATCAGCGCTTTCTCGCCCGGTTACCGGTTGGCGCACATATTCTTGATGCAGGTTGCGGCTCGGGGCGTGACAGCAAGGTATTTCTGCAACTGGGCTACCGCGTCACGGCGTTCGATGCATCCGCAAAACTTGCTGCCCTTCCACTGGCAATCACAAAATGCCACGACCCCAAGCAGCAAGCGTGGGCGTGGAATCATTGAGCACAACAAAGACGGGCGAAAAATTCATTTGTTCGTGAGAGAAAACAGACTCACTGCAGGAAAAGCTGCGCCGTTTCTATACTTCGGCCCGGTTGATTACATAAGCCATCAAGGCAGCGAGCCGATGAGCGTTACTTTTACGCTCAAAAATCTAAATTAATATTAAAAATCAATGAACAAGAAAAAATCCATCATCCCTGTCGATCCCGAATACGCGGGCCATACGCCCATGATGGTCCAATATTTAAAGCTGAAAAAAAACCATAAAAACACCCTGCTCTTCTACCGCATGGGCGATTTCTACGAGTTGTTCTACGAGGATGCCGAGAAGGCAGCGCGGCTGCTCGACATCACGCTGACCACCCGCGGGCAGTCGGCCGGGGTGCCGATCAAGATGTGTGGCGTGCCTTTTCACTCGCTGGAGCCTTACCTGGCCCGCTTGGTGAAGCTGGGCGAGTCGGCGGTGATCTGCGAGCAGATCGGCGATCCGGCGACCAGCAAGGGGCCGGTCGAACGGGCGGTGGCGCGCATCGTCACGCCGGGCACGCTGACCGACGCGGCGCTGATCGACGACAAGCAGGACATCTGGCTGCTGGCGGTGACGACGCTGCGCAACACGGCCGGCATCGCCCGGCTGAATCTGGCCAGCGGCGAATTCATTTTGATCGAGGTGCCGGCCGAGCAGATGCCGGCGACACTGGAGCGCATCCGCCCGGCGGAAATCCTTTATCCGGAAAGCTGGACGCCAAATTTCGGCATCGACGTGGCGCGCACGCGCCAGCCGGACTGGACTTTCGATGTCGACTCGGCTAGGCGCCTGCTCTGCGACCAGTTCGAGGTCGCCTCGCTCGCCGGTTTCGGTGCCGAAGGCCTGAAGCCGGCGATCGCCGCGGCCGGCGCCCTGCTGCAATATGCGCAGGCGACGCAGGCCGGGAAATTGACCCATTTACGCGGGTTGACCGTGGAAATCGAGGGCGCCTATCTCGGCCTCGACCTGGCCACCCGGCGCAACCTGGAACTGACCGAGACGCTGCGTGGCCAGCCCTCGCCGACGCTGTTTTCGCTGCTCGACAATTGCGTGACCAGCATGGGCTCGCGCCTGCTGCGTCACACGCTGCACCACCCGCTGCGTGATCGCGCCATTCCCGCCGCCCGCCACGGCGCCGTCGAAGCGCTGCTCGACGATTACGGTCGACTGGCCGGCGAGACGAGAAAAGCCCTGCGCGGCATCGCCGACATCGAGCGCATCGCCGGCCGCATCGCCTTGCGCAATGCGCGACCCCGCGATCTGGCTGCGCTTCGCGAGTCGCTTGGCCGCCTGCCGGAATTACGCGCCCCGCTGGCGTCGACCGTCTCCGAACTGCTTGGCCAGTCGTTCAACGAACTGGCCACGCCGACCGATGCCCTCGACCTGCTGGTCCGCGCCATCGCCGCCGAACCGGGTGCCCAGGTGCGCGACGGCGGCGTCATCGCGCCGGGTTTCGACGCCGATCTGGATGAACTGCGTTCGCTCAACGACAACTGCGGCGCCTTCCTGGTCGACATGGAAGTGCGCGAACGCGAGCGCACCGGGATTTCCAGCCTCAAAGTCGAGTTCAACAAGGTGCATGGCTTCTACATCGAGGTCACACACGCCCATGTCGACAAGATCCCCGACGATTACCGCCGCCGGCAGACGCTGAAGAACGCCGAGCGCTACATCACGCCGGAGTTGAAGGCTTTCGAGGACAAGGCGCTGTCGGCCCAGGAGCGTTCGCTGGCGCGCGAGAAGCTGCTCTACGAGGGCATTCTCGACGCGCTGTTGCCGGTCGTGCCAACGCTGCAGATCATCGCCCGTGCCGTCGCCCAGCTTGATCTGCTCGCCGGTTTTGCCGAGTCGGCGCTGAAACGCAACTGGTCCAAACCGGAGTTCGCTGTCGATTTTGCCGATTCCGGCGCGTCGACCGCGCAACTGCTGATCGAAGGCGGCCGTCACCCGGTGGTCGAGAACGAACTGGCACAAAGCGCCGAGACCTTCATCGCCAACGACTGCCGGCTGGCCGAAAGCCGGCGGCTATTGCTGATCACCGGCCCGAACATGGGCGGTAAGTCGACCTACATGCGCCAGGTCGCGCTGATCGCCCTGCTCGCCCACATCGGCTGCTACGTGCCAGCCGACCGCTGCGTGCTCGGCCCGCTCGACCGCATCTTCACCCGCATCGGCGCCTCCGACGATCTCGCTTCCGGCCGGTCGACCTTCATGGTCGAGATGACTGAAGCCGCCGCCATCCTGCACCACGCGACGAACCAGAGCCTGGTGCTGATGGACGAGATCGGCCGCGGCACCTCAACCTTCGACGGCATGGCGCTGGCCTTCGCCATCCTGCGCCACCTGATCGACAAGAACCGCAGCCTGACGCTGTTCGCCACGCACTATTTCGAACTGACCCGCTTGTCGCATGAATACAGCGAACTGGCCAACGTCCATCTCGGCGCCGTCGAGCACAACGACCGTATCGTCTTCATGCACGCCGTCGAGGAGGGCCCGGCCAACCAAAGCTACGGCATCCAGGTCGCGGCGCTGGCGGGAATTCCGTCGGCCGTCGTGCGTGCGGCGCGCAAGCAGTTGCGCGAATTCGAGCAGCGCGCCGTTGCCGACCCCTTGCAGCCGGACCTGTTTGCCCAGGCGCCGGAGCCGGAAATTGTCGCAGCGGAACCCCACCCTGCCATTGAACAACTCGGCACCCTGGACCCGGACAGCCTGACCCCGCGCCAGGCGCTCGATGCTTTGTATGCATTGAAAGGCCTGTTGTGATGCGCGGCCCATCGGCGGGGCGTCATGCCACGGTCAACCGCATTTTTGTCGCAAAAATGCTGTCGACCCTGTGCCTCCTGGGTTGGATGAGCGCCGCCAGCGCGGAAATTTGGCGTTTTGGCCTGATTGGCGATACGCCCTATTCTGACTATGAGCGGGCCGAATTGCCAAAAATGCTGGCGGCGATGGCTGAGAGTCCGGTCGAACTGATCGCCCATATCGGTGACATCAAATCAGGAGGTGATCGGTGTGACGATGCCTTGTTCGAGGATCGTCGCCAGTTGTTCAATCAGAGCCGAGTGCCCTTCATCTTTGCCCCGGGCGACAATGAGTGGACCGATTGCCATCGGCTGAGCAACGGGGGCTATGTGCCGACCGAACGCCTGGCTCGCTTGCGCCAGTTATTCTGGGCGGATGGCAAATCCTTGGGGCAGCAAGCGATGCCACTGGAAGCGCAGTCGAGCGCTTATCCGGAGCAGGTGCGTTTTCGTCTGGGGCCCGTGCTGTTCGTCAGCCTCAACGTGCCCGGTAGTGATAACAACTGGGGGCCGAACGAGCGGCCCAGTGCCGAGTACGCTGCCCGCAATCCGCAGGTACTGGCCTGGTTGCGCGATAGTTTTTCCCTGGCGCGCCGCGAAAAATTGCGCGGCATTATCCTCCTCTTCCAGGCGAACCCCGGTTTCAAGCATTTCGCTCAAGGGCTGCCCAACCTCGCTTATCGGGATTTTCTGGTCACCTTGCGTGACGAAACCCTGCACTTTCCTGGCGAGGTGGTGGCCGTGCATGGTGACACGCACAGCAACCAGATTGATCACCCGCTACGTGACGAGATGGGACGACGCATGAAAAACTTCACCCGCATCGAAACCTTCGGCTATCCCCTGATGGGCTGGACGCGTGGCATTATCGATAGCGATGGCCCGTCACTTTTTCGATTTGAAAATTATCCGTGGACGGTGCGTTTTCCATGAAAAATGCCCGCGCTCGCGGGCATCTGATTGTTTGCGGTCAACGGCCGATTACTGGCAGTTTTCGTCGTCGTCATCCGGGTTGTGCACGTGGCCGTGTTCAACTTCCTCGGCGCTGGCCGGGCGAATCGCCGTCACCGTGCAGGTAAAGACCAGGGCCATGCCGGCCAGGGGGTGGTTGCCATCGAGCACCACTTTGTCGTCGGCGATGTCGGTGACGCGGTAAATGACGAAATCATCATCGCCGCCGTCTTCCGGGCCGCCTTCAAACTGCATGCCGACCTGCAATTCTTTCGGGAAATCCTTGCGCGGCTCGATCTGCACCAACTGCGCGTCGTAATCCCCAAACGCTTCGTCCGGCTGCAGCTTGACCTGAACCGATTCACCAATGGCCTTGCCCTGCAGCGCTTCTTCGATTTTGGGGAAAATGTCATCGTATCCGCCATGCAGATAGATCAGCGATTCGCGCCCTTCGTCCACCACTTCGCCATCTGGGTCGGTGACGTGATAGTCGAGGGTGATGACGGAGTTTTTGGCAACCTGCATGTTCATGAATTAAGTTCCTTGACCAGGCGCAGCACCTCGCGGGCATGGCCTTTGTAATTAACGTTGTAGAGCGCATGGCGGATGATGCCGCTGCGATCAATGACGAAGGTGGACCGGACAATGCCCATTTTGGGCACGCCATCCCCCTCTTTTGTCTGCCAAACACCATAGCGTTGACAGACTTTTCCATCGGTATCGGATAGCAAGCTGATACCGATGCCTTCCTTGTCGCGAAAATCTGCGTGCTTCAGACAGTCGTCGCGGTTAATGCCTAGCAACAGGCAAGCTTGTTTTTGAAAATCGAGATCGTGATCCGAAAATTCGGTGACCTGTTTGGTACAACAGGGCGTGCCGTCCTTAGGATAAAAGAGCAGCACCACATGTTGATCTTTCAGGCAACTGGCCAGCTCGACCTGCATCATGTCGGCATCCGGCAATGAAAACAGAGGGGCTTTCCCGCCAACCTTGAGCAGCATCACGTTCTCCTTGCAGGCATGCTTCAGGGGACTGCTGGGAGCGATTCTAGCCGGGTTGTTTTGGCCTGGCTACTGCGGTCGACCGCGGTCAGGCAACTATTTTCCGCCGGTTTTTTCCTGGAGATGGATGAACAGTTCGTCTTGTTTGATCATGCCTAGATCGAAGCGTGCTCGCTCCTCGATGGCATCGTAACCCTGCTTCAAGTCGCGGACTTCGGCATCAAGACCCGCATTACGGATTTCCAGCTTGCGGGTCACTTCCTTCTGCTCGGCTAACTGCCGGTCGTAATCCCATACCTTGAGCCATCCCCCCTTGCCGACCCAGAGTGGGTACTGCAAGAGGGCGATGGCACACAGAAGGCCGACCGTCAGCCAGCGCATAGGCGCAGATTAACGCAGGTTGTAAAAGGTTTCGCGGCCCGGGTAGGAGGCGGTATCGCCGAGATCTTCCTCGATACGGATGAGCTGGTTGTACTTGGCGATACGATCGGAGCGCGACAGCGAACCGGTCTTGATCTGGCCAGCATTCAAGCCGACAGCGATGTCGGCGATGGTGCTGTCTTCGGTTTCACCAGAGCGATGCGAGATCACGGCGGTATAACCGGCGCGCTTGGCCATTTCAACGGCAGCGAAGGTTTCGGACAGGGTGCCGATCTGGTTGATCTTGATCAGGATGGAATTGGCGATGCCCTTCTGGATGCCTTCCTTGAGAATCTTGGTATTGGTGACGAACAGGTCATCGCCCACGATCTGAACGGTCTTGCCCAAGCGGTCGGTGAGCAGCTTCCAGCCGTCCCAATCGCCTTCAGCCATGCCATCTTCGATGGAAACAATGGGGAACTGGTCGGCCAGATTAGCCAGATAGTCAGTGAATTGGGCCGCGGTCAATTCCAGGCCTTCACCGGACAGCTTGTATTTGCCATCCTTGTAGAACTCGGATGCGGCACAGTCGAGGGCGAGCAGAACATCCTGCCCCGGCACGTAACCGGCAATTTCGATGGCCTGCATGATCAGTTGCAGGGCTTCGGCGTGGCTGCCGAGGTTAGGCGCAAAACCACCTTCGTCACCGACTGCGGTCGAATGCCCCTTGCTGTCGAGCAACTTCTTCAGGGCGTGGAAAATTTCAGCACCGCAACGCAGGGCTTCGCGGAAGGTATTTGCCGACACCGGCATCACCATGAATTCCTGGATATCCAGGCTGTTATTGGCGTGCTCGCCACCGTTGATGATGTTCATCATCGGCACCGGCATCTGCATCGGGGCCATGCCGCCGAAATAGCGATAGAGCGGCATGCCGGATTCTTCAGCCGCAGCCTTGGCCACCGCCATTGAGACGGCGAGGATGGCGTTGGCGCCGAGACGCGACTTATTGTCGGTGCCGTCGAGTTCGATCATCGTCTGGTCGATGAAAGCCTGTTCCTGGGCATCGAGGCCGATGATGGCTTCCGAAATTTCGGTGTTGATGTTTTCAACCGCCTGCATCACGCCTTTGCCAAGGTAACGGCTCTTGTCACCATCGCGCAGCTCAATGGCTTCGCGCGAACCGGTGGAGGCGCCGGACGGGACAGCGGCGCGGCCCATGACGCCGGATTCCAGCAGGACATCGGCTTCGACCGTCGGATTGCCACGGGAGTCGAGAATTTCGCGGGCGACTACATCAACAATAGAACTCATGCTTCTTCCTTATAATCAGAATGTTGAAAACGATATTTAAAGTAAGAAATTAAAACTTCAACTCTTCAAGACCGGCAGCCTTGGTGGCTTGATCCAAGGCTTGCAGCGTGCGTAACAGACTTTCCATGCGATCCAGCGGCCAAGAATTGGGGCCGTCGGAAAAGGCTTTTTCCGGGCAGGGGTGAGTTTCCATGAACAGACCGGAAATGCCAACAGCAATGGCTGCCCGGGCCAATACAGGAACAAACTCGCGCTGCCCGCCGGAGACCGTGCCCTGCCCGCCCGGCAATTGCACCGAGTGGGTGGCATCAAAAACCACTGGGCAACCGGTCTCGCGCATGATCGCCAGCGAGCGCATGTCGGACACCAGGTTGTTGTAGCCGAAGCTGGCCCCGCGTTCGCAGACCATCAGGTTGTCGGCACCGCCATTCACTTCGCGCGCCTTGTCGACGACATTCTTCATGTCGCCCGGCGCCAGGAACTGGCCCTTCTTGATATTCACCGGCTTGCCGCAAGCGGCCACGGCATGGATGAAATCGGTTTGGCGACAGAGGAAGGCCGGCGTCTGCAGCACGTCGACCACTGCCGCCACCTGGGCGACATCAGCCGCATCATGCACATCGGTGAGGATGGGCACGCCGACCTGGGTGCGCACGCTGTCGAGCAATTTGAGGCCGTCCTCGATGCCCGGGCCACGCACCGATTGGCCGGAACTGCGGTTGGCCTTGTCGTAGGACGCCTTGAAAATGTAGTTGATCCCGAGTCGACCGCAAACGTCCTTCATGTGCCCGGCGACATCGACGCACAGTTGCAGCGATTCCGCGGTGCACGGCCCGGCGATCAGGAAAAAAGGCTGGTCAAGACCCGCCTCGAAACCGCAAAGTTTCATCAGTGCTTACCCTGTTTGCAGGCCAGCGCCGCTTTCACGTAGGACGTGAACAGCGGATGACCCTGACGCGGATTGGAGGTGAATTCCGGGTGGAACTGGCAGCCGACGAACCACGGATGCACGTCGGCCGGCAGTTCGACCATTTCGCACAGATCGGTACCCGGGGCGCGGCCGGCGACAACCAGACCCTTTTCTTCCAGTTGGGCGAGCAGCGTGTTGTTCACTTCGTAGCGATGACGGTGACGCTCGGTGATTTCTGGTGCGCCGTAAATTTCACGCGCCAGCGAACCTTCCTTCAACTGGCAGACTTGCGCACCCAGGCGCATGGTGCCGCCGATGTCTGAATCCTCGCTACGCTTCTCAACCTTGCCGGAAGCATCGAGCCATTCGGTGATCAGGCCGATCACCGGGTAAGGCGTGTCCTGGAGGAACTCGGTGGAGTGCGCCTGCGCCATGCCAGCGACATCGCGGGCAAATTCGACGACAGCGAGTTGCATGCCGAGACAAATGCCGAGATACGGCAATTTTTTTTCACGGGCATAGCGGATGGCGGCAATTTTGCCTTCTGTGCCACGTCGACCGAAACCGCCGGGCACTAGAATGGCATCGAGGTCGTCGAGGACGCGGGTACCGTTCTTCTCGATATCTTCCGAATCGAGGTAAACGATATCGACCTGGCTGCGCGTATGGATGCCGGCATGTTTGATGGCTTCGATCAGCGACTTGTAGGACTCGGTCAGATCGACATATTTGCCGACGAAGGCAATCTTGACCTGGTGCAGCGGGTGTTCCAGTGCCACGATCAGGTTTTGCCAAACGCTGAGGTCAGCTGCCTTGGCCAGGATGCCGAGCTTGTGGCAGACGATTTCGTCGAGCATCTGCTCGTGCAGCATCCCCGGAATCTTGTAGATCGAATCGGCATCGAGACACTCGATGACGGCTTCCGGCATGACATTGCAGAACAGCGCGATCTTGCGACGCTCTTCAACAGGAATGGAGCGATCGGCACGACACAGCAGAATATCTGGCTGGATGCCGATCTCGCGCAATTCCTTGACCGAGTGCTGGGTCGGCTTGGTCTTCAGCTCACCGGCGGTCGGGATATAGGGCAGCAACGTCAGATGCATATAGCAGACGTTGTTGCGCCCTTCTTCAATCCCCATCTGGCGGATGGCTTCGAGGAAGGGCAGCGATTCGATGTCGCCCACCGTGCCACCGACTTCAACGATGGCGACATCAGCTCCTTCAGCACCGGCCTTGATCTTGAACTTGATCTCGTCGGTGATATGCGGAATGACCTGCACCGTCTTGCCCAGATACTCGCCACGGCGCTCTTTTTTAAGCACGGTGTCGTAAATCTGGCCGGTCGTGAAGTTGTTGCGCTTGGCCATCTTGGCGCTGGTGAAGCGCTCGTAGTGCCCGAGGTCAAGGTCGGTTTCCGCGCCGTCTTCGGTCACGAAGACCTCGCCGTGCTGGAAGGGACTCATCGTGCCGGGGTCGACGTTGATGTAGGGGTCAAGCTTGAGGTGGGTTACCTTGATGCCGCGGGATTCCAGAATGGCCCCGAGCGATGCGGCGGCGATGCCTTTGCCCAGAGAGGACACGACACCGCCTGTAACGAATACGTATTTGGTCATGGAAAGACAGGCTGCGGGAAAGCCGAATGATAGCCGAAAACCTGGCGACCAAGGAAGCATGACCCCCTAAATTGCGTCGTCAAGTAGAATGCAGACTCCCTTTTGCACAGAGAGATTTTTTCCCCATGTCCCAATTTTCTTTTGACGTCTCGATCGAGGACTTCGAAGCCAGTGTCCTGCAAGCCTCGCTTGAAGTGCCGGTGGTGGTTGATTTCTGGGCCCCGTGGTGTGCCCCGTGTCAGACGCTGAAACCGATGCTGGAAAAGCTGGCCGAGGAATACAAGGGACGTTTCCTGCTAGCCAAGGTCAATTCGGATGAAAACCAGGAACTGGCCGGTCATTTTGGCGTGCGTAGTATCCCGTCGGTCAAGGTGGTCTACCAGGGCCAACTCGTCGATGGCTTTGACGGCGCGCTGCCGGAAGGCCAGGTGCGCGCCTTCCTTGATCGCATTGCCCTGCCTGCTGGCGAAACAGAACGCGATCTGCGCGCCGAAGCAGCGGCGCTGGTCGCCGACAATCTGCTTGAAGACGCGCTGGCCGTGCTGGTCGAAGCCAGCCAGGCCGCCCCGCAGGACCAGGCGATTCAACTCGACGCCATTGATGTCTTGCTGCAATTGGGGCGCAGCGACGAGGCGGCGCAATTGCTGAGTGGCGACTACCCGAACGAGCCGGACCGGGCCACCGCCCTGCGTGCCCGGCTGGCACTGGCTCAGGGCGCCGCCGACACGGCGCCGCTGGAAGCCCGGCTGGCAGAGATGCCGGACGACCACGCTACTCGCCTCGAACTGGCCAAGGCTTATGCCGCGCAAAGCCGTTTCCGTGACGCGCTCGAGGCGGCGCTGGACGTGGTGCGCCGCGACCGTTTCTTTGACGAAGGCGCCGGCCGCAAGACCTTGCTGCAATTTTTTGAGGCATTGGCCGGCGATCAGTACGACGATCTGGTTCGCGAATTCCGTCGCAAACTGTCCGCCGCATTGAACTGAACCGATCTGCGTCAGGCAAGCACCGCGCAGCCATTCTGCCGTGACCCCAGGAAGGTCACGGCGCTTCGCGCCTTACGCTGAGCAACGAATCCGTAGCGCCCCGCTCACCCCCATGCGCCTTTTCTACACCGACACCTTTGTTCTGCCTTTGCCACCGGGCCATCGCTTTCCGATGGAGAAATACGCCCGGCTGCGCCAGGCGCTGCTGGCCAGCGGTGACTTCGTGCCAGACGATTTTCACGTGCCGGCGGCGGCCAGCGATGCAGAACTGCAGCGGGCGCATGCGGCTGACTACATTCGCCGGGTGTCTTGCGGTCAACTCGACGAAAAGGCCCAAAAAGCCATCGGTTTTCCGTGGAGTGCGGCCATGGTCGAGCGTTCGCGCCGTTCAGCCGGCGCCACTCTTGCGGCGTGCCGGGCGGCGCTACGCGACGGGGTGGCGGCCAACCTGGCCGGCGGCACGCACCATGCCTTTCATGACCATGGTGAAGGCTTCTGCGTTTTTAACGATGCGGCAGTCGCCGCTCGCGCCATGCGGGCCGAAGGCCGCGTTCAACGTCTCCTGATCGTCGATTGCGATGTTCACCAAGGCAATGGCACGGCCGCCATCTTGCGCGACGATGCCGAGATCTTTACCTTTTCGATGCACGGTGCGCGCAACTACCCGTTCGACAAGGAAGTCAGCGATCTCGACATCGAACTGCCAGACGGTTGGGGCGACGCGGCTTATTTGCTGCAACTGGCCCCGGCGCTGCAAACCGCCTTCGACCTCGCCCGCCCTGAACTGGTCATTTATCTGGCCGGCGCCGATCCTTACGCCGATGACCGACTGGGGCGCCTCAAACTGAGTTTTGCCGGACTGGCCGAGCGCGACCGGCAGGTCTTTGCTTTCTGCCGCCAACAGCGCGTCCCGGTCGCCATCGCCATGGCCGGCGGCTACGCCCGACAGATTGACGACACCGTGCATATTCACGCCACCACCCTGCGCCTGGCTCGCGCCCTTTTTTCTGGCCCGACCTCATGATCAAGGCACTCCATTTCAGTCACTCCCTGCGCCAGATCGAAGCGCGTCACCACGACCAACCGCTGATGCAGCGCGCCGGTCAGGCGGCCGCCGACTGGGCGCTCGACCTGCTGACTGACCGGGCTGCACCGGTGCTGGTCCTGGCCGGGCCCGGCAATAACGGCGGCGATGCCTTCGTGGTCGCCACGCACTTGCGGCAGCAGGGTTGCACGGTTCATCTGGCCTTTTCTGGCACCGTCGATCGCTTGCCAGCCGATGCTGCCGCCGCGCATGCAGGCTTTGTTGCCGCAGGAGGACACGTGCTGGCGCAGATTCCCGACTTGGCGCCGTGTGGCTTGATCGTCGATGGTTTGTTCGGCATCGGCCTGAAGCGGGCGCCCAGCGGCGAGATGGCGGCCTGGATCAACCGCAGCAATCAGCTGGCGCACCGCGCCGCTTGTCCCGTACTGGCCCTGGACTGCCCATCCGGGCTTGATGCGGATACCGGCCAGGTGGCCGGGGCGTGCATCATGGCAACCCATACCCTGACCTTCATTTCCGGCAAACCAGGGCTGTTGACCGCGGACGGTCCCGATCATTGCGGCGACACTCGTCTGGCCTCACTGGGCCTCTCTGTTGATGACGAAACGCCGGCCGACGGTCAGGTGCTCAGCCGGGCCGATTTTGCCCACTACCTCAAACCACGCCGCCAGAACTCGCATAAAGGCAGTTACGGCGGCGTTGGCATTCTAGGCGGCAGCAAATCGATGAGCGGTGCCGCGCTGCTGGCGGGACGGGCGGCGCTCAAGCTGGGCGCTGGCCGAGTCTATCTCGGCCTGCTCGATGCCGATGCACCGGCGGTCGATCTGACCCAGCCGGAACTGATGATCCGCCGGGTCGACATGTTGTTCCAGGCCGACCTGGAGGCGCTGGTCTGCGGCCCTGGGCTGGGCAAATCAAGCGATGCCGCCCTGTTTGTCGAGCAGGCGCTGAAATGTCCACTGCCGTTGGTGCTCGATGCCGACGCCCTGAATATTCTCGCGGTCGACGGCCGCCTGGAAGGCAATTTATACAACCGGGTCGCACCAGCCGTCCTCACCCCACACCCCGCCGAAGCTGGCCGGCTGCTCGGCTGCTCGATCCGCGAGGTGCAAGGCAATCGCCTGGCCGCTGCCTGTGAGCTGGCTCAGCGCTATGGCTGCGCGGTAGCGCTCAAGGGTTGTGGCACGGTCATTGCCACGGTCGACGGTCGCTGGTGGATCAATACCACCGGCAATCCCGGCATGGCGACGGCCGGCATGGGCGACGTGCTGAGCGGCCTGATTGCGACGCTCCTGGCCCAGAATTGGCCTGCAGATGTTGCCGTCTTAGCCGCCGTCCACTTGCATGGTGCGGCGGCTGATCTGCTGGTCGCACAAGGCGTTGGGCCGATTGGACTGACTGCCAGCGAAGTGATCGAAGCAGCTCGGGCCGTTTATAACCAATGGCAAGGCACTCTCTTTCGAAGGAACGATCATGCGCCAGCCTGACTTCACGAGTTCGACAGTTTGAGCCACCTCGTCACACACAAGGGCAATTCGAAAATCCCAATTTTCTATTAAAATTCAAAATTTATTTTTATTTCCGTTTGATTAAATCAAAACCATAGAATTGACGAGGAACCCAACCTCTGAATACATTCTTCAAAAATGGCTCTATTTTGGCAATCGATAATGCCAAAAAAATGACAAGAATTAAGAAAGGTACGGGGTATAAATATGGCGGCAGGCCGGGAGCAAAACCATGAAACATAATAGCCAAGCCAGTTACCAAATTTTGGTGAATTAGATAAAGTGGATATGAGATAAAACCAAAAAATAATAGAGTTTTTGACGTCAAAAAACGTCTCAGCCCTACAAAAAACAAAGGCAACAAAAATATAGAAGCGACAAGGCTAGCCAATGCGGTTATTTGGACGTTGCCGAATGATGTTGTTGACGTTGCTACTACAGCCAATCCAAATAAAACCAAGCCTTTAGGTAAGGTTTTGTTTAATTCAAATTTGTAAGCATAAACACCTAACAAAAACCATCCATAATACCGAACGCCAGCATAATTTAGGAAACTTAATACCTCAGCTGCTACAGCATTTTCAATATGCAAATGCTCACCCACCGAAAGAAAAAGTCGAATAATATACAATCCAAAAACCGTGTTTAAGTTTATATCCTTTAACACAAAAAAAGATATCGCCACAACAAAATAGAACTTAACCTCAACATACAAACTCCAAAACACTCCGTCAAGACTTCTAACTTCTAAGCCCGTAATACTAGAAATTAACTCAGGATCAATAAAGGTTATGCTGGGCAAAAAATCAATGAGACTAGCATTGCCAAACAGTTTTTCTGGTATAAAAAACGATGTTATATAAATCAATATTGCAGCCATGAGCATTGCTGGAGCCAGCCTTAAATATCTTGCAGTAGCAAACATAAAAGCATTGCCGGAACGCAAGATGCTCATGTAAATAACATAACCACTAATTGCGAAAAAAAAGCTGAACTCCTAGCCATCCAAAACTGAAATAACTTACAAAAAATTCCGACTGCGTAAAAGTTTCTATACTTCCCCATCTTGAATATGCATGATAAAAAACAACACCCAGAATTGCAACCCCTCGCAATCCATCAATATATTCAATTCTATTATTCAATTTTCTTCCCCCACCCTTTAATCCATTTTATTAAAAGACAACCACTTTTCTGAGGGCTGAAACGCACGATTTTCACGAATCATGCCTGGATATTTTCTCTGCCGACGGTGCCTATGGGATGATATTGGCTTCAATTCCAAAAAAATCGCGCTGACGAGGCGGCGTCCCCTCATTTTGTGCTCCAAGAACACTGATTCAGGGCGAAGGTGAAAGGGAAAACCGCTAATGACCGTAAAAGCTCGAGCCAAGCGCTGAAACAATAGACGGTACCACCCGCCGCGCCCCATCGACTGATAAGTGGTGATTATCGTAGTAGTACGCTTTGATAGACTGATTCTTTTCATCAAACTCAGCACCGATACAATCTGGATTACATAGAACATTTACTGGTTCGACAAAGTTGATACGTCCGGCATATTTTTTTTCAATACGATGAAAAATCAAATCAAATCTTTTTCTTTGACTATCAAATTCACTTCCCTGTATCTTGACCGGTATTTTTGAGTCTCTCGCGGCCAATCTTTCTATAGAATCAACAACATTCTTTTTAAAAACCGGATTGCCAGAAACAAAAACAATTGGCTTCCCTTTTTTAATCAAATTATCGAGAAGTTTGGTTAGCGAATTCTCAAATAAACTAGAAAAGCTATCTTCATTAGCCAGAAATAACCTACCTGACTCAACTTGCTCAAACGGGCGCTCACTCGTATGAGAGTAAACAAACCATGCGCCAATCAAGATAAATGCTTCATATTCATCGGAAGAATTTAACTGCTAAAGTATATTTCGGTTGCGTTGATCACAGTTAACACCATTATTTACGTCATGAATATTTAAACCAAGCAATGGGGGGCAGCTGGCTGCAGTCATAGAAACAATTCTGTAATTGCTATCTTTAAAATACTCTTCGATTGCTAATTGGTATGCATCAGCATGACTATCCCCCCAAAGCAGAATTTTCCTGGGTTTATTTTCACCCCATTCATTTCTATAAGTGCACGCTTTAGATAAATCCCTGGTTTCTTTTCCGAAAAGCATACACTCTTCAGTCCATTTCTTTTGTAGCTTAAAATCAACCAAAGTCTGTGAATACTTTCCTTTGAAAACATCAAAATTTACCAGCATACCGACAGAAATTAGGAAAGCAAGCCCTGTTCCTGAAAAAACAAAAACCAATTTCTGATCCAAAATAAACTTTTCCCTGAAAGGCGCTTCAACAAATTTCCAGGAGAACCACGCCATGACTAATGATAAAAATGCGCCAAATAAGAAAACAGATTTTCCTGGATCAGTCACATAATATAAACGAAAAAAAGCAAATATTGGCTGGTGCCAAAGATAGGCACTATAAGAAATCAATCCAATTCCAACAATCAGTTTTTGAGACAATATTCGACCCGCAATATTTTCGGTGGAAGAGCAAGCAATCACAAGAACAGTTCCGAGAACAGGGATCAAAGAGTACAAGCTTGGAAACGGCGTTTTGCCATTGAAGAAAATAATTGAATAACCAATCAAAAAAAGACCAAAAAGCGATGAAAATTGAGCAAGTTGCCCACTTTTAAATTTCTGGATTTCTTTATAATTAATAAATGCCAACAACGATCCAGCCAATAATTCCCAAGCTCGTGTTGGCAAAAGGTAAAAGTTCGCTGATGGTGCACTTCTCCAGGCCCACTCTGTAAGACAAATCGAAAGCACTGCAATAAAAACCGTGCTCAAAAATAATTTATTTTTACCGTGCCGCCATAACACCATTAAAAATAACGGGAATAAAAAATAATACTGCTCCTCAACTGCGAGACTCCAGGTATGTAGTAACGGCTGCTCCTCTGCGTTTGAAGAAAAATAATTAGTTTTCTGCCAAAAATAAATATTAGATGAAAAAACGGCAACTGATAAAACACTTAATCCAAAGCGTTTTAATTCATCCGGCAACATGAGAAAATAAGCAAACGGAAAACATAGAAAAATCACGAAAAATAACGCAGGCAGAATCCGTCTGGCTCTGCGTTCATAAAATCGTATAACTGAAAAATTCCCCGTTTCCATCTCCCGGAGTATTATTGACGTAATTAAATACCCAGAAATAACAAAGAAAATATCTACTCCAACAAAGCCGCCAGAGAAAATTTCTATGCCAGCATGAAATAATATGACTGGCAATACGGCGATCGTTCGCAAGCCATCTATTTCAGGACGATAGGCAATTGCCTTATTATGAATTGGGGTCATCTGTTATGAATAAAACGATATGAGACGAATTTTATAGAAACGCAAGCATTGGCACTCTGCGCAGAGGGAAGATATTAACTTTGCATGCCGATTTAAACAAATGGAATTTTTCTCGTTGTTTTTTCATGCGCCCCGTGCGATCCAGTACATTGGCAATCAATGACTGACTACGGGGGCGGCAGATTGTCGTCGGCTGGCGACTGCGGGTAGGGATAGAGCATGTTCAAGGCCATGCTCTGGCCATTTGGTTGCACGATGCGGACATGTTCGCGGCGCAGTTCGTTCGCATGCTTGACGCCGCAGGCGTGGGCGATCATGTCTACTTCCTTGTTCAGATTGGTCGTGTAATACGCCACCCGTTCGGCTTTGTCTTCCACCACCAGGCCGCGCTGCAACTTGGGGTTATGGGTGGTAATGCCGGTCGGGCAGGTGTTCTGGTGGCAACGCAGGGCCTGAATACAGCCTAGCGCAAACATGTAGCCTCGCGCCGAGTTGACCAGGTCAGCGCCGCAGGCCAGTGCCCAGGCCACTTTGGCGGGTGTCACCAGCTTGCCGGAAGCAATGACCTTGACCCGCTCGCGCAGACCCGCTTCGATCAAGGCATCGACGACCCGTGGCAAGGCTTCGTTGATCGACAAGGCCATGTGGTCGGCCAGCGCCTGCGGTGCTGCGCCAGAGCCGCCTTCGCCGCCATCGATGGTCAAAAAATCCGGCGCGCTCCACAGGCCGCGCCGATGCACCGCCGCCGCCAGTTCATGCATGAATTGCCAGCCGCCAATGGCGGTCTTGATGCCCACGGGTTTGCCGGTTATTTCACGAACATGCACCACCATGTCGAGCAACTCTTCCATGTTGCTGGTTTCCGGATGGCGGTTGGGCGATAGCGAATCCTGGCCCATCGGAATACCGCGGATGCGGGCGATGTCCTCGGTAATCTTGGCAGCCGGCAAGACCCCGCCCTTGCCCGGTTTGGCACCTTGCGACAGTTTGATCTCAAAGGCCCGCACTTGCTCGAACGAGGCAATTTCAAACAATTTATGATCGCTCAGCTTGCCATGCGCATCACGCACCCCGTATTTGGCCGTGCCGATCTGGTAGATCACATCGCAGCCCCCTTCCAGGTGATAGGGGCTGATGCCGCCCTCGCCGGTATCGATGTAGCAACCGGCCTTGGCGGCACCCCGCGATAAAGCCTGGACAGCTGGCTTTGAAATGGCGCCGTAGCTCATGCCACTGATGTTGATCAAGGAACGGGCTGCAAAGGGTTTTTCACACCAGCCTTCGCCTATCATCACCGGTGGGGCCGGCGCGTACTCGCCATCGAGGACTGGAAAGGCCGCATTGACGAAAACCAGGGCGCCAGACTGCGTCAGATCGTAGGTCGAACCAAAGCCGAGGATGCCGCCCTCGTTCTTGGCCAGGCGATAGACCCAGGCGCGTGTCGCCCGGTTGAACGGCATCTCCTCGCGATCTCCGAGAAAGAAATACTGGCGGAAATATTCGCCAAGATTCTCGAAGAAAAACCGCAGGTGACCGATGATGGGGAAGTTGCGCAAGACGGTATGGCGTTTCTGCGTCACATCTCGCAAGTACCAAAAGACCAGCAGCAGCGCGAGCACCAAGGCAACCAGCACACCCAGACTGACGTGAAAAACCCCGAGAAGCTCGGACATCGTATCCCCCCAGACGGTACAATTTGTCCTTTAGCATGCCCACAGAACGCTGACATGTCCATCGAATTTGATTTGCCGCTCGCCCCTGAAATCAACCGCAATGTCGATGCCGCCCTGGCTGAAGATATTGGCCCTGGCGACCTGACGGCTGCTTTGGTGCCCGGCGAACGCCAGGTCAAGGCCACAGTCATTTCGCGCGAAGCAGGTGTCCTGGCCGGGACGGCCTGGTTTGACGAATGCGTGCGTCGCCTTGACCCGTCAGCCAGCGTGCACTGGTTGCTGGCCGATGGTGACCGAGTCGCGCCGGATCAGTTGCTGTGCGAAATTCTTGGCAATGGCCGCGCCCTGCTGTCGGCGGAACGCAGCGCCCTGAACTTCCTGCAACTCCTCTCCGCTGTCGCCAGCAAGGTACGGATTTACGCTGATGCCATTGCCGGCACCCGGGCGCAGGTAGTGGATACACGCAAGACCCTGCCTGGCCTGCGCGTCGCGCAGAAATACGCCGTGCGGGCGGGGGGCGGTGGAAATCATCGCCTGGCCTTGTGGGATGCCATCCTGATCAAGGAAAACCATATTCATGCCGCCGGCGGCATTGCCCAGGCTTTGGCTGCTGCACAAAAAGTAGCCGCTGCGGCGGTCGACCGCTGCAAGTTCATTCAGGTTGAAGTCGAGAATCTCGACGAGCTGGCGCAGGCTTTGGCGGCCGGCGCTACCATGATCCTGCTCGACAATTTCAGCCTCGACGGCCTGCGCCAGGCGGTGGCGGTCAATGCCGGCCGTGCCGTGCTCGAAGCGTCGGGCAATGTCAGCCTGGAGACTATCCGTAGCATTGCCGAAACCGGCGTCGACCGCATTTCGGTCGGCGGGCTGACCAAGGACGTCAAGGCGCTCGATCTGTCGATGCGCTTTGTCGGCTGAGATGCGTTATTGCGTCGATAGCGACAAGTCGTTCAGCGAAGTCGTTTTTGATTTTGAACCGGTCGTCCAGCGCCTCGGCTTCGTGGTCCTGAACCGCCATGACCTGGGCGAAACCCTGCGTGGCAAGGGGCTGGACATCGATGAAGATGGCCAGGTTTTCGAGATCATCAATTATCGCTTGGCCGAACGCCTGCTCAGCATCGATATGGCCTTGTCGATCACCTTGCCCTGGCGCATTGCGGTGAGCACCGATTCGGGTGCAACGCGGATCAGCTTGCTGCGTCCGACCCAGCAACTGAAAGACTGGGTCAGCGCCCCCGCCCTGCCCCGCCTGGCCAGCGACATCGAGTGCCGCCTGATCGCCATCATCGACGAAGTGCGCTGACTCGCCGACAGTCAACCCAGCGGCCGGCGAGCCACTAGATCGATCAGCGCCGAATGCCCGACATGCGCCAAACCTTCTTTAATGCTTGCCTCGTGAGCCTTCAGGTGCTCGATCTGCCACCCAGCAAAGGTGCTGCGCAGCATTTCTTCGGTGTATAGGTTGTCGACCGCGGACGGCCCCCCCGTTTTGTAAACAAGCTGTTGCGGGGTATAGCCCTGGAGCAGGATCAGGCCACCGGGTTTGACCGCCGCCTGCATGGCTGCAAACAACAGCGCCCGCTCAAGGCCACCGACAAACTGGATGAAGATGCCGACGACGGCATCAAACTGCGCCACCGGCCAGTCCCAGCGCAAAATATCGGTCAGTACGAAGTCGACCGTGACATGCCGGCCGGCGGCCAGTTTGCGGGCTTTGTCCAGGGCAGGCGCCGAAATTTCGGTCGCGGTCACCGCGCACCCTTGCTCGGCCAGCCAGACAGCGTTGCGACCTTCGCCATCGGCCACGGACAGCACCTGCATGCCAGCCCCCAGACGGTCAGCTTGTTCAGCCAGAAAACGGTTGGGCGCTGTCCCGAACAGGTAGTCGTCACCGGCATCGCGATAGCGCGCGGACCAGAAGGCTTCGTGATTGATCGTCATGTACTTTCCATTACCCTGCGGGTGAATTAAGCCAGCGGGCGATTTTCCGGGATAATTCGTCGATGTCCACGCCCGCCCTGTTTTCTGCCATGCCCATTACCCGGTTTCCCCCCCCACCCGCTGCCGGGGAACGGTATCGTCTGGCGCGATCGGCGTGCGGTTTGCTGCTAATCGCTCTGGCGGGTTGTTCCGGTATTGACGAGAGCACGGATCAGACAGCGGCTAGCGGCAAGCGACCATGGTCTTCGCTGGACAAGCCGACGCTGCAGCAGCGAGTGACTGCCTTGCTGCCGCGACAACTCAAGAATCGCCAGGATTGGGCAGCCGACCTGATCACTGCTTACGATCATTTGCAGATCCGGGCCTCACCGGAAAATTTTTGTGCGACGGTGGCTGTCATCGCCCAGGAGTCCGGTTTCCAGGTCGATCCACCGGTGGCGGGTTTGCCGAAAATCGTTCAGGGAGAACTGGAGCGCCGCGCCGAACGGCTGGGTCTGCCGAAAGCCGTCGTCTTGGCTGCCCTCCAACTCGAATCGCCCAATGGCCAGACTTATCAACAGCGGATCGATGCCTTGCGCACCGAAAAACACCTAAGTGCGCTGTATGAAGACATCGTCGCCTACGTGCCGCTTGGCGAACGCTGGCTGGCTGATTACAACCCGGTTCGCACCGCGGGCCCGATGCAGGTCAGCATTCGCTTTGCCGAACAACGGGTCAGCGAGAAAGGCTATCCCTACGCGGCAGAAGGCTCGATCCGTGCTGAAGTATTCAGTCGGCGGGGGGGCGTTTATTTTGGTAGCGCCATCCTTCTGGACTATCCCGCACCGTACACCGAGATGCGTTACCGTTTTGCCGACTTTAACGCCGGGCGCTACGCCAGCCGCAACGCGGCCTTCCAGAAAACCCTGGCCAGTCTGACCGGCCAACCGCTGGTCGCCGACGGGGATCTGTTGCGTTACGAAAATGGCCAGGCGGCGGGTGGGCGTAGTGCCGTGGAAACCGCCTTGCGTCAGCTCAGTGTTGACCTGCGGCTGTCGAGCCGGGAAATTCGTCGCGATCTGTTGGCGGAAAAAACGGCCGAGTTTGCCGAAACTGACCTTTATCAAAATTTGTACCGACTCGCCGAGGCGCGCGGGATCAAAGCCCGGCGCCAGACAATGCCGGAAATCACCCTGCAAAGCCCGAAAATCACCCGTCAACTGACCACGGAGTGGTTCGCTAATCGGGTCGATCAGCGGTACAAGGCATGCTTGAAACGGGCGGTTCAATAAAAAACCCCGTTCTCGCGCTTCGAGAAACGGGGTTCGGCATCCACTGAAGCCAGGGGGTCAGACGCGATCGACGAGGAATTGCTTGATGGCGTTGACGTCCGGGTCCATCACCACGACGTGCTGCTCAAGCTTTTCGATGCCGGCGAGTTCAGCCGGGCGCACCGGTTCGGTGTTCAGCGCTTCGCGGATGGTTTCTTCGAACTTGGCCGGCTGGGCGGTTTCGAGCACGATCATGGTCTGGCCGGCAACACGGTTCTCCAGGGCAACCTTGAGGCCATCGGCAGTGTGGGTGTCGAGCATCACGCCATATTTTTCATTGGCCATGCGGATGGTCGCCAGACGGTCGGCATGCGTACTGCGACCGGAAGTGAACGCGAATTTCGGCATGTTTTGCCAGTGGACCGTGGACGACAGGTCAAAGGCCTCGCCGTTGTCGACCTTGGCCCACAGTTCGGCGACGATCGCCGGATCACGGCCGACCAGATCAAAGACGAAGCGCTCGAAGTTGGACGCCTTGGAAATATCCATCGACGGGCTGGAGGTGACGTTGGTTTCAGCCGAAGTACGCGGACGATAGACGCCGGTCTTGAAGAACTCGTCGAGCACGTCGTTTTCGTTGGTGGCCAGCACCAGCTTGGCAATCGGCAGGCCCATCTGGCGGGCGATGTGGCCGGCGCAGATGTTGCCGAAGTTGCCGGACGGGACGCAGAAGGCGACCTGCTCGTCGTTGGACTGCGTGGCCAGGAAATAGCCCTGGAAGTAATAGACGATCTGAGCAGCCACGCGCGCCCAGTTGATCGAATTGACCGCGCCAATCTTGTACTTGGCCTTGAATTCGGCGTCGTTGGACACTGCCTTGACGATGTCCTGGGCGTCGTCAAACATGCCGCGCACGGCGATGTTGAAGATGTTCGGGTCTTGCAGCGAGTACATCTGGGCGCGCTGGAAGGCGCTCATCTTGCCATCCGGCGAGAGCATGAAGACCTTGACGTTATGCTTGCCGCGCATGGCGTATTCGGCCGCCGAGCCGGTGTCGCCGGAAGTTGCACCGAGGATGTTGATGGCCTGGCCGCGCTGGTCGAGCACGTATTCGAACAGGTTGCCGAGAAGCTGCATCGCCATATCCTTGAAGGCGAGCGTCGGGCCATTCGACAGTTCCTGCGTGTACAGGCCGTCCTCCAGCTTGGTCAGCGGCGTGATCTGCGTCGCATCGCCACCGTTGCGCGTGAAGCGGTAAACGTCGGCAGTGTAGGTCTTGTTGACAATGGCCTTCAGGTCGGCGGCCGGGATGTCGGTGATGAACTTCGACAGGATTTCGTAGGCGAGATCGGCATAGGATAGTTGACGCCAGGCATCGAGATCGGCCCGGCTGACTTGCGGATAGGACTCAGGCAAATACAGGCCGCCATCCGGCGCCAGGCCACCAAGAAGAATGTCGCAGAAAGCCTGGGGAGCGGCGTGGCCGCGAGTCGAAAGGTAGCGCATGGCGTCGAAAACCTGGAAATCGGAAAAACGGCGATTTTACCGCGTCGACCGCGAGATGCGCAGGGCCTGCAGCAGGCTGATTGCAAAGCGCAGCAGGCCGGCGCCACAAAACAAGGCCCCCAGGGTCGTCGCGTCGACCAGAAAGGCCAGACCGCCCGTCAAAAAAAGTAGCGTCCGCCCTTGCCCACCGGCCACGAGCTGGGCGCGCATCAGGGCATGAGCCGGCAAACGACGGCCAGGCCAGCGCCAGACCGGCAATAACTGGCTGAGCGCGCCACTGACCAAGGGTAATAAGCCGGCGGCGATCCAGGCGGCCAGGGTTGGCCGGGCCGGCAAGAGTTGCGCCGCGTGCAGCGCACCGGCCAGCAGGCAGCCCGCCCAGCCTAACAAGGCACCGGCCAGCGATACGGCGGCACCGTCCCGGACGAGTGTCGAACAGGTGAAAGTACGCTGCCAATGTCGGGCAAGACTGAGCATCAGCCCGAACAAGGTGGCAGCAGCCAGCAGCGACAGCGGCCAATAGCCGGCGGCCCCCAAGGCCAGCACGAAGACGGCCAATAATGCCGGCCAGAGAGCGCGGCGCAACCAGGGGGCAGCCGCTGGGTCGGGTCGGCCCAGGGCGGTGGGGAGCAGCACCGGCAAGGTGCCTAGTGCGGCCAGGCCGACCAGGCCCAGCGTATTGAAATGCAGATGGGCAAGCCGCCATTGCAGCCAGTACGCCGGCCACAGCCTCATACCGAGAATGGCCAGCAAACCCAGCATCAGCATTGCCAGGGCACCGCCATACCAGCGCCAGCCGGGGTGTGGCGCGCCCAGCGCAGCCCTGGCCCGAGCGATGATCCAGCGCAGCAAAATACCCGCCAGAATCAGGTCGACCGCAGCCGCTCCGTACAGGACGTCATCAGGCAGCCAGCCTTGCAGGGCGAGGACCACGGTCAACCCGGTCATTTGGGCAAAAAGCGGCCAGCGCCGCAGGAAGGCTGCCGGCTCGCCGCTACGCGTCAGCACCGGGATGAAATGCAGCATGGCAGCAAAAATCAGCGGCAAGATGCCGATAGCGAACAATCCATGCGCCAGTGCTGCCGGCACCCCGACCCCGAACAGCGCCAGAAGGCCGGACAGGGCCAGCGCCAGCAGGGTCAGTGCCACGCTGCCCAGCATTGTCAACCCGCGATGGTGAAATCGATGACGATGGCCCCCGGGTCACGTTGCACATAGGCGATACGAACCTGTTCGCCATAACGCTGCTGCATCTGGGCAAGCAGCGGCAAGGGATCATGATCGTTGCAGAAACGCATGGTTTCACCCGGCATCAAGGATTCCAGCGCGCCAAAAATAGCGGCATGCCGAAAGCGCTTGGCGACACCGCGCGCATCGAAGGGATAGAGGGCTTCCGCCGTCCGGTGGTCACAAACGTGGATGGTCTTGCTCATGCTTTCTCCTTAAAAGGTGGCCTCATCGCGGGCCAGCAGCGCAATTCTGCCGGGGGGCGCCCGGCCCGCGCTTTGATCTAAATTGCAATTGACAGGCCGATGGTCGCACTTCAGTATGCCCATTCAACCTTCCGAGATCGGCTTATGTTCCAAGGTGTGTACATCAACGGGATATCCGAAAGCAATCTGACAGCCATTTTGGCAGACTGGAAGACGCTTGCTCCCCAGGCCGCCATCCTGGCACTGGTGCCTGAAGCTGAAAAAGCGACTATTCAATCACTTCAAGCGCAAGCCCGAAGATTTGATCTCCCGTTAATGGGCGCGGTCTTCCCCGCATTGCTGACCGAACAGGGTTTTCAAATCTCGGGAATGATTCTGTTCAGAATAGACTCGCCCCATCCCTGGCGACTGGTCGATCAATTAGCGGATGACGCCCCGGGACTCGTGCATGTTACGGATTTCATTGATCAACACCTGAACGACGCCCCTGCCTGCGTAGAGCCACCGACGCTTTTTTTGATATTTGACGGCTTGCTGCCGAATATCAGCACCCTGTTGCATCGCCTTTACCTGCGTCTGGGGCAGCGGGTTCAATACGCCGGGGTGAATGCCGGCAGCGAAACATTCCAGCCCATGCCCTGCTTGTTTGATCAGGACCGTATTGTTCAGGCAGGCTGTATTGCCTTGCTGATTCCGGCGGCCAAGCAATTTGTCATCGAACACGGCTACCCGGTCACCGATGCCTTGTTCAGGGCCACATCGACGACCGGCAACCGGATTGAGAAAATCGATGGCAAACCCGCCCTGGCGGTCTACCAGGCACTTCTGAAATCCGAGTTTGGTATCGATATCACCCCCGATAATTTCTACCAATACGCCGTCCATTATCCCTTTGGCCTGGTGAGCTTGCTTGAGGTTCTGGTTCGCATTCCTGTGGGCCTGACCACGGCGGGGGAGATTTATTGTGTCGGTGAGGTGCCGGCCAATTCGATATTGAAACTCTTGCACGCCCCTCAACTTGCCGACAGCCGGTGCGTCGAAGATATTGCCAAAAAACTACAGAATCAGGAAGCGCCCCTGGTGGCGTTTTACTGCGCCGGAAGACGCATGCATTTTGGTCGCGAGGCCGAGACCGAGCTTCGCGAACTGCTGACCTTGAGCCACGCCTCCGCGCTGCTGGGCGCGCTTTCACTGGGTGAAATCAGTACCGATACCGATTTGAAATTGCCGACTTTTCACAATGCGGCCTTGGTCTGCGTTCGTTAACCCCGGGAAAATTTTCTAAAAAAAGGAGCCCGAAGGCTCCCAAAAGAACGAGACAAAGGCGTGACCACCCTTCGCGGTCTCGCTCGGAGGACGGTTTAGTGATTCGATGCGGCGGCGGCGCCTAAGCCGGTCTGGGCACGGATGTACTGTTGGGCGTCGCCTCCTCGAAACCGGGCAGGCGGGCGATGCCGGGCAGATCGGCCAGCTCATCCATGACGAAGCGCATGTCTTGAATCGGGGCGCGATAGTCGCTCATGGTCGCCCCCTCACAGCCGTTCGAAGATGCCGGCGGCACCCATGCCGGTACCAATGCACATGCTGACCATGCCGTATTTGCCGCCGGTACGCTGCAGGCCATGCACCAGCGTGGCGGTGCGGATGGCGCCGGTCGCGCCGAGCGGATGGCCCAGCGCGATGGCGCCGCCGAGCGGGTTGATCTTGCTCGGGTCGAGCGGCACATCCTTCAGCACAGCCAGCGCCTGCGCGGCGAAGGCTTCGTTGAGCTCGATCCAGTCCAGCTGGTGTTCGGCGATGCCGGCCAGCTTCAGCGCCTTGGGAATGGCCGCGACCGGGCCAATGCCCATGATTTCCGGCGGCACACCGGCCACGGCAAAGCTGCAGAAGCGCGCCAGCGGCACCAGATTGAACTGCTTGAGGATCTTTTCCGAAACGAGCAGCACTGCTGCCGCGCCATCCGACATCTGCGAGGCGTTGCCGGGCGTCACCGAACCCTTGGCATGGAACACCGGTTTCAGCTTGGCCAGGCTCTGCACCGTCACGTCGGCACGTGCGCCTTCGTCATGCTCGGCCAGGCGCTGGCGATGTTTGATCTCGCCGGTCTTCAGGTCGGGCAGATACTCGTCGACCAGATACGGCGTGATCTCGGCCTTGAAGTGGCCGGCATCGATCGCCGCGCAGGCCTTCTGGTGCGAGGCGTAGGCGAAGGCGTCCTGTTCCTCGCGGCTGATGTGCCATTGCTCAGCCACCTTCTCGGCGGTCAGGCCCATGCCGAAAGCGATGGCCCGCTGCTCATCGTGGGCGAACACAGCCGGATTGACCACCACCTTGTTGCCCATCATGTTGGTCATGACGGTCATCGACTCGGTGCCGGCGGCGATCATCACGTCGGCCTGGCCGAGGCGGATCTGGTTGGCGGCATCGGCTACCGCCTGTGAACCGGACGAGCAGAAGCGGTTGATAGTGATGCCCGGCACGTTGTTGGGCAGCCCGGCCAGCAAGACCCCAATGCGGGCGACGTTCATGCCTTGTTCGGCTTCCGGCATGGCGCAACCGACGATCACGTCGCTGATCAGCGCCGGGTCCAGCCCCGGCGCCTGCGCCATGACGCTCTTGAGGACGTGGGCCAGCAGGTCATCCGGCCGCACGTTGCGATACATGCCCTTGCGCTTGGCGACCGGGGTGCGGGTCACGGCGACGATGTAGGCGTCCTGAATCTGTTTGTTCATTGTCTGTCTCCGCCGTCTCAGTTACGCAGGGGTTTGCCGGTGTCCAGCATGTGCTTGATGCGTGCCTGGGTTTCCGGGGTTTTGAGGAGTTCGAGGAATTGCCGGCGTTCGACGGCCAGCAGCCAGGCTTCGTCGACCAGGCTACCGTATTCAATTTCGCCGCCGCACAGGGCAACGGCCACGGCACGGGAAACGCGATAGTCGTGGGCCGAGATCATGCCGCCTTCGCGCATGTTGACCAGCGTCATCTCCATGCTCGCGATACCGGCCCGACCGGCCACCGGAACGCCGCGCGCCGGGACCGGCGGAACATAACCGGCGTCAGCCAGCAGGCGGGCCTCCTTGAGGGCAACGAAAAGCAGTTCGCGGGCATTGAACAGGATCGTGTCGCCGGCCTTGCCGAAGCCGAAATCGATCGCTTCATGCGCGCTCTTGCTGGTCTTGCCCATGGCCACGGTCATGAAGGTTGGCGACAGGTTGCCGAGCACTTCGCCCGAAGCGCCGGACTGTGCCGCCCAACGGGCCGCGCGCAGCGCCAGCTCCTTGCAGCCGCCGCCAGCCGGGATCAGCCCGACGCCGACTTCGACCAGACCGAGATAGCTTTCCAGTGCCAGCACGCGCTTGGCGGCGTGCATGGCGAACTCGCAACCACCACCGAGCGCCATGCCTTGCACGGCAGCCACGACCGGCAGTTGCGCATACTTGATGGCCATCGTTGCTTGCTGGAACTTGCTCACCGTCTGTTCGAGGCGAACGAAATCACCGGCCACGCAGGCATCGCTGATCTGCTTGAGATTGGCGCCGACGGCAAAGGGCGCGTCGTGCCAGATGACCAGGGCATCGAGACTGCCGGCTGCCTGCTTGAGTGCAGCCAGTATGCCGTCGAGGACTTCGTCGCCGATGGCGTGCATCTTGGACTTGAAGGAAATGATGCCAATGCCGGCGTCGACCGTCGGCAGCGTCCACAAACGGACACCGTCGTTCTCGAACAGGGTCTGGCCGCTGCTCTCCGGCTGGGCCAGGGTTTCACCCAGCAACAATTCCGGGAAGAGTTGACGGCCATAGACCGGCAGGATCGAGCGCGGCACATTGTCCTGGCGGCTGGCCGACCACGATCCGGCCGGGCCGTGCACACCTGTGCGCTCCTTGGCCATCACCCAGGCCGGCAGCGGCACGCTGCTCATGGCCTTGCCGGCGGCGATGTCGGCGGCAATCGCCTGTGCCGTTTCGGTCCAGCCAGCGGCCTGCCACAGTTCGAACGGCCCCTGCGCCCAGCCGAATCCCCAGCGCAGCGCGAAATCGACATCGCGCGCATTGTCAGCGACGTTTTCGAGTTGCACGGCGCAGTAGTGGAACAGGTCGCGGAAGATGGACCACAGGAATTGGGCCTGCGGATGGTGCGAAGTGCGCAAGGCGCTCAGGCGGGCCGCCGGGTCGCTCATCTTGAGCATGGCGTCGACTTCCGGCGCCAGGCTGTCGTCGCTGTCACGGTAATCGCCGCTGGCCGGATCGAAGACCTGAATGGCCTTGCCCTGCTTGCGGAAGATGCCGCCCTTGGTTTTCTGGCCGAGCGCGCCCTTGGCGATCAAGTCATCAAGCCAGGCCGGGACATTGAAGTAGCCATGCCAGGGATCGCCCGGCAGGGTGTCGCGCATGGTCTTGACGACATGGGCCAGGGTGTCGAGGCCGACCACATCGCCGGTGCGATAAGTCGCGCTCTTTGGGCGACCAATTTTTGGCCCGGTCAGCCCGTCAACGGTATCGAGGCCAAGGCCGAAGGCGGCGGTGTGATGCATGACCGCCAGAATGGAAAAGACGCCAATCCGGTTAGCCACGAAGTTGGGCGTATCGAGAGCGCGGACGACGCCTTTGCCGAGACGCGAGGTCAGCCAGGTTTCGAGACCGTCGAGCGTGGCCGGGTTGGTGCTGCGGGTGGCGATGATTTCAACCAGCGGCATGTAGCGTGGCGGGTTGAAGAAGTGGATGCCGCAGAAGTTCGGGCGCAGCGCCTCCGGCAAGCCTTCGGCCAGCGCATTGATGGACAGGCCGGAGGTGTTGGAGGCGATGACTGCGGTCGACGGCACAAACGGGGCAATTTTGGAATACAGGTCGTTCTTCCAGTCCATCCGTTCGGCGATGGCTTCGATGATCAGATCGCAGCCGGAGAGCAGTTCCAGATGTTCCTCGTAATTGGCGGCGTCGATGTATTGCAGCTTGTCACGCGTCACCAGCGGCGACGGTTGCAGGCGCTTGAGGCCATCGATTGCCTTCTTGACGATGCCGTTCTTGTCGCCTTCCTTGGCCGGCAGGTCGAACAGCACCACCGGCACGTTGGCGTTGGCGAGGTGGGCGGCAATCTGCGCCCCCATAACGCCAGCACCGAGAACGGCCGCTTTATTGACCACTAGTTTCATTGCTGATTCTCCTGAATCGCGTTATCAGGCCAGTTGCTCGCGCATGGCCTTCTTGTTGAGCTTGCCGACGCTGGTCCGGGCCAGGCTGTCGACAAAACGAACCTGCTCGGGCACGGCAAATTTGGAAATATGGCCTTCCTCGGCAAAGCGCAGGACATGCTGCTTGATGTCGTCGACTGTCGCCGTGTGCTCGGCGCGCAGGACGATCATGGCCAGCGGCCGCTCGCCCCACTTGTCGTCCTTGATGCCGATGACGGCCACTTCATTGACCGCCGGATGCTGCGAAATGACGCTTTCCAGCTCGAGCGAGGACACCCATTCGCCCCCGGTCTTGATGACGTCCTTCAGGCGGTCGGTGACGGTGAGCATGCCGCGCGGATCGAGGGTGCCGATATCACCGGTGTGCAGGTAGCTGCCGGCCCACAGTTCTTCCGAGGCTTCCGGATTGTGCAGATAGCCCTGGGTGAGCCACGGGGCGCGGACGACGATCTCGCCGGTTGCCTTGCCGTCGCGTTCGACATCGAGCATTTCGGCATCGACCGTATGCAGATCGACCAGCGGCAGCGTATAGCCGGTCTTGATCCGTTCTGCGGCCTCAGCTTCGGCATCGGGGAGCTCAGTGCGAACATGGGCAATGGTCAGCAGTGGGCAGGTTTCCGACATGCCATAACCGGTGAAGACATCCATCCCCCGAGCCAGCGCAGCGGCGGCCAGCCCCTTGGGGAAGGCCGCGCCGCCAATGATCATTTTGCAGCGCGACAGATCCACCGCTTCGCCGGCCTTGCTGTTCAGCAGCATATGCAAAATGGTCGGTACGCAATGCGAGAACGTAACGCCTTCTTTTTCGATGAATTGCAGCAGGGTGTCGGGAGCATAACGGCCGGGATAAACCTGCTTCAGGCCGAGCATCGTCGCAACGTAGGGCAGGCCCCAGGCATGCACGTGGAACATCGGCGTGATCGGCATATAGACATCGTCGCGATGCAACCGCCCCTGGACCGGCGCTGTACCCAGGGCAGTTGCCGCCGCCATGGTGTGCATCACCAGTTGCCGATGACTGAAATAGACGCCCTTCGGCAAGCCGGTAGTCCCGGTGGTATAGAAAGTCGTTGCGCGCGTGTTTTCGTCGAAATCCGGGAAATCGTAGTGCGTCGGTGCGGCTGCCAGCAGTGCCTCATACTCACCGGCATAGGGCACCTTGAAACTGCTCATCGTTGAACCATCGTCAGTGATCAGGATGAACTGCTTCACCGTTTCAAGTTGGTCCTTGATGATCGCCAAAATCGGGATGAATTCCACGTTGACCGCAACAATGTCGGCCTTGGCGTGGTTCAGGGTATAGAGAATTTGTTCAGGAGACAGACGCACATTCACCGTTTGCAACACAGCGCCCATCATCGGTACGGCAAAAAAGGTTTCCAGATAGCGGTGGCTATCCCAGTCCATCACCGCCACCGTATTGCCGGGACCGATGCCCAGCCCGGATAGCGCGTTGGCCAGGCGGGAAATACGCTCGAAGAACTGGCGATATCTGTAGCGGGACTGGTCGCGATAGACGATTTCCTGCTCGCCCGCCGTGGCGCGGGCTGAATGTAGCAGTTGCTTGATCAGCAGCGGATAGGCGTAGGCCGACGGGGTCGTGGCAATAGGCTCGAACGGCATGCTTTTGTCTCCTTGTTGTTGGCTTAGAACAAAGAGCGTAGGCCGCCTGGCGATCAATTCCTGCCGGATATTTCCATCTTCGCTGTCAGAAAACTCTGATATTGCCGTCGGGCGGCCTGTTCATTCACTGATGCCATGTTCGAGGCAATAGCGCACCAGATCGGCATTGCTGTGCAAGCCAAGCTTTTCCAGCACCCGACCGCGATAGGTGCTGACGGTCTTGACGCTCAGGCACAGCTCTGCGCCAATATCCGTGAGCGACACGCCTTTGACGATCAGGCGCAGGATATGCCACTCCCGTTCAGTCAAACGCTTCCACGCCGGTGCGGCATCGCCGGCCGCGACTTGCAGCAGATGACTCGGCGCCAAGCCTGGCGGCAGGTAATAGCCACCGCCGGCGGCGATGCGGATGGCGGCAACCAGTTCGGCGGCGTTGCGATCCTTAGACAGATAGCCGTGCGCGCCGGCCTGCAGGGCAATCGGGGCATACTGCGCTTCCGGGTACATCGAGAGCAGGATGACCGGCTGTGCGGGCCATTCAGCATGAATACGGCGCAAGGTATCGAGGCCACTGCGACCACTCATATTGACGTCGAGCAAGACCAGACCGAATGATCGTTGACGCAGGCACGCTAGGGCATCCTGCCCGTTCGCCGCCTCGGCAACGATGCGCATGTCCGGCTCGTCCGACAACAGGCGACGAACGCCACTGCGAAAAATCGCGTGGTCATCGGCCATCAGGATTTCGATCATGCGGCATCCTCCAGCGGAATCACGACCTGCAGACATGTGCCTCCCGCGGCATTTGGCAGTAGCGACAGTTGCCCGCCAAACTCCCTTGCCCTTTCGGCCATGCTGACCAGGCCAATGCTCTTGCCAGTCGGCGTCGGGCTTGGCATGCCGCGACCGTTGTCTTCGATTTCCATATGCAGACAAGCATTGGCCGCTCTGACGCGAACGACCACCCGTGTGGCCTGGGCGTGACGCGCGATATTAGTCAGCGCCTCCTGGCAAATCCGGTAGGCAGCCGTTTCGCGCGGCTGCGACAGGCGCACGGTGAACTTGTCCGCATCGAGTTCACACGCGATCTCGGTCCGTTCGGCAAACTCGCGCAGGGCGCTTTGCAAGGCGGCCACCAGGTCGAGATGATCCAGCACGCCGGGGCGCAGGTCTTCCGAAATGGTGCGCACGGTATCGATGCTCTCCTGAACCAGCTGCGACAGATCGGCGGTGATTCCCAGGAGCTCGGGATCATCGATACGCCGATTGATGCGGTGAATGTCCAGCTTCATCGAAGTCAGCATGCCGCCCACCACGTCGTGCAGTTCGCGGGCAATGCGGGCCCGTTGTTCCTCGCGAGCCGTGTTGATGTACGCCGCCAGTTCGCGCAGGCGCTCGCGCGACAGGCGTAGTGCTTCCTGTTGCTGCAACTGCTCGGTAATGTTGATGCCAACGCCAACCACCGCCGGTCGTCCGCGAAACAACACGCTCGAACCATGCACCTCGAGGTGCACCGACTCGCCAGTCCGGTACCGGCCGATGGTTGTGTAGCGGATGCTGGGTACTTCGCCACTGATCCGGCGATGAAAATTGGCGATGGTCGCTTCCTGCATTTCCGGAACGACCGCCTGGCGAAGATGCATACCGGTCATTTCTTCCGGCGTATAGCCCAGCATGCCGGCGAAGGTCGCGTTCACATACTGGAAAACTTCATCCTGGATGACATACATGCCGGCCAGGGATTGCTCGACGATGCCGCGAAAGGGAATATCGATATCCGGATTCATGCCAACTCCAAAAAAAAGGGGCCCGAAGGCCCCTGTAAAGAATGAGACGACGGGCGCTGTTCTCCCGATATCTCACCCGCAGAGGAGATTAAATCCCTAGTGGTCGTGGGCTCCGGAAGCGCCCAGACCGGTTTGCGCACGAATGTACTGCTCTTCGTAAGCTTCAGCTTCCTTGGCTGCACGCGGGCTCTTGTCGGTAACCGACAGCAGCCAGGTGACGAAGAAGGCGAGCGTCATCGAAACGATGGCCGGGTGGTCGTACGGGAAGATGGCTGCCTTGTTGCCGAGAATCTTGACCCACACGGTCGGGGAGAGGATCACCAGACCAACCGACGAGACCAGACCGGCAATACCCCCCCACAGTGCGCCGCGGGTGGTTAGGCCTTTCCAGTACATCGACAGGATCAGCACCGGGAAGTTGACCGAGGAAGCGACGCCGAATGCCAGCGCGACAAGGAACAGCACGTTCTGGTCCTTGAAGGCGATGCCAAGCAGGATGGCGGTGAGACCGAGACCAACGGATGCGTAGCGGGTGACCTTCATTTCCTGCTCGCTAGTCGCCGTACCCTTCTTGATCACGCGGGCATACAGGTCATGCGAAATGGCCGAAGCGCCAGCCAGGGCCAGACCGGAAACCACAGCCAGGATGGTGGCAAAGGCAACCGCCGACAGGAAGCCGAGGAAGATGTCGCCGCCAACGGCCTTAGCCAGGTGCATGACCGGCATGTTGCCGCCACCGATCAGCTTGCCGCCAACCACGCCACCTTCAAAGAAGGCTCCGTTGGTACCGACGATGGTGATTGCCGCCGCGCCAAGAACCATGGTGACGAGGAAGAAGAGGCCAATGAAGCCGGTGGCGTAGAACACCGACTTGCGGGCTTCCTTGGCATTCGGCACGGTGAAGAAACGCATCATGATGTGCGGCAGGCCGGCGGTACCGAAGAGCAGGCCGAGCGACAGCGAGAAGGCGGAGATCGGATCAGCCATCAGCGAACCCGGCGACATCATCTTTTCGCCCAGCTTGTGCGACTCGATGGCCTTAGTGAACAAATTGTCGAGCGACCAGCCGAATTGCGCCAGGGTCAGCAGCATCAGCGAAATACCACCGCCGAGCAGCAGGCAGGCCTTGATGATCTGCACCCAGGTCGTTGCGGTCATACCGCCGAAGGTGACGTACACCATCATCAGGATGCCAACGACTGCCACCGCGGTGTTGTATTCCAGCCCGAACAGCAGTTGAATCAACTGGCCGGCACCGACCATCTGCACGATCAGGTAGAAGCAGACGACAGTCAGCGAACCGATGGCGGCAAAGGTGCGGATGCGGTTCTGGTCGAGGCGGTAGGAAGCGATGTCGGCAAAGGTGAATTTACCGAGGTTGCGCAGACGTTCCGCCATCAGGAAGAGGATGATCGGCCAGCCGATGAAGAAGCAGACGGCGTAGATGAAACCGTCGTAGCCCTTGAAATAGACCATCGAGGTCAGACCGAGCAGGGTTGCGGCTGACATGTAATCACCAGCAATGGCCAAGCCATTCTGGAAACCCGTGATGCCGCCACCAGCCGTATAGAAGTCGGCCGTCGTCTTGGTCTTGCCGGCCGCCCATTTAGTGATGCCGAGCGTGGCTAACACGAAGATCATGAACATGGCGATGGCGCTGACGTTGACCGGCTGCTTCTCGACACCTTCGATGGCGCCACCGGCCGCGAAGACGGTGAATGAGACGGCAAGCAGGCTACCGGTAATCAATGCGGAAAGGGAGCGCTTCATTTGCGTGCCTCCTTCAACACTTCTTCGGTGATGCTGTCGAACTCGCCGTTGGCGCGGCTGACGTAAACACCGGTTAGCAGCCAGCCGCCGATGATGATCAGCGTAGCAATCGGCCAGCCGATGGTAATGACACTGCCTTCGCTGATTTTCGCTGCGAAGAGCTGTGGCTGCGTGGAGATGAAGAACATGAAGGTGTAGTAAGGCACCAACACGACGAGCGACAGAATGATGGCGAAGCGGGTTCGCTTGCCGACAAGTTCGGCAAATCGCGGATTGCTCCGAATCTTCGCCTGGATATTAGGTTGTGACATAAGACCTCCTGGAAATTCCGATAAATTTGTGTTGCTGCGCTGTTCTCGGGTTTTCATGTTTTTTTCCGGTCGACCGTGGAATTTTCCCGGTCGGCTCAATGTGAACTACATGTTTGGATAGTTCGGCCCACCGCCTCCTTCCGGTACCGTCCAGTTGATGTTCTGGGTCGGATCCTTGATGTCGCAGGTCTTGCAGTGCAGGCAGTTCTGCCCGTTGATCTGCAGCCGCGGCTTGCCTTCTTCCTCGCCAAGGATTTCGTACACCCCGGCCGGGCAATAACGCGTTTCCGGCGAGCCGTATTTCACGTAATTGACGCTGATGGCGACGCTTTCATCCTTGAGGCGTAGATGCGTCTGCTGGTTTTCCTCGTGGTTGGTGGCCGAAAGGAAAACCGAGGACAGGCGGTCGAAAGTCAGCTGGCCATCCGGTTTCGGATAGGCGATCTTCGAGAATGCGTTCTTGTCGCCAAGCTGGGTATGGTCGTCGTGGTGATGCAGGGTCCATGGTGCCTTGCCTCGAAAAAGGTAGGTATCGATGGCGCCGTAGGCCAGTGCACCCCACAGGCCCCACTTGAAGGCCGGGCGAATGTTGCGGACCTGATAGAGCTCGTTCCACAACCACGATTTCTTGATCTTGTCGGCATACTCGGTAGCTTCCGCACCAGCATTGTCCTTGGCGAGATGTTCGAAGACTGCCTCGGCGGCGACCATGCCCGACTTCATCGCCATGTGCGTGCCCTTGATCTTGGGCACATTGAGGAAGCCTGCGGTGTCGCCGATCAGCAAACCACCGGGAAAGCTCAGCTTGGGCACCGATTGATAACCACCTTCGGACAGCGCTCGGGCACCGTAAGAAATCCGCCGCCCACCGGCAAAGGTGTCACGAATAGCCGGGTGTGTTTTATAACGCTGGAACTCTTCGTAGGGCGACAGCCAGGGGTTCTGGTAATCGAGACCGATAACCATGCCGATGGCGACCAGATTGTTTTCCAGGTGATACATGAAGGAACCGCCATAGGTGTCGCTTTGCAATGGCCAACCCACGGTATGCACGATCAGCCCTGGCTGATGCCTAGCCGGATCGACTTCCCACAGCTCCTTGATGCCGATGCCGTAGGTTTGCGGATCGACGCCGTCGCGCAGATTGAATTGGGCGAACAGTTCTTTGGTCAGCGAACCGCGGCAGCCTTCGGCGAAAATGGTCTGCCTGGCGTGCAACTCCATGCCCGGCTGGAAGTTATGGCCGGGCTGACCATCCTTGCCGATACCGAGGTCGCCGGTGGCAACCCCCTTGACCGATCCATCCTCGTGGTAGAGCACTTCGGCGGCAGCAAAGCCAGGGTAAATTTCCACCCCCAACGCCTCGGCCTGCTCACCCATCCAGCGGGCCAGATTGCCTAGGCTGATGATGTAATTGCCGTGGTTGCCCATTTGCGGCGGGGTCGGCAGTTTGTACGAACCTGTTTCGGTGAGGAACAGCAGACGGTCTTCACCGGCTGGCGTATTGAGCGGCGCAGCGCGTTCTTGCCAGTCCGGAAAAAGTTCGGCCAGGGCATGCGGTTCGAGCACAGCACCAGACAGGATGTGGGCGCCGATTTCGGAGCCTTTTTCGAGCAGGCAGACGGAAACTTCCTTGCCGTTCTGCTCGGCGAGTTGCTTGATGCGGATCGCCGTCGACAGCCCCGAAGGGCCGCCGCCGACGATCACGACATCGTATTCCATTGCATCACGATCAGTACGCACGCGATTTCCTTAACGAGTTCCTCCCTCCCCTGGTCCCAAGGGATAGCGTCCCGGCGGGACAGCAAGGGGGGAGGAGAGCCTTCCGGCTAAATGGGGTTTAGAACAGGCTTTCCGGCAAGGCGAAGACCGAGTCGGCGCCACCGGTCATTTCAGCCGAGTAAGCAGCGGCGAACGGCAGCTGGTGAGCGGCAAAATAAGTCGCCGTGGCCAGCTTGGCCTTGTAGAAGTCATCGCTGCTGCCAGCCGCAATGTGCTTGACGGCAATCGCGGCCGACTTGGCCATCAGCCAGCCGCCGACGACGATGCCGGTCAGCTTGAGGAAGGGCACGGAACCGGCATGCACGGCGGCCGGGGCGCTTTCGTAGTTGGCGACGATCCAGTCTGCTGCGGTCGACAGGGCTGTAATGCCGTTTTTCAGGTTGGCGGCGATACCGGCCAGTTGCGCGTTACCGGCAAAGGCGTCAGCATCGGCCGACATTTCGGCGACCAGCGCCTTCATGGCAGCGCCCGGCACCTTTTCACGGGCCAGCTTGCGGCCGACCAGGTCGTTGGCCTGAATGGCCGTCGTACCTTCGTAGATGGTCGTGATGCGCGAATCGCGGTAGTACTGGGCGGCACCGGTTTCTTCGACGAAGCCGACACCACCGAATACCTGCAATGCGGTCGATGAGAGCTCGACGCCCTGCTCCGTGCTCCAGCCCTTGACGACCGGGGTCAGCAGGTCGACACGGGACTGGGCTTCTGCATTGCCGGCGTGGGCGCGGTCGATGTTGGCGGCGGTGTAGTAGGCCAGCGTGCGCATGGCTTCGGTGCGCGACTTGACGTCCATGAGCATGCGGCGGACATCCGGGTGATGCAGAATGGTCTTCTTCTCGTCGGACTTGTCGCCGATGATCTTGCCCTGAACGCGTTCGCGGGCGTACCACAGCGCGTGCTGGTAAGCGCGTTCGGCGATGCCGACACCTTCAAGGCCGACATTGACGCGGGCGTGATTCATCATCGTGAACATGTAGCCGATGCCCTTGTTCTCGTCGCCGATCAGGTAGCCGACTGCCCCTTCGTTCTCGCCGTAGGACATGACGGCGGTCGGGCTGCCGTGGATGCCGAGCTTGTGTTCGATCGAGGCGCAGATCAGGTCGTTGCGCTTGCCGAGCGAGCCGTCGTCATTGACCAGGAACTTCGGCACGAGGAAGAGCGAAATGCCCTTCAGTCCCGGCGGCGCGTCCGGCAGGCGGGCCAGGACGAGGTGAACGATGTTTTCGGCAACGTCATGCTCGCCCCATGTGATGAAGATCTTGGTGCCGCTGACCAAGAAGGTGCCATCGCCAACGGCCTTGGCCTTGGAGGAAATGGCAGCGAGATCGGAGCCGGCGTTCGGCTCGGTCAGGTTCATCGTGCCGGTCCACGTGCCTTCGATCATCTTCGGCAGGTAGATCTGCTTCAGTTCGTCGGAAGCGTGGTGGGCGATGGCTTCAATGGCGCCGCCGGTCAGCATCGGGCACAGGCCGAAGGCCATGTTGGCGCCCTTCCACATTTCATTGACGGCCATCGAGACAACCGCCGGCAGGCCCTGACCGCCATATTCCGGGTCGAAGGGCATGGAGTTCCAGCCGGTTTCGGCGAACAGCTTGTAAGCTTCCTTGAAGCCGGGCGCCGTCGTGACGACGCCATCCTTGCAGACGTGACCGACGCGGTCGCCCACGCTGTTGATCGGGTCGAGAACGCCGGTGGCAAACTTGGAGGCTTCGTCGAGAATGGACTCGACGAGATCGACGGAACATTCCTCGTTACCCGGCAGGGCACAGATGTCTGAGAGGCCGGCCACTTCGTTGAGGACGAACTGCATGTCGCGAATCGGGGCGATATAGGTGCTCATGTTTGTTTCTCCGTATTTCTTGATTAGACGGCGGCGACGAGTGCCGGAATGGTTTCGAACAGATCGGCCACGAGGCCGTAATCCGCCACCTGGAAGATCGGTGCATCCGGATCCTTGTTGATGGCGACGATGACTTTCGAATCCTTCATGCCGGCCAGATGCTGGATCGCACCCGAGATACCGACGGCGATGTAAAGCTGCGGCGCGACGATCTTGCCGGTCTGGCCAACCTGATAATCGTTCGGGACAAAGCCGGCATCGACAGCCGCACGGCTTGCACCGAGCGCCGCACCGAGCTTGTCGGCGAGCGGTTCAAGCAGGGTGTGGTAGTTCTCGCCACTGCCCAGTCCGCGACCACCGGAGACGATAATCTTCGCGGCACCGAGTTCGGGGCGCTCGGACTTGGTCAGTTCGCGGTTGATGAGGGTGCTTTGGGCGGTGTCGGCAGCCGGGTTGATGCTTTCAATTTTTGCACTGTTTCCCGGTTGACCGCATCAAAGGCCGTGGTGCGCACGGTAATGACTTTGGTTGGGTCGGCGCTCTTGACGGTGGCCAGGGCGTTGCCGGCGTAGATCGGGCGGACGAAGGTGTCGGGTGATTCGACGCAGGTAATTTCGGAGATCTGGGCCACATCAAGCAAGGCAGCAACGCGCGGCATGAGGTTCTTGCCGAAGGTGGTGGCCGGGGCGAGGATGTGGCTGTAGCCCGCTGCGTTGGCCATGACGAGCGCCATGAGGTTCTCGGCGGTCTGGCTTTGGTAGTGGGCGGCGTCGGCGACCTTGACGAGGCTGACACCGGTCAGGGTGGCGGCTTCCTGGGCGGCGGCGCTGCAGCCGGATCCGGCGACGAGGATGTGAATGTCGCCACCGATCTTCGCTGCGGCAGCGACGGTGTTGAGGGTGGCGGCTTTGAGTTGCTGGTGGTCGTGTTCGGCGATTACGAGAATGGTCATGATCAGATCACCTTGGCTTCGTTCTTGAGTTTGTTGACGAGTTCGGCGACGTCGGCGACGCGGATGCCGGCGGAACGCTTGGCAGGCTCGGCGACCTTGAGTGTGGTCAGGCGCGGGGTGACGTCAACGCCAAGGTCGGCCGGCTTGACGGTCGCCAGCGGCTTCTTCTTGGCCTTCATGATGTTCGGCAGGGTGGCGTAGCGCGGTTCGTTCAGACGCAGGTCGGTAGTCACCACGGCCGGCAGGCTGATCGCCAGGCTTTCCAGGCCACCGTCGATTTCGCGGGTGACGGTGGCTTTACCATCAGCGATGACGACCTTGGAGGCAAAAGTGGCTTGCGGCCAGCCGGCGAGTGCTGCGAGCATCTGGCCGGTCTGGTTGGCGTCGTCGTCGATGGCTTGTTTGCCGCAGATGACGAGTTGCGGTGCTTCCTTGTCGCACAGGGCCTTGAGCAGCTTGGCGACGGCGAGCGGTTGGAGTTCGACGTCGGTTTCGACGAGGATGCCGCGGTCGGCTCCGATGGCCATGGCGGTGCGGAGCGTCTCTTGGCAGGCGGCGACGCCGCAGCTGACAGCGATGACTTCGCTGGCGATGCCGGCTTCTTTGAGACGGACGGCTTCTTCGATGGCGATTTCGTCGAAGGGGTTCATGCTCATCTTGACGTTGGCAAGATCAACACCAGTGCCATCCGCCTTGACGCGAACTTTAACGTTGTAATCAACAACGCGTTTTACGGGTACGAGAATCTTCATGGGAATGTCTCCTGCTTTTTGTAAAAAGCCCTGCCGGCGGTCAGCGCGGCAGGGAAAACGCAAGAACTACTCGATGGCAAGCGCCGAGTTGGCATGCTGGCGCAGGACGTATTTTTGGATCTTGCCGGTAGAAGTTTTCGGCAGTTCGCCGAACACCACCTGCTTGGGCACCTTGAAGCGGGCCAGATGGGCGCGGCAATGTTCGATCATTTCGGCCTCGGTGCAGGTCGCATCGGCCTTGAGTTCGACGAAGGCCGCCGGCACCTCGCCCCACTTCTCGTCGGGCTTGGCGACAACAGCGGCGGCAACGACCGCCGGGTGGCGGTAGAGCACGTCTTCGACTTCCAGCGACGAAATGTTTTCGCCACCGGAGATGATCACGTCCTTCGAGCGGTCCTTGATCTTGACGTAACCGTCGCTATGGACGACGGCCAGATCGCCGGTATGGAACCAGCCGCCGACAAACGACTCTTCAGTCGCCTTCGGATTTTTCAGGTAGCCCTTCATGACCAGATTGCCGCGGAACATGATTTCGCCCATCGTTTCGCCATCCCAGGGCACGGGCTCGAGGCTGACCGGATCACGAACTTCGATTCCCTCCTGCATGTGGTAACGCACGCCTTGACGGCCGTTGCGCGCAGCACGCAGGTCAATCGGCAACTTGTCCCATTCCGGATGCTTGGCGCAGACGGAGGCCGGGCCGTAGGTTTCGGTCAGGCCATAAACGTGGGTGATGTTGAAGCCCATCGTCTCGCAGCCCTCGATGATGGCGGCGGGTGGCGCAGCGCCGGCGATCAGGCCGTTGACCTGGTGCTCGATGCCTTCCTTGAGCGCGGCCGGGGCATTGATCATCATGCCGTACACGATCGGCGCGCCGCACATGTGGCTGACCTTGTGCTCCTTGATCAGACCGAAGATTAGTGCCGGATCGACCTTGCGCAGGCAAACGCTGGTGCCGGCATTGGCGGCCAGCGTCCAGGGAAAGCACCAGCCGTTGCAGTGGAACATCGGCAGCGTCCAGAGATACACCGAGTGCGGCGGCATGCCCCAGGAAATGATGTTGGAGGCCGAATTCAGGTAGGCGCCACGATGGTGGTAGACGACGCCCTTCGGATTGCCGGTGGTACCCGAGGTGTAATTGAGCGCAATGGCTTCCCACTCGTCTTCCGGCAGTTGCCAGGCAAAATCCGACTCACCTTCATTCAGGAAGGCTTCGTAGTTCTTTTCACCGAGCGCTTCGCCTTCGGTGTAGTCCGGATCGAGGCTATCGATGACCAGCGGTTTCGGACCTTCGAGCATGGCCAGCGCAGCCTTGACTACCTTGGAAAACTCCGGGTCGGTGATCAGTACCTTGGCTTCGCCGTGGGCCAGCATGAAGGCGATGGCTTCGGCATCGAGACGTGTGTTCAGCGTATTGAGCACAGCACCGATCATCGGCACGCCGAAGTGGCACTCGAACATTGCCGCCGTATTCGGCAGCATGACAGCCACGGTATCCCCTTTACCAATGCCGCGATGGCTCAAGGCAGAGCCTAGTTGACGGGCACGGTCGTAGCTTTCCTTCCATGTGTATTGACGATTGCCCTGAATCACCGAAATCCGCTTGGGGTAAATGAAGGCGGAACGCTCGATGAAACTGAGCGGCGACAGGGGTACATAGTTGGCCGGATTACGGTCCAGTCCGACGGAATACGGGTTAGCCAAGATCAAATCTCCTCACGTTTGCTTGCCGGGTGCTGTTCTCAATGGGCAAGGTTTTTTAGTTATTGGCCGTGAGGATAAAAAAACACTCTTGCGCAACTATTGGCGGAATGTAACGAATCGTTACATTCCGAAATCCTTCCCATCCCCTGCACTAGAATCGTCCGATGATTGTAGAAACGACCTCGTCCCCCACCCCGCCCCGCCGCGATTTGTTGCAGGCAGGACTGGATCTGCTCGACCAGGGAATCACAGTTTTCGATGCCGAACTTTGCCTCGTTGCCTGGAACCGTACCTTTCTCAAGCTGCTCGAATTCCCCGATGAACTGGCCTACATTGGTGCGCCGTTTGCCGGGTTCATCCGTTACAACGCCGAACGCGGCGAATATGGTCCGGGCAATATCGAAGAACAGATTGCCGAGCGGGTCACTGCCGCAAAGAACTTCGCACCGCACGTCACCGAACGCCGGCGACCCAATGGCCGAGTCCTGCTTTTGCGTGGCGAACCGCTGGCTAACAAAGGCTTTGTTACCTTGTACAGCGACGTCACTGAACAGCGCTACATCGAGCACCTGACCGAGCACCAGAACATCCAGCTCGACGAGCGCGTGCGTCGGCGCACCGCCCAGCTCGAAAACGCCAACGCCAACCTGCGCCGTGCCAACGAAGACAACGAACGCATTGCTGCAGCGTTGGGCCGCAGCGAAGCTCGTCTGCGCCTGATCAACGATACGGTGCCCATTTTGATCGGCTACGTCGACCAAAATGAGGTGTACCAATACACCAACAAAGGTTACTCGGACTGGTATGGCCACCCGGAAGGCTCGGTGACCGGCCGTGCCGTACTCGATGTAATCGGCCCGCATGTTTATGGGCAGGTGAAGGATTGCGTCCGCAAGGCGCTGGCCGGCCAGCAAGTCACCTATGAATACCAGATGGAACGCCTTGGCCAAACAATGCATGCGCGCAGCACACTGGTGCCGGAATTTACGGTCGACGGCACAACACTCGGATTTTTCGTTTTTTCCCACGACATCACTGAGCAGAAGCGCATGCAGGCGGCGCTCATCCAGGCACAAAAACTAGAGGCAATCGGCCAGCTCACCGGCGGCCTGGCGCACGACTTCAATAATTTGCTGACGGTCATCATCGGCAATCTGGCCGCCCTGCAGGACCATCACCAGGACGATGCCGGGGTCAATGAGTTTGTCGAGCCGGCGCTGCAGTCGGCACGGCGCGGCGTACAGCTGATCAAGCGGCTGCTCACCTTCTCGCGCCAGCAGCCGCTGGAGCCAGAAGCGGTCGATATCGTCCAGCTCATCACCAGCCTCGCCAAGCTGGTTCGCCGCTCACTGCCTGAAAATATAATGCTATCAACCGACACTGCAGGCTGCAACGCACATGTCTTGGCTGACCCAGGACAACTGGAAAGTGCCATGCTGAACTTCGCAATCAACGCCCGCGATGCAATGCCTAATGGCGGGCGGTTGCACATTGCGGCCCGCGTCGTCGATCTGGATGCCAACGCCGCTAGTTTTGATGTAGCACCCGGCCGCTACGCAATGATCGAGGTGGCCGACAATGGTGTTGGTATGAATGCCGCGACGCTAGCACGTGCCTGCGAACCTTTTTTTACGACCAAACGCTTCGGCTTAGGCAGCGGCCTTGGCCTGGCAATGGCTTACGGCTTTGCCAAACAATCTGGCGGCGGCGTTGCCATTCAAAGCCAGCCGAATCAGGGCACAACCGTGCTCCTCGCCCTGCCTCTCACCGATATCGTGCCCGAGTTCGACGAACCCGGCGAGGAAAGCAACCCAGCGCATACTGGCGAACTGGTGCTCCTAGTCGAGGACGACCCCAATGTCCGGCGGGTTGTCCGCCAGCAACTGATCGATCTGGGCTACCCGGTGATCGAGGCAAAATCTGGCCAGCAGGCCATCGACATGATCGAGCAGATTCCTGACATCGCGCTGGTCGTCAGTGATGTGATTATGCCTGGCGGTATCGATGGCCGTCAGCTGGCCACCCACATCTTGGCTAACTACCCAGCGACACGTATCGTCCTGATGAGTGGCTACACTGATGATTCGGAGACCAATTTGCCCACCAATATTCCGATGCTGACCAAACCCTTCCTGCGCCAGGATTTGATCCGGGCTCTGGCTCAACTTGGACAAGTCCGGAAATGAAAGAGAACGAGTCTCCCAAATTGATTGCTATCGTTGAAGATGACCCTGATGTTGCCAGGATCATCGAGCAATCATTGGCCGATTTTGGCTTTCGTACTACCTGGTGTCGCAACGGTGGCGATCTGCTACGCAAACTGCGCACGATGGCGCCTGATCTTTGCATCATTGACCTCGGCCTACCTGACATGGATGGCATCGAAGCCATGCAGCGAGTCAAGGCACAATCGGCGTGTGGCCTCCTGATCCTGACCGGGCGCACCCACGTTAGCGACCGGGTGATGGGGCTGGAACTGGGGGCTGACGATTACGTACTCAAGCCTTTCGAGCCGCGCGAACTGGTTGCCCGCGTACGCAGCATCCTGCGCCGGCGCGAAAGCACCAGCAGTACCGGCAGCAAGCAACTGGCAGAATTTTCAGGCTGGCGCTTCAATATGGGCAACAACACGCTGAGTTCGCCCAAGGGCGATGAAACTGTGTTGAGTACGTCCGAAGCCGAACTACTCAAGGTTTTCGTCACCCATCCCAACCGCATTTTGCAACGAGAGCAACTGATGGGTACCCGCGACCTGTCACCAACCGACCGTAGCATCGACGTCCGTATTTCTCGGCTACGGCGGAAACTGGAACCGGACGAACAAAGCCAAGCCTTCATCAAAACCGTCTATGGTGCCGGTTATTTGTTCATGGCTACGGTCAACTGGAAAAAATCAGCAAAACCGGAATAAATAAGGGAGGGGGAAGCCGCCCCCCCATCCTGTTGGTACTGTCTAGAAATTGCTTACTGCAGTTCTTCCAGACGAATCCGCTTGACCTTGCCTTTTTGCGCAGGCAGGCCTTCGATCTTGGCGATGGCCGCATCGGCGCAGCTTTCCTTGCAGACGTGGGTCAGGATGATGATGTCGGTCTCACCTTCACCTTCACCCGGCTCACGTTGCAGCATGGCGTCAATCGAGATGCCCTGGTCGGCCAGGATGCGGGTCACGTCGGCCAGCACGCCCGGCTTGTCCTCAACCCGCAGGCGCAGGTAGTAGCCGGTCTCAATATCGCTCATCGGCAGAATGGGCAGGTTGGACATGGCATCCGGCTGGAAAGCCAGGTGCGGCACGCGATGCGCGGCATCGGCCGTAGCCAGACGGGTGACATCGACCAGGTCGGCAATGACGGCCGACGCGGTCGGCTCGGCACCAGCGCCCTTGCCGTAGTACAGCGTTTCGCCCACGGCATCGCACTTGACGACAACCGCGTTCATCGCCCCTTCGACATTGGCGATCAGGCGTTTGGCCGGAATCAAGGTCGGGTGGACGCGCAGCTCGACCCCATTGTCACGGCGCTTGGCAATGCCCAGCAGCTTGATGCGATAGCCGAGTTGCTCGGCATAGGTGATGTCGGAGGCTTCGAGCTGGGTGATCCCTTCGATGTAAGCCTTGTCGAACTGCACCGGGATGCCGAAGGCAATTGAGGCAATCAGCGTTGCCTTGTGCGCGGCATCAACGCCTTCGATATCAAAGGTCGGATCCGCTTCGGCATAACCCAGACGCTGCGCCTCGGCCAGTACATCGGCAAAAGACAAGCCCTTGTCGCGCATTTCCGACAGGATGAAATTGGTGGTGCCGTTGATGATGCCGGCCGCCCACTGAATACGGTTGGCAGTCAGACCTTCACGCAGCGACTTGATGATGGGAATGCCGCCGGCAACGGCTGCTTCGAAAGCGACCATGACCCCTTTTTCCTGAGCGGCGGTGAAAATTTCGGTGCCATGCACGGCGAGCAGCGCCTTGTTGGCAGTGACCACATGTTTGCCATTGGCGATCGACTGCATGACCACCTCCTTGGCCACGCCATAGCCGCCGATCAGTTCGACGATGATGTCGATGTCCGGATCATTGACCAGCGAAAAGGCATCGTCGGTCACGCGGGCACTGCCACCCGTGATCTGCGTGGCCAGTTCGACATTCTTGTCGGCCACAGCCGTAATGCGAATCGGCCGGCCGGCGCGACGGGTAATTTCTTCCGCGTTGCGCTTGAGAACAGTCCAGGTGCCACCGCCGACGGTGCCGATGCCAATAAGGCCAACATTGATAGGGTTCATTTCAGTTATGCGTCGCTAGTAATTAGTCGTTAAAAAAACATCGAAGTCTGGCGGCGGAGGCTAGCCCCAAGTGACTAGCCCCTTGCCATTAGTTCGTGCCGTGCCGTTTGCGGTAATTTTCAAGGAATCGGGCCAGTCGACCGATGGCTTCGCGCAGATCGTCCTCGTGCGGCAGAAAAACCAGCCGGAAGTGGTCGGGATGGGGCCAGTTGAAACCCGAGCCCTGGACCAGCAACACTTTTTCTTCCTGCAGCAATTCGGCGATGAAAGCCTGATCATTCTTGATCGGATAGACCGCCGGGTCGAGGCGCGGGAACATGTACAGCGCCGCTTTTGGCTTGACGCAACTGACGCCGGGAATGGCGTTGATCAGGTCATGGGCGATGTCACGCTGGCGGCGCAGGCGGCCGCCTTCGGCGATCAGGTCGTCGATGCTCTGGTAGCCACCCAGTGCCGTCTGGATGCCGTGCTGCCCCGGCGCGTTGGCGCACAGGCGCATCGACGCCAGCATGTCCAGTCCTTCGATGTAATCCTTGGCGTGGCGCTTGTCGCCGGACACGATCATCCAGCCGGCGCGATAGCCGCAGGAACGGTAGTTTTTGGACAGCCCGTTGAAGGTGATGGTCAGCACGTCTTCCGACAGTGCGGCAATCGACGTGTGCGTGACGCCGTCGTAGAGCACCTTGTCGTACACCTCGTCGGCGTAGATGATCAGATGATGTTGGCGGGCGATGTCGATCAGCTCGTGTAGCAGATCATCCGGATAGAGCGCGCCGGTCGGGTTGTTCGGATTGATGATGACGATGGCGCGGGTGTTCTTATTGATCTTGCTGCGAATGTCGTTCAGATCCGGCAGCCAGCCCTTTTCCTCGTCGCACAGATAATGCACCGGCTTGCCACCGGACAGGCTGATTGCTGCCGTCCACAAGGGGTAATCCGGCGCGGGCACCAGCACTTCGTCACCAGCGTCAAGCAACGCATTCATCGCCATGACGATCAGCTCGGACACGCCATTGCCGACGTAGATATCCTCCAGCGTCACGCCCTTGATGTTCTTCTGCTGGGTGTAATGCATGATCGCCTTGCGAGCGGCGAAAATGCCTTTCGAGTCGGTATAGCCCGCCGCATTGGGCAGGTTGCGGATGATGTCCTGCTGGATTTCTTCCGGCGCATCGAAACCGAAGGCCGCCAGATTGCCGATATTGAGCTTGATGATCTTGTGGCCTTCTTCCTCCATTTGCTTGGCCATCTGCAGCACGGGGCCGCGGATGTCATAGCAGACATTGGCGAGTTTGGCGGATTTCTTGACGTGTTTCATGGAAAAGGTCCAGGTTGGCCACTTTGGGCCAAAGGTATAATCCTACTTTAAGGCTTGATACGCCGCAATTTCGGCGGGCTTTTCTGAGCACAATTTCAGTGAAACTTCACATTTCCAACACGGCAGGTCTCAATATTTTTACGGCGTATGGCGACGGCTATGTCGCGGTCAACCATGAAAATTACTCGGAAAACCTGATTGTCCTGCCCGAAAACATCATTTCAGGCTGGTCGACCGCAAGCATCGACACCCTTTGTTCCGACGACATGCAAAAACTGCTGGCACTGGACACGGAGGTCATTTTGCTGGGTACCGGTCGTCGCCTGCGGTTTCCGCCAAGTGCCTTGATGCGTCCATTTGCGCCGGCCGGCATCGGCCTGGAGGTCATGGACCTGCAGGCCGCCTGCCGGACTTACAACATTCTGGCAGCCGAAGGGCGCAAGGTAGCCGCCGCCCTGTTGTTCGACTAAACCGCGCCGCTCAGTACCACTCCAGCAGCGACAGGCCAACGCCGTAGTAATTGGCGCGGTGGTTGTAGTCGATCAGGCTTTCGCCATAGCCGGAGAACCATTGCAGATGGCCGCGCAGCTTGCCGGCCAGCGGGAAGGCGTAATCCAGCTGAACGGCGCCGTGGCTATTGCCGCCGCTACGCAGGCTGTGACGCAACATCACCGACAGTTCCTGGTCGCCAAAATGGCGGATCACCTGTAGGTCGCCGCGGCCAAGGTAATTGGCGATGTCGGGGTTGTCGTCCTGGTCACGGCTTTCCGGAATGCGCCACCATGGCCGAAAAGTCACCGTCCATTCCTCCTTCTCCAGTGCCAGGGTGCCGATCATCCGGTTCCAGCTACGGGACAAGGGTAGCGAGCGGCCATTCGACTGATGATTGATGCCCAGCCCCAGGGTGCGAACGCGCCAGCCGGCCAGTGGAGAGTTGGTGCGCCACAGGAACATGAGCTCCGGTTCGTAATTGGTTTCGCGGAAAGGCCGTGAGGTGTTGCTGTTGAACACCTGCCAGCGCGACGACTGGGTGTAGCCAAACCACAGGTCGCCGTTGTCGCCCAGCAGATCTTCGAACAACTTGGCTTTCAGGCTGATCTGGTACTTCGTTTCGGTCGCATCGACATCAGCCGAGCTGATGCTGGCATGACCAGGCGCTGGCGAAGATGGAAAATGATTGACCCGGCTGGCGTGAAAAGCCGGCAGCACATAAACCGGCTTGTACTGCCGGATACGCAGGATCTGCCCACGTTCGCCGTCGTCGAGCTCCCAGGCTTGGCCGAGCAGCGAGGATGACCGGGGTGCAGGAACGCCGGTCTGGCCGGAAACCTGGCGGGTAGCGGGCAGCACGGCAATAGTGGAAACCGGCAACTGGTCGTAGCAAGCCAGCCGCCGTTCGGCACCTGGGATGGAGCGACAGTCGGCCAGTGTCTGGGCGCTGACCAGGCCGGGTAGCACAAGCATCAACAAGGCCAACGGCCGATTCAGTAAGGACATGATTTCAGTTCAAGGCACGGCAGCAATGGCGGGAGCAAAATGTACCCGATTCGCCGGTCGACCGCATGACTTGACGGCCACGGCAAAAATGACTCAGCCGGCAAGCGGCTATAATCGCCCTCCCCCCAGCTGCCCTCACTCTGCCGTGTCCGCCATCCACCTGTTGTCCCTGCCCGCCCTGCCCAAGCCCGGTAGCCGTCTTGATCTACCGGTGAGCACCGGCTCGTCCGATGCCCTCACCCTGGCTGAACTGGCGTGCCAGAACCCTGGCCGTTTGCTCGCCGTGGTCAGTGCCAGCGCCGCCGATGCGCAGCGCCTGCTCGATGAAATTCCCTGGTTTGCGCCGAATCTACGCGTGCGCCTGCTGCCGGACTGGGAAACCCTGCCCTACGACCATTTCTCGCCGCATCAGGATCTGGTGTCCGAGCGTCTGGCCACCTTATGGGCAGCCATGCAGGGTGATCTGGATATTTTGCTGGTCCCGGCGTCGACCGCGGTCAACCGTCTGGCCCCGCCGGAATTCATGGCGGCCTACACATTTGAATTCAAAAAGGGACAGCGCCTGGACGCCGACAAGTTCCGCGCTCAGGTCACGCTGGCCGGCTACGCCCACGTTACGCAAGTGGTGTCACCCGGCGAATACTCGATCCGCGGCGGCCTGATCGACCTCTTTCCGATGGGCTCGCAACTGCCCTACCGCCTCGACCTGTTCGACGACGAGATCGAAAGCATCAAGACCTTCGACGTCGATACCCAGCGCACCGTTTACCCAGTGCCGGAAATCCGCCTCTTGCCGGCGCGCGAATTTCCGATGGACGACAAGGGGCGCACCCACTTTCGGCAGGCTTTCCGCGAACGCTTCGAGGGCGACCCGGCCAAATCGGGCATTTACAAGGACATCTCGACCGGCATCGCCAGCGCCGGCATCGAGTATTACCTGCCGCTGTTTTTCGATGACATGGCCAGTCTTTTCGACTACCTGCCCCAAAACGCCCTGTTCGTCACCCACGGTGACGCCCCGGCGGCGATAGCCGCTTTCTGGGCCGACACCAAATCACGCTACTTGTTCCTGCAAGGCGACAAGGGCCGGCCGCTGCTTGCTCCGGAAGAACTTTTCCTCAGTGACGAAGCCTTTTTCAGCGCCGCCAAAGCTTACGGTCGACTGGCACTGGACAAGAGCCATGCGGACAAGCCCGACCTTGCCTCCGAAAGCCGTGCGTTGTCCCTGAAAAATTTGCCCGCTATCGCTGTTGACCGCAGACACGACGAGCCGCTGGGCAAGCTCAAGGCATTTTTGGCGGCTTATCCTGGCCGCGTCCTGCTTGTTGCGGAAACCGCCGGTCGGCGCGAGACACTGGCTGCGATGTTTGCCGAGCACCAGATCAGGCCGGATATTTGCGCCGATCTCGCTGCTTTTTTGAACACTCAGGCACCGCTGGTCCTCGGCATCGGCCCCTTGCACGCCGGCTTTGTGCTGGCTGACAGCCTGGCCTTCATCACCGAAACCGAGTTGTACGCGGGTAGCCCGCGCCGCCTGCGCCGCGAATCAGCCCGCAAGGCAAGCTTCGACAACTGGCTGAAGGATCTGACCGAACTGAAAGTCGGCGACCCCGTGGTGCACGAAAGTCACGGCATCGGCCGTTACCGTGGCCTGATCCGCATGGATCTTGGCCTGGGCGAACAGGAATTTCTCGAACTGCACTACGCTAATGACGCCAAGCTGTTTGTGCCAGTAGCGCAACTGCAGCTGATTTCCCGTTATTCCGGCGCCGACCCGGACAGCGCCCCGCTGCACACCCTGGGCTCGGGCCAGTGGGAAAAAGCCAAACGCAAGGCGGCCGAGCAGGCACGCGACACCGCCGCCGAATTGCTTGCCCTCTATGCGGCCCGTGCCGCCCGCCAGGGCCACGCCTTTGATTTTGAAGAACACGACTACGAAGCTTTCGCCGATGGTTTTGGTTTTGAGGAAACCAATGATCAGGCCCAGGCCATTGCTGCCGTCATCGCTGACATGAAATCCGGCAAGCCGATGGACCGACTGGTCTGTGGCGATGTGGGCTTTGGCAAGACCGAAGTAGCGCTGCGTGCTGCCTTTTGTGCGGTGGCCGGCGGCAAGCAGGTGGCGGTGCTGTGCCCGACCACCCTGCTCTGCGAACAGCATTACCAGACTTTCGCCGACCGCTTTGCCGACTGGCCAGTAAAAATCGCTGAAATCTCCCGCTTCAAAACCGCTAAGGAATCGGCGCAAGCCTTGCAGGACCTGGCCGAAGGAAAAATCGACATCATCATCGGCACCCACAAGCTGATCGGCAAGGACGTCAAATTCAACCGCCTCGGCCTGGTGGTCATTGATGAGGAACACCGCTTTGGTGTGCGCCAGAAGGAAACACTGAAGGCCATGCGCGCCGAGGTCGACGTACTGACCCTGACCGCAACCCCCATCCCGCGCACGCTGGCGATGTCGATGGAAGGCCTGCGCGATTTTTCAGTCATTGCCACGGCGCCGCAGAAACGCCTCGCCATCAAGACCTTTGTCAGCAAATTCTCCGACGGCATCATCCGCGAAGCGGTGCTGCGCGAACTGAAACGCGGCGGCCAGGTGTACTTCCTGCACAACGAAGTCGACACCATCGCCAACATGCGCGAGAAGCTGGAAAAACTGGTGCCCGAGGCACGCATCGTCATCGGCCACGGCCAGATGAACGAGCGCGAGCTGGAGCGCGTCATGCGCGACTTCACCGGCCAGCGCGCCAATGTGCTGCTGTGCACGACAATTATCGAAACCGGCATCGACAACCCGCACGCCAACACCATCCTGATCAACCGCGCCGAGAAATTCGGCCTCGCCCAGTTGCACCAGTTGCGCGGCCGGGTCGGCCGTTCGCACCACCAAGCCTACGCCTACCTGCTGGTGCAAGACGAAAAAGCGCTGACCAAGCAGGCGAAGATGCGCCTCGATGCCATCCAGGCCATGGAAGAACTGGGTTCCGGCTTTTTCCTGGCGATGCACGACCTTGAGATCCGCGGTGCCGGCGAAGTACTGGGCGACAACCAGTCGGGCGAAATGCAGGAAGTCGGTTTCAACATGTACGCCGACATGCTCAACCGCGCCGTCGCCCACCTGAAACAGGGCAAGTCGATTGCCGCCACCGACCTGACCCAACCGCTGGGCATCGGCAGCGAAATCAACCTGCGCACGCCGGCGTTGTTGCCCGATGCCTACTGTCCGGATGTCCATGAACGCCTGACGCTGTACAAGCGCCTGGCCAATGGCGAAAGCGCCGACGAGATCGATGCGCTGCAGGAAGAACTGATCGACCGCTTCGGTGAACTCCCCTTGCAGGCGCAGTCGCTACTTGCCACCCACCGCCTGCGGCTGCTGATCAAACCGCTGCTAATCGCCAAGCTTGACGCCAGCAACGACCAGATCACCCTGCAGTTTGCCCCGGCGTTCAGCAAGAATCCGCCTATCGAACCGATCAAGATCATCAATTTGATTCAGAAAAACCGCAGCTATAAGCTGGCGGGACAGGATAAAATTTCCCTTTTACGCCACTGCCCCGGCCTGAATGACAAGGTCGCTGCAGTCAGAGACATGATTCGCGAGCTGACCAAATGACCACACAAAACATCGACAACATCAATGTAGCGGCCTTCGACACCATGCCGACGCCGGCCGAAATTAACGCCAAAGTGCCGTTGACCGCGAGCGCCGAAGCGACGGTTCGCCAAGGCCGCGAGCAACTGCGCAACATCCTGGACCGCAAGGATCACCGCCTCTTCGTCGTCGTCGGCCCCTGCTCCATCCACGACCCGATCGCCGGCATGGACTACGCCCGCCGCCTGAAAGCGCTGGCCGACGAGGTCAGCGACACGCTGCAGATCATCATGCGCGTCTATTTCGAAAAGCCGCGCACCACGGTCGGCTGGAAGGGCTACATCAACGACCCGTTTATGGATGACTCCTTCCAGGTTGATGTCGGCATGGAAAAGGCCCGCCAGTTCCTGCGTGACGTCAACGAACTTGGCTTGCCCGCTGGTACCGAAGCGCTCGACCCCTACGGCCCGCAATACTACGGCGACCTGATCACCTGGACCGCCATCGGTGCCCGCACCACCGAATCGCAGACGCACCGCGAAATGTCGTCCGGCCTGTCTACACCGGTCGGCTTCAAGAACGCCACCAGCGGCGACCTGACGGTCGCTACCAACGCCATCCTGTCGGCCTCCAACCCGCACTCTTTCCTGGGCCTCAACAACGACGGTCGCGTCGCCATTGTCCGCACTACCGGCAACGCCTACGGCCATGTCGTCCTGCGCGGCGGCGACGGCAAACCCAATTACGACACGGTATCGATCACCGTTGCCGAACAAGCGCTGGCCAAAGCCAAGCTGCCGGCCAACCTGGTCGTTGACTGCTCGCACGCCAATAGCTCCAAAAAACCGGCCCTGCAGCCGCTGGTCATGGCCGACGTGGTCAACCAGATCCGCAACGGCAATAAATCGCTGCTCGGCGTGATGATCGAATCCAACATCGAAGCCGGCAACCAGCCCATCCCGGCCGACCTGTCGCAACTCAAATACGGCTGCTCAGTCACCGACGGCTGCGTTGGTTGGGACGACACCGAGCAAATGATCCGCGACGCCGCTGTGATGCTGCGCGACGTGCTGCCGGGTCGCCTGGAAGACTAAGCCGCCAGTTGCTGCCATCCACGCCGGGTGGCAGCGCATTCCGGCACGTTGCCGGACTTGCCGCGTGGGCGGGTTTGCTTGCAAGATAGGCTGTCCGCTCACCAAGGAGTCATCGCCATGGCCATTCCTCAAATTGCCCAAGGTCCATTCACTTACGCCGACTACCGCCACTGGCCGGAAGACGAGCGCTGGGAACTGATTCACGGCGCGGCCTACGCCATGTCGCCAGCGCCATCGATCAGTCATCAGATGATCGTCGGGCAGTTATTTCGGCAGATTGACGAAGCGCTTGATGGCAAGCCCTGTCAGGCCCTGATTGCTCCGCTCGATGTGCTTTTGCCGGCGCTCAATGAAGCCGATGAACAGGTCGATACCATCGTCCAGCCGGATATTCTGGTCGTCTGCGACCCGGCCAAGATCGGTGACAGCCATGTTCGGGGAGCGCCAGACTGGATCATCGAAGTGCTGTCACCGCGCACTGCCCGCCACGACCACCTGACCAAACGCGCGCTCTATGAACGTGCTGGCGTCCGTGAATATTGGCTGGTACACCCGGTCGACCGCGTGATTACGCTGTACACATTGCACGACGGCCAATACGGTCGTCCCGAAATCGTCGACATGGCCGGAGAACTCGCTCCCGCCATCTTTCCTGAAATCCTCATCCGCTGGCAGCGGATTGTCGAAAAATTGCCCGACAACACCTTGCCAAGCCAACCCTCCCCCGCATGAACCTCATTCTCCAGGGCGGCGCGCTGCCCACTTTCCTGCTCGAAAAAATTATTGCCGCGACCGGCGCATCGACCGCTGAACCACGTCCACCGCAAGTGGTGCGCATCAAGGACGCCACGCGCACGGCCGAGTTTGACGCGCTGATTCCGTTGATCGAAGCGGAAAAGCTTGACTGGGCCTTCGTTGACCGTGACAAGACCCTGTCCGATTTCGGCCTGATCTGTTTCGATATGGATTCGACGCTGATTACCATCGAATGCATCGATGAGCTGGCCGATTTTGCAGGGAAGAAGGCCGAGGTTTCGGCGGTGACCGAGGCGGCGATGCGTGGCGAGATTGATTACCGCGAGAGCCTGCGTCGCCGGCTGGCGCTGATGGCCGGGCTGGATGCACGGGTGCTGGCGCGGGTATTCGGCGAGCGCCTGCTGCTTTCTCCTGGCGCCCGTGAGCTGCTTGAGGCGGTGCAACAGGCGGGTCTGCGCACGGCCATTCTATCCGGCGGGTTTACCTATTTCACCGAGCGGCTGCGCATCGAGCTGGGTTTTGACTTTGCGACGTCGAACGAGCTGGAAATTGCGGGGGGCAAGCTGACTGGCCGGGTGGTCGGCGACATCATCGATGCCGCAGCAAAAGCGCATCATCTGGCCCGCCTACGCGATGAACTGGGCTTACGCCGGGATCAGGTCATTGCCGTGGGTGATGGGGCCAATGATTTGATGATGATGGCAGAGGCGGGTTTGTCTGTGGCTTATCAGGCCAAGCCGGCAACGCGCGCCAAGGCGGATGTGGCGATCAATTTTGGTGGGCTCGATGCCCTGCTCAAGCTTTTCGACTGAGCGCCCGCTCAGTCGCGCAGGCTATCCAGGTAGAGCGTTTCGACCTTGGCCCGCGCCCAGGGGGTGCGGCGCAGAAATTTGAGGCTGGAGGCAATGCTCGGTTCGTGATTGAAGCAGCGGATGTCGATTTGCCGGCCGAGCATATCCCAGCCGTACCAGCGCACCAGTTCGTTGAGCATGGTTTCCAGTGTCACGCCATGCAGTGGATTGTTGCTTTGCTGCGCCATCGCCGTGCCCCACCGATCAGGCGACTTCGTCGATCCAGGCTTGCTGGATGGCTTCGAGGATTTTTTCGCCGCAACGATTGGCATCGTCGTCAAAACCGGGCAAGGCCATGACCCAGTTACGCAGGTCGACAAAATTGATTTTCAGCGGGTCGACCGCGGGATGAGCATCGGAGAGTTCGATGGCGATATCGTTGATGTCAGTCCATTTCATTTGCGGTGCCCTTCCTTCGCCATGTTGATACTGTATTTTGGAATTTCGACCACCAGCGGGGTCGACCGCACGATGGCCTGACAACCCAGACGGGAGTTCGGCTCCAGGCCCCAGGCCTTGTCGAGCAAGTCTTCCTCGACCTCCTCTGCCTCTTCTAGAGAATTGAAACCTTCCCGCACGATGACGTGGCAGGTTGTGCAGGCGCAGGACATTTCACAGGCGTGATCGAGTTCGATGTCATGGGCCAGCAGGTTCTCGCAGATCGATTTGCCGGCTTCGGCTTCAATTACCGCGCCGTCCGGGCAGAGCTCAAGGTGCGGCAGCACAATCATTTGGGTCATGCGTCTTCTCCCGTAGCGATGTCATTCACCTTGCGGCCGGATAGCACCTTCTTGATGCTTTGATCCATGCGACGGTGGGCGAAGGTTTGTGTCTCGAAGCCAAGGTCGTCCATCGCCAGATTGATCAGGCGACGATTGTCACCGGCAATGCTATTGCGCAGTTTGGCGATGGTGGTGTTGATCTTGTCGATTTCAGCAGTGCTGAGCAGATGCGCATCCTCGGCCAGTGCGGCTTCCGTGGCTTCGATCATGCGCTCGCCTTCAACCTGGGCTTCGCGCAAGGCCCGTGCCATGGCGTCATCCTTGGCATGGGCCATCGAATCCTTGAGCATGCCGGCAATTTCATCATCGGACAGGCCATAGGAAGGCTTGACGTTGATGCTGGCCTCGACGCCGGTGGTTTGCTCGCGCGCCGTGACCGACAGCAGGCCATCGGCATCGACCTGAAAGGTGACGCGAATGCGTGCCGCGCCTGCCACCATGGCCGGGATGCCACGCAACTCGAAGCGGGCCAGCGAGCGGCAATCGGCGATCATTTCGCGCTCACCCTGAACCACATGAATGGCCATCGCCGTCTGACCATCCTTGTAGGTAGTGAACTCCTGGGCACGGGCGGTCGGAATGGTCGAATTGCGCGGAATGACTTTTTCAGTCAGCCCCCCCATCGTTTCCAGGCCAAGCGATAACGGAATGACATCGAGCAGCAGCCAGTCGTCCTTGCCGGTCTTGTTGCCAGCCAGCAGGTTGGCTTGGGTCGCGGCGCCAAGGGCGACGACCTTGTCCGGGTCGAGATTGGTCAGCGGTTCCTGGCGGAAAAAATCACCCACGGCTTTCTGGATCTGCGGCATGCGGGTGGCGCCGCCGACCATGACCACACCCTTGATGTCGTCGGCGCGCAGGCCGGCATCGCGCAGGGCTTTCTTGACCGGTTGCAGTGTTTTTGAAACCAGGGTGCGGGTAATCTCGGCAAAGGTCTGGACATCCAGTTTGATGTCGACCATTTCATCCGACCCCAAGCGCAGCGAAATCGGCGCTTCCGGGTTATTGGTCAGGAATTCCTTGGCTTCGCGGCAACGCATCATCAGACGGCGGGCATCTTCCGGCGACAGGGGCTGCAGCTTGGCTTGCTCGATGACCCAGCAGAAAATCCGGTGGTCAAAATCATCCCCACCCAGCGCCGAATCACCCCCCGTGGCCATGACCTCGAAAACACCCTTGGTCAGCTTGAGGATGGAAATATCGAATGTGCCGCCCCCCAGGTCGTAGACCGCGTACACCCCTTCCGCCGCATTATCGAGTCCGTAGGCAATGGCCGCCGCCGTCGGTTCGTTGAGCAGGCGCAGGACATTGAGCCCGGCGAGACGGGCGGCGTCCTTGGTGGCCTGACGTTGTGCATCGTCAAAATAGGCCGGTACGGTGATCACCGCGCCCAGCAGTTCGCCAGCTAGGGCGTGTTCGGCCCGAGCCTTCAGACTTTTGAGAATTTCGGCGGACACCTCGACCGGGCTTTTGATGCCGGCGTGCGTTTTGAGCTTAACCATGCCCGGCGCTTCAATGAAGTCGTAAGGCATCGATTCGACATGCGCGATGTCCGGCTTGCCGCGCCCCATGAATCGTTTGACCGAAATGATGGTGTTTTTGGGGTCGACCGCTTGCGTCTTGCGTGCTTCGTAGCCGACATCCACCTGACCGTCGACGTGGTAGCGCACCACGGAGGGCAGCAAGGGGCGGCCCTGTGCGTCATGCAAACAGACCGCCATGCCGCTGCGCACGGTGGCCACCAGCGAATTGGTCGTACCAAGATCGATCCCGATGGCGAGCTTGTGCTCATGCGGGGCAGCAGATTCGCCGGGCTCGGCAATTTGAAACAGGGCCATATTTTTATTCTTCCAGCGACGCCAGCGCGTCGTCGATTTCAGACAGCAGCTTTTCCAGGAACATCAGGCGACGCACCCGGTCAGTGGCTTGCGAATAATCTTGCTGCAGATCCAGCAACTCACCCACTTCGGCAAAGCGCTGCTCGATATCGGCACGCAGACGATGGTGAAGGTGAGTCAACTCATGGTGGTCGCCGCCGGTACGGGCTTCCATCACCGCCTCACGCCACTCCATCTGTTCCATCAGGAAGTCAGCCGGCATGGCGGTGTTGTTCTCCGCCTGCAGATCGTGCCCGGCCAGTTCAAGCAGGTATTTCGCCCGCGCCAGCGGTTTCTTCAAAGCCAGGTAAGCCTCGTTGACCCGCGTCGCCCACTGCATCGACAAGCGCCGCGCTGCATCGCTGGCACTGGCGAAGCGATCCGGATGCACCTGCGCCTGCAGGTCGCGATAACGCGAATCCAGCTCGGACAGGCTCAGCCGGAAGCGGCGCGGCAGACCAAACAGGGAGAAAAAATCAGTACTGAGGTCCATCAAACGTTGAACGACTCGCCGCAGCCGCACTGATCCTTGACGTTCGGGTTATTGAACTTGAAGCCTTCATTGAGGCCTTCGCGGGCGAAGTCGAGTTCCATGCCTTCGAGATACGGCATGCTCTTGGCATCGATAATGACTTTGACGCCATTCTGTTCAAACACCTGATCGTCCTCATTCACCTCGTCGACGAATTCCAGCTTGTAGGCCATGCCGGAACAGCCCGAAGTCCGTACGCCAAGGCGCAGGCCAATGCCCTTGCCGCGCTTCTGCAGGAAATTGGCGACGTGCTTCGCCGCCGATTCGCTCAAGGTCACGCCCATGCTTATTCTCCGTGCTTTTTCTTGTAATCCGCGACCGCCGCCTTGATGGCGTCTTCGGCCAGGATCGAACAGTGGATTTTAACCGGCGGCAAGGCCAGCTCTTCGGCGATTTCAGTGTTTTTGATGCTCAAAGCCTGGTCGACCGTCTTGCCCTTGACCCATTCGGTCACCAGCGACGATGACGCAATCGCCGAGCCGCAGCCGTAGGTCTTGAACTTGGCATCTTCAATCACGCCTGATTTGTTGACCTTGATCTGCAACTTCATCACATCGCCGCAAGCCGGCGCGCCGACCATGCCGGTCCCGACACCGTCATCTTCCTTGGCAAAGGAACCAACGTTGCGAGGATTCTCATAATGATCAATGACTTTGACGCTATAGCTCATGTTATTTCTCCTAAATTCAATGGTAAGTCACCTGTGATGAGTGGCTCCTAAAATCTTGCTCATCACCAACGACGCGTGACTCGCAACTCAATGCGCGGCCCACTGGACGGTGCTCAGGTCGATACCGTCCTTGTACATATCCCACAGCGGCGACAGATCACGCAGTTTGCCGACTTTGGCTTTCAGCAACTGGATGGCGTAGTCAATTTCCTCTTCGGTCGTGAAGCGGCCAATGGAGAAACGGATCGAGCTGTGCGCCAGTTCGTCATCACGGCCCAGCGCGCGCAGCACGTAGGACGGTTCCAGGCTGGCCGAGGTGCAGGCCGAACCGGACGATACGGCCAGATCCTTGATCGCCATGATCATCGACTCGCCTTCCACATAGGCAAAGCTGATATTCAAGTTATGGGCGACACGCTGTTCGAGATCACCATTGACGAAGGTGGCTTCCATGTCCTGCAAGCCGTTGAGCAGACGATCACGCAAGGCCTTGACGCGGGCGTTTTCCTCGCTCATTTCTTCCTTGGCCAGGCGAAAGGCTTCACCCATGCCGACGATCTGGTGCGTCGCCAGCGTGCCGGAGCGGAAACCGCGCTCGTGACCGCCGCCGTGCATCTGCGCTTCGAGACGGATGCGCGGCTTGCGGCGCACGTACAGCGCGCCGATGCCCTTGGGGCCGTAGGTCTTGTGCGCCGAGAAACTCATCAGGTCGACCTTGAGCGTGCTCAGGTCGATATCCACCTTGCCGGTCGCCTGCGCGGCATCGACGTGGAAGACGATGCCTTTTTCACGGCAGATTTCACCCAGTTCGGCGATGGGCTGAATGACGCCGACTTCGTTATTGACGAACATCACCGAGGCCAGCACGGTGTCCGGGCGAATCGCCGCCTTGAAGACTTCCAGGTCAAGCAAACCGTTGTCCTGAACATCGAGGTAAGTGGCTTCAAAACCCTGGCGTTCCAGCTCGCGCACGGTGTCGAGGACGGCCTTGTGCTCGGTCTTCACCGTGATGAGGTGCTTGCCCTTGGTGCCGGCGTAGAAATTGGCGGCGCCCTTAATGGCGAGGTTATTGGATTCGGTGGCGCCTGAGGTCCAGACGATTTCCTTGGGGTCAGCACCGACGAGCGCTGCCACCTGCTCGCGCGCTTCTTCCACCGCCGCGTCGGCAACCCAGCCGAAGCTGTGCGAACGCGAGGCGGGATTGCCGAAATGCTCGCACAGATACGGAATCATTTTTTCGGCGACGCGCGGGTCGACCGGGGTAGTGGCCGAATAATCAAGGTAGATGGGCAGTTTCATCGTCATTCTCGCTAGTCAGGTCGGGTTTGTTTCAAACCGCCAGAGCGGTCAGTCCCTGCAGGCGTCCGACTGTAGCCCGCAAGGCGTTGATGAATTGTTCGATATCCGCGTCGCAGTTGCCCTCGCCCAAGCTGACGCGGATAGCGCCGCGGGCGATTTCCGGCGCCACACCCATCGCCCGCAAGACATGCGAGGGTTCCGGGTTGGCGCTGGAACAGGCGGCACCGCTGGCCACGGCAAAACCTTCACGATCCAGCTTGCCAACCAGGGTTTCGCCATCGAGTTCGGGAAAAGCGAAGTAGCTGGTATTGGGCAAACGCGGCGCGTCGACCGCAAAAATCTGGGCGCCGCTTGCGGTCAACCCGCTTTCCAGACGATTTTTCAGAATCTGCATCCGTTGCGGCAGTTCGGCAACGCGTTGTGCAGCAAGTTCCGCCGCCACACCGAAACCAACGATGGCCGGTACATTTTCCGTTCCTGAACGCAGACCGCGCTCGTGACCACCGCCGGCAATCAAGGGCTGCAATTCCACCCGCTTGTCCAGCACCAGCGCCGCGGCGCCTTTCGGCCCGTTGATCTTGTGCGCTGACACCGTCAGCGCATGGACGCCGGCGGCATTGAGCAGGCGAAAATCCACCGGCAGCTTGCCGAAGGCCTGCACCGCATCGCTGTGGAACCAGGCACCAGTGGCGCGTGCCGTCGCCGCCAGCGCGGCGACATCCTGAATCACGCCAGTTTCGTTATTAGCCAGCATGACCGAAAGCAGCGCCGGCCGGTTTTGCAGCAACAAGGCGTAAGCGTCGGTTTTTACCCGCCCGGCACCGTCGACCGCGATTTTCTGCAGCGTCCAGCCCTGCCGCGCCAGTTGCGCCGCTGGCTTGAGCACGCAGGGGTGTTCCGTCGCGCTGACGGCGATCAGCCCCGGTTTCATGCCGGCGGCCGCCCCTTTGAGGAACAGGTTGTTGGCTTCACTGCCACCGCTGGTGAACACCACCTCGGTCGGATGTGCGCCGAGCGCCGCAGCGACCTGCTGCCGCGCCTCGTCAATCGCCTGGCGCGCCCGCCGTCCGTACTCGTGCCGGCTCGACGCATTGCCGCACAGGCCGTCAAGCCAGGGCAGCATCGCCGCCTTCACCACTGAAGCGAGCGGTGTGGTGGCGTTATGGTCGAGAAAGACGGGCTGGAACATGGGAATACTCAGGCTAGGGCAGCAATTTTGTCGCGCTGCACCCGACGCGGCCCAGGGCCCAGGGCGCGCTGGTCGGTCAACACCGACTCGCCGCGGGCAGCGGCTTTCTTGCGCTCGCGCTCAACCAGATCCGCCAAGGTCACCGACGCCAGATAATCAAACATCTTGGCATTCAGGGTGGACCACAGTTCATGGGTCATGCAGCGGTGCTCGTCCTGACAATTTTCCTGGCCCCCGCACTGCGTCGCGTCCAATTGCTCATCGACCGCTCGAATGATGTCAGCCACCGTCACCGTATCCAGCGGGCGGGCAATGCAATAACCGCCGCCCGGACCGCGCACCGAATCGACCAACTGACCACGCCGCAGCTTGCCAAACAACTGTTCAAGATACGACAGGGAAATCCCCTGCCGCTCCGCCACGCTGGCCAGCGCCACCGGCCCGTCATCGCCGCGCAAAGCGAGGTCCATCATCGCCGTCACGGCAAAACGCCCTTTGGTCGTCAAACGCATTCCGTTCTCCAGATCAATAACCTAGTGTTACGGTCAACTATATGAAACCGGACAAAATTAGTCAACTATTTTGCTCAGGTATTGTGGGTCAAAGCGGTCGGCCGCCTGGACCTCGTCATCGCACTGAACCCCCTGCGCTTCCAACTCCTTGAGCAAGGATGCCAGACGGCGATCGGTTTCGGCGGCATGGTCGAGTAGACCGTGAATGGCCTTGGCCAGCGGATCGTCTTGATCACGCCCTACGGCATAAGCGGAAAAACCCATTTTCTCGGCTTGCGCCTCGCGTTGCTTGCTTTGCTCCGAGCGATCGAGAATGCGCGCCGGGTTTCCCACCGCCGTCGCACCCGCCGGCACCGGCTTGGTGACCACGGCATTCGACCCCACCTTGGCCCCGGCTGCAATGGTGATCGGCCCCAAGACCTTGGCGCCGGCCCCAATCACCACGCCGTTTTCCAGCGTCGGATGGCGCTTGCCCTTGTTCCACGAGGTGCCACCCAGCGTAACGCCGTGATACAGCGTGACATCGTCCTTGATTTCTGCGGTTTCGCCGATGACCACCCCCATGCCGTGGTCGATGAAAAAACGGCGACCAATGCTCGCTCCGGGGTGGATTTCGATCCCGGTCAAGAAACGTGAGACATGGGCCGTGAATCGGGCCAGCCAGCGCAACCGATAGCCCCACAGCCGATGTGCGATGCGATGCAGGAACAGGGCATGAATGCCGGGATAACAGGTGAGCACCTCCCAGAACGAGCGAGCCGCCGGATCGCGGTCAAAAACCGCGCGGATATCCTCACGCAAGTGCCGGAACATGGGGGCAATCTCCCTATTGAAAGGGGGTGAATTCTAAAATACTCGACTGAAATTGTCAGCTATTTCCGGCAAAATTGCGCTACGCTCAAATAGAAACAACGCACACAGATCACCATGCCGACCACTTCCCCGACCACACTTCAACTTGATATCGTTTCCGACATCGTCTGCCCCTGGTGCTTCATCGGCCTGCGCCGGCTGGACGTCGCCTTGGCCCAGCTCAAGGCAACACACCCCGCGCTGCAAATTGTCACGCGCTGGCAGCCTTTTTTCCTCAATCCACAGACACCACCCAGCGGCGAACCTTATCTCCCTTTTCTGATCGAAAAATTCGGCAGCGAAGCCGCTGTGGCCGCCCTCTTCCAGCGTGTCCATGACGCCGGTGCCGCGTATGGCCTCGACTACCAGTTCGAGAAAATTGCGCTGCGGGCCAACACCCTGCAAGCGCATCGCTTGATCTACTGGGCACAACAGCGGGGTGATGCCCGGCCCTTGGTTGAACGGTTGTTCGTCGGTCAATTCCAGCGCGGCGAGCACATCGGCGATCCGGCCGTGCTGCTTGAGATTGCCGTCGCGTGCGGCTATCCGTCCGCCGAGGTCGCCGACTATCTGGCCAGCGAGCGCGATTACGAACAGATCCGCCACATGGAAGAGCACTACCGCGCCAGCGGCGTGCGTGCTGTGCCAACCTTCATCGTCGACCAGCGACTCATGATTCCCGGCGCCGAAGATCCCACAGTACTGGTTGCTGCCATCGAACAGGCCCTTGCGAGCCGGGATGATGCCAAAACCCCGCACTGAGGCGAAAAAGGACAGGCTCGGCTGGTAAGCCGCAGAAAACCTGACGCCTGGAGCGGTTCCGAGCAAGCCCTGGGCCGGGACAGGATCACCGCAAAATCAAGCATCAAGAAAACAACAACGGAGTTTGCTTGCCTCATGCAGCGCTTTCTGATATTAAATCGCTTTTTTGGTCACTGGGACGCACCGACAAAATGGCAGAAGACCTGCTCCACAAACATTTCGCACCTTACGAGCCCAAGGCTGGTGAGGAGTACATGAGCAACAAGCAACTTGCCCACTTCAGAAAGATGCTCGAAGCGGTGAAGAAGGAGCTTGGCGAGGACATCGACCGCACCGTGCACACCATGCAAGACGAAGCGACGGTATTTGCCGACCCTAACGACCGAGCCAGCCAGGAAACCGACATGGCGATCGAACTGCGCAATCGTGACCGTGAGCGCAAGTTGATCAAAAAAATCGACGAAACGCTGGGGCGTATCGACAGTGGTGACTACGGCTTCTGCGACAAGTGCGGTGTCGAGATCGGCATCAAGCGTTTGGAAGCTCGCCCGACGGCGACCCTGTGCATTGACTGCAAAACTTTGGATGAAATGAAAGAAAAACAAATGGCGAAATAATCGCCATGGCAATTCTTACGGTCAACGGCGGTTGACCGCAAAAAGGGCACCAGAAGGTGCCCTTTTTCATAGCCAAGGCGCCCGGAAGCGCCTGTGGTAGCAATTACTGCGGCGCTTGCTGCGCAGCGGCTTGCGGTTGGGCGGCAGCCTCTTCGGCAGCAACGGCCTTCATCGACAGCTTGACGCGACCACGGTCGTCAGTTTCCAGAACCTTGACGCGAACGATCTGGCCTTCCTTGACGTAGTCTTCGACCTTGTTGACCCGTTCCTGAGCGATCTGGGAAATGTGCAGCAGACCATCCTTGCCCGGCAGCACGGAAACAATCGCGCCGAAATCAAGAATCTTCAGGACCGTACCTTCGTAGATCTTGCCGATTTCGACTTCTGCCGTGATCGCATCGATGCGGGCACGGGCGGCGGCGGCGGCTTCACCGCTGCTGGAGGCAATGGTGATGGTGCCGTCGTCCTGAATGTCGATCGTGGTGCCGGTTTCTTCGGTCAGGGCACGGATCACTGCACCGCCCTTGCCGATGACGTCACGGATCTTTTCCGGATTGATCTTGAAGGTGTACAAACGCGGTGCGTAAGCCGACATTTCTTCACGCGGGCCGGCAGCAGCTTCCTGCATCAGATTCAGGATATGGATGCGGGCATCCTTGGCCTGAGCCAGTGCCACCTGCATGATTTCTTTGGTGATGCCCTGGATCTTGATGTCCATCTGCAGCGCGGTGATACCAGTCGTTGAACCCGCTACCTTGAAATCCATGTCGCCGAGGTGATCTTCGTCGCCCAGGATGTCGGTCAGCACGGCGAAACGGTTGCCGTCCTTGATCAGACCCATGGCGATGCCGGCAACGTGCGCCTTTAGCGGCACACCGGCGTCCAGCAGGGCCAGACAGCCGCCGCAAACGGAAGCCATGGAAGAGGAACCGTTGGATTCGGTGATTTCCGAGACCAGACGCATCGAGTAGGAAAAATCTTCCGGCTTCGGCAGCACGGCGAGCAGCGCGCGCTTGGCCAAACGACCGTGACCGATTTCGCGACGCTTCGGCGTACCGACGCGACCACATTCGCCGGTGGCGTACGGAGGCATGTTGTAGTGCAGCATGAAGCGATCGCGGTATTCGCCAGCCAGCGCATCAATGATCTGCTCGTCGCGGTTGGTACCGAGCGTGGCAACAGCCAGTGCCTGGGTTTCACCACGGGTAAACAGGGCCGAGCCATGGGTGCGCGGCAGAACGCCGGAACGCATGGTGATCGGACGCACGGTGCGCGTGTCGCGACCGTCGATACGCGGTGCACCACTCAGGATGCGGCCGCGAACGATAGAAGCTTCGATTTCGTGGAACAGGTTGCCGACGGTGTTTTCGTCGGGTGCGCCTTCAGCGCCGGTACACAGCGCAGCGACCGCTTCGGCGCGGATGACCTTGACGGCCTGGCTGCGCGTTTGCTTGACGGTGATGTTGTAGGCTTCTTCGAGCTTGGCACCAACCAAGGCGGTCAGGCTGGCGACCAGCGCTTCGTCCTTCGGTGCAGCTTGCCATTCCCATTCCGGCTTGCCGGCTTCTTCGACCAGTTCGTTGATGGCGTTGATCGCCTTCTGCATTTCGGTGTGACCAAAAACGACGGCGCCGAGCATGATTTCTTCGGACAACTGGTCGGCTTCGGATTCAACCATCAGCACAGCGGCTTCGGTACCGGCGACGACGAGGTCGAGCTGGCTGGACTTAAGCTGGCTCAGGGTCGGGCACAGAACGTACTGGCCGTCGATGTAACCGACGCGGGCAGCACCGATCGGGCCGTTGAACGGCACACCGGAGATGGCCAGAGCAGCAGAAGCACCGATCAGGGCCGGGATATCGGAATCAATTTCCGGATTCAGGGACATCACGGTGGCGATGACCTGGACTTCGTTGTAGAAGCCATCCGGGAACAACGGGCGGATCGGACGATCGATCAGGCGGCAGGTCAGCGTTTCCTTTTCGGAAGGACGGCCTTCGCGCTTGAAGAAACCGCCAGGAATACGGCCGGCAGCATAGGTTTTTTCCTGGTAATCAACGGTCAGCGGGAAGAAATCCTGACCTGGCTTGGCATTCTTGGCGGCCACAACGGTGACCAGAACCACAGTTTCTTCCATGGAAACGAGCACAGCACCACCCGCCTGGCGGGCGACTTCGCCAGTTTCAATGGTGACTTGATGCGCACCATAGGCGAAGGTCTTTTTCACGACATTAAACATAACTTCCTTTCACTCTCACAATAAACAACAACAATAACAACGCGTTACAACGATATAAACAACGACACAACAAAAACAAAAAAGCGGCCGGGAGTTTTCCGGGCCGCTTTTTGCCTGCCTTGGTCTGGCTTACTTCCGCAGACCCAGACGGGTAATCAGGGTGCGATAACGATCAACGTCCTTGCCCTTCAGGTAGTCAAGCAGCTTACGACGCTGCGACACCAGGTGCAAAAGGCCACGACGGGAGTGGTGATCCTTTTTATGCTCCTTGAAGTGCGGCATCAGGTCGGTGATGCGGGCGGTCAGCAACGCGATCTGGACTTCCGGGGAACCCGTGTCGCCCTTGGCTTGCTGGTATTCGGCGACAACGCCGGCCTTGAATTCAGTGGTCAATGCCATGTCAAACTCTCTTTCAATAAAAACGACGCCGCCCCAGTTTGATAGAGCAGACGCCAATTCATTTTTCGCGACATGCGAAAGCGGCGGATTATAACAGCAATCAGGCCAGTTGCACCAGGCGTTTGGGCCACAAACGCCCTTCCCTTCCTGGTTCGCCCAGACCGGCCAGACGCCCGTCTACATAAACCCGTACCTTGCCATTCAGGCCTGCGGGCATATCAACCGGATTGCCATGCTGGAAGCGCTGGGCAGCTTCAGCAGCCAAATCGACACGCGGCAGGGTATGCAGCAAAGCGTCGACAGGCTGCAGGCAAGCCAGGCGTTCCGTTTCGCCCAACTGCTCAAGTTGAGCCAGCGTCACCGCCGACGCCAGCGTCAGGGATGCGACCCGCGTCCGGCGCAACGCCGTCAGATGCGCACCACAACCCAGCGCCTGACCGATGTCTGCCGCCAGCACACGGATGTAAGTCCCTTTGCTGCACGCCACGCGTAACACCAGGCGTTGCCCGGAAAACTCCAGACAATCCAGGGCGTGGATGGTAATTGCCCGTGCGGCACGATCAACCACGATCCCCTGCCGCGCTAGTTCATAAAGCGGCCGACCATCGCGCTTGAGCGCCGAATACATCGGCGGCACTTGTTCAATCGCGCCGGTAAAGCGCGGCAGCAGCGCAGAAATGGCCGCTTGATCGACGTCGACCGCGGCCGTCGCAATCACCTGCCCTTCGGCATCACCGGTATCCGTCACGGCACCGAGACGCAGCTCGGCCTCATAGGTTTTATCGGCATCAAGCAAGTCGGCCGAAAACTTGGTGGCTTCACCAAAACACAGCGGTAACAAACCCGTCGCCAGCGGGTCCAGGGTGCCGGTATGGCCGCCTTTGGCCGCTGAAAACAAACGACGCGCCTTTTGCAGCGCGTCATTCGAGGTCATGCCGATGGCCTTATCGAGCAACAGTACGCCATCGACCTGTTGCCAGACCTTTTTTACCCGTGTTTGCATCTGTGCGGCCTAAGCGTCTGGCGTTTGATCGCTCAGCGCATTGGCTTCATCAATCAACAAACTCAGGCTGGCACCCCGCTCAATTGAGGCGTCATAGATGAAATGAAGTTCCGGCAGGGTGTGGATGTGAATCCGCCGCCCTAGCTCGCGACGCAGAAAACCTGCCGCCCGCTTCAATCCCTGCTCGATTTCCGGCAGATGCTCGGGCTTGAGCGTGGCAAAAAACACCTTGGCGTGGGCGTAATCCGGTGTCAGTTCGACACTGGTCAGGCTGATCATGCCTACCCGAGGGTCTTTCAGTTCACTGCGAATCAGGTCGGCCAGGTCGCGGCGAACCTGCTCCGCGACCCGATCACTCCGTTGAAAACCTCTGGACTGCTTTTTTTTCATTACAGCGAACGCGCCACTTCCTGGATTTCATAGGCTTCGAGCTGATCGCCTTCATGGATGTCGTTGGTACCACGCAGCGACAAACCACACTCGAAGTTGGAACGCACTTCCTTGACATCGTCCTTGAAGCGCTTGAGCGAGTCGAGCTCGCCGTCCCACTGCACGACGTTGTTGCGGATGAGACGAACCCGCGAAGCACGCTTGATGAAACCTTCCAGGACATAACAGCCGGCAATGGCGCCCACCTTGGAAATGTTGAACACCTGACGAATTTCGACCATCCCGGTGACCTGCTCGCGCTTTTCCGGCGACAACATGCCGGAAAGTGCGGCCTTGACCTCGTCGACCGCGTCATAGATCACGTTGTAGTAACGAATATCCACTTCGAAGGTTTCTGCCACCTTGCGGGCACCCGCATCCGCCCGGGTATTGAAGCCGATGATGACCGCACCCGAAGCCTGCGCCAGATTGACGTCGGATTCGCTGATCGCACCAACGGCACCGTGAATAACGTTGACCCGAACTTCCTCGGTCGACAGCTTCTGCAGGGCATGAACCAGAGCTTCCTGCGAACCTTGCACGTCGGCCTTGATGATGAGCGGCAGGGTCTTGACCTCGCCCTCTTCCATCTGCTGGAACATGTTCTCGAGCTTGGCGGCCTGTTGCTTGGCTAGTTTGACATCGCGGAACTTTCCTTGACGGAACAGGGCGATTTCACGCGCCTTCTTCTCGTCGGTCAGAACGATGGCTTCTTCACCTGCGGCCGGCACATCCGACAAGCCAAGAATCTCGACCGGAATCGACGGCCCGGCTTCGTTGATCGGCTTGCCATTCTCGTCCAGCATGGCGCGGACACGACCAAAGACCTGGCCGGCCAGCACGACATCGCCTCGTTTCAAGGTGCCCGACAAAACCAGCATCGTGGCCACCGCACCACGCCCCTTGTCGAGACGCGCTTCGATGATCAAGCCTTTGGCCGGCGCATCCTTCTGCGCCGTCAGTTCCAGCACTTCGGCTTGCAATAGCACCTGTTCGAGCAGGTCATCAATGCCGGTTCCCTTCTTGGCCGAGACCGGCACGAAGGGTGAATCGCCGCCGTACTCTTCCGGAATAACGCCTTCAGCGACTAGTTCCTGCTTGACTCGATCTGGATTGGCATCCGGTTTGTCCATCTTGTTAATGGCGACCACCAGCGGCACACCGGCCGCCTTGGCATGGTGGATGGCTTCCTTGGTCTGCGGCATCACGCCGTCGTCCGCCGCCACCACCAGAATGACGATGTCGGTCGCCTTGGCGCCGCGCGCCCGCATCGCCGTAAACGCTTCGTGGCCCGGAGTGTCGAGGAAGGTGATCATGCCGCCTTCAGTCTCAACGTGGTAAGCGCCGATATGCTGGGTAATGCCGCCAGCTTCACCTGAAGCGACCTTGGCACGACGGATGTGGTCGAGCAGCGAGGTCTTGCCATGGTCGACGTGACCCATGACAGTAACGACCGGGGCTCGGTGCTCAAGCGGCACATCTTTATGCTCAACACTGTCTTCAACCAGGAAGGCATCCGGATCATCCAACTTGGCCGCCAGGGCCTTGTGGCCCATTTCCTCGACCACGATCATGGCGGTTTCCTGATCCAGCACCTGATTGATGGTGACCATGGAGCCCATTTTCATCATTGTCTTGATGATTTCTGTCGCCTTGATCGCCATCTTGTGCGCCAGATCGGACACCGAAATGGTTTCCGGAATGTGCACTTCGCGCACCACCGGCTCGGTCGGCGCCTGGAAGCTGCCTTGACCATCGTCAGTCTTGCTCGATTTTTTGTGGCCGTGGCGACCATCCTTCCAACCGGTACCCACATCGGCGCCACGCGTCTTCAGGCCACCCTTCTTTTTGCCTTCATCGGCATTGCGACCCTTCTCGCCCTTCTTGCCAACCGCATCCGGCCGCTTGTGCAGAGTACCTTTTTCGGGCGTGGCATCGCCCGTTTTAGCCTGAGCCGCCGCTTGCTGCTTGGCCACCTCGGCTTCCTTGGCAACAACAGCTGCGGCCTCGGCCTGCTGGCGCATGCGAACCAGAGCTGCTTCACGAGCCTGCTTTTCTTTCAGTTCACGTTCTTGAATCTCGCGCAGACGATTAAAGCGACGCGCCTCTTCTTCACGTGACTTCAGTTCCTTTTCACCAATGATGGCTGCCCGACTGAGCGGAGCTGGCCGAACCACGGGTTCCGGGGTCGGCTGAGTTTCAGCGACAGGCGCCTCGTTGGCGACTTCGCTCACCGGCTCGGCCTCAACGACTGGCTCGGCGACCGGCTCGGGTTCTGGCACCGGCTCGGGCTCGGGCTCGGGGGGAAGCGGCTCCGGCACTAATTCGACCACCGGCTCGGGCACGAGTTCGACCACAGCTTCCATCGGCAAATCTTGATCCAGCGCTTCAAGCGGCAAATCGTCGTCCTGCTCAGCGGCATGATCAAGGGCCTGATCGGCCGCCGGATGCTCCCCGGCTTCACGCTTGACCAGTACGCGCTTCTTGCGCACTTCCACCTGAACGGTCCGGGCACGACCATGCGAGTCGGTCGCCCGAATCTCCGAGGTCTGCTTGCGCATCAGGGTGATCTTGTTCTTGGCTTCGGAATCGCCATGGGAGCGCCGCAGATAATCAAGCAGATGCGTTTTATCTTGGTCAGTCAGCGTATCGCTGCCACCGACCTTGCTCACGCCGGCTTTGCCCAGCTGCTCGAGCAGGGCCGCCACCGGCATTTTGAGTTCTACGGCAAATTGTGAAACGGTTGTTGCAGACATATCGCTACCTCCTGCTCACTCGAACCAGTGAGCTCGTGCCTTCAGAATGATTTCCTTGGCACGCGCTTCGTCGATGCCGGTCATTTCCATGAGTTCATCAACAGCCAGCTCGGCGAGGTCATCGCGCGTTTTGACATCGTGTTCCGCCAGACTTGCAGCCAACTCTTTGCTCATTCCTTCCAGACCGATCAAATCCTCAGAAACGCTTTCCAGCTTTTCTTCGGTGACGATGGCTTCGGTCAGCAGAACATTGCGTGCGCGGTTACGCAATTCATTAACAATTTCTTCATCCAGACCATCGATTTCCAGCATCTCGGCCAGCGGCACATAGGCCACTTCTTCCAGCGTCGAGAAACCTTCCTCAATCAGCAGGTCGGCCAACTCTTCATCGATATCCAGCTTTTCCATGAAGACGACACGCGTCACCGCGTATTCGGCTTCAGCTTTCTTGGCCGACTCATCCTGGGTCATCAGATTGATGGACCAGCCGGTCAATTCGGAGGCCAGGCGAACATTCTGCCCATTGCGTCCGATGGCGATGGCGAGGTTGTCATCATCGACCACCACATCCATCGCGTGCTTTTCTTCATCGACGACAATCGACGACACTTCAGCCGGCGACAAGGCACCGATGACGAACTGTGCCGGATCGGCCGACCACAGCACGATGTCGATGTTCTCACCGCCGATTTCGTTACGAACTGCCGTCACACGCGAACCGCGCAGACCGACGCAAGTGCCGATCGGGTCAATCCGCGGATCATTCGACTTGACGGCGATCTTGGCGCGCAAACCCGGATCGCGGGCGCAGGCTTTCAATTCCATCAATTCATCGGAAATCTCCGGGACTTCAATATCGAACAACTTGATCACGAACTCCGGCGCTGTCCGCGACAGAATGATCTGCGGGCCACGGGCATTCCGATCGATACGCAGCAAATACGCCTTGATGCGATCACCAACGCGCAGATTTTCCTTGGGGATCATCTGATCTCGCGGCAGCACAGCTTCCATTTTGCCGGCTTCGATGATGGCATTGCCCCGCTCCATGCGCTTGATGGCGCCTGAGATGACATGTTCCTTGCGATCCAGAAAATCATTCAGGATCTGCTCGCGCTCGGCATCACGAATTTTCTGCAAGATAACCTGCTTGGCCGCCTGCGCGCCAATCCGGCCAAAATCGATCGGCTCCAGGGTTTCTTCCAGATATTCGTCGAGTTCGACTTCCGAATCATCCTTGCGCGCTTCAGACAAGGGAATTTCCAGGAACTCGTTAACATACGCATCGTCAGCAACCACATGCCAGCGACGGAACGATTCGAAGTGACCGGTCTGGCGATCAATCGACACCCGCACTTCGGCTTCGTCGTTGATACGCTTTTTGGTTGCGGAGGCAAGCGCCAGTTCAAGGGCACCAAATACGATTTCCTTGCTGACATTCTTTTCGCGGGCCAGTGCATCGACCAGCAGCAACATTTCACGGCTCATGGGCTAAAACCTCCTAGTCCTTCAGTCGAATCGCGGCACCAGACGTGCCTTTTCGATATTGGTATATTCGAGTTCCACATCATCTTTTTCGAGGCGCAGACCCACTTTGCCATCCTGGTGACCCAGCAGCTCACCCTGAAAATTACGCCGGCCATTAACTGGAATGCGCAATTTGATCTGGATGTCCTGACCGGCAAAACGCTCAAAGTCTGCCGCTTTTTTGACCACGCGATCCATGCCGGGCGACGAGATTTCCAGCCGGTCGAAATCGATGTTTTCGACTTCGAAAACTCGCGTCAACTGATTGGACACCTTGGCGCAGTCTTCGACATCGACACCGCTCTCTTTGTCCGGCACATCGATAAAGACGCGAATCGTCCGCCCACGGGGGGACATCTCGACATCCACGAGTTCATAACCCAGACCGACTACGGTCGTTTCCAGCAGCGTATTTAAATCCATGGCCACAAATAAAAAATGGGCGAAACGCCCATCCTAGAAAAAGATGCCCCGCCAAAGACGGCGGGAGAAACAAACCCGTGAATTATAACGGGTTTGTTTCTCCCGGTAAATGACTCGCGCGTCTTAAACGGACTGAGGGGGAACGTCTTCTGCCGCTACAGCACTGGCTTTCAGCGCCTTCATCAGCGACTTGACCTCGGTTTCCGACAATTCCTGACAGCGGCCCCGCTTCAATTGCGGCGGCAAGGCAAACGGGCCGTAGCGAACACGGATCAGGCGACTAACGGTGCAGCCCACCGCCTCGAACATACGCCGTACTTCGCGATTGCGGCCTTCGAACAAGCCGACGCGATACCAGCGATTCGCCCCTTCACCACCCGCATCAAGCAGGGTCGAGAAGCTGGCCGGACCATCCTCCAGTTCGATACCGTTCAGCAACTGGTGCTGCGCATCCAGCGTCAATTCGCCGAGCACGCGGACGGCGTACTCGCGCATCAACTGCGAACTCGGGTGCATCAGGCGGTTAGCGAGGTCACCCGAGGTCGTAAACAGCAACAGGCCCGAGGTATTGAAGTCGAGACGGCCGACATTGATCCAACGTCCGGCCCGCATACGTGGCAAGGCCGTGAATACGGAGGGGCGACCATCCGGATCATCACGTGAAACGATTTCGCCTTCCGGCTTGTGATAAATCAGCACACGCGGCAGACGATCGCTGCCGGCAAAGCGGATATTGATCAGGCGACCGCCAATTTTGACCTTGTCGGTCGGCAAGACGGACTGGCCCAGTTTGGCCAGCTCCCCATTGACCGAAATCCGGCCGGCGACGATCCATTCTTCCATTTCGCGACGCGAACCGACGCCCGCCTGGGCCAGCACTTTTTGCAGACGCTCCGGCTTGCCTTCCGGCACGGGTTTGCCATTGCGCCCGACGGCTCCGCGATTCGCCCGTCCACCGGGCGCCGGACGCGGGCTGCGCTTGACCGGCTTGGCTGCCGGTGCAGCCTCATCAGCCGCCATCGGCACATCGGGCCGGCGGCGAGTTGCGCCGGCATCCGCTGCCGCACCCGGGCTGCGAAAGGGCGTTCGTTTATTGGTTTTCATGAGTTAGTTCCAGTTCCTGAGCCAGTTGCTCAATAGGTGGCAATTCGCTGATGGCCCGTAATCCGAGATCATCCAGAAACTGCCGTGTCGTCGCAAACAGGGCCGGTCGCCCCGGGGTATCCCGATGCCCCACTTCATCGATCCAGCCGCGCTCGACGAGAATTCGGATCACATTCGGGTTGACCGCAACCCCGCGAATTTCTTCGATGTCACCCCGGGTCACCGGTTGACGATAGGCAATGATAGCCAGTGTTTCCAATACTGCTCGCGAATATTTCGGCGGTTTTTCCGGATTCAGGCGTTCAAGATAGGGCAAAAACTCTGCCCGCGTCCGAAAACGCCAGCCAGACGCCAGCTGCAACAATTCCAGCGGGCGCTTGCGCCAGTCATCACGCAATTGATCGAGCAATTTGCGCAATACCTCGGTCGACGGCGGTTCATCGAACATTTTCTTCAGGTCATGCACACTCATCGGCTCGCGCGCCGACAGCAGGGCTGCCTCAAGAATCAGTTTCAGCTGTTTCGGTTCCACCGTCATTCACTCGGACATAAATCGGCTCGAAAGCCGCCGTTTGGGTGATTTCAATCAATCGCTCACGCGCCAATTCCAGCATGGCCAGAAAATGCACCACCAGACCAGGCACCCCCATCACCGGCGAGAACAGCGCCTCAAAACGGACAAAGCCTGCTGCATCACGCAAAAAACGCAGAATGATGCCCATATGTTCGCGCACCGACAACTCTTCGCGACTGATCTGATGATTGCGTTTTAAAACCGCTTGCCGGAGCACGCCATCCCAGGCGGCCTTCAAATCGCCAATCGATACCTCAGGCAGGCGCTGCTGCATCGACTTCTCGACCAGTGTCTCGGCCCAGAAAAAATCACGCTCGGCATGCGGCAAAGCGTTCAGCCGCTGCCCAGCCAGTTTCATCTGCTCATATTCGATCAGGCGACGGACCAGTTCGGCTCGCGGATCATCGCCCTCCGCCTCACCCACCTGACGCGGCCGGGGTAACAGCAGGCGCGATTTGATCTCGATCAGCATCGCCGCCATCAGCAAATACTCGCCTGCCAATTCCAAGTTACGGGCCTGCATGCTATCCACGTAATCGAGATATTGCCGGGTCAGCGTCGCCATCGGGATATCGAGAATATCGACATTGGCTTTACGAATCAGGTAAAGCAGCAGATCGAGCGGCCCTTCAAACGCATCGAGCATGACCGCCAGGGCATCCGGTGGAACGTAGAGGTCGTGCGGCAAGGCGGCCAGCGGCTGGCCATAAATACGCGCCACCGGCGACAAAATATCCGCCTGCACCGGGTCGACCGCAAGCGTCATCTCACGAAGCCGCTGAGCGGCCCTTGCCTCGGTAGTGCAGATGCAGGTTGCGCGCATAGATGACCAGACTCAAGGCCTGGCCAAAAATGAACACTGGGTCATCGCGATGAATGGCATACACGGTCAGCACCAGGCCACCCGCCAGACTGAAATACCAGAACGCCACCGGAATAACGACTTGACCGGCTCGCTCGCTGCTCCACCACTGAATCACGAAACGCATCATGAACAGCGACTGGCCGCCAAAACCAATGGCGATCCACACCCAGGCGCCGACACCGCCTTCTGCCATCAGTGGTATTCCAGCCCCATCGACTCACGAACATCGCGCATCGTTTCACGCGCCAATTCGCGCGCCTTTTCGCAACCGTCAGCAATGATGTTCTTGACCAGCGTCGGATCGTCGAGATAAACCTGCGCCCGCTCACGCATCGGCGCTTGTTCCTTGAGGATGCCGTCAATGACGGGCTGTTTGCACTCGACGCAACCGATGCCCGCTGTCTTGCAACCCTGACTGGCCCAGGCGCGCGTGTTTTCATCGGAATAAACCTGATGCAACTGCCAGACCGGACAACGCGCCGGATCACCCGGGTCGGTGCGCAGCTTGCGCTGGGTATCGGTCGGCATGCTCTTGACCTTTTTGGCCACCGAAGCCTCGGACTCACGCAAGGTAATGGTGTTGTTATAGGACTTCGACATTTTCTGGCCGTCCAGCCCCGGCATTTTGGATTCCGGAGTCAGCAAATACCCTGGCTCAACCAGAATCATCTTGCCGGTGCCCTCGAGGAAACCAAACAAGCGTTCACGGTCGACCGCAGAAAGATGCTGAATATCACCGAGCATGGCTTTGGCCTGCTCAAGCGCTTCCTTGTCGCCGGCCTGCTGGTAGCGGGTACGCAACTCGTCGTACAGACGCGCCTTTTTGCTACCCAGTTTTTTGACCGCCTCGCGCGCCTTGTCCTCGAAACCGGGTTCGCGACCGTACATGTGATTGAAACGGCGAGCCAGTTCGCGGGTGAATTCGACGTGCGGAATCTGGTCCTCGCCAACCGGCACCTTGTCAGCACGGTAAATCAGGATATCGGCGCTCATCAGCAAGGGATAGCCCAGGAAACCGTAGGTGGTCAGATCCTTGCCCGCCAATTTTTCCTGCTGATCCTTGTAGGTCGGCACCCGCTCCAGCCAGCCGAGCGGCGTCATCATCGACATCAGAAGATGCAATTCGGCATGCTCGGGCACCCGCGACTGGATGAACAAGGTGGCCTGGTTGGGGTCCACACCGGCGGCCAGCCAGTCGATGACCATGTCCCAGCTCGCCTGCTCGATACCCTGCGGATTATCGTAATGCGTGGTCAGCGCGTGCCAGTCGGCCACGAAAAACAGGCAGGGATGCTCGTGCTGTAGACGCACCCAGTTTTTGAGGACGCCATGATAATGACCAAGATGAAGCGCGCCGGTCGGCCGCATGCCGGAGAGAACACGTTCTGCGTACATAAATTTTTCTAGTAAAGACCGAAAAGGGTTTCGATGGCCCCCGCCACCAGACTGACCAGGGGATTCATGATGTCGCCGAGGATACCGGTGAACAACAGCAGCAACAAAATGGGAAAGCCCCAGCGTTCAAGCTGGGCGAATTTCCAGGCAAGCCGATGCGGTAACAGGCTGACGGCGATCCGGCCGCCATCAAGCGGCGGCAGAGGAAGCAAGTTGAGCACCATCAGTACACAATTGATGATGACGCCGATCTTGGCCATTTCGGTCATCGGCACGGTGTAATCGCTAACCGGCATCAGCCAGGCGAGTTTGAGTACCATCGCCCAGGCCAGCGCCATCGCCAAATTCGCCAGCGGGCCGGCGGCGGCAACCCACAACATGTCTTTCTTCGGCTGGCGCAGGCGGGAAAAATCAACCGGCACCGGCTTGGCATAACCAAATAAAAAATTCCCGGCAGAAAAAAGCAGAATGGCCACCGGAATGATGATGGTACCCATCAGATCGATATGGCGTAGCGGATTCAAGCTGATCCGCCCCATCTGCCAGGCCGTTGGATCGCCGAAATAACGCGCGGCATAACCATGCGCCGCCTCATGCAGCGTGATCGCGAAAACCACCGGCAAGGCAGCGATGGCAATCGTCTGGATCAGGGCATTGAAATCGAGCATGCTCAGCCGAGACCGAAGGGGGCCAGCGGCCCACGGCCAGCGCGCACCAGCACCGGTGACGAGCCAGTCAGATCGATAATGGTGGTCGGCTCGATCCCGCAATGACCGGCATCGAGGATCAATTCAAGATGATCGTCCAGACGATCCTGGATTTCCCAGCCTTCGGTCAGCGGCGCTTCGTCCCCCGGCAACTGCAGCGTGGTAGTCAGCAAGGGCTCGTTCAGCTCTTCGAGCAAAGCCAGCGCCACTGGGTGATTCGGCACCCGCAGGCCAATGGTCTTGCGCTTGGGGTGCGCCACCCGGCGCGGCAATTCTTTGGTCGCTTCGAGGATGAAGGTGTAACTCCCCGGCGTCGTCGCTTTGAGAAGTCGATACTGGCTGTTATCGACCCGGGCGTAGGTAGCGATTTCGGACAAGTCGCGCACCATCAGCGTCAGGTGATGGCGGTCGTCGATCATGCGAAGCTGTCGGATGCGATCAAGCGCCTCGCGGTCCCCCAGATGACAACCGAGGGCATAACAGGAATCGGTCGGCAGAGCGAGCACCGCACCATGACGGATCATCTCGGCCGCTTGAATCAGCAGGCGGGGTTGTGGCGTTTCAGGGTGAATATTGACAACACGAGCCATGGTCAGCAGAGAAGACGCCAGATAGGTTTGAGATCCTGAGGCAAGGCCGGCAGCCGCCCCAGATCGATATAGCTTTCAGCCGGCCCATGAAAGTCGGAACCGCGCGAAGCATGAAAAGCATAGTGCCGAGCCAGCCGCGCAAAATGCAGCACATGGTCGGGCGAATGGCTGCCGCAGGTCACTTCGATGCCCTGCCCGCCCAGCGCCTTGAAGTCATCGAGAAAATGCCGCATCTCAGCCCCCGACATGCGGTAGCGCCCGGGATGGGCGACCACGGCCACGCCACCACCGTCGCGTATCCAGCCGACCGCATCGGCCAGCGTCGCCCAGCGATGATCGACATAACCCGGTTTGCCAGGGGTCAGGTAATGCTGAAATACTTCGCTGGTTTCACGGGCAATGCCGATTGATACCAGGTAACGGGCAAAATGAGCCCGGGAAATCAGACTGGGGTTGGTGACATAGGTCAGCGCCCCGTCATAGACACCGGGAATGCCGATCGCCGCCAAGGCATCGCCCATACGCCGAGCCCGCGCCAGACGGCCGTGGCGCAATTCGGCCAAACCGGCATTCAGGGCGGTGGCAGTGGGGTCAAAGCCCAGACCGACGATATGAATCGGGGTCTGGCGCCATTCGATCGAAATTTCGACGCCAGGCACAAAGACCATGCCGGACGCTTCGGCCGTGGCACGAGCCTCAAGCAGCCCCCCCAGATCATCGTGATCGGTCAGCGCCCAGCAATCAACCCCATTGGCCGCCGCTCGCTGGCCGACCTCGGCCGGCGACAGCAGGCCATCGGACACCGAGGAATGACTATGAAAATCGAAATTGGCTGGATTCACGGCAAAGCAGGACAAGGCAAAGGGCGAGTCTAACATGAAGCCCCGCCTCACCCGATCCATTGTTGCAGCGCAACAGGTTGCCTGCGGCCAGCCATCCAGCTATAGTGCCTGCCGTTCCATGGGAGAGCGCAGCGCACGCTGCCGCCGAAGGCGCAAACCCACCCGAAAACGCTCAGGCAAAAGGACCGTGGAACCGGGCGCAGGCCCGAAACTCTGGAGAGCTGATGGCGACTTTCACGGTCGACATCCACCGATGGGGCAAATCTCTCAGGTATCGAGGACAGAGGGGTGAAACGCAAGATTCGTTCTTTCGTTTCACCCCTTTTCCGTTTCTAGAATCGACGTTAATAAACGTTCGTAAAGGATTGATATGCTGAAGAAAACGGTTTTAAATTCCGCCCACCGCGCGCAGGGTGCCCGCATGGTCGATTTCGGCGGCTGGGACATGCCGGTCAACTACGGCTCGCAAATTGAAGAACACCATGCCGTACGCAACGATTGCGGCATGTTCGACGTCTCGCACATGTGCCCGGTTGATTTGGTCGGTGCCGATTGCCGCCCCTTTCTCTCCCGCCTGGTCGCCAACGACGTCGCCAAGCTGACCGTCTCCGGCAAGGCGCTCTACGCCGCCATGCTCAACGACGCAGGCGGCGTCATCGACGATCTGATCATCTACTTTCTGAGCGACACCCGCTTCCGCCTCGTGGTTAATGCCGGCACCGCCGAAAAAGACCTGGCCTGGATGCAAGCCCGGGCCACCGAATGGCAGATGGCAGTGACCATCACCCAGCGTCGCGATGGCGAAAACAATCTGGGAATCATCGCCGTGCAAGGCCCGAACGCGCGCGCCAAAGTCTGGCAGGTCCTGCCGCAAGCCAAGGCAGCGATTGCCGACCTGAAGCCCTTCTTCGCCGCTGAAATCGACCAATACTTCATTGCCAGCACCGGCTACACCGGTGAAGACGGTTACGAAATCATGCTGCCGGCGGGTGAAGCCGAAGCCCTGTGGAACGCCCTGCACGCGGCGGGCGTCGCGCCCTGCGGCCTGGGTGCCCGCGACACCCTGCGCCTGGAAGCCGGGATGAATCTCTACGGCCAGGATATGGATGAGACGGTTTCGCCGCTCGACGCCGGCCTGAGCTGGACGGTGGCCCTGAAGGACGGGCGCGATTTCGTCGGCAAAGCGGCGTTGACCGCAAACGGCCAGATGGCGCAGTTCCTCGGCCTCATCCTGCTCGACAAAGGCGTCCTCAGAGGACATCAACAAGTCATTACAAAACAAGGAAATGGCGAAATAACCTCAGGTAGTTTCTCGCCTACCTTGCAGCAGTCCATCGCCCTCGCCCGCCTGCCCCTTGGTGTCGCCATCGGCGACGAAGTCGAGGTCGACATCCGCGGCAAGCGGCTCAAGGCCAAAGTCACCAAACCCGTATTCGCCCGCAACGGCCAAGCAGTTCAGTAAGCACATTTAGCCCATTCGCCCATTCTGGAGAAAACCATGTCCAACGTCCCGTCCAACCTCAAATACGCCGCCTCCCACGAGTGGGTTCTGAAAAACGAAGACGGTTCTGTCACCGTCGGCATTTCCGACCACGCCCAGGAAGCCCTCGGCGACCTCGTTTTCGTCGAACTGCCGGAAGTCGGGGCGCATTACGCAGCTGAAAAGGAAATCGCCGTCGTTGAATCGGTCAAGGCGGCCGCCGACGTGTACGCCCCGATTGCCGGCACCGTGACCGAGGTCAACCAGGCGGCCATCGATGCGCCGGAATCGGTCAATGCCGATGCCTACGCTGCCTGGCTGTTCAAGATGACGCCGGACAACCTGGCCGACGTGGATGCCTTGCTCGACGCCGCCGCCTACCAGGCCGTCGCTGACGCCGCCTGATTCACCGCCTGCATTTTTCTGAAAAAAGCCCGGTCGACCGCGAAACACTGGGCTTTTTCGCTATTCTCCCGCCGCGAGACGACCCCGACATGAGCCACCTCCCCCTTTCCGTGCTGGAACAGCACGACGAGTTCATCCACCGCCACATCGGCCCCTGCGCCACTGAAATGGAGGCCATGCTGGCCGCCATCGGCGCGCACAGCCTCGACCAGTTGATCGATCAGACTGTCCCCGCCGCCATCCGCCTGCCGGCCGACCTGCCGCTGCCTGCCCCGAAGCGCGAGCACGAAGCGCTGGCCGAACTGAAAGCCATCGCCAGCAAGAACGTGGTTGCCCGTTCATGCATTGGCATGGGCTACTACGACACCCTGACGCCCAAGGTCATCCTGCGCAACGTCATGGAAAACCCCGGCTGGTACACCGCCTACACGCCCTACCAGGCTGAAATCGCCCAGGGCCGCCTGGAAGCGCTGATGAATTTCCAGCAGATGGTCGTCGACCTCACCGGCCTGGAAATCGCCAACGCCTCGTTGCTTGACGAAGCCACCGCCGCCGCCGAAGCCATGACCATGGCTCGCCGCGTGTCCAAGTCCAAATCGAACCGCTTCCTGGTCGATGCCAACTGCTTTCCGCAGACCATCGACGTCGTCAAGACGCGCGCCGCCTATTTCGGTTTCGAATTGGTCATTGACACGGTCGACGCGCAAAAAGACGAAGATTTCTTCGGTGCCCTGCTCCAGTATCCGGGCGACAACGGCGAAGTCTGCGACCTCACCGACCTCATCGCCGGCCTGAAAACCAAAGGTGCCACCATCGCCGTCGCCACCGACTTGATGGCCCTCGTGCTCCTGAAATCGCCCGGCGCGATGGGGGCCGACATTGCACTCGGCTCCAGCCAGCGCTTCGGCATCCCGATGGGCTTCGGCGGCCCACACGCCGCCTTCTTCGCCACCCGCGAAGCTTTTGTCCGTTCGATGCCGGGCCGCATCATCGGTGTTTCCAAAGATGCCCGTGGCAAGACCGCCTACCGTATGACCCTGCAAACGCGCGAACAGCACATCCGCCGCGAAAAGGCCAACTCCAACATCTGCACCTCGCAAGTGCTGCTCGCCAACATGGCCGGCATGTACGCCGTCTATCACGGCCCGCAAGGCCTGCAGACCATCGCCCAGCGCATCCACCGCCTCACCGGCATTCTGGTTGAAGGCCTGAAAAAAGCCGGTATTGAGGTGTCGACCGCAACATTCTTCGACACCGTCCAGATCAAGACCGACAAAACCGTGCCCGGCTACAACCTGCGTGCGGTCGACGGGCAAACCCGGTCAATTTCGCTCGACGAAACCAGCACCGCCGCCGATGTCGCCGCGTTGCTGCAAGGCCTCACCGGCCAGCAGTTTGATCTTGCCGCGCTCGATGCTGCTGCCGCCGCCAACAGCCCGCTGGCCGGCCTGCTGCGCAGCGACGCCATCCTGAACCACCCGGTATTCAATACCCACCATACCGAACACGAAATGCTGCGCTACCTGAAAGCGCTGCAAAACAAGGACCTGGCCCTCGACCATTCGATGATCTCGCTCGGCTCGTGCACCATGAAGCTGAACGCCACCAGCGAAATGATCCCGGTCACCTGGCCGGAATTTGGCGGCATCCACCCGTTTGCCCCGGCCGAGCAAACCACCGGCTACCTGGAAATGATCGCCAGCCTGACCGATTGGCTAAAGACCGTCACCGGGTTCGACGCCATCTGCATGCAACCCAACTCCGGCGCCCAAGGCGAATACGCCGGCCTGGTCGCCATCGACCGTTACCACGCCAGCCGCGGCGAAGCGCATCGTAACGTCTGCCTGATCCCAAAATCGGCGCACGGCACCAACCCGGCCACCGCCCAGATGGCCAACATGAAGGTCGTTGTCGTCGATTGCGACGCCAACGGTAACGTCGATGTCGCCGACCTGAAAGCCAAGGCTGAAGCGCACAAGGACGACCTGGCCTGCCTGATGATCACCTACCCATCCACGCACGGCGTGTTTGAAGAAGCGGTCAAGGACATCTGCGCCATCGTCCATGCCAACGGCGGCCAGGTGTACATGGACGGCGCCAACCTCAACGCCCAAGTTGGCCTGACCTCGCCCGGCTTCATCGGTGCCGATGTCAGCCACATGAACCTGCACAAAACCTTCGCCATCCCGCACGGCGGCGGCGGACCGGGCATGGGCCCGATTGGTTTGAAAGCCCACCTCGCCCCGTTCATGGCCGACCATGCCGTCACCGCCACCGGCGACGACCAGCGTGTCAACAAAGGCCAGGGGGCCGTTTCCGCCGCCCCGTTCGGTTCCGCGTCCATCCTCAATATTTCGTGGATGTACCTGAACATGCTGGGCGGCGAAGGCGTCAAGAAGGCCACGCAAGTCGCCATCCTCAACGCCAACTACGTCGCCACCCAACTCAAGGCGCACTACCCGGTGCTCTACGTTGGCAAAAATGGCCGCGTCGCCCACGAGTGCATTCTGGATATTCGCCCGATCAAGGCGTCGACCGGGATCGCCGAAATCGACATCGCCAAGCGCCTGATGGACTACGGCTTCCACGCCCCGACCGTCTCCTTCCCGGTCGCCGGCACCATCATGGTCGAGCCGACCGAATCGGAATCGAAGGCTGAACTCGACCGCTTCATCGCGGCGATGGTCGCCATCCGCGAAGAAATCCGCCGCATCGAAACGGGCGAACTGCCGGCGGACAACAACCCGCTGAAAAACGCCCCGCATTCGCAGGCGGACGTCATTGAAGGCGAATGGAACCGCCCCTACAGCCGCGAAGAAGCCGTCTTCCCGCTCCCCTGGGTCAAAGCCAACAAGTTCTGGCCCAGCGTCAACCGCATCGACGACGTCTACGGCGACCGCAACCTCAACTGCGCCTGCCCGCCGATGGAAGCCTACGCGGACTAAGACAAGGGCACACCCCACAGCAAAACGGCCTCTGCGTGAGGCCGTTTTTATTCAATGGGCAAAACATCGAAAAGGGGTCATGGCAGCCAAAGCAAGGCTTACCGTTCCTTATACACTTCACGCCTGTTGCCTACCCGCACAACGAGGATTCTGAGCTGACCATCCTCGATGCTGGAGATGATCCGGTATTCCCCAACACGGTATTTCCAGAATTCGCCCAGGGTTGAACCTTTCAAGGCTTCACCGATGCTGCGTGGATCGTCCAGCGATGCGACACGCTCCGCCAGGAATTTCAGAATCCGTCGGGCGTGTTGGGGATCGAACTTGGCCAGCTCGCGCTTGGCCGAGTCGGATATCTCAATTTTCCAGGCCATATTCGCGGATTACATCATCCAGGGCGTGCGTCGCTTCCTTGCCGGCGCGAACGTCGACCAGCCGTTGCTCAGCCAGGTAAAGGTCTTCGAGCTCGTCCAGGTGTTCGAGAATGGCTTCGCGGGCGTAGAACGTTTTGGTGCGGCCGGTAGCCTTGGCCAGGGCATCCAGGCGATTTTCAACTTCTGCTGGCAGACGTATGGCGAGCATGATGACGCTCCTTATTGATATACATGTATATTTTACGCTCTGTGTATACCCCGCGCCAGCAATCATCATCAGGAACAGACTACGGTTTTTCCCCGACTTTTCTCACAGCGTCAACCGCATCGACGACGTCTACGGCGACCGCAACCTCAAAACAACTTGTCCATTAAACCCTTAATTTAATCGGACAAAAACAGTGGGTCAGGGAGCTTCTCTGACGAGCTTGTCCGGAATTTTGTGTAAACGGGGCGCAGCGCCCCTTACCTACAACGTTATGCCTGATGATGAAAAACTGATCTCACCATGAAGAAAATATTCGAATGGACCGGCCTTTTTGAAAGCAATCTCATCGCAGCCGAATGGGCTTGGTGTACCTCAATGGCGTTTGAGGCCACTTTTTAGCTTGATGAATCGTACTCATTGACGTACGCTTTTGAGCAAAGGAGTTCAACATGCAAACACTCACCGCCAGCGAAGCACGTGCCAACCTCTACCGCCTCATGGATCAGGCTGCAGAGTCACACCAGCCCATCACCATCGCAGGCAGGCGTCACGACGCAGTGCTGCTGTCCGCAGAAGACTGGCAAGCCATCCAGGAAACGCTCTACCTTCTCTCCGTGCCAGGCATGCGTGAGTCCATCAAGGAAGGCATGACCGAGCCGGTAGACACTTGCGCCAAGGCGCTTGACTGGTGAGTTGGGAACTGGTGTTCGCGAAGCACGCGCAAGAAGATGCGCAGAAGCTGGCCGCAAGCGGCCTGAAGACAAAGGCTCAAGAGCTACTGGCCATCATCAAGGAAAATCCATTCCAGAACCCACCGCCATACGAGAAACTGGTCGGCGATTTGGCGGGTGCATATTCCAGGCGAATCAACATTCAGCATCGCTTGGTCTACGAGGTGATTCAAGAGAAAAACGTCGTCAAAGTGCTCCGCATGTGGTCACACTATGAATAGCCAAAGTGAGTGATGCATGACATCAAATGACTTGGTCTGGGCAGCCAAATGGCCCAACGTCCCCGCCTGCTACGGCTGGTTGTCGCTGGATCAGCGGGGGGACTGGCGATTGCAGGGAGAGCGCGTGACGCACCGTGGCCTGATCGCGTTCATGAACCGGCAATACAGTTCGGACGAATCAGGCCGCTGGTTTGTGCAGAATGGCCCGCAGCGTGTGTATGTCGATCTGGCGGCCACGCCCTGGGTTTTCCGGCGCGATGGGGAGGCCTTGCTGGCCCACACGGGCCAGCCGGCAGGTGAGTTGCGGCATATTTACCTTGATGAGGCGGGTCGTTTTCTACTTGCCACTTCCCTCGGCCTGGGGCTGCTGGATGATCGTGATCTGCCTGGGGTGATCGATGAATGCCGTGATGACACCGGGCAAGCCGCCAGCCCGGCGCAGTGGATGTCCTTGTTTGAAGGGCAGGATGTCCGGATTTTTTGGCGCGGCCTGCGCATTGAGCCGTTCGCCGCGGTCGACCGCGATCAATACGGCAATTTCGTCGCTCAGCCGCGGGCGGCGCCCGATGAGGGCTGATCAGGGCTTGAGCACGGCCTGCCAGGCGGCCAGTTCGGGCAGTGCCCGTGCCACATCGTCAAGCAGGGCGGCATGCGCCTGTAGCAAGGCCTGACGCTGCTGCTCGCCCAATTCGGCCGGGAAAATCGGTTGCAGGGCCACGATTAAATCACCCCGGGCTCGCCGACCGCGCCCCGGGTAGCCATGCCCGGGCAAGCGACACTGCCGGGGCGTGGGTGAACCGGCGTTCAGCGTGTACAGCACCGGGCCGAACAGGGCGGGGATTTCGATGTCGGCTCCGGCCATCAGCGCCAGGGCACTCACCGGCATGGTCAGGTGCACATCGCTGCCCTGCAGCTCAAATAACGGGTGCGCCTGGATCACCATGGTCAGGTAGAGGTCACCCGGTAGACCACCCGCGCTAGCCGCCTCACCCTGCCCGGCCAAGCGCAAATCGTCGCCCGGCAGCATGCCGGGGGGAATGGTGACTAACAGACTGACGTCTTCGCTGTGGTGCCCGCTGCCCGCACACGCTGGGCAAATGCGTTCGCTGAAGAAGCCTCGGCCGCTGCACTCGGGGCATGACACCAGCGCCCTGGCTGCGTCGCGCACCCGGCCACTGCCATGACAGGCGCCGCAAAAGCGCGTCCGCTGCACGCCCGCCTCGCCCGAGCCGGCGCATTTCGCGCAGGCATGGTTGCGATGAAAATGGATGGTTTTACGGCAACCGATCGCCGCTTCGACCAGCGGCAATTCGAGGTTAATTCGGATATCGGCGGCTTTGACCGGCGCCGCTGGTTTTTCGGCAGGTTCAGGTTCCGGTTCCGGCGTGATTTCTTCGACGGCAGGCCGGTCGACCGCGAGCAAGGCCTCGTAGGCCGCAGCAATTTCCTTGAAGCGCTCGGTCGCCGCCGGGTCATCGTTGCGGTCCGGGTGCCAACGCATTGCCAAACGCCGATAGGCCCGTTTCCAGCTGGCGGGCGGTGAATCGCGGGTCACTCCAAGCACCGTCCAGGGATCAGTTTTTTTCATTTAGCGCGTCGGCGATCTGCCCGCAGGCAAGAGTTGGGCGATCAAGTCAGCCATCAGCAACGCGGTGGCCGCATGACGATCACGGTCCGGGTTGTACTCGACTATTTCCAGCGCCCGCAGGTCGGGCAAGCCTGCCATACGGCGCAACGCAAGCAGCAGGTCACCATCCCACAGGCCGTCCGGTTCCGGGCTGCCCACCCCGGGGGCCAATTGCGGGTCGACCACGTCAAGATCAATGGTCACACCAAAACCAGCGGGCGCCGCCCTGACCCGGGCCAAAGCCTCGTCAAGACAAATGGCAAAACCGCGTGCTTCCAGTTCGTTGACCGTAAACACCCGCACGCCCAGTTGCTGTAGCAAGTCGATTTCTTCCGGCTCGTAACTGCGCGCGCCAAATACCGCGCAATGGGCGGCATCGATTTGAACATCGGTCAGGCCGATCGACAGCAAACGTTTGTCCCCGCGGCCGAGCAGGCAAGCCAGCGGCATGCCGTGGATGGCCCCGGAATAGGTGCTTTGGGGGGTGTGGCTATCGAGGTGGGCATCGATCCACAGCAAGCCGAGTGGCCGACCGAGGTGGCGGGCCACGCCACTCCAGGTGCCAATGGCCACCGAGTGATCCCCTCCGAGGACGACCGGGAATTGCTGTTGCTGCAAGGTTTGTTGCACTTCGTCGGCCAGATTTCGGCACAGGGCGGCAATGCGGGCGGTGGGTGACAGCCCGTCAGCCGACGGTGCAAACAAGGTTTTTCCCCAATCCAGACGCGGGTGGTGAGCCAGCGCCTGCCAGGCGTGCGAATGATGAAACGCAATTGGGCCGTCGGCGCAGGCGTGATCCTGCGCGCCCAGACCACTGGCCGCACCGATGATGCGTATTCCTGCCGGATGTTTCATAAGTCCCCGTCCAACGTGCCCATCCCACATGGGCACCGGGGCGCAAGGCTACCAGAGTTTTTCTAGGGCTTTCAGAGCATCGCTGCGTGACAGCTGACCTACCACCTTGCCGTTAGCCACCACCGGGTACACCCGATAGGCCTGCTGGACGAATAATTCGACCGCATCAGCCAGCGATGCCTCCGGCGACAGGGTCTTGATATCACGGCTCATCGCCTGGCCGACCGGGGCACCTGGCTGCTCATAGTACGAGGCATTGAGCGCCACCTTGAGGCCATCCTTTTCGGAAAAGAAGCCAACCAGCCGGCCCTCGCCGTCGATGACCGGGGCGCCGCTCAGGCGGTGCTCGATCAACTGATGAACGGCAGCCAGTACATCCATCTCCGGCGAGAAGACCAGATGATCAGCGGTCATGTAATCCTTGACCAGCAACGATTTCAGCATGCTTATTCCTCTTTCTCAGCGTCCGCTTCAGCCTGCGCTTTCATTCGCGCCTGGCGTTTCTCGCACGGGTTCTTGCATCCAAACGCACAATCGGCATCAATCGCCTTGTAGCCGCCGCAACTGCCGGCGATCGGCTTGCGACCGAACATCACGCCCACTGCCATGACCAGCACAATGACGACGATGATGCCGAAGGTCACCAGGAACATCTCCATGATCGTTTCCTGTACCGCTTAGCCGCCGAAGTCGTCGAGCATGATGTTCTCGCGCTCAACACCCAGATCCAGCAGCATCTTGATCACGGCCGAATTCATCATCGGTGGCCCGCACATGTAGAACTCGCAATCTTCCGGTGCCGCATGGTCCTTCAGATAGTTTTCGTACAACACGTTGTGGATGAAGCCGGTGTACCCGGTCCAGTTGTCTTCCGGCAAAGGATCAGATAGCGCCAGATGCCACTTGAAGTTCGGATTCTCGGCAGCCAGTTTGTCGAACTCCTCGACGTAAAAAGCCTCGCGCATTGACCGGGCTCCGTACCAGAAGCTGATCTTGCGGGTCGATTTGAGTCGCTTCAACTGATCGAAAATATGCGAGCGCATCGGCGCCATGCCGGCACCACCACCGACGAAGACCATTTCGTTGTCGGTTTCACGGGCGAAAAATTCACCAAACGGGCCGTAGACCGTGACCTTGTCACCCGGCTTCAGATTGAAGACAAAGGACGACATCTGGCCTGGCGGAATATCGTCGCGATTAGGCGGCGGCGAGGCGACGCGGATGTTGAACTTGACCACGCCCTCTTCTTCCGGGTAATTGGCCATCGAGTAAGCGCGAATGACTGTTTCATCAACCTTTGACACAAAACGCCACATATTGAACTTGTCCCAGTCACCGCGATACTCGGGCTGGATGTCGAAGTCGGCGTATTTGGCAACGTGGGGCGGGCATTCGAGCTGCACATAGCCGCCGGCACGGAAATTGACGTTTTCACCTTCCGGCAGGCGCAGGGTCAGTTCCTTGATGAAGGTGGCAACGTTCGGGTTCGATTCGACCGTGCACTCCCATTTCTTGACGCCGAAGACCTCTTCCGGCACTTCGATTTTCATGTTCTGCTTGACCGGGGTCTGGCAGGAGAGACGCCAGCCTTCCTTGGCCTGGCGCTTGTTGAAGTGCGACTCCTCGGTTGGCAGCATGTCACCGCCGCCCTCGTGCACCTGGCACTTGCATTGAGCACAGGTGCCACCACCGCCACAAGCTGACGACAGGAAGATGTCGTTGGCAGCCAGTGTCTGCAACAGCTTGCCTCCGGCCGGCACGGTGATCGTCCGTTCGTTATTGATGAGAATTTCAACGTCACCGCTGGAGACCAGTCGGGCGCGGGCCAGCAGGATGAAGACGGCCAGTGCAAGCACGATGGCCGTAAACATCCCGATGGCGAGTACGATTTCCTGAGTATTCATCCTTGCTTTCCCTCCTTAGAGCTGCACGCCGGAGAACGACATGAAGCCCAGGGACATCAGGCCAATGGTGATGAAGGTGATGCCGAGGCCGCGCAGGCCTTCCGGCACATCGCTGTATTTCAGCTTTTCGCGGATACCCGCCAGCAGCGCAATGGCCAGCGCCCAGGAGGCACCGGAACCGACCCCATAGACCACGCTTTCCGAGAAGTTGTAGTCACGCTCGACCATGAACAGCGAACCGGCCATGATCACGCAGTTGACCGTGATCAACGGCAGGAAGATACCGAGCGCGTTGTAAAGGCTGGGCATGAACTTGTCGAGCAGCATCTCGAGAATCTGCACGATGGCGGCGATCACACCGATGTAGGACAACAGCCCCAGATAGGACAGGTCGACCTCCGGCATGCCGGCCCAGGCCAGCGCGCCGTCGCGCAGCAGGTAGGTGTACATCAGGTTGTTGGCCGGGACGGTGATGGCCTGCACGGCAATGACCGCGATCCCCAGGCCAATCGCTGTTTCCACCTTCTTCGAAATGGCGATGAACGAGCACATCCCGAGGAAGAAGGAGAGCGCCATGTTCTCGATGAACACGGAGCGAACAAAAAGACTCAGCAGGTGTTCCATCTCAGTACGCCTCCCTTTCGCTGACTTGCGGGGCCATCTTGAATGCTTCGGGCTCGACCTGTTCCTTCTTCCAGCTGCGCAGCGCCCAGATGAAAAGACCGATCAGGAAAAAAGCCGACGGCGGCAACAGCAGCAAACCGTTTGGCACATACCAGCCGCCATCCTTGACTAGTGGAATGATGTCGATGCCAAACAACTTGCCGGCGCCGAACAGTTCGCGGACCGTACCCAGGGCGACCAGCATGACGCTGTAACCCAGGCCATTACCGATACCATCCCAGAACGAGACCACCGGTGGGTTCTGCATGGCGAAGGCTTCGGCCCGCCCCATGACAATACAGTTGGTGATGATCAGGCCGACGAACACCGACAACTGCTTGGCGAGGCTGTAGGCAAAGGCCTTCAGTGCCTGATCGACGACGATGACCAGAGAAGCAATGATCACCATCTGCACGATCATGCGGATGGAACTGGGGATCTGCGCCCGGATCAAGGCGATGAAGAAGTTGGAAAAGGCCGTCACCAGCGTCAGCGCAATGGCCATGACCAATGCCGTTTTGAGGTTGGAGGTCACCGCCAGCGCCGAGCAGATCCCGAGGATCTGCAGGGCAATCGGGTTGTTGTTGAAGACCGGGTTAAACAGGACTTCCTTGACTTTTTGCTCTGCCATGGTCAGGCCCCCTGGGTACGCAGCTTGGCGAGATACGGGCCAAAGCCCTGCTCACCCAGCCAGAATTGAAGCAGACGATCGACTCCCTTGCTGGTCAGCGTGGCGCCCGCCAGCGCATCGACCTGATGACCGGCCGACGGACTGGCCGGATCAACACCGCCCTTGACGATCTGGATGTTGGGCTTGCCGCTGTCGTCAAACAGCGTCTTGCCCGGCCACAAGGCCTTCCATTTCGGGTTATCGACTTCGCCGCCCAGACCCGGCGTTTCAGCGTGCTGGTAGAAGCCCAGGCCGACCACCGTGTTGAGGTCCGGTTTAACCGCCATGAAACCATGCAGCGTGGACCACAAGCCATAACCGCGAATCGGCAGGATCAGGGCTTCCAGCGTTTCACCCTGTTCCAGCCGGTAGACCGTGGTAAAGCGCTCGCGCCGTTTGATCAGCGCCAAATCCTGCTCGCCGTCGAGCGCCGTCGACATCTTCGGATCTTTCGATGCCTTGAGCGGATCGAAGGTCACCGGATCGAGATTGTCCACGTAATCGCCCGTCTCAAGATCGACGATGCGGGGCTTGATGCGTTCGCTGAACAGCGCCTGGACGTCTTTGGCCGACAAGTCCGGGCTGCCGATGCCAGCAATCGCCAGAATGCTGCGTTGCTTGTCGAGCAAGCGATTTTCAATCTGGATCGGCTTGAGCGACACCGCAGCGCCGGCCACGAAAATCGAGCTGACCAGACTGACCGTCAAGGCCACGACCAGCGTGCGAACAGTAGATTCCTTTTTACTGGACATTGCGCGCCATCCTCCGCTTGATGTTGGCCATGATCACGAAATGATCGATCAGGGGAGCACACAGGTTGGCAAACAGGATCGCCAGCATCATGCCCTCAGGGAAAGCCGGATTGACCACCCGAATGAGCACAACCATCAGGCCGATCACGACACCGAAAATCCATTTGCCGGTGTTGGTCATCGAGGCTGAAACCGGATCCGTCGCCATGAAAATCATGCCGAAGGCGAAACCGCCCACCACCAGATGCCAGTACCAAGGCATCGCAAACATCGGGTTGGTCGCCGAGCCAATGCTGTTGAGCAACAGGCTGGTCGCGATCATCCCCAGCATCACGCCGGAAACAATGCGCCAGGAAGCAATCTTGGTCAGCAACAACACCGCACCACCGATCAGGATGGCCAGGGTGCTGGTTTCACCCACCGAGCCCTGAATGGTGCCAAAAAAGGCATCCCACCAGGTGTAACCCTGCGCCACCACATCACCGATACCGCCCGCCGCCGCCAGTGCCAGCGGCGTTGCACCGGTAAAGCCATCGACCGCGGTCCACACCGCGTCACCCGACAATTGCGCCGGGTAGGCAAAAAACAGGAAGGCGCGCCCGGTCAACGCGGGATTGAGGAAGTTTTTCCCGGTGCCGCCAAACACCTCCTTGCCGATCACCACGCCAAAACTGATCCCCAAGGCAACCTGCCATAAAGGAATCGACGGTGGCAGGATCAAGGCAAAGAGAACCGAGGTAACGAAAAAGCCCTCGTTGACCTCGTGCTTACGGATCGAGGCAAACAACACTTCCCAGAAACCGCCGACGACAAAGGTCACGGCATAAATGGGCAGGAAGTACGCCGCACCAAGGATCAGGTTGTCCCAGACACTAGCGGGGTTGTTGCCGGCCAGCAAATGGACCACGGCCAGACGCCAGTTATCCTGGGCCAGCAGCAGATCAGGCTGTGCCACATACGCCGTGTTGGCCTGAAAACCGACATTCCACATGCCGAAAAACAAGGCTGGGAAGGTGCACAACCAAACGGTGATCATCATCCGTTTGAGGTCAAGACCATCGCGGACATGCGCGGTTGTTTTGGTAACACTCGACGGCTTGAACAAACCGGTGTCGATGGCTTCGTAGAGGGCGTACCAATTTTCGTACTTGCCCCCCTTGTGAAAATGATGCTCGATACTGTCGAGCCAGGCGCGCAAACCCATGCTCAACCCTCCTTCTCGATGCGCGTGAGGTTGTCACGCAAAATGGGGCCGTACTCGTACTTGCCGGCACAAACATACGAACACAGCGCGAGATCTTCCTCATCGAGCTCGAGCGCGCCCAGTTTTTGCGCCATGTCGGTATCACCGACAATCAGGTAGCGCAGCAACTGCGTCGGCAGGATGTCGAGCGGCATGATTTCTTCGTAATTGCCAACCGGCACCATGGCGCGCGGACTGCCGTTGGTCGACGTGGTGAACGGAAATTTCTTACCGGCCGACAGCTTGGACAAAAAGATATTCATCACCGAGTGCTTTTCAAAGCCGGCGCGCAGGTAATGCATGAACTCACGCTCATCGCCTTCCTGCAAGCAAGACACCTGCTGGTGATAGCGGCCAAGGTAGGCAAAGGCCCCCTGCGCCAGACGACCGCCAAACACCGAGCCGGAAATCACCCGGTTCTTGCCAGGCTGCAATTCACCCGCGGTCAATTCATCAAGGCAAGCCCCCAGACGAGCCCGTACCAGGCGCGGTTGCGCTACCACCGGCCCAGCCAGCGCCACGACGCGCTCGACCGACAAGCGACCGGTAGCAAACAACTGGCCAATGGCGATCACGTCCTGATAACCAATCTGCCACACCGTTTTGTGTGCATTGACCGGGTCGATAAAATGAATATGCGTTCCCGGCAAACCTGCTGGATGCGGGCCGGCAAAACGCTCGACCTGAACATTGGCCAGATCATTGCCCGCCACCGGGCCATTTTCACCGGTACACAACACCACCCGCGCCAGACGGGCCAACACCCGCAAGCCTCGGGAAAAATCATCAGGCTGCGCCGCGATCACCACTGCGGGATCCGCTGCCAGCGGATGCGTATCGATCGCCGTCACGAAAATTGACGAGGGCGTGCTGTCGACCGCGGGGATCTTGCTATAAGGACGTGTCCGCAGCGCGGCCCACAAACCGGACTGCTGCAAGTTATCGCGAATCGCCGGCACCGCCAGCTGATCAATCTCGGCCTCGGCATAGCGGGCAAATTCAATCGCCTCGTCGCCCTCAAGATCAATCACCACCGACTGCAGGACACGGCGCTCACCGCGGTGAATGGCACTCACCACCCCGGCGCCCGGCGCAGTGAACTGCACACCCGGTGTTTTTTTGTCGGAAAAAAGAAGCTGCCCCAGCTTCACTCGATCGCCCACCTGCACCGCCATCGTCGGCTTCATGCCATGGTAGTCATACCCGATGACCGCCACGCTGCGCACAGGGCGCCCCGCCTCGATGCGCTGGGTGGGCAAGCCGGTAATCGGCAAGTCCAGACCGCGTTTAATTCTGATCATTCGCTAGCCCAATGATGAATTTTTCTTACCGGAAAGACATCCTGAACAAACATCGCCACCCCGAGTGGCCCTGCCCGCAGCTTCCCGAACCCCGCAAAAACAAGCGCCCGATTTTAACGCAAGGCACCTTGATCTGTAAGTCTTCTGTAAATATTGCGGCACAATTAACGACAAACACATACAGCGCAACATTCTGGTGCAATCAATCGTCACAAACCTGACAAAAAACAGCGCAACAGAATTCCATAGCTTAGAAAAGCACAAATAATGCCTGTTACCAGATAAGCACTATAATTCAGCGCCTGCATGCCGATCACCCCGGCTTCTACGCATTGACATTCGACTAAAAGCACTTTCAAAAGCGAAAAGCGGGCAACCAAGGAAAAAGTCGACGATAAGAAAAGAAAAAAGCCCTTGTTTTTAGGCAAGGGCTTCGTTCTTTCGTTGACACAGGACTGGCGGAGACGGAGGGATTCGAACCCTCGATACACGTTTTAGCGCGTATGCTCCCTTAGCAGGGGAGTGCCTTCGACCTCTCGGCCACGTCTCCCTGTCGATCAACGAGGCGCGGATATTATAGGTTCCGCGCCATTTGGTCAAACTTTACTGATCAAGATCGAACGTGCGGTGCAAAACGCGAACCGCCAGTTCCAGATACTTCTCGTCCAGGACAACCGAAATTTTGATTTCCGAGGTGGAAATCATCTGGATATTGATCCCCTCATCGGCCAGGGCCTTGAACATCTTGGAGGCGACACCCGGGTGCGAGCGCATGCCGACACCCACGGCCGAGACCTTGCAGATCTTGTTGTCGCCAGTAATTTCGCGGGCACCCAGCGTTTGCTTGACGCCTTCGAGGATTTCGCGGGCCTTGGCAAACTCGCCACGATTGACGGTGAAAGAGAAATCGGTGGTGCCATCATGGCCGACGTTCTGGATGATCATGTCGACATCGATATTGGCATCGGCGATGGCACCCAGGATCTGGTAGGCGATGCCCGGGGTATCGGGCACACCGAGCATGGTCAGCTTGGCTTCGTCGCGATTGAAGGCGATCCCGGAAATGATCGGTTGTTCCATGTTCTTGTCTTCCTCAACAGTAATCAGCGTGCCCTCGCCTTCATCCTGGAAGCTGGACAGCACGCGCAATTTGACCTTGTACTTGCCGGCGAATTCGACCGAGCGGATCTGCAGCACCTTGGAGCCGAGGCTGGCCATTTCTAGCATCTCTTCAAAGGTGATGGTGTCGAGCTTCTTGGCTTCGGGCACGACGCGGGGGTCGGTCGTATAGACGCCATCGACATCGGTGTAGATCTGGCATTCGTCGGCCTTCAAGGCGGCAGCCAACGCCACACCCGAGGTGTCGGAACCGCCACGACCCAGTGTGGTGATGTTGCCGTGTTCATCGACGCCCTGGAAGCCGGCAACGATGACCACTTTGCCGGCATCGAGGTCACGGCGAATGTTCATTTCGTCGATCGACAGGATGCGCGCCTTGGTGTGGGTGCTGTCAGTCAACACCTTGACCTGGGCGCCGGTGTAACTCTTGGCATCAACACCAATGGCTTTCAGGCCCATGGCCAGCAGGCCGGTGGTGACCTGTTCGCCAGTGCAAACGACGGCATCCAGTTCGCGGGGGTCGGGCGTGGCCTGCATTTCCTTGGCCAAGGCGATCAATTTATTGGTTTCGCCGCTCATCGCCGAGACCACCACCACAACCTGGTGCCCTTGCGCCTGAAAGCGGGCAACGCGCCGGGCGACATTCTTGATGCGCTCCGGATTGGCGACCGATGTGCCGCCGTACTTCTGAACAATCAACGCCATGGATTTATCCGTAAAAACGTTGGAAACATGAAAAAAGAGGGCATGAGTTTAACCCAGCCCTGCTCTTTTCCAAAGACGCGACGACTACAGATCGGCCAGGACCCGCAAATGGGCACCAACACTGCGTGCCAGCGAGGTCATCACATAGCCGCCTTCGAGCATGGAGACGATGCGCTTGTCGCACAACTCGGCTGCCAGCTTTTTCAGATGCTCGGTGCACCAGGCAAAGTCTTTTTCGACCAGCTTGAGGCCCCCCATGTCGTCTTCGTAATGACCGTCAAAACCGGCCGAGATGAAAATCATCTGCGGCTTGAATTCGCGCAGGCGAGGCGTCCACACCTGCATGACGGCATCGCGGAACTCTTCGCCACCACAACCGGCGGCCAGTGGCACATTGCACATATTGGCCGCGGGCTTGTCGGCGCCGCTATACGGATAGAACGGGTGCTGGAAAATGCTGCACATCAGTACCTGCTCGTCACCGGCAAAACAATCCTCGGTGCCATTGCCGTGATGAACGTCAAAATCAATGATCGCCACCCGCTCCAGGCCATGCTTTTTGAGGGCATGGCGGGCTGCGACACCGATGTTGTTGAAAAAACAAAAACCCATCGGGTTGGCTTTTTCGGCATGGTGACCGGGCGGACGAACAGCGCAGAAGGCGTTCTCGGATTCGCCGCTCATGACCAGATCCACGGCCATGCAACCTGCACCGGCGGCGCGCAAGGCCGCTTGCCAGGTGTGCGGATTCATCGCGGTATCGGGATCCAGATGGACCACGCCATGCTCAGGCGAGGCCCGCTTGATGCGTTCGAGATGCGATGCGGGATGGACGCGCAGTAGTTGTTCAAACGTTGCCAGCGGTGCGTCGTGATAAACGAAATAGGCGTCAATACCCTGGGCGATCAGGTGATCGTTAATGGCAGTGAGGCGTTGCGGGCATTCCGGGTGATGCGTTCCCATGTCATGCAACTGACAGTCGCGATGGGTAATGAAGGCAGTGGTTGTCACTTGTTCTCTCTCTGCGATGCGGCGTACTGGAGCGTGCGCTCGTCGAACGACCATTATCGTCCTAATTTGCAGCCGCCTTCAAGCATTAGAATGACACTATCCCGCCTTGGAAAATACGCATGTCCATGTCCACGCAACAGCCCTTTCAGGCCGTTCTCAATGCCTGCAACGAAATTCTGCTCGGCAAACCACAGGAAACTCGGCTGGCCAGCGCCTGCCTGCTGGCGGGCGGCCACCTGTTGATCGAAGATTTACCGGGCATGGGTAAGACGACGCTGGCGCACAGCCTGGCCCGCTTGCTGGGCCTTGAGTTCGCCCGCATTCAATTCACCAGCGACCTGCTGCCGGCCGACATCATCGGTGTCAGTATTTTTGAGCGAGAGCACAGTGCCTTTCGCTTTATTCCCGGGCCGATCTTTTCCCAACTGTTGCTGGCTGACGAGATCAACCGGGCCAGCCCGAAAACGCAAAGTGCCTTGCTGGAAGCCATGGAAGAAGGCCAGGTCACAGCCGATGGTCAGACGCGACGCCTGCCGCATCCTTTTTTCGTCATCGCCACGCAAAATCCCAGCCATCAGATTGGCACCTTTCCGCTACCCGAGTCGCAACTCGATCGCTTTCTGATGCGCATCGAACTGGGCTACCCGGACCGCCAGGCTGAGCGAGCCCTGCTCGCCGGCCATGTCACTCGCAGTAGCACGGGGCGCACCTTGCCGTTACTGAATGCCGAGCAATTACCTGCCTTGCAAGCAGCCGTCCAGCGCGTCCATGTGTCTGCTGCCTTGATCGACTACCTGCAAGCGCTGCTTGAGGCGACACGCCAGCACCCGGATTTTCGTCATGGTCTCTCGCCACGCGCTGGCCTAGGTCTGCTGGCGGCAGCGCGCGCCTGGGCGTGGCTCGATGGTCGCGACCGGGTTTTGCCTGACGACGTACAAGCGGTCCTGCCAGCCGTCGCCTGCCACCGACTGCGCTCGAACCGGGATGGCCAGGCCGCCCATCCGGAAGAGATTGCCCAGTTGTTGCGCCAGGTGGCGATTCCTTGAGTTGACCATGACCTGGCGCGACACGCTGCAGAAAAAACTGTTTCGTTGGCACGATGACGGCGACGGCACGATCAGCCTCGGCCGGCGACGAATTTTCATCCTGCCATCGGCCGCAGGCCTGCTCTATGCGCTGACCTTGCTGGTGATGTTGCTGGCGGCGATCAATTACCGCCTGGCACTCGGCCATGCCCTGACCTTCTTTCTAGCGGCGCTGGGCGTCGTCGGCATGATCCACACCTTTCGCAACCTTTACGGCCTGCGACTGAAACCCCTCAGCGCGGCGCCGGTCTTTGTCGGCGAAATGGCCGAATTCACGCTGCGGGTCAGCAACCCGACCCCTGAGGCGCGCCCTGACCTAAACTTTGCGCTCGCCGAACAGCCGATCCGAACAATCGCGGTCGACGGCCTGAGCGAGCAAAAAATCCAGCTCACCCTGCCCGCCCGACAACGCGGCTGGCTGACCTTGCCGCGTGTTCGTTTGCGCAGCCGTTACCCGCTGGGACTATTTACGGCCTGGAGCGATTTGCATCCCCGGTTGCGCTGCCTGGTTTATCCGCAGCCGCTGCCGCAGCCACTGCCGGCACACGCCTCGGGCGCCGACAGCAGCGGCGGCAATCAGCCGCAGGGCCAGGCCGAGTTCGCCGGTTTCCGCCCACGCCAGGCCAGCGACCCGCTGCGCCACGTCGCCTGGAAAGCCAGCGCCCGTGGCGGGCCGACGGCCCCGCTGCTGATTGCCCAATATCATGACGGCGAGGAAAACTGCTGGCAGTTCGACTGGCAGGATTGCCCACCAGAGGCTGATCACGAGCAACGACTGTCTATCCTCACGGGCTGGGTGCTGGTCGCCGCTGCCCAGGGCTGGACCTACCGCCTGCAACTGCCGGGTCAGCGCATTCCCGATGGCCAGGGCGAAGCGCAGCGCCTGCGCTGCCTGCAGGCGCTCGCTCTCTACCCGGCATGAAAACACCACCCATCGCCCTCGATCGCGCGGCCCGCTACGGGTTGCTGGCCGGCGCGCTGATTGCCTGCCTGCCGCATGGCCTGCATTTGCCGGTCAGTCTCAATCTGCTGGCAGCCTTGCTGCTACTCGCCGCCTTCAGTCAGATCCATCAAGACCAGGCCGCACCGAGCCGCTGGTTGCTGCTGCTCCTGGTGGGGAGTTGTTGCGCGCTGATCCTGTTCGAGTTCCGCACACTGTTCGGCCGTGATGCCGGCGTCGCTACGCTGGTGCTGTTCATGAGCTTGAAGCTGCTCGAAATGCGCAGCGCCCGTGATGGCTTTGTTGTCATCACCCTGGGGTATTTTTTGCTGTTGACCCATTATTTTTATTCGCAAACCCTGCTCACCGGTCTCTGGCTGATCGGCGCTTTGTGGTTACTGACCGCCTGTATGATTCGCCTGCAATCGCCACGGTCGACTGCCATTACACTGCTTTTTCGCCAGGCGGGCCGCCTGGGCCTGCAAGCCCTGCCGCTGATGCTGCTGCTCTACCTGTTGTTTCCACGGGTCGACGGCCCCTTGTGGGGATTACCGCAAGACGCCCATGCCGGCCGGACCGGCCTGTCCGACACCTTGCGTATGGGCCACATTTCCCAACTGGTTCAGAGCGGCGATATCGCCTTCCGGGTGCGTTTTGACGACCCCCCCCCGCCCCGCCAGCAGCTGTACTGGCGTGGCCCGGTGCTGGAGCGTTTTGATGGTGAAACCTGGCACCCGGCCAGCGGTGATGACCCGCCGCCCCGCATCGAAGTGCTGTCGCCCGCTCTGCGCTACGAAAGCACGCTCGAAGCACATGGCAAGCGCTGGCTGCTCGCCCTCGATGCCCCGGGGGCGCTGCCGGCAAACAGCCGCCTCGATGGCCGAATGACCGTCCTCGCCAAGGACAACCTGGACCAACGCCAACGCTGGACCTTTGCCAGCCATCTCGACTACCGCTTGAACTCGATCGAGATGCCGCATATCCGCCAGCGCAACCAGCAACTTCCCCCCCGCGGTAATCCGCGCAGCCGAGCGCTCGCGGTCGACTGGCGGCAAAGCGAAAAAAGCGACCAAGCCTTTGTCGACCGCGTGCTCCGCCATTTTGCCGAACAACCGTTCTACTACACGCTGCAGCCGCCGTTATTGGGTGCCGATGCCATCGACGATTTCCTGTTCGACCGCCGGCGTGGCTTTTGCGAACACTACGCCGCCAGTTTCGTTTTCCTGATGCGGGCAGCGGGCATTCCGGCACGAATCGTCGGTGGCTACCAGGGGGGCGAACTGAATCCGCTCGATAATTACTGGGTCATTCGCCAGTCAGACGCCCACGCCTGGAGCGAAGTCTGGCTGAGTGATCGTGGCTGGGTGCGGGTAGACCCAACTGCGGCGGTCGCCCCATCGCGCATCGAGCACGGCATTGTCGATGCCCTGCCGACCGGCGAAGCACTGCCCGCCATCATCCAGTTGCGGGGTGACTGGGCGCGCAACCTGCGCCATCGTTGGGAAGCGCTGAACAATGCCTGGAACCAGCACGTCCTCGGCTACGACCTGGCCAGGCAACGCCGCCTGCTGGCCCAACTGGGCTGGCCCGAGGCGGACTGGCGACAACTCAGCGCTTTGCTGGCTGGGCTGGGTGGCCTGGTGGTACTGGGCCTCACCCTCTGGGCGCTTTATCAGCGTCCATCCGGCGATCCGGCCAGCCGGCTATGGCAGCAGGCGCTGCGACAACTGGCGCGAAGAAATGTACACTTGGCGCCGGGGGAAACCCCAAACACCTTTGCCCACCGCGTCGCGCAGGCCCATCCCGACCTGGCCCCCCGCCTCAATCGCGTGGTTGATCATTATTTGCAGGTTCGTTACGGCGACCTGGCGCAAGCCTTGCCAGCCCTGCGTCAAGCCGTCGCCGAACTTGCCCGATGGAGTTCCCGTTGAAGTTTTTATTGCCTGCTTTGTTGCTCGCCCTGCTCTGCCCGTCGCTACACGCGGCCAGCCGGATTGCCGATTCAACCGATGCCCAGACCTTCGCGGTCGACATGGAAAAACGGCATGGTTTCTCCCGCACCGAACTGCTTGAGCGCTTTGCCCAGATCAGCCCCGATCCGCGCGTTCTGCGCCTGATTGCACCGCCCAGCAAACCTGGTCAACGGTCCTGGGCGCGTTACCAACCACGATTTCTTAACGAACAGCGCATCGCCCAAGGCGTCGAGTTCTGGCAAAACCATGCCGCGCATCTGGCCCGCGCCCGCGCCTTGTATGGTGTGCCAGAAGAAATCATCGTCGCCATCATCGGCGTCGAAACCGTCTACGGACGCAATACCGGGGGATTCCGCGTCCTCGATGCGCTGGCCACCCTCGCCTTCAGCTACCCGCCGCGCGCCGAGTTTTTCCGTACCGAATTGGAACAATTTTTCCTGCTGGCCCGCGAAAACGGGCTCGACCCCGCCGAAATTCGCGGCTCCTACGCCGGCGCCATTGGTATTCCACAATTCATGCCCGGCAGCCAGCGGCGTTACGCCATCGATTTCGATGGCGACCAACGCATTGACTTGTCAAATAGCGACGACGATGCCATTGGCAGTGTCGCCCACTTTCTTCTACAGCACGGCTGGCAAAGCGGTCAGCCCATTGCCGTGCCGGCCCGTCTCGCCGGCCCGCCCGCCAACGAATGGCTGGAAGCCGGCATTCAACCTCGTCTGCTGGCAGGCGACCTGCTCGCGGCCGGCGTGCTGGCCGACACGCCGCCGACGGCACGCGTCACCCTGGTCGACCTGATCACCCCGGGGCAAGCGACCGAATACTGGCTGGGCTTTGATAATTTCTACGTCATTACCCGTTACAACCGCTCAAGTTTCTACGCCATGTCGGTTTTTCAGTTGGCTGAAGCCATCCGGCAGCGCATGCCTGGCAGCGAACGCTAAAAGGAACGGCACACGCGGTCGACCGCGGCAAGTCGCTTAAAACAGGGAATCGCGGCTGATGTTGCCGCGCTTGATAATGCGGCGCAGGGCATCGAGCGCTTCCATCTGGATTTGCCGCACCCGTTCGCGGGTCAAGCCCAGATCACCCGCAATCGCGTCCAGGGTGTCCACCTCACTCCCCTCCAGGCCGTAACGACGGCTGATCACCAGCCGCTGCCGCTCGCTCAACTGGGCCAGCCAGTCAGCCAACAAAACACCGACCTCGCTGATTTGCAGCAGGGATTCCGGATCTCCCCCCCCCGACTCGTCAGGAATAATCTCGGCCATGCTGTGATTGGGATCAATGTCGAGCGGCGCATCCAGCGATGCAATATGCTCGTTGAGCGACAGGATGCGCCGCACATCGGCCTCCGATCGCTCAGTGAGGGCGGCGATATGTGCCACGGTCGACTCACGTTTTTCAGCAGATTCCAGATGCCGCATCGCCCGCAGCACACCGTTAATTTCCTTGACCACATGCACCGGCAGACGAATGGTCCGCGACTGGTTCATGATGCCGCGCTCGATGCCTTGGCGTATCCACCAGGTCGCATAGGTAGAAAAGCGGAAGCCGCGTTCCGGATCGAATTTTTCCAAGGCGTGAATCAGGCCCAGATTCCCCTCCTCAATCAAGTCGAGCAGGGGAATACCCCGATTCAGGTAATGCTTGGCAATGCTGACCACCAGACGCAGATTGTGTTCGATCATCAATTGCCGGGCCGCGAAATCACCGGCTCGCACCCGACGGGCCAACGCTGCTTCCTCGCTCGCGGTCAACAATGGCCGGGCACCAATTTCGTTCAGGTAGAGCTGGGTAACGTCTTCCAGCAGTTCGGTTTCGCCCGCTGACGCATCCGCTTCCGGCTGAGCAGCCATTCCGTCAACCGAGGCATCGAGTGCCCCCAGGTCGTCGGCTGACTCCTCGTCGGTATTCATCGCTTGGGCAAATAACCAACCGGGTCAACCGGCTTGCCTTGCTTGCGGACTTCGAAATGCAACTTGACCGTATCTGTCCCGGTCTTGCCCATTTCGCCGATCTTCTGCCCCCGACGAACGCTCTGCCCTTCCTTGACCAGAATTCGGCTGTTGTGGGCGTAGACCGAGAGATATTCGGCGTTGTGCTTGACAATCACCAGCTTGCCGTAACCAGCCAGCGCGTCGCCGACATAAAGCACCTTTCCATCACTGGCTGCCAGCACGGGGTCGCCTTGGCGGCCGGCGAAATCAAAGCCCTTGCTACCGGCTTCGTTGTAAGGCGCACTCAAGCTGGCAGTGGTCGGCCAGGCCCAGACAATCCCATCGGTACTCGCCGGAGCCGCTGGCGCGGCCGCCACGGCTGGCGAGGGCGGCGGGCTGCTCTCCGGTGCGACATCAAGCCGGCGATTGAGGCGGGCATCGGCTTCTGCCGAATAGGGTTCCTTGCCACCGCGCGGCTCACGCAGCCAACCACTGGGCACCTCGGCCGAAGCAGCCCCCGTGCCCAGCGGGCGCGATTCGACGACCGCGCCTGCCCCGATGGGGGCAACCGTCGCCGTTGCGGCAGCCGGGGCCACCGCCACCGCACGGCGCAGACGAAGCACTTGCCCCTCTTTGATCGCCGCCGGGTTGTCCAGATTGTTCAGCGCCGCCAGCTCCATGTGATCGACGCCATGTTCCTTGGCGATGCGGTACAGCGTATCGCCTCGCTTGACCAGATAATCATTGGTCCCAAGTAGCTGGGCACGGGCAGTCGGTGCAGGTTCGACAGCCGGAACCGGCGCCTGGGTACAGGCACTCAGCAAAAATAAGGCAATCAACAGCGGGAAAATTCGAATCATTGTGTTCCGGAGAGTAGCGGGACAAAACGCACCGTATCCAGGCGCGTTTCGGTAAACCCTTGTGGCGTGCGCTCGACAAGCGAAAGATACTGCTCTTGGGCGCCGACAGGCAAGACCAATCGCCCCCCCACCGCAAGCTGTGACAGCAAGGCCGGAGGAATACCAATGCCCGCCGCCGCCACGATGATGGAATCATACGGCGCACCTTCCGGCAAACCCAACTGTCCATCCGCATGCTTGAGGCGAACGTTGAATTGCTGCAGGGTGCGCATATTGACCTTGGCCTTCTCGATCAATGGCGCCAGGCGCTCGATGGCAAACACCTCTTTAGTCAGTTGCGCCAGTACAGTCGCCTGATAACCGCAACCCGCACCAATTTCCAGCGTTCGCCCCAGCCCGCTACGGCCATTGAGCAAAAGCTCGATCATGCGGGCGACGATAAAAGGCTGAGAAATGGTCTGCCCCATCCCCAACGGCAAGGCAGTATCTTCATAAGCCCGCGACGCCAAGGCCTCCTCGACAAAGACATGACGCGGCACCGCAGCCATAGCCTTGAGCACCGCGTCGTTCTTGATACCTTTTTCACGCAGGCGCTCGACCATCCGGGCGCGTGTGCGTTGCGAAGTCATGCCGATGCCTTGTAACACGGTCAGATCACGTCATCCATTGGTTAAGCACGGGTAGTTGCCGATTGTGGGTCAGATCAATCTGCAATGGCGTTATCGACACAAAACCACGGTCGACCGCGTTGAAATCGGTCCCTGGTCCCGCATCGGCAGCCGCCCCGGCAGCCCCCACCCAATACACCGTTTCCTGACGTGGCGAAATCATCCGCACCACAGGTTCGGCCTTATGGCGCCGCCCCAGCCGAGTAACCTCATGTCCCTGAATGGCTGCCAGCGGATAATCCGGCACATTCACATTGAGTAATACGGGTTCACTAAATGGCTTAGCAATAAACCGCTCAACCAATTGCCGAGCAATCGCACCGGCTGTCGCAAAATGCTGATAATCGGTGCCAACCAGCGAGATGGCGATGGAAGGAATACCCAGTAAATAACCTTCGGTGGCAGCGGCCACCGTGCCGGAGTAAATCGTATCATCGCCCATATTGGCGCCCGAATTAATGCCAGAGACAATAATGTCTGGAACATAATCCAGCATCCCCGTCACCGCCAGATGAACACAATCGGTGGGCGTGCCATTCACGAAATAAAACCCATTGACCGCCTGCTTCATGAATAGCGGCCGATCCAGCGTCAATGAATTGCTGGCGCCGCTACGATTCTGCTCTGGCGCAACCACGGTTAATTCACCCAGATCACGCAGAGCCTCATGAAGCGCTGCCAAACCAGGAGCGAAATAACCGTCATCGTTACTCAGGAGAATACGCATTGATCAAACCAGCAGCGTATCGATCGCAGCACCTGTCGCCAACCAAGCTTCAACCCATTTCGGCTTGCGGCCACGGCCAGTCCACTCCAGTTCCGGATTGTCCGGGTGACGGTATTTAACCTTGACCTTGACTTTATCGATCGTCACCGGTTTTGCTTTAACTTCCTGACCCAGAAAATCCTCGAGCGAAAAACCGCGCGCATTCAGAATTTCCTTGATCTCATTCAAGACCTTTGCTTTTTCGACAGATTCACGCTGGTCAATTTCAGCAGGAATACGCTGCTGCAAATCGCGTAATTCAACAAGACTGAGTTGAGACAAATCCATATAAACCTCCAGAGTATTAAACAACGGATGTAATTTAATTTGCCTAGCGTGATTTATCAATCAGAAAATAAAAAAACCGGCTTTCGCCGGTTATTTTATTTTGGTCGGGGCGGCGGGATTCGAACTCGCGACCCCTTGCACCCCATGAGGGTGAAAGTGCATCCCAGAGCATCCAACAACGTCCCATAAACCATCTCAACACATTGTTTTGTATGTAGAAAAAAGCCTTTACGATTCCAGCATCGTCCCATACAATCCAACCACATCCGGCAAAGTTGTGGGGGGAAATGTGGGGGGAATTTTACCCCACTGACCTCCCCCAAGCAAGGAGGCAAGCATGGGTAAGCTGACCGTCAAGGAACTTGAGGCACTTGGCAACAAGGACCACGACAAGAAACTTCGTGAAGATGGTGGCCTTATCGGGTCGGTGCGCCGCGGTGCCAGCGGGGTGTCGGTCTACTTCGATTGGCGCTACCGCTTCGACGGCAAGGTCAAGCAAATCGCTGTCGGTGCTTGGCCCAAACTATCTCTCGCATCAATCCGCTCCGAACGAGACCGGCTGAAAGTCGAGGTTGACGGTGGATCTGATCCAACAGAACGCCGCAAAGCGGAACGGCTCAAGGTCAAAGTCAACCAGTTGGAAGAAATAGAAAAACAACAGAAGCGGCTTGACGAAATTGTCGCCCAGCAGACGAGGCTCACCGTCCGAGGGCTATTTGAGCACTGGGCCGAGGTCGATCTCATACGCCGCAAAGACGGAGGGAAAGAAGTCCGGCGCATGTTCGAAAAGGATGTGCTACCGAAGCTGGGCCCACTCCCCGTCACGGATGTCAAGAAAGGTCACATCACACTGGTCACTGATCCTCTGTTAGCAAGAGGCGTGAACCGGATGGCCAAAGTTGTATTTTCTTTGGTGCGCCAGATGTTCCGGTTTGCCGTCGATCGAGACCACATTGAAGCCGACCCAACCGCCAGCATCCGAAAGGTCAAGATCGGCGGTCCGGACACTGAACGTGAGCGCGTTCTCAGCCGAGCCGAAATTCAAACGCTGCGCCACCAACTGCCCAGCGCAAGACTGATGCCGCAAACTGAGGCGGCGGTCTGGATCGTTCTTGCAACGCTCTGCCGCATCGGGGAGTTGTCGAGTGCCAAATGGTCTGACATTGATCTTGATAACCGGCGCTGGCGCATCCCTGAAACCAAGAATGGCAAACCTCACGAAATCTACTTGTCGGACTTCGCCGTGGAACACTTCCGTAAAGTGAAAGCACTTAGTAATCCTGATATTGCATGGGTTTACCCGGGCCGAAATTGCAAGAAGGCACTCTCCAGCAAGTCGATAACCAAACAGCTAGGGGATAGGCAACGCAGTAGCGAGCCGATGAAACGGCGCAGCAAATCCACCTCTGCCTTGGCGCTACCAGGTGGCAAATGGGGACCTCATGACTTGAGGAGAACTGGCGCCACTATGATGACGCAGCTACATGTGCTACCCGATGTCGTTGAGCATTGCCTGAACCATATAGAAGAGAATCGGACGAAGCGCGTTTACCAACGGCATACCTACGAGCACGAAATGCAGGCTGCCTGGAAGGCCCTTGGTAAGCATTTGACACGTCTGGCGGGACTCCATATGAACAACACAGCAGACTCCGCCGCCAAGAACAAACCGCCCCCCAAGAAATCACCCAAGGCTCGCAAAAATGCCGCCTCAGGGACCGGCGCACCACGGCAGCTCCGTACACCGGCGCAGGAAAACGCACCCACGGCAAAGACGAACTGAGCGCGAACATCGGGGGGCTGCTCTTCCTATCAGAATCGACTCCCTCCGTTGGATCAAGGCTCCCACCTCGACAACATCGAGCAATCCGACTCGGTGAACAACGCGGCGACCCGATGGCCCTTGCACGATCACATAGGCATGCAAGGCCACCTGCCCTCCTGTCTCCGCCATAACAGCCACCCGCTGCGCGGAGAGTTCGATTACGTCCGATGGGGACACGCGGTCACGCTGCCGATTTTTCAGTTCAACAAGGATAATGATCCCGGCCGGATCACGGTATCCACGGTCGACCTTCGCCGTCAGGGTTATTCGGCCAGGGGCACGGAATAGTTTTTCTGCGTAGACAAGCGTCGACCGTCGCAACTCCCGCGGTAACCAAGTTTGATCCCCTTGGCGCTCCAGACGACAAAGTACCCAGATGAGCAAGAAGATCAAGACGGCACCAGCGATCATCAACTCAATCATCGCCCTCCCCTCCACCTCTCCAACCCTGCCGCCATCCAGATAGCAGGGCGAAGCAGCGCACGCATCACCCGAATCAGCCACGGATGCCCCGCGAGTATCCGGCACACGGCCGGTGCCGCACGGTAGTAGGCTAGGATCACACCTCGCCGAAGCATCGAGCGAAGCAGTACCCGATCGCGAAACGAGCGCAGTGCCGAGACCTCACGCCCCTCGCCATAGACGAGGGTGGCGATAAAGCACGGCCCCTTGCGGATAGGCTGCACCTGTCCTTCCCGAAAGAAACGCCGGTGCTCTCTGCCCCCTCGAGCCATGTCCTTTCGCTGTTGGGCGGAGCGCCGCTGACCATAACGATACTCGAATAGCACCAGACGCTCACAGACACCCATCTGGGCAAGCTCCGATGCACTGACACGCTCGCGCCGGCCGGAGCGCGGCCGATACCCGCTGCGCACATGATCGCGCACTATGTCGTCCACCCAGCCGTGGATAACCCGAAAATCTTTCTGATCCATGGATATCCTCCTGATCCGCACTGCTGGATCAATGATCGGTGATTGGTTCGCCGAATACCTCAGAGGCGAACGGCATGGCGATCGCTGGCGCCGTCGGCAACTCGGCGGCGGTGCTGTTCGCAGTTGACACCTGGACCAGGCGCGGCACCATGCCGCCCCCAGCAAGGCTCAATTGACCAATCACCCCTTCGCGCGCCAGCAAGCGCAACCGGTTGATCCGCTTCGTCCCCTTCTTGAAGCGGATCAGGTCATCGTACAGTTGCGGGTCGTCCGCCCGGTCCAACTCGAACAGCAAGCGGATCGTCTCGTGCTCTGGCGTCTTCTTCTCGCTCATCACGCACCTCCCTGGATCGCAGTGGCTGTACCGCTGGAGATTTTGTCCACGTGGTTCATGCCTGCAATCTGGAAGCCACGGACGTTGGCGTGCAGCGGATCCTTCACCTCCAGTATGCGGTGCTTCGGAAATGCCTCTTTCACCGCCTTTTTGAAAAGGTAGGCACCGCCTCCGACCAGGATGATGTTCTGGAAGCTGTAGCTTGCACCGATCCAGCGCATCATCGAGGCCACGGCCTGCTGGGCAATCGAATGCGCCATGGGCATGGCCCGCGAGATGTCGTAGGGCTTCTGGTAGATCACCGGGTTCTTGCCGGTCCGCAAGGCCAGATCGATGGCATCGATATCGTTGTAGGGCGTTCCGATGTCGTGCCCGATCTCTGCCGCAATGGCCTGCAGGATGTCGAAGACACCCCGGTTCACCGAGTGACTCTTGTTTTGCACCAGGCGCATACCGCGCGCCACCAGCCAGTCGAAAGTGCGCGAACCCGGATCGAGAATCAGGCTTTGCTCTCGCTCGATGACGGCCATCTTCTCGTGCTGGACAGCGAAATCAACCAGGGCGCCCTGGGGCTGTGCGATCGCCAAGGCCTTGCGGACCACCACGTTCTTGCCGCTACCAATGTCGTGGCTCCCGGTCACCGCTTTCTCAAGGGCTGTCTTCTTGGTCGCCAGCGCGGCCACCGGTAGCCCCACGACTAGCAGATCGATCGTGGGTTGCTTCATCAAGGCCAAGGCGCCCCGCAATAGCGCCAAGTACTCCGGCGTCTCGGTATAGCCGTCGTGCATCTGGGTGGCGCGGAATGCATCGGCAGCCAGTTCCACCTCGGTGCCGACCTCGTAGAAGAGGCCATTGATTGGGATCACGACCGTCTTGCGTCGCTCATAGCCAGGTTGGCCCGACGGCTCGCGCATGCTCGGGTAGGCGATTGAAGGGAAGTTGGCACAGCGGATTTCGGTGCCGACCACGTTATTAACGTATTTGGTGTTGCCGAAACCAACATCCACTGCTCTGACGACATAGTCCATGTGAAGCTCCTGTATGGGTTTGCGAGCGGCCAGCATCGGCATCCCGATGCGGCCCGTCCACGCGAAATCCGCTCTGGTTGGCCCGGCTATAGCAATCAGCCTCGACCGCATTCGAAGTCCAGTCGAGTTGAGTTGCGATGAAAGGCGAATTCCTGCGCCGGGCGACGAAGTCCCTTCCGCGTCGCACTACGGTCTCACTGGGTCGGGATGCGTCAAGGCCACATTTCCAGCCAATCTCTCCGGGAAAGCTGCGATAAGAGTTCGAAACGCTCACGGTGGTAACCAGAGGCCGAGTTCGCGCCCGTCAAGCCCTTGTGCCGCCTCGTTCCAGTTGTCTTCTGAAAAATAAATCCACCCTGAGTTTCAATTTCAAGTGCCATCCGCAAGCCCCGGCATCCTGGGCCTGTCGGCGGGTTAGCCTATTGACCCTCGCTCCTTCAAGGTGTGAACTACAGGCTCCCGAGGCCTCTTGGCCTGCTCCATCGCGGAGCAAAAGGCGTTGCGGTCGTTACCCGCCTCTTCAGCCCCGACCTCGAGTCGGGTTGGCATGGCCCCCGAGGCCATGCCCGAAGCCGCTCCACCCGTAGTGCAACGCTAGACCTTGCCGGCAGTCCCTGTCGGACGCTCCTCGAGAGCGTGTCTTGCGTTCGGTTCAACGGCCGGCACCCGATGCCACGCCACTGCTCCCCGTCATTATTCGAGCATGCGCCTTGCGCAGCACACGTCGTGTCGGCCCTCATGGGCTCCGCGTGTGAAGCCGCTCGTACGCCTGTACTGCCCTGGACTTTCGGTCAGGGGCGGCCCCATGCAGGTGGATGACGCTACGAATCGAGGACTGATCCCCCTACAGCGCAAGGCGAGACCTTCGCGCCGATGTTGTCCCCACCTTTGAGGCGAGGCTGCATCACCCATCCCGTCGAACGCAGAAATGCGGAAGCGGACCGATCACCGTTTCATTTTTAAGACCGACCGAGCCGGAGGCCGCGCATAAGGTGCGACATCGGCAAACCCTGGGTAGGCATGACGTGCTCGTGGTCGCACGCCATGCCGAAAAACTTGACCACGCCTTACGGACGCAACGGAATCTGCGCCCGTATTGAACCGACAGATTCCCCCAATACATCTGCTGTGGGCTGACGGGACAGCACACGGTTCACTTTCGGAGATTTGCGATGTTTGAATTCAACGTTCGTCATACCCGTAGGCGGGTCCAGGGCGCCGTCGGCGCCGGTCGTGCCGCCAATCACCAACCGCCGCGCCGTCAGGAATGGGCATCGATGACGCCTGCCGAGATCCTGGAACACTACCGTCCGGGCAAGACCGACCCACTACGGGTGCTCGACGTCCTGCTGGAGCTATTCAACTCACTTCACACCGCGCTGGAGAAAACGGTCTCGGACAAAACGCGACAGGAACGGGCCGACTTTCTGCGCCGCTTCTTCCGCGACCTCAAGGTAAAGGCCAGGTTCGCCACCGTGCCCGATCCGCGTAACCTGGGCGACCGCCACATCCGGGCAATGATCAAGGTCTGGCAGCATGAGCAGCTCGCCCCCGCCACCATCCAGACCTACCTCAGTTTCCTGCGTGGACTAGCGCTGTGGCTAGGCAAGCCAGGATTCATTCGCACGCCGGCTCATTACGGGCTGACACCGGCCGAATACCAGCGCCATGAATATGCCCAGCGCGACAAGAGCTGGACGGCCGCGGGCATCGACATCGATGCGCTGATCGAGCGGATCAGCGCTTATGACCGCTACGTCGGCGCATCGCTACGGCTCATCCGCGCAATGGGGCTGAGACGCAAAGAGTCGGTAATGTTCCGGCCCAACCAATGCATGATCCCCTTCGAGGCAACGGGACTACCGATCGAACAGCGCCAAGCGGATCGCTACGTGCGAATCAAGGAAGGCGCGAAGGGAGGGCGGCTGCGCTTCGTGCCACTGGATTCAGAGCAACGTATCGCGGCATTGGCGTTCGCCCAGGCAATTGTTCAGAGCGATGACGCACATCTGGGCGATCCTCGCCACAGCCTGAAACACAACCTGCGACGTTTCGACTACGTAATGGCCCGCTTTGGCATCACGGCAGAGGGGCTAGGGGCCACGGCGCATGGACTGCGACATGAAGCGATGATTGACCACTATACCGACAAGGCCGGCGTCGCGCCGCCAGTGCGCGGGGGAAGCGATGTGCCTCCGGACGTGGATGCAGCTGCGCGCCTCTCGGCGGCGCATCTGGCCGGGCACAACAGGGTCAGGGCATCGGGCGCTTATTTAGGTGGACTACTCGCCCGGCAATCAGCGCCAAGGGCACAGCAGCAAAACAATACGCCGGGTGCATCCAGCGATGAGGGCTCGCTCGAGACGCGTTGAGTTTGGGGCATGCAGCCCGCTGACAACAGAAACAGGGGCTTCGCTGCCCCCGTTTCTTAATCCGCAGATCACGGTCGCATTCCCATGCGGCGCCGCAGTCCTTCGCGATAGAGCACCGCTCCGATGTGGCAGAGTAGTGCTTCATCATTCTCGGAAAGTTCGAGACCATCCATCCAGGCCGCCAACTGAACGATTGCATCGTCAATAGCTTCGACGCTGCCGCCGATGTCCAGCAATTTGGCATGTACTTCGAACTGCTTGATGATAGGGTGGTCGATCATGATGCACCTGCCGCTCTCGGAAAATGCGATGGAGGCCATGGTAGTACCGAAGCCATAGAAAGCGGTACACCCGATTCGCCTTGATGCTTGCCCCCTTTTTCCTGCCGCCCATAGAGCGTTAACGGCTGCCAATGGGGCTATGAATAGTGGGCCGAGGTTGCTCCTTCAACTTGGCAACCCAATTTTTCTGAACCAGTACGGCCTCGGGCAAGGTCTGCCGCTTTGCCCAACTCAGTCCCCACATTAAAATATCGCCATGACCCGCTCCGAACTCATCATCCTGCTTGCCGAACGTTTTCCGAAACTCGTTCAACAGGATGCTGAGATATCAGTCGCGGAAATTCTCAAGGCGATCCATGCTGCACTGGCCGACGGAAATCGCGTGGAAATTCGCGGATTCGGCACCTTCGGCCTGAACTACCGGCCACCCCGTCAGGCCCGTAATCCAAAAACCGGCGCGGCAGTGGCGGTCCAGGGAAAATGGGTACCCGCCTTCAAGGCCGGCAAGGAACTTCGGGAACGCGTAAACGCTACTGCGACCCCGGCACCTTAACGTTCGCAGAGAGACAGCTTAGGCCAACGCCAAAACTCAGCCATTACAAAAACATTACCCCCGCTGCATGTACACTTGCTGGCCCACCCCCGCTCCGAAGCCGCAAATGGACTTGCCCGGGCGCTTATGGCCAGGCTGGTGGAACCTCCTGCCAGTGGCGGCCTGCGCATACCCACCTTCTTTACACCAGATTGCGGCGATGACTTGCCCCCTCCCCTTGCTGGGGAAAGCGCAATTAACATCGATGCTGTCAGCGGCGGATGTAAATTGATACAGGCCAGCGATTGAAAGTTGATACACCGAGTTGAGGGAAGATCGGCGGATTTGAGGCGCCGGTGATCACGAACGAGGTGTATATGGAAATCGAAGTATTAA